>BNJT01000208.1_pt1 | contig 259071 bp, 270 predicted proteins | sample 8540491 | NCBI WGS metagenome assembly BNJT01 (sample SAMD00202455, study PRJDB9452) | human saliva metagenome | host: Homo sapiens | reverse complement strand
ACTATAATTCTGTTTTCTCATCGCAGAACAATAATGAATTCCATCTCTCCCACATGGTGGTAATAAATTTTTCTCAGAATTCTCTTGAGATATATAACTACACGTCGTATATTCATGTATGTACATGAATTAAAAGTACTGTTGGCGAGTACAGCCAAGAGCTCAAGGAGGTTCGCATGGCACACAGTAACCAATCGCCGCTTCTAAAGACATCCTGGGAGCAAGTCGCGGCAGCGGTCAGTGCTATTGATGCCTCCATCGGTAAATGGCTTGCAGCGCAGCACAACATTGGACTAACCGAATATCGTGCACTTGAGCATATCAACGCTTCCCCCACGCACGAGTTGCGCATTACAGAACTCGCTCAGAAACTTGGCCTCAATCAAAGCTCTGTCACCCGCCTTGTGGGACGCATGGAGGACAAAAATCTAGCATTTCGAGACACCTGCCCCGATGACGCACGCGGCATCTTTGCAGTTATCACCGACCACGGACTTGAGACTGTAACACACATCCAAACGGCTTACGAAGCGAAAATTCAAGAAATTTTGAAGGATGCCACCCAACAATTCCCTCATCTAGAGGGCCCGTCCTTAAGCTCAGCTTTCCAAAAAGTTGGCAGATTAATCGCCTAAACACACCTCTTTTACTGAGTGAGGTAATTTTTATCTAAATACATGCATGTGCATACATCTATAAGAGTGTTTCTACGAAAGGAGCTGCTATGAGTACCACCGTCGAAGTCTTCATAGACTATGTGTGCCCATTCTGTTTTCTGGTGGAAGGCACAATTGATGAACTCAAACGTGAATGCGATGTGAACCTGGTTATTCGCCCATTTGAGCTTCGCCCGAAGCCCATTCCCACGCTGCGCCCGGAAGACGATTATCTACCGCGAATATGGAAGGACTCCGTCTATCCGATGTCGCATCAGGTGGGCATTCCAATTTCTCTTCCCAGCGTATCGCCGCAGCCACGAACACAGAAGGCTTTCATGGTTCTTCAGCTCGCCCAAGAACATGGCCTTGGCGAAGAATACTCGCACGCAATATTCAAGGCTTTCTTCCAAGAGGACCAAAATATTGGTGACGATGCGGTCATTATCGATGCTGCCGTATCGATCGGACTCACCGCCCATGAGGTACAACAGGCTCTGCTGAGCGAGGCACGCCGGATCCAACACGCCGCTGATCAGAACTACGCTGCACAAGTGGTTGGTATTACGTCGGTTCCTAGTTTTCGAGTTAACGACCATCTTGTGGTCGGTGTTCCAAGCGCCACCCAGCTTAAGAAAACCGTCAATATATTGAGTAGCCGCGACCCCGCGCAGGAGAAACGCAATGACTAAACATACAACGCTACACACCATCATGGTTGAGGCGGTTCACCAATGCATTCAGCACGTTGATTCCGGAGGTCTGCCCTTTGTGGGCGTCGTTGTTCAGAGCGGAGTCGCTGTTTCTAACTTTGGGTTTAACCGTGTCTACGAAACCGGTGATGCAAGCGCACACGCCGAGGTTGTTGCCATGCGCGATGCCATGTCACAACTCAAATGTTCCGATCTTTCAGGAACCGTTCTTCTTGCCACGGGTGAGCCCTGCGGGCTGTGTTACCGTTTCGCGCAAAACTGCGGGGTTGATGCCATATACGTTGCGGCAGACCGTGAAGAGGCTGCCAGCTGGGGGTTCGATTACCGCTCCAGTTACGCTCTTTTCGGCATCACCGATGATATGCGAGCACAGTTTTACCGTGCTCTGCCGGTTCCGGATAGGTATGAACCTTTTGCGCGGTATTTAGAGATTTCGGGCGGGCACACATCCGACCTCGAATACTTTTTATCTGTTATATCTGAAAGGACTGATCCATGAGCTGGATTTTTATCGCCATTGCCGTGGTTTTTGAGGTAACGGTAGGTATCGCGGCCGGCAAGGCGCAGGGTTTTAAAAACATTCCCTGGACCGCCACGACTCTTATTGCTGGCGCATTAGGAACCTATTTTCTGAGTCTAGCTCTTCTGAGCTTCGATGTGGGGGTAGGATACGCCATCTGGACCTCCGCATCTGGGGTGGGAATTGTGGTCGTAGGGGCTCTATTTTTGGGTCAGCAGCTCACATGGAGCAAACTCCTGGGTATCTTGGTTGTCATTGCTGGCGTCATCGGACTTAACCTCGCTGGTTCTCTCTAAAATTTTTAGACTTTGAAGGGAAGTGTTCTCATGACTTCACGAAATTCAGATGATTCTGTACAGAATCGGCAGAAAAGTCGAGCCTGGGGCGCTCTAATACTGGCTGGCGGTTTTGAGGTTGGCTACGCCCTGAGCGTGAACGGCAGCCAAGGATTTACGAATCTTGCGTGGTCGCTCATTGCTTTAGTGTTCTTCTTGTGCACGCTATTCTTCCTGAGCGTCGCGTTAAAGAAGGTCGATGTTGGAATCGGCTACGCGGTCTGGGCAGGTATCGGTTCCGTGGGAGCCGCCCTGCTGGGACCGGTGTTCTTTGATGAAGTGCTCACTCCAGCAAAAGCCTTCTGGCTCGCCGTCATTATCGCGGGAGTTATCTGGCTCAAACTGGCTGACAGCCCGACGCTGAGGAAACGGAACTCACACGGCTAAAACCGACGGGGCACAAAAGATTCAGCCTGCTCGTAGCGTGTACTGCCAAGGCAGGCTGACTGACTACATACACCCCATGTTGGTTACTGAGATATTACGCCAAAACTCTATAGATCTAGGCAGTAATTCACCTCTCAAGTCGCTACACTAGAGAACAAGCTAAAAAGGATTCATTTCCTATAATCAAGCCTGAATCAAGGAGCCCCATGAGCGACGCATCGAACACCACACCGGCAGAAGAAGTTCCCCTCGTCCCCGTCCCTAAAAAGGTTGAGCATATTCGTGAGTATCACGGTGATACTTTTATCGACCATTACGAGTGGATGCGCGATAAAGAAAATCAGGAAGTCCTCGACTACCTGAACGCGGAGGCAGACTACACCGCCGCCGTCACAGCGGATCAGCAGCCTCTACGCGAGCGCATCTTTGAGGAGATCAAGTCCCGCACCCTGCTGACGGATTTGACGGTTCCGAATCGCATCGGCGATTGGTGGTATTACAGCCGCATGGTTCCCGGCGGTCAGTACCCGATTTTCTACCGTTATCCTGCCCTGCATGAGGGCGACGAGGTGGTGCGCTACACTCCCCCGGTTATTAAGCCCGGCGAGCCGCTGGAAGGCGAATCGGTGGTGCTTGACTGCAATGATTACGCCAAAGACATGGAGTTCTTCGCACTCGGCGTGTTCCAGCCATCCCGTAACGGTAAGCTCCTGAGCATTTCTGTGGACGAAAAGGGCGACGAACGTTACGAGCAGCGCTTCCTCAACCTGGAAACGGGCGAGTTCCTGCCCGATACCATCCCGAATATTAGCGGCGGGTCGTTTTTCATTAACCACGCGCAGCAGCTCGTGTACACTGTGCCGGACGATTCGTGGCGGCCCTACCGTGTGTATGTGCACGATATTGGGGCGAGTACCGAAGACCACCTGATCTACGAGGAAACTGACCCCACCATGTGGCTGGGCTCTGCAATGAGCGCCGACCGTTCATCCATTGTACTCTCCAGCGGCAACTCCGAGTTTACCGAGGTTAGTCTGGTGCCTATTGCCGAGCCGAAGAGCACACCGCGCGTGATCATTCCGAGGGATGCGCGCATCGAGTACCAGGCGGAGCCGATCACGATTGCCGGTGAAACCCATCTGCTGATTCAGCACGACTATAAGGCGCTGAACTCAGAGCTGGTGCTCGCCGATATGCCGCAGGACGGCGAACCTTTAGAGGAATATTCGAAACGTTGGGTTTCGGTGATCCGCCACAGCGAAATGTTCGCCTTGAAGGGTTCACACTCTCTGCGACCCACCTGGTGGTGACCGCCCGCGCGGATACAACCACCCGCCTGTTCCTTGCCCCGCGGGAGCAGCTGCCCGTGCAGTGGCGCCGCAAGAAGCCCGCAGGTATCACGTTCATGGAGCCTGCCGGGTTCGATGAGGAACTGTACACCGCTGGCGTGCTGCGTGCCGAGAACTATTCCCCGGTTATCCGCATCGCCTACACCTCATTCCTAACTCCACGCCGTGTATACGATTATTTCCCCATGTCACAGACCCTGCTTCTGCGCCGTGAGACCCCGGTGCTTGGGGGTTATCAGCGTGAGGATTATCGTGCCTACCGTGACTGGGCACCCGCCGCCGATGGAACCCTCATCCCTATTTCGGTGATTCACCGCGCCGATCTTGACCTGACGCAGCCGCATCCGGTGCTTCAGTATGCTTACGGCTCCTACGAAATTTCGATGGACCCCATGTTCTCTATCCCCACACTGTCGATTCTGGACCGCGGAGTGGTGTACGTGATTGCACATATTCGCGGTGGCGGCGAGATGGGGCGCACCTGGTACCTCAACGGCAAGAAGCTTCACAAGAAGAACTCATTCACTGATTTTGTGGATGTCACCGATTACCTGGCAACCAAGCCGTGGGCGGATCCTGCGCGTATCGCCTGCTACGGCGGTTCTGCAGGCGGGCTGCTCATGGGTGCCGTGCTGAACCTGGCTCCTGAGAAATATGCGGTCTCAATAGCCCAGGTTCCCTTCGTGGATGCGCTCACCACCATCCTTGACCCTGACCTGCCGCTTTCTGCTTTGGAATGGGAAGAATGGGGCAACCCCATTGAGGATAAGGAAGTGTACGAGTACATGAAGTCCTACACCCCCTACGAGAACATCCGCCCCGTGCGCTACCCCGCTATCGCGGCGGTGACCAGCCTGCACGATACACGCGTGTTCTATGTGGAGCCCGCCAAATGGATTGCGAAACTGCGCGAAATCATCGGCCCGTCATCCCCCACCCCACTGTTGAAGATCGATATGACTGGCGGACATGGAGGCGGTTCCGGGCGGTATACCCGCTGGCGTGAGATTGCGTGGGATTACGCCTTCATCCTCACACACCTAGGGATTACCAAATAAGCGGGTATACCCTTCCAATGTGTCCTCTTCCTGGGGACACAAAAAGGCTCTTTATTCCAATAAAGCGGCGAATAATACGCTTTATTCGAATAAAGAGCCTTTTTAGCAGGTTGTCAGGAATGCCCCACAAGCCCGCGTTCTAGGGCGGCCGCGCGCACATCATCCCAGGTTCCGGAGGCTACAAGCTCGCCGTCTTCCATGACAAGCACCTCATCGACCGCCGCCAAAACCTCGGGAACCGTACGGTGCGTAATGTAAACAAACCCTTCCATGCTCTCGAAAAGAGCACGCTCAACCCGTCCCGCCGTAGCGTGGTCCAGCCCAGTGGTAAGCTCATCCACAATGTAGAAAGAGCGTTCGTGCAGGAGCATACGTGCGAGTAAGATACGCTGTTTCTCCCCGCCGGAAAGCGACCTCAAATCGTCGCTCAGCGTATAATCAAGACCCTTCGCGGAAACCCACTCGCCTAGACCTGCGCGCTCACAAGCCCTGAGAATCTGCACATCTGGCACCGACGGATCGTACAGGCGAATATTTTCGCGCAGGCTATCGTGCAGCAGATGGCTGTCCTGCGCAAGCAGACCCAAGGAAGCGTGCATATCCTGTTCGGCAATCTCACGCAGATCGCGCACTTGCGCCGATTCGTGCACCTCAATAGTTCCGCTGTATTCGGGGTGATTTCCAAAAAGAGGTTTGAAAAGCGTAGATTTGCCCGAGCCGGATGCGCCAATCACCAGATACTTTTTACCCGTCTCAAACATGAAACTCACGCCACACCCCGCCGACTTTCGCCCAACGGCTTGACGTCACGATAGGTAAATGCGTCCAGTGTGAGAGGCTCGCCCGGTCGGTCATCTTCCGCAGCGGGTACTTCCGCGTCAATCTTGTGAATAATCTCACGACCTGCATAATACTGGGTCAGCAAACCTGTAGACATAAACAGCGGCATACAGATCATACCAGTCAACTGGGCAAAAGCGACCACCTCGCCTACGCTCGATAGCCCCGAGAGCACCAACGCCCCACCGGCAAGCCACGTCCCCAAATACAGAAGTTTCGTGAACATACTATTGACGGCGTCTACACGCTCCTGCGTGCGCTGATAGCTCCGCGCCGCCACGTACCATTCACTCAATTCTTCAGAAAAGCGTTTAGCCACGAATGAGTATGCGCCCAGGATCTTCCACCCCAAAGCGCTGCGGAGCGCATCACCGCTGACCTCGTTCAACGCGTCGGTCTGAGAGGCATAAGCTTTCGTCACGGCACCAATACGTTTTCGAGTCAGCACCGGCATCAACCCCACCGGCAGGCTCAGCGCAAGAACGGCGCACGCCATGAACGGGTTCAGAATAAAAGCAGCCACAATGGCGAAGATAAGCTGCGCGGTGAGGTACCCGCCCCAGAAAATAACGTCAATATAGTTGGTTTTAATGCTTTCAAGCTGACTCGTGAACTGCGAAAAATAGTATTCGGAGCTCCTGCCCGTCAGCCGCACTACGGGAGAAAGCCCGATGCGGCGGAACAGCTCTGCACGCAGATTATTCTGAATCTGCACCCCGGCAAGAGCGGCACGGTACTGGCGTACATAATGGAGAAACGCGTCAACAACAAGATATGTGGGCACAGCCGCAAGCATCCACGTAAAGAGGACGCGGTCATAAGATGTGACCGCATCAGTCAAGTATTTGATGATGACGCTCTCAAGAACCGAACTGGCCGACAAGATAAGGGTCAACGCTGTAAGCATGACAAGGGTTCTGGGTCTTAGGCTGCGCATAACCTTCATTGGTGTTCCTCTCCCTGCACCCACTATGTTGTTCATCACTACTTTACCGTAGGGGTTAAACGCACCGCATATCTGCTATTGCCCCATGCTGCAACGTAAAAAGGCTCTTTATGTGAATACAGCGGAGTTTCAAACGCTTGATTCACATAAAGAGCCTTTTTAGCCCTCAAACAGAGAGCCTTATCTGGGTTGGATCGGTTTTAGCCTTCCACGCCGCAGGCCTGCAGAATAAGCTCACGCACGCGAGCCGCATCCGCCTGGCCCCGGGTAGCCTTCATCACCTGGCCAACGATCGCACCAGCCGCCTGAACCTTACCGGCACGAATCTTATCGGCAACATCCGGCATGGCCGCCAAAGCCTCCTCAACGGCGGCGGTGAGCGCACCGTCGTCAGAAACCACGGCAAGACCGCGAGCCTCAACGATCTCGGCAGGCTTACCTTCGCCAGCGAGCACATGCTCCAGCACCTTACGGGCAATCTTGTCGTTAATCTTACCCTCGGCGATCAGGGTCTCAAGCTCCACCACGGTTACAGGTTCAATACCCAGCGCGGTCAGCTCAACCTCGGCCTGCTTGGCTTGGCGGGCAATCTCGCCCATCCACCACTTGCGGGCAGCGGATGCACTCGCCCCGGCGGCAATAGTCTGCTCAATAACGTCAAGAGCGCCAGCGTTGACCACGTCACGGAACTCTTCATCCGAGTACCCCCACTCGTTCTTCAAGCGGCGGCGGCGCTCCGCAGGAGGCTCGGGCAGGCTTGCGCGTAGCTTCTCAATCCACTCGGTATTCGTCACGATCGGAACCAGGTCGGGCTCCGGGAAATACCGGTAGTCGTCGGCATCCGACTTGGGGCGGCCCGATGAGGTTTCGCGGGTATCCTCATGCCAGTGGCGGGTCTCCTGCAGCACCTTCTCGCCACGCTCCAAAATAGCGGCGTGGCGGCGAATCTCGTACCGCACCGCACGCTCTACCGAGCGCAGGGAGTTCACGTTCTTCGTCTCCGAGCGGATACCGAATTTCTCAGCTCCCTTAGGCATGAGAGACACGTTCGCGTCGCATCGCACGTTACCGCGTTCCATGCGAGCGTCCGAAATGCCTAGGCTTTTCACAATGTCACGGATCGCCGCAACATAGGCGCGTGCCAGCTCGGGGGCGCGCTCGCCCGCGCCCACAATCGGGCGGGTCACAATCTCAATCAGCGGCACACCGGCACGGTTGTAGTCCACCAGCGAGAACGCCGCACCCTGGATACGCCCGTCGGCACCGCCCACGTGGGTGAGCTTACCGGCGTCTTCCTCCATGTGGGCGCGCTCAATCTCGACGGTGAACACGGTGCCGTCTTCCAGCTCAACATCTAGCTTGCCGTTCTCAGCAATGGGGTCACGATGCTGGGAGGTTTGGAAGTTCTTCGGGGTGTCCGGGTAGAAGTAATTCTTCCGGGCAAAATATGACAGCGGCGCAATATCGCATCCCAGAGCCAGGCCCAGTTTAATGCCTGACTCGACCGCTGCCTTATTCACCACCGGCAACACACCCGGCAGCCCCAGCGAGACGGGGGAAATATTCGTGTTGGGTTCATCGCCAAACTCATTCGGGGCGGCGTCGAACATTTTGGTTTTGGTGTTCAGCTCAACGTGCACCTCGAACCCGAGCACCGGGTCATACTTTTCGATTGCTTCTTCGAAGCTGAGGATTTCTTCGCTCATTACTTGGTACCCCCAAAGTCAAAGTCGCGGATCAGGGTTTCGGTGTCGGGAACACGAGTGTAGAGCGGGGCGCCCCACTTCTCGGTCAGAAGCGTCTCAAGGCCCGCAGCCACTCCGTACAGGCGCGCATCCTGCCGAGCCGCAGCGGTGAACTGTATACCCACGGGCAGCCCGTCCTGGTGGTCAAGTCCGGCGGGTAGGGAAATAGCGGGAACACCCGCAAGGTTCACGGGGACGGTGGCAATATCACCCAGGTACATTGCCATGGGGTCGTCGGATTTCGTTTTCTCCCCCAGCCTAAACGCGGTAGAGGGGGAGGTCGGGGACACCAGCACATCGCATTTTTCGAATGCGGCAGCGTAATCACGCTGGATGAGGGTGCGCACCCGCAGAGCTGCCCCATAGTAGGCATCGTAGTTACCGGCTGATAGGGCGTAGGTTCCCAGAATAATGCGGCGTTTGGTCTCATCGCCGAACCCGGCCTCACGAGTTGCCGCCATGACGCGCTCAATGGTGACGGGGCCGTCTTCAGGGCACCACACGCAGGCCGTAGCGCACACCGTCGTACTTCGCCAAGTTTGAAGACACTTCGGATGACATAATCAGGTAGTAGGCGCTGATTGCCTCACGCACCGAGGGCAGGGAGACCTCAACGATTTCGGCGCCAGCCTCCTCCAGAAGCCGCAACGAATCGGTAAAGCTGCCAATCACACGGTCCTGGAACCCTTCACCGGATCCGCCGCCCAGCTCTTTAATAACGCCCACACGCAGCCCTTTGAGGGAGGTGGGGTTCGCCCCGGCACGTGCCGCATCAGCGTAGGCTCCCACAGGCTCGTTCAAGGACGTGGAATCCATGGGGTCATGCCCGGCGATAACCTCGTGAAGCATCGCGGTGTCGAGTACGGTGCGGGCGCAGGGGCCCACCTGGTCTAGAGACGAGGCCATGGCGATTACACCATAGCGAGAAACCGAACCGTACGTCGGTTTCATGCCTACAGAGCCGGTGAAGGAGGCTGGCTGACGGATAGAACCGCCCGTGTCAGTACCAAGCGCCAGGGGTGCCTGGAAAGAAGCCACAGCGGCCGCTGAGCCGCCCCCAGAACCGCCCGGGGCACGGGTTAGGTCCCAAGGGTTACGCACCACACCGAACGCGGAGTGCTCGTTGGATGAGCCCATCGCGAACTCATCTAGGTTAGTTTTACCCAAAATTGGCATACGCGCCTGGCGCACTTTGCGGGTTACGGTGCCGTCGTAGGGGCTCATCCAGCCTTCCAGCATACGGGATGCTGCGGTGGTGGGCTGTCCTTTGGTCACGATCAGGTCTTTCACGCCGATCGGCACACCAGCCAGCGGCGGGAGGGTTTCACCGGCCGAGCGGTCCGCGTCCACGGCGGCTGCTTCGGCAAGCGCCTGCTCAGCGTTAATGTGCAGAAAAGCATTCAGGCCGCTTTTGCCGTCCGCGCGGTTATCGCTCAAGGCCTTACCGTCGGTTGCTTCAATACGGTCCAAGTGTGCCTGCGTGAGCTCTACCGCGCTAATCTCGCCCGAGGCTACCTTCTGGGCGGCTTCAGCGGCAGTAAGTTGAATCAGTTCGTTCACTTATTTTCCCTTAGTCTTCGTCGAGGATTGCGGGCACGCGGAACTTGCCGTCCTGCGCATCGGGTGCGCCCGAGAGCGCCTCTTCTTGGGTGAGGGTTTCCCCCCACTACGTCTTCACGGAAAACGTTTGTCAGAGGGATGGGGTGGCTGGTTGCCGGGGTGTCAGAGGTAACGATCTCTGAGAGGTTTTCCACCGAACTAACGATAATATCGAGCTCCGTAGCCATAGCCGTGAGCTCGTCGTGGGTCATTTCGATGCGTGCCAGCTCAGCCAGGTGCTTAACCTGCTCAAAGGTGATGGCAGACATAGTTCTCCAAATAGGGGTTGGGGTTTATTCTCTTCTCTAGTGTAGTGTAGCCCGGCGGGGTGCAGGTGTTTAATCGGGCACATTATGCGAGGGTTTACAGCAGAATTGGCTCCCACCTTCCACAGGGGAAGATGAGAGCCAATTTAATGCTTGGGGCTTAGCCCCTGAAGCTTATTGAGTGTCCCTGCCTTATGCGGGGATGTTCAGCACCTGGCCGGGGTAGATCAGGTCTACGTTCACAATGGTGCCGGGGTTAGCGGCAGCAATTGCGGTGTAGCCACCCTGCACACCGTATGCTGCTGCGATACCCGAGAGGGTGTCGCCAGCCTGAACGGTGTAGGTACCTGCTGCTGCAGCGGGTGCTGCGGGAGCGGTGTAGGTTGCTGCGGGTGCCTGAGCGGCAGGAGCCTGTGCAGCCGGTGCCTCAGCAGCAGCGGGTGCTGCGGGAGCCTGCTGAGCAGGTGCCTGGGTTGCCGGAGCCTGCGCAGCGGGAGCGGTGTAGCTCTCCTGTGCCTGTGCCTGGGTGTTTACCTGGCTCTGAGCTGCGGGTGCTTCGTAGTTCTGTGCAGTAGCGGATGCGCCAGCCTTGCCGTAGAGGCCCAGCTTAGCCGAACATGCGGGCCATGCGCCCCAACCCTGGACAGCGAGCAGACGCTCTGCTGCCTGAATCTGCTGCTCACGGGAAGCGCCGTTGGGGGGAGCCGGCCATGCCGACACCGTTCCAGGACTGCTGGGTGAACTGCAGACCGCCGTAGAAGCCGTTACCGGTGTTGATGGACCAGTTACCACCGGACTCGCACTGTGCCAGTGCGTCCCAGGTAGCGGAATCTGCTGCGTTTGCTGCGGGAACAGACATGGTTGCTGCAACTGCACCGCCAACGGCAAGAGCGGCAGCGGTACGGCGTACGGTGGAAGTGTTCTTCATAATGCTCCAAGAGGGCCACCCACGCTCACTCCGTCCCCGGAGTTCTAACGCGTTGCCATTCACCCTTGATTAACGTCGGTTACTCATTGTGCGGTCCTACCCGTGAATGGCGTTCCATCGTTTCCATGCGCCCGGATGCCCGTATGGGCCTGTGGGTCGGACGCATTTCCCCGATGGGGGTGTGCGGTAGAACCTAGCATCAGTTCGGGAATGTATCCCGAAAAGAATCTTTCTGATAAACAAAGATAACGGAGAAACCTTAAGATGCCAACCTCAGAACGATGATCTGAGCGCTTTCAGCGAACATTTCAGATTCTTTCAGCAAACTCCCAGGTTCTTATTTACTCGTTTCAATTAGACATTTACCTCTCCCCTGCCCCCGGGTTTTGAACTGCTATGGCAGGGAAGTGCTATAGAAAGATTTTTCTTTTAAATCGTTGCTGGGCACCCCACCTATCCTCTTATATACCCGCCAAAAAAATTTTTAAAAATTTTTTAAGGCCCTTCGCCCTGAGCATGTTTTTAACGTTTTTAAGTGCAAAATACGGTATGGGTTACCTAAGTTTAAGGGGATTTTTGCCCTGTTTTACCGTTCGGGGACCGTACCAATTTAATGGGGACGTTTTAGCACCTGCATAAAGCCGCCGGGACCCGCACAATGACAGCTCACAAGCTATCCACTGCACAGGTACCCGACGGCTCAACCGCGATAAAGAGGCGTCTGTCTTAACCGCCGCCGTTACGATTGTTCAGTATCCGGTTCAAAAGCACTTGGGCCCTGCGTTAGCAGTTTCTTAAACCCGTCCTCATCAAGCACAGTAATCCCCAGCGATTCCGCCTTATCAAGCTTGGAGCCTGCCGAGGCTCCGGCGACTACAAAATGAGTTTTCTTTGATACAGAGCCTGAAGCACGGCCGCCGCGAACAATAATTGCCTCCTTAGCGCTATCGCGCGTGAAATCATTCAGTGTTCCGGTGACCACCACAGTCACACCCTCAAGGGTGCGTTCGATGGACTCATCACGTTCGTCCTGCATGCGCACCCCGGCCTGTGCCCAACGGTTCACTACTTCGGCGTGCCAGTCCACCGCAAACCAGTTAATAATCGAGTCGGCGATCGTACCGCCCACACCATCCACGGCCGCTAGACGGTCGCGGTCGGCCGCACGGATCGCATCCATTGACCCAAACTCGGTGGCAAGCGCGCGTGCCGCTGTGGGGCCCACATGCCGGATCGACAGGGCAACAAGCACACGCCACAGCGGCTGCTGCTTAGCTTTCTGAAGCTCAACAAACAGGTTGCGGGTGTTCTTCGTCGGTGCGGAGGGCCTTTTCGCGGTCCCTTTACTCCAGAAGTAAGGCACCAGCTCAGTTTTGCCGGTTCCTACCCCCTTCACTTTTTTCTCCCGCTCAATCTTGACCTCACGCAGGTCCTCTTCGGTCAGGTCGAAGAGGAACGCCTCACTGCGCAGTGGCGGCTCCGCCGGCTCTGCGGGAGCGGTAAGTGCTTTAGCTGCCTCAAACCCCAGCGCCTCAATATCAAAAGCCGCGCGGGAGGCAGCATAGTAGATACGCTCGGTCAGCTGCGCCGGGCAAGACTGCGGGTTGGTGCACCGCAAATCCACGTCTCCCTCTTTACCCGGGGCAAGAGGTGAACCGCAGGAAGGGCAGAGCGTGGGCATCACGAACTCTCGTTCGCTGCCGTCGCGTAAGGCCACTACCGGGCCCACAATCTCGGGGATAACATCGCCAGCTTTGCGCAGCACCACGGTATCACCAATGAGCACCCCCTTAGCCTTCACCACATCCTGGTTGTGTAAGGTGGCGTGCTCGACGGTTGAGCCTGACACGAGCACAGGTTCCATCACACCGTAAGGGGTAACCCTGCCGGTGCGTCCCACATCCACCCGGATATCCAGCAGCTTAGTATTTACCTCTTCCGGCGGATATTTATACGCCACCGCCCAGCGCGGCACACGCGAGGTGTACCCCAGCTGCCGCTGGGTAGCGAAATCATTAATCTTAATGACGATACCGTCAATCTCGTGCACCAGTGAGTGACGCTGCTGCCCGTACCGTTCAATATAGGCAAAAATATCCTCCACTGCCGTAAAGGTCTCGGTGTACGGGCTCACTGGAAGCCCCCACGAAGCAAGCAGCTCATACACCTCAGACTGGGTCTCAATCCCCAGCCCTTGGGAGGACCCGATGCCGTGCACATACATGCTCAGCGGTCGCTGGGCGGTAACCGCCGCGTCTTTCTGCCGCAAAGAGCCCGCCGCCGCATTACGCGGGTTCGCAAACGGATTCTTGCCCTCAGCCACAATCTTTTCGTTCAGCGCTTTAAAATCGGCGGACGAGATGAACACTTCTCCGCGTATCTCGATCTCCTCGGGGTGGTTCTGCCCGGAAAGCCGCTGCGGGATGGTGGCGATGGTTCGCACATTGTGCGTCACGTCCTCGCCCGTGGTGCCGTCCCCGCGAGTTGCTGCGCGTACTAGGGCACCATTGCGGTACAGCAGGTTCACCGCAAGCCCATCAATTTTCAGCTCGGTCAGCCAGGTGGGGTTCTTGCCCGAAATAGCTTGCGAGTTTTCCTGCGCCTTCGTGAGCCAGGCACGCAGTTCCTCGTCTGAGAACACATCCTCCAGCGAGTACATGCGGGCGCGGTGAGTCACCGGTGCAAACGCTGAGGATGCCTCCCCGCCCACTTCCTGGGTGGGAGAGTCATTCGCCACCAGTTCGGGGTAGAGCGCCTCAACTTCTTCAAGACGACGGTAGAGGGCATCGTACGCGGCATCAGAAATCGTGGGGGCATCATCCGTGTAGTAGGCGCGGCGGGCATCGCGCACATCATCAATAAGCTGCGCATACTCATCACGGATTTCAGGGGTGAGGGACACCTCAGCGGACGCGGATTCTGGGCTAATGGAAGAGTTTTTTTCAGTCACACCAACAAGTCTAGCCGCTGGATTCAGCCTGTGAGAGGCCTGCGGTCATGCGACAACGTTCTCAGGCTATAAGCGTTGAGTGTGTAAGCGCTGGCAGGTTGTGCTCACCGAGCCACAAACCCACCGGCGCCGTGCGATAGCGTAGTTTATCAGTCTTCATCCGGGACGATCGCGTCAGCCACGATTACCGTAATATTGTCCCGCCCGCCCGAACGTAGTGCCTCATACTGCAGCACATCCGCAGCATCCTGAGGGTGCCGCACCGACGTGAGCACCCGCGCCATATACTCATGCGAGAGCTCACCCGATAACCCATCCGAGCACAGCATCACGCGGTCGCCCTCATGCGCCGGGAAAAACCCAGAAGTCAGGCTCCCAATAGTTGCCTGTACCCAACGCTCGGGTAATCACATTACGACGCGGGTGGGTTAGTGCCTCAAGCTGCGTAATCTGCCCCTCATCCACCAGGTACTGAACCTCCGAATGATCGGCAGTCACCTGCTCCAGCGAGGCGCTGCCAGCATTACCGGGCAGCATTTCCATCTCGGAGTGGTGGAACCCCTCCTGCTCACGCACCAGCCGGTAGGTACGGGAATCCCCCACGTTAAAGATCACCCAAAGCTGCTGAGACCCGATACGTGTGAGCCAGGCGCCTGTAACCGTGGTGCCCCCAGCCTTAGAGAGCGCACCCTTAATCTGGTCATTTGCCTCACCAATCAGGCTGCGTAGCCGCTCTAAGGTACGCAAAATCTCATTGTTCAGTTCGCTGGTTTTACGGCGGTTAGATTTACCCTTGTTCTCATCGTGAACGCGGCGCTCATAGTCTTCTTGCTCTTCGGGGCTCATGCCCCCGGGCAAGGTAAAAAAAGAAGAGTACGCCAGCTGCCGCACACACAGGCGCGAAGCGACTTCACCTGCCTCATGCCCGCCCATACCATCGGCCACCACGCACAGCGTCCCGGCCACAATCATGGAATCTTCGTTATTCTCCCGGTACACGCCGCGATGAGTAGCGCTGCCTGTGCGCATGTGAAGATTAGTGCTCATTACTGTGTACTCTCCATCGTATTATTGCTACCGAGACTAACACTTACGGTACCAATATTTCCAAAACTTCGTACATTTTTGGTGCCCTGTTCCGTAAGCCTAAAATAAGTCTCTGATTCGCGTAATACGTCAGCGGTTACCGAATCTGTCAGGGCCGTGCCAGGTTCCGCGATAGACACGAGCCGTGAGGCAAGGTTCACACTCGAACCGTACACATCGCCACGGCTGGCCAGCACCTCACCCCAAATAAACCCCACACGCACCCCGGGGATCTGTGGGTCACGGTCAAATGAGCGCACCAGTTCGCAACTGATCTCGGCAGCCGATTCGGGGGACTCTGTGAGGAAAAACGCCTCGTCCCCCAGGGTTTTAATAATGCGCCCGCGGCGGGGCACAATCACATCCAGGCAGCTCTGCTCAAAATGGTTAATAAGACGCGACAACTCGCCTTTATCAAGCGAGCGCACTAACGAAGTGTACGAGACCATATCGACGAACCCCACCCCGCGCATGAGCGGCAGTTTGTGTGATTCACCGGGGTCACGGTTTTCCCGCAGGGCCAGACGCAGCACACCAGAGTACATCTGACGACGATACCCGTACATGGCGAGCTCTTCGAGGGCGGGCATCAGCTTTGGCAGTTTAAAGAGCAGGGTGCGGCGTGCCTGCGCGTCGCTGACGCCTTCGCGGGCGACGATATCATCGACAAGGCTTTCGATCTGCCAGGCCACAATCCGGTCGGTCAGCTGCCCTACTGAGCGCACGATCGACTGGGCGCTTTCAAAAGTAACTTCGCCTTCACGTTCTAGTTCAGCAATGGTACGCAGCAGCTGCACATCGCGGTCTGAGAAGTAGTGTTCTTCTGCGGGGGTGTCTGAGAACCCCATATTACGCCAGATTTTTCGGGCTTTCTGCGGGTCCATGCCGGCGGCTAAGGCGGCCTGCCGGTGGGTGTATCGAGGGCCTTCACCCAGAAGAGTTTTTTCGAGGGAACGCACGCCTTCTTTGGATTTTTCGTCCCGGTAAATATTGCTCTGTGATAGGTTCTGCAGAATTTTCAGGTTAAGCATCTGTGTTTCTGGTCCGTGGGTTACGGGCAGAGAGCTGGTGCTAGCGCTCCTATCGACCATTGCATCCCCTCCTTTCGGCGATGTACTGGTGGTTGACACCCAGTAAAACCGGTGTCACGTGCCTTATTTCACACTATAGGATACTCGGTTTATGCGGCAACCGCCTTAATAGACCCGCAGAACGATGGATATTTTCTTGTTGCTTGCGGGCCTGCACCCGCCTCCCTGAACAGCGGGCGCCTTCAACTACCCGGGAGATAGCTCCCGTTTAGCCGTGGCGCATATACCCTGCTCGCAGCGGATAGTAGGTGCGCACTGAATGCTCCATAATGCGCAAAAACTTGTCGGGTTCGGGGACGTAGGTCAGCGGGATGCTGGTGCCCAGCAGTTCAACCTGCACCGACCCGTATCCCAGCCATTTGCCCATTTGCCCCTGCCTCTTCCAGCGGCGGCCCATCTGGTCAAGCCGCATGCCTTGGGTGGCGCGCATGCTCAACAGCCCGTTGGTCATCATAAGCCGGTGGGTGGTGACAATGTACCGCCGACCCAGCCAGTACAGCAGCTTACGCACCGCCACAATAATGCTTATGAAGCTGAGAATAACACCCAACCACGCCAGCAGGTTCGATGAACGTGCGGCCGAGCCGAAGCTCCAGGCGCAGGCTGCGAGCATAGCGTACCCCAGCACGGGGAGCAGCTTAATGGGGTGGGTTCGGGTGATGACGATCGTTCGTTCTGCCGGTAGTAGTTTTCCCCTGAATTTCATGGGTTGTCCTCTCGGGCGGTGATGTTCTCGAAAGCGTAACGGGGCGGTGGTAAAGGGCTAGGCCTGTGGTGGTCGGGTCGCCAGGTATGATCCGTCGGCGGCGCGTAGATGCTCTATATCGCCCACCGAGTAGGCGGTCAGAGCCCCGTCTGAACGCACCAGGATGCGCCCCTGATCGTCAATATCTTCCGCCGTACCGGTAATGACCCGTCCATCCGGCAGGTGCATGGCCACGTGCGCCCCCAGGGTGAGAGTGTGCTCGCGGGCTTGCTGCAGCAGTGACGGCTCGCCGCCACCGGGGCTTTCGGGGTCTCCGCCTGCACTGCAGAAGGCACGGTAACGACGGGCGAAAACCTCCAGCAGGTGGGTGAGTACCTGTTCGGTGTCTACTGTGTGCCCCAGCAGCACGCGAGTGCTTGTTGCGGTTTCGGTGGGCAGCTGCTCTTCGAGCATGTTCAGGTTTATTCCGGCACCCACCAGCACGCTCATTGATGTTGCTGCGGTACCGGCCGGGTTCGTCCCCGCGGGCTCAAGGATGAGCTGGGCGAGCACCCCGCAGCATTTTTTGCCTCCGGCGATGAGGTCATTTGGCCACTTCAGGTCGCAGTCTACGCCGAGTTCACGCAGCACCTCGCGCACACTTAGCCCCATTATGAGGGTGAGCCAGTGGTAGTTTTCGGGGGCCATCCCCTGCCCTATCCCGGCGTGGGGGCGCACCACAACGGTGGCCGCAAGCGCGGTACCTGGAGGGGTTACCCAGGCTCGGTCTAGCCGACCGTGCCCGGCGCGCTGATCGTCCGTGGCAAAGACGGAGAGCTCCCCCCAGCTGCTCCCGTACGCTGGGGTTTGGGTCGGTGAGCACTTGGCGCGCGTCATCATTCGTTGACCCGGTGTGCTCCAACACGCGCACGGTACGGTACCCGTGCTGTTCGGCCGCGTTGTGTACGCGTTCTTGGTTCATGGTGTTATTACCCATTATTCTCACCCTAGAATTCGTTCTTTCGCCGCCGGTTACGCCCAAGGGCAGGCGGGTGCTACCGGTGCTGCATCCCTTAGACCGCCCCATTATGTGATGGTTTTGATGAGCACGGGCAGCCCTCCTACTATAGGGTAATACGGATGCACCCCGGTTTCTTCCTGAATGTACCTGCTGTTGGCTGTGTATTCACTGTAATTTATTCCTTGGGGGCCGATTATATAGATGTGCAGCCGGTGTGGAACGGTGCGGGTGCGGTAGATTTAAGGGGAACGGGAGGTAACTCCCACCCCGATACCCGTCCGGAAGGAGCCGACAAATGGCTTATTACGCAATCACCTATGTTTATGCCGCGCCCGAGCAGCAGGATGCGCACCGCCCGGCACACCGGCAGTACCTAGCCGAGCAGGCCGAGTCGGGGCCGCTGGTTGTCTCCGGCCCGCTCATGCAGGACGGTTCCGCCGCCGGGGCGCTTCTGATTGTGAACGCAGACTCCGCTGATGCTGCCGAGGCTCTGGTGCGGGAAGATCCTATGAACACTGGCGGGGCGGTGCTCTCGTACACAGTGCAGGAGTGGAACCCGGTGATTGGCAGCATCCGCTAACCGTTTCGCTTGGTGCGGCGCCCGGTGGTTAGGGTGAGCTGCCGCGGGTAAGGCGATACGTTTTCCCTACAGCGGGTGCCGCACCATTAGTACACTGCCAATCAGCTAACGGGGCGTGGAGACCACACCCGAATATGACGCCGCGCCGGAACCTATCTGGCACCGGATACTCGTTCACACTATAGTTGTAAGGTAAGGTTCGCCGTAGCTTGGGTGAGCCTGCTGCGCCTGTGCGCACACCCAGAACCGCAGAAGACCTCTCTGCGCGCCGCCCGAAATTGAGGAACACATGTCTGAGCAGACTCAGCAGGAATTTGACCTGAGCACCACATCCGGTAAACTCGCCGATTTCTTTGCCCGGCGCGAGCAGACCATTAACCCCGGCGGTGAGGCAGCCGTCGAAAAACAGCATGCGCGCGGGAAGCAGACGGCGCGTGAGCGTATTGACATGCTTCTGGACGAGGGATCTTTTGTGGAGTTCGACGCAATGGCGCGGCACCGCACCACCGCCTTCGGCATGGATAAGAAGAAGCCGCTGGGGGATGGCCTGGTTTCGGGCTACGGCACTATTGATGGGCGGCTTGTTGCCGTGTACTCGCAGGATTTTACGGTGTACGGCGGTTCCCTCTCGCAGGTGAACGGCGAGAAGATCGTGAAGGTGCAGAAGTTCGCGTTGAAGAACGGGTGCCCCGTCATCGGTATTAATGACGGCGGCGGCGCACGCATCCAGGAGGGTGTGGCGTCGCTGGCAATGTTTGCCGATATTTCCGCATGAATGTGCGTTCCTCCGGGGTGATTCCGCAGATCTCGGTGATTATGGGTCCTTGTGCCGGCGGTGCCGCCTACTCCCCCGCCCTGACCGACTATATTGTGATGGTCGATAAGTCGTCGCACATGTTCATTACCGGCCCGGACGTCATTAAAGCTGTCACCGGTGAGCAGGTGGATATGGAAACTCTTGGTGGTGCCCGCCAGCATAATGCGGTGACCGGCACCAGCACCTACCTGGCCGAAGATGAGGAAGACGCCTTCGACTTTGTGCGGGAACTACTGGAGTTTTTGCCGTCAAATAACCTATCTGAGGCGCTGCCGCTAGATCACGACCAAGAGCCGACGGTCACCGTGGACGACCTTGATTTAGATACCCTCATCCCCGACTCCGCAAACCAGCCCTACGATATGCGGGCTGTTATCGAGTCGGTGGTGGATAACGGGCATTTCCTTGAGATGCAGGCACTGTACGCCCCGAACGCCATGATCGGGTACGCCCGCGTTGAGGGGCGCACCGTGGGAATCGTGGCAAACCAGCCCATGCAGTTTGCCGGGTGCCTTGATATTGCCGCTTCCGAAAGGTGGCGCGGTTTGTGCGTCACTGCGACGCCTTTAACGTGCCGATTCTGACGTTTGTGGATGTGCCTGGGTTCCTGCCGGGCACCGACCAGGAGTTCAACGGCATTATTCGCCGCGGCGCCAAACTGTTATACGCCTACGCTGAAGCAACCGTGCCGCTGGTGACCGTTATTACCCGTAAAGCGTACGGTGGGGCGTACATTGTGATGGGTTCTAAAAAGCTCGGTGCCGACATTAACCTGGCCTGGCCCACCGCCCAGATCGGTGTGCTGGGCGGCCAGGGCGCGGTGAACATTCTGTACCGTCGAGATTTGGCGGCCGCAGCGGAGGCCGGCCAAGATGTTGATGCGCACCGCGCCGAACTGATTGAGCAGTATGAGGCTGAGGTGCTGAACCCGTACCAGGCTGCGGAGCTGGGGTACGTGGATGAGGTGATCGCCCCGCACGAGACGCGCGTGCGCATTATTTCATCCCTGCGGGCGCTGCACGATAAACGCGCAGCCACCCCCGCGAAGAAACACGGGAATATTCCGCTGTAGGTGTTGTGCACTGGTACGGTTTGAGATGATCCGTGCCTTCTAAGCCGGGTATTAAGTGACGACTTGTATGAAGGAGGGCCCATGGCGGCCTATAACCCGTTGAGCTACTTCTCGTTCGGTAAGAAAAAGGAGGAGGGTGCATCCCTTTCCATCCCCAACACCGAACCCGAAACTGCGGCGGCGGGCAGCACCGAGCAGGGGCTACCGGGTGGATCTGAGGCAGCCGGTACGGCGGCACCGGTTGTGCACCAGCAGGCTGAGGATGCTGCACAGCAGAGCCCTGCACCGTTGCTGCGGGTCGTAAAGGGTAACCCCACAGATGAGGAAGTCGCCGCGCTGACCGCCCTGGTATATGCAATGCAGGCGGGCGCATCCGCCCAGGAGCAGAACCCGATTTTGGCTACGGCTTCCCGCCTGCTTAACCGCCGCCAGTGGCTGGGCGCCTCCCTTAAACCGGGGCCGGGTTCATGGCGTCGGGCACGGCCTATGTAACAGCAACGTCCCTTCAGCCTGTATCGTTGCACGCGCTCTGGCGGCAGTACAGTATGCAGATTCGAGCTTGCCCCGGTTCTTTCTTAAATGACTCTTCCCAGATGAACCTCGTACCGGTGTGCGGGCCATTTTCAGCAGCAGTACATGACATCTGTCAGAGTATTTCGGGGTATCCAGTGGATATTCTAGAGGGTAAGACTCGGCGCTGGCGGGTGATTACGGCCCTGAATACTGCCAAATGCAACGCCTGCTAAATGCGACAGAAAACACATTCTGGGATAGGATTAGACCATGACCATCTACGACGAACTTCCGGCTATCTATCGCATTAGCGAGCGCAGACCGACGTTGATCGCATCGCTAATGAATTCTATGAAGCATCCCTTGATTTAGACCCAGTTCTTGCCACCGAGCACGGCCGTACAGGTGTTGAAACACTCTTTGGTGACTATTCCCCCCGCTGGTGAAGAAGCATATGCGAAGCTCGTCAAAAAAACCCTGAAAAAGCTGGATAAGGTCATCCCCATTGATGACACAGACCTGGTGACTCTAGATGCCATGCAGGAGCGGCTCACGCTTACCCGTCAAATGCGTCGTGCAGGGTTGGGGCAATGGCAGCTGAATAATATCTTCAGTGCACCCCAGCAGATCCGTACCTCATTCGACCTTATGAGCCGTGAGAACGAGCGGGACTGGGCGCACATTGCCGGGCGTTTAGCGAACGTTCCGGGCGCTATCGACGGGTTTATTCAGACCCTTGAGGCGGCACGTGCGGAGGGCAAAGTTTCCCCACGCCGTCAGGTGCAGATCGTGATCGAGCAGGCCGAAGCGTACATTGCCGACGGCGGGTTCTTTGATGCTTTGGCCGCGGAGATCACCGCCGCAGCACCCGCTATCACGGAGCAAGCCCGCGAAGGCGCCCAGGCCGCTAAGGATGGTTACCGTGCCCTCATCACATACCTGCGCGACACCCTGCTGCCCGAAGCCCCCAGCAAAGATGCGGTGGGCCGGGAACTCTACACCCTGTATTCGCGTGAATCACTGGGGGCTAGCATCGACCTGGATGAGACGTACGCCTGGGGTGTGCAGGAGCTGGAGCGGATTATTACTGAGCAGCACACTGTGGCCTCAGAGATCGAACCGGGCGCCAGCATAGAACGTGCCAAAGAGCTGCTGGATATGGACCCGGTGCGTGCCCTGCACGGCACCGAGGCGCTGCAGGAGTGGATGCAGACCCACGCTGATACCGCCGTTGAGGCGCTGGCGGGCACCCATTTCGATATTGGCGGCCCGATGCTGAACATTGAGTGCCGAATCGCCCCCACCCACGAGGGCGGCATCTATTACACCGGGCCCTCCCCCGATTTTTCCCGCCCGGGTCGCATGTGGTGGTCCGTGCCGGAAGGGGATGACACCTTCGCCACCTGGCGTGAAACATCCACCGTGTACCATGAGGGCGTGCCGGGGCACCACCTGCAGATTTCAGTGGCTACGGCGATGGCGAACACCATGAACAAGTGGCGGGCGAACATGATGTGGACCTCAGGCCACGGTGAAGGCTGGGCCCTATACGCCGAGCGGCTCATGGACGAGCTGGGTTTCTTACAGGACCCCGGCGACCGGATGGGGATGCTGGACGCCCAGCGGATGCGCGCAGCCCGCGTGGTGTTCGATATCGGTGTGCACTGTGAACTGCCGGTACCCGATGAGTGGGCGCCGCGCCTGGGTGTTGAACCGGGAACCGTGTGGACCCCCGAGCTGGGGTACGAGTTTTCTGGTGCAGAACCTGGAAGGCTCTGAAGGCACTATCCGGTTCGAGTTCATCCGCTACCTGGGCTGGCCCGGCCAGGCGCCCAGCTATAAGGTGGGTGAGCGTATCTGGTTGCAGCTGCGACAGGCGGCGCTGGCTCAGGGCGATACGCTGCGGGAGTTCCACACGCGGGCGCTCATGCTCGGCTCGGTGGGGCTCGATACGCTCCGCCGTGCGCTCAGCGACGAGGTTATGGCCGATGATGAAGAGGACGACGAAGACGACTAAACCCAGCGAAACGGCGCAGGGCGCACCGCACAGCATATACAGCTTTGAGGTGCGCCCTGCGCCGTCAGCCCCGTACCGTTGCTCTACTCTTTGACGAGGTGCGGGGCGAAACGGCAGTAGTAGTCGGTGACCGGCCCGTCCGATTCGCGGATGCCCATGCCCACGGCCCGCCCGTTCACCATCCACACGCCCAGCATCGGGTGGTTGGTGGGCTGCATGAGGCCCGAATACAGGGGCGCGGGAATGTACTGCTGGTACACGAACTCGCTCTCGGGGGCATGGATGAAATGCTCATCCTCCTCATCGCGGGAGAAAATGCCGTGGTCGGGGGCATGCACTTCAATGCCGTCGCCTTCACGCCCGAAAAATGGGTTTACGCACCCAGTTCGTCAGTCCGCCTGAGCGTCCGGCGTAGGCGGGAACCAGGTTGGGGTGGTTGGGGTACATCTCCCACAGGGCGGCCAGCAGCAGCTTATTTGAGAGGAACATTTTCCAGGCTGGCTCAACCCAGCGGCGGATCGAGCCGTGGTAGGCGAAGAGCAGCTTATCGTACCCGGACTCCGAATCCGTCACCAGGTCCTCCCACGGGTACAGCTTAAAGAGGTTATTAATGGGCTCACCGTCCGCGTCAGACCACGATTTGGTGTCCTCATTAAAAATGATCTCGTCAATGGGAATGAGCTTGGTCTTAACCCCAGCCAGCTGGGCGGCGTGGGCGATGAGCCACACGTTATTGTAGTCCTCCTGGTAGGGGTCAATACTCTCGTTCACGTGCGCAAGGTGAAGCTGCGGGGTGGTCTCAGCCGCGAAGATCTGCCGCCACCGTTCGGTAAATGCCTCCCCTATCTCGCCCCAGTGCCCGTAGCCTTGCGCGTCAAGACGCTGCTGCTGATACCAGGTTTTCTGGCAGATGGCTGCCTCAATAATGCCGGTGGGGGTGTCTGCATTGTATTCGAGCAGTTTCAGGGGGTCCCCGGGGATACCGGAGTACGTGAAATCGAACCTGCCGTAAAAATCGGGGTCCTGCTGGTTCCACGACTCAATAGCCAGCTGAAACGCAGGTTCGGGTAGCCCCAGGGTGCCGAATGCCCCGGAGGCCATGTATTCTACGGCGTTCAGGCACATCTTATGTATCTGTTCCGACTGGGCCCTGATGCTGTCCATCTCGTCGGGGTTGAACACGTAGGCGGCGTACTCGTTCCAGTAATGGGTGTCGCCTGGGAAATCGATGCTGTAGGTGAGGCCTTCCTCATCAATTGTCTGTTCCCACCCCGGGCGGTGGGCGGGGAATTCTTCGCGTCGCATGGTGTCCGTTCGCTCATGAAGGGATAATGGTGAGTTTGTGCAGGGGCTGGGTCCTAGCCGCCGGAGGTACCTCCGCCCGATTTGGAGCCTCCGCCAAAGCCGCCTTTAGAGCCACCTGATTTGGACCCGGAATTGCTTCCTGACTTGGAGCCGCCGGAATTACTGCCCGACTTATTACTGCCCACACGCGAACCGGGGTTCGACCCAGACTTTGCGCTGCTGCTCTTACCGCCGCTAGTGGTGGACGTGACCTTACCGCCAGCGACCGTGCTGGTCTTCTTGGCGCTGCGGTAAGACGACTCAAACCCGCCACCCTTAGAAGATACACCGCTATAGACCGTGCCGGACGACGGGCGGGAGGTGCTGCCGCCCGTCAGCGACGACCCTACTGCGGGAATACTCCCGTTCCGGCCAGCCTGGCTGCCAATGTAGTACCACAGGAACGCGTTGGTGACATGGGACTGGTTATTGTGCGTACCAGAGTTTGAGTTTGACCCGCTGTTATTGTGGCTGCTGCTATTACTATTCGAGCTGGATGAGGAGTCACTGGAGTTAGCGGCTTCACCTGCCTTCTCACATTCGGAGTCTTCAACCCGACGCCCAGTTTTTGCGTCTTGGCAAACCTGGGCAAACTCTTCACCGCCGTCAGCGGTAAAAGCCTCTTCTTCTTTATGCAATGAGTTATAGGCAAACACGCTGCCGCTGACAATTAGGGCACCCGCCCCAAGAATAGCCAGCCACCGTTTACCGCTAACACCTGTTCTGGGGATATTAGCAGCAGCCTCACCAGCCGTATTCGCTAGTTTTGAGGCGGCACTCTCGTTACCTGAGGTACTGCTCATGAGGTGTCTCCTTCAGGGTTATACACCCTACAGTCGCGGATTTACGGGGGCACACCCCATCATACCAAGGCAGGATGGGAGCCTGAAGGACCACTCGAAACTTTATCACCGCAATACTTCGTCATCTAAATTCGACCGCCCCGCCCAACAGGTCTACAGTAAGCGCCATGGCTAACACACGAACATTTAGATTTCCCTCCTGGGCGGCCTCTTTTGGCAACCAGATTATCGCTTCCCTCCTTATTGGCATTGGGTTAGGGTTTGCCGCCACAGCTCTTGGCGGCGATGCAAAAAATAACCCCAACTGGCTCATGGCCACTCTAGACGCTGTCGGCACGTCCTATGTGACTCTCCTTAAAGCCGCGGTGATCCCGCTGGTGTTTACCGCCGTCGTTGCCTCAATCTCGAATCTCTCACAGGTGGCGAATGCGGCACGTTTAGCAGTTAAGACTCTTATCTGGTTTGCTATTACAGCATTTTTTGCGGTCTCCATCGGTATCGTACTGGGGCTGCTCGTTCAGCCTGGTGTGGGTGCCGAGGTAAGCGCCTCGGGCAGCACCAGCACCCGGGGGTCATGGACAGCATTTCTGACCGGGATTATTCCCTCCAATTTCTTAGGGCTTGAGGTCACCACGAAAACCACCGACTCCGGTATAACATCTTCGGTCTCCTTTAACGTGCTCCAAATGCTCGTGATTTCGGGGGCTATCGGTATAGCGGCCCTGAAGGTGGGCGATGCGGCTAAGCCCTTTATCGATATCGTCAAGAGCGCGCTCGCCATTATTCAGAAGGTGCTGTGGTGGATTATTCGCCTCGCTCCGCTGGGCACGATCGGGCTGATCGGGCATGCCGTCTATGCCTACGGCTGGACATCCATGGGCTCGCTGGTGAAGTTCATTGCGGCACTGTATGCGGGTCTGCTCCTCGTGTTCCTGGTGGTGTATCCCCCCTGATCGTGAAGTTCAACGGGCTTTCTGTGAAACAGTACTTCTCGGGCGTATGGCCCGCAGTGCAGCTTGGTTTCGTATCGCGGTCTTCGATGGGCACTATGCCCATGACTGAGGCCGTTACCGAACGTAATCTCGGCGTGCCGCGTGCATACGCATCCTTCGCGGTGCCGCTGGGTTCTACGACCAAAATGGATGGATGCGCCTCCGTCTACCCCGCGCTGGCAGCTATTTTTGTGGCGCAATTCTACGGAGTGCACCTGGATATTTCGCTGTACCTGCTGATTATTCTGGTGTCGGTGTTGGGTTCTGCCGCTACGGCAGGTACAACGGGCGCTATCGTGATGCTCACTCTGACCCTTTCGACTGTGGGTCTTCCCCCTTGACGGGGTGGGTCTGCTGCTGGCGATTGACCCGATTATTGATATGGGACGTACCGCCCTGAACGTGGCCGGGCAGGCACTGGTTCCCGCGATTGTCTCTAAACGTGAGGGCATTCTGAACGAGCAGCTTTATAACGCCCCGCGCGGCGCTGACGGGTTCGTTGACCAAGCGCTGGTGGACACCGTCCACACCGAACCGGTTCCTTCTGCTGCTTCACAGCAGCCAACCGGAGCCTAAAAAGCCCCCTAGAACTCGTCCCGCCCCGTGTAGTTACGGGGCGGGATGAATGTTTATCTCACACATTAATGGCCGCCGCATCAGCTGACGTCGGCGGTGTCCTCAACACTTTTATGGTCTTCGGTGGCGCGCGAGGGAACCGGCTGGTAGAGCACCAGCAGAGTCACAAGCATCACCACGGTCAGGGCAATAAAGATGAACGGGAACGGCAGAAACCCCTCAAGCACAATGAGCACACCGGCCACAGGCAGGGAAATACTCACTGGAAGCGGCGCGTGTTCCCGAAGCACCGCAAGCCAGGCCGCCACCACAAAAACCCCCACAGGAATAGACAGGGTTAGCCCCGCTTGATGCTCCATCAGGTAGTTATCGTGCGCCAATAGGTCAATAATTACCTCAACGGCCGCAGCAAAAGCACCCGCCGCAGCGAATATGAAATAGTGCAGGTACCCGTATTTGAGCGGGGAAAGGTAACGTTTGGGGTTTATCACATCCCGGTGGGGTGCCCAGAAATAGACCCACCACATACCCCCGGCCACCAGCACCGATAGAACCGCGACCCCGAATAGTGCCGGCACATGATCACCCAAAGCACGGGAGACCGCAATAGCTGCGGCCCTGAGCGAGCCGCCCAATACGATGAGGGTCAGCAGCCCGTACCGTTCGGTAATATGCGGCGCATGCCAAAGGGGTGTGCCCAATACGTTCGGCAATAATGGGCACAGCCAGTTCCCCAACAACCAGGGGAAGCGCTAAGAACGGAACCCACAGTGCGCACACAACCCACAGCACAGCCAGCACGGCAATACCCACTGCGTAGATAAGCGCCGCACGGCCAGCCTGCCCGCCGCACCGGGAGGCCCGCGCCCACTGGCCAATCTGTGCCGCGCGTATGGTGATATAGCCGATGAGGGCCACATTGACGGTGCCCCCGAAAGTCTGCTCCACTCCCCCAGCGACCACCAGCACACCGAGCATCTGAATGGCGGCTAGGGAACGGTAGAGCCAGTCGTCAACCTCAAACGATGAGGACAGCCACGCGAAATTCACCCACGTCCACCAGATGAAGAACATAACCAGCAGATAGCTGACCACACCATGGCCGAAGTTACCCTGCCCAAGCACATGGTGTATCTGTGAACCGGCGAACAGGATTGCGGTGGCAAAAACTAGGTCTGAAAAAGCTCCACGGCTGATGCCGCGCGCGCTTTATCCCCCGGGGTTCGCGGGTGCATAGGCCGCAGGTAGAGGCGGCCAATAGGTTCAGATAATGATGACATATTGGGGCCTTTCAAAGTCTGTGTCTGTCTCCATCCTACGGGGTCAAACTGAAAATGTGTGTGAGCTTACCCCTTAGTTTTAGCGGCATTGTTCGTTGCCTCCCAGCCGAACCCAGCACGCATGCGGTAACCCGTTTTAGGGCGGTACGGAGCAGACGGCTAGAATGGTGGGTATGACTTCCGCACCACTCGATGCTTCCGCTGCTAAGGCATGCACCCCACGCCTGGTTTTGGCTTCGGCTTCTCCGGCCCGCAAAAAGCTTCTAGAAGACTCCGGTATTGTCTTTGAGGTACGCGTCTCCCATATTGATGAGGATGCGGTTCTTGCCCGCGCCACAAAAACCGATGGGGACCAGCACACCCCGGCGCAGGCTGCGCAGCTGCTGGCCCAAGCAAAAGCGCGGGCTGTTGCGCACGAGTTAGAAGACGAAGGCGTTGTGGATGCACTGGTGTTGGGGTGCGATTCAGTGTTCGAGTTTGAGGGCACCGCCTACGGTAAACCGTACACCCCGCAGAAGGCGCGTGAACGGATTACGGCGATGAGCGGCAAAATGGGAACTTTACACACCGGGCATTATCTGGTGGATCTGCGGCCCGCCCCTGAAGACGCCGACCCGTGTGAGGCGTGTATGATCCCCCCACGAATCTGAGCTTCGCAGCGCACGAGTACATTTTGCGCAGATGAGCGAGCAGGAGATTGAGGACTATGTGGCTACCGGTGAGCCGTTACAGGTAGCAGGCTCATTCACTTTAGACGGCTACGGGGCGGCGTTTATTCGCGGTGTCTACGGTGAACCGCATGCGGTGATCGGCCTGTCAGTGAACGCGCTCAAAGACATGCTCTCTCGGCTTGGGGTACCGCTGAGCGCCCTCTGGGCCGAACCTGCGGGGTAGGCACCTGTGCCCGTGTTCCTTTCACTCCATGATTTTCTAACGTTTTTCGCGTCAAGGCGCACAATATATTCGCTATCCCAGCCGTTTCTCGCTATGCTTTCGGCAGGATAAATAAGGAGAAGCTCACCCCCATGACCACTAATCCGGCAGACGATAAGAAGAAATTTACGGCGGTACCGAATCGCCACACGGGCCCGGTCAGCAAAGTCCTGATTGCCAACCGCGGGGAGATCGCGGTGCGAGTGATCCGTGCCGCCCGCGACGAGGGCATAGAGACCGTCGCCATCTACGCCGAGCCTGATCGTGACGCCCAGCATGTGAAACTTGCCGATGAGGCGTACGCCCTTAACGGTGCTACAGCGGGCACCTCGTACCTGGTCATGGAGAAAGTTCTTGAGATTGCGATCCGTGCCGGTGCGGATGCGGTGCACCCGGGGTACGGTTTTCTCTCTGAAAATGCGCAGTTCGCCCAGATGGTTATTGATGCGGGGCTAACCTGGATTGGCCCCTCCCCCCGAATCAATCACGCAGCTCGGCGATAAAGTAGCCGCACGCCATATTGCGCAGAAAGTAGGGGCGCCGCTAGTGCCCGGCACAAAAGATCCGGTGGAATCCGCTGATGAGGTGCTGAAATTCGCGGACGAGTTCGGCCTGCCCATCGCCATTAAAGCAGCATTCGGCGGCGGCGGGCGCGGCATTAAGGTGGTGCGTGATCGTAACGACGTGATCGAGCTGTACGAGTCGGCGGTACGTGAGGCGGTTGCCGCCTATGGCCGCGGCGAGTGCTTTATTGAACGTTTCTTGGATTCCCCGCGCCACGTTGAGACCCAGTGTTTGGCGGATGCCCACGGAAACGTCCAGGTGGTTTCCACCCGCGACTGTTCGCTTCAGCGCCGCAACCAGAAACTCATTGAGGAGGCTCCCGCCCCGTTCTTGAGTGAGGAGCAGACACAACGGTTGTATGAGGCATCCCGCGCGATCCTCACCGAAGCTGGCTACCAGGGCGCGGGCACCTGCGAGTTTTTGCTCGCCCCGGACGGCACCATCTCGTTCCTGGAGGTGAATACGCGTCTGCAGGTTGAGCACCCGGTCTCCGAGGAGGTCGCCGGTATTGATCTGGTGCGTGAGCAGTTCCGTATTGCCCGCGGTGAGCAGATCAGCCCCGACAGCCCGCAGCTGCGCGGACATTCGATTGAGTTCCGTATTAACGGTGAGGACGCGGGCCGCTCGTTCATGCCCGCCCCCGGCACTATAGAGAAGCTGCGGGTGCCCTCCGGTCCCGGTGTGCGCTGGGATTCGGGGTTTGTCGAGGGGGATGTGATTGGCGGCAACTTCGATTCGATGCTCGCTAAGCTGATTGTCACCGGCGCAGACCGTGAACAGGCGATTGAGCGTGCCCGCCGCGCCCTGCAGGAACTGCAGATTGAGGGGATGCCCACAGTGGTTCCGTTCCACCGCGTAGTGTTGGATGACCCCGCTTATGCCCCCGCCCCGGGCGGTGATTTCACGGTTCATACCCGCTGGATTGAGACCGACTTTAAGAACACCATCGAACCCTATGAGGGCGCCCCCGGCAACGTGGATGATGATGAGGCACAGCGCCAGAGCGTGGTGGTAGAGGTGAACGGCAAACGGCTGGAGGTTGTGCTACCCGATCTGGGGGCCGCATCCGGTAAGTCTGCTGCGAAGACTTCCACGAAGCCGCGTAAATCCCGTTCCTCGCGTGCAGGTGGCGCAGCTGGTGGTAATGACCTGAGCAGCCCCATGCAGGGCACGATCGTGAAGGTTGCCGTGGCTGATGGGGATACTGTCGCTGAGGGTGATTTGGTGCTGGTGCTTGAGGCCATGAAGATGGAGCAGCCGATTACCGCGCATAAGGCGGGTAAGGTATCGGGCCTCTCGTTGAAGGCTGGAGACACGGTCACTGCCGGTCAGGTGCTGGCAACCATTAAGTAACGGCTGCCTCGGGCACTAACCACATTTTCTCAGCCGGTGCGGCTGCCCCCCTGGGGCGGCCGCACCGGCTATTTATGTGCTGTGGGCAGTACCACCGCCACCAGCAGGCCGGTGTGATGGTCCGAATACTGGTCGCGCCTAGCCAAGGTAACCACCACAGGCGTACAGTAAAAAGTTGAGTTTATCACACACCCGCAGTATCGGGTGTGGCTCGTTCACAGTACTAAGGAGTACAGCTTTGAGCGCGCAAGCACACGCTGCCTCCGGCGAACCCGTCAAAAGGACACCGGATACCACCTCGTTAGCTAACGCTACACCACGCAGTCGCGTTATTTTGGCGTCCCTGGTGGGCACCACTATCGAGTTCTACGATTTTTATATTTATGCGACCGCCGCAGTCGCGGTGTTCCCGGCACTGTTTTTCGCCTCGAAAGACCCCACTACCGAGCTTTTGGCCTCATTCGCCACTTTCGGTGTTGCCTTCATCGCCCGGCCTCTCGGGTCGGTTGTTTTCGGGCATTTCGGCGATAAGATCGGCCGTAAAGCAACTCTCGTGGGCGCACTGCTGACGATGGGTCTGGCAACCTTCCTCATTGGGCTGCTCCCCACCTACCACCAGATCGGGTTGTGGGCGCCAACAATGCTGACGATTATGCGCTTCTGCCAGGGCCTTGGGCTGGGCGGTGAATGGTCGGGTGCTGCCCTGCTCGCCAGCGAGTACGCGGAGGAAGGCAAACGAGCCCGCGCCGCCATGTGGCCCCAGCTGGGTGCACCTATCGGCTTTGTTTTCGCCAATGGGTTCATGCTGCTGCTGACCAGCTGGATCACGTTCAACTCCACTGTGGACGGCAAAAACCTGAACCACCCCTTTTTGGTGTGGGGCTGGCGTATCCCGTTCTTGCTCTCCATCGTGATGGTCGCAGTGGGCCTGTACGTGCGGTTCAAGCTTGAAGAGACCCCCGTGTTCGCTAAGGCCGTGGAGAACGACGAGAAAGTGAAGGCTCCCCTGGTTGAGGCGTTCAAGGTGGCCTGGTGGCCCATGATCCAAGGCACCTTCATTATGGTGGCCTGCTATGTGCTGTTCTACCTGATGACCGCCTGGATCCTCTCATACGGTATCGGCAAGGTCGAAAACGGCGGCCTGGGGATCGCGTACCGTGATTTCCTGGTTATTCAGCTGATCTCCATTACCGGTTTCGCCCTTTTCATTCCGCTCTCGGGATGGTTGGCTGATAGGTTCGGACGCCGCCAGCAGCAGCTGTGGACCACGATCGGCATGGCGCTTTTCGGGTGCATGTTCACGCTCATGATCGCCCCTTCTGTGGTGGGCACCGGGGCATCAGCTAATACTACTGCGGTCACCGTGTTCATGTTTATCGGCATGTGCCTGATGGGCCTCTCGTTCGGTTCGATGAGCGCTTACCTGCCTGAGCTGTACCCCACCAACGTGCGGTACACTGCCAGCGGGATTGCCTACAATATGGCATCTATCCTGGGTGCGGCGCTTACCCCGTTCGTGGCGGTATGGCTGAACCAACTCGGCGGCGTGGGCGCCGTTGGGGTTTACCTGGCAGTAGCTTCGGCGTTGAGCGTCGTCTTCATTCTGCTCACCCACGAGACCCGCGACGTTGATATGAACGCGGTGGGTTCCAAGAAATAACGGCTCTCCCTACAGTTTAGGGGCACGGCTCTTGCATGAGAGCCGTGCCCCTAAACCGTTAAACGGTCGCAGCTGTTACAGAGCTAACCACGGGTGTGCAGTTTACGTGCCGCCTCAGACACCGACCCGGATAGGGAGGGGTACACGGTGAATGTCTCAGCCAGATCGTCCACCGTTAGTTTCTTTCCACAGCCAGCGAGATCGGGAAAATCAGTTCGGAGGCACGCGGGCCCACCACTACCCCACCGATAACAGTGCCTGAGTGTTTACGCGCGAAAACCTTCACGAACCCGTCACTGACCGCCATCATCTTAGCGCGCGGATTGGTAGTGAGAGAAAGCATCACCGTGTCACCCCGGTACAGGCCCTCCTCAATGTCTTTCTCGCTCACACCCACGGTGGCAATTTCGGGGGTGGTGAAAATATTGCCCGCCACCCGGTCGGTGCGCAGCGGCTTGACCGCATCCCCCAGAATGTGCGCCATAGCGATGCGTCCCTGCATCGCGGCAACCGAGGCGAGCGGGTACACGCCTGTGCAGTCCCCCGCAGCGTAAATATTGTTGACGCAGGTGCGGGACACCCCATCGACCACCACATGCCCGGAGTCGCTCACTTCAACACCGGCGGCATCCAGCCCAAGCCCTTCCGTGTTGGGGGTAGACCCGATAGCGACAAGGCAGTGGGTTCCGGCCACTTTACGCCCGTCCGAGAGGGTGACGACCACCCCGTCCTCGCTGCGCTCCACAGCGCTTGCGCGCGAGCGCGGCATCACCCGCACCCCACGCCGCTCAAAAACGTCCTCCAGCACACGGGCGGCGTCTTCATCCTCACCGGGCAGCACCCTGTCGCGGGATGAGATGAGGGTGACCTGCGACCCCAGCCCTTCGTAGGCGGAGGCGAATTCGGCACCGGTCACACCAGAGCCAATAACGATGAGTTCTTTCGGGACTTCTTGCAGGTTATATAGCTGCGTCCAGGTGAGGATACGTTCCCCGTCGGGACGCCCAGTCGCCATTTCGCGCGGGTGCGTACCGACAGAGAGGAGGATGAAGTCGGCGTGCAGGTTGTAGGTCAGGCCCGCCTCGTCGGTCACTTCAACGGTGTGCCTGTCAAGGAGCTTCCCGGTGCCCTGCACAATTTTTACGCCCGCCGCCGAGAGTGCCCGTTTAATATCGGCGGATTGTTGCTGGGCCAGCTCAAGGACTCGGGCGTTGAGCCGTTTCATGTCCACTTGCAGAATGGGGGCTTTGCCTTTGGTGTTTTCAATGCCTAGACGCCCGGCGTCTGAGAAGCGGGTCATCATATCTGCGGTGGCAATGAGAGTTTTTGAGGGTACGACGTCGGTAAGGACTGCGGAGCCACCGATGGAATTCCGCTCAATGAGGGTTACGTCTGCTCCGGAAGATGCCGCGACTTGGGCGGCCTCGTAGCCACCTGGTCCCGCGCCGAGTATCACGATTCGCTGCGATGCGTAATTTACTGATGAAGTCACACTTTCATTGTGAGCTATATCCCTGGCAGACTCAAGCGGAAAAGCTCACACAATGTGCCGTAACTTCCCACATTCACAAGGGCAGCACCGATATGGCCGTGCATTTGTCGGTGCACCGAACTATACTTGGAGGCAGGAAATCCTTAAGCACACACCAGCGGTCGGTGCTAACCGCCAACTATAAGGAAGATAATGTCTGAGAAAAAAACTGTGCATACCTATTCGGGGCAGGGTAAACATCTTGAAAACGCGGTCCTTTTCATCGGGTGTTTCGTGTTCTTGCTGCTGGGTCTCTACCTGCTGGGCACCTACCCGGATGGCTTGGGTATTCTTAGCGAACATGACGGCTGGTTCTGGTATGCCGGTGCACTAGTGTGCTACGGGCTGTTTTTCGGGCTTGTTTCACGTGTTGCCGTCAAAGACCACCCGCGTCATTAAAGACGTGAACAAGGTTCAGGACTAGCTCCTTTTACACCGCCAGGCTCTCGCATTACTATGCGTAGCCTCTGAGGGTCTTATGGGGCGGGCAGCTGCTGGGGGTTCCCACAGCTGCCCGCCCTTTATTGTTATCTCAAACATATTCTTTAGCGGGAGAGCTGACCCAACTACCTACCCCGCCGGAACTGTACTGGGCCGCTCATGCCGTATTCTCCTTTCCGCACCTTGGTGCGGTGGGCGAGGAAGAATACCGCCGCGTAGGTACCGCACCCGGCGGCAATTAAAGCAAAAACCGCTACTGCCAGGTACGCCATGAAGGCGTCCTGCCCGAAGAAAGCCCACACGCACGCACCCAACGTCACCAGTACCAGCAGCACAGCGGCAGCGATACGCCCCATAAACAGTGCCCAGCCGCCGGGGGTGCGCGGGGTGAGTACCCGGCGAGATAACGGAATCATCACTACCTCTTTCTACGCATTGTCAGCTATGTCTGCGCACCGCCACGCGGGTGGGCGCTGCCAGCACAGCCCGTTTCTTTTACCCTACTCCGGTGCGGAGCGTGATGCACCCGGTACGTCCGCGAAAATCGTGTCGATCAGCTGCTGACACCATTCAAGCATCGCCGCGTCTACCAGTTCTATGCCGCCCAACTGGGCTGCTCTTTGGGCGCGGCAGCAGGGTCAGCCACGTCTGCAGTCCTTTCGGCTGGGTGTGCGAGGATCCCGGGTACACGCGCCCCAGCCGCATCTGCCGCGAATCCGGCAGCTGCTCGTCGGTTACTACGCGCACCTTCGGGCCCATCACCACGATCTCCCGAATACCTGCCGCACGCGCACGCTGGCGCAGCGCCGTCACGGCTAAGAGGTTCTGCACCGGCTCGGGCAGCTCACCGTAACGGTCGGTGAGCTCTTCGCGGGCTTCAGCCATTTTCTGCTCGGTGTCGGCAGCAGCAATCTGCCGGTATGCCTGCAGCCGTAGCCGCTCAGCATCAATATAGGAGTGCGGGATGTGTGCGTTTACCGGAAGGTCCACCTTCACTTCAACGTCACGCTCGTCTTTCTCTCCCCTGAAGTCTGCTACGGCTTCCCCCACGAGGCGCAGGTACAGGTCAAACCCCACACCGGCGATATGTCCAGACTGCTCCCCGCCAAGAAGGTTCCCCGCACCGCGAATTTCAAGGTCTTTCATGGCCAGCTGCAAACCCGCGCCTAGCTCGTTATGGGTTGCCACCGCTTTCAGGCGCTCCAGCGCGACCTCCCCCAACGGCTTACCCGGCGGGTACAGGAAATAGGCGTAGGCGCGTTCACGCCCTCGCCCCACACGCCCACGCAGCTGGTGCAGCTGGCTCAGCCCGTAATTCTGGGCGTTATCAACAATGAGGGTGTTTGCGTTCGAAATATCCAGGCCTGTCTCGACGATTGTGGTGCATACCAGCACATCGAAGCGGCGTTCCCAAAAATCTACAATAATCTGCTCCAGCCGGGCCTCACTCATACGCCCGTGGGCGGTGGCGATGCGCGCCTCCGGCACTAGTTTGGCGAGTTCGGCAGCCACATTATCAATATTTGCCACCCGGTTGTGGACGAAGAACACCTGCCCCTCACGCATCAGTTCCCGGCGGATAGCGGCGGTAATCTGCGCGTCGGTGCGGCCCCCCCACAAAGGTGAGTACCGGGTGCCGCTCCTCCGGGGCCGTTGCCAGAGTCGAGGTCTCCCGAATACCCGTCAGCGACATCTCTAGGGTCCGCGGAATGGGGGTGGCGCTCATTGCCAGCACATCCACATTCGTGCGCATCTGTTTCAGTTTCTCTTTATGCTCCACCCCGAAACGCTGTTCTTCATCAATAATGACCAGGCCCAGATCCTTAAAACTAATGCTCTCCGAGAGGATACGGTGGGTACCAATCACCACATCCACCGCGCCGGAGGCTATTTCTTCGGTGATCTGGCGTGATTCCTTCGGTTTCTGGAAACGTGAGAGCACTTTAATTTTGATCGGGAAACCAGAGAACCGTTCGGTGAATGTCTCGTAGTGCTGTTGCGCCAGGAGTGTGGTGGGAACCAGCACCGCCACCTGTTTACCGTCCTGTACCGCTTTAAAAGCGGCACGCACCGCCACCTCGGTCTTACCGAACCCAACGTCGCCGGAGATTAGCCGATCCATGGGGAGTTCTTTCTCCATGTCAGCCTTTACTTCGTAGATGGCGTTCAGCTGGTCGGGGGTTTCGTTGTAGGGGAATGATTCTTCCAGTTCCCGCTGCCACGGGGTGTCTTCGGTGAAGGCGTGCCCGCGCGAGGCCTGCCGTGCCGAGTACAGTTTAATCAGGTCGGCTGCGATTTCTTTGACGGCCTTGCGCGCGCGGCTTTTTGTTTTGCCCAGTCGCTGCCGCCCATCTTCGACAGAGTGGGTTTTTCACTGCCCACATAGTGTGAAATCATATCCAGCTGTTCGGAGGGCACGAACAGCCTGTCGGGGGCTCCTCCACGTTTGGAGGGGGCGTACTCCAGCACCAGGTATTCGCGCATGGGCACGTTCTGTCCCGGCGGCGGGTTTTACCCCCGCCACTGGCCGTGAGGTCATCTCAATGAACCGTCCAATGCCGTGCCGCTCGTGCACCACGTAGTCGCCTGGGGTGAGTGAGAGTGGGTCTACCGCGTTGCGGCGCCTGCGGGCTTTGAGTTTTGATCCGGTTACCCCGCGCGGGGCGTAGGTGCCGCGCCTGCCCAGGATTTCGCCTTCGGTAAAGACCGCCAACTGTTCCTGAGGCAGCAGGAACCCGGCAGACGCAGGGGCCTCGCACACCTCAATAATGCCGGGTTCAATTCCCGTATCCAGGGTGTCGCGGCGTGATGCTGGCACTTCACTATCGTTAAAGAGCTCAATAAGCCGGTCGGTGGAGCCCCGCCCGTTGGTGAGCGCCAGCACCCGCCAGCCGTCTTTGACCAGTGCCCCTACTTCTTCAAGCATCCGCTGCACCGAGCCGGTAAACGATGCAGCCGCAGATGCGCGCACCACCAGGGTGTCTACCCCATCCGCTACGGCGTCTGCGAGCGCACAATGAGCGCCCGTTTTTTCGGTTGCAGTATCGGTTTCCGCAGGGTCATCCGGTACGGATGCGGCAAGCTCGGCGTTGGCGATCAGTTCGGTGATTTCCCACCAGCCGATGCCCGCATCGAGTGCTTCTGTGCGGGTGGCGGTGATGGTGCGGAACCCTGCCTCACTCATGCGCAGCTGCCCAAGGTCGATGGGGGCTGCTGAGTTCTCTTCAGCGGCGGTGTCCCATGCGGCGGTGAGAAATTCTTCGTTGGTTGCTACGAGGTCTTCTGCCCGGGCGGCGATTCGTTCAGGTTCTACACTCAACGCCAGTGAACCGCTCGGGAGGAGAGAGATGAGCGTGTTCATACGCTCAACCAGTAGTGGGGTGAGGGATTCCATGCCTTCAACGTAGATACCTCCAGCAATTTTTTCGAGCATGGCGGAGGCGGTCGGGTAGTCCCCAACGAGGCGGGCGGCACGGCTCATGACTTCGGGGGTGATGAGCAGTTCCCGGCAGGGCGGCAGGGTGATGCGGTCGGGCTGGGAGCCTTCGCCGGTGAGCGTGCGCTGATCGGCGGCTGAGAAGTAGCGGATCTCATCAAGTTCGTCACCGAAGAATTCCAGGCGCACCGGATTGGTTGCGGTGGGTGAGAAAACGTCAATGATGCCGCCGCGTACCGCGTATTCACCGCGTTTAGCCACAAGGTCTACGCGCGAGTAGGCGGCGTTGGTGAGGCCTTTAATGACTTCTTTGAAGGAGTATTCTTCACCCCTGGTGAGGGTGACGGGCACCAGTTTTTCGATGCCTGCCACGATGGGTTGGATCACGGCGCGTACAGGTGCAACAAGCACGAGCGGGGTGCGTTCCCCTGCCTGTGTGATGGCGCGCAGTACACCGAGACGGCGGCCGACGGTGTCGCTGCGGGGTGAGAGCCGCTCATGGGGCAGAGTTTCCCAGGCGGGCAGGAGCGCGATGTCATTATCGGGCAGATAGGCGCCGAGGGCGTGGGCAGTATCTTCGGCTTGCCGCTCGGTGGGGGTAATAACGAGAGTCAGGGGCTCTTTGCCGGCTCCCTCGCGGCGGGTGGAGTTACGGATTGCGGCGGCTATGTCTGCGATGAGCGGGGCGTGCAGCCCTGGAACCGCCCCGATGAGGGTCTGGGCGCTGCGTTCGGTAGCGGGCAGCTGCGCGGCGGCAACTACGTTCCGGTAGGAGGGGTACCCCAAGAGCGTCCTGCTCAGGCCGGTTAGTTTCACTGTGGCTCCTTCTACCTTGATGTGATGCGTATCTACGTACTGGCGCGTGCAGAGGGCCCGGCTATAGGGCCTCCCATTATTTTAGTACCAGCACGGGGCGACTAAGCGGTATTTGACGTGGGTTAAGGGGTGTGCGCAGCGGCACTCAGCAACTTTTAGACATATTCCCAGGTTTATGCTGGATGCGGTGTGCTTTTCAGGTAAGCACATAAAAAGTCGCGGATATAACAGTATTTTTCGGCCTATACCCCCGAATATTAAACCTTTTCGTGGTAACCTTTCACTAACACCGATATATCACTTTTCATATAGCTTCCGGGGGTGAAACCCCAAGGTTTTACCTCCCTTATCTCATACGATAGTGGTTTTATCGAGTGGTACCTCAGTATTCACCACAATCTTTGGCACCCACCGTTGGGGGCCGGTTTTGGAAAGAACATATGAAAAAACCAATGAGAACCACTTCACACAAAACCCGCTGGGCTTCTATAGCCCTAGCCCTGAGCACCGTTTTGACGATGTCTTCCTTCCCGGCGGCTTCAGCTGCCGACACCTCCCACGACGGTACCAGTAGCGATAAGGCGGCAGCTAGTTGCTACGAGGTTAAACAGGTGAATCCCAACGCGAAGTCGGGTGCCTACTGGCTGTACACCCCACAGATGAGTGCACCCCAGCAGTTCTACTGCGATCAGGAAACTGATGGCGGCGGCTGGGTAATGGTCGGTCGCGGCCGTGAGGGCTGGACCGAATCTTACGGTGGCGTTGGTAACGCTGACCAGCTGCACAAGAATCCCACCGGTTCTGCGGCGTTTAAACCGGTTCAGCTTTCCTCAAATACTGTGGATGCTCTGCTGAACGGCACGAAACCGCAGGATCTTCCCGATGGTATGCGTCTGCGCCGTGCCTACGATCCCAGCGGCACGCAGTGGCAGGAGGTTCGTACCCCGCGCCTGCAGACCGCGCAGTGGTCGTGGGCCATGAGCTACGCCCAGCACTGGGGCCCTTTCACCTTCTCGGGTGCGGGCGGCAACAACTCATACACCCCTCGGGATCAGCCGAGCCAGATGGCCCCCGGATACGGCACCTCGGCGGTACGTTTCTTCGCTAACCGCGACCAGGGGTGGCGTATTGGTTTCGCCTATGGTGCTGATGTGACCCGCGGTAATGAGAGCTCCAGCTCGTATATTTACCAGAAGAACGGCAGCTACGGTAATGCGATCCCCTTCACCCAGGTGTATCTGCGCCCTAAGCTGACCCAGCGTGATTTGAACTTCGGCCAGGTTGGTGCGGCAGCAAGTAACCGTCGCGCCTGCCGAACAGCTACTCCATGCCAGTACGTTGGCGCACCAGCGAGCAGACCGCATCCGGTAAAGTGGGCGAGATGAACACCTACGTGCAGGCTATTACTCAGGTGGGTGACACCGTCTTCACCGGCGGCGACTTCGCCTATGTTGAGTCTGCCAATGGTGAGCGTGTAAACCAGCAGTACCTTGCTGGTTATAACGTTGATAGCGGCGAGCTGGTGCGTTCGTTTACCCCCAAGTTCAACGGCCAGATTAAGGCTATTGAGGCTCTGCCGGGTAACCGTCTGGCCGTGGGTGGCGAATTCACCCAGGTGAACGGGCAGCCCGCTAACCACTTCGTGATCCTGAATGCGACCACCGGCGAGATTGACAAGACCTGGGATATCCAGATCGAACGTCGCAGCTCCGCCGCAGCACAGGTGAAGACCTTGCAGGTGCAGGACGGTTACCTGTACATCGGCGGTAACTTCACCCACGTGAAGGGTAATACGTCTAAGAACCCCGCCTACGCTCGTGGCGGTGCCCGCATTAAGCTCAGCGACGGCTCCGTCGACTGGAAGTGGCGTCCTAAGTTCAACGGCACTGTGAACGGCATTAACGCCGCCGCCGATAACTCGACGGTGCACGCAGCTGGTTACTTCTCCGAGGTGAGCGGTTCCAGCGCTTTCCGGCTTGCAGCCCTGAACGGTGCTGACGCAACCCCCATTAACTGGGAGTGGAAGCCGTCTCTAGAGGCACGCCCCGGTGCCCGCTACATGTGGGGTTTCCAGTTCGATGTTCAGGATACCGGTGCTGATGTGTGGACCGGCGGTACTGAGCACATGATCGCCCAGTACAGCAAGAACGGTTACACCCGTAAGAGCAGCGCAATTACCCGTGAGGGCGGCGACTTCCAGGATCTGCACCTGAACGGTGATGTGGTTTACGGTGCCTGCCACTGCGGCGACTCCATCTTTGAGGGCTCACAGAGCTACTACGGCTACTGGGAAGATTACTCTCAGGTGCACAATATCCGCCTCGTGGCTGCTTTCGACCGGGAGAGCGGTAAGGTGCTGGGCGAGTTCAACCCCATCCTCAAGGGTGCCCGCGGCTTCGGCGTGTGGGAGTCCTTCGTGGATTCCCGCGGTAACCTGTGGGTTGGCGGCGATATTAACCGCTCCCTAGGGCGAGAAAGGCGAGCAGCGTACCGTCGGCTTTGCCCGTTACGCACCGCGCGATGTGACTCCTCCCGCAGCCCCTTCGGGTTTGAGGGCACAGCGTTCGGGCAATAACGACAAGCTCAGCTGGTCGGGTGCCGAGCAGGGTGCACGCTACCAGGTGATCCGTAACGGCCGCGTCATTGCGACTGTGACGGGTACCGACTACTCGGTAGCACACCAGGATGGCGCACGTTACTCTGTGCGTGCAGTTGACGCCTCGGATAACTACTCAGCTGGTAGCCCTGAAGCCCGCGTCTAATCAGGGTTCACGCGCCACTGTGTGCAGGTAAGATCGCCCCGCCCGTCGCTTTGGCGGGCGGGGTGGTTTTTACCGTCGGCGACACCCATACAGCTGTGTTAGGCTGAGGGCATCCGCCGCATAATTTCATAATGTATTCACTCACTAAGCGCCCCGTCAGGGCGTTATCCCAGTCACCGATGTAAGGTTTACTATGCCCACCACAAATCTATCCGCTCGCCGTGCACTCACCAGTGTGCTTGTATCTGGTTCACTTCTGCTTGCGTTGGCGGCGTGCTCCAACACAGACAATAACAACAATGAGGCGCAGAGCTCTTCTTCCTCAGCCAGCGCCTCCTCCTCCAGCTCATCGTCAGCCGCCTCAACGTCTCAGAGCCCTTCGCAGTCCCCTACCGACTCCGCCACTACTACGTCGGCGGAGCCTACCCCGTCGGCAGAGCCGGAAGATAACGGACCCAAGCCGGACGAGAACTATGAAGGCGCTGAGAAGATTAAGGATGCCCCCACCGTTGCGGCTGATTCCCCTGAGGTGAAAGAGCTCGATAATCTGCGTTCCTCCTACGAAAATACCCTCGCGAAGGTAAAACCTGCCCCTGAGCCGCAGCGGCAGCAGGGCGATGAAGAGGGCAGCAATGATGAGAACGGCAAGAAGGAACAGGCCCGCCAGGCCCTTGATGACGACACCATTAAAGCCATTGAAGAGATGTCTACTGGTGCTGCCGCTGGTGAGTACACCTCCTCAGCTGCCGAGCATGCAATGACCGGCACGCACACCGAAGGCACGAGTACTGTGGTGGGTAACCCACGCATGACCGAAACCACCTACAAGGGTCAGCCTGCACGCCTCTTGGAAGTGTGCGTGGACTCCTCCAACGTGAAAACAGTTGATAAAGACGGCAAGGAACTTCCTTCCGACAATACGCCTAAACGGTCTCTGAATATTTACACGCTGGTACAGGTGGACGGCAAGTGGAAAATTGCCGAACATGACTGGCCAAATAACGCTAACTGCTAGGTGTTATAACACTGTTGCAGGCGGGTTATACCCCCATTAATGAACGGCTTATAGAGTTCCTTTTATGGAATATCTATAAGCCATTCGTTGTATAGTGAAGTTTTTTGACGACACACTCTCTTGCCGTCAGACGGGGGTAAGGGTAAGGCACTTCCTCAGGCATGTATCAATAACCACAAGACTAATATTTTTACACTCACCCTATCATTGATGTGATTCCGGTTATCTAAGCCTCTTTTCTTTGTTCCACGCGTCCTTTATCTATATAGTTGGATTAGTAGTTTGTGCCTTCCCCGGCCGCACTGTGCTTTTATTATGTGCGTATTAGCGTACCGTTGATGCGCACATAAAGGGCGTGCCGTGTGACCGCCCATAGCTACAATGTCACACCGATATAGAGGAACACTTACACATGTCTACGCCGGCTCGCCCTGCAACCAGGCCGGGTTTCGCTGAAACCCTCACCGCGCTTGAGCGCGCCCAGAAGCCGGGGCACGGCGTACCCGCCTACACCCGCTGGGTTAATCGCCGCGTTGCTCGTTACTTTGCAGCCGCGGCCGTCGCAATGGGTATTACGCCGAACGGTGTGACGGCTATTAGTGCCGTATGCTCGGCTGCGGGTATTATCACTCTCCTACTGGCGCCTCCCACAGCGCTAACAGCACTAGCGGTGGCGCTGCTCTTTGCCCTTGGGTACGGCCTGGATTCCGCCGATGGGCAGGTTGCCCGCGTAACCGGGGCGTCCTCCCCTGCCGGGGAATGGCTTGACCATGTGGTTGATTCAATCCGTGTACCCTGCATCCACCTTGCCGCCTTGGTAGGGTTCATTCGTTACCCCCAGCATTTTTCCCTGACCGGAGCTGCCGATGGTTTCCCCTCCGGCTGGAGCCTATGGTGGCTGCCCATGGCGTTCACCGTGCTGACCGCAGGGCATTTCATGAGCCAGATCCTTGCCGAACAGCTGCGGAACAACCGTAAAACTGCTGCCCCTTCAACCGGTGGCACAATGCGTTCTTTCATTAACCTGCACATGGACGCGGGTACCCTCTGCTGGATTTTTATCGTGTGGGGCTTCGGGCCGCTTTTCGTGGTCGTCTACGCCCTGCTTTCGCCGCGAACGCCGCAACCGTGCTGCTCTCAATGCGCCGCAAGTACGTTACTCTCTCAACCCCAACCACACCCGCCCAGTAGGAGTCACTATGCTTCAATTTGAATCCCGCATCCCCTCCGTCAGCGTTGTGATCGCCACCAATGGAAAACGCATGCAAAGCTTACGCACCGCAGTCACCGCAATTCTCGATCAGCAGTACCCGGGCCCCGTTGAGGTGGTGATCGTCTACGACCGTGCCACCCCTGACCCGCTCTCCGATATTGAAATCAGTGAGAATCGGTCACTACGTATCATTGAAAACACACGTACCGGCGGGCTAGCTGGCGCACGCAATAGCGGCATTCTGGAGGCCACAGGAATAATCCTGGGATTCTGTGACGATGACGACACCTGGATGCCGGGCAAACTCACCGAACAGGTGGCATTGTGGCGAGCTAACCCGGATGCGGTGGGTATCTCATCTGGTATTACGGTGCGCTCGGACGGGCGGAACATCGTGCGCCTAGCCCCCGAACGCGCTACTTTCGATGACTTCCTGCGTTCACGGATCACCGAGGTTCACCCCTCCGCAATGCTGTACTCCCGCTCTGACTTGGTGGATGGCCCCGTCGGTCTGGTGGATGAGCAGCTGCCTGCCTCTTACGGGGAAGACTATGACCTGCTGCTGCGCGCTACCAAGCACGGCGATATTCTTTCCGTGCCCCAACCGCTGGTTAGGGTGCTGTGGGATCGGCCGTCCTTTTTTGCCGGTCAGTGGCAGTACATTGCTGATGGCCTCACCTACCTGCTGCGTAAGTTCCCTGAATTTGAGCGTTACCCCAAGGGTGTGGCGCGCGTGGCCGGGCAGGTGGCGTTCGCGCACGCAGCGCTGGGCCATAAGAAAGAGGCATTTGCGTTTGCCCGTTCTTCCTTGCACCGCGATAAGACGCAGCTGCGCGCCTGGGCCGCATACCCGGTGGCTCTTGGTGTTGTAAAACCGCAGACCCTGCTGGATGCGGTGCAGAAAACAGGCAGGGGCCTTTAGACCGTGCCCAACACAGTTACGGCCGCCCTGACGATTCTGAAAAAGGCGGACATTGAGACGATGTCCGCCGGGCGTGGCCTACCCAATAACCAGAACGCCCCGGCTCTGCCAGCGTGGCCGCTGCTCACCCTACTGTATGGGTTCCCAATCATCTGGGCACTTGGGCTGCTGCAGATTGCCCCGATTATCCTTGCCTTTGTGATGCTCGGCTATATGCTGGTGCGCGGGTCGGTACGTATCTACCCTGCCCTGTGGGTGTGGGGTGCTCTCACGTTCTGGGTGGTTGTCTGTGCGGTGTCGCTGGTAGAGCCCACAGACCTTATTGCGTGGGGGTTCCGGTTCTCGGGTGTTTTTTGCGCGGGTGTTTACGCTTTACTACTTCAATGCGCGCGCCGCGATCACTCCGGATCGTTTGCTGGGCGGGTTGGTGACCCTCTGGGTCACTCTTGTGATCCTCGGCTGGGGTGGGGTGCTTTTTCCTAATTTTAGGCTGCAAACCCCCATGAGTTTCATCATGCCCGCCTCAATTCTGCAGAACCCTCTGGCGCGTGATTACATGCTTCCCCCACTTGCGGAGGTGCAGCGCCCGTGGGGTGCCCCCGAAGCATATAACCGCCCCTCCGCACCGTTTCCCTACGCGAATAGTTGGGGCCTGGCGTACACACTGCTGACCCCAATCATGCTGGCGTACCTGCTGCGTCTGCGGAACCGGTGGGCCCAGGCAGGGCTCGTGGTTGCTTTGCTGCTCTCAACCGTCCCAGCGGTGAAGACCAGTAACCGAGGCATGTTCATTGGTTTAGGAATTGTTGTTGCCTATGTTCTGCTGCGGCAGCTGTTTGCTCGTAACTGGCGTGCTGTGGCATTCGGCGTAGGCGTGGTTGCTGTGGGGGTCATTGGGCTTTTTGCTACCGGTACTGTCGCCGAAATTCTGGGCCGCCAGAACTATTCCGACTCCACCGGTGGGCGTGCCGCACTGTATAAATCCACGTGGGAGGCCACCCTGCAATCCCCCATCGTGGGGCTACGGTACCCCCCGCATGGAACCCAGTGTGGGGGTTTCGATGGGCACCCAGGGCTACCTGTGGACACTCATGTTCTGCTTTGGCTTTGTGGGCCTGGGCCTGTTCCTTGTTTTCTTATCAAGCGCAGTGTTCTCAGGTCTTCGGGTGGGCACTGCCTCCGGGTACTGGCTTCATGCTGTGCCGGTTAGCTGCTTTGTAGTGCTCATTTTCTACAGTTTTGATATTACTCAGCTGAGCGTGCTGCTGCTGAGTTCAGCACTGTGTGTGCGCTCGAATTATTACGGGGAGGGACTGTGACGGCGACTAAGCCCAAGTCCTTGGCCCGCAGCGGCTCTCTGTCCTCGCTGTGCGTCATGTATGGCGCCGCGATCGCGTTTGGGACGACCCTGGTGGTATCAAACGGTATTGGTCCGGCTGGGGCAGGCGAGTTTTTTCGCCTCATGGCGCTGTTTGCCATTGCTACCTCAACGGCTGTTTTCGGTGCCGACACGGGGCTGGTGCGTACTATCTCGGCGCAGAACGCACTGGGCAGGTACTCCGCTATTCCCCGGCTGATCCGCTACGCGGTGCTGCCGCCTCTGGCGCTGTCACTGGGCATCACCGCCGTGGCGTGCATCTACTCGGTGGCGGTGCCAATGCCGCACGAGTATGCAGTGGCGCTTCGCATGAGTGCTCTGTTCGTGATTGTCGCGGCCGTGATGTCGGTGTATTTTGGGGCGCTGCGCGGGCTGAACCATGTGGTCACGTTTACCGTCATGCAGAACGTTCTGCTGCCGACTCTACGCTTCGGTGCAATCGCGCTGGTGGTATTCGCCTCGGGGCACCTGCTGGATCTGGTGTTTGCGTGGACTCTTCCGGTGGCGGCTACGGCGCTGCTGACTCTGTGGGTAGTTGAATCCTATATGCCGCGCAGTAAAGATCGTCCGCAGTCTGAGGCTGCCGCAACCACCCCGCAGGAGAGCGCCCACTCATTTTGGACGTTCAGTTCTGCGCGCGGAGTGGCAACCATTGTTGAGACCATCCTTGAATGGATTGACGTACTCACCGTCACCACCGTTCTGGGGCCTGCCGCCGGTGGTGTATACGGCGCGGTGAACCGGTGTGTGCGCGTGGGTACCATGGTTGAGCACACGGGCCGTATTGTTACCGGGCCGTCCATTAGCGCAGCGCTGGCCACCCAGAATGTTGATCGGGCGCGGCAGATCTTTCTGGCTACCACCCGCGTACTCACCGCCATTTCCTGGCCGTTTTACCTGACATTGGCGGCGTTTGGCCCCACCCTGCTGGGGTTCTTCGGGAAGGGCTTCGAAGAGGGGGCCGGCATCCTGTGGGTTATCTGCCCCGCCGCGATGCTTTCAATGAGCGCTGGCGGTGTGCAGTCTATTCTGCTGATGAGCGGTAAAAGCCGTTGGCAGCTGCTCAATAAGCTGTCTTCGCTGGCGGTGGCGATCATTCTCAACGTTGCGTTGGTTCCGCTCTGGGGCCTGTACGGCGCGGTGACGGCGTGGGCTTCAGCGCTTCTGATTGATACTTTCTTGGCGAGCTACCAGGTGTTTCGCCTGGTGGGCATCCGCACCAGCCTGACGGAGATGGCACCTGCCCTCACCCTAGGGGCTTTGGTGCCGCTGGGATGCTCATTTGTGGTGCTAACGATTGTGGGCCAGGGCCTGTTGGGGCTTGTCCTCTATGTGATATTGTTGGCCCCTTCATACGTCGCGCTTCTGTACTATTTCGAACCCAGCTGGGCATTGAACGGTTCCTGGCCTCCCGCAAGGGCGGGGGTAAGGGCGCTGGGACGCGTTCCGCGCTGGCACATCAACTATCGATACAGGGAGAGAACACTATGAGTAAACTGTCCGCAACTACGGACGCCCCCGCGGTGTCCCTGCGGGAGCAGCTACACCGGGTGTGGCGCCACAAGATGATTGTGATTATCACCATTGTGGTCTGCACCCTCATAGCGGTGGCGTTTAGCTTCCTCGCTCCGCCTAAGTACACCGCTAAGTCGAGCGTGCTGGTGAACCCGCTGGTGACCGATCCCGCTGCTGGCGGTAACGCAAATTCTCTGAAGGTGGATATCTCTACCGAGTCCCGCGCAGCTGGGTCGCGTGAGGTGGCTGATAAGGCCGCAGATAATCTGCGGTCTGAGGGCGTTGATAATGACTCCAAGCTTACCGACAAGCTGATGAACTCAACTAAGGTGGTTCCCACCTCGCAGACTGCGGTGCTTGACATTGAGGTGAGCGATTCCAACGCTAAGCGTTCCGCGCAGTACGCGAATGCTATCGCCAAGGCCTACCTGGAGGTTCGTCAGAATAACCTGAAGGAAACCATCACCGATAGCGTGAAGAAGCTTGACACTCAGATCAAGCAGCTTGAAGATGAGGATAAGAATAATAACGGAAACGCGAACTCTGCGAAAATTTCGCAGATGCGGGAGCGCCGTAACCAGATCCAGCTGACCTCCACAGTCGGCGGGCGTGTGCTGACTGAGGCTCAGCCGCCGAAGAAAGCCACCGGGCTGGGGCATCGGAAGACTGCCTTGGCAGGTGTGGGTACGGGTCTGCTGCTGGGCGTACTCATCGCGTACGTGTACGACCGTATGATGCGTACCGTGGGGTACTCAGATCGTTTGAAGGATCTGGGGATTCCGGTGCAGACGGTGCGCCCGCGGTCCTCTGATGAGGATACGCTGCTGCTGATGCGCCGTATCGGCTCGCCTGACGGCAACCTGCGGGCTTCTAATATTTCGGGCATTGTGATTGTCTCGGATTCTCCTGCGTTGGCGGATCAGCTGCACCGGCAGCTATACCGTACTATCCCCAGCGGTAAGGCGTACTTTACAGACTACCCGGCTTTGAGCAAGGTGCTTGAGCATTACTCGCCCGAGCAGGTTATTGAGAGTAATGAGATTCCGATGGTCATTAACTTGGCCGATGAGGCGCCCCTGTCTACCTTGCTGCGTTTATCCGAAGCATGCCGCGTGTGCTTAGTGCCGGTGGGTGAGTTGAGCTCCCGGGCACAGGTTCGTGAGTTGTTCTCGCACCTGCGGACCCTGGAAAACACCGTGAGTATCGCCATCTTTATGGACACCGACCCTGAGAAGGAGAAGGTTGATGGAGCGACTGCGTAAGAAGCCCTCGAAGCTGCTGCTTGTTTCCAGCAGCGGTGGGCATCTGAAGCATCTGACGGCCACGTTTGATGCGTGGCAGAACTATGAGCGTGTGTGGGTAAGTTTTAGCAGCCCGATGTTGAGTCTGCGCTGGCGGAGGAGAAGGTGTACTGGGCCTACTACCCCACCACCCGCAACGTGAAGAATGCCATCCGTAACCTGTTTTTGGCGTTCAAGATTTTCCCCCGGGAGAGGCCCGATGTGGTGGTCTCTGCCGGGGCGGGGGTGGCGGTTCCGTTCTTTGTGGCGGCTAAGCTCTTCCGGGCTAAGACCCTCTACATTGAGTGCTACGACCGCCCCACCCTGCCGACGATGACGGGAAAAATGCTGTACGTGCTCGCGGATGATTTCAATGTTCAAAGCGATGAGCAGCAGAAGAATTTCCCCGATTCACGGGTGATTCACCCGATCTTTTAAGGGGTTGGCGCGTCTCACACGTTGAGCCGCCGCTAATCCGCGTCCTCGTTCCTTTTTAGGGGTATATTTAAAGGACGCTACACATATACCGTAGCTGTGGGGTACTTGCCTCACCCGGTTTTATTTTCCGCCTCGGCTAAACCGGCGCATTTTCCGGATGTGCTTGCTGAGTACCCTCACCGATAAAAGCATAGAGAGGAATAGGCTATGTCTATTCACAATTTCCCGGATGTTAGCGTCAGCGACGCTAATTCTGGTGTGCCCGTTCTCACGCCTAATACAGATCCGGTTAATATTCCCACTAAAACATATGACCTTGTCATCTCTTTAGGTACTGATTACCACAGGTTTGATAGGCTTCTGCGTTGGGTTGATGCGTATCTTAAGGAGAACCCGCATCTTAGCTGCCTGGTACAGCACGGTCATACCGCACCTATTGAGCGTGGCGAGAATGTAAGGCTCATGCCTGCTGGGGATCTCATGGGCTACTATGCTACGGCTTCTGTGGTGGTTGTTCAGGGCGGCCCCGGTTCGATTCAGGATGCACGCCGTACCGGTGCTATTCCGCTGGTGGTACCACGCCGCGCGGAGTTTGATGAGGTGGTCGATAACCACCAGGTTCCCTTTGCTGATCTGATGGAAAAACGTGGCCACGCGGTGGTGGTCAATAGCCGCGCGGAGCTGTTCGATAAGCTTAATTTGGCGTTGGCTAATCCTTCTCTGTTCCGTTCTGCTGAACCGTATGTTGCTGCCCCTGAGGTCTCAGCTGAGCAGCTTTCTGAGGCTCTTCATGACCTTCTTACGGGTCGTTCGCACCGCACCGAGGGTTATGTGACTCGTTTTAAAAATGCTGCCCGGGCGCATTTTTTGGGTAAACGTGAAATGGCTCGGATTAGCTCTTTAACTCCTAATGCTTAGGATTGTGTTTTTAAGTTCACACCGCCCTGGTTTGCCGTGCCCAAAATAAGCAGTATTCTAAATTTATAGCCTACGAAGCTCACAGGATATTCTCAGCTATTTTTACCGCCGCCGGTCTCTTTTGACTTCCGAGGCGCGGTAGCCTTGTATATGGTTTGTGCGTTTTGGGATAACCCGCGCACTGTTGGAAAGGAAAACTATGTCAGTTCAGGAATCCACCGTAGTTAACGTGACCGTTGAGCAGATCGCTACCGCTTACGCGAGCGAGGACTTTGCGCGATTCGTGTGCTCTGAGGTCGGCGTTGAGTTTGAAAGCTTCTCCCTTGAGGGCGACGCTTCCGGTGAGTTCACCGCGACTACTGTGCGCACCATCCCCTCGGACCGTGTGCCCGATATTGCCCGTAAATTTGTGTCCAATGGCGTTAATATGACTCAGGTTGACCGCGTAAGCGCCCCCGCCGCTGATGGTTCCCGTACCGTGGATACCGAGGTGAAGGTGAACGGCATGCCGGTGAATGCTAAGGCTTCGCAGGCTCTGGTATCCCAGGGCGAGCAGACCCGTGTGGATGTGAACGGCGAGGTTTCCTGCTCGATCCCGCTGGTGGGCAAGAAGATTGCTGCCTCCGCTGAGCCGCAGGTTGGCCGCGTGCTGAAGGTGCTGGGCACCTCGGCTGAGAAGTGGACCGCACAGCAGTAACACTAGTTCTGTGACGGTGTTCGGGCGGTTACCGCCCCACATCGGCTTACCCCGTGTAGCACCGTAAAGCGGCAGGTGCACCCCTTGCGTGGTGCACCTGCCGCTTGGTTTTTAGAGAAGCCCTCCCCCAACAGGTGAGGGCTTTCAACAGCTAGTCTCTAGTCGTTCTCCTGAGCGATGAGACCCCTTTTGATGCTGGCCCCGTGCTGTTGTTCGTCGTCCAGCAGGCGCATAATGCGCCCAAGAGCTTCAATTGCGTCGTGTTCTGCCTCCAGCAGGTCTACAACTTTACGAAGCTTGGTGCTTGAGGTGTGCTCGGTGTACGGGAAGTAGTGTACGCGCACCCCCACTTCGGCGAAGCGGTTTTCTAAGGCTATGCCTTTTTCGGTGCCTTTCCAGTCGTCGCCTTTGAAGAACACGTCAAAGGGCTTCTGAGACCAGGTATGTAGTTTATCCGGGTTAGTCTCAATATGCACCTCGTCCACGTAGCTAATGTGGCTGACGATTTCGACACGTTCTTCAATCGGGATGACGGGTCGGCGGCCTTTGGTTTGTTCCAGCACGTCGTCGTGAACCACCCCGGCGATGAGGTGGTCGCAGTTCGCTTTTGCTTGGCGCAGGATGTTCAGGTGGCCGACGTGGAAAAGGTCGTAGGCGCCGGCGGCGTATCCGATGGTCATGGGGTTCTCTCGTGGGTGACTGAATAATGAAATTTTTGGTGGCACCTCTAGCGCTTGTCCGTTCCCTGTTTCTTGGATGAAAACAAGGGGCATTTAGGGAGGGAAAAGCCGTGATCTGCAGGCACCAGCCTAATTCTAGCACCGCTCAGTTCCGCGGCAGGTTTATCGTGAAAGTCGCGCCAATCACCCCGGAAGGATACCCGCTCTTCAGTGGCCTCTGTTAGTCAGCAGTCACAACACAAGCAGCAGGAAGTTAGGGTAATCTTTTGCCGACTCACCTCATAAAAACTAAGAATTATGGTAATAATGAAGGGGATAGTGTGAATAACTTCGATATGCAATCGGCATACTATATGCGTGAGAATTTTCCAAAAATCCTTAACTACCCCCCAAGCGGCACCTTAAAAGTTTTCTCGGATAATCACCATTTACCCATGAGCAGTTTATGAACCTAGGACTTCTACAATGAAAAAGAATCGTATAAATACCTTCTACGCACTTAATATACTCACTATACTTGACGGGGAAATTCTGGAATGCGCGGGTACACCCACAACTCAGTATGCTGACTTGGATATATCCACGGAGAAAGACAGAAATATCATTCTCGAAGACCTGCTACGGCCTGAGCTATTGCACTATTCACCAGAAAACCAGCATAAGATACGGCTAAGTTTTCTGTACTGTACTACGAACTGCAGTGAGACGCAGCTGGAAGATTTACTAAATTTTTATAGCGGAAGTATTTTTCCAACCCCCAACAGTAAAATCACCTATAAAGAGTTTTTTGAAATTATGTACACCAGTTTATTTTGCCAAAATATAGAGGTGGAAGAATTAGATCATTGTATGTTCTACGACGATCCCTCACCCCACGCGTGGAATTTATTCAACGAGTAGGCACCTTCGATTGCCGTACTGCTCCTATCGTCTGGGTATAAAACCGCCAAAGCATAAGCAACAGTTTGGTATGTACCCACGAGATGCACCACCGATACAGCGGGGTAGGAATTCCCCGCTGACCAGTTGGCATCACCAGAACGTACTACGCGTGTTTTCCTGCAGCCTCCCGGGCTGCTTCTTCGGCGGCAACCCAGGAGAGCATTGCGCATTTGACGCGGGCCATGAATTTTGAGACCCCCGAAAATGCCGCCATATCGCCGTACTCTTCTTCATCCAGGGTGATCTGACCGCGTGAACGCAGCATCTGGCGGAACGCATCCACATGGTGCTGCAGTTCCCCCACAGTCATACCCGGCGCCATCTCTGAAAGCACCGATGCCGCAGCCATTGAGATAGAGCAGCCATCACCTTCCCAAGAGACTGACTCGATCACCTTTTCGCCGTCTTTTTGCTTATCCGAAAGTACCAGGCGCAGGTTAATCTCGTCCCCACAGGTGGGGTTGTACTGGTGGTTATCGGCGCTGCAACGCCCGTTAGGAACCTCCACGAGGTGCTCACCCGAACGCTGTTTGGAGTGCTCCAGGATAATTTCTTGGTACAACGATTCTAAAGACATAATCCATCCATTTCTGCGGCAGTGTGTAGAGGTAGATATGGTGCGCGTTCGGCGCGGTTACAGGCCAAAATAGGGGCGCACCTTCGCCAAAGCAGCCAGGAACGCCTCAATATCGTCAGTGGTGTTATACAGGTAGGCGGAGGCACGGGTGGAGGCGGTGACCCCTGAGAGCTTATGCAGCGGCTGGGCGCAATGGTGCCCCACTCGCACCGCAATACCCCAGGTGTCCAGAAGCTGACCCACATCGTGCGGGTGCACCCCATCAATCGCCAAAGACACAAGCCCGGCGCGGCGGGCAGGGTCGGCGGGCCCGAGCAGGCGCACCCCCTCAATCTGCTGCACACCCGCAGCAAGGCGCTGCCCCAGCTCATGCTCCCACGCCTGCACATTGGACATCCCCACATGCTCAAGGTATCGCACGGCGGCAGCAAAAGCCACAGTCTGCGAAACCCGCTGGGTGCCCGCCTCAAACTTAATGGGAGCGGGCATGTACTCGGCATCCTCCAGCCCCACACGGGTGATCATAGAACCGCCAGTAAGGAACGGCGGTAACGCATCCAGCAGCTCGGCACGGCCATAGAGCGCGCCAATACCGGTGGGTGCGAGCATCTTATGCCCCGAAAATGCGGCGAAATCCACCCCAAGACCCGGAAAATCAACGGGCATATGCGGTACTGACTGGCAGGCATCAAGAACAGTGAGTGCGCCCGTCTTCCGTGCGAGCGCCACCATATACGGCACGTCCGTGATCGCACCAGTCACATTAGAAACATGCGTAAACGCTAGGACACGGGTGTTCTGCCCCACGATCTGTTCAGCAGCCTCGTAGTCGAGTTGACCGTCGGAGGTCACCGGAATGTGGCGCAAGGTTGCGCCGGTGCGCTGGGCCAGGATCTGCCAGGGAATCAGGTTGGCGTGGTGCTCCACCTCGGTGGTGACAATCTCATCACCCTCACCCAGCGCGAACTGTTCAGCTTTTTCCCCGCCAATCCCTTGAGAGGCGTTCCCGATAGCGTAAGCGATAAGGTTCAATGCCTCAGTAGCGTTGGAGGTCCACACGAGTTCCTTATCAGTGGCGCCCACAAAACGAGCAACGGTAGCTCGCGCATCCTCGAACAAGTCGGTGGCTTCAACTGCGAGCGTGTGCGCCCCCCCGGTGTACCGCAGAGTTCGCGTGCAGGTAGAAGTCACGTTCGGCATCAAGCACCTGCAGGGGTTTCTGGCTGGTGGCCCCCGAATCCAGATACACCAGCGGGTGCCCATTCACCTGCGTACCGAGGATAGGGAAATCGGCGCGCAGATCACGCACCAGCTGGTCATTCAACGGCGTGTTCGCTGGGGTCGAGTATTCTGCCACGGTAACCTTCTTCTCTCGTGTGGGGCACGCCCAGTTTAAGGATGCTAAGCGTCTAGGACGCCCAAAACCGGGCGTGGCGCACAGCGCGCAAGCACCCGGCAGGGCATAACGTCATACTTTTCTAGCTTATTCCTCCACCCGGGGTGAAGGATAGTTAGGTGTGTGCAACCACGCGCCCCAAAGCACCGCCGCAGTACCCGGCAGCTAGGCGGAGTGGTAGTGCTGCTGCGCCGCAACTAGGCCTTTCTCAACGAGCATACGCACCGCATCCGCCGCATTAGAGATCAGGAAAGGCAGGTTTTTCGCCTCGGCCGTGGAGAACGGTTTGAGCACAAAATCTGCGGTGTTCATGCGACCGGGCGGGCGGCCAATACCAGCACGCACACGGTAGTACTCTTTAGTGCCGAACGCTTTAGTAATGTCACGCAGGCCGTTGTGCCCGCCTTCTCCCCCACCGCGTTTAAGTTTGATGGTGTCAAAGGGGATGTCCAGCTCGTCATGCACCACCACCACATGGTCGGGCTCAATCCCGTAGAACTTTGCGACCGCTGAGACAGGACCGCCCGAAACGTTCATGTACCCGAGCGATTTCATGAGCACAACCTTGGGCCCGCCCATACCAAGACGGCCCGTAGCCACGACAGCGGACGCTTTAGGATGTTTTTTGAAGGTTCCGCCCACCTCACGCGCCAGCTCGTCAAGCACCATCTGCCCAATATTGTGGCGTGTTTTAGCGTACTGCGGGCCGGGGTTTCCCAAACCAACGATGAGCCACGCATCAGACATATCAGCCCGCCCCTTCAAGAATCGTGTGAGTAGTGACAAATCAGCCCCCTTGTGGGTGTGAAATGTTCCGGCAGATACGGTGCGACCCGCACCGAGCCCGGTAGGTTCGTGTGCGGGTCGCGCCCAATACGGTTATCTGCCGCTTATTGGATTAGTCCACAAACAGCAGGTCGATGTGCTGCAGCTCGGGGCGGATCGGGTGACGCTGAATATCCTGCACGCGAGCCTTGAACTGCTCGCCGTCAACTCAATCACCAGAACGGCATCCTTGTTGCGCACAGCCAGGGTGGTCTCGTGGCCCGGCAGGATCACGTGCTTAGGCTCTTTGCCGTTGCCGTAGATAACGGCAGGAATGTTGCCTGCTGCGCGGATGCGGCGGGCGTAGCCCTTCCCAAAATCGGGGCGGGGCTCAGCGGTAATCTTAATTTCTGACATGGTAATCTCCACTCTATACATAATGGGTAATGCGCCAAGAGAATAATGGCGCGAATCATGGGATTCCATGCGCCACCTCGTCGATAACGGCAGAGTCTGCCCTCGCCTTGGCTAACACTATATTCTTACAAATTTTCCAGATGCGAGCAAGAGTGCTCACACGCCAGCCTGACGGCTAGCTACAGGGTGCCCAGGTACTCGGCGAGCGCATCGCGGTGATCGCGTGGGGTAAACCCGGCAGCAATAAGCTTTGAAAGATCCAGGGCAGAGTTAGTGGGACGCGGAGCAAAGACCTGGGCGTTAGCGAAGTATTCCACAGTTGTGGTGTCGCTTACTCGAGCGGCATCGTGACCGGTTCCGGTGTAGACGGCTCGGGCCAGGTCTGCCCAAGTGATAACCTCGCCACTATTTGACACATGGTAGGTGCCGTAGGGTGCACCGGTAAACAGCAGATGCAGTGCTGCCCCCGCCAAATCTTGGGTGAAGGTGGGGCGCCCCCACTGATCCGCCACGACGGCAGGATCCACGCCGCGTTCGGCCAGCGATGCCATAGTTGCCACAAAATTTTTGCCCTCGCCAACCACCCAGCTGGTGCGCAGCAGGTAGTGTTTGCGCCACGCGGTCGCGGCGCTCTCCCCCGCCGCCTTGGAGGCGCCATACACGCTCAGCGGGGAGATGGGATGCTCCACCGAGTATTCCTGCCCTACTGGCAGAGTTCCATCGAAGACATAGTCGGTGGAAACGTGCACGAGAGGAAGATTCGCTTCTTCGCAGACGCTCGCTAGGGCGGCGACTCCGTGGGCGTTGGCGGCCCAGGCTTCGCGGCGCCCCTCGGGGGTTTCGGCGTTATCCACTGCGGTGTAGGCGGCGGCATTGATGACCGCACGGTATGACCGCCAGCGGAAAGCGTGTCGCCATTTCGGGGGTACCGAGATCGAGCCGGTCACGATCCACCGCCTCGAAAGGGATGTTCTTCGCGGTCAGCTGGCGAACGAGTTCACGCCCGAGCTGCCCACTTGCACCCACGATCAGAAGAGGGTCGGGGGTAAGCGGGGTGATCTCATGTAAGCGCGGGTGTTTGCGGTCCTTCTCTGAAAGCTCAGCCTGCGCCAGGTCGATAGGCCAGTCGATGGCGGCGCTTTCGTCCGCGAGGTTCAGGAAGCTGTATGCGGTCAGAGCATCCGCTGACCAATGATCGTTCACCAGGTAGGTGTAGGCGGTGTTTTCCTCCAGGGTTTGGAAGGCGTTGCCAACCCCGCGCGGAACGAAGATAGCGGTGTCGGGGCCGAGTTCGACGGTCACGACCCGTCCGAAGCTCTCCCCCACACGCAAGTCTACCCAGGCACCGAAAATTCGGCCGCTTGCCACCGAAACGTATTTGTCCCAGGGTTCGGCGTGAATACCGCGTGTGGTGCCCACCGAGGTGTTAAAAGAAATATTATTCTGCACCGGGTCAAAATCGGGCAGACCGGCGGCACGCATTTTCTCACGCTGCCAGTTTTCCTTAAACCAGCCTCGATTATCGCCGTGCACGGGCAGATCGATGACGAGCAGCCCCGGTATATCGGTCGCCCTCACGTTCAGCTCTTTCGTCATTTACTGCCCCGCCTTCGCGTATTTAGCCTCAACTTCTGCCTTGAGCGGTTCCCACCAGGAGCGGTTATCGGTGTACCACGCGATGGTATCGGCAAGACCCGCCTCAAAGTCGGTAAACTGCGGTTCCCACCCGAGCTCTTCGCGCAGACGGGTGCCGTCAATGGCGTACCGCATATCGTGCCCGGGCCGGTCTATCACGTGCTCAAAGTCGTTCTCGTCTTTGCCCATGAGGCGAAGAATAGTGCGCAGCACGGTAATGTTATTCTCCTCGCCGTTTGCACCGATGAGGTAGGTCTCGCCAATTTTGCCGGATTCAAGGATGCGCAGCACCGCCGAAGAATGATCGGATGCGTGAATCCAGTCGCGCACGTTCAAACCCTCGCCGTAGAGCTTAGGGGTCAGTCCCGAGAGGATATTCGTAATCTGCCGGGGAATAAATTTTTCGATGTGCTGATACGGTCCGTAGTTATTCGAGCAGTTCGAGATGGTCGCCTCAATCCCGAAAGAACGCACCCAGGCGCGCACCAGCAGATCGGAGCCTGCCTTGGTGGAGGAGTACGGGGAGGACGGGTTGTAGGGCGTGGTTTCGGTGAACTTTGCGGGGTCATCCAGCGCCAAATCGCCGAAACTTCATCGGTTGAGATGTGGTGGTAGCGGGTTCCGTGCTTGCGCACCGCCTCCAGCAGGGTAAACGTGCCGATCAGGTTGGTGTGAATAAAAGGTTCTGGGTTCGCCAGGGAGTTATCGTTATGGGATTCTGCGGCGTAATGGATGACTGCATCCGCCTGCGCTACGAGTTCGTCGGTGAGTTCACGGTCTGCAATATCGCCAACCACTAGTTTAAAGCGGGATTCATCAAGCCCCGCAAGGGAAGCCGCGTTCGCGGCGTACGTCATTTTGTCGAGAACTGTGACAGTGTGCTGAGTGCGCTCCAACAGGTGATGAACAAAGTTTGAGCCAATAAAACCGGCGCCGCCGGTAACAAGAATGTGAGCCATACGTTAGATTTTAGCGCCCGACACCCGTATTTTTATGCATACAAACGGCGAGAATCGTGACACAATATAGAAACTATGAAAGGAATCATTCTAGCTGGCGGCACCGGCAGCCGCCTTCACCCCATCACTCAGGGCATTAGCAAACAGCTCACCCCGGTCTATGACAAGCCGATGATCTATTACCCGCTCTCAACACTCATGTTGGCGGGTATCCGGGATATCCTCATTATCACCACCCCTGCCGACCAGGAGCAGTTCCAAAGGCTGCTCGGGGACGGCTCAAGATTCGGGGTTCACTTCGAATACAAGGTGCAGCCCTCCCCTGACGGGCTGGCTCAAGCATTTATTCTTGGTGCAGATTTTATTGGTAATAGCCCCGTTGCCCTCGTGCTTGGCGACAATATTTTCTACGGGCACGGGCTCGGCACCCAGTTGGCCAAATACGAACAGAAGGACGGCGCAACCGTCTTCGCCTACCAGGTGGCTGACCCGCGCGCCTACGGTGTGGTCGAATTCGACGAGAACAACAACGCCCTCTCCATTGAGGAAAAGCCCGAAAAAAACCCAAGAGCGACTACGTAATCCCCGGCCTGTATTTCTACGACCGGGATGTGGTTAACTATGCACAAGAACTTGAACCTTCACCGCGTGGTGAACTGGAAATCACCGACCTTAACCGTGTATACCTAAAACAGGGTAAACTGAAAGTGGAGGTTCTTCCGCGCGGTACTGCGTGGCTCGACACCGGCACCTTCGATTCACTCGCGGATGCCACGAACTTCATCCGCACCGTGCAAAAACGTCAGGGTCTTTCCATTGGATGCCCCGAAGAAATTGCGTGGCGCGCAGGCTGGCTCAGCGATCAGGAACTCAGCAAGATTGCAAGCCCCCTCGTTAAGAGCGGTTACGGCGAATACCTTCTCAACCTGCTACGGTAAGGTGGCGTCTTCGCTCAACTGTGCCCGGGCACGGGTCGACTACACTCAGCTCAAATACATCACATACGCATTCTGGAGTAATCACAGACCATGACCATACTGGACTTTGTGCGCACCACGAGGGCAAACCTCGTGTTGCTTATCCTCGGCATCATTATTGGTGCTCTCTTAGGCGTCGGCTATTCCCTCACCCAGCCCAAGGTGTATGCGGCCAGCGCATCCGGGTACGTCACCATTGGCAGCGGCGGCACCATTGACGTGCTCTCGGGCTCATCGGCTGCGAAAGACCGCGCCCGCTCCTACTCCGCTATCGTCTCCTCCGAGGCTGTGGCGAAAATCATTCAAGAGAAAAACCCCAATATGGGGATGACCGTCAGCGGTATCCGCGGCAGTGTTACCGCGTCCACTGACGAAAACAGCTCGCTGATTAAAGTCAGCGCCCACGCCTCCACACCGGAGCAGGCACAGGTTCTGGCGAACTCGGCGCTACACGCCACCGCCGAATACATTAAAAATATTGAAGGCAATAACGGCGGTAGCGGCAACGCCGCCAGCAGCAATGGGGGGAATAACGCCACCCCCAATGCTGAGAACGGCAACGCTGCAGGTGCTAGTGCTAGCGCGAACACCGCTGTTAGCGGTAACGCTGCGAATAATATCCGCGTGATCCCTCTCGATAACGCAAGTATTAACCCTCCGCTGGTATCCCCCAACTACACCCGTAACACCCTCATCGGTGCAGTCGCCGGGCTCGTTCTTGTGTACGTTGTGATCTTCCTGCGCCGCTCCGTGGATCAGCGCATCCGTACCCGTGATGACGCCGTGAAAGCCACCGGCAGCAGCATCCTTGGTGTGCTGCCCACCAGTGATGACCTCACTGAAGAAACATTGTTACCGGCTCCTCCAGCGACCATATCGCTCAAGAGTCGATCCGTCAGCTGCGCACCAACCTGCGTTTCGTCAATATTGACGAGCCTCCGCGTTCGTTCCTGGTCACCTCCGCGGTTCCCAGTGAAGGTAAGTCCACCGTGTCGCTGTCGCTGGCGCGTTCCATGGCTGAGTCTGGTCAGGCTGTCATCCTCATCGATGCTGACCTGCGCCGCCCCACCCTGGCGAAGAAACTCAACGTTGATGCGAAGGTCGGTCTCACCCAGGTGCTGGCCGGTCAGGTCGATATTGCTGAGGCCGTGTACCAGTTGGAGGAATCCAACCTGTTCGTGCTCACCGCCGGACGTATCCCCCCGAACCCCTCAGAACTGCTGGGCTCCGATAAGATGCGCCAGCTGGTCAGGGAACTATCCGAAGAGTTCGTAGTGGTTCTGGATGCCCCGCCGCTGCTGCCCGTCACCGATGCCTCACTGCTCTCCTACGCGGTAGATGGCGTGATTATGGTTGGTTCGATCGGTAAGAGCCACCGCGAGCAGATGACCGAGGCAACCAATAACCTGAACAAGGTGAATGCTAACCTCTTCGGGCTGGTGCTGAACCGCGCGCCGCGTAAGGGCCTGGGTAACTCCTACTACGGCTTCGGCTACGCCAACAGCTACGTGGGGTACGCAACCTACTACGGCTACTCAAAAGACGGCACGAAGAAAAAAGTGAAGTCTCGGAAGAAAGCCAAGAAATAGGTTTACCGCCCGCAGCAGCAAACCGGGGCGGGGATAAGACATTGCGCCTTGTCCCCGCCCTATACTGTAGCTACAGCACACGCTTCAAAAACTAACTGGAAGACACCCCGTGGAAAAAACTGAACGGCAGGCCGCCTCAGCGCCGCTCAAAGCACGCATTATGCTGGCGCACGCCTACTTTCAGCGCGTCGCCAACGCCAACGGCATAGATATTCTGCACGTCAAAGGGTACGCATTCGGCCCGGAGGTGTACCGTCCCGAGCGGCACAGCACCGACGTGGATTTGCTGGTACGCCCCTCCCATGTGGACCGGTTCGTGCAGGCGCTTATAGCTCAGGGGTGGAGTATCCAAGCGCACTTTGAAACCGGCTCAGTATTTGAGCACGCCATGACCCTTCACCACGATGCGTGGGGGCTGACCGACATACACCGGTTCTTCCCCGGCCTGGGCGAGGACCATGAACGGGTTTTTGAGCAGCTATGGCTGGCCCGAACCACACGCGATATAGCGCACCGGCCCTGCACCGTACCGTCTGTGCTGGATGCGCGAGTTATTGTGGTGCTGCACCGTGCACGAGCCGCTGCGAAATACAGCAGCGACCTCAAATACCTTAACGAAATCATGAGCTACAGCGAATGGGAACGGGCACACGATAGGGCCTTAGAGCTGCGCTCCGGCATTGCTTACGCGGCGGCAATGGGCCATCTAGCGGCCTACAGGGGGCACCGCGACTACCTGCTGTGGAAGGCTGTCTCGACGAAAGTTCCCCCCTACCTGCTGTGGTTTGCGCGGGTGCGCTCAGCACGCGGTATTGCCGAGAAGGCGCGGGTTATCAAAAATATTGCGCTGGTAAATGAAGACCACCTGGCAATGACGCTGGGGCATAAACCCAGCCGGAGCGAAATATGGCGGCAGTTCTTCAGCCGTTTCGGCATTAAATTTCCGAAAGGCGGCAAATAATGGCTCAGCTGCGTTACTGCATCCCCGAATATATCGCCTATGTGCACACCGACGAATTCGCCAAGTACAGCCCCACCGCCAGCTATCTTGCTGATTTGCGCACCAGCAGCATCGCGGTCTTAGAGGGGTCAGCATCCATTATTTGGGGCGTGTTTGAGGTTCCGCTGACTCTCCCGGAGGCTATTGAAGAGATCGCGGAGCTTGCGGAACAGGACCCTGCGGCTATCGCCGAGCAGGTGCAGGATTTTGTGACCGATTTGGTGTCCCGCGAGTACCTGGAAGAGCTGTAAACAGGCGGCATGTTCCGGGAAACTTCCCCCACCTGCCCTTCCCGTAATACTGCGGTGAATACAGCCAAATCGTGCAGCGTTAGCGTTATCCCAGCTGGGCCACATACTCGTGCAGCTGGGCGATAAACCTCTCTTCAGAGAACTTTTCAACATGGGCGCGAATCTGCTGGGGGTCCCACTGTGCCGGGTCAAATGAGGACACAGCAGACTCGATCAACTCAGGGGTTGGCTCATCAATAAACACACCGGTGCGCCCTTCCACGACGGTGTCAAGGAAACCGCCGGCACGGAACGCAATCACAGGTTTACCGCTTGCCCCTGCCTCCAGGGGGGTAATCCCGAAATCCTCGTGTGAAATCGCCAGCAGCGCCACACAGTTGCGGTAGGCGTAACATAGCTGCGCATCCGGCAGATCTGAGGCGATACGCACCGTCGGCCCGGCATGTTTGAGAAGGCTATCTTTCTCCGGCCCCCGGCCGATAATCAGTAGTTTCTTTCCCATGCGTGTGAACGCCTCCACCGCGTGTTCTATGTTCTTATACGGCAACAGGCGTGAGACGATCAGGAAATAGTCGCCGTCGGCCATGAACTTCTCCAAACCAGGAATCGGCTCGGCCGGGGAATCCATATCTACCGAATGCGGCGGGAAAAAAATCGGTACATCCTCTTTACCGTAGACGTTCTGGATCCGCTCCCTAATGATGGTGGAGTTGCCCACATAGTTCTCGGATTTTGCGGCGGCCCGCTGATCCCACAGCTTCAGTGCGGGCCTAAGCGTGCGCAGGGCAATCCCCGCAACACCGTCTTTTTTCTTCCCCAAATACTGGTCGCTCAGGTACAACCACCGCGCCGGGGAGTGGCAGTAGACGAAGCTCTGCCCGGCGTACCTGAACCCGTGCGCCCAGCCGGTGGTTGAGATAATCGCCTTCCGGGCGGGCACCTTCAACAGGGACGATGCGAACGGCAGCAGCGGCAGCGCGAAACGGTGTTTATGGCGGAACAGCCCAATGCGGTTAATGCCACTGGTGACAATTTTTGCATCTTTAAACTCGGGGAAAGTACCTTCGGGGTCGTAAAGAGTGGTGTATATTGTCGCTTCGGGGAAGGCCTTGTGCATGGCAAGTACCACCCGCTCGGCCCCTCCTCTTTGGGTGAGGTAGTCGTGCGCGATAGCGATTTCTTCGGTAGCTTGCACCCGCCAGAACGGCAGGCATTTTTTAGCGGTTTTCTGTGCTCCGCTGAGCAGATGATGTGCGTGTGCGAACATGATGTGGTTCCTAGAATACTTTCTGGGCGCGGCGCGGGTATTTCACACCCGCGTAGGAGGCTGCTTCAACCTGTAGCGCCACAATTTTCTCGGCGAACTTTACCGGGAGTTTGAGCAGGATTCTATCGCTGGCATCCCCCACTGTTTTGATGGTTCGTTCGGTGGTGAATAATGCGAGTGTTTTGACCGCTGCGCCCCACACCCCGCCCGGGTTTGGGGCGGTGTGCGCCTGTTCGCCGTGTTTTCGCACGAAAATGGAGCGCGCCGCCCCAGAGTGCAGGGCACGTAGAGCGCGTACGGAGGTGGTGGTTGCTTCTGCGTGGTGTTTCGCCTCTACCTCGGAAGAGATAAGAATTTTTCCCGCAGCGTCGGCGATCATTTTCCCCATATCGACGTCTTCCCAGCCGTAGAGGCGGTAGGCGGGGTCGAATCCCCCTACTTTGTGGAAGAACTCGGCTGATACGGACGAGTTACCGTTCCAGTAATGCCAGCGCTCATGTGGGGGTACACTGAGCGCTCCCTGCTTGAACTTTTTATCTCGGTAGTTGCCATAAACCAGCGAGTAGGGGGTCTGAGGAAATACGTTGTTAAGGGTGCCGATAACCCCGTCGTACTCTTGGTGCAGGCGAAGGTGGTTCGCTACGTAATGTTCGTCCGGCTGCAGGTCATCATCACAGCGGATGAGTACCTTGGCATTAGCGGCCCGGTGCCCGGCGTTCAGGGCTGCTACCCTCCCCCGGTTTTCGGGGAAAATAATGGTGCTTAGGTTCAGTCCACCCTCGGCAGTATATTTTTTCAGGACAGCCTCGCTATTGTCGATGTCGCCATCGAGTACAACGATTACCTGAAAGTCTTTTTCTGTTTGGGCACGTAAAGCCTCCAGTGGGTAGTGCAGCAGGTGTGCACCGCCTCTGGAGGGGATAATGACGGCCGCTTTGTAGTAGTGGTCGGCGTTATGCGAGTGAGCTTCGTGATGTGTAAGGTGAGTCATAACGATATGCTTTTATGATGTGATTCTGTTGTGTTCCGGTCGGCTCGCGCCGCCGTAGAGGGATATTATGCGGGTGAAATATGCTGTTCCAGGATTTCACGCACACGTTCTTTACCGGCCTCAGGAGAGTACAGCTCCTGCCAACGCCAGAAAGCGTCAGATACAGTGTTGGTGAGCTTCTCAGAGTCTGAGCTCAGCTGTTCCGCGACGATGCTGATCGTACGCGCCAGCTCGGCCTCGTCACCTTTGGGGACGATATACGGATAGTTTTCACCCACGATCTCGGGCAGTGCCCCAGAATCGGAGACAATAAGAGGCACGCGGGCACTCATTGCTTCGGCCGCTACGAGACCAAAAGGCTCTTCCCATGTTGAGGGAACTACCAGCATATCGACGTTGTTAAACAACGCTTCAGGGGTGGCCCACCCCAAACGCTCGGTGTGCTCTGCAATACGGCTAAGGGAACGTTCAACCTGTTCCTGTTCCACCTCAGAGGTGAAAACGGGTTCCCCTGCTACCACCAGGCGGTACGCGCCGCCTCCCTGGGTGAGGGTAGCAATAGCCTTACACAGCGGAACTATACCTTTAATGGGGCTCAGCCGTCCAATAAATCCCACACGTATGACATCAGTATTGTCATGTTTAAGGGCTGTAGGCACCTCAGAAACCCAGTTGCTCAAAACCTGTGCGTCTTTTATCTGCCGGGCCATAAAATTGCTGGGCACCAGGGTCGCGCTCGCCTTACGACGCGCAAAGGGGACTAGTTTTGCATTCAGTCCCTCTGGAATCTGGTGCAGATGCACAATCCGGTTCTTACGCCCACCAGTGGCGGCAGCAGGCACCAGCCCATTGCACCACAACAGTACTTTCTTATGGGCGGAGTGCCAGGCACGAAGCTGCATCATGTATTGGGAACGGGTGCGGGCGGGAAGCACCACACGGGCAAACCCCTCATCGGCGGCGGCCTCAACCAGCTGTGGCGGGTGCGCCGGGCCAATAATAGTAACTCGGTAGCCAAGGGAACGGGCGGCACGGGCAATATTGAGCAGCATGACCTCACCGCCGCCCATATCACCATTATTGGTTGCAATATACAATTCCTGCGCCATGACCTTGAACCCTCCTGTTTGAATTTACCGAGTAACCCCTGGTGTGCCCGCTGCCGGTGGGGTAAGAAGCGTTGTTTTCTTTGTGAGAGGAATACGTCCGTCAATCCCATCTTATCCCCCGGCTGTTCATGAATGGTACCCGCCGCCCGTGAAATAATGATGGCCCGGATCGCGTATCCCACGCAGACGGCCCACATCCAGGTGTAGAACACCTCACCCAGGCGATGGGCACAAATCAGCAAAGCGACACCTGCACCCTGAATATAGGCCTCATCACGGCTCCACCGTGAAGCATTACTGAAAGGACGCACCAGACAAAAAACGGTGATGCCAACTACGAGCAGCATCCAGGGCCAGCCGCCTTCCACCAGTGCAGACCAGTAAGAGTTATGGAACAGCCAGACTTTATTGTCATGATGAAGATACACGTAGGCCTCGCCCAAACCACGACCGAAAATACCGGTATTTTCTACTTTTACTTGAGATGCGGCATCGATTTGGGCTCGGAACCAGTCACTGCCAGACCGATCCCCAAATCGTGATGATTGCGAATAATCATCGGTGAGAACGCCAAGAGCAAGGTAGATGAGCAAGCCGAGGACAAGGCGCCCCCACACCGGAAGACGTTTAGCCAGTACAATCCAGGTAATCCCCATTGCGAAGGCGGCCATTGATGTGCGGGAGCCGGTCACCCACAGGATAGCCGCGAAAACAATAATCGTAAGGATGATCTCGGATCGGCGGCGCGCAAGGGTGAGGGCAAGAAGACCAAAAATACAGTAGGCAAGACCAGCGACGTTCTTATCTCCCAGGAACCCAGTCAAATACCCTTCATACCCGGTGGATCCGAGACCAGCATAGTATGCAGGAACATTCAGCAAAAGAGCGGTTATATATCCCGCCAGCATTGAACGGATATGTAATCTGCCGGAGGCAATAGACCAGAGCAGGAGAGTGGCCAAAACCAGGCGCAACAGACGGCGCTGCCAGTCAAAAGCACCAGAACTAGACTCATGTGTAAGGGATACAAACGACACATAACCCAGCGCTGCAAAGGTAGTAAGTGCTAGATTCTGGAACTTCCCCAGTTCATATACTGGTTTCTTAATAAGCGCGTATAGAACGATTACGATGATCACAACCTGGTTAAACGGGAGTTTAATACCGGGTGTTTGAAAGGTGAAAAGTAGCAGGAAAAATAATACAAACTCAGGCAGACGTATCTTCCCCGCACCCTGCCGCAGATATTCGGTTCCCTGGCCCAGATGGTTCTGGATCCGCTCGGCGGCAGACGCGGGTTGGCCGTTAGCGGCTTAGAGCTTGTGACGCTCACCGGGTACCTCCTCGCGGTAGCTTGTTCGTGTATAGGGCGGCTGTCTGTTGTGCCATTGTTGCATTATTAGGCCAGGTAAACTGTTCGCTGGGACCTTCCAAGAGCAGGGCGTGTATCCGGCTAAACACCTGCTCGGTCAGGTTCGGGGATGAGCGCTCTACCAGTTCCCTAGCAGAGACGACCTCGGGGTTACCTCCCACAGCGGTTGCCACAACTTTTAGCCCAGCAGATTTGGCGTCCAGCAGAGTGTAAGAGCAGTTCTCCCATACGGAGAGCTGCACCACCATATCGCTGCGCCCCATCGCCCGATGAGGGTCTATAAAACCGCTGAACGTGACTGAGTCCCCCAGATTGAGGCGTTGTGCCTGTTCCCTCAAAGCTGCGGATAGCTCGCCGTCACCAGCGATTTCTAGGCGGGCCTTCGGGTAGTGTTCATGCAGCCTGGCGAAGGCGTCAATGAGCACGTCGATCCCTTTCTCGGGTGAGAGCCGTGAGAGGGATAGGATGCGTGGCGCATCTGGTTCAGCGGGTACGCGGTAGGCGTCAACCTGCGCGTGAACCGCATCAATATCCACACCATTGTATACGAGTTCGACGGTTCGGGCACCCCATTTGCGGTACATCTGCTCCGCAGTGGAGGCTGAGACTGCGATTGCTGTATCTGTGCCCCACAGGCGTATTCGATGTATCTGCTCCATGAGTTTAGAGCGCCATGAGGTGCCGTGATACACGGAATCGTCACCAGCGATGCCGTGTTCTGTTGTGAATAGTTTGGGGGTGAGCCGCGAACAGTTTAGCGCTCGCCGTATTTTGAGCGAGTTCACCACGGCTGCGGAAAGAACATCTGCGTAGGCAAGGTGGCTGTGCACGATTGCGGGGTTTTCGTCCTCAATCGCGCGTAGTAGCGAGGTGAATGAGCGTTTAAACCCGGCGTGTGGGCCGAACTCAGCTTCTATAACGCGCACGCCCAGTTCTTTAAGCCGCTCGGTGAGTACCCCCGCAGGGGCGAGCACCACCAGTTCATACCCTGGAATACCGGCACGCGCCATATCGAGCGTGTGTCGTGCCACTCCCCCGAAGTCGGGGACCGGAATGACCCAGAGAACTTTAAGTTCACGATGAGAACTCATGCGTTTACCTACAGCCACTTTTCGAGGCGGTCTAGGGCGGTGAAGAAGCCTTCGCCGTTGTTGATATGCCCCTGCCAGATTTCGGGGATGAACGATGCTTTCGGCGCCAGCTCGCGCAGCTGCTTGCCTAGTGCAGCCCAATCGACATCGCCTTCGCCTACCTGCACACCTTCGCCGTCTACGCCGATACCGTCGACGAGGTGCAGGTGGATGGAGTGCGGTGCCAGCTGTGCTACTGCCTCTGACAGCGGGATTTGAGGAAGTTGCATGCGAGCATGGTGTGTGAAATGTCCAGGCAGAGAGCGCTGTCGTAGGCGCGCGCGAATTCGGCGGTGTCCTGCGGGTCAAGGAAGAGGTTGTGGTATTGCTGCCCACCCATCAGCCAGGGGTAGGGCGGCAGAGTCTGTGCCGCTAGGCGCACCCCGGCGGTATCCAGCCGTCCCAGGGCTTCGCCGATGCGCTCGTACTTTGCGGTACGGGCGCTCGCCGGGATGTGCTTATCTTTGGTGAAGCCGCCCATCGTGACGACCATAACGGGGTCTTCGTCCACCGTGAAGTAGCGGGTCAGATCGCGGGTAATGTCGATGGTGCGCTGCACCTCGGCGATGGAGCGTTCCCAGACTTCGGGGTCGCGGGAGGCCAGATCGACCAGGAAGTCCCCGGCGAAGAGGTCGGGCAGGTGGGTCGTGAAGCTCATAGGCAGTTTCTTCTCAAAGACCTCGTCAATATTGATGTCAAGGTCTTTGTAGGAGAAGTGGAATTCGAGGAAATCCGGTGTTGCCTCTTCGATCAGAGGTTTGTAGTCGTGGTACCGTACCGGCAGGCCCCAGGGGCGTTCGAAGGTGAAGTCGCGGCGGGTTACGAGGTCGTCCTTCAGATCGCCCTCAAAAAGAACGACCCTTCTTCAACGTCGCGTTGGATGGTACGCCCGAGCAGCTGCGGCAGGTAGTTTGGCTGCAGGCCACGGCCGGGTGATTTGACGGCCACATCCGCCTCGGTGATTACCTCACCTTTGGCAATGCTGCGGGTTGCAACCAGTGATTTGGCCAGGTTCACGCGGTTCATCAGTTCACCGGTTGAAACTTCGCGGGGCGCGGCCGTGCCGATGGATTCCTCAATGTCACGAATCTGCTGCACCATCGCCGCGAACTCTTCGGGCAGCAGCGACACGGTGTGATCGTTGCCTTCCAGAGTTTTATCGGTCGTGAAGTGCTTTTCAATAATCTTCGCACCGCGCGCAACAGCGGCCACGGGCACATGGTAGCCGCGTTCATGCCCGGAATAGCCTACCAGGCATTGTCCGATCTCGGCGAGACGGTCCATATACGCCAGGTTCACGTCTTTGAAGGGTGCCGGGTAGGTGGATTGGCATTGCAGCAGGGCGTAGGATGCGCCCGCCTTGCGCAGCAGGTTCACCGAGTCCAGGATTTCTTCTTCACGGCTCATACCGGTGGATACCAGCATGGGCAGCCCGCGCGATGCAACATCGCGCAGCAGTTCGTGGTTCGTCAGGTCTGCGGAGGCAATCTTCATGCCTGCAATACCGTATTCGACGAGCGCCTGCACGGATGGGCATCCCAGGGGGTGCACAAAATATCCAGGCCATGCTCCTTAACATGGTCGAATACCTCGTACATCTGCTCAACGCTCAATGAGAACCGTGAGAGCAGATCCAGGGTGTACTGCACGCCCAAATCTTCGCCCGCGGTGGCGCCGCCGCGCTGGCGGTAGAGTGCATCCAGATCGCGCAGCTGGAATTTCACAGCGTCCGCACCGGATTCCACCGCGAGGTCCACCAGCTCTTTCGCGAAGTCTACGCTCCCCTGGTGGTTATTGCCGATCTCGGCGATGATAAAGGCGGGCGCATCCTCGCTGATGGTGTGCTTTCCAATACGCAGCACGTTCTGTTCGTCCATTGCCAACGCCACCAGGTGGCCGCGTTCGTCAATGAGCGGAATATGCTCGATGCCGCGCGCGAAATAGCTGCGCAAAGATTCGGGGTCGCTATCGGCAGGAGCGGTCTGCGGGTTCGTATTCGCCGCCGCCAATGCGCTGGTCTCTAGGGATGCGGTGGGGTTGGCGATCAGCCAGCGTCGGAAGTCCCCATCCGAGAGCGAACCGCGCAAGATGCCGGATTCGTTGACGAGAAAGATAATGCGCTGACCGTTGGCAGAAATTTTGTGAAGCGCAGTCAGAATCGGGTCTTCGGCGAAGACCACATAGGGCGCGATATTGCGTTCGATAATCACGGTATGTAGTTCCTATTAAATTGCGATGTGTTGTGTTTGAGTGAGTTGAGTGAGCTAGATTTTAAGATTCTAGAATCTGCGCGAGCTGATGCTCGGCAACTGAGAAATCGATGGGGGCATCAATATCGACGCCTTCAATCTCATCGAGGATAAACAGATCAATGCTACCTCCAGGATACCCCGCCAAGCGGTTGTGATGCTCGGTATACACACGGGTTTTAGTGATATACATGGAGCCGTTCTCCCGGTAACGGTAGGTTTCTTTCGTGAGCTCCTGCCTGCGTGGGCGAGCCATCACCTCAAATTCGGCGGTGGGCTCAGCATCCGGGTACCATCTCCACACGAACGGCCCCATGGGGATCACCCCCACCATTGAGTCTTTGCCGTTCTCAACGAACTGACGTACCGCCCGCGCGAGAGTGCCCGGCAGACGCACCGGGCTGGTGGCCTGCAGCAGCATAACCGCCTCCGGTGCCCAGTCCTCCCCTGTGTAGAAGTCGATGGCGTGCTCGATCACCGGTTCGGTGGCGGTGGTGTCTTCGGCAAGATGTGCGGGGCGCATAAACGGAACCTCGGCACCGTATTGGCGGGCGATAGCGGCGAGTTCTTGGTCATCAGTCGATACCACAACCCGAAGCTCATGTTCTCCCTCCAGCTCGTCACGGGCGGCAAGCGCCTGCAGAATAGTCCACGCGACCAGCGGTTTTCCGGCAATCTCACGCAGGTTTTTACGCGGTATGCCTTTGGATCCGCCGCGCACGGGAATAACGCACAGAATACGCATTACGCCTCCAGACTGTGTTCAATAATGAGCTCGGCAATGCGGCGAGCTGGCTCAATATCGGGTTGCGGCGGTGCGGGGGTGCGGTCTTCACCCCAGCGGCCCATGCCGTAGCGGTTCCAGAATTCTTCAAGCCAGCCGGGCGGGTTCGGGTGGTACACCCAGGCAGGAATACCGCGAATCGCGGCTTCAAGCACGCCGGTTGAGAAGATCGAGACCACCGGATTGGGCAGCTCGTTCAGGGGCACCCCGGAACGGTCAATGGGGATGCCTTGGCGCTCCCACAGCGCATGAGTGAGGGTTGAGAGCTTATCGGTTTCGCTGGGGTGCGGCCGGTAGATGGCGTTGTGTTTTTTAATGAATCTGTAGGAGACGTTAACGTATGATGAGCGCGGTAACTCTGCCCCGTGCATCTGCCCTAAGAAAATGGGGGCGCCAGAGGATTCGACGGGTACACCAAGGCTTTTCTGGTTTGCGTTATAGAGCAGCTGGGAACCGACGGTGAAGGCCCGCACATCGCGACGTCCGGACATCCAAATTCGGCGTCTGCGTCGCTAAACGCGAGCAAGGTGCACCCCACAGGCAGGGGCGGCGCGGCAGGCACGAGCAGCCCGTGCTGAACCACCCAGTATTCTGCGCCAACAGTATGCGCATACTGGTAGGCGGCACGCCCCAGCTGAAGGTAGTGCCCCAAAGACAGCACAATGCGCACCCCAGGCAGGGTTTTGGTTAGTTCGGTAGCGGATAGGCTGCGCTCTTCCCACTCATCCGTTAAGTATTCGGCGAGTGCGGCAGGTGTGCCGTTAGCATTCGGGCACCAGATGGCCAGCCCGATAATGCTCAGGTATTTGAGGGGCTCCAGCAGGGCGCTGCAGCTGGTGGGTGAGAACGAGTCAAGCACAATCAATACGCGCGGCACGGAGCCTCGAACGTATAGGCGCCCGCTGGCTGGGCCCTGCTGAGTATTACCGCGGTTTCTGCGGAAAAACCCTGCAGCCTCGGTTTTAGCCCAGCGCAGGGCGTTCTGTTTCTTTTGCCACGCCGCCCAGGCGTCAATGTCTAGCGGATAGTTTAGGCCCATAGCTGCTCCAGAATTTTTACGCGCTGATCGAAGGTGTGCTCGGCGAGGGTGCGCCGGTGTCCGGCTTCGCGGATAGCGTGCGCCCACCGCGGGTCGCGGAAAACGCGGGTGCAAATATCGATAAGCTCTTCAACACTCTCATATACGAGAACTTCTTTACCGACTTCATAGTAGCGTGACACGTCGGGACGGTCGATAATCTGTAATGCTCCCACACCGGGGGCCTCAAAAGTACGCATGGTGAAGCCGTCCTGATCCCCATGAATATTCAGGGTGGCTGGTGAGGATGCCATTACACCGTAGGCGACAGACCGTTCAATATCGCCGGCTGAAGGCACACCGGGGTCTTTCAACTGGTAGGTACGGGCAATGTCCCACGGATGGCGGGACCAGGCCCGCCCGTATGCGCGCACGGGAAGACCAGCAGCATACAGTTCCCGCAGGGTTTGTTCTCGCCCAGGGTAGCGGGCCCCCACAAAACTGATAGCGTCTTCTGGGGTAGGAGTCACCTGGCAGTGAGAGTCGTAAGCGTTAGGCATATCTAGCACGTCAAACCCTTTAGACCGCAGATGTTCAGCATCTAACGGGCTGTAACTTGCCAAGGTACCTAACCGGTGCAGATCGTCGTCGGTATATTCCATACGGCGTAACTCGTCGTAAAGCCATGTGCCGTAGCGTACCCCGGATTCTTCCAGAACCTGCCACCAGCGGCTGCCCAGTTTGTCGCCTTTGATCACAAGCACAATATCAGGCCGGTAATCATTAAACACAGCGATCGCTTTATCTGTAGCCTGTGCGGCTAGAGATTCAGGGCGGAACCGCTCAGGCAACTCATGAGCAAGCTTGTTGAGGATACGTGCGCCCACACCGCCAGGGGCGTCATAGATGTGGGTGCGCACCTGGTAACCGCTGATTTCCAAGGAGGATTCAATAGCCTTCCAGTACCCGTGGAAAGCTGGTGATAGGAGCAGAAGCTTAGGGTTAGTCATATGGTTTATTCGTGTTCTATCCAGCGTGTGGCCACACAGCATGTCTGTGACCGTACGCCGGTTCTTTGGCGTGGCTTGAGCAGAGATAACGGCTCCGGGGGAGTCGTAAGAATGTGTGAATGCTAGGTCATCGCAGTATGCCCTATGCACTTACAGTGTACTAGAGAGCTCAGAACAACACACCTTATGGTTGATGTGTCGCTACATACTTTCTTTCATGAAACGTACCGCAAAAGCTCTAATTCTCACCGTTTTTCGCCGCGTTTGACGTATGCAAGCTCTTCACGCAGTGTGCGTTGTGCATTCACCTCTTTATTCCGGGCAGCCCGCACAGTGTTAACCAGAAAGTTAGCGTAGCTGGTGGCTTTAAGAGTGCGTCCGAGCGTGGTTTTATCCCCCCACTTATCGGCGTAGGTGAACCGTGCGGTGGTGAGCCACTGGCGGCGGCGTGCCGAGGGCGATGAGCCTCCGCCTTCGTGCTCTACCCGAACCTGGGGTACGAGGAGGCGAGGCACACCAGCCTCAGCTAGCCGGCGTTGGAAATCCACCTCTTCGCTGTTCATATAGAAGCGTTCATCCATGCCGCCAACCCGGTTGTAAATGTCGCGGGGAACCACCATGGCGGCACCTATCACCCAGTCGGTTTCCACAGTGTTTCGAGACGTGCAGGCGGCAACATCATGCCCCACTCCCCTGTGCCACCAGCCGGAGGGTTTAAACCGGGCCAGCGGCGTGAACCATTCCCAAGCGATATGGGCGGTGGTGGGGAATTTGCGGGCAACCCACTGTTGCTTACCGTCATGCCCCACCACCTGGGGGCTGGCCAGGGCCGGGGTGCGGTGCTCAATATGTGAGAGCATATCGGCCACGAACGTGTCCGTAATAGACAGGTCGCTATTGAGAATAAACAACCATTTCCCGGTAGCCACGGCAACACCGGAATTTACGGCGCTGCCGAACCCGCCGTTAGTTTCACGGCGCACCACACGCACACCCGTGGTATCGGGGAAAGGCACAGGAGACTGGTCATCTGAGACGATAATCTCCAATTCATCTGGGGCAATACCCTGCTGGGCACGCAGAGCCTCAATGAGGGTGAGCGTGGGCGCAGGGTCGCCGTAGTGGGGAATGACAGCTGATACTTTCATCGTGCGAGACACGAAAACCCGCTTTCTGCTGGGGCGTACACCGCCCGGGTTGGAGTGCTGAGAGGTAGATACCTGATATGTATGTGTGTAGTAATTTAACTAATCCTGTGGTGCTCCCTGGGATTATTCAGGCAGTTGTCCCAGCCGCACCAGGTTCGCGAATTCTTCGTTCTGTTGTTGCACCTCGGTAAAGGTGCCGCAGCTTACGATCTCACCGTGCGATAGGTACACCAGCTGGTCCACGTGGCGTACAGTTGAGAGGCGATGCGCCACAATAATCACCGTAATATCTTTCGAGATCTTCTCAATCGCCTTGGTGATCTTGTGCTCGGTCTCATTATCAAGGGCGCTGGTTGCCTCGTCCATAATAAGCACGCTGGGGTTGCGGTAAAGGGCGCGGGCAATACCTAAACGCTGGCGCTGCCCTCCTGAGAGCCGCACCGCGTTATGCCCGATCATGGTCATAATCCCCTCGTCCAGGGATTCCACCACTTCGGTGAGCTCTGCGACCTCTAGGCAGTAACGCACCCGTTCCTCATCAATCTCGTGTGGTTCAAGGCCAAATGCGACCGCCTCAAGAACCGTTGAGTCCGCAATAAACATCCTGCGGCACATATCCGATACTCTGAAACCACCCCGGCAGATCGTCCTGCACCGGCTCACCGTTGCGCAGAACCCGCCCACTTGACGGGGCGAAGAGTCCCAGGATTAAGTCTATGAGAGTTGTTTTCCCGGAGCCGGAGCCACCCACGAATGCCACGGAGGTGCCCATGGGGATATCCAGGTTAATATTTTTAGCACCGGCGAATCACTATCTGGGTAGCTGAACGTGAGGTTCTCCAGCTGGATGCGTACAGGTGCAATAGTCTTATTAATGTACTCGGGGTTCTTAGGGGCCACAGGAGCAGGTGGCATCTGCAGTTTACGTCCTTGTTCATCCAGCTCAGAAATCTCCCGCAAAAGTTCATTGCTGGCTTTCTCCCCCGCCCGAACATTACCCAAAGACGCGACCATTCGAACGTAGCTGGGCAGAATACGGATACATGCACCGCAGAAGAGAAGAAGGTAGGGGGCGCTCTGGGCACCCGAAGTGATACTCATAAAAGCGAGTAGTCCGGCAATGCCGATAATGAAAATAATCTCAAGGGAGTACTTGGGGAAGTCCTGCAAAAAGGTGCTGCGCATGCTAGCGTTCACCGCATCCATGCGTTTGGTCTGGTAGCGATACAGGTACCGGTCGGTGACGTTGTGCATGCGAATTTCCCGAAACCCGTCGACAGCGTCAATGGTAGCGCTGGCTGCGCCTCGGGTTGCTTCCACCACAATCACGCCTTGTTCTCGGTTTTTCTTGCGAAGTACATGCTGCAGACCGTACGAGACCAGCCCAAAGTACGAAAAAGCGAGTAGCGCAGGAATGGGCATAATGGCGATAAGCATCACCATAAGCACTGTTATAGAGAGCAGTTCACCAATGAAATTGATGACCCCATTAACAAAAGCGGCGTAAGCCTGATGCGCATAATCATTAACAGAAACTAATATATTTGCAGTTCCCCGTTTACGGTGGGCAAGATAAGGTTCACGCATATACCGGTTCAGTAGATTAACCGAAGTGGTACTCTGCTGTGTTGCGACAAACCCCAGGCTCCAGCGTTTAATAATGAGCGAGAATGCTCCTTTAAGGATGAACGCCAGCACAAGCACCAGACCGAAGATAATAATGAGGGCGGTGCGGTCGGGATTACCAAAAAGCTCTGCAACTTGCTTCAGGTAACCCTCAATGGGGGCGCCCATAGCGAGGTTCACAATCGGCAGCACTGCAGCTACCCCCAGCATCTCGAAAAGAGAAACTGTAAAAAGACCCACCAGGTTAAGGATCAGTAGGTTAAATTTCTTACCGGGGAAGAAGACTCTCAGTTTATGGTATGCCTCTTTCATGACGACGCTCCCCTCAGGTAGTTCTGGGGTCGGTCAAGGCTTCTGAGGGGTGCTCCTGCAGCGAACATTCCACAGAATTCTGCCGAGATGCGGGCCTTAAACGAGTAACTGAGTTGCCCAAGTTCAGTTCGTAGAGCTGAGAGGATTTTCATGAATGTGCTTTCAAAATACGGCGCAACAGATACCGCGCCGGGTAACTACAGATAGTAGACAGTGTAAGATTCTACCACGCAGGCCCCTGTAACAGGCGGAGGCTGGTATCTGAGTCTTGTGCCTTCCCTTCGACGGTAAACGTGAGGTTGCTCTTCATCAAAGGTGTACGCGAAACTATCACGGTTTACCCTGTAAAGTGGGTAGAATAAAGGATGGACACATCAGCTTAAAGGTCACTACTTCCGGCGCGGGAAGGTCAGGAAGGCTCAAACATGGGAATTTTTAACATTAAATCGCTCAAGACAGGTATCTGTCTAATGGGCCGACTGAGTCTACCCAGAAGCGGCAGGGGCAAGAGTCCTCGGCGAACGAGCAGGACCCAACTATTAAAAGCGGCGTGTCGCGCCTGGCAGCGATCCGTGATTCAAGTTTCCACCAGGAGACGTCGCCTGATCGTCCTCCGCAGGATTCGAAGAACCCGAAGAAAAGGGTCGGGGAGGATGTGCAAACCCTGCTGGAGCAAAGCACCGCCGCTGGTACCGACCTCATTGAGGTGGTGACCGTTAAACCTACGGGTGATACCGCCCCCGTACCCACCGCAGCTGACCATAACACCACCGCCGACCAAGAGCCCGCCCCGCAGGATGAGCCTGCAGATGCCCCAGCCCATGCTGTGTCCGAGAATCAGCACCATAGCTCAAACGAACCCCAGCCACCACGCAAGACTTCTTCGAAGGATAATGCTCAGAAAGCTCAGGGTGATTCCCAGCATCAGGCACCGGCTGCTGGTGGCGATGTTCCCATGCTGGGCGCCATAGTTTCCTCCGAACCATCCACCGAAGATGGTGAGCCCGATAAGCGGGTGGTTCTGGTGCCTAGTGCGTACGGGTTGGATGTTCCCCCAACAGATACCGACTCTGTTGATCTTCCCGACGATACGGCGTCTAAAGCTAAAGCCGCTGGTCAGGAGGCTGCACCTCATCAGGCCCCGCACGTGATGACTTCTGAGATGGCGACTAATCATTACACCTCACAGATACCCGCCAAAGCGCCTGAGACTCCCGTAACAGCCTGGGACGGGGAAAGCCCGGAAAAAGTCACCCTGGTGCAGGGGGTATACGGGATAGACGTTCCGCAAGAAGCCGGGGAGAACCTGGACACTCCCACCCGCGGCGTTCCTTCCCCCACCGCATCTGCGACCTCCAGTCCCAATAATCGACACGCAGGTCAGAAGGACGATACCGATACACCCGATCCAGCGCTGGTGCGTGGCGTCTACGGTTTAGATGTGCCCGAAACCCCCGCAGAAACCGCTGACAGTTCCGCTGCCCGGCAGGATTTCCCAGGCCCGCATGCTCAGCCTGCGGCAGCCCATCAGCAGCAGACCGGAGTGCCTCAGCTCTCATCACAAGAGCGTGAGTACGACATGCTCGCGGGAGAAGAAACCGTTGAGCTGGCCCCTATCCACGTTCGGGAGGCTCTGGAAGCCCAACGAGCGGCGCAGAAAGCAGCAGCCGAAAAAACCAAAACCACCGCTGAGGCTGAGTCTGAGCCTGCTGGTGCTGCCCCGGTGCCCCCCGTTCAGGAGAAGGACGCCGACCAGCCGGAGCCCCGTAAGGTGACCACCGCGTCGTTCAGCTTATCTCCCGAGTCCGTGGGTGAGGCGAAAAACCGGGTCTCGGCACCGGCGCAGGGCGCTGGCCCTCTTGAGGCCGTGTTCGTGTGCACCGGCAATGTGGCACGCAGCGCCAGCGCCGAAGTGATCGCACAGTCTCTCGCTTCACAGTACGGGCTGGAGGATAACTGGGTGTTTACCAGTGCAGGGACAGCAGCTCTGGCTGGCTCCCCTATTTATAAGTACATTGGCAACGAACTTGAAGGGCGCGGGTATGACCCTTCACAATTCCGGGCCAAGCAGCTTACCGCTGACATGATTGAGCGGGCCACCTTGCTGCTGGTGGCTGAGCAGGATCACGCGGACTGGATTCTGCGGGAATGGCCGCAGTACCACACGAAGGTGCACCTGATGAAGCAGGTGGCGCGTATCCGGGAGAAAGCCAGCCGCCGTGCCGAGCCGATCTCGTTTATTTACGGCTACACTGAGGCGGCGCACGATACCGACAGCATCGCTGACCCGTACCGGCGGGGACGCACAGCCTGCCGCGTTGCGGTGGATGAGGTGGAGCAGTCGCTTCAGGTGATTCTGCCGTGGCTGGTACGGGCCCGCGTGTAACCCAAAGCTTTTAATCAGCAATAAGGACGTCCCGTGCACCCCTATTCCGGTGGTGCACGGGACGTCCTTGTGGATAAAGCCGCTAGCCCCGACCTTTCAGGGCCAGCGGCTTTTTCACAGCCTGGATCTTAGGCGTGGTCGTTGAAAAATATTGGTCACTGACCCTTCGTCGAAAACCTCACGGATGGCTCGCGCCACAAGCGGAGCGATGGACAGTACGGTGAGGTTCTCAAACCGTTTATCGTCCGGCACGGGCAGGGTGTTCGTGACCACCACTTCGGATGCGCCGCACCCAGATAGCCGTTCAACGGCGGGCCCGGAGAATACCGGGTGGGTCGCGGCGATAATGACCTCTTTAGCGCCTTTTTCTTTAAGCACGTTGACCGCCCCGGCGATGGTTCCGCCGGTGTCGATCATGTCGTCAATCAGTACGCAGGAGCGCCCCTCAATCTCACCCACCACGGTCTTTGAGACCGCCTGGTTAGGCACGTTAATGTCACGGGTTTTGTGCACGAATGCCAGCGGCGCGCCACCGAGCAGGGTGGCCCAGTGCTCGGCTACCCGAACACGACCGGTGTCGGGGGAAACAACGGTCACATTCTCGGGGTTTTCCACGCGGCTCTTAATGTACTCAGCGAGCACAGGAATGGCGAACAGGTGATCCAGCGGCCCGTCGAAGAACCCCTGAATCTGGGAGGTATGCAGGTCCACACACATGAGGCGGTCAGCACCAGCGGTCTTGTACAAGTCAGCAATCAGGCGGGCCGAGATCGGCTCACGCCCCCGGTGCTTCTTGTCCTGGCGAGCATACGGGTAGAAGGGTGACACCACGGTAACGGAGCGGGCTGAGGCGCGTTTGAGCGCATCAATCATAATGATCTGCTCCATGAGCCACTCGTTAATGGGGGCCGGGTGGGATTGGATGACGAAGGCGTCGGCACCGCGCACCGACTCTTCAAACCGTACGTACGTCTCGCCGTTAGCAAACGTGTACGCGGAGGTTGGTAACAGCGGATGTCCCAGCTCTGCGGCAATTTCTTCCGCGAGTTTGGGGTGCGCACGCCCGGAAACCACCGCAAGTTTACGCACACCCGGATTGGTAATCTCGTGACTCATGGTTTTTCGCTTTCTTGTCAGTGATCCCCTGCCCCGTTGGCGGCTTGCGCGGCCGCTGCCGGTTCGGTTCCCTCACGGTTTTTAAGCACCCAGCCCTCGATATTGCGCTGGGAAAATTCAGAGATTGCGAGCGCACCTGCTGGAACGTCCTTGCGGATAAGCGCGCCCGCACCGGAGTAGGCGCCATCGCCTACGGTCACGGGGGCAACGTAGATACCGCCGGACCCCATACGGGCGTGCGCACCAATAACGGTGCGGTTCTTGGTGACCCCGTTGTAGTTTGCAAAAACAGACCCGGCGCCGATGTTCGCTCCGTCGCCGATTTCTGCATCCCCCACATAGGTTAGGTGCGGTACTTTCGCCCCGTCACCAATCTGGGAGTTTTTCGCTTCACAAAACGTGCCAAGCTTTGAGTCCTCACCGAGTACGGTGCCGGGGCGTAGGTATGCGAACGGGCCTACCGTGGCTCCTGTACCAATTATGGCTCCCTGCCCGTGCGCGCGAGTGACGGTGGCGTTTTCTTTCACGGTGACGTCGGTGAGGGTGGTGTCAGGCCGATAACCGCGCCAGTGGCTACGTTAGTGGCGCCGTGCAGCTGGGTTCCGGGTAGGATGGTCACGTCGTTCTCAAGGGTGACGGTCACATCTATCCAGGTGCTCTGCGGGTCTATGATGCTCACCCCGTTACGCATATGTGCTTCAAGGATGCGCGTATTGAGTTTCCGGCCCAGCTGAGCGAGCTGTACCCGGTCGTTGGCGCCTTCAACTTCCCAGCGGTCCTCAATAGCGAGCGCCGAGGTGCGGTACCCTTTGGAACGGGCAATAGCGAGCACATCGGTAATGTACTTCTCACCTTGGGCGTTATTGGTGGTTACTTCCGCGAGGGCTTGACGCAGCACGGTGGCGTCAAAAGCGTAAATACCGGAGTTAATTTCGTCGATGGCGAGCTCTTCGTCAGTGGCGTCTTTTGCTTCGACGATGGAGGTTACCTCACCAGCTTGGTTGCGCACAATACGGCCATAGGCACCGGGGTCATCCACGTGGGTGGTGAGTACGGTGACGGCATTGGAGTCGGTTTCGTGGAATGTGATGAGTTCGCGGAGGGTTTCGGGCCGCAGCAGGGGCACGTCCCCGTAGGTGACGAGCACGGTGCCCTCCACAAGGCTCTGCTGATCGAGTGCGAGCAGCCCCACTTCAACAGCCCGCCCGGTTCCGGGAATGTCGTCTTGGTCTACGATGGTGACGTGCTCGTCGAAGGCGAGTACATGCTCAGCGACTTTATCGCGCTGGTGGCGTACCACAACAGCGAGACGTTCGGGGGTGAGGTCTCGGGCGGCAGCAACGGCGTGCTCCACCATGGAGCGCCCACCAATGCTGTGCATCACCTTGGGAGTTGCGGATTTCATGCGGGTACCAGCACCCGCTGCTAGGACGATCACCGCGGACGGTACCTTATATTCGGAACCCTCAAGCTCTGCGTTCACCTAATTTAACTCCTTTACGGGGTGTTTGCCGCCCACGCGCCGCTGCTGAATCGGCGTGTTAGCTTTGCGCTCCGCCACTAGGATTCGAACCTAGACAAACGGCTCCAAAGGCCGGTGTGCTGCCATTACACCATGGCGGAATCTTCCCCCGCTGTTACCATGTTTACGGCCTGGGACAGGGGCACTCATAAGTGTAGCAAAAATACCTTTACTCGTCGCATCCCAACACGGGGCGTATTAGCCCCCACCGGCCCTAGAGATAGCAGGCTGGCGTGTGCTCTTATGTGCAGGGGTGGATACGTTCAGCCGCTGGTGGCGGTACCCTGGATACGTGGCACATTTACTTGGCGGCGAAGCGCTGCACCTTCAGTTCCCTACCCGCACTATTTTCGAGGGGGTGACCGTCGGCATTAATGAGGGCGACCGCATCGGCATTGTGGGTCGCAACGGCGACGGTAAATCCACGCTCATGAAGATTCTGGCGGGGCGTCTTGAGCCGGACTCCGGGCGCGTGACGGCGCGCGGTGGCACGCGCATCGGGTATCTGGATCAGTCCGACGTTCTCAACGATTCTCATACGGTCGGTTATGCTCTGGTGGGTGATACTCCAGAGTATGAGTGGGCCTCGCAGCCGCGTATTCGTGATGTTATTGCCGGTTTAGTGTCTGATCTGCCCTGGGATGCGCCGGTTTCTTCACTCTCGGGTGGGCAGCGTCGCCGCGTGGCTCTGGCTGCTCTGCTGATACAGGAGTGGGATGTGCTCATGCTGGATGAGCCCACTAACCACCTGGACGTGCAGGCAATTACCTGGCTTGCGCATCATCTGAAAAGCCGCTGGAGCAAGAATGCGGGCGGCTTACTAGTGGTCACTCACGACCGCTGGTTTCTTGACGAAGTCAGTACCGATACTTGGGAGGTTCACGATAATATCGTGGAACCTTTTGAGGGCGGGTATGCGGCTTACGTTCTGCAGCGTGTGGAGCGCGATCGGCAGGCGGCCGCTGCGGAGGCAAAGCGCCAGAACCTGATGCGCAAAGAGTTGGCGTGGCTGCGTCGTGGCGCCCCGGCGCGCACCTCAAAGCCGAAGTTCCGCATTGATGCGGCGAATGCGCTGATTGCCGATGTGCCGCCGGTACGTAATACCGTGGAACTCAAGCAGATGGCGGTTTCCCGTTTGGGTAAGGATGTGGTGGATCTTGAGAACGTCTCGGTCACCTTTGAGGATTCTTCGCTGCCCGATGGTAAACGTGAGGTGCTGCGTCGCGTAACTTGGCGGATTGCGCCGGGTGAGCGCACCGGTATTTTGGGCGTGAATGGTGCCGGAAAATCTACCCTGCTTGCCTTGGTCACCGGCTCTTTGGAACCGACCGAGGGGCGTGTAAAACGCGGTAAGACCGTCAAGGTTGCCACCCTCACCCAGCAGTTGGATGAGCTGAAAGAGGTTGAGAACGACCGCGTGTCTGATGTGATCGGCCGCAAGAAACGCAGCTATATTGCCGACGGTAAAGAAATGTCGCCGTCGCAGATGTTGGAACGGCTAGGTTTTACGAGCGCGCAGCTTTCTACCCCGGTGAAGGATCTGTCGGGCGGGCAGAAGCGACGACTGCAGCTCATGCTCATTCTCTTGGACGAGCCGAATGTGCTGATTCTTGACGAGCCTTCCAACGACCTGGATACCGATATGCTGGCGGCAATGGAGGATCTGCTCGATACCTGGCCCGGCACCCTGCTGGTGGTTTCTCACGACCGTTACCTCATGGAGCGTGTGACCGATCAGCAGTATGCGGTGATTGACGGTTCCTTCCGGCATCTGCCCGGTGGGGTGGACGAGTATTTGGCACTTTCTGCAGCGGGTCGGGGCGGTTCTGCCGCCGGGGTTACGGGCGGTGCATCCACCCCAACAAAAAAGAACGATTCTTCGGTTTCTGACAGCCAGGCTGAATCAACGGACTCTGGCCCCAAGAGCACACCGAAAGTATCGGGGGCGCAGGCACGCGCGGCGCAGAAGGAATCCGCCGCGATTGAGCGTCGCCTCGGGAAATTGGGCGAGGAACAGAGCAAGCTCTCCGAGCAGATGAGCATGCACGACCCCGCCGATTACGCCGGGCTTGCCGACCTGGGGCAAAAACAGCAGGCGCTTCAGGATGAGATCGACGAGCTAGAGATGCGCTGGCTGGAACTCTCAGAACTCCTCGGATAGCCCGCTCCCCTGACTATAAAGGCTCTTTATACGAATAAAGCAAGTTTTCCAACACTTTATTTACATCAAGGGCTTTTTGCCAGACTAAGGAAGGTGCCCACGAATACACTCAATGGTGACTCTATGAGCTCCTGAGCAGTGGCACTAAAAGATAGCACCCAGCAAAAGCATTCCTTGTATCTTGGATTAAGTTCAGCAACGTTTTCGTCACTTTCATACTTCTATATGGCCATGAGCTGACGCCTATATATATGAATTATCTGCCATGCAAATATATTTACCCTCGAGCCACATTCATCATGTGCTCTGCACGCATGCGGTTAGTTTTTTCGAAACTTTTATCTGACATAAATTTATGCGCTTGTAAAGCTCGTTGGGTAACTTGGGCGTAATCACGGTTTAACTCAACTATTTTCTGAGCAGCGGCGGATACGTCAAAACGTGAAAATTCCCAGCCCACTCCCCGTTTTACCAAAGGAGTGAGAGTATCGTTGGAGAATCCTGCAACCGGGACCCCCATCCCCAAGCTTTCAAAGTATGTGCAGGATGGGTCACCCTGACGATGCGGCAAAAGCATTATATCTACGTAGTCGCGTACATATTTTTTCCACTCAGGGTCAAATTTTATAAATCCTAAATTTTGCAGGTTTGGGTACTGGTATTCTTGTACCAGATCACGGTATTCGCCGTCGCCCATAATAACGAATTGGATATCAGGGTTCAGAGCATGTGTCTGTGCTGCGATCTCCAGAAAAAGATCAGTCCCTTTAACAGCAGTCCATCGCCCCGAGAATGCCACTGTAATCCCTGCACCGTTCTTAGGTTGCATAGATATCTGAACGCTATCTAGATCATGTTGATATATACGGTGATCGTAATATCGAATAGTACGCGGGTTAATGGAACCATATTCTTCATACGCACCATCACCGTTAATCTCTATTCCTGATGCGTTATGAATAAGCTGTTTAAATTTTTTATTTTGTCGCTTCTCCCCAACATAAATTCGAGCTTTATTAATAAGACTAATATTTGGCTGTGAATAATATGCGTTTAAACGAGTTCTTGAGGTAAATTCAATGCTATAACATACAGGAATATTCTGAGCTTCAATTGGTTTTACACTCGGAGTTCCTAAAGTGCTAATAATATCAGGAGATAATTTTTCTATTAAACCGGAAGTAGGTAATTCAAGGTAGGTAGAGTTACTTGGAAGGTAATCACTTACCTTATCCAGGTTACGAGGAAGCGTAGGGCTGCCATATTCTTGTACCCCTTTTGAGGAGGTCACTAACAGCTCCATATGTTTGGTCGTTTCCGCCAAACTTTGTAATGTCCTATCTGTAAGATAGATTTCCCCTTGGTACCGGGTGAACGGCTCTGCTAGTACTGACAGCATTTTCATAGTGACCTATATCCTTATGTACTGTAGGGAAGCTCCTCTGCAATCTCCACTGGGGTCTAAGTTGCTATAGCAAAACGTCCGCAGCGGCGAAGTGCTGCGGCGAGCTCATCAGCTGTGGGTGCGTCCTCAACAAGGATAGCCATAGTAGGCCCTGAACCAGAGACAATATTTCGACAATATCCTCAGTATCCCTGTTAAAAGGATCTGAAGATCTGGAGACAGAGTCACAGCTGGTGCTTGCAGATCGTCACACAGCTACCAGCCAATCTTGTGCAGATGTGCAATAGGAGCCTCATTTTGAGTGAGTGTGTGTAATAAGCCCGAAGGCATTATAAGTGTATCATCTTCAGGATAACGCCCAGCGGCACGACCTTCATCTAGTTCACCAAAAACCTGTGAGGTCGAGGGCCTTTCTGAGGCGGCGACCAGCACGATGCCGAGAGGAATCATGTCTTCAGGCAGACCCACGATGCGCAGCTCGAGCCCGGCCCTTTCTTCCCTGCTAATCCGCCCAGTGGGAACGTGGGTAGAAAAATCGCTCAAAGCACAGCGAGAGTTCAACAAAGCACGCTCATCTGTGCCAATGTACCGTCAAGCAGACTATTGTCGGGTTTGTAAGGGACAGCGAATACTTTCAAGAGTATGGCGAGTGCTCCTGTGCCGTCTCAATATAGTAGTTACTGTCCTATCCTATTGGAGGTTATTCTTCTGTACATACCCTGAATAAAGCTCATGGAAAGGTTCTTCTATGAGTTGGGGGAGATATCCGCAAGTGCTGCTGCAATGGCCATGAGGTCCGCATCCAGCTGGGGACTGTTCAGTCCCGCAACCTGAAATAGTTCGGCGAAGCGGTGCCGCCAGTCCAGTCTTTGCAGCGCCATACGCACCTGGTTTCGGCTCTGCTCGGGCGTCCATTCGCTCACAAGCTGCGCCACCGCATCCAGCCCGGCGCGCGTATCCTGCGGGTCAATATCGACGGTCGCTCCATCCCACAGTATCTCGCGTGTGCTCTCGGTTTTAGGTACCTGCCCCACTACGGTTACCCCGTGGGCGAGCGCATCCGTCCAGCGTCCGGTGATGTACTCCTTATTTGGGTGCGTGTACGATGCCGGGCTCACCAAAGTGCTAAAAGCCAGCAAATTTGGCATCCGCAAGTGCTCGTTGTAAAGACTCGACAGATTCGCGGTCGGTGGCACCGAACGGAGGGCGGCCCGCAAAAGTTATTCCCGTCTGCCGAGCACATTCTGCGGTGCGTTCATCGTCTTCATAGGCGGCTGGTTGGCGCCCCACCCGAAGCAAATCAGTGGTTTTTGGATGCGCCAGATGCTCTTCAAATCTGCTCCACACGTCTGCGCCCCAGGGAAGCACGCGCACGTTTTTAACCCCAGCACTGCGCCAATCGTGCACGTCATCGCGATCCGCCACAAAAACGGTGTTATAGGTGCCGTTGGTGGCGATAGCGGGTATGCGGTCGTCCCAGAAGCTATCGATAACCCACCCGTAGATTCCCGCATAACGCCGGGTAGCTAGGCGCGGCTGTGCAATAGCGTAAAGCTGTCCGGGGTCGCTGGCAATAACGAGGGCGGTACGTCCTTTGCCACGAATACGCGGCAGTCGCGCCAAGATTTTGGCGGCAGGTTTGAGCGATACGCTCGGGTCGGGGGTGACGATGCGCGCATCCAGGTACGATGCCATCAGGCGCGCCATCTCATGAAGAGGCGCCCACCCGGGCCCTGATGGAACAGCAAGGATAATATCCGAAGAAGTCATAAATTCTCCAACAACGTGCAACACTTGAGCAGGGAATCTTGAGGAAGAAACCTCTAAAACTTATAGAGCACACAGAATAATTTTGAGCGAGTCTAGAGCATCAGTATACCAACAGCTATCTAAATGACGCTCTTCCCTAGTCTCTTTCTTCTATTCAGACTACTGGCTGAGTCATGATGTTTTCGCTCACCATGCCGTCCACGTGGGCGACCAAGTCCATATAGGCTCACAGATAACTCTCAGGCGCTGCGACCCACGGAATAGGTCTCCTTATCAATGCGCTAGAGCCAATGTGGAGACACCTATCGCCAGTAGAAAGAGCGCTTGGTTGAGTCAGAGCGTTTCTATAGATTGCAGACGCCACTATTGATAGCAACTGTACAGTTGACGCCGGTGCCATGTCCGGAGGCTACGCTCCCCTAGCCCCTGCAGGTGGTAGATACATCCCAGCGCACCAGAGCCAAGTAGGTTACAATAGCTTCAGACCGGCTTGCCACGGTGGTAGAGCCGCATTAGTCACACTCACTCACACGAATTCTCATGATTCAGAAACTCAAAGATTTGAAATACCGCCTGCATCTTATGCAGCGAGAACGCACGAATGCTCAAAAACGGCGTGAACTCGCCAAGAATGGCATTATTTTTGGTGCCGGAGCATATTGCGATCCTAGTTCCACCATTATGCCTAAGGTCATAATGGGCACGAATTGTTTTGTCAATAAAGAAACTTTGGTGGGTGCGCATACGACTCTGGGAGATAATGTTTTTTTCTGGGTCCGCGCGTCACCATTTTTTTGCCGACACCCATGAGATTGGTTCCGCTGCTCAGCGCGCGGGCGCAAATATTACTCGTCCCGTACACATCAAAAACGGTACGTGGGTGGGGCAAAACGCTGTCATTACCGCCGGGGTTACGATCGGCGAAGGATGCGTGATTGCCGCCGGTGCCGTGGTGGTGCACGATTGTGCGCCTCATGGCGTGTATGCGGGCGTTCCGGTGCGGCGCATTCGTGATCTTGACGCCGAAGAAAATTCATACCCAGTAACCGAACAGGTGGAAGGAGAACGGTCGTGACTCATCCCAAGTCCGTCGCGGCATCCGTCATTATTCCGGTATATAACGGCGCCAACTACATTACGCAGCAGCTTGATGCCCTCGCCGTTCAAACAGGTAACCCCAGTTTTGAGGTACTCGTGTGCGATAACGGCAGTACCGATGACACTCGCGCCGTGGTCGAAAGCTACAATGCTTCCTATCCCCTGCGGGTGGTAGCTGCATCCCAGCGCGCCGGAGCCAGTCACGCCCGCAATATGGGGGCGGTGCAGGCCATGGGCGATGTTCTTATCTTCTGCGATGGCGATGATCTCGTAGAACCCGACTGGGTGGCTTCACATCTGCACGTGCAAAACCTATATTCCCCCGTCATAGCAAGCGGGTCTCTGCTTCATGACCGGGTTAATACTCCCGAAGTTCTGCGGGCTTACGGTCTTGAACCCGGCGATGATCAGAAGACTCTGAGCACACGCACCAGGATTTTCTACGACGATGAGCTCACCCCCTATGCTGGTTTTCTGCCGACGGTTGCCGGGGGTAATTTTTCGATTCCTCGCCGCGTATATCTTGAGGCTGGGGGTATGGATTCTTCATATAAGAGTTCCGAAGAGACCGATTTTGCCTGGCGTGTGCAGCTTGCAGGCGTTCCGGCGGCGCTTACGCACGGGCCTCTTCTGCACTATATTCTGCGGGATAAACCTAAACGCATTTTTCATCAGCAGCGCGCTTACCAAAAATACAAGGTGCTGCTGTGGATGCACTATCGGCAGCATGGAATGCGTGGCCCCAGCACGAAGGCGTCCATCCTGGAGGTTCTGCGGCAGGCCCCTAAGCTTATAGCCCTATGACTCGTTTTCGAGCGGCGTATCTGGTGGGCGGCAATCTAGGGGCGCTGGAGGGTATTCTTCAGTACCGTATCCTCAAGCGTATCCCGAAGCCGCTGCGGCTGGATACTGTGCCTAGTACAGATGAGTAAGGGACTATCCCGGGGGAATTAGAGCATTGCGGGGGTTTGGGTGGCAACAGCATGGCGGCCGCGGCGGCGAAGTGCTGCGGCGAGCTCATCGGCTGCGGGTGCGTCCTCAACGAGAATAGCCACGGTAGGCCCTGAGCCAGAGACAAACGCCTCAACTATGCTCTCATTATCCATGGTCAAAATAGTTTCAAGACTGGGTGCTAGAGTCACGGCTGGCCCCTTGCAAATCGTTGCGAAGCTGCCTGCCAATTTCGTGGATACGTGCAATGGGAGTTTCTGTTTGGGTCAGCGCGTGCAACAGCCCGGAGGGAACCTGCAGCTCACCGGCTTCGGGGTAACGCCCGGCGGCGCGTCCCTCATCAAGCTCACTAAATACCTGCGGGGTCGAGAGCCCCTCTGAAGCGGCGACCAGCACAATATCGAGCGGAATCATATCTTCAGGCAGCTCTACGATGCTCAGCTCGGTTCCGGTGCCCTCCCCCACGGCTAACCCGCCCAGCGGGAACGCGGCACGCACCACGAAGGGCACATCGGCCCCCAACGGCGCAGCTAAGGCAAGCAGCTCTTCAAGTCCGAGGGTACGTTCGGTCAGCCGTTTCTCGTAAAGATACTGGTCGACCGCAAGAAGCGCGGCGGCGGCATCAGCCGAGCCACCCGCCATGCCCCCGGCCACTGGAACGGCCTTATCGATATGCAGGTTCAGGTTGAGATCGTTCACGGTGAGCCCGTGCGTCTGCGCCATAGCAGCAGCTGCACGATACGCCAGATTCTTCTCGTTCAACGGCACCTCGGCGGGGTCAAATTCTCCGGCGCGGTGCTGCTGATCAACCAGGGAGTCGGGAACAATATTCAGGCTCAGGGTAATTCCCTGCTCCTGAGCGTCGCGGGCGGTGACGGTTTCGTAGATATTGACCGAAGAAAAGAGCGTGGCCAGCGGATGGTAACCATCCTCGCGGGGGTTACCCACAGCGAGGTAGAGATTCACTTTTCCGGGCGCTTTTGCCTGAGTTTCTAGAACATGCATTCTTTTTCCGTCCCCGGTTTCTTAATCTTAGTTTTCATCGGCCGCTAGAACTGGCACCCGATGTGCCGCCTGGGCGATCCGAATATACCCGTGAATATCTAACTTTTCACCACGCTCAGTGGGGGTGACACCCGCCTCGGTCAGAATCGCCTCGGCACGAGCACCGGAACCAGCCCATGAGGCAAGCGCGGCCCGCAGAGTTTTCCGCCGTTGGGCGAAAGCCGCGTCAATCACGGTAAAGACTTCGTCACGGTCAATATCGGCAAGCGGCTGCGGGCGCATCCTGAATCCCACAAGCCCGGAGTTAATCTTCGGGGCGGGCCAGAATACGTTTTTACCGATAACCCCCGCTTTAAAGACCTCAGCGTACCAGCTTGCCTTCACCGAAGGAACCCCGTAAATCTTGGATCCGGGTTTTGCCGCCAGACGGTCAGCAACCTCGTCCTGCACCATCACCAGGGCGTGGCGGATGCTCGGGAACTGCGCGAAAAGGTGCAGAAGCACCGGAACCGCCACGTTATAGGGCAGGTTGGCGACCAGCGCATCCGGCGTGTGGGGAAGCTCGGTCACCTTGAGGGCATCCATGAGCACCACATGAACGTTCTGTGCCTTGTCGGGACGGAATTTTGCGATAGTATGCGGTAGCTGCTGCGCCAACGGCGGGTCGATTTCAACCGCAACAACCTGCCGCGCAGCATCTGCCAACCCCAGAGTGAGAGAGCCAAGCCCGGGACCGACTTCGAGCACAGTCTCATCATCAGTAATATCTGCTGCGGCAACAATGCGTCGAATAGTGTTTGGGTCAATCACAAAGTTCTGCCCCAGGGTTTTCGTGGGGCGAATGCCCAGCTGCGCGGCAAGGTCACGGATTTCTTGGGGGCCCAGCAGGGGTTTATCGTTCAGATTTTCTCTCACCCTACCTATTCTACGGAAGGTTGCAGGTTTAGGTCGAAGGACGCCGCTCACTGGTGCGGGTAGTTACTTGAGAACTCTGCGCTTCTTCCGTACCTGCCAGAGAGTCGATGTGACGATGTTTTGGGCATTCTTCAAACGAGCTTTGGGGGCGGCATAAATCCGCAGCTTATTAAGGAGCGGCTGGCCTTTTGCCTGATTCGCTTTACGGTACACAAAGTGTGTCCCATCTTCCTCAATAAGACTATTTCCTGTCCAGTCGCACAGCCCTGGTTGCATCACCTTAATATCCACCCCAAAATCAGCGGCGAAAAGAGGCCAATCATCTGCTAGCCAGTACTGTGAGCCGCGCGCATCAATCTGCTCAATAATTTTCTGCGCCGCCGACCGAGAGATCAGATACAGTCCTGTGCAGGCGGTCCAGTCATTAGCGCAGTATCCTAAACGGTGACGGCCCCAAATAAACGGAGACAACAGCGACAACCGGGGGTAAGGGGTGCGGGGGTTCATACGACCCATCTGGGTGGACCAACCATCCGCAAAATTCACCACACCAATGCTGCGGGATTTTTCAATAACCCGAGAGACAATTTCATCAATGGAGGGGATGGATCAACGCATCATCTTCAGCAACAAGTGCCCATTCTTCCCCGCTTTCTAGAAAATCACGCCACACGTATGTATGGCTCAAGGCGCATCCTACTTCTCCAGGACGGGCCAGACGGCCTTTTCTTTTCTCAAAATAGGCAGCATCAAATTCAGGGCTTTGACCAGGAGTAGGCAAAGCACGCCCATCTACTCCCCAAAATATATAGAAACCTGCACTCCCCGGGGCATTGAAGAACTGCTCAAGACGATTTTCGCCTTTAAGAGCAACAACATATTTTTTCATTTTTCCTCTTTATACTTGAAACGGCAATGATTTACCGATACCCACCAGGGTATGTCCCAAATTGCATATCTTTAACAATTTTTATACGGTCAATATATTTAAGGCTTAAGGGGCTTGTGATCCTTCCCGCCAACTCAAGCCATGGAATAGGGTACTCCGGCATATACCCAAAAGCTTGAGGATCTCCGTAACTCTCCAACAAGGATGAAAAATAGTCCATCCTGCGGTTTACTTCAGCAATCCATTCATCGGTAAACCTACTATACGGTTTACACCCAAAAGCAGACATATTCACGACCGATTTATAATAGTTACGTTGATCTTTCCCCAATACCCCGCTTGCTGATGACGAATTCCAAGACCCTATTTCGTGCGGCGCAATAACCCACATATCTGGGGTAGCATTAAGTTCCTCAAGAAGAGGCAACCAGGGCTTATCCATGGGTTTTATATCCATATACACACCACCGTGATGGTGCATCAGATAGGCACGCAGGTAGTCAGAGCGTTGAATATAACTTAGTTTTTCGTAGGAAGGGTGTAAAGGATGTTCGGGAAGCACATAATCCGCAAGATTATCCGAGGTTATCAGAATAACTTTACTTTCAGAATTAACGGAACGAATAAGGTCGATAGATTTCTGACGAGCCGGAGTTATCTGGTTATCCCCCAACCAGACAATAAATATCTGATTAGGGGCGTTTTGAAGATTGTCTTCCGGAAGTTGAGAATCATAGAATAGATGATTAACCATAAATGTACTAGAGTTAGGCATTGCAGTATTTTTAATACGGTGAGTATATTTTTCAATATCATAAGAGTATGGGCTTTTCTGCGAATACCAACTGCGTATCTTATCTACCCCTGCGCCATCTTTGACATAATTAAGCCATATATAATGTTTTATTTTTTTTGAAAAAGAAATGATTGACACAGCTTTGCCCTAGTTCTCTCACATTAGTATGCTATTGATACGTCACGGGACAGAAAGCTATTTATCGGGATGCCGCATCACACAAAGGCAAAATGTGCTCCAGAAAATTTGAGGTAAAGCCTTAAGGTGAGCTACAGCGTCTACTATAGTAGCATATACATGTGATAGCTCGTACAGGCTTCGGTAAAGGTGGCACAAAAGCTACTTAGTCGTGTGTACTGATCGTTACCATCATCTAGAATCCCTCAATTCCCCAGCTGCCGTACACACGCACTGAGTTCGCGCGGATCATTTGGCACAGGTCCTCTAGACCCTGCTCACGGTGCGCCGCCATGAACCGCACCGTATAGTTCGTCATGTACGAGGCATTCGGGCGGCCCCTAAACGGGTGCGGGGTCAAAAAAGGCGCATCCGTCTCGGCAAGAATCAGTTCGGGACGCGCCATACGCAACGACTCCTGAATATCCTTCGAATTCTTAAAGGTCACGGTTCCGGCGAAACTCATATACCAGCCCTGCTCATTACAGATACGCGCCAGCTCAGCCCCACCCGAGTAGCAGTGAAACACGGTGTGTTCGGGTGCCCCTTCTTCGAGAAGGATGCGCACCACATCATCATGCGCCTGCCGGTCGTGAATCTGAAGCGCCAACCCGTGCTTCTTCGCCAGGCGAATATGCTCACGAAAGCTACGCTTTTGGGCTTCAATGCCCTCTTCTCCGGTGCGGAAGTAGTCGAGCCCAGTCTCGCCGATAGCTCGCACGCGCGGCTCGGCGGCAAGTGCATCCAAGGTCTCCAGAGCCTCATCAAGGGTACCGGCGGATTCCAGGTCGGGGGCGGTATTGGGGTGAATAGCAATCGCCGCCAGAACCCGCCGGTCGGCGCGGGCGGCGGCAACCGCATACAGCGAGGAGGGAATATCGCAGCCGACCTGCACAATGGCACCTATGCCGAGTTTTTCCCCGGTGTCGAGGGCGTCTCGGGCGGTAATTTCTACTTCGCCATCGAGCAGATCCATATGGGTATGGTTATCGACGATGGCATACGGCAGAGGCTCGGGCGCAGGCGGGAACACAAGGTTGCGGGACCGCCCGTTATCGCCCTTTGTGGAGCGGCGTCGGGTGCCTTCGCCCGAAGGTTCCTGCGCTATCCCTCCCCCGGTCTCGTCCCGGTAAAGCTCGGCGCGGTAGGGTGCGGGGGTCTGCTCTTCTTCAACCTGCCAGCCGTGTGGAAGGGCGCTCGCCCTCAGCTCTTGTTTGCTCGGCACCGTAGAGTGTGCCAGGGTGGCAAGGGAATCTAAATATTCCTGGGTGAGTTCGGTTTGCTCGGGGCGGCTCTGGCACACGGTATTCTCCTGCGGGCTGTGTTGAAGTGTGTTTTAGGGGTTGACGTTTCGGGCAGCAATGGCAGCTGCGTAGAGCTCTTGTTTGGAGGCACCCGTTTCAGCGGCGACAGCGGCGCACGCGTTTTTGAGGCGTTCGCCTGCGTCCACCCGTTCCAGGACGAGGCCCACGATATCTTGCGCCTGCGGAGTTTCGGCAGGCTCGGCGCCAGCGACCACGATCACGATCTCTCCGCGCACCTGGGTTGCGCGCGCCCAGCCGGCGAGTTCGTTCAGGGTGCCGCGCAGGGTTTCTTCGTGCAGTTTGGTGAGTTCGCGGCATACGACGGCACGCCGTTCTCCTCCGAAAACCCGGGCAAAATCTGTGAGCGTGGCGGCTACACGATGCGGTGATTCGTAGAAAATCATGGTGCGCTCTTCCGCCGCCAGGGAGTTTAGCCTTCGGGTACGTTCCGAGCCTTTACGGGCCAGGAACCCCTCAAAAGTGAACCGCCCGGTGGGCAGTCCCGAGAGCGCGAGCGCGGTCAACGCCGCTGAGGGTCCGGGGATCACGGTCACCGGCAGGTCTGCGTCGGCAACGGCGCATGCTGCAACATAGCCGGGGTCTGAGATGGTTGGCATACCGGCGTCTGAGAGCAGCAGAACCGTGTTCCCGTCGCTGACCGCCTGCACGAGCTGGGTGCTGCGGTATTCCTCATTATGGTCGTGGTTCACAATAACCCGCCCCGTGGTGCGCACCCCCAGCCCGGAGGCGAGGGTGCGGAGCTTGCGAGTGTCTTCGACGGCGATCACGTCGGCGGTAGCGAGCGCCTGCCGTAACCGATCGCTGGCGTCTGAGAGGTTGCCGATGGGGGTCCCGCCGAGGATGAGAACACCGCCGCCAGTTCCATGTGCTGCTGCGTGCGGCCTGGTGTGCTCAGCAGGTGCTTGGTCTGGTGTTTCAGCCTCGGGCATAGGGGTGTTGTTTTTATTGTGTGGTTTCATGCGGCTCACCTTCCCAGTGTAGGCCATGGTCCGATGCTGGGTGGAATAAAATTTCTTGCGGAATAATCCCCTAACCTGCCCGAAATATGGCTTTCTGGGGGGATTAGCCTCTACGATGTTTAGGTGACGTTACAAACCGGTATTCTTTCCCCCGTAGGCTCGGGCCGTTCATCAATGTCCGAGCGTTTTAATGAGTTGAGTATGCTCGCCCGCTTGGGTGTGGCCCGCGTGTCTGCGCCCCGCTGGGCATGGGTTGTACCCGCCCTGATGGTGGTGCTCGCAGGCATACTGCGTTTTGTTTATTTGGCACACCCGAACGCGATTGTTTTTGATGAGACGTACTACGCGAAGGACGCCTACTCGTACCTGCATTACGGGTATGAGCTGAACTGGACGAAGGAGGCGAACGGAACCTTCGTGGCGGGGAGCCCTTCAGGTCTTCTGATGGATTCCCCCGAGTATGTGGTTCACCCTCCGCTGGGTAAGTGGATGATCGCCGCCGGGATGGCGATTTTTGGGGATAATAACCCGTTTGGGTGGCGTTTTAGCGCGGCGCTGATTGGTACGCTGTCGGTGGCCTTGGTGGCGTATGCGGCCTGGCTGCTGTTCCGTTCTATGACGGTGGCTACTATCGCCGCGATCCTCGCATCCGTGGATGGGCTCATGTTTGTGGAGTCCCGTCTGGCGCTGCTGGATATTTTCCAGATGTTCTGGATTTTGGCGACTTTTGTGTGCCTGCTCTTAGATCGGCAGCAATCGCGGCGGGTGCTGGCACGTAAAGTGGCGGCTCTGGCCCAGCAGAACGGCGGCACGCTGCCTCAACTTGTGTTTGGTCCTGGTTCGGGGTGGCACCTGTGGAGGCTGGCCGCTGGCGTGTGCGCCGGCGCGGCTGTGGGCGTGAAATGGAATTCGCTGTTCTTTATCGCTGCTTTCGGGCTGCTGACCGTGTTCTGGGATGTGAACGCACGCCGTATCCTGGGGCTGAAGAACTGGGCGGTTGTGGGTGCGCTCCGTGAGGGCCTGCCCGCGTTCGTTCAGATGATTGGTGTGGGGCTTATTGTGTACCTGTCCACGTGGGCGGGCTGGTTTAAGTCATCGAACGCTTTCTACCGGCATTGGGCGCAGGATAATCCCGGGCAGGGGGTTCAGTGGCTGCCGACCGATCTGCGTTCGCTCTGGGAGTACCATGTTTCGGCGTTTAATTTCCATTCCAAGCTAGATAGCCCCCATTCGTATGCGTCTCCCGCGTGGAAGTGGCTTCTGCTGGGGCGACCCACCTCGTACTACTATGAGTCGCCAAAGATGGGGTCGAAGGGGTGCACCGCCTCTTCCTGTTCTGAGGCGATCCTCAATATCGGCAACCCGCTGATCTGGTGGGCTTTTATTGCGGCGATCCTGGTAGCCTTGATCGTCACCATTGTGCGCCGTGACTGGCGGTTTACATCTTTGCTCTTCGTTTTTGCCGTGGGTTACTTCCCGTGGTTCCTCTACCCGAACCGCACCATGTTCTACTTCTATGCTCTCTCGTTCGAGCCGTTTTTGATTCTGATACTTGCCGGTGTGCTGGGGCTGGTGCTGGGCCATTCGGGCAGCTCAGTGCGACGCAAACGGGTGGGCCTGTACTTTACGGGCGTGTACCTGGTGGCGGTACTGCTGATGAGTGCCTACTTCTGGCCGCTATGGACGGGGCAGACTATCCCTTATAACGAGTGGCTGCACCATATGTGGTTCTCTTTCTGGATTTAGGGCACCAGCAGTTCGCTGTCAAAACCTGTTCTGTTCGTCACCGAACCGCGTGAGATACCGTTTAATGCACGTCATATGAAGCGGGGGTGGAAAACCAATATTGGTTTTCCACCCCCGCTTTTTCGTACCTGCCGTATTGCCGCAACCTACCTAGCTTATGAGAAGAAACTTCCGCGTGAGCGCACTGGAGCACTATCCTCGGTGGAGGGGCAATGAGCTAGGGAGTCAGCCTTAGGATTCTTTTCCATGCTTTCCTAGCCCTAGGTAATTCCTGCGGATGTTAAGCATATAAGTGTGGCGCCGACCCCGTCATATAGCTGGGGTCGGCGCCGCATACTTCCTCGAAGGATTATGGACCTATCCGTTGGAACGGGAAGCCTGCTGGGAGGCGCTCACCTGCTTTGCCTCTGCACCTGAGCATCAGCTTTTTGAAGTGCCGCGAACCGTTCGGCACTGCGGCGCAGGGCCACCTGTTTACGGTAGCGAGTGGGCCAGGTGTAGCCCATCAGCAGGAGCACAATCAGCATACTCAGGGCCGCAACGGCAATGGCCGCATCTACCCAGAACTGCGGCGGGTACAAGCGAATCAGTGTGTCGTTCAAATGGAACTGCCAGTTACCCTGCGGGAAGAACGTGGTGTGGAAGGTTGTAAACAGCCAATCCCAGCTGAAAATACCAACGGCAGCAAGTACGCCCAGAATCCCCACCGTCAGCCACGCACCGGTGAAAAGGCTGCGGCGGATAACACCGGGGGCGCGCTCCCGCAGGGTTGCGCTTGAAATGAACGCTAGGATGAGCATCAGTACCGCCGCCGCGGTGGAGTACAGGATGACCAGTTTTACATCATGCATATGCCCCACTTCATCGGGCAAAAACGCAGATTTATGCTCCGCTCCGGTGGTGATACTCTCCAAATATGAGCGGGGGGCGAAGTTCGTCACATAGTTAAGTCCGTAAGAGCCCAACCGCATCCGTTCAGCGGTATCAAACCCGTAGGCATCTGCCGGGAACCCGGGGCGGTGGTATTCAAGCCACAGGAATGCGTCAGAAGCCACCGCACGGACCGCGATCATTATCACCAGAATCGGCACCGCGAGGGTAATAATAGTTGACCGCAGACGAAGCAGAGGCGGCTTATCGAGCACTATCAGCTCAGCCTTAGGGGCAACCTTGACTGCTTCGGCTTTACCCGGTTTGGGAACGTCAATATATTCCTTGGGAATATCAACCTCATCGGGGTCCGCAGCGACGCGTACCACCTTATTGCTGGTGGTCGTCTCGGTGCGGTATTCCTTCTGGCGGGGCTTTCTTTCGCCGCTTCAGTGGCCTCAGCTTCTTCAACCGACTGGGCGGCCGCCAGCGCTTCCTCCTGCTCTTTTTGGCGCGCATCCCGGCTCAACGCGCTCAGGGTAGGGCTCTTGGGGGCATTATGAACCTCACGCACCAACGGGATGAACCCGGTCGAGACACTCGTGTACGTGCGCACACGCTGCCCTACGCCCCGCTCCCCCAATTTGCTCCGTGCGGGAGCAATGGGTACAGCCCCGGTGGCCACATCTGGTTCAGCCGCCGTACCTGGAGCCTCGGCTCGGATGCGCGCAAACGCCCCCGTCTGTGTCTCAGGCTGGGTGTCCTGCACGTCCTCCTGCGGCGAATCTGCGGCAGGGGCCTCGTCTAAAGCGCCCTCAGCCACGGGGTATTTAACGGCGGGGCGTAGCGCCTCCCAGCCTTTCTCATCAGGCTCGGCGGCCGTATCGACGTTCTGGCGATCCTCTGACATGTAGGTGTTCTCGTTCCGGGTGAATAAATTGAGTGAGTGCGTTGTAAAGATTTGCTATGTCACAGTTTCTCACATACTAAGAACCTTCTGCTGTACTGCTGCAGAAGGTTCGTAGTATGAGCGGTATGATAACCCCCACGCAGCGTGGCACCTATGCGCCGCTATAAGGGCGCGGACGGCTCGGCACGCGCACCACCTGCCACCCCTGTGGGGCGGTCAGCTGTTCAGCGTGCAGATCACACAAATCATAGGCGTGAGGCTCGCGATGTTCCGAGAGCGGCCCTATGACGGCCGTTGAATCGGCATAGGAGTAGGTGAGCGTAACCGTTGCTTCTCTTTTGCATGTTTGTCGAGAGCACAGTCGTGCGGTTTGCATGGTGGGTAACCTTCCTAGCCTTAGCTTGCCTGCTTGCGCAGCCTCCGGCGTTCGCGTTCTGAGAGTCCTCCCCAGATTCCGAAACGCTCATCATTGTCCATAGCATATTTTAGACACTCTTCGCGCACAGGGCAGACCCCGCACACGCGTTTAGCGTCACGTGTGGAGCCGCCCTTCTCAGGAAAAAAGGCTTCGGGGTCCGTTTGGGCACAAAGTGCTTCAGCCTGCCAGGCAAGTTCACCTTCTTCACCGCCGGTGCCGTAAATATCGGCTGCGGCCTCCCAAATGTCGACGGTGCCACCGTCGGGGCAAGCCAGCAGCCCTGTTGCCGCCCTGCATTCTGCAGCGGGCGCGATATCAGCGCCGAGGCTCAGCTCGGCGGCAGCAAGGAACACATTGGCCTGTTCTTCCAGTGATTGCACTGCGTGGATTGTTTGCATAGTGTAGAGCTGGGTTCAGCCCGGGCAGTCGCCGCTGGCACCAGCCCGAGTGTTTTACATCTCGGGGCTGATGCATGAACCCATGGTCGTCCCTTCCGTGTTCTCATCATGTGAATGAGTCTGCGGGGCCAGTCTCCAACACACTGAGTGACTGGCCTTTGGTCTGCGGGATTGAATGCCGAAGAAGTAGCGCTTTGCGGGAGGGTTGCGCTATCGGCGGAAGTAACCCCACCTATTCATTAGACGGGCGACACGCCCTATTCGTCAAACTGGACTTAATGTTGCAAAAGGTGTAAACACCTCATGGAACTCAAGTAAGCGGTTACAGCTGATAAATTCATTCCACATATATCGAATAGTCGCAAATAAATCTTTTATACCGACAAATACATGCAAAAGATACGAAAAATGTTTACAAAACAAATAAATATTCGTACTCTGGGTACAAATAAGAGCCTAAGGTATGGTTGAGGAATGGCAGAAAATCTACTCCCCAAACTTTCAACCGCACGCTCTCTCAACCAGGTTTTTCATGCTCTCGCTGCAGTACAAACACCGGCCATTATCTGGCATTCGCGCGGCGGGGAACGGATCGAACTTTCGGGGCGGGTGCTCATGAACTGGGTTGATAAAAGCGCAAACCTGCTCCTCAATGAGTGCGAGGTCGAAGAAGGTAGCACCCTGCACATAGAGTCCGATGTGCACTGGCGCTGTGTTGCTCTCTGCTTGGCGGCGTTAAGGGCAGGTGCGCTGCTGAACAGTAATGAACCGCAGGTTGGTGTAGCGTTAGACGCTGCCACCGCAACACGCTTTACTCGTTCCCCGGATTTTCTGCTGCTCATTGACCGGGGGCCGCTGGCCATGCGTTATACGGGTGATTCCGAAGCTGTCTTTAATGTTTACGACGGCGAAATCCTGGATTTCTGCGCCCTGGTACGCAGCGAAGCAGATCAGTTCATGGGCATGCCGCCCCACCCCACCACAGAGGTGCTCGCCGGAGTCACCAATGCGGATGTGCTCGCCGAAATACTCAAGCAGGCCCGCAGCTTTGACTCCCATCAGGTGCGGCTTGACAGCGGAGAACCAGCCCTTGCGGCCCTGCTTAACTCTCAGCATAGTTTTGGCACACCCGAAAATGCTCTCGCCATTGTCTGCGAGGTACTCGGGGCTCTCGTGGCTGGCTATGCAGTACTCATCACCGACCCCACAGCAGGTTTTACCCCAGCAGAGATAGCACCGATTCTTGCAAGTGAACGGGCTGTAGATACCCGCCGCCAGGGGAAATAACTGTTACAGGTTAAGCAGCAGTAGATTAGCTACACTGCTGCGTTGATGAAGCCACGCGGTAGCACCTGCGAAGCTGCACTGTACAGCGTTAAATAAAGATGGCGGCCCACAACACATCATGGACCGCCACCTTCATATTCCGTCATACATTAATTTTTATTGCCGTTCGAGACTTCAGCCTCAGCAGCTGACTCCTGCGCTATAACAGCTTCTGCTTCAGAGTCGTGGGTCATAATCTCGGTTGCTTCTTCCAGCATATGGCCAAGCTCTTCATGCTCGGTAGCCCCACCCTCAGCAACCTGTTTGCGGTGTTTGCCGTACACCCAGAACCGGTAGAGAAAATACCTCAGGATAGTACCCAAAATAGTGCCAATAATCGTGCCCGAAATGAACGAGGCCTGAGCGGTTCGCAACCCCAAAATGTAGGTGCTGAAAGCCACGCACCCGGCTTCAACAAGGATTCCCAGAATATTTACGAACGCAAACTCGATTGCCTCACGCTTCCAGTTCTCGGAGCGGTTCTCACGGAACGTCCACAGCCGGTTCATTAACCACGAGAAATAGTGGCTACGATACTGGCAATCACCTTGGCTTTAGTGTGGGAGTCGTGCATGATGGTCACCATCAGCGTCCACACCACCACAGAGTTCACCACGAATGCGGCGCCGCCAACAGTGCAAAATTTGGCAATCTCAATGCCGTACGTGTTCCAAATCGCTTTGATTCGGCTGGGAAGTGAACTCATGTTTACCTTCTCGTTTTGCCCCCGGTGAGGATAGTTCACTGGGCCGCATGTATTTCTACCTACCTTGAAATGGTAGTACACCACATACGAATATGCCTTCTCAGCTGCCCCTTTACAAGTCAACTCCCAGTTTTATGGGAGCCTATGTGCAGCTTACTACCGTTGTTATTGGCTAACCGCTAGACTTAGGTGATGTGACTTACCCTGTAACTGGACCAGTAGTTGGCGTGATCGGTGGCGGACAGTTAGCCCGCATGATGGCACCGGCGGCAACAAATCTCGGATTGAATCTGCATATCCTCGCCGAAACCCCTCAGGTGGGTGCCGTAGCCGCGGTGCGTACCGCCGTAGTAGGCGATTACAAAAACCTTGACACCCTGCGTGAGTTCGCGGCTGGTAAAGACGTGATTACGTTCGACCATGAGCACGTTCCCACCGAACTATTGCACACCCTTATTGCAGAAGGCGTGAATGTGCAGCCACGCCCGGAAGCCCTACAGTACGCCCAAGATAAGCTGCTCATGCGCGCGGCGATCGAACGGCTGGGGCTGCCGAACCCCCGATGGGCTAAAGTGAGTACGCTCACCGAACTACTTGAGTTCGGGGATGCGACCGGCTGGCCGGTGGTGCTCAAAACCCCGCGCGGAGGCTATGACGGTAAGGGTGTGCTGGTGCTCGAATCTGCTGGGGACGCTCGTGAACGCGCCGCCAGCTGGTTCGACCAGTTGGAATCACGCACCGATTTTTCCTCACTTCTGGCGGAGGAGAAAGTACCGTTTACCCGCGAGCTGTCGGCGCTGGTGGCCCGCCGTGAGAGCGGGCAGGTTATCCCCTGGCCTGTGGCTGAAACAATCCAAATACATTCGGTGTGCGATGAGGTGATTTCCCCCGCCCCGAACCTTGAGGCGCAGGTGGCCGCAGCCGCATCTGAGGCGGCGGTGCACATCGCCACAGAGCTGGGCGTGACCGGGGTAATGGCTGTCGAACTGTTCGAAGTCCCCGGTTCTGCATCTGGGTTCTATATTAATGAGCTGGCTATGCGCCCCCACAATACGGGGCATTGGACCCAAGACGGCGCAGTCACCAGCCAGTTTGAGCAGCACCTGCGTGCGGTGCTTGACCTGCCGCTGGGTGATGCATCTGCCCTTGCTGAAGTGAGTGTGATGAAGAATTATCTGGGCGGGGAACATGATGACATTTTCGGTGTGTATCCGCTGGCTTTTAGTGCGGAGCCACGCGCAAAAATACATTTCTACGGCAAAGAACCCCGGCCGGGGCGTAAGATTGGTCACGTAAACGTTACCGGCGGTGCGCATGAACTTGAGCAGCTGCGTCATATTGCCGCGAATGCTGCCTCTATTCTGCGTGATGGCAGGCCGCTATAGGTTTAGATGTGTCCCTTGTGGAAGGAGAAAGAGAATGACGACCTCCCCGTACGATTCTGACAGCCCCGTAGTGGGTATTGTGATGGGCTCCGATTCCGACTGGTCCGTTATGGAAGCAGCCGCGACGGTACTTGAAGAATTCGGTATCCCCTATGAAGCCGATGTGGTTTCGGCACACCGCATGCCTGAAGACATGATCGCTTACGGCCAGCAGGCGCACACCCGCGGTATTCGCGTGATTATTGCTGGTGCTGGCGGTGCAGCACATTTGCCGGGGATGCTCGCCTCGGTTACCGCCCTGCCGGTGATTGGTGTGCCGGTGCGGTTAAAGAACCTGGAGGGCATGGATTCCCTCTTGTCAATTGCACAGATGCCCGCCGGGGTTCCGGTGGCGACTGTTTCAATTGACGGGGCGCGTAATGCAGGTCTTTTGGCTCTGCGTATTTTAGGGTGCGGCACCGATGACTTCGCGCAACAGGTGCACTCCGACCTGCTGGATTTCTCAAAGAACCTGCGTCAGAGCGCGGTCGATAAGGGCGCTGCATTGCGGGCCAAGCTAGAGGAGCGCCGTGCGGAACAGCAGGATGATGCACCCACCATCCGCAACTCGGAACCGACCCAGCCTAAGCAGCCCACCACCCCCGGCGAGCCGCAAGCGTACGTCCCGTAAAAACACAGTACGCAGAAAACCCTTTCGGTTTTTCATTTATGATTACGCAGTTGCTGCGCACCCTATCAATGCCTAGTGCACGGGGTACACGGCAACTGCGTGTTTATTTATGCTCTTTCCCGTAAAAACCTGCAGTTTCGGTGGGTCGAGCACTGACACAGCACACATCGGCCGCAGGATGAACCCTATAGAATGGTGCCCATGAGCAATATTCTTCAGTCAGAGATTTGGGCGCGTTTTCAAGAATCAAACGGGCACACCGTCATCCGCCGCAGCGGCGAGGGTTGGTCGTATATCGCCACCGTTGAGGGCGGTAAAACCGGCAGGTACCTATACAGCCCGTATGGTCCGGTGGCCGAAGATGCACAGACATTTGATGCCGCCCTCACCTCGCTGAAGGCCGAAGCGAAGGCACACAAGTGCCTGTTCGTGCGAATCGAGCCCACCAACCCGGCGATCTGGGGTGAACGTGATGCGGCGGCATTTGATCTCACGCCAGGCGGTGCTTTCACCCCGCCAGGTTCAGCCCGCACACACGCAGATCATTGATCTTTCGGGAAGTGACGATGAAATCCTCAAGGGGATGAAATCGAATAACCGCAACCTGCACCGCAATATTCACAAGAAAGGCGTGAGCATTGAGGTGTCTGAGGATCCTGAGGATATGGCGGTGCTGTATCAGTTCTTGGAGGCAACTGCCGACCGGAACGGTTTTAACCGCCAGCGAGACGAATACCTGTCGCAGGTGGCACGGGTGCTCATGCCTGCTAAGGCTGCCTCCCTGTATATTGCCCGTCTCACGCATGAGGACGGCACGGTGGAGCCGATTGCCGCAGCTTTTGTCTACGACTCAGACGATACCCGCACCTACGCCCACGCGGCGGCCTCATTTGAGCACCGTAAGCTTTCAGCAGGCATTCCGGTGGTGACGAACCTGATTTTAGACGCGAAGGCTAAAGGTCTGAAGTACGTGGATTTGTTCGGCATTGCCCCGGAGGATGAGCCGGACCACGAGTGGGCCGGGTTTACGAAGTTTAAAAAATCTTTTGGTGGTGAGTCAGTCACCTACCCGGGCACATGGGATGTTCCGGTGAACGCTGCGGGCTACAAGGTGTACGACGCCGCATACCGGGCGCGGCCGAAGGCACAGCAGGCGCTCGCTCAGGCAAAAGAACTCGTGAAGGACGCCCCCGCACGTTTGAAGAAACTCTTGAAACGATAAAACCGTTACGTAAAAGTTTTAACGGCCCACCGTACCACCTGGGTTTCGGCTGTTTGGCGCCACTATGGCCTTGCCCCAAACAGCCGGGACTGCGCCGTACACACTTTTATATTCAGTCGTATAGGTGTTTGCGGGCGGAGTTAGCCACGTGAATATCTTCACGGTGCGGGGTTGTTGAGCTGCAGCACTCTGAGCACCCCACCGTATTGCTGTATACGCACAGAAATAAGGACATACGGGCACATTATGATATTTTTACCGGCCAGGGTTAGAGAAGTGCTGGACAGCTCCGGGTACTCGCATCGGTACGCCGTCTCGGACTATGAGCTTAATGAGATTAAGGCCCTCTACCAGAAATTTGGTATCGCCATTAATGACCGCGTGGTTGAGCTCATGGGTGTTGTGGGTGATAGGGTTCTTGAGTACCGGAACGGGTCTATCCCCGCCAGAGGGGATGTTCCGTATGAAATAAGCTTCTGCCTCCGCGACGTTCTGGGTAAGTCTGCAAAAACTAATATTTTAAATACCCGCGCGCACATCAGCTGGTACGAGGAACGACTTCATGTGAGCGGGCTGGTTCCTGTGGCGATCATGCCCTCAGGCCCCATGACTTTTTACCTTGACGATCAGGAAAACATATACGGGATTCTTGATGACCTGGTGCTGGGGTATCAAGGGCGCAGCCTATGGAATAGTGTGGTGAAACTATTCGACGGTCACGACACGCACGTACCGATCTCACGCCCATAACTAATTCGTTTGTGCCGGGGCCAGGATATTAAGCGGGATGCTCCCCGCCTTGAGCGGGTTCTGTGTATCCTGCCTCCCTCCCATCTCATTGTCAGAGTCTCGTAGGTTTTGCAGAAGTAGCCGATTGCGGCCAAGAAAATGCGGGGGAAGGCAAATGAAGCTGCCTTCCCCCGCATTGTCTTACACCCTGTGAAACAGGGCAGGAACTATTAGTGGGTGTGTGCGAGAATTTCCTGCATACGCTGCAGACGGTGCTCCGCCTCAATAGTGCGCACAGTGCCCGAGGAGGAGCGCATGACCAGCGACTGGGTGGTCACAATGTTCTTGCCGTACCGTACACCGCGCAGCAGTTTACCGTCGGTAATACCGGTTGCGGCGAAGAAGCAGTTATCGCTGGTAACCAGATCGTCAGTGGTGAGGATCCGGTCAAGGTCGTGCCCAGCGGCGAGCGCCTTCTCACGCTCGGCCTCGTCGGTGGGTGCCAGGCGGCCCTGGATAACGCCCCCGGTGGCCTTAATAGCGCACGCGGCAACGATACCTTCGGGGGTTGCCGCCGGTGCCGAGCATCACATCAACACCGGTTCCTTCGCGGCAGGCAGCGATAGCGCCAGCGACGTCACCATCAAGGATAATGCGGGTACGGGCACCGCAGGCACGGATTTCTTCGATCAGCTTGGCGTGGCGGGGACGGTCAAGCACGCACACGGTCAGCTCGTTGATCTTTTTGCCCTTAGCCTTGGCGACCAGGTGCAGGTTCTGTTTCACGGGCAGGCGCAGGTCTACGAAGTCGGCGGCCTCGGGGCCGGTTACGAGCTTCTCCATGTAGAACACGGCGGAGGGGTCAAACATTGAGCCGCCATCGGCCACCGCAATCACGGAGAGGGCGTTATTCATGCCGAGTGCGGTCAGACGGGTGCCGTCGATGGGATCTACCGCAATGTCGAGGTTGGGGCCGGTGCCGTCACCAACGACTTCACCGTTAAACAGCATGGGGGCCTTGTCTTTTTCACCTTCGCCAATGACGACGGTGCCGTTGAAGTTCACGGAGGAGAGGCGGTAGCGCATTGCGTCCACTGCGGCGCCGTCTGCGGCGTTCTTATCTCCTGCCCCCACCCAGGGGCCTGCGGCGATGGCGGCGGCTTCGGTGGCGCGCACGAGCTCCAGCGCGAGGTTACGGCTACCGTGGTTATTGTTGTTCTCAGTCATTACTCACCTTCGAGGGTTGAATGGGCCAGCCGGCCGGGCGGCCGTATAGTTTGGCGGTCTCTACGTTATCTAGCATAACGCGGGCTGTTTACTGTGTGGTTCTTTTGAGCGGTTTCTGGTGGGTTATTAGCGGTTTGCAAGGATGCGCAGCTCACTTGAACGGTACGGCACGGGGTGCGTCCGGTGCGTGTTGGGGGGGTATAGAGTGGCCGTTTGGGTTCGGGTGCTCCAGCAGCGGTGTGAGAGAATAGACACTGTGGAAAATTCTCAGAATAACGCACACAACCCCCAGGACGAGAACCCACCCGCCGGTACGAGGAAGCTGGGTGATGCATCCTCCAGCTCTTCCGCTGCCGAGCTACCGCAGGACCTTACTGCAGCCGAGCGTCCGGACGGTGAGCAGACGGTGACACCGCAGATTACCGTTAAACAGTCGAAGCGTATTAACGCCCCGGCGCGCAACATGATTATTTCGATGGTTGCGATGATTCTGATCCTTATTCCGGTGCTATGGCTTATGCCACGCCCGGATAAAACCCCGTACCGCCCGCAGGTAAATGTGGCGCAGGTTGCGTTTGAGTCGAGCCGTCAGGCAGGGTTTCCGGTAGCTGTGCCGCAGCTGGAAGGCTGGCACTATAACTATGCCCGGTGGAATGGTAATACACCGGATAATATTGGGTTTTTTAAAAGCGGCCAGGTTACCGGGAAGAACCACTTTATTGAGCTAACCCAGGCGAAAGATACAAACCCCACGTGGGTGGCTCAGCAGACTGACAACGCCACAAAACAGGGCACCGAGCAGATAGCCGGGGTGGAGTGGGAGGTACGGGCGGCTACCTCAAAGAAAAATAATGAGCGTGTGTACTCATATGTGGCTCACGTGCCTTCTGCGGGAGGGCAGAGCACCACAATTATCCTCAGCGGAGCCGCCGACCCCGCGGAGTTTTCCCAGCTGGCAGATGCGGCTAGCGCCTATTTGAAGAACCCCACCGCTACGGCTGACCCCAGCGGCACGGGTAGCACCATTCGGTAAAGACCCTGTGTGTTCAAGGGCGCTGTTGCATGAGAGCGTGGTGGTAGGAAGCGGATGACTGGTGCCTCTTTAGCAGAACAGAGGGGTGACACGGGCATGTGGTACGTCGAAAAGATGCCTGAGCGCATACACTAGAGGTAGTTTCTCAACGGGGTCCCGTTCGGGCCCCGCAATAACCGCGGATGACTGTGAAAGGGGACGGTGCAAGGTGGGTTCTCTCAAAGATCAGGTTCAGCCAAGCCCGGCGCAGGCGTGGAAACGTCTTAAAGACGGTAACCAGCGCTTCGTGGAGGGCATCAGTGAGCACCCTAACCAGGATTCCAGCAGGCGTACCCTGCTCTCAGGCGGGCAGTTCCCGTTTGCGTGTATTTTTGGGTGCGGAGATTCTCGTCTAGCGGCTGAGATCATTTTCGACCTGGGCCTGGGGGATGCCTTCGTGGTGCGCACAGCCGGGCAGGTGATCGAGAACGGTGTGCTCGGTTCCATTGAGTACGCGGTGGAGGAGTTCAAAACCCCCATCATTATGGTGCTGGGCCATGATTCGTGCGGTGCGGTCACGGCAGCCCGAAACGCAGCCCAGACAGGTGATATGCCGCCGGGGTTTATTCGCAACCTGGTGGAGCGTATTCTGCCGTCGGTGATTGCGCCCTCCCTGCCGCCGCACGCGCACGTGAACGATATGGTGCGTGAGCACACCCGGCAAACAGCCATGCGTATTACTGAGCAGTCCCATATTGTCTCGGATGCGGTGCTCAGCGGCGAGGTTGCCGTAATTGGGGTGTTCTATCACCTGCGTGACGGTAAAGCGGAACTGGTGTTTAGTTCCCAGGACTTGACGCTGCCCAATACCCCCACCGGCGAGGGGCAGTCACCGACTACCGCTTCCCTGCCGGTGAGCGTTAAACAGCAGCCGCGCATCGTCTTCGCTGAAACGTGGGGCGAGGCTTCCCCCTGGGGGTTGTGAGCCTATTGCCGGGTGCCCGCGATCGGGTGCGTACCGTACCCCAAGCATCCGTGTACAACCCCACATAAGCACATATTTTTCTGTGGCTTTGCCCCGTTCCCTATTGCGTTCCAACGTTTAGGGTGCGGGGCGTTACATTCTGAAGGTTGAGGCGGAAAATTTCGCCCTATTTTCTGGATGTAATATCTTCAAAATCGCAGTGGCAGCATGATTTTTGCGCCTATCCTAGAGGTATGGCTGAAAATATTGAATACCGCATTGAACATGACACCATGGGCGAAGTTCGCGTGCCCGCCAACGCACTCTACCGTGCACAGACCCAGCGCGCGGTCGATAACTTCCCGATTTCGGGGCAGACCCTCGAATCAGCCCATATTCGCGCTCTTGCCCTCGTTAAGAAGGCAGCCGCGACCGCCAATGAGGAACTTCAGGTGCTCGACGCTGAGCGCGCCCAGGCTATCCGCGAAGCGGCGGATCTGGTAGCAACCGGTGAGTACGACGAGCATTTCCCCATTGACGTCTTCCAGACCGGTTCGGGTACCTCATCGAATATGAACACCAACGAGGTTCTGGCAACGTTGGCAACCCGTTCCCTGGAATCACGAGGCATTGAGGTTCACCCCAATGACCATGTGAACGCCTCCCAGTCTTCCAACGATGTTTTCCCCACCTCCGTGCATGTTGCCGTGACCGAGGCACTGGTCAAAGAGCTGATCCCTTCCCTTGAGGTTCTCGCTGCTTCGCTGGAAAAGAAGTCCGTAGAGTTCAAGGACGTTGTCAAGTCCGGACGCACCCACCTGATGGATGCAACCCCTATTACCCTGGGCCAGGAATTCTCGGGCTACGCCGCCACTGTGCGTTACGGCATCGAACGTGTGAACGCATCCCTGCCCCGCGTGGCTGAGGTTCCCCTGGGCGGCACCGCCGTGGGCACCGGTATCAATACCCCGGCGGGCTTCTCGGCACGCGTGATTGAGCTGCTTGCCGAAGAAACCGGTCTGCCCCTGACCGAGGCACGTAACCATTTCGAGGCGCAGGCAAACCGCGACGGCCTGGTTGAGGTTTCCGGTCAGCTGCGCACCCTCGCCTACGGTCTGATGAAAATCAGCAACGATATTCGTTGGATGGGCTCGGGCCCGAACACTGGTTTAGGCGAGCTGCACATCCCCGATCTGCAGCCCGGCTCGTCCATCATGCCCGGCAAGGTAAACCCGGTGATTTGTGAGGCTGCCATTATGGTTGCGGCACAGGTGATTGGTAATGATGCGACCATCGCGCTGTCCTCCACCAACGGAGCCTTCGAGCTGAACGTGGGCATTCCGGTGATGGCAGCTAACCTGCTCCAGTCCATCCGTCTGCTCGCCAACGTTTCTCGCGTGGCGGCAGAGAAGATGATCGACGGCCTGAGCGCCAATGTGGAGCGTTGCCGCTTCCTGGCGGAAGCATCGCCCTCGACCGTGACCCCGCTGAATAAGCTCATCGGGTACGAGGCCGCTGCGAAGATCGCCAAGTATTCCGTGGCGAACAAGGTCACCGTGCGCGATGCCGTGGTAGCTTTTAGGCTACGTTGAACGCGGTGAGGTAACCGAGGCTCAGCTCGACGAAGCTCTGGACGTCACCAAGATGCTGGGTGATTTCTAACCTCAAGCAGCGTATCCCAAGTATTCTCCTGTAACTGCAGGAGTTCGATAACGCAGCTAAATCCCCGCCTGCCCCATGATGGGGTAGGCGGGGATTTACTTTTTACACATAAGCAGGTGCGCACAACTAACCCAGCTATGCCCCCAGAAGCGCGTATAGCAGTTATTGCTTTGACAAGTTCTTTACCATCGCCGAATAAAGGCAGAAGCATTATGAGGTGCATATACCACCAAAACGCTATGAAGCTGTGCCCCATCAGCTGCCACACCGTGCCCCCAATAAAAGCGGCTACTGGGCCAGCTACAGCGACCATCAGAGAGGATTTAGGGGTGAGATCCTCATGCGGTGCGAGAAGAGAGAACCGCAAAGGGGTCGATTCGATGCGAATATGGCGCACACCTGCGACGTACCGTAACGCCAGGGCATGCCCCAGCTCATGGATAACGGCCGGTATTAGCGCGCAGGTTACTACCAATCACATGATGAGCAGGCCCAGCACTACTAATCCTGCGGCCAATTTACCCTCACGCATCTCTACCCTGCCCGGGGTGAAATAAATATGCTGCCCTTGATCCCCCAGCAGCCCGCCTATAACTAAGAGGAAGGCAAACACGATAATCGGCAGAAATAGCACGGCTACCCGGTAACACAGGTGCAGCATGCCGTTAAGGTTTAGCGTGAGCGGGCGAGAACGCCCGGCCCATATCTGCTTATTGGAGGCGTTCATTGGTTTTACGCTTCTTCCGTTGAGGAAACAGATGTACAACCAGTTGCGCTACCGCCGCTATTTTTCATCCTCTTAACCAGCTCCTCACTTTAAGTAGAAGTTTTATTCCCCTCTCAAACGGCGAATCATAATTTACATCTCGTGAGATGCTTTTCATTATTTATGCAGTGAACATGAACGTTTCAGCCGTGGTGAGTGCGTCGTTGGCGAGAGTGCCCGTTTTGCTCATAATCTGCACCCCAAGGGTGTATTTTTTGGTGGTATCCAGGCCGGAAACATACGGTATGTTCACTTCAAAAGCACCGTTATTGATCTTCTCGGGGCCCACGGTAATGAGGGAAACTGGGTCGGGGGCTAACTGCCCGGGCTCACCCAGCCCAGCGCGGTTAATAAATAGCCGCAACCTCGCACCGGCAGGAATGTACCGGCTTTCAAATCCGGTACCGTGTACCGTGATGCTCCCGCCAGCGGCGCTGGGGTTCTTATCGAAGTCAAGCCGAGGGCTCTCCGTCAGCACGGTAATGGGGGTCTGCGTATCGTATTTGGTGGTTTCGGAGGTGCGATGCCCTTCCTCGGTGCTTTCGGCGTAGCTAATCATGGTCTTCACCGAGTACTCTAGCCCTGCACGATACTGCCCGTACCAGAGCTGCCCGGTGACAAGCTCCGTTTTAAACGCCCCATCCTCTATGCGTTCGGCGGGTACGTGCACAAAACCTAGGTGGGTGTCATCAATGGTTTCGGGGAAATACTCGGGTTTGCTGGTGTCTTCTGTGAGACCCACGTAGACGCTCACCCGCTGGCCAAGCTGCACCCCGTAAAACCCGGTGCCTTCCACGTAGATGGTGCACGGAATGTACGGGTTGACATTCTCGGTCAGGGAAAGGTTTAGCTTCGGCAAGAAGCTTTGAGTGTCGTCCCCAGGGTCGTTGAGGGGTTCGGGTTCGGCCAGCACTGGGGTCAGCGGCAACGACGCCACCCCGGTGAGGGCTAAGGCACAGGCTAAACGGCGGCTGGGCAGGGAACTCTTAGCGTTTTTGAACGATTCGAGGCGCATGAGTGTCCTTCAGATGTGGTGTGTGCTTGCACTCCCAACCTACCAAACTTTAAATCTTTAATGAAGGATTTTTGAAACTATTACCTGAAAGTTTTCAGCGGTGTTGTTCCGCACCGAATCACCCGTGTAGCACTAAGATGGTGCCGTTTACCCCTTCGGAGACACCGATTCGTACCCAAACCTGCAGTGGCCGTCATAGCCTAAGGCTGCATCAATACGGTCAAGCATCCTCTCTGAGAGCATGGCCCGCTCGGTCGGGTCCGTCATATCCGCCCAACGCACCTGGGTGGATTCGTCATCATTGACGCGCGCATCACCAGCAACCCAGCGGCACAAACGTGTGATCCAGAAACTGGCACCGGTCCCCGTTGCCGAACCGCATGGCGGGGTCGGCTTTGAGCTGTGCGAGCGCAAGCACCTCAATCTCCACCCCCGCCTCTTCATGCGCCTCCCGAAGGCAGGTCAGTGCGGGGTTCTCGCCGGGGTCCACGATACCCGTCACGGGCGTCCACGCACCGTTGTCGCTGCGGCGCACCAGCAGCACACGGTGGTCAGAGTCGCGGCGGATAACAGCCGTAGCGCCCGAAAGCCACAGGTAGTCATGACCGATTTTCTCCCGCAGGGTGAGGATGTATTCAGGGGTTGGCACTTAATGACCCTCCTTCTTAACTCGATAGTACGACGGTTACTGCGCCGCCTAGAACAGGGTGTAGGCGGGCCACACCCACCCGGTGAGCGCCCCTAAAAGCATGAACGGCCCGAACGCTACACGCGTGCCGCTGCGGGCCATACCGAACAGAACCAGCGCCAAGGAGAATACCCCACCCACAATGAAGGTAACGAGCGAAGCCCACACCAGGTTCACCATCGAAAAATAGGCGAGCGCCCCACCGAGTGCAAGAGCGAGCCGTACATCTCCACGCCCAAGAGCCCCAAAGGAGAGGACGCGCATCAGCAGGTAGAAAACCCACAGTACCGCCCCGCCCAGGAATACCCGGCCGATAGCACCTGCATCGCCCTTCATGAGGAGCACGAGGGGAAGGGCGGTGTAGGTGCTCAAATCATTGAGTACACGATACTGCGCGGCAGGCGGTGCTCACGCACGTCCACGCGCCACAGCCGTATCCCCTGTATGAGGGTGTGCAGGCAGTACAGTATCAGCAGCACTGCGGCGACGGTTAACCAGCCGCCGCCATGCAGTAGGGTGGTGATTTCCTGGTACATGCGCCCGCCTTACCCTGGTATGACCTCACTAACCATTAACGGTACCTGATGCTTGGCAACGGTACGGAACAGCCCCTGACGGGGTCAGGCAGCAGCTGACTTAGGATCCGAACCGGCGGTTACGGCCCGCGTAGTCACGCAACGCCCGCAGAAAGTCCACGCGCGTGAAATCGGGCCACAGGGCACGGCAGAAGTACAGTTCTGAGTATGCGCTCTGCCAGGTCATAAACCCCGAGAGGCGCTGCTCTCCTGAGGTACGGATCAGCAGGTCGGGGTCGGGCATTCCGCGCGTATACAGCCGCTGGTTAATGTCGGTCACGCTCAGGGAGGCGGCCAGCTCCTGCACGGAGGTTCCTGCGGCGGCGGCGTCACGCAGCAGCTCACGCACCGCATCGGCGATCTCTTGGCGCCCACCGTAGCCAACCGCAATATTTACCTGCACCCCGGGCAGCGTGGAGGTGGCTGTTATAGCCTGTTCTAAGGTGGCGCGCAGACTCTGCGGTAGCATGGCGATGTTTCCTACTGCGTTCACGGGGCCTACGCGGCTGGCCACCAGCCGGTTAAGGAACTCGTCAATCACGCTGATTAAGCCGCTCAGTTCCCCGGCGGGGCGTTTGAGGTTCTCGGTGGAGAGCATGTAAAGGGTTACTCGCGGGATGTTCAGCTCGGTGCACCACCCCAAAAAATCAATAATGCGTTCTGCCCCTGCGGCGTGTCCTTCACGGGTGCTCAGCCCGCGTTGGGCCGCCCACCGGCGGTTGCCGTCCACCAGCACCCCAATGTGCTCGGGCAGCGACTGTGCTGCTAAAGAGTCAATGAGGGAACGTTCATAAACGCTCGGGGCGGGTGTCACGCCCGGTTCGGCGGCTATACCGTGTACGGTGATGACCGGAATCATGGCGGTGTTAGTGGCGCTCACGGGCCACCTCATCCTTGGTTACCACTGCGGTATCCTCCCCAGCTTTAGCTGGTTCGTTGGGTGTTTCCCCCTCGTGTTCTGATGCGGCAGCTAGCTCCGCTTCCCGGGCGGCGGCGTACTGGGCACGGTACCTGAGGCGGCGGGTGCGGCGGGTCATATCAACGCCGAGGGCAACCACGAGCAGGCTCAAAAGTGCGGTCGCAAAAAATCCGCCGATACCGGGGGAACCGGCGGGACTGCCGTCAGGGTTCGAAGCTGGAGTTACCTCGGGGGCAGCTTGCAGAACGGCATGTGTGACGTCGAATAGAGCGTTCAGAACGAAAAGGCTCATGGTTCTCCTGCGTTACCTTCAGCCGTGCGGCGCGGATAAAGTCTAAGCTTTCATTCTACGCGCTCAATTGCGCGGCACAAGCTATCCTGCACATATGGCACCTGGGAATAACCCCAAAATAGGGTTCGGGCTAGCCGATGACAGACAGCGCGGCAAACGGCGCATCACCTGAAGTTCAATACTCCTCGGCGGCTCGTACTGGGCGGCGTGATTGGGGCGGGTGCCTCCGCTGGCTCTTTTAGCCAGCCGCCTTATAATCCAGCCCGTCGGCGAGGCAGCACTCCGGCAGATCCACCGGCACCCGTGAGGCGATCAGCGTGTAGTCTTCCCACGGCCATACCTTCTTCACGTCCTCTGTAGGAATCGCAAAAAATGCGCCGTTCGGGTCGATTTGTGAGGCGTGGGCCAGCATCGCTTGGTCGCGCCGGTCGAAATAGGCGGAGCTGGGGATACGCGTGGTGCTTTCGTGACGGATTCCTTCTGTACTGACCTGATCAACCAGGTTTTCTATCCACCCCGAAAATACGCTCTGCCCATCACGAGCCATAAGAAATTCGTGTCCCGCAACCAGCCGTTCAGGATTAAACGCACGGTCGTAGTAGAGTTTCAGGGGTGCCCACGGCTGCCCCTCCCCCACGTATGCTTCGGGGTCACCGGCTTTCTCGTATGCCTCAACAGCGACTTTGTGGCTCATAATATGGTCGGGGTGCGGGTACCCGCCGATCTCGTCGTAACTGATCATCACATGCGGGCGGTACTCGCGCACCAGGCGCACCAGCGGTGCCGCCGCACGTTCAAGGGGCTGCACCCCAAAGCACCCAAAAGGTAGCGGAGGCATAGGGTCCCCTTCGGGCAGGCAGGAATCCACAAACCCCATCCAACGGTGCTCAATACCGATCGCCTTCGCGGCGGCAGCCATTTCGCTGCGGCGCATCCCTGGAAGGTCACGGTGGGCGCGGGGGCTGTGTTTAATCTCTTCATTCAGGATGTCTCCACGTTCACCGCCGGTCATGGTGGCGACCATGTAGCGGGCGCCCCTATCGGTGTATGCGGCTGCTGAGGCAGAACCTTTAGACGACTCATCGTCAGGGTGGGCGTGAACTGCGAGAATACGCAGGCCTGTGTAATCATCTGCGAGAGGGGTTAGCTCATCCACCGAGGGGTGCTCGGGGAGCTGGGCTTTTAGTCTTGCTACAGCGTCGCTCACGTGTGTGTTCCTTCAAGTATCTAGTGCCGTCTGTGTGGTATCCGCTCAGGGACTAAAATGGAAGAGGCACATAACCGCTTCGTTGTGACATAGTACCGAAGATTCGCGTCGTGTGCCTAGTACTCGTGACGCTTTATGAACGGCTGTAACGCGTTGTTACAGGAAACCCGTCAATGACTGTTAACGCACCGGCTGGGAGGTATTTATGACCGCAGACGCTCGCCGTCATCATCCCGCCGTTGAGGAAACCCCGAAAATTTCCGCTACGGGCGCACCGGCATCACCAAACCTGGCTGACCGTTACGGCCGCTCCCCCAGGCCCCGCCGCACAGTTCCCACCCGCCTGTGGGTGGCCCTAGCTGCTGTGGTGACCCTGCTGGCGGGGGCTTTCGTGTTTTGGGTTCAGGCGGATGCCGCCGCACGCCCCAGCGCCCGCGACACGGGGTTCACGCTGGTGAGTCACGATGAGGCATCCGGCGAGTTTGAACTCTCAAAAAACCCGCACGATGCGGCCATCTGTTCGGTCAAAGCTTTGAACTCTTCGCGTGTTCCGGTGGGCTGGACTGAAGTTGAGATTCCGCCGAATACCGCCGAACAGGGTAATGAGCGGGTGAGTCGACACAGCGTGAGTTTACGTATCCTTTCTGAGGCGACTACCGTGACCGTGGATTCGTGCCGTAAGAAGTAGCCGCCAGCTTACTTTCTGACTCCCCTAGCTATCCCAACCAGCACACCATTTCTTCCAGGATTTAGGGGTGGGGAAAGTGCCCCGGTTTAGCTCTGACTCGCATCTGTCTTAGAATGGCTAGAGTCGAAAGGGGGCTGTATGCCCCATACCCGCACCGGCGTGCCCGGCGCACAACCGAAGGAAACAATGGCAGCAACCGAGAACAATGGTGCATGGCTGACGCAGGATGCCTACGACCGCCTAAAAGAAGAACTTGACCACCTCTCAGGCCCGTACCGTCAGGAGATCGTGGAGCGCATCGCCGCCGCACGCGACGAAGGAGATTTGCGTGAGAATGGCGGCTACCATGCCGCACGCGACGAGCAGGGCAAGAATGAGGCCCGTATTAAGCAGCTCACCCACCTGCTAGAGAACGCTAACGTGGGTGAGGCCCCCAGCGACGACGGGGTGGTTGCGCTCGGTATGGTGATCGAGGCAGAGATTGCTGGGCGTCCCATGAAGTTCCTGCTAGGCTCCCGCGAGGTTGAAAGCACCCTGCCAGAAGGCAGTGACCTGAAGGTGTTCAGTGAAAAGTCACCCATGGGCGCGGCTATCCTGGGGCACAAGCAGGGTGAAGAGGTCACCTACCAGGCACCCAACGGCAACGATCTGGTGGCTAAAATTATTTCGGTCACCCCGTTCCAGGGCTAAGCTCTGGGCGCAAAAAGGTTTCAGACGAAAACCCGGGCTACTCGTTTAGTCCGGGTTTTTATGTAACCGTTATAGCCCACCTTCAAGTGCCCGCTCCCCTGGCCGTTTCGGGCGTATCACTTGCAATATCCCCTCTTAAGGAAAACTATGGAACCTGTAGCTTTTGACGATATTCCCCTCGAGATTTTTCTGGAGGATATTATGGACCTCACCCGGCTGTTTCCGGAGGATTTTCCTGCAGAATTCGCTAAAATGGCCGCACGTATCGGGGTGGAGAAACAGCACCTGTTCATTACAGACTTCATCGAAGACACCCGGGAACATGTGGTAGGGCACTATCTGGGGTATGTCTTTGATGCGCTCAACCGCAGAATGTACCAGTACGAGATTCGGGGCGGGAACAAGCTCTACCTAAGGAAGTCCCGGTAGAGGACCTCACTGTACGCGATACGGACAGTGTGAAGGTTCTTGACCTGCTCTAGTACGGCGGCACCCGGGCAGGATGCAAGCCCCGCCTCGTTGCAGCACCGACAGGGTCACAACGGTACCGGTTGGTATAGTGTGGGGGCAGCCCACGCCCGGGTCTTTAGTAGACGATAATCGGGCGGAAGCCCTCCTCCTCAAGGGCCGAAATGACGCGGTTGCAGTGCTCAGTGCCGTTGGTTTCCATATCGATCGTGATCGAGACGTCACCCATTGATAAGGATCCGCCCACTCGTGTGTGGTCCACACCGGTAACATTCGCATCGTTCTCAGAGATAATGCGTGAGATTGTTGCCAGCTCGCCCGGACGGTCGGAGAGCATCATCTTAATCGTCATGTACCGACCTGCCGCCGAAAGGCCGCGCTGAATCACTTTCAGCATGAGCATCGGATCGATATTACCGCCCGAGAGCACGCACACTACAGTGCCCAGCTCGCCGTATTCTTCCTTGAGTTTGCCGTTCATCAGTGCCGCCACCGGTACCGACCCGGCAGGCTCCACCACCAGCTTATTGCGTTCCATGAGGAAGATGAGGGCACGGGCGATGTCGTCCTCACTCACCGTCGCCACATCGTCCACCAGCTCTTTAATGATGGAGAACGGCAGCTGGCCGGGGCGCCCCACCGCAATACCGTCAGCGATGGTAGAGACCTTCTTCAATGGCACCAGCGCATCTGCTGCCAGCGATAGCGGGTATGCGGCCGCGTGCTCAGCCTGAACACCAATAATACGGATTTTCTTACCCAGCTGGGCTTCTTTAGCGCGTACCGCCGTGGAGAGCCCCGCCAGCAGGCCGCCGCCGCCCACACCCACAATGATGGTGTCTACGTCGGGCACCTGCTCCAGGATCTCAAGCCCAATGGTGCCCTGCCCGGCGATAATATCCTCATTATCGAAGGGGTGCACGAACACCGCGCCGGTTGCCTCGGCGTAGCGTTTTGCCTCGGCCAGTGCCTCATCTACGGTAGTACCGTGCAGCTCAACCTCCGCGCCGTGGTCGCGGGTGGCAGTAATTTTGGGGAGGGCAGCGCCCAGCGGCATGTAAATGCGCGCTTTAATGCCCAGTTTAGCGGCCGCCATCGCCACCCCCTGAGCGTGATTTCCCGCCGATGCAGCCACCACACCGCGTGCTTTCTCAGCCTCACTAAGTTTAGCCATGCGAACATACGCGCCGCGTGCTTTAACGATCCGGAACGCTGCAGGTTCTCGCATTTGAAGAACACCTCAGAACCGAGTTTGAGGCTCAACGCCCGCGAATGCGCCACCGGTGTGCGCTCAATAACCCCCGTGAGCAGTTCAGCTGCTGACTCAATCTCAGATAGGGTTACAGGCAGGTCATCAAGGGGTGCGTTCACGTTCAGTCCGTTCCGTTCGCAGGTGGGCACATCTATTGACTATTTTAGTGGATGTATATCGTATTCGAAGAACATAAAACCGTGCCCTGCGCCGCATAAAACAGTGAGGCCCATCCCAGCTTAGTACTGGAACAAGCCTCACCACACCGCGACAATAGCGGCTACTTATTGCCCTGCTTCCGGGAGGGTTTCTTACCCTGGGGCGAATCAGTATTTTCTGCGGAGGCAGACTCTGCAGATGCAGGCTCCTCAGCGGGTTCTTCGTCACGGCCAGCAGCTGTGCGTGCCCGCCCCCGAACGCGCTCAGCAGCGTCCTCAACCGCACCGCGGCGGCGTTTGGCAGCTTCACGACGGCGCACTTCGTGCGGGAAAAGGAACTCTTCGGTACGTAGCTGCGGGTCGTTCTCCCAGCCGCGAGAGGCCAAGTACCGCACCACGGAATTGACCACTGCGAGCACAGGAACCGCGAACAGCGCACCCGTAGCCCCGAAAATCATGGACCCACCGGCCACCGCAAAAATTACGGCCAGCGGGTGCAAAGACACCGCTTTACCCATAATCAGCGGCTGCAGGATGTGCGACTCAAGCTGCTGCACCAGCAGCACAATGCCGATCATAATGAGCGCCTGCACCGGTCCCAGGGCCACCAGCGCCAGAAGAACCGCCACCGCCCCAGAGAGCAAAGCACCAATCACGGGGATGAACGACCCCAGGAACACGAGCACACCCAACGGTATGGCCAGCGGCACGCCCAAGATTGCGGCACCAATGCCGATACCTACCGCATCAATAGCGGCCACAAGAATCTGCACCCGCACATACGCGCCCAGGGACTTCCACCCAGCGCGCCCTGCACCGTTAACAGCGTCGCGTGCCCGCCGCGGGAAAGTCCCACAATAAACAGCCAGATGCGTTCGCCCTCCATGAGGAAGAACACGAGGGTGAACAGGGTGATAAGAGTTCCGGTCGCCACTTCGGCGGCGGTGCTGCCCACTTCAGAGACCCCGCGGACAATGGAGCTGGGGTTCTCAGAGGCTAGTTTCCTGCCCTGCTCCAGCAGCTGATTCAGCTGCTCCGCCCCAAGCGAGTACCCCATATTATCGAGCCAGTGCACCAGCTCGTTGTACCCTTCAAGGGCTTTGCTCCATAACGAGACGAACCCCTGGGCAAGCTGCTGCCCGGTAAGCGCCACCAGCGCCAGCAGACCCACGATCATGCCGATTTCAGCGATGGCGGTAGCCGCACCTGCGCGTACGCCGCGTTTACGCAGGGCGTACACGGCGGGGCTTAGCAGGGCCGCCAGCAAAGCCGCAACCATGAGCGAAATAACGAGTAGGGATACTTTCGCCAGCCCCTGCCAGAGAACCCATCCTGCTCCGGCAACCACCAGTAGCCGCCACGACCAGGCGGCGGCGGTCTCAAGGGCAAAAGGAACCGTAGTATTTTTCGTAGATGCTGTATCGTTCGTATCGGGTGTTTGACCCATCGGCTCTCCTCAATTATTTCGCTACACGAAAGCGCAAGCGGGGCACATCATGGAACGGTGTGCCCTCCCCATAAACCGTACCCCACCAGGGTTCTTTAGACGAAACCGGCGGCGCTTGGGGTAAGCACCGCCGGTTGAACATCTTATTTAGTTATCGCTAAAGATGCTTGCCAGGTACATGAGGATACGCAGGATCTCAATGTACAGCCACACCAGGGAGGCGGTCAGGCCGAAAGCCAAACGCCACGACTCACGCTCGGGCAGACCTGCCTCAACAGCCTCAGTGGTGTTAGTGAAATCAAGCACCAGCGAGTACGATGCCAGAGCCACGCCAAACACGCCCACGATGAGCCCCAGCGGCAGGCCAGCAACGCTGGTGTTCATGAGGGAGGTGTGCGTAAAGAGCGAAACACCCCACGAGACGACGAAAGAACGCCAGGTACCCCAGCGAAGCGCCCAAGAAGATCTTGGTGAGTTTAGGGGTGGCCCGAATCTTGCCGTTTGCAAACAGCGCCAGAAGCGTGCCAAACACCACGACGGTGGCAATCACAGCCTGAAGAGCGATACCCGGGTACCGCGCATTGAGCAGGCCGGAAAGACCGCCAAGGAGCAGGCCCTCAGCTAAAGCGTATGCCAGCACCAAAACCGGCGACACCTTACGCTTGAAACCGTTAACCAGCCCAAGAACCAGACCACCGATAAGGCCCACAACCAGGAGAATGGGCATATACCAGCCCACCGCTGCACCAAGCACCACGACGGCCAGGCTCAGCCCGGTCTTCATGATGACATCATTCATGGTCAGGCGTTCGCCCTCAATAACCGGGCTGTAGCCCGGCTGCTGAGCGTACTGCTGATCGTATCCTGGCTGGTTCTGGTATTCAGGATGGCCGTACCCCTGCGGGTAGCCGCCCTGGTACTGCTGGGGTTCGCTGGAGTACTGTGCCCCGTACGGGTTCTGCTGGTACTGGCCCTGCGGGTACTGGTTCTGCTGCGCAGCTTGCCCACCGGCACCAAAACGGCCAAAACGGGGGTCACCGCCCTGCCGGTTTTTCTTAATGATTGAGTTAATGAACGGGTTACCCGCCATGTTCTTCCCTCCGGTAAATATAGATTTTTTCTATTTTACCTAAAGAACCTACCAATAGCTTCCCCGAAGTTACCAGATAGTACGTTCTGGGCGAATTCATAGAGAATATAGGGTTCACCTCTCAAAAGGCGGAGTTCATTCCAGAGAATTATGCTCATAGCCTGGGAGCCTGAGGCAGACCCTGCGCATCTAAAACATCGAGCAGCTTTTCGCAGTAGGTCAGCGCAGCACCGTCATTATGCGAGCCGATGACCTCATCGGCTACCGCCCGCAGCGCCTGTGATGCGTGACCCATCGCCACCCCTGTGCCAGCAAAAGCCAGCATCTCACGGTCATTATCGCCATCACCAAAGGCTAGAACTTCCTGCGGATGTACGTTCAGACGCTCGCATAGATCACGCAGACCCCCGGTTTATTCACTCCCTCACGCACTAGATCAATGGCACCAAAGCCACTGGCCAGAGGGATAACCTGAGGCGGCAGCTCACGCTGAAGAGTCTCAAGCACACTGTAGGTATCAGCCCGAACAGTCTGCACCGAGATTTTAATAAGTTCCCCACGCACTTGAGAGTAGTCGGTGATGCGCTCAGCACTCGGGTAGAACATGAGAACAAAAGAATAGGGGTCAAGCCCCTGCGGAACCGGCTGACCTTGAGCAGCGAAATAGTCCTGCACAATACTGGTGACAGCGCCCTGCCGGTTGTGCGGTATAAATACCCTCAGTTGTACAGAGAATCACACCAATCTGCGGCAGGGTATCCAGCACCTCATACACATGCGGTACATCTGCCTCTTTGAAAGGGTGAACGGCCAGCTCTCCCGAATCATCGGCAAGGTAGGCACCGTTCTCAGCAATATAGATAATGCCCCGGTTCTCAAACCCTTTCATATAGTCGGTGAGTTTGGTGTATGTGTTACCGCTGGCCACCACAAAATAGATACCGTGTGCCTGTAAGCGAGGCAGAATACGTTCAAACCGGTCGGTGTCGAAGGTTTTAGCGTCCGTCAGGAAAGTGCCGTCCATATCAACAGCAATTAGACGCGGGGTGACTCTGGGGTTCGCGGACGAGGAGGCAGCAAAGATTTCGGGCATACTAGTTCTTCCGTTCCATGAAGGGTGGATAAGTTTAAGGCTCTCATATCACCACCACCAACGGCTAATAGCGGCGATACCAAAACCCGGTGCTTTTGCCCTGTTTCTTACGTGCCCGCCGGGAGTCTCACCCCGCCCCTGGACCCCCGCGTAAAACATACATATAAACCGTTTCTCGCCGATGAAGAAAGCTACCATCAGAACTTTAGCCCGCTAAAAACATCCCGTTTCGCCATTTGTGCACCGCTGCTTTATACGCACTCCCCACTACGGTACTCATGCGTGTTCAGATACACTCAAAATAGCTTCCGCATGTGACCGAATTCGCCGGTGGGGCCGGGGTCGGTTTTATATAATATATGTGGATGTTTTAGCACCGATACGTTGTTGTATCACCCGATAACTCACGCAGGTGCGAACGGCATCCAGCTCACTCTCACTCAATAGCTCACTCACTCAAGGAAAACTTATGCCTGCGCGCTTTCGCCGCACACAAAAACCGGCCACTATAGCCATATCTTCATTCGCTGTAGTATGTGCACTGATACTAAGCGGGTGTTCCACCGAAACTGTCACAGTGGAAGGACCCACAGCATCAAGCACTTCACCGACTGCAGCAAGTACCCACAACCAGTTATCTTCACCCAGCAGCACCCCCTATGTCAGCCCAGCCGCCGCCTTTGAAACCCAGGAAGAGGACGCCGAAGAGCAGACGCACGATACCGGAATTTCTCCCGAGCAGGAAGCCAACCCCGTAACCGCACTGCCAGCTGCGAATGTATCGGATGCAGCCAGCGCCTTAACAACCCTGCAGTCCCTACCGGTCAAGGGCCGCGCACCCAAAACCGGGTATTCGCGGGATCAGTTCGGGCATGCCTGGACAGACACCGACCGTAACGGGTGCGATACCCGCAACGATATTCTGCGCCGCGATCTGTACGAGGTGACGGTTAAACCAGGAACACGCGCCTGCACAGTGCTCAGCGGCACCCTGGAGGATCCGTATACGGGGGTGAGCATCCACTTTAGACGCGGAAAAGACACCTCCCGCGCGGTGCAGATCGATCACGTGGTAGCCCTGTCTGACGCGTGGCAGACTGGCGCTCAAGAGCTGTCGAAGCAGCAGCGCATTGAGCTCGCCAATGACCCCGATAATCTGCTCGCTGTAGATGGGGCGGCTAACCAACAGAAGAGCGATGCGGACGCGGCTACCTGGCTGCCAGCTAATAAGGCGTACCGGTGCATCTATGTGGAGAAGCAGGTGCGCATTAAGGCGAAGTATGGGCTGTGGGTTAAGGCAGCCGAAAAGGAAGCGATGGTACGGGTGCTCAATGACTGTGTGAGCTCGGAAAACTCAGGCACCATTGAGCACACTCCCGTGGCCTCCCCTATTACTGAGCCCACGCGGGGTACGCCGCAGGCTCGGGTGCAAGCGCCTACACAGGAACCCGATTCTGCAGGAACGTATTACAAGACCTGTGCGGAGGCGCAGGCTGCCGGGGCAGCTCCTATTCGGCGTGGACAGCCGGGATACCGGGCGGCGCTGGATCGAGATGGTGATGGTGTGGCCTGTGAGGTGACAACGAAACACTAAAGTACCGGCTGCTTCTTTGGTGCGTGTATGAACCGACCTCTCATGAGTGACTATTCATGAAATGTCATGCTTCTTCATACACGCACCATTTTTGAGAGTCACATCACACTAAACCTGTGATTTAGCTGTGAATAAGCTGTATCCAGAGGCCTTTCTTTCATATTTACTTGATAAAGAAAGTAAATTTCTGGCAAGGTATTCTCATGACTAAAGACAGCACTGCATCACTCGGTCTTCTTATTTTCCGCCTAGCACTAGGCTTCACATTCATCATGCACGGCTTCCAAAAGGCCTTCCTCAATGGGCCCACCGCGCAAGGAGCAATCTTCGCCAAAATGGGTATTCCAGCCCCCGAACTATCGGCCTACTTCACTATTGGCGCCGAACTCATCGGCGGTATTATGCTGCTGCTGGGTATCGGAACACGCATCGCAGCAGCAGCCATCACCATCGCCATGGCGGGCGCCTACATCTTTGTTCACGTCAATGCCTCCTTCATCATCGACCCGAAAACCGGGGCCGGTTTTGAGTATGTCTTTGTACTGGGCATGGCGGCCATTATGTTTATCCTCGTCGGCGGCGGCAAATACTCCATTGATGCGCTGCTCCTGCCACAACGCGGCACCAAGAAAAGCTAGCCCCCTTAGCCGGGTGCGCCAAGGCACACCCACCAACCTTCACAAACCACATTAATTACCTAAAAGCGCCCTGCCGCTCACCGCTGGCAGGGCGCTGCTATGCCTCCAAGGCGTGCAAGAGGCCTGGTGATACGACAAGCGCATCCCAGTGTATCTTGACCGGGCAGAAACTGAGTCATAAAGACAGCTCCGGTCAGAGCCCCACCGGGTACAGCAAAGCCCCACACGTTACGGTGTAAACCGCGGTACGTGTGAGGCTTATGTGCTGCATAGTAGCAGTGCCCCCAGTGGGACTCGAACCCACACTGGGCAGATTTTAAGTCTGCTGCCTCTGCCAATTGGGCTATAGGGGCCTGAACCGGCCCTCACTACTTTCGCACGAAGTGAGGGCCAGTATCAAATCCTAGACACCTACAACCGTATTAGAGGTGTTCCTTCGTCTTTGCTGGGGCGGTACCGGTTGCCTCCTGGAACGCCAGGCGCGGGGTGCGCTGGCGGCGGATCGTAGTGGTATCACGGCCAAAGAGCTGGTTGAGTGCCCAAGTAGTCATAACACGCACAGTACGCTCAGTCGTGGGGATCGCAGAACCGTGGTAGCCGCGGTGCATAATCCACGCCAACGGACCAGCGAAGGTCTTACCCTTAAAGTTCGCCACGCCCTTCCACAGGCCCAGACCAGCCACCACACCGATCGTCTCGTGGTAGTAGTCAGTCAGCGGCTCACCGCGCCGTGCCGCCAGAATGTTCTTAGCCAGCACCAGCGCCTGGCGGGAGGCATGCTGCGCGTTCGGCACGCAGAAACCGCCCACACCGCCGCCGGAGAGGTCAGGCACGGCGGCGTTATCGCCAGCAGCCCAAGCGCCCTCAACCACGCCAGCGTCCCCGGCAACACGCAGGTCTGCGTTCACACGCACACGGCCGCGCTCATCAATCGGGAAGTCGGTGTTCTTCAGCATCGGGGAAGCCGCAACGCCGGCGGTCCAAATCAAGTATCGGTATCGATCTCACCAGCGGGAGACTTATCAGCCATATTAATCAGCTGCAGGTTACCGCCAGTAGCATCCGAGAGGGAGGTATTGAGCAGAATCTCAATGCCGCGGGCCCTCAGCTCGGCCACAACCTTCTCAGCGCGGTCTTCAGGTACCTCGGGCATAATGCGCGGGGCTGCCTCAATCATCACAAAGCGCAGGTCTGAGGGGGTCAGGCGGTCATTACGGTTGACCGCTTCACGCGCCATATCCTCAAGCTCAGAAATGGTCTCAACACCGGCGAAACCACCACCGACAATAACGAACGTCAGGGCGCGGCGGCGAGCATCCGCGTCCTCAAGAACGGAGGCAACCTCAATACGCTCCAGCACCCAGTTACGCACCGAAACAGCCTCTTCAACGGTCTTCATACCGATAGCGACCTCAGCCAAGCCGGGAATCGGGAAAGCACGAGTGACGGAACCAGCACCAAGAATAATCTCGTCATACTGCAGCTCGAACGGTTCGCCGTTATCAATGGGCTCAACTACAGCGGTTCGCGCCGCATGGTTCACAGAAACCACAAGGCCGGGAATGATCTCAGTATCACGCAGATGCTGACGCAGGGGAACAGTTGCGTTACGACCCTCCATTGAACCTGCAGCGACCTCAGGCAGGAACGGCTGGTAGGTCATGTAGGGGTTAGGCTCAACGATGGTCACTACCCCGCCGGTGGCTTTGACCGCCTTCTGAATCTTCTTCGCCACGGTGAAGCCGACGTAGCCGCCACCGACAATGAGGATACGCGGACGATCCTGAGCCAACTTAGTGAATGCCATATTATGCTACTTCCTAGGTTATATTCTGCCGCCGCGCGCAGGCGGGCTGGCTACGAAAGACCCCGTACGCCACGCCGCATAGCGCATCGCACGAGACAAGCCAAAAACACATGCACCTAACAGCGCAGGACCACAACGCAGAACCTGCGGGTGTACGTATTTTGCACTCTGTACTTACCTATCATTCTACGCGGTTGATAAGGTGAACACACACTTTATGAACCTGTAATAAACGGCAAATCGAAAAAATTATGACGACTTTTAGTTCTCATCCCGCACATGCGGCCGACGCACATGCCGGTGCATCTTATGCAGACGGTGCACCGTGAAGCCGGTGATCGCCAATAACCACAGCGCCAGCCCGCCCACAATCAGCGGCGGAACAACGCCCGAATCTTCAGCAGGCACACTCGGTTCAGGCACCTTAGCCTGGGGAATATTCTCCCCATCCTCGTGCACCGGTTCGGAGCCCGTCGGCTCCGGGGCGCTCACCTCCTGCTTGCGATGGATCGCAATCCAGTTACTAATCGACCCCAGGGGGTTCTCCGCAGCATTCGACGACGTACTCTGTGCGAGCGCCGCCGTAGGGTTAATAATGCCGAACCCGTACAACGGGTCACGGCCAGCAGGCCCGGCATCATCGGCGCTGGTAATAATGCGCTGAATAATCTGGGCGGCCGACAGCTCAGGGTATTTCGCTTTAATGAGCGCAGCCAAACCCGACACCAGCGGTGCAGAAGCCGACGACCCCGACCACAGCATGTACTTATTGTTCGGGGCCGCAGCGATCATATTCACCCCGGGCGCGGCAACAGCGATTGAAATTCCCTGAGAGGAAGAAGACCAGGATTCCCGCCGGGAGCTATCAACACTGCCAACAGTGAGCACACCCGGGATAGTAGCTGGTGCCCCCACCTGGGTGATGCCGCTGCCGCGGTTACCGGCAGAAGCCACCACCAGCACGCCTTTCTCCTCAGCGTACTTGAACGCGTCATCCCAGCTGCGTGGCCAGCTCGCCTTATTAGAGCCGATCGACAGGTTAATGATCTGCGCCCCGTTATCCACGGCGTAGCGTACCGCCTCCGGCAGCTGCTCATCAATGCTTTTACCGCCGCCGGTGCCCATGCTCAGGGATACTGGCAGGATTTTTGCCTCCGGGGCCACACCAATTATGCCGGCGGGTTTACCCGGCTGCCCGGCGATAGGGGCCACACCTGTGGTGTTGTGCCCGTGCCCGGCAATCAGGGAGGCAACCTCGGTACCGTGCATCGGCTCGGTTCCCAAACCTGTCCAGCCGTCTGAACTGCCAACGCCGGAGGCGTCGTGGCCTTTCAGGACGTTCCCTTCCAGGTCAGGGTGGGTGCCGTCCACGCCGGTGTCGATCACTGCCACAGTCACTCCGCGCCCGGTGCTTTGATTCCAGAGCTCAGGGAACTTGTAATCGTTAATCCAGTACTCGCGCTGGCGCACATCATCCCCCGCGCTGGTGCTGTTTGTGGCCGCCGGTGCGGAGGCCCCAGGCGCAGTTGGGGCCGATTTCGAAGGGGTTGGGGACGCGGTTGCAGAGGAACCCGGCGTGGGGGCCGCCAAAGCCGGGTTAAACCCGCCGGAGGCAGCCACCCCAACGCTTAGGGTGAGGGAGGCGACAACGGCGAAAGCTCTGTGCGCTAACCGGCGCGGTGCCTTTGAGGCGGGAGTCTCGGCGTGTTGTGCCGCGCCCGGCTGTTGCGCATCGTGCCGCTTATTCCAGTGAGTCGCCATTGTCCCTCCCTAAATAATTAGATCTCCTTGTAAAGTATTCTGCACTCTACAACTGTGAAAGCGCAATGCCGTCAAGGATGTCATGTTCACTTACTGTTACGGAATTAATCACACCGTCAGTAATCTCATTCAGACGCGTGAGGATCCTCGCATAAATAGTCACCCCAGCGCCGATCACATCCACCCGCCCGGGGTGCATATACCCCAGCTCGGCGCGCTCCTGGCGGGTCATACTACGCAGCATCTGGGCGGTACGCTGAACAGTCTCAAGAGACAATGAGGTGCCGTTAATCGCCTCGGAATCGTAGGTCTCTAAGCCCAATGCCGCAGCCGCGAGAGTGGTCGCGGTACCGGCAACCGCCACAGCGCGGGTGGCGGTGCTCAACGGCACAGAGCTCACAACGGTTTCGATGGCGGCGTCCGTATCGGCCTCAACCCGCCGCACCTGCTCATCGGTGACTGGCGCGGACACCATATGCCGCTCGGTCAGGCGCACACACCCCACGTTCACGCTTCGGGAGGAAATCACCTTAGCCTCAGCTCCCCTGCCGCCGCCCAGCACGAATTCAGTAGAGCCACCGCCTAGGTCAAACACCAGCGTGTTCTTATCCCCCGCACCAACGGCACGCATCGCACCCGTGAATGAGAGTGAGGCCTCCTCAGTGCCGCTAATCACCTCGGGCTCAATACCCAAGATCTGCTGAATACCCTCCATAAAAACCTTACGGTTACCGGCATCACGGGTGGCACTGGTCGCCACGAACCGCACCCGGTCTGCACCGTGCTCCTTAAGCAACTGAGCGTACTCTCTGGCGGCCTCAAAAGTGCGGTCCAGCGCCTCCTGCGCCAACCAGCCGGTGGCGTCCACCCCTTGGCCCAGCCGCACGATGCGCATCTGCCGCACCACATCCTTCAGGCGGGTGGTTTCCTTGCCGTTTTCATCAGTTTCGACGACTGCGTCCGCGATCAGCAGGCGGATCGAGTTCGTGCCACAGTCTATAGCGCCAATGCGCATCTCAGGCTCCAATCTAGGTTTTGCCGGGTTTGAGCGTTGCAGGTGGTATGCACAGCAGCTGGCAGCTAATCAGCGTGCCGCCACGCGGGGTCGCAGGCACACGTATCGGGGGTCCACCAGGGGGAGATCGCATCCAAAGCCCTATCCCCCATCGGGTTCACCCCGCGCCCCACCGAAAGAGTATGGCCGATGACGGCGTGCAGACACTTGACGCGGGTGGGCATACCCCCCGCCGAAATCCCATCAATCTCCGGAACCTCGTCAGTGCCGCTAATAATGCGGATACGCTCACGCTCGGCCAGATAATTCTCATGCGCGGCACGGTACTGCTGCGCCAGCTGCGGGTTCTGCGCCAATTCATCAGTCATCTCGTACATGAGACCGCCAGCCTCCAGCCGGGAGGCCGCCGCAGTAATGACCGGGTGGGCCAGGTAGAACACGGTCGGGAATGGGGTGCCGTTTGCTAATCGCGGGGCGGTGGCTGCCACCAGCGGGTTACCGCACACGCACCGTGCCGGAACCTCAACCACATCCCGCACTTTACGGCCCAGCTGGGCCGATAGCACCCGCACATCCTGCTCGGTGGGGACGAGGGTCTGAACCGTCACCCCAACCCCTTCAGGGACACGGTTCATCAGGTCTTCTTTAGTGCTCATTTATCCTCAATACTAAAAATCTACTGCCGCTTCTTCTGTGCACCCTGCGGGTTCTCCACCGAGTTCCACATCTTATTCGTCCACGAATCGTCGGGGGCGTTTTTCGCCGAGGCAGAGGTGTCGTCCACCTGCGTGTTATTCGAGTCAATGCCGGTCACCGCATATGGGGTGTCTCCCTCATTCACGTAGAACAGCCTGCTGCGGGCCTGCTGACGCACGTAGTTCTCGTCATCCCACCAGGTTTTCTCAACCTTTCAGCTGGGCGTTCTCCCGCTGCAGCTGCGAGATGTGCTCACGGGTTGATTCGATCTCCCGCAGCTGCGTGAAATAGTTATTAAAGCGTCGGGTAGGTTCCCACCAGCAGGGGCAACCACAATAATCGCCCCCACCAGGAACTGACCCGAAAAAAACCGCGCGCAGCAATTGGCGTCAGCTCATCCGGGTCTTGGTCGCTGCTGCCCTTCACGGATCATACGCCTCTGGCGTGCTAACTGCGGGCTTTCCTTACCGCGCCGCGGAGAACGGCCCGCCCCAATGACGGCGCTGGTGAGGGTGCCTACCGTGCTGGGAGACCGCTGCGTGTCCTGCTGCTCCTGCTTATTCCGGGAGGTTCCTGCTCCCTTCGCCTGAGACGACTTGGTGCGTTTACGCAGTCCACGGTTTTTCGGGGTGTCGGGTGTTTGAGCGGAACGGGACGGCCGGTTTTTCGCCGCGTGTTGACGTGCCCCAGCGGGGCGTCGTGTGCCCCGAGAAGCCGAGGCAGCTGAATCCTTCTGTCGGTCCCGTTCTGACATTGCTCTCTCCCTTCACCGCGCTGACCGTAACCATTCTATTCTACCGGCGGGCACCGCATCCTGTACCCGCCGCTACGTGCATTAACCGTGCAGGCAACGGCGGAGGGTGGCCACCCCGCACGGGGAATAGCCACCCTCTTACTACATGAGCCTATAAGCTACCGAGCACTTATGCTTTCTTGAAGCGGGGGAATGCTGACTTGCCGGCGTAAACAGCGGCATCGCCCAGCTCTTCCTCAATGCGCAGCAGCTGGTTGTACTTGGCCACACGCTCGGAACGTGCGGGTGCACCGGTCTTGATCTGACCCGCGTTAGTTGCCACAGCGAGGTCGGCAATGGTGACGTCCTCAGTCTCACCGGAACGGTGGGAAACCATGCAGCGGTATTCGTTGCGCTGTGCCAGTTCCATAGCGTCCAGGGTCTCGGTGAGCGAACCGATCTGGTTGACCTTCACCAGCAGAGCGTTTGCCGCACCCTCGTTAATGCCCTTCTCAAGGCGCTCGGGGTTGGTCACGAACAGGTCATCACCGACGATCTGAACCTTCTCACCGATCTGCTCGGTCAGGGTCTTGTAGCCTTCCCAGTCGTTCTCATCCAGCGGGTCCTCAATGGAAACCAGCGGGTACTTCGCCACAAGATCAGCGTAGTATGCGCTCATCTCTTCGGCAGACTTCTTCTGACCTTCAAACTCGTAGGCGCCGTCGTTGTAAAACTCGGAGGATGCCACATCCAGTGCGAGAGCAACCTGCTCGCCAGGCTTGTAGCCAGCCTTCTCGATTGCCTCAATAATGAGGTCAAGGGCCGCAGCGTTGGACTCAAGGTTCGGTGCGAAACCGCCCTCATCGCCCAGACCGGTGGAGAGGCCACGGTCGTGCAGCACGGACTTGAGCGAGTGGTAGACCTCGACACCGGCGCGCAGCGCATCCGAGTAGTTCTCGAAACCGATGGGAGCAATCATGAACTCCTGAATATCAACGTTGGAGTCTGCGTGAGAACCGCCGTTGAGGATGTTCATCATGGGAACGGGGAGCACGTGGGCGTTGGGCCCGCCCAGGTACTTGTAGAGGGGAAGGTCTGCGGACTCTGCGGCAGCCTTAGCGACAGCCAGAGAAACGCCCAGAATTGCGTTAGCGCCCAGCTTCCCCCTTGTTATTGGTGGCGTCCAGAGCAATCATGGCCTGATCGACGGTGCGCTGATCGGCGGCGTCGATACCGATAATTTCTTCCGAAATCTCTTCAATGACAGACTTGACAGCACCCAGAACACCCTTGCCCAAGTATACGGACTTGTCGCCATCGCGGCGCTCAACCGCTTCCCACTCACCGGTGGATGCGCCCGAAGGCACAGCAGCGCGTGCGAAAGCGCCGTCTTCGAGCAGAACCTCAACCTCAACGGTCGGGTTGCCGCGGGAATCTAGAATCTGTCGGGCGTGAACAGCGGTAATAACAGCCATGAAAATGCTCCTTGAAAATGTAAAGGATGTGGACGGCTCACTCGGCGTCAACGCCCGGGATAGGCGCGGCCTGCTCAAGTCGTATACAACTAAAATTTTAGCAAAACTCCCACATAAACACACCGGTTACAACAGGAATTTTTGCGATTCATGAAGGTATCCAACACCTTTAGTGGGGGGTACGTTGCAGAAAGTGCTCATGGCAGCACAGAACAACCCGCCGCTGCCGCTTACGCGGCGCAGACGGGTCGTTCGCTCTACCACAGTCTACGAATTGTACTCAATGAACTTACGGGTGTAGGTACGCAGGGCGCGTTCCGCATCCAGCCCATTCTGCCGTGCGCGGCACACCAGGGAGAAAAGCAGCTCACCAAAATCTTCTTCACTATAGGTAAACGGAAGATCGTCGTCTAAGGAGGTAGGCTCGGGCGGCAACACAATATCGGCCTTGCGAGCCTTAGCAATCGCCTTCGCCGCTAAGGCCAGCGCAGGCAGATGAGGAGGAATGCCGTCAAGCGGACCCCGATCGGATTTCTCCTTCTTCTTAAGCTCATCCCAGAAAACCTGCTGCTCGGCGGCGGTCATCCGGGACTCGCCCGAAGAATCACCGAAAACATTCGGGTGCCGATCGTGAAGTTTTGTGTCCAGGCCCTCAATCACCTGCTCAATCGTAAAGCCGCCCGGTTCTGCCGCCGCAATATCGGCGTGGAAGAGAACCTGAAGCAGAACATCGCCCAGCTCTTCACGTAAAAGCTGCAGGTTTGTGCCTTCGGGTGCTTCGACAGCCTCCACAACCTCATAGGATTCCTCAATCAGGAACCGGATGAGGGACTGATGAGTCTGCTCGGTATCCCAGGGACACCCGCCGGGCGCGCGCAGGGTCGCCATCGTGTGCACTAAACGCTCGAAGGCTCTCCCCGCACGTGCGGCAACCTCAGCTACGTCCTTCTCGGACGCTTTATCTTCATTCACAGGCAGATTCTCCTATAGATTTCAGTGGGTGTTACAGGTTCCAGTGCGCCAGCGCAGCCGCCATATGCGCAGGAATCCTAGCGCCAAGGCGCGGGAACATGCGCAGCTCCTCCACATAACGCTCCGCCTCAAGCTGGCGCGGATACCGCACAAACGCCTGTTCACTCGAATAATCAAACGCCGCCTGTACCGGAACCCCCGGGGTGAACGTGAGACTAATCGCCAGCGGCGACCCCTCACCCTCACTATACGAATCGGTCTTCAGCCGCGGAATATCCAGGGTCTCCTCAGGCACCAAGTCGAAGGTGCGCACCTGCTCCCAGAACCCGTTACGGCGCACATGCGTCAGGGCGTCATAGTACGAGCCAAGGGCACGCACACGAATCAGCACCGTAGTGGCATCCGTAGCCGTGCCGCCCTCACCGAACAAGGCCTCAACCACGGGAGCCAGACGATGCGCCACCTGCGCCTCGGTGAGAGTCAGGTTCCCCTCGGCGAGCTTCGTATCGGAGAGTACACTCACATCTGCGGCAGGCTGTACGGTGGGGGTATCCGGATCAGCGCAGACCGTGGGCGTATCGGGATCCGAGCACGTGGACTCAGGCTTTGCTCTGTCTCCGTCTCAGCAGCAGTCTGCTGCACGGGAGCCAGTAAAGACTCCTTCTCAACCGCAGGTACCAGCTCCTCATCATCCACATGCTCGGGAAGTTCAGGGCCGCGATGGGCCGTGCCCTCGCTGGCTGCGGCAGTCACAGTATCCAAGTCCGCAGCGCCCGTCATGGGGGCCTGTGCTTCAGGATCAACAGTATGGTCCGCTTCGGTACCAGCATCACCGGTATCCGCTGCGCGGGTGAAAGCGGCAGCATCGACAAGATTCGTCGTGTGCGCATCGGCGGGGCGTAAGAACCCGGCGGCGGCCTCAGCTGAAGCATCATTTGCCGCAACAGCAGAGGTAACATTCACAATCTTGCTGGAACCAGCGGCAGTGTTTTCCTTATCCTTCTCCCCTGCCGCGGTATCCTCAAGCTCGTCCTGCTGCCAAGAAGCGTCGGAAGAGACTGCGGGCAGAGGGCCGGTATCGTCGTTAACTGCCGCACCGTCGTCAGGGGCCTGCACCGGCTCGTCCTCGCCCAGGTCAGGGGCCGCAGCACCTTCATTGAGGGCGGCAACCGTCTCGTGCACCGTTGGGGCGGGGGTGCTGTCCTTCGCAGAATCCTCAGCGAGAGGTGCTTGAGTTTGCGGCTTCTGAAGTTTACTTTCGGCGCTGGCCACAATCGCCGCGAGCGCAGCGGCCATCCCATCAATGTCTTCCTCTTCGGCCCCGGAGTCTGCGGCTTCAGAGGTGTTCTCAGCTTCAGCAGTGGTGTCAGTGTGCGGAGCTAGACTCTGTGCGGTAAGGCTGGCGTGGCCCACCCCCACCTGACCCGGCTGGTTGCGGTCCCCAGACGTGTCGGTATCGGTGGTGGCTGCAATACTGTCTTCCTCGGTGCCGTCCAGTTTGGCATTATCCAGCTCGGTGTCATCCAGCTCGGTGCTGTCCTGTTGCGTGTCTTGACGGGAAACATCCTCACCGGAGAGGTCCTCGGTGAAGGAGTCCGCAGGCTCTTCGGTGGAGAGCACAGCATCTTCGACTGCAGGCTGATGCATTTCATCACGCTCGGAAGCCTCGCTCAGCAGCTCCTTAGCCTCATCAGGCTCATCGCTGCCCTCATCTGCCTTGACCAGGTTGAGGGGGGTATCCGCCCAGCGGCAGAGGCTCATCCTGGGTGTTTTCACGGAGCGCGGTCTCCTGCTCTTCCGGCGCCTGAGTCTCATCAAGGCCCGCCAGAGGCGCAGCGTCTGCCGTTTCGTTCAATACCTCATCATGCGTAGGCTCTGCCTTATCGGCGGTTTCAAAGCCATCCTGCGTCTTCTCGCCGGGTGCTTCGTCCCGCTCACTTTCGGTGTTGGTGCGCATCAGCGGGTCAGCATCGTAGTCGTGCGTCGGTTCAGGGGCGGCACCGGGTTCGGTGCCCTCCGCAAAGGCCGTGGCGGGTGCTGCCTCCGCTATAGTGTCCGCAGCGTCGTTATCCTGCTCTGTTGCCGGGAAAATATAGTTCTTATCCCAGTTCGTGGAGTCCGCAGCACTCATGTATGAGGCCTGCACCGCCACACGCCCGCCCAGGCTGGGGCTGGCCGCCACGAGGGCGCGGGTCCACACCGTACCCGAGTCCTGTGCCGCAACATAAAGCGCCGCTACGGAATCGAACCAGATGGTTCCGGGCACTACGACGCCCTTTCAATCTCATCCCCCTGGTAGTACAGGCGGTAGTTCATATCGTCATTAACCTGGTGCAGGTCAAAGGTGAGCTGCCCATGACCGTGCTCGCGCATGGTCTCAATAAGCGTGTAGAGCGGGTTGTCAGGGGTCAGCACTTCAGCATCAGGAGCATCAAATATCGGCTCCGGTGCGTGATGCGTGTCGTCACTGGTGCCGCTAAGACCCGCAGAGTCTGCTACAGCCGCAGACGCGCCCGTTGTTGCGGCCACGGCAGCAGGCTCAGGGGTGGGGGTGCTGCTTAACGGGTCTGCACCAGCAGCCTCAGCGGCTGAATCTTCCGGGGTTCGGGTGTCTTCTTCGTGAGGTTCAGCATCATCATGATGCAGTTCCCGCGATTCTTCCTCAACGCTCGCTACGGGGTTCTCACTGGGCTTCTTGAGGGAGTTCTGAATCGGGGCAAACTCGATCATGGGGACTTCCTCGAACCGCTCAACCTCATTCTCCGGGCGCGCCGAACGATGATTGTCCACGGCTCCCTCAGGGGCCTCGGCGGGGCTATCCGATGCATTAAAGGCAACTTCATCGGCGATGCTGGGGCTCTGGTGTGCTGCGCCTGTACCAGCTACTGATTCCTGCCCTGCAGGCACATAGTGCTCGATGTCTTCGGGGTCATTCTCACTATCGTCCGCCTCAGCAACCTGCCCGGTATCGGTTGTTTCTTGCACCGACGCCCCCGTATCTTGAGCCGAGATAACCGGCAGCGCCCCCGCGTACGTCTCAGGTTCCGTTACGGTGGTGTGGGCATCTTCTTCCGGGGTGTCGGGCAGTGCAGCAGCACCGTCTCGTCGGTGACCAGCTCAATCTTCTGCTCGGGGTCGTTCTCATCGTTAGTTAGCCCGAGACGGGTCATATAGTCTTTTACGCGCGCCTGACGGGTCTCTTCGTCTTCGTCCTCATCATCGTAGTCTTCGTCTTCGTCATCATAGTCGTCTTCGTACTCAGCTGAGGCGTCGTATCCCTCATCATCGTAGGGATCCTGGGCGGGCGCATCGTCAGTGTCGTAGTCGTCTTCGGGTTCCTGCGTTTGGGTGCTGGATTCGCTGGTTGTGGCTTCTAGTTCCTGTTCCTCAGCGCCGGGGTGCACCAGGTTCGCGCTGTCGGTGGAGTCCTGGTCGTGTTCTTCGAAGAAGTCTTCAGATGCAGCGGTGTGGCGTGCGTTTTCTTCGACAACACGCTGCCCCTGGGACCGCTGGCTTTCGGTGCGCACAAATTTCCGGAGGGATTCCTCCCACTGCTGCTGTTCCATCACTTTTTCGCTCAGGCTTCGCTCTTCCGCCTCCGCCGCGGCTGCTTCTTCAGCTGCGCGCACCTGTGCTTCCCATTTTTTCTTGCCGATTCCAAAGATTCCCACTGTGGTCCCCTCCACTAGTTCTTGTCGGCGCTCCCGGCGGACACGGCGAGAGCTGAGTGTGTCTGGTGTGTCTGCATCCCATTCTATCGCCTACCCGGTATATCAGGGCCGCAGAAATGCGGGTGAACCGCCGTATTTCTGCGGGCAAAACCGCTCAATGGTGCGGCACATGCCGTTTATGAGGCACGCCCCGGGTGGGATTTTATACAATAAATGGAATACCTAAACCATACCTGGAGTACCTGCCTCCATGCACACCGAAGCAAATTTGACAGTGCGTTCATCACTATGAAACGAACAAAAACCGCCTCACGATTGTTATTCAGCATAATGACGGTCGGGTAACTGCCTGAAGCATATTCTCAAAACCAGTAAGTTTTCAACACTTCTAGGCTAGAGGTTGGGGTGGGTAAAGGACGCCTCGCAGCTTTGCTTTCTCAAGTAGTTGAGCTCGTAAACGCTTTAGCTCCTTACGGGTCATGTGTTTCATATCAAGATAAACATGTCCCTGAGGTAGTTTCTGTTTAGTAGGGTTTTGAGAATCATCTACTACGCGGGAACCAGTATCTTCTGCTTCACCCACGCTAATTCCCCATACTCCCACAGATTGCAGACCCATCACCTGCGTATACTCATGATACGCTTCTTTCGCTGTTACTTTACTGTCACGAGTACCGGACAGTTCACCTTTATCACGCGGGAAAATAGCAAAAAGCTAACTGGTCAATTCACCCTCTTAATAAAACTCGGGTGGCCCTGACACATCCCATGCTTATTCAGTAATGTTCTCTGCGCCCATTACCCCCTTCATATGAGAGTCCATGAGACGAACATGCCGCCCTATCTGGGCTCAACATATATCTGCGCAGGTCACTTGTGGGTTCCTGCCCGGTGCATATGCAGAAGCCTATCCTCTAACGGATAACCTTCATAGCGCCAGGGTATTTTACAATGTCAGTTTTAATTATAATGAATTATTGATAAATATGTATCAATGTCAGCAATTAGTTTAATGTGTTCAGCATTTAAGTAAAGATGAGTATTTTCTCCGCCGTTCCCCCAAGTATATATAATAATCTCTTGAGTAAAATTAAATTCATTAAATATTTTTTAAATAATTTATTTTTCGGCGCAAGGTAAAGCTCATCATAAAATATAATTAACCGCAATTATTTTCTGATATGTTCTTGGTTCCGTGAAAGAATCCAGTGGGGCATCCTCACCGTTAAAACGCCCGCCCACTAGGACAAGTGGATATACTCTACCGGGCCTCATCCCGTACCGGGTTTGCGGCTTTCGCGGCTTTTGCCAGCTCAAAACGCACCGCACGCAAAGCGGTCGCAGCCATCACCCGCACGCCCACGCCGATAGCGCGCTCATCGGGGTTGTAATCCCCCTGATGCAGGTCATATGTCGGGTCTTCAGGGGCGCGGGTACCCAACCGGAACATTGAGCCCGGAACTTCCTGCAGCATCCAGGCGAAGTCCTCTCCGCCCATAGACTGCTCTACCAGCACGATTGAGTCCTCCCCCAGCTCAGCCCGGGCGGCGTTCTCAATCATGGTCGTCTCGGTGTCGGTGTTCACCACCGGCGGCACCCCGCGAATATGCTCCACCCGGGCGTTCACCCCGAAAGGCACCGCGACCTGCTCAATCACCTCATCCAGCAGCTGCCCGGCGTGGCGCCACACCTCAACGTCTAGGCAGCGCATAGTTCCCGCCAAATACCCTTCAGCGGGGATGGCGTTTGGGGCCACCCCAGCGTTCACCTGCCCCCAGGCGACCAGCACCCCCGAACGCACATCGGTGCGGCGAGTCAGCACTGCGGGCACCTGCACCGCGATCTGACTCATCGCGTAGATCAAATCCTCCGTCAGATGCGGCCGTGAAGTGTGCCCGCCGTGGCCGCTCAAATGAATTTTGATCGTATCCGATGCGCTGGTGATCGCCCCGATACGTGTGCCGATCTGCCCCAAATCAACTTTCGGGTCGCAGTGCAGGGCAAAAGCGCGCGGCACGCCCCGCAGCAGGCCCTGGTCGATCATCTGCACCGCACCACCCGGCAGCTGCTCCTCAGCAGGCTGAAATAGGATGCGCACGCTGCGGCCCAGCGGGGTGCGCTCGTTCAGTTCGTGCAGCGCAAGCGCCACCCCGAGCATAATCGTCTGGTGAATATCGTGCCCGCAGGCGTGCATCACTCCCGGCACGGCTGAGGCATACTCCAAGCCCGTCTGTTCCTCAATGGGCAGGGCGTCAATATCGGCTCGCAGCGCTAAGGCGAACGGGCCGTTGCCGATGTCCACATAGCAGCCGGTTCCTTCGCACGCCACAGGGCTCATGCCCGCACCACGCAAGTGATTCATAATACGCTCGGTTGTTTTCACTTCACGGAACGAAAGCTCCGGGTTGCGGTGCACCTGCCGACGGAATTCGGTCAGGGTGGGCATCATGCGCGCAACCCACTCGTCAAACACCGGGGTTGAAAGATCGTAACGTGAATTAGCGAAAACCATACTTACTATTAAACACCTCGCGGCACCGGTAGGAAGAACTTTCACCCCGCAACGGGGCTGTTTCTTCCCACCCGGTGCCGCGCATCGGACTGGGTGAGGGCGCCTATAGGGAGCGTGCCAGAATGGCCTGCTTCACCTCAGCAATGGCCTTAGTAATCTGAATACCGCGCGGGCATGCCTCGGTGCAGTTGAAGGTGGTGCGGCAGCGCCACACGCCTTCTTTGTCATTGAGGATTTCAAGGCGCAGGTCTCCGGCGTCATCACGGGAGTCGAAAATGAACCGGTGCGCGTTCACAATCGCGGAAGGACCGAAGTACTGACCATCCGTCCAGAACACGGGGCACGAAGAGGTGCACGCGGCGCACAGGATGCACTTTGTGGTGTCGTCAAACCGTGCGCGGTCCTCAATGGTCTGCAGACGCTCACGTTCCGGCTCATTGCTGTCATTAATGAAGAACGGCATGATTTCGCGGTACGCCTGGAAGAAAGGCTCCATGTCCACGATCAGGTCCTTCTCGCAGGGCAGGCCCTTAATCGGCTCGACCGTGATCGGCTTGGTCATGTCGAGGTCTTTCAGCAGGGTCTTGCACGCCAGACGGTTACGCCCGTTAATGCGCATTGCGTCCGAACCGCAGATGCCGTGCGCGCAGGAGCGCCGGAACGAGACGGACCCATCCAGTTCCCACTTGATTTTGTGCAGCGCATCCAGCACACGGTCGGTGCGGTACATCTGCAACTTAAAGTCGTCCCAGTACGCCTCGTCAGAGACCTCGGGGTTGTAGCGTCGCACCCGGATAGTCACGTCGTAGGTGGGGATAGCGCCGCCGTCGCCGCCGGTCATACCTTCAAAAAGCTTGACGGATTCCGGTTCAGGAAGTTCGTTTTCAGCCATTTTAGTACTTACGCTCCTTGGGCTCGTAGCGGGTGTAAATGACGGGCTTAGTGTCGAAGCGCAGGCCCTTCACGCCCTCAAACTCAGACTCGGGGTCAAGGTAGACCATGGAGTGCTTCATGAAATTCATATCGTCACGCTTGGGGAAATCCTCGCGGTAATGGCCGCCGCGGGATTCCTGGCGGTGCAGGGCCCCTACCGACATGACTTTCGCCAGCTGTAGCAGGAAGCCCAGTTCCACAGCCTCCAGCAGATCAAGGTTAAAGCGTTTGCCCTTGTCCTGGATGGAGATGTTCTCGTAGCGTTCCTCCAGCTCACTAATGACTTTCAGGGCGCGGCGGATGGTCTCTTCGGTGCGGAACACCTGCATGTCAGCGTCCATGGTCTTCTGCAGGTCTGCACGGATAGCGCCGACCTTCTCGGTACCTTTGTTTTCACGCAGGGTATCCAACAGACCCAGCACGCGGTCAGCAGCATCATCGGGAACCGGCAAAAACTCTGCGGATGCGGCGTATTCGGCCGCTTTACGGCCCGCACGTTTACCGAACACGTTAATGTCCAGCAGCGAGTTGGTGCCTAAGCGGTTCGCGCCGTGCACCGACACGCAGGCCACCTCACCGGCAGCGTACAGACCCTGTACGGTTTCTTCGCTGTTGAAGTACACCTCGGTCTCGTTGTTCGTGGGAATACCGCCCATTGCGTAATGCGCGGTGGGGAACACCGGGATCGGCTGGTGGTGCGGCTCAACCGCCAGGTAGGTGCGGGCGAAACTCGGTGATGTCCGGCAGCTTCTCGTCAATGTGGGAGGGTTCCAGGTGGGTCAGGTCCAACAGCACATAGTCTTTGTTGGGTCCACAGCCGCGGCCTTCACGCACCTCATTCGCCATTGCACGAGCCACAATATCGCGGGGAGCCAGGTCTTTAATGGTGGGTGCGTAACGTTCCATGAAACGCTCACCGTCAGAGTTACGCAGGATGCCGCCCTCACCGCGGGCGCCTTCCGTCACCAGAATACCCAGCCCGGCCAGCCCGGTGGGGTGGAACTGCACGAATTCCATGTCCTCCAACGGCAGGCCGCTACGCAGGGCGATCGCCATACCGTCACCGGTGAGGGTGTGCGCGTTCGAGGTGGTCTTGAAGATCTTGCCGCAGCCGCCGGAGGCGAACACCACAGATTTTGCCTGGAAGACGTGCACTTCACCGGTTGCCAGGTCGTAGGAGACAACCCCGGCGGGGCGGGGGCGGCCTTCTTCATCTTTGACCATCACCAAATCGAGCACATAGTACTCGTTGTAAAACTCCACATTGTGGCGCACGCAGTTCTGGTAGAGGGTCTGCAGGATCATATGGCCGGTGCGGTCGGCGGCGTAGCATGCGCGGCGTACCGCTGCTTTACCGTGGTCGCGGGTGTGACCGCCGAACCGGCGCTGGTCAATACGCCCCTCGGGGGTGCGGTTGAAGGGAAGACCCATTTTTTCAAGGTCGAGCACGGCATCGATGGCTTCTTTCGCCATAATCTCTGCCGCATCCTGATCGACGAGGTAGTCACCGCCTTTGACGGTGTCAAACGTATGCCACTCCCAGTTGTCTTCCTCGACGTTAGCCAGTGCGGCGCACATACCGCCCTGGGCGGCGCCGGTGTGGGAGCGGGTGGGGTATAGTTTGGTCAGCACGGCGGTGCGAACTCGCTGGCCCGCTTCGATGGCGGCGCGCATCCCGGCACCACCGGCGCCGACGATCACTACATCGTACTTATGTACCTGCATGATGTTCTTTCTTGTATCGAAAACTCTGTACGTGTGCTGGCCGTCGTTAGCGGGCGGCGCAGAAGCTGGGCAGCAGGTGGGATGCCGCGCCTGAGGGGCAGGGGTCGAAGGTGAAGATCGTGAGGGTTCCCACCAGAAGCACGAACGCCGAGGCGAGGAACAGAATAATCTTCAGCCACACGCGCACCCGGTCTTTTTCGGCGTAATCATCAATCACCACACGGATGCCATTAGTGCCGTGCAGCATCGCCAGCCACAGCAGCAGCAGGTCCCAGACCTGCCAGAACGGGTTGGCCCATTTACCGCCCACGAACCCGAAATCAATGGCGTGGATACCTTCCCCCACCATGAGGTTTACAAACAGGTGGCCGAAGATCAGCACCACCAGCAGAACACCTGAGAGGCGCATCCCCAGCCAGGCGAACATCTCAAAGTTATTGCGTTTAGAGGAGGAGCGGTTGTACTTGACGCCATCAATCTTGTTATCGCGGATGCGCGGGATGGCAACGCGGGATTTTAGCGGGGTAGCCATGGCTTAGTGACCTCCAATGTGGGCGAAAACGTTCGGCAGGTGGCGTACTGCAAAACCGGCAACAAAAATGACCCACAGCACCAGCACAACCCACAGGATTTTAATGTGGTTGTAGGTTGCTTTCTCGGAGGTCTCAATAATCCCGTCCTTGTTCGGCTTCTGAATGTGCTCAACCTTCGAGTTGGTGGCCGGGCCCCAGAAGTCAATGAGGATAATGCGGATACCGTTGAACGCGTGGTAGACAATAGCCGCAACGAGGGCCATCTCCCCCAAACCCATGATGGGGTTCTTGTATAGGCTCAGCACGCTGTTGTATGCCTCAGGGGAGATACGCACCACGGCGGTGTCGAGCACATGAACCAGTAGGAAGAAGAAAATGGCGATACCCGTTACGCGGTGGGCCACCCACGACCACATTCCATAGCGGCCGCGGTATAGGGTGCCCTTAGACATATTCGGCACTGAATAACCTCCTGTAGACCGCTGGAGAGCATCGGGGTCTGTGTGAAACCTCAGAGGGAAGCGCTCCCAGCGACAACCGTGAAATCATATTGTTGCTTACAAGATACCAGGTTCGCGCAGGGCTTATTGACACAATGTCGACTATATTAGACAGGTTAATTAGGTCATATCTCTTTAGCGATATCCTGTTCTGCGGCGAGTTCATGCGGAACTAACCTTAACCTTATGTGATAAAAATCTACTATCAGCAGCTGGCAAAAAGGTTAAGAAACGAGAACATGACGCATCCCGCGATATTCTGTAATTGATGAATACTACACTTTCGCGTTTTCGACCGTTCATTCCAGCCGGGGGCGTCGGTTCCCGTCTCTGGCCTCTTTCCAGAGCACACGCCCCAAAATTTCTGCTCGACTTAACGGATTCGGGTAGTTCCCTCTTAAGGGAAACATATGACCGACTCATTGATTTGAGCAATGGCTCGCTCATGGTGGTCACTGGGGTCGCCCACGCAAACGCTGTCACTCAGCAGATTCCCGAGCTCCGCGCCGCCGATCTGGTTCTTGAACCCTCCCCGCGCGATTCCGCCGCCGCCATTGGGCTAGCCTGCGCTATCCTGCACCGCCGCGAACCCGATGCGATCATTGGCTCCTTCGCCGCTGATCACGTGATCAGCCCCGTCGACGAGTTCCAACGGGTCGTCATTGAAGCGGTAGAGACCGCCGCGACCGGCAAAATTGTCACCATTGGCATCACCCCCACCCACCCCTTCAAGCGCTTTTGGGTATATTCACGCCCGGGAGTCGCTGGGGATTGAGCAGGCACCCCACGCCCTCGCCGTGGATTCTTTCGTTGAGAAGCCTGATGCGGCAACCGCCCAGAAGTACCTGGACTCCGGCGAATACGCCTGGAACGCGGGCATGTTCGTAGCCCCCGCCGAGTTAATGCTCAAACACCTTGCAGCCAACGAGCCCGAACTACATGCGGGTATTATGCAGATTGCTAACGCCTGGGACAGCCCGGAGCGCGAAGACATTATGGAACGAGTGTGGGGCACCCTGCCGAAAACCGCTATTGACTACGCGGTGGCAGAACCCGCAGCCGCAGCAGGCGATGTTGCCATGGTACCCGGCTCATTCAGCTGGGATGACGTGGGAGATTTCGACGCCGTAGCGCGCCTTAACCAGGAGAAAACCGGTGAGGATCTCACCATCCTTGGCGATAACCAGAATGTTCTTAACCAGGGCTGCAGCGGTATTGTCGTCTCAACAACGGACCGTAAAATCTCGGTGATTGGGCTGGACGATATTGTGGTGGTAGACACCGATGACGCACTGCTGGTCGCCCCGCGTTCGCAGGCGCAGAAAGTCAAGGAGGCGGTGAGCGAACTCAAGGAGCGCGGACTCACCGAGCTGCTCTAAAATCTCACCAGCAAAAGTGCGCGGGGAAAGTGTGCCCGGCTAAAGCGTACTCAGTAAAACACGCCCGGGTACAGCCTCCCCGAAGAGCAGTGAGGGGTGCCCGCGCACTTTTGCCAGCGGCACATGCATAAGGCTCCCGTATCGGTCATATCAACCGATGCGGGAGCCTTCAGCTTATTGTGTTCAGTCAGTGCCTTCGCGGCTAATGTCCGTGATCACCCTCATGGCTTTCACCGTGCCCGTGGTCCTGAGTCGGGGCCGGTTTCGAGGATGATGTACCGCTTAGCTCATTTGGAGTCTGCGGCAGCTCAACGCTCACCAGGGTTTTGGGGGCCTTAGCATCTGCAATATTCACCGCGTGCAGCTTTTTCGTTGCTGGGTCGCTCACATAGGCGGTCTTACCATCCACCCACAGGGCCGGGCGCGGGATCCTGCCACGTTTCAGATTCGCTCCAGGCATCCATGAGCTGTACCGAGCCCGAGTTCAGAGCCGGTGGCCGGGTCAAAAATACGCAGTTTACCGTCGGTAGTTAGCAGCAGCGCCTCCCCCTGAGGCCCACGCCCTAATGACCGGAACGTGTAGCTTACCCCCTGCGGCAGGGAGTATACGGTGCGTTTTTTCGCCACAGTGTCGATAATGGCGAACTTCTCGGGGCGTTCGAGTTTGGCTTCTTTATCGGTCTTATAGTCCGCCAAAACATACTGCGAGTCGGCCGAGCCTGCCTGGTTCCCGGAACGCGAGTATGGGTTTTCAGGGTTGTTCACCTTGGTGAACGTGCCATCCCGGTAGATGAGCGCCCCGTCGGTGCACCCAACGGTAATCACACCGTCTTTGGCAATAGCCTCGCCGTGAACACCAGGGCATTCTTTATTCTCAGTAATGGTCTTGCCCTGAGCGTCTACCACAGCCGCACCGGTGCGGGTCTTCTCATCCCCCACCGACACCAGGTAATGCCCATCCGGCAGCGGAATGGCGAACCCGTGATGCGGTGCGGGCAGTTTCACCTGCTGGGTTTTCAGCTCGGAGGCGGTGCGTTTATTCACGGTCAAAGTCGGAGGGACTATACACCTCGAAAGTGCCGGTGCCGTCGGCAAAAGCGGCGCTCTTACCATTATCGGTAATCACATGCCCGGTATGATCCGCAGCCAACGACAGGGAGCTGAGGGTGGGGGTAGTCGTGTAGTAATGCGAGTGGTCCCCGTGCGGCACCGACCATGCCCCCGTGTCTAAGAACGCGTAACTGTTGCCATCAGCAACCACGAGGTGACGGTTATCCCCGGCGGGGGTAAGACGCAGGAACCCGTCTTTTTTAATGTCCTGCAGCAGCTTCATATCTTTAGCGTCGTATACGAGCACGCCGCCGTCATAGGTAACAGCTACACGACTGGAGGGGCCTTTGCTTTCAACGATGGGGGCTGCGGAGGCGCTGGCGCTTGCCGATGAGCTTTCCGAGCTGGAGGCACTGGTACTAGTGGAGCTAGCACCCGAGGAGCATCCGCTGACTACCAGGGTAAACAGCGCCCCGAAACAACTAAGGGATGTTAAAAATTTTGTACGTGTGTTGCGCATGTGAACCACCATAACATAAATGAGAACCATTCTTCTAAACGGTTATACAGTGGTCCACCTCTCTCATAAATGGCTGTAGGGTAAGGCACCAAAAAGGCACGGGCGCATGCGCCCGTGCCTGACTAATATATTTCCGCTCTTTACGCCACGTTCTAAGAAGCCGTTATTCTATGGCCAGGTCAATGCTTCCCAGCAGCTCCCACTCCGCCCCGTCATAGGCGTAGGCGTGCAACGCATCCACCGCGAAAGAACGCTCAGCAGCAGGAAGCGCATCAAAAACAGTTTTTGCTTCAGCCACCTGCCCGGGACACAAGTTCTGGCCCAGCGTAATATGCGGCACGTACGGGAACGGCGTGGCACACTCCCCCAGCTCCCGCACGCACACCTGATGAAGCTGGTGCAGCGCATCCGCGCCGCAGTCAATCGACAGGTAATCCACCTCAGTCACCGGGCGGAAAGTACTCACCCCACCCACCTGCAGTCTGACCGTGCCGGTATCCCCTAGGGCTTGCGCAAACTTTACCGACCGCCACCCGGCCTCGACCTTCTCACTGAGCTGCCCCACATACACGGTCACGTGTGCGCTGAGCCCCACGGCGATGTCCTGCTCACGCTTCCACCCCAGCAGGCGGGATGCCAAGGGGTCGGGCACATGCGCAATAAGGCTCAGGTAGCGCTGCCCCTCTTTCAGCGTCGGTGAGGGACGCCTCAAGCTGGCGGTGTATTCGGCGGTCACGGTCGGGCTCCTTCGGTTTCTGACGTATTAACCGGTTGCGTGGTTAGCCGCGTAGCGCGGGCAGGAACCCCACGCGGTCATAAACATTCTCAAGGGTAACGGTCGCTATCTCACGCGCCTTCTGCGCCCCAATAGCCAGCAGACGATCCAGCTCAGCGGGGTCTGCCACAAGTTCAAGGGTGCGTTCACGCATGGGTGATAGCTTCTCAACCGCCACCTCAGCCAGATCGACTTTCAGATGGCCGTACATTTTCCCCTCGTACCGGGCAACAATCGCGTCAATGCTCTCACCGGTCAGTGCAGAGTAGATCGACAGCAGGTTCGACACACCGGGTTTCGTCTCACGATCGTAGGCGATCACGGAACCATCATCGGTGACGGCGGATTTAATTTTCTTCGTGGTGGTTTTAGCGTCATCCAGTATTTTAATGAGGCCCTTCTCCGTTGTTGCCGACTTCGACATTTTTGAGGTGGGCTCCTGCAAATCGTAAATCTTTGCGGTCTCTTTCAGAATCGCCGGTTCGGGCACCACAAATGTCTCCCCAAACCGCGAGTTAAACCGCTGCGCCAGGTTACGGGTGAGCTCAAGGTGCTGGCGCTGGTCCTCGCCCACAGGCACCGCATCCGCCTGGTACAGCAGAATATCCGCAGCCATGAGCACCGGGTAGGTGAACAGCCCCACCGAGGCGTTGTCGGTCCCCTGTTTCTGCGCTTTGTCTTTGAACTGGGTCATGCGGGATGCCTCACCGTAGCCGGTAATGCAGTTCAGCACCCACGCCAGCTGGGCGTGCTCAGGCACATGGGACTGCACAAAGAACGGGGACCGCGCGGGGTCGATGCCAGCGGCAATGTACTGCGCGGCGGTCACGCGGGTGCGCTCACGCAGCGCCGCTGGGTCCTGCGGAACCGTAATCGCGTGCATATCGGGGATGAAGAACAGGCATTCGTTCTTCGGGTCTTCCTGCATTTTCACCCAGTTACCGACCGCACCAATATAGTTGCCCAAGTGCAGGGAATCCGCTGAGGGCTGCGCCCCCGAAAACACGCGGGTGCGTCCTGCAGACGCGTTGGGGATATTGGTTGTATGAGGCGTGGTGCCCTCGGGCAGGTTTTCCATGGTCATCCTTGTAGCTTTCTGGGGTGAAAATGCGGGGTTCGGGTACAGGGTTAGAGCTGGTAGTCTACCACCAGCGGCGCGTGATCGCTGAACCGCTCATCGTAGGAGGCGGCACGATCAACCGTCGCTTCCACGGCTTTCGCGGCGAGCGCGGGGGTAGCCATATGGTAGTCGATGCGCCACCCGGCATCATTATCGAAGGCTTTGCCGCGGTAGGACCACCAGGTATAGGGCCCAGGCACCTCACCTGCGAGTTTGCGCGCCACGTCCTCATAGCCGATATCGCCGAAGAATTTATCGAAATATGCGCGTTCTTCGGGCAGGAAACCGGCGCGTTTCTGGTTTGCCTTCCAGTTTTTAATGTCGAGCTCGGTGTGCCCCACGTTGAGGTCTCCCACAATGAGCACGTGATCCGAGTGCTGAGCGAGTTCGGGCAGGCGCACGAGCATACGGTCGAGAAAGCGGTATTTGTCATCCTGGCGGGGCGTTCCAACCTCGCCGGAGTGCACGTAGGCGCTTACAACAGTGAGGGTTTCGCCGGTGGGCAGAGTGTAGTCCGCCTCAACCCAGCGGCCAGCGTCCGCGAAATAGTCGTCGCCGATCGTGGAGCGGGTGGCGACAGGCTGGTTTTTCAGCAGTTCACCGTTCGCGTTGGGAGTGTTTGCGGGTTGCCACCAGCACCCCGGCGCGTCCTTTGGCAGCGGCTTCGGCGTGCAGAATATTCCAGTCGTCTTCGTTGAGAAGTTCGCGCACGATCGTATCGGGGGCACGAACCTCCTGCAGGCAAAGAATATCAACGTCGCGGCCAGCAAGCCATGTGGCCATATCTTTCCGGTAGGCGGCACGAATACCGTTGACGTTTACGCTGGCGACACGCAGAATTTTAGCGGCGCGACTCATTCTTCACCCCTCATTTCGTCGTTGACCATTCCCATCCCGTTGGATGCTGTGGTGTTAATAGTATCCAGCGCACGCTCAATCATGGCGCGGGACTGTTCCCCGTCTTCGTTCAGGTATTTGCTGATTTCTCGGGACTGTACCAGTACAATCTGAAAACTATGTGACAGTTTATCGGCGAGCATCCCATCCTGCTCTTCAGCGCGAGCGTGTGCCAGCGCCTTATAGCTGGCACGATTCGCCCGTACCGCGGAGAGAACCCCCACCACCAGGTAGCATGCCAGCCCCAGCCACCCAAGAATCAGCCCGGCAAGTACCCAGCCGAGCACGGAATCGGCGGCTGCGATGGCGGCACCCAACAGCACCACAAGGATGAGCATACCCGCCCCCGCACCGATCATGGCTTTACGTTCAGATGCCTGTGAGGCAGCATCGGGGTGAGCGTCGTGTGTGAGCATAGTATTCATTATGCCAGGAATGCACCGGTGCATCCGGTTCGGGCAGCAATTTTTGTCGTGATGCTGTACGGGTAAATATTTGCTGGGGAGGGTAGACTATGTTTTATGATCCCGATTAACCCTTCCGGCAGCAGCTTTGACGCCAACGAAACCCTCGGCGCAGGCAGAGACCCCCACGACAGCGAAACCACACACCCGGTGGATGAGGCTGAGCACCCTGTACACCCCGACGAGGCGGGCCTGCTGGCTCAGACACTGCCGCCCGTGCCCGGGCCGAAGTATGAGCAGGTGATTCGTCTGCTGGAGCAGCGCTACATTATCCCCGGCAGCCCCGGCGATAAGCTGCCCACTGAGCGGGCGTTGCAGCTGCAGTTTGGGGTGAGCCGTCAGACGGTGCGTAATGCCCTCAAATACCTGCTTGATAAGGGCCTGATCTATAACCAGCAGGGTTCCGGCACGTACGTCGCGGACCATTCACAGGCCAGCTTTATCCCGCGTATCTGCTCGTATGCTGAAGATATGAGCCGCCGCGGCATGGAGTCGTCTACGCGCATGATCGCTACCCGCTGGGTTGAGGCTGATGAGAGGATTTCTTCTAATCTGCTGGTGCCGGTCGGTTCGCAGGTGTTGTATGCGCGGCGGTTACGGCTGGCCAATGGCACCCCGATCGGCTTTGAGCGGGTCTACCTGGTGCCTGATGCCGCCAGCACGGTGCTGGATCCGACGGTGTCGCAGGCGTTTGCGGGAGGTTCCCCGCAGGAGGAAGGCTCGGAGTACACGGTGGAGCACGGGCGGATGCGCATTGAGGCGTCCCTGTTCTCGGAGCAGGATGCCGCAGATTTTAATGGCTTCCCCACGGTGGGTGCCGCTGCGCTGCAGGTGACGCTCACCGGCTACACCGGTGAAGGCGAACCGGTAGAGTACAGTGTGACCCTCTATGAGTCCGCAGCGTATTTTTACGAGATGATTCTTTAGCTTCTTCGCAGCCGCAGCTTGTAGGCGGCAGAGCCCTCACACACGTTGTTCCTGCGTAGCCCCCTGTTACCGGGGGTGTGTACCCCGGCCGTGGGAGTATTACGCAGGAACAACTGTGAGTGATGCGGCGAGGCAGTTAGCCTGCCTGACGTTCTGCGGTCTCCACAACATTAACGAGCAGCTCCGCGCGGGTCATGGGGCCCACGCCACCGGGGTTTGGGGACACCCAGGACGCCTTCGCGGCTGCCTCGGGGGAAACGTCACCGAAGAGTTTCTTCTTACCGGTTTCGGGGTCTTCGGCACGGGAGACGCCCACATCCAGCAGGATTGCACCGTCCTTCACCTGGTCCGCTTTCAGTACGTGCGGCACACCCACCGCGGCAACAATCACATCCGCCTGGCGCAGCACCTCGTCAAGGTTCTGGGTACCGGTGTGCGCCAGGGTTGCGGTGGCGTTGATCTCACGGCGGGTCAGCAGCAGCCCCAGCGGGCGGCCCACGGTAATACCGCGCCCAAGCACCACAACGTTCTTACCGTTCCAGTCGATGCCGTGGCGCTTCACCAGCTCAATCACGCCGTTGGGGGTGCACGGCAGGGGCGAGTCCAGCGGCTCTGAGACGTTCAGCACCAGCTTGCCGAGGTTGGTGGGGTGCAGCCCGTCTGCGTCTTTCTCGGGGGCGATCTTCTCCAAAATACGGTTAGTGTCCAGGTGCTTAGGCAGGGGAAGCTGCACAATGTAGCTGGTGCAGGCAGGGTCGTGATTGAGCTTATCAATCTCGGCCTCAAGCTGTTCCTGGGTGATGTCTGCGGGCAAATCCACGCGGATCGAGTTAATGCCGATCTCGGCGCAGTCGCGGTGCTTGGCGCCCACATAGGAGTGGGAGGCGGGGTCGTCCCCCACGAGTACTGTTCCCAGACCGGGGGTGATGCCGCGAGCTTTAAGCGCCTCAACGCGCTCAGTCAGCTCATTCTTAATGGCCGCGGCGGTGGCTTTGCCGTCGAGAATCTGTGGCATGATGAGTTCCTTCCTTGGTGTCATGCACCAGCCTGCAGGCCGGTGCCTTGGTTATTTGTTCCGTCCCGGGTGGCTCCGGGGCGAGCTGGTTGTGTGTGCGTGCTCAAAGACCCCACCCAGCGAGGTGCCGTGGCGGGGTCTTTAAGAGGTCTACCAGTTTTCGCTTCCCACGTAGAGCGGGTACTTTTCGCACAGTACGCTCACGCGCTGACGCAGGGCCGCGATATCGTGCTGCGGCAGCAGCACTGAGGCAATAATATCGGCGACCTCGGTAAAGCCTGCCGCGTCAAACCGCGGGTTGCCAGGGCTGAGGTGCCGATGCGCAGCCCGGAGGTCACCAACGGCGGGCGGGGATCGTTCGGCACCGCGTTGCGGTTAACGGTAATACCCGCATCGTGCAGCAGGTCTTCCGCCTCTTTACCGGTGAGCTGGTGGTGGCGCAGATCGACCAGTACCAGGTGCACATCGGTACCGTCGGTGGCGATGGAAACGCCCGCATCGCGCATATCCTGGTGGGTTAGGCGCTCAGCCAGGATACGCGCCCCCTCGATTGTGCGTTTCTGGCGGTCTTTGAATTCTTCGGTTGCGGCGATCTTGAAGGCGGTCGCTTTCGCTGCAATCACGTGCATGAGCGGGCCGCCCTGCTGCCCGGGGAATACCGCCGAGTCGATCTTTTTCTTAAGCTCTTCGGTGCACAGGATAAACCCGGAGCGGGGGCCGCCTAGGGTCTTGTGCACGGTCGAGGAAACCACGTGGGCGTGCGGCACCGGGTTGGGGTGCAAACCAGCCGCCACCAGACCGGCGAAATGAGCCATATCAACCCACAGGTAGGCGCCGACCTCATCGGCTATCTCACGGAATTTCGCGAAATCCAGCTGGCGGGGGTATGCCGACCACCCGGCGATAATAACCTTGGGACGCTCAGCGAGCGCAAGCTGCCGCACCTGCTCCATATCGACCCGACCGTCGTCGCCCACCTCGTAGGCGACAACTTCGTAGAGCTTACCCGAGACGTTCAGTTTCATACCGTGCGAGAGGTGCCCGCCGTGCGCCAGTGAAAGGCCCATAATCTTCTCACCGGGGTTCAGCAGGGCGTGCATGACGGCGTTATTTGCCTGGGCGCCGGAGTGGGGCTGCACGTTGGCGTGCTCGGCACCGAAAAGTTCCTTGACCCGCTTAATAGCCAGGTCTTCAACAATATCGACGAATTCGCAACCGCCGTAGTAGCGGCGGCCCGGGTAGCCTTCCGCGTACTTATTGGTCAGCACCGACCCCTGCCCCTGGAGTACGGCGCGCGGCACGAAGTTCTCGGAGGCGATCATTTCCAGGGTGTTTTGCTGGCGTTTACGCTCCAAATCGAGTGCTTCGGCGACCTCAGGGTCAAGTTCGGCGAGGGGGACCTCAAGGGTCACGGTTGCGCGTTCGATCATGCTTTTTCTCCTAGGGGTGCGGTGCGGTGCACCACTGTCTAGATATTTATGATGTGCCTCTCATAGTACCGGATAGCGGGCGCATCAGCAGACAATATTGCGGGTGTATTCAAGGCGTGAGCACTGGCTTTACTGCCCGCACCGGGTACATATGTTTATGACTGGGTGAGAATAGCGGAGGCGTATTCAAGATATGCGTCGCGTTTCTTTCCCCAGAAGCTGGGTTTGCACCACATACCCTGTCAGTACGGACAGCACCGCCGCGCCAATAACATCAAGCCACCCGTCAAGTTCTTCTTCGGTGAAGTCTAGTTCACGTGAACCCCATTCACGGTAGCGGTCAAGTGCCATATCGCGCAGGTCGGTGAGCTGTTCCGTGACGACGGCGGAAATATCGGGGGATGAGACAGCCTCACCCCAGGTGGCCAGCAGGAACCTGCGGGTTTTGGTGGCATCCAGCAGCCGCAGACACCCCAGCACATAGTCCCAGGGTTTATCGGCGCGTACCCGCGTGAAGGGGGCTAAATCCAGGCGTGCCGCCTCAAGCATAATGTCGTTTTTAGATCCGAAGTGGTTATAGATTGCGCCCGCCGAGAGCCCCGTGGCGGCGATAATCTCGTTCATCGAAGTTTTCTGGTAGCCATGCTTAATGAAACACTCGCGAGCTACGTCAATAATCTGCGAGCGCCGATTCTTTTTGTATTCTTCGCTGACTTTAGGCACGTCTTAATCCTATCGAATCTGAGGGCGCATTGTGGGTTATCGCCGCAAAGCGCACTTTATATGATATGACTCACATAAAGTGCGCTTCGTTATTGCTGCGGCTTTGACCCGGTTTTTACCCCAGCATGGCGCGGGAAACGCCATAGATTAGTGGAAGAAGTGGCGGGTTCCGGTCAGGTACATGGTGACGCCCGCATCCTTCGCGGCCTGAATAACTTCGTCATCACGGATCGAGCCGCCGGGGTGCACGACCGCGCGGATACCGGCGTCGAGAAGAACCTGCAGGCCGTCCGCGAAGGGGAAGAAAGCGTCGGATGCAGCAACCGCACCGCGGGCACGCTCATGGCCTTCACCGCCGAGCGTATTGGCGCGTTCAACCGAGAGTTTGCACGAATCCACGCGGTTAACCTGCCCCATGCCGATACCCACGGCGGCACCATTATGGGCGAGCATAATCGCATTCGATTTGGGGGCACGCAGGGCACGCCACGCGAATTCAAGATCACGCAGAGTGGCTTCATCGGCAGGTTCACCGGCGACCAGCTGCCAATTCTTCGGGTTATCACCCTCGGCGTTAAGTCGGTCGGCTTCCTGGAAGAGCGCACCGCCGGAAATCGAACGGTACTCGATAGTCTCACGCCCGAACCCGTCGGGAAGTACCAGCAGGCGCAGGTTTTTCTTGGTTTCCAGGATTTCGAGGGCTTCCGGCTCGTATCCGGGTGCCACAATAACTTCGGTGAAAATATCTTTAACGGCCTGCGCCATATCCTTGGTGACCGGGCGGTTTGCCGCGATTACGCCACCATAGGCGGACAGCGGGTCGCAAGCATGAGCCTTAGCGTGCGCATCGGCAATCGGGTCTGCGGCGTCAGGGTTTGCAATTGCGATACCGCAGGGGTTGTTGTGCTTGATGATGGCGACGGCGGGCTCGTCAAAATCGTAGGCTGCGCGCAGGGCGGCGTCGGCATCCACATAGTTGTTGTAGCTCATCGCCTTGCCGTGAATCTGCTCAGCCTGGGCGATACCGGGGGCTGCTGCGGGATCCACATACAGAGCCGCGCGCTGATGCGGATTCTCGCCGTAACGCAGGGTCTCGCTGCGTTCAAAGCCCAAACCAGCGTACGGGGGCCAGAAGTTAGCGTCTTCATCCTGCTGGAACTGCGCGGCGGTCCAGGTAGCGACGGCGGTATCGTAAGCGGCGGTATGGGCGAAGGCGCCAGCAGCCAGGCGGCGGCGCTCCTCCAGGGAAAACCCGCCGTTTTGAGCGGCGGTTACGGTACGCTCGTAGTCTTTGGGGTCTACAACGATGGCGACCGCATCGTGATTCTTCGCGGCGGCACGCACCATTGAGGGGCCGCCGATATCAATTTTCTCGATAATAGCGTCTTGGTCGGCACCGGATGCCACGGTTTCTGCGAAGGGGTACAGGTTCACGACCACCAGGTCGAAGGGCTCAACGTCGAGTCTCGTTAAAGGGTGTCGATATGCTCCTGCTTGCGGCGGTCGGCCAAAATACCGGCGTGGATGCGCGGGTGCAGGGTCTTCACGCGGCCCTCCAGGCACTCGGGGAAGTTGGTAACCTCGGTGACTTCGGTGACGGGCACACCGGCGGCGGCGATCGTGGATGCGGTCGAACCGGTAGATACCAGCTTCACGCCTGCCTCGTGCAGACCGCGGGCGAACTCCGCCAGATTAGTCTTGTCGTACACGGAAATGAGGGCGCGGCGCAGGGGCAGACGATCGAGCTTCTTCATAGACACTAATTACTCCGTTGCTTCTTGCTCGGTGAATGGGCGGTACCCCGTGGCGGGGTTTCAATACTGCCCGCATGCACCGGGATGCGGCGCCATGCGGGCAGGAAGTTCTAGGGGGTTTTGAGTTTTGGGGAGGGCAGCAAATTCTGCAAGGGTCCGCACCAAGAGCCGGCGTTCCTGCACCTTGATGCGCTCGTGCAGGCTTTCTTCGGTGTCACCGTCCTCGACGGGCACCGCGGCCTGGGCGATAATCGTGCCGGTATCAACCCCGGAATCCACGAAATGAACCGTCAGCCCAGTGATTTTAACGCCGTGGGCGAGCGCATCCCGCACACCGTGCGCCCCGGGGAATGAGGGCAGCAACGCGGGGTGAGTGTTGATAATCCGGTTCTCGAAGCGGGCGACCAGCTGCGCATCCACAATACGCATGAACCCGGCGAATACAACGTAATCGGGGGTGTAGGAGGCGATTTTCTCTTCGAGAGCGCGGTTCCATTGCTCGCGGTCAGCATAGTCTGCCGGTTCAACCAGGAAGGTTTCAACCCCGGCAGCGGCGGCTCGATCAAGACCGGTGCAGGGCTTATCAGCGCCTACGGCGGCGATCTCTGCGTTCAGCTCGCCCGCCCTCACGGCGTCGAGAATAGCTTGCAGGTTAGTACCGGACCCGGAGACCATTATCACAATTCGCACAGCAATAGTTTAGCGCACCGCCACAGGGGCATGTAGGATACGCGCCCAGCGAAAACACCACCGGAAGAAGCAGTACCCTTAAGGGTATGCAGAACCCGCCCCAGCCAACTAAGCAGCCCACGGCCCCTCAACACCCGAACCGTCTGGGGGCGCCTCAGCCACCAGACCCCGAAGAACGCCGCCGCACCGTGATGCGCATCGCCCGAGCCCAGGGTTTAGCCGTTGTCTCCACCTTCCTGGGGCTGGTGTGCCTGACCTACCCCATGCCGTTTTTCCTTTTGGCGCCCGTGGTGCTGCTGGCGGGTTTGGCGCTCAATATTGTGGTGATTGTGCGCACCGCGCTCACACGCTCCCCCATTGTGTTCTATGTTCTGGCCAGCTTCGGGATTCTGACCGAGTTTCCTGCTCATCATGTGCCTGGTAATGCTGATCTCCCCCGCGTACTGGGAGTACCGGGACTGTCTGCACCAGTCATTGACCGTTAGCGACCAGCAGACCTGCCAGGACACCTATTACCGGCAGGCCACCCAGCTGGGCACTCAATCCCCGTAGCCTCCTTCCGGGGTATCCTCCGGAACGGAGAACCAATGGAACCATGAGCCCGCCTAGCTCTTGTGGTGACCCTTGTCTTTATGGCGGCCCAAGATGCGGTTCATTGCGGCCATCGGTGAACTATGCGGGTGGTTTTGGTCACCGGATTCACCGGCCTCTTCGTCCCGCACCGGCTCTATGACCTCGGTTGTTTCTGCAGCATCATGAGCCGAATAATCAACCTCAAACAGTTTTTTCTTGGGTTCGGCGCTGGGCTCGGCGACGGCGTCCTCAACCGTCGCAGCGGCCTTACTATCCTGCTCGGGGACCTCTTCATCGGTGCTGGCCGCCTTTGCCTGCCAGCTGCCCACCGGTAACAGGTTCATCGTTGGCAGAGGGGCGGGAATCGGTATCAGATTCGTCCCCGAAAAGAGCCCAGCTGCGCCGGGTTTTCGGGCGCGGATTGTCGGTGCGCGACTCGTGGCTATCCGCTGCGGAATCCTGCCGGGCTACGTCGCGGGTTTTATGCGCCCCAAACCCGAAATAGGCGTTGACGCGCTCGCTTACCGCTGGTTTCTCGTCGGCAAAGCGTGAGAGCTCCCGACTGCTGTCAGAGACAAATAGGCGCGATATCATGTTCCCCGCTGCGGTACCGGCACCAACCAGGATCATGGTGTACATTGCGAATTTAGCGGGGTGCGGCCCGATCTCGGTGAACGGCCCGGCCCCCAGCGACCCGCTGGACAGCCAGCCCAGTATGAACGATACGAAGCCGGTGAACACCCCAACGAGCACCCCCAGCCCCGCCGCGGATACCGGCAGGGAAAGAGCGCGCACCCGGATTTTGAGGGCCACCCACTCGTCAAAGTGGTCTTCACCTTCACGTAAGAACCACAGCCCGGCCAAAAACCCTGCCCCCACCGGCACAATAAGCGCCCCGTACCCGATGAACCCAAGGTTCTGGGGTATGGCTCCGACCGAGGGGAACAGGGGCAGTGCCTGCACGGTTGAATGTGCCAGCCCCACGTTCGTTCCCGCCCCGAATGACAGCCCGGAACCGGTGGACCAAGCCATGGAGTGCATGACCATATTGGGGATATACCCCAGCTGCAGCATGGTGACCGCGAAATCCCCCACCGCCCCGGCGTGCAGGCTCTGGTAGATGCTCACAATCCGCGCCCAGTTCACCATAATTGAGGCGAACAGCAGCAGCGCCCCGCCTGCTACGAAGGCGACAACGGCTACCGCGGATGCCCGTACCACCGCCCACGCGTAGGATCCAGCCCAGCGGGAATACTGGCTCATGCGGGAGATTTGTTCAGCCGTATCAACCCCGACCATGCGGGCCAGTGACCGCGCCTCATAGTAGCCGCCCCAGATAAGCCCCGTCAGCACGAATCCCAGCGGTATGAGAGCCGCCGCGAGCAGGCTGAGCGGGTTGTGTTCGGCGCTGGCGTAAGCGAAGGCACCCGCAGAGAGCAGGCTGTAGGTGGCTGCCCCCGCCCCCACCGGGATAAAGAACTCCCCCTCGTAGGAGGCGCGGGCCAGCCGCCGCCCCGCCCTGAAGCACAGCAGCACCGGGGCGATACTGAGCCCCAATGGTATGAACGTCATGAGCCCGTGCGGCGCGGCGGGCCCGAATGCTTGGGAAAGATGCAGCGGAACCCCGTGGATGAGCAGCCACAGGTGCACCGACAGGCGGGAAAGCGCCGCAATATCGACGCTGTCGAAACCGTTATTAAGCCAGACGGCCAGCAGCAGCACGAATACCGCACCGAATGAGATGAGGGCGGTGATGAGCATTTCAACCACGCCCTGCATCCACAGGGGCATGGGGACCGAGTACCGTGAGAAGGGGGAGAAGCTTTTCATTATCCTTCAATCATGCCATGAATCTTAGTCAAGCCCCATTACGCCCCTATATCTGGCCTGGGCCGGCCCCCGCACAGTGTGTGTTCGCCGCTGTCTTAGTCCTCGGTCCAGGGGTTGGTGGCAACTGCTTCCCACCTGCGGTACACCTCGGCTTTAGAAGAGACAATTTCAAGGTTATAGGCTCGGGCGCTGGCACAGATCAGGCCCTCTATGGCGGCAGTTGGCAGCGGTGCGGCGTCGGCTCTGCCCACACTGTGGTAGCCGATTGGGGCGTTGCGTCCGGCCCATTCCAGGCTGACTTTCGCGTCAATATTAATCACGTGATCCGCGAATCGTTCCAGGAGCTCAGCAATCCACCGGTCGGTCTCCGGGTAGGGGTAGAGGCCTTTAAGTTCGCCCACGCTCAGTACGGAAATGTACATGTGCCTCCAGGCGCGGCGGCGCAGAAAAGCGACGACCCTGGGGTCTGGGGTGGCTTTGCGTATTTCGGCGAGCACATCCGAATCGAGGAGTATGCCTGAGGTTTTCATACGCTCTATGCTACGCGCAAACCAGCATATTCAACGGCGGGGATGCCTTCGGGGTTGGGCAGCAGCAGAAAGTTGAGGAATTCGTCGCGTTGGGATGAGATGCGCGTGTAGTCTTGGATGCTCACCGCGGTGTACCCTCCGCGTGCTGGCACTGCAGCGGCGCGCAGTTTTTCCTGGTAGGTGCGGGTGGGGGTGAGGTGATTAGATGCTGCAGAGCTGTTGTACATTGACAACCATGCGCCGATGCGCGTTCCTTTCGCGTTGCTCTTGCCTGTACCGGTTGCCGACCCGCGTGTGCGGGGCGGTGAATACAAACCGCTTCGTCATCCGAGCCACCCGTGAACATGGGGTTGGCGTTCGACCATAGTCGGAGCTTATCAGTCGAAACTCTTGAAGCTGAGTACAGCTTACAGCAGATTCCGCACGGCTGTAAACGACCACCCCAAGGAAGCCTTAGTGATTTACATTACACACAAAGTGTTCTGTTTCTTTTGCTATACACCAAGAGGAGGCCCCTCGCCCCCGCTTTCTGTCCGTATGATGGATAGGGGCTGGTAGCTCCATCACCCCACACGTTTGCAGAAACAGCTGCGGATATGGGGTGGGCACCCGTACCCCGGAAAGACTAAAAAGTAAATAGGTAATATTAGGAAACTTGAGGTATTGGAATGAAGCAACCGTATGAAATAAGTTCTGATTTTTTTCAAAAAGATGACATCTTCCGGCTGGTATTTTTGAACGAGATGTGCTGCTTGAAAAAAATTACCGCCTCACCTGGAAGAGCTGCCTGATCTGGTGAAGAAATTTTTGCAAGGGAGATATGGTATATCTCAGTAGCCAAGGATATGTACATTCCGGTTGAATATGAAATGTTTATGTTTGACAATGAGGTTTATACTTTTGGGGAAACAACCCAAGAATTAATAGATTACTCATTAGAGGAAAAACAGCTCCGACTACTTCTGCCCACATCTCATTGATAAAAAAAGATAAGAAATTTTGGGTTTTTAAAGAGGGTCGAGATATTTTTAATTGATGAGCTGGGAAGAATCTATGAGATCCCCGATTCCGGTGATATTTATTATGTTGGAGGTAAGTTTTACGAGGGGCTTTATAATCTAATATATTCATGGGGAGAGTCCTATATTGTAAGTGACACTGGTGAGCTATTTAAAGAGACACAAGAAGGCATCATGTCAGCCAACATGAATATTGAGGATATTGAGTAGCAAGCGCATGGGATAGTCCGTGCGGACCGTTCTTCGCGCCAACGAGCGGTCACTGGTCGTGTGCACTATTCTTGTGGTTGCACAGTACCCAAGCTGACAGCCACCTATCTCTCCTGCTTTACTTTTTAAGTATTTCACCCGTAAGCAATACTTTCACTGTCTTCTCGACAGTTAAGAATTCCAAATTTCATAGTGGACGGACGGGGCAGCACCTTATAGGCTGGGATTTTAAGGGACTATTTCTACCTTTATTTCAGTAAAGATTCGGCAGAAAGCTGGGTGCTATGTATGAAGCTCACCCTACGTATTATCGGAATAGCAGCCCTTATATTCCTAGGTGCTGGCATTATTCTATTTGATCCTTGGGGGCTGGGGGATCGCTGGTGGAATACCATGCTTTTGAATGGCGCGGTATTGACGACCGCGAGAAGCCCACTGGTGCGAGCAACAGAGAATCTCAGCTATTTTTTCCTGAGTATTGGCCTTCCATTCGGAGTTACTGCCATAGTTCTAAAAATCATTACCTCCGTGCGTGAAGACAAGAAAATACGGGAAGAACAGCTCAGGCGGGCCAGGGCAGATCAGCACAAGCAGCCGCCCGAAAAGCAGCAGTGACGAAAACAGCCTCAAGGCTTTGACACCCTTGAGATAATGGAACGGTGAGCGAGCCGAATCCTTTCCCCAGCATCCCCATCACCGAAGACAAGATACTCGAACAAGTCGGCGGACGAACCTTCCAACGCGCCCGCACCTACGCCGCCAAGGGCATGGTTGTACGCTACCGGTACGACGCGGCCGCCAACGAACTGCACGGCCTCGTCAACGGCAACGCCCCCTCCCCCTACGAAGTATATGTTCGCTTCTCCCGGACCCAAAAGGCCCCACCAATAACCACTTCGTCTCGAACTGCACCTGCCCCGGTAGACCTCAACTGTAAGCACGCCGCCGCGCTCATGCTCACCGCCATTGACCGGGCGGAACAATCCCGTATCGCCCTGGGGATAGAACCCGATGAAGATAACGGGCCGCAGGTGCCCGAGCAGGTTAAAGACCTTGTGCGAGACCTGCAAGGGCTCGGGCTTGAGGTGGGTACCGCAGCCACAATGGGTGAGACTGACCCAAAAAAATAACCGACGTCAAGGGTGAAAGCCGCACCCCACAGCACAGTACCCGCACCCGTCAGACGGCGCAGCACCCCGGCAGCCCTCACCCTGACGACACCCCGCAGAGCGCACCCTCACGCATCCCCGCCTGGAGGCGCGATCTCTCCCAGGTGCTCGCCGCGGGCGGCACCCCCACCGGTATTGACTCCGCCCGGGTATCCGGGGCGTTAGACCTATCTTTCAGCGTGGCACCCGCCCGGTCTTTCGGCCCCTCAAGCACAGAAACCGCCGCCCGCATTAACCTGCTGGCCCGCCCCCTCATGCGCTCCAATACGGGGCGCTGGGTCAAGGGCGGCCTCAGCTGGGAAACCTTCGCCTCATCCGTGGGCGGGCCGGTGCTGCGCCATGAAATATACCCCGAACACGAACGGTGGTTTGCTGAGCTCTACTCGGTGGTACGGCCCTGGCAGTCCATGTACACCTCGCACCGAGACTGGGTCTCACTCAGCGCATCCGGCAGCGCCCTGCTGTGGGATGTGCTCGCACGCGCCCAGCGCATCGGGCTGCCGATCCTGCTTGAAGGGCGCGAAATAAACTTGACGGTGTTGCCGCCAGCCACCGTAAAAATGCGTGCCACAGCGCTCCCCGGCACCTCCTTGAGCGACCCGGCGGAGGGTGGGCTGCGTCTTGAGCCGACGCTCGGCTGGGAAACCCGCCAGGACGGGCGCGTCCGGCAGGTGTGGGTGGATGCGGCGAACTCTCACCCCCTGGGCACCCCGAACAGCGGCTACAACGGGGTCGGGGCGGGCACCTGCTGCATTGGGTTCTTCGCCCTTGGCGGGCTGGCGCAGCAGGTGTACGAGCAGGCAGCAGCCCAGGTGCGGTGGAAAACAACCCGCGAGGGCGCACTCGACCGCGTGTGCCGCGCCGAATTCGCAGCCGCCGGGGCGGAGCAGCCTGCGGCGGCGGAACAATCACAGGCAGGTAGCCCCACCCCGGGTGAGCTGATCCCCGAACTTGCCGGTGCCGCACCTGCGGAGCACCACGACGACATACCGCAGATTCCAGACGGACTGCAGCTGGCCTTCATCCCCCTCGCTGAGCCGCTGGATGCCGCCACCGACTCGTTCATCACCACCGGCGCTATTGAGGTCCCCGGGGCTTCCCGTGAAGATTTTCACCGCGAATACCTGCCCGCCCTAGCGCGTACAGTACCGGTGCTGACCCCGGACCCGGCGCTGAACCTGCCGCAGGTGCGTTCGCCTCACCTGGTGTTTGAGATGGCCTTTAATGAGCAGGTGGCACACGATGCAACCACCGACTGGTACTGGGAATACCCGCTGAACCCGCTCGGTGCCCCCACCGCCGAGGATGCGCCCGACAGCGAAACGGGCACCGGTGAACAGTACACGCGCCTGCCGGTGCTAGCTACGCGGGTGAACCCGGCGGGGACATTCGTGACGCCCGGTTTGAGGCGCGGGTGCTGCGTAAGGTGCGCTCGCTGCCCGGCACTATTGAGCTGACGCGCGGACGTACCGAGGGCTGGGAAACCCGTGATGTTCTCACCCGCGTACTGCCCGCCCTGCGGCGGATTTCCGGGGTTCGGGTGCGGCTGCTGGGCACCATGCCCGAGTTTACAGAGGCCACCGACGCGCTCATCGAGGTGAATGTGACCGAGGGGAATTCACGAGACTGGTTCGGGCTGGGTATCGCTATCCGCGTGAATGACTGGCATGTTCCGTTCTCGCAGGTTTTTGAGGCGCTCGATCGCGCCCAAGACAGGATTCTTCTGGGTAACGGCACCTATTTTTCGCTGAACCGCCCGGAGTTTACGGCGCTGCGGGCGCTCATTGCTGAGGCGCGCACCCTCAACGATTCCGGTACTGAACTGCGCATTAACCGCCGCCAGGTGGGGTTGTGGGATGAGCTTGAGTCCCTGGCGTCGCATGTGAATACGGTGGCTTCCTGGGATGCGCAGGTGCGTAACCTGCTCAGCCTTTTAGACGAGGCCCAAACGGATACACCAGAAGACCTCTCAGGGACGGAAAACCCCGAAAAAACAGCGCAGAACAGCCAGAAAAAGAATGAGCATTCTACACCCGGGGCGGTGCGGGAATACGCCTTCTCGGCGCTGAACCTTCAGGCACCCGCCGGGCTGGAGGCGACCCTGCGTCCCTACCAGCTGGAGGGGTTCCGGTGGCTCGCGTTTTTGCGGCAGCACCGCCTCGGCGGCATCCTGGCGGACGAGATGGGCCTTGGCAAGACCGTGCAGACCCTCGCGCTTTTAGCCCACGCCATGCAGGAGCACGCCGAACAGGCCACGGCAGGCCGGTCGCAGGATGGCGAGCAGCCGCCGTTCGCACCGTTCCTGGTGGTCGCACCCACCTCCGTGGTGGGTAACTGGGCGAATGAGGCAGCACGGTTCGTTCCCGACGCGAAGGTTGCAGTGGTGAGCGCGTCCACCGCGAAAAGCGGGAAAAGCATCGCTGAAATGGTTGCTGGCGCGCACCTGGTGGTCACCAGTTACGCCCTCTTTCGGATTGATGAGGCGGGCTACACCGAGTACGGGCAGCTCTTGCAGGAACGCAGCAGGCAGGCTGCCACCGAAGAAACCGCCAGCGTGCCGCCCGCCGGGTGGGGCGCGCTGGTTTTGGATGAGGCGCAGTTTGTGAAGAACGCAGCCACCCGCGCGTGGAAGGCGGCGCGGGCACTTCCAGCCGATTTTAAGCTGGCGATCACCGGCACCCCCATGGAGAACAACCTCATGGAGCTCTGGGCGATCCTGGCGATTGTGGCTGACGGGCTGTTCCCGTCCGCCCGGGCGTTCCGTGACCTGTACGCACGCCCGGCCGAGTCTGGGGAGGACACCGATGCGGTGCCGCGCCTGCGCCGCCGGGTGGGCCCGCTCATGCTGCGGCGCACCAAGGAGGTGGTGGCTGCTGAGCTGCCGCAGAAGAACGATGTGCGCATTGATATTCCGTTGAATCCCACGCACCGGCGTATTTACGATACGCGGCTTCAGCGTGAGCGGCAGAAGGTGCTGGGCCTGCTGGAGGACATGGATAAAAACCGGTTCACTATTTTTCAGTCGCTCACGCTGCTGCGGCGGCTGGCGTTGGATGCTGCACTGATCGACCCGGTGGAGTATGAGGGGGTGGGGTCGGCCAAACTGGAGTACCTGCTGGGGCAGCTGCCCGGCCTGCTAACGGGAGGGCACCGGGTGCTGGTGTTCAGCCAGTTCACGGGGTACCTGCGCACTATCTCGCGGCGGCTTGAGGCTGAAGGCATAAAGCATCTGTACCTGGATGGGGCCACCCGCAACCGCCCGCAGGTTTTGAAGGATTTTGCTGACGGTGTGGCGCCGGTGTTCCTCATTTCGCTTAAGGCTGGCGGGTTCGGGCTGAACCTGACGGAGGCAGATCACTGTTTTATTATGGACCCGTGGTGGAACCCGGCGGCGGAGCAGCAGGCGGTGGACCGTATCCACCGTATTGGGCAGGAACGTGACGTGCACGTGCACCGGCTGGTGGCGCAGGGCACCATTGAGGAGAAGGTCATGGATTTGAAAGGAGTCAAAGGCCGCCCTGTTTGAGGCGGTCGTCAATGACGGCTCGTTTGCTTCAACGAAGGTCAGCGCTGAGCAGGTGCGACAGCTGTTCTCCCCGACCGGTTCCTAATTTCCCCTCACTAAAAAGGCTCTTTATACGGATAAAGCGGGATGTTTCACGCTTTATTCACATAAAGGCTCTTTTTACGCTCCTGGGAGGGGATTCCCAGTTTCGCGCTGGGCTGGATTCGCCCACTGCTCTAGCGTGCGGGCGCATCCGGGAGTACCGTTGAAAGCGTCAGTCCCCATTAAATTTCAGGAGAAGTAATGGTCAAAAACATCACGTTCAACGACGGCAACAGCATCCCTCAGCTGGGGTATGGCGTGTGGCAGATTGAAGATAATGGTGCAGCTGATGCTGTGGGCACGGCTCTCGAAACGGGGTACCGCCACATCGATACTGCGTCTATCTATGGGAACGAGGTTGGGGTGGGGCGCGGTATTGCGACCAGCTCCGTGCCGCGTGAGGATATTTTTCTCACCACCAAGCTGTGGAACTCGGATCAGGGGTTTGAGAAGGCTATTGCCGCGCTTGATGCCTCGTTAGAGCGGCTCGGCACCGACTACGTGGATTTGTATTTGATTCACTGGGCTAAACCGCAGCAGGGTACCTATCTGGAGTCGTGGCGGGCGCTCATTGAGCTGAAGAAGCAGGGTAAGGTGCGTTCGATTGGTGTTTCTAATTTTCCGCAGGCTCAGCTGCGCGAAATTATCGCCGATACCGGCGTGACCCCGGCGATTCACCAGATTGAGCTGCACCCGTATTTCTCGCAGGAAGATATGCGCGCGGTGCACAGTGAGTTTGGTATTGTGACCGAGGCTTGGTCGCCGCTTGGTCAGGGTGGCGAGATTCTGAAAGACCCGGTGATCGTTGAGATTGCAGGTAAGCACGGTATCTCTCCGGCGCAGGTTGTGCTCGCCTGGCATCTGGCGAAGGGGATTGTGGCGATTCCGAAGTCGGTGACTCCTGCGCGCATTGCCGAGAACTTTGCGGCCGCCAATGTCACCCTGGATACGGCAGACATTGCGGCGATTGATGGGCTTACCCGGGCGGATGGTCGCATAGGCCCCGATCCGCAGAACCCTGAGTTTTAGCAGGTGGGGTTAGCAGCCCCAATGATCGCACCCATGTAGAAGGTTCCTTTGCGCTGAGAGGGTACATGGCCTCTCACAGCAAGGGAACCTTCTGCTCTGAGACAGACAGCCCGCACCCTCTGCGGCAAAACCCACCCTATCGAGAACGCTTATTCTTTTTCTGTTTCTGCCTGCCGGGTTCGGTATCTGGGGTATCGTCCACCAGCAGCGAGAGCGAGATGCGTTTGCGGGGCGCATCCACCTCAACCACTCGAACCTGCACAATGTCGCCGCTGCGCACCACATCATGGGTGTTGTGCACGCGGCGGCGGCTCATCTGCGAAATATGCACCAGCCCGTCTTGGTGCACCCCAATATCGACGAACGCGCCGAATGCCGCCACGTTAGAGACCACGCCCTCAAGTACCATGCCCGGGGCGAGGTCTTCGATACGTGAGATGGTCTCTGAGAACTGTGCGGTCCGGAATTCCGGGCGGGGGTCACGGCCGGGGCGCAGCAGCTCCGCAAAAATATCACGCACCGTGTAGTCGCCCGCTGTATCAGTGATGTAGTCGGCAGGGCGCAGCCCCATCAGCGCTTTCTCGTTCTCTGATGTTCCCGGCACGGTGAGCGCCCCGGCAGCCCACACGGCGCCGTTGCGGGTGAGGGCATCCGCAATAATGCGCCGCGCAATGGGGTACGATTCGGGGTGCACGGCGGAAGCGTCCAGGGGCTCCACCCCGCCTGTGATACGCACGAACCCGGCCGCCTGCTCGTAGGCTTTAGGGCCCAGGCGGGGCACGTTAAGCAGCTCGGTCTCGGGAAGTAAAGGGGCCGTTCTCGTTGCGGTAGGCAACGATGTTTTCGGCGACGGTTCGGTTCAGCCCGGCTACGCGCGCCAGCAGCGGGGCTGAGGCGCTATTGAGGTTCACACCCACGGCGTTCACGCAGTCTTCGACGGTCGCATCAAGCCCCCGGCGCAGGGCGGTAACGCTCACATCATGCTGGTATTGGCCCACGCCGATGGATTGCGGGTCGATTTTGACAAGTTCGGCGAGCGGGTCTTGTAAGCGCCGGGCGATAGAGACGGCACCGCGTAAGGTCACATCCAGTTCGGGGAGTTCTTCGCTGGCGGTTGCGGAGGCCGAGTAGACGGATGCGCCCGCCTCAGAGACAGTGATTTTTTGTGCTTTCTCGTACCCGCCAGCACGCAGGCGCACCAGCAGCTCAGCAGCAAGTTTGTCCGTCTCGCGTGAGGCGGTGCCGTTACCGATGGCGATGAGCTCAACCCCGTGGGTGCGCACGGCGTTTTCAAGCCGGGTGAGCGCAGCATCCCAGTCGTGGCGGGGTGCGTGCGGGTAGATGGTGAAAGCGTCAAGCACTTTCCCGGTGCCATTAATGACGGCGCATTTAACGCCGTGTTTCAGGCCGGGGTCTAGGCCCAGGGTGGTGCGCTGCCCGGCGGGTGCGGCAAGCAGAATGTCGCGCAGGTTTGAGGTGAATACGTCGATGGCTTCACGTTCTGCGGTTTCAAAAAGGTTTTCACGGATGCGCTCGGCCAGGCGTGGGTGCAGGCGTTTGCGCCAGGCGGCGCGTACAGTGGCGGCAAGCCAGCCGAGCACGCGGTCTTCGCTGTCGACGGTGTTGAGCACCTGCACGGGGATCCGCAGGGCTGCGGCTACTTCCCGCTCATATACCGAACGGGCGTTCTTGTAGTTTTCGGCGGCTGCACGGGCGGCTTCACGCTGTTCGCCTTTGAGGTGGCTGAGCGGCGGCGGGGGTGTGGCTGCGTCAATACTGAGTTTCACGATTCCCTGCCTGGCGTGCGCGCAGCAGCGCAAGCACACGGTGGGAGCGGATGCTGCGGATGCGGTCTGAGAAGTCGAAATAGTCGGCGAATTTTGCGCCTTCACTGTCTTTACCGGCGATGAGCCGGGTTGAGATGGTGCCGGTGGCGACTAGCTTGTCGTAGAGCCGCCCGGTGAGTGCGGGGTCTGTGGCGGCGCGGTCGATCAGAATGGCGCGTGCCCCTTCAAGTGCCTCTTCAACGGTGGTAACGGCGTATTCTTCGCCCTTCCCGGTTTCGTTCACGTAGGCAGCGGCAATATCATACACACCGGCAAGAGGCACCTCCAGCAGGTCTTCAACGAGCGCGTCCAGCCCGGCGGCGCGTGCCTGCTGGGCTTTGGTGATGCGCTGGCTGCGGTAGGGGGCGTAGAGGTTTTCCAGCTCGGTTTTGGTGCGGGCTGCGCGAAGCCCGGCGAGCAGCTGCTCGTAGGTGAGCGGGTCTATAGCCCCTTCGGTGTAGCGTTCGGTGAGGGCGGCGCGGACGGCTTCTCGCCGCTGGTTGAGTGCGCGCAGCTGGGTGAGGCGCGTATGAAGGGCCCGCAGGTTCGTGTCGCTCATGCCGCCGGTGGCTTCTTTACGGTAGCGGGCGATGAAGGGCACGCTGGCGCCGGAGTCGAGCAGGGCAATAACGGCGTTAACGTTCGCTGGGGCAAGGTGCAGTTCTGCGGCGATGCTTTCCGCTTCTTCCCCTGCCCCGGATATGTTCGGGGTGCCGTTGCGGGACTGGGGGCTGTGCGCGTGGCTGCGGTTCCCCGGTGCTGGTGCCGATGCTGTCCCCTGCCCGTCCGCCGGGTTGTGAGGTGCGGGCCGGGGTGCGGCATCACCGTCACGGTTGCTGCTGTTTGCGGGTTTTGGATGGGGGCGTTGTGCGCTCATTCTTTTAGTTTCGCACCGTCGCGGGGTTCTCTGCCACTTGAGGCGGCGTGTTCGGCGTGTTTCTGCGGTGTACCGGGGTGAGCGGCGGCTGCAGAGCACACTAATGGCGGGGCCAGCGCATCCCTTAGATGGGTACGCGGGCCCCGCCATTATGAGCGCTTGAGCGCTATGACCCTATTTCTTGTCGTCTGAAGTCTGTTTCAGATCCACGATCGGGTTGGACTGGGTGATACTGGTCTCGGGAACCTCTGGGTGCAGCTTGTTCTTCACGAACCAACCGATCGCGAGCCCGCCGAACCAGATGGGCATTAGCATAAGCCCTGCGCGGGTATCTTCGGCAGTTGCCAGAATGCAGATGGAGAATGCGAAGAACGCCAGCACAACCCAGCACGCCACCACGCCGCCGGGCATGCGGTATACGCTCTTGGCGTGCAGCTGGGGGCGTTTACGGCGGTAGCACAGGTAGCTAATGAGGATCATGGACCATACGAAGATCACGAGCACAGCCGCCATGGTGGTCACCAGCGTGAAGGCCCCAATAATGGAGTCGCCCGCATAGAGCAGCACGATGCTTGAGAGCAGCAGCGTGGAGGTGAGGAATAGCGCGTTGCGGGGCACGCCTTGGGCTGAGAGAACACCCAGTGACTTGGGGGCGTCGCCTTCCTGCGCCAGGCCGTACACCATGCGTGAGGTGGAGAAAATACCCGAGTTCGCCGATGAGGTTGCCGAGGTGAGCACCACAGCGTTCACTATGTGGGCGGCGATGCCGATCCCAGCTAGGCTGAACATGGTCACGAAGGGGCTTTTCGCAGGATCAATCTCGTTCCAGGGGTTCACCATGAGGATCACCAGAAGTGCACCCACGTAGAAGATAATGATACGTACCGGAACCGAGTTAATGGCTTTGGGCAGGTTACGGTGGGGTTCTGGGTTTCTGCGGCGGTGGTGCCCACTAGCTCCGAGCCCATGAACGCGAAGATAGCGATCTGGAAGGCGCCGAGGAAGCCGAAGACTCCGTTGGGGAAGAACCCGCCGTGCTCCCACAGGTTAGCGATCTGTGCATGAGAACCGTTGGGCGCGGTAAAGCTGGTGGTTACCATCACGATACCAACCAGTATGAGGGCACAGATAGCGACGATCTTAATCATGGCGAACCAGAACTCGATCTCACCGAAGTTCTTCACCGAGGGCAGGTTCAGTGCCAGCAGCGCGATAATAACGATAAGTGCAGGTACTGCTTTAGGTAAATTAGGCCACCACAATTGGCTGTAATCTACGATAGCGATAATATCCGCCACCGCCGTAACCACCCACATAAACCAGTACGACCAGCCGAGAAAGAACCCTGCTGGTCGCCCCACGAGGTCGGCGGTGAAGTCGGAGAATGATTTGTACTTGAGGTTCGAGAGAAGATCTCGCCCATCGCGCGCAGCACAAGGAAAATGGCGGCGCCAATAACAATGTAAACCAGTAGGATAGAGGGCCCGGCTTTGGAGATTGCCTTGCCCGAGCCCATGAATAGGCCGGTACCGATGGCACCACCAATGGCGATGAGCTGAATATGCCGGTTGCTCAGCCCGCGGTGTAGTTCTTCAGCTTGGCCCTGTACTCTCTGCCGCCGGTGCGGCGTTTTCGTGAGGTTGCTGCATCACAGTTCCTCTTTCGTGGTTGGATCCCGGTTCGGCGTGGGACAGCCCCGACTTTCGGGGCAAACTTTGGTGTTACAACCCATGATGTGTAGGAAACTACCAAATGTTTTGAATATATATTCTACATAACTAATTCGGCATGTAGTAGTTATTTTTAAGTTGAGTGTTATAAATCTATGTCTTATATCATACACGGTACGATGCGGGGTGTCGCAAGTCATGGCAAGGATTTCACAGACAGCCTTTAGTGCCGCGAAAAGCAAGGGGACCCATGAGGTAATTCCACACATTGAGATACATTAGACATTCAAGTGGAAGGTTCACATGATACGCTAACCTGCGGCACACTTAAAAATATTCATTCGTTCATCAGAATAATAATACACTTTCTTGGGGTAACTTCAACCTAATGGCTGGTTCGGGAGTTAGCCCCAGCACCCATACACGGTACTGCCGACAGCAATACGCTGGCTGCACCTTCATTTTCATCTGCACCGCTGACCCCTTTCATCCCCAGCCGTCTGGCGGGTGCCGGGCTGACTGCTTTCAGCGCAAACCTCGTGACCATGTATTTCCGCAACCCCGGACATGCACGATGAAGCTTTCCGCCCCACCCAGGACGGGCAGCAGCTGGCCAACAACATCGTGATGCTCGGCGCGGGTCTGGCACTGCTGTTCTCCGGCAAGAAGAAGTAGCCTGCACGGCGAATGTGCGGTCGTAAAGGCCAAACGGGGGCAGTTTCTTCATTCGTATGATGAAACTGCCCCCGAAACTTTTAGTCCCCAGAATTTTTAACAGTGCCCGCCGCCGCGCGCTGCTACGTTATCCTGATAGGTATGTCATCTCAAGAGCAGAACACCTCCGCAGGCGCATCGTTAGAACCCGAAACTTCGCAGGATCCCGGTAAGAAGCAGGTTCCACCCGAGTTCTTCCGCCAGCCTTATTCCTTCGTGCGCCGCGGCGACCGCCTGACCTCGCGCCGCCAAAAAGCGTGGGACACCTACTCCCAAACCCATGTGCTCGACATACCCCGGCTGCGGGCAGATACCTCTGTAGCCCCAGAAGCCACCTTCGACCCGGTCACAATCTACGGGCGTGAAGCCTACCAGGTGGTCGAAATCGGCTCCGGGCTGGGTGAGGCAATCGTGCACCGCGCCTCCGAAATGCCCGAGGCAAACTTCCTTGCCGTTGAGGTCTACACCCCCGGCATTGCGGATCTGCTGCTCAAGATGGGACAGGCTGGGGTTGAGAATGTGCGCGTCGCTCAGGCTAACGCCCCCGAACTGCTCGATAACATGCTGGACGAAAACTCGGTTGATGAGCTCTGGGTTTTCTTCCCCGACCCTTGGCACAAGTCACGCCACCACAAACGCCGCCTGGTCTCCCCCACTTTTGCCGACAAGGTTGCGCACGTGCTCAAACCCGGCGGGATCTGGCGCCTAGCCACCGACTGGGAAGAATACGCCCACGTGATGCGCGATGTTATGGAGGCGCACCCCGATTTCGAGAATCTGCATGCCGGTGAAGGCGCTACCGAGGACGACCCCGTGGGCGGTTGGGCGCCGCGCTGGGAGGGGCGCATCCTGACCAGCTTTGAGAGGAAGGCCCGGGAGGCGGGAAGGCGCGCCCACGACCTGACGTATAGGCGTAAGTAAATACTCGCAGCTGCCGTTTTAAAGCGGCAGGTGTTGGGGCGGTCCGCCCCTATTTCTGCCGGTACAGCACCACCGCCGAGGAGCGTTTGCGCGGCGCCGGGCGCTGCCCCCGCTGGATGTTCACCACATCCCCGCGGGTGCTGGCTGCGAACACTCGTTCCGCCAGCCCCAACTTGGCGTGCGCGTCCTCAAGCTGGGCCTGCAGGCGGGCGATGTGCTCCTGGTGTTCTTCCACCATCTCTTCAAGCTCAATAATCCGGCGGATTCCCTCCAGCGAAACGCCTTCCTGCGAGAGCTGCTGAATACGCTGAAGTAAATCAACGTCGCGCTGCGAATAGCGCCTGGCCTTGCCCGGCGCACGCGAAGGCTGCACCAGCCCCAGGCGGTCGTATTGGCGGAGCGTCTGCGGGTGCATCCCGCCAGCTCCGCCGCCACCGAAATCACAAAAACCGGCCGGTCGGCACTGTAGGCAGATGCCGACGACTGCTTATTATGGGCACTCATAAGCTACCTAACTTTCTTCAAAAGGTCCTCACGGGGGTTCTCTTGTGGCGCCAGAGCAATGAATTTTTCGAAGGCTTCCTTCGCCTCATCGCTCAGGTTCTGCGGCAGGTGCACCTCGGGGATCACCAGCAGGTCGCCGGTGCCCGACTTTGTTGTGAACCCGCGTCCTTTCGCACGCAGTTTACGGCCCACACTGCCGGGGGTCAGCCGCAGTTTGACGGTTTTACCGCCGGGTACGGGTACTTCCAGCACGCCACCGTTGACTGCCTCATCCAGGGTGACGGGGGCGCGCAGCACCAGGTTGTTTCCTTCGCGGCTGTAGTGCGGGTCATCCGAGACGCGCACGGTCACGATCAGGTCACCACCTGTTCCGGGGCGGCCTTTGCCACGCACACGCACTTTCTGCCCGTCCTTCACGCCCGCCGGGATGCGCGCCTCGGTACTCGTGCCGTCCGGCAGGAACACGGTCGCGGTGGTGCCTGTGTATGACTGCGGCAGGGTAATGCGCGTGCTGGTGGAAAGGTTATTATCCTGCGGGGCGCGCTGCGCCCACCACCGCCGAAGCCACCGCCGCCAAACCCGGCATCGCTGAAGTCGGCGCTCGTGAACCCTGCGGTACGGCGTGAACCGCCCGCGCCGCCAGCACCACCACCGAAGAGCCCGCCGAGCAGGTCTTCAATGTTGATGCCTTCACCACCGCCGCCGGTGGTGAAATGCACGTTTTGGCCGCCAAAGCCGCCGCCAGCGCCACCAAACCCGGAAGCGCCGCCTCCGAAACCGCTGCCGCCGAACCCTGCGGCACCGTATTTGCGGATCTGGTCGTATTCTTCGCGCTGTTTCTTATCCGAGAGCACGTCGTAGGCTTCGGAGACTTCCTTGAATTTCTTCTCGGCTGTCTCGTTCCCGGGGTTCAGGTCCGGGTGGTATTTGCGCGAGAGTTTGCGGTAGGCCTTTTTAATATCGGAGTCGGAGGCGTCTTCTTTCACGCCGAGGGTTTTATAAAAGTCTTCTGACAGCCAGTTTTCGCTTGCCATGTAGTTCTCCTTTCCCGTCGTCCGGGGTTCTTGTAACGCCCCGCTCAAAGGGGCACAACCTTAGTTTTTAATCCTATATAAAGTTTAGTCTACTAGACTCAATTTTGGAAGAGAAATCCCAGAAAATCCGCGGAAATATGCGGCAAACGGGCGGGTTCTCAATTTCTCAAGAACCCGCCCGTTGTGTGCTCTATGGAGCGTTTATTCGGCGGCAGCCACCGCAACCTGGGCGGTGCGTACCACGCGCTCTTTCACGCGGTAACCATAGCGCAGAACCATCGAAATGTGGTCCGGTTCTACCTCGCTGGTCGGCTGCTGCATGACCGCTTCGTGAATATTCGGGTCGAAGGGCTCGCCCACCTCACCGAAGCGTTCCACGCCTTCTTTTTTTGAGAGAATCCTCAAGCTTGGTGGCAATCGCAGCGAAGGGGCCTTCCTGCAGGTCGCCGTGCTTGCGTGCGGCGTCAATATCGTCGAGCACCGGCAGAAGCAGGCTCACAATATCGCTCGCCACAAATTCCCGAAGCTGCTCTTTCTCGCGGGCGGCACGGTTCTTGAAGTTCGTGAACTCCGCCTGCAGGCGAAGCAGGCTGTCCAGGCGTTCTGCCGCGAGTTTCGCATCCTCTGAGGGCGCTTCCTCGCTCGGTTCGGGGGTTTCCCCCGCCGCAGCGTCGGCTACGACAGGGGCTTCCTCGGCCTCGGGGTGACCTTCGGCGGCGGGGGCGTTGAATGCCTCCTCCAGCGGGTCGCCCGCAGTGTTTCGTGTTCAGCCATGATTACTTCTTCTCGTCTTCGTCCTCGTCGATAACCTCGGCGTCTACAACGTCCTCATCATCCTTGGAGGAAGAAGCGGAGTCTGCGTTAGCCTCTGCCTGGGCGGAAGCGTACAGGGCCTCACCCAGCTTGGTCTGGGATGCCTGCAGCTTCTCAAGAGCGGACTTCACGGCATCGTCATCATCGCCTTCAAGAGCCTTCTTGAGCGCATCGACATCGCCCTGAACCTCAGTCTTGACGTCTTCGGGCAGCTTCTCGCCGTTCTCCTTCAGCAGCTTATCGACGGAGTATGCCACGGACTCGGCGGCGTTGCGGGTGTCGGCTGCCTCGCGGCGTGCCTTATCCTGCTCTGCGTGAGCCTCGGCATCCTTGACCATGCGGTCAATGTCGTCCTTCGAGAGGGAGGTGCCGCCGGTGATGGTCATGGACTGCTCAGCACCGGTGCCCTTGTCCTTCGCGGAGACGTGCACAATGCCGTTGGCGTCAATGTCGAAGGTGACCTCAATCTGGGGTACGCCGCGCGGTGCGGGGGCGATACCGGTCAGCTCGAAGGTACCCAGGTTCTTGTTGTCGCGGGTGAATTCGCGCTCACCCTGGAACACCTGAATCGACACGGAAGGCTGGTTGTCTTCAGCGGTGGTGAAGGTCTCAGAACGCTTGGTCGGGATGGCGGTGTTGCGCTCGATCAGCTTAGTCATCACGCCACCCTTGGTTTCGATACCGAGGGACAGCGGGGTCACGTCGATCAGCAGAACGTCCTTGCGGTCGCCCTTGAGCACGCCTGCCTGCAGGGCTGCACCCATTGCCACAACCTCATCGGGGTTAACACCCTTGTTGGGCTCGCGGCCGGTGAGTTCCTTCACCAGCTCAGCCACGGCGGGCATACGGGTGGAGCCGCCCACGAGCACAACCTCGGAAATGTCCGACACCTTAATGCCTGCTTCCGCAATAACGTCCTGGAAGGGCTTCTTGGTGCGTGCCAGCAGGTCGCTGGTGAGGTCCTCAAACTTTGCGCGAGTGAGCTTCTCGTCCAGGTGAATGGGGCCCTCAGGGGTTACCGAGAGGTACTGCAGCGAAATGTTGGTGCTGGATGCGCTGGAAAGCTCCTTCTTAGCCTGCTCAGCTGCCTCCTGCAGACGCTGCAGAGCGATCTTGTCTTTGGAGAGGTCTGCACCGGTCTTGGACTTGACCTGCTCAAGCAGCCAGTCCACGACGCGCTGATCCCAGTCATCGCCGCCCAGGCGGTTGTCGCCGCTGGTTGCGCGCACCTGAATGGTGGAGAAGCCGTCTTCGTCCTTGCCAACTTCAAGCAGGGAGACGTCGAAGGTACCGCCACCAAGGTCGAAGACCAGAATCAGTTCGTCTTCTTTACCCTTGTCCAGACCGTAAGCCAGTGCGGCTGCGGTCGGCTCGTTCACGATACGCAGAACGTTCAGACCCGCGATTTCGCCGGCTTCCTTAGTGGCCTGGCGCTCAGCGTCGTTGAAGTATGCGGGGACGGTGATAACCGCATCGGTCACCTTGTCGTTCAGGTAGGATTCGGCGTCGCCCTTGAGCTTCTGCAGAATACGTGCAGAAATTTCCTGCGGGGTGTATTTCTTGCCGTCGATTTCCGTCGTCCAATCGGTGCCCATGTGGCGCTTGACGGACGAGATGGTGCGGTCAACGTTGGTGACCGCCTGGCGCTTTGCCACGCTACCAACCAGAACGTCGCCATCCTTGGAGAATGCGACGACAGAGGGAGTGGTGCGGGCGCCTTCAGCGTTTGCAATAACTACGGGGTCGCCACCTTCGAGGGTGGATACGACCGAGTTGGTGGTGCCGAGGTCAATACCGACTGCACGTGCCATGTTTTTGTACTCCTTAGTGTTATGCCCCGCTTCTTGGCGAGGCGGGTTCCTTGGTTAGATTTTCGGGGCGTGAGGGGTTTTAGACCGAGCGCATGCACGGTAGAGAGTGTGCTTGGATTGCTGCCCAGCGGGTAACCCCTTGAGCCTCATGTACTCAAGTTTTACACATGGTTGGACGGATGTCAACAGACTTGAGTGAAAAAGACTCAACTTTTTGAAGCGGATGGGAGTTAGGAGTGGGTGGCAAGGGGTTAGGTGCTGGTGGCTTTTGGCGCGGAAAAGACGCGGAAACTAAGGGATTTGCGGGTGATAATCCACGCGATCGCTAGGGGTTCTTCTGCCCCACCCCTACGCAGTGTGTGAGGTTAACAACGGAAAATCCGATACATAGGGTCACCCTCGCCCTATGATGGAGGGTGAGTGTTTGGTTGAGGCTAAGGAGTACAAATTGTCTGTTACCTCATGTATCTCATGGATACTTCTTGCAATTATTACAGCTACTATTTCCATAACCTTACTTTGCAAGTACCCCGCCTGGGATAGCAAAAAGAAAGATAGTAACAGTCGCCCTAATAAGCCTAGACACGAGAAGTGGTTCTATGTTTGGCTCATAGGCTTATCCACTCTAGGAGGATTTTGGGCACTCTTTTTACCTCTTGCTTTAAGTCAAAAATTTGACGGACCAAACGCAGATGGTAACCAGCTCCGCCTACATCTTCTCTACATCACTGGTGGCGTTTTAGCTCTCACCACTTTGGGTGAAACACATCGCAAGAACACTCTTGAAAAACATAAGAATGATCAGGACCATACTCGACAAGTACATGCCGAACGGCGCAGCCGCTACACCGCAGCAATCGAGCAACTATCCAGCGATAAAGCTTCTATCCGTCTTGGCGGTATTTACTCTCTTGTGGGGCTGGTGGATGAGTGGCTAGCAGATGAAAAGACCATCCCCGATCTTGAGGAACGTCGCAAAGAAGGTCAGGTCATTATCAACAATCTCTGCGCGTATATTCGGTCTCCTTTCGATCTTGTTTCTAAGATAAAAGAGCTATCTGAGAGTACAGATGTCTCAAAGGATTACTCAGATGGGACACAACAATTCATCAAAGCTCAGTCAATGTTCCGCGAAGAGCAAGAAATGCGGCAAACAATTTTATCAGAAATTAACAAGAGACTTAATGGTGGCACTCATATCATTGAGGGTGGAACTCGGAAAATCCTAAAGGGCATGTGGTCAGATTTTAACTATGATTTCTCAAGCACAGTTTTCTTTTACCCGACGAATTTTAGTGATAGCTTCTTTAGAGCTTCTTCAATCTTCTCCGGGGCAACTTTCAACGATAATGCCAACTTCTTCGGGGTAGCTTTCAACGATTACGCTGACTTCCGCGGGGCAACTTTCAACGATAATGCCAACTTCCGCGAGGCAACTTTCAACGATTACGCTGACTTCCGCGGGGCAACTTTCAACGATAATGCTAACTTCTCCGAGACAAGATTCACCGATTACGCTCAATTCTCCGAGGCAGAATTCACCGGGAGCACTGACTTCTTCGGGGCGGAATTCACCGGGGACGCTAACTTCTCCGGAGCAACCTTCGAAGAAAGACCAACATTTAGGTTCGCCATAGATAATAAAACCTGTAAAGCGAGGTTTTCATGTAAGGCCGATCCAGAAGATTATAACTTCAAAGTTTCGCACGATAGCCCCTACACAATTGAGACCGAAGAACAGAAACATAACGGCGTTAAGTTCATCATCCCTAAGGGCACAGAACTCTTCGATCCGGACGAACCTTCCGATCTGGAAGACGACGATGAAAGCTAAAATTCTTTTCGCGTAAAAATATGTCAGATTATATTCCTATTACTCAAAGAAACCTTCCTTACCTTTACAAAGGAGAACCCTAGACATGGCAGAGAAAACAAAGAAAGCCCAAATCTTTAAGAGAGATAATACGTGGTGGAGCAAGAACTGGTTCTACACGATCCTTATCGCTGTTGCTGTTATAGGTGGAGTGTGCGCATTTTTGGTGGTTCCCTTTGCGGTACCCCAACCGTTCAGCAAAGACGATAGTATCTCAACTCTACGTCAAGCTGTTCTTGTAGCCACTGGTGGCGTTCTCGCAATCCTTACTCTGTGGGAAAATCGCCGTAAAAACGATCAAGAACACATGCGACAGGTACATGCAGAACGGCGTAGTCGTTATGCTACAGCAATCGAACAGCTTGCCGACGAGAAAGCACCCATTCGTCTTGGTGGGGTCTATACTCTGGTCAAACTAGTTGATGAGTGGTTAGCTGACGAGAAAACTCTTCCTGACAAAGAAGAACGCCGGGAAGAAGGCCAAGTCATCATTAACAGCCTCTGCGCCTACATCCGCTCCTCTTTTGACCTTGCTTCAAAGGCCGAAATGCTGTCTCAGGATAAAACACTAGAAGATTATGAGGGCGGAACACAACAGTTTGCTAAAGATCAGGCAAGATTCCGTGAAGAGAAGGAATTGCGGCTAACAATTATAGAAGCCATCAGAACCCGGCTCAACGGTGGCTTTATCATCCAAGAAGACGGCACAAAGAAACTTTTAAAAGGCTCCTGGTCAAATTTCGATTATGACTTCTCAAATGCACATTTTTTCTATCCTGTTGATTTTGCCAACATTTATTTTGGTGCTTCATCAAATTTCTTCAGGGCAGAGTTTGCCGGGTATGCTGGCTTCTTTGGGGCAAAATTCACCTGGGACGCTGACTTCTCCGAGGCGAAATTCACCAAGTACGCTAACTTCTCCAAGGCGAAATTCACCGGCGCTAACTTCGCCGAGGCGAAATTCACCAAGTACGCTAACTTCTCCGAGGCGAAATTCACCAAGTACGCTAACTTCTCCAAGGCGAAATTCACCGGCGCTAACTTCGCCGAGGCGAAATTCACCAAGTACGCTAACTTCTCCGAGGCGAAATTCACCAGCGTTATCTTCGCCGAGGCGAAATTCACCGAGGCTATCTTCTCCGGGGCGAAATTCACCGAGGCTAGCTTTTCCGAGGCGAAATTCACTGTGAGCGCTGACTTCTCAAAGGCGATCTTCGAAGAAAAACCAATATTTGAACGCGCGCTAGGCGATAAAACCTGCAAAGCGAGATTTTCATGTAAGGCCGATCCAGAAGATTATGACTTCGAAGTTTCGCCTGCTAGCCCCTACAAAATCGAAACCGAAGAACAAGAACATAACGGAACTAAATTCACAATCCCCAAGGACGCAGAACTTTTTGACCCCGATGAACCTTCCGAGTAGGAAAACAACGACGGCAACTAAAAAATTTTCCCAGGCGCAAAATAATGCTTTAGAGCCTCTATACTTGCAAATAAAGACGTCTGGTTGCCTGCGTAAAGGAGCATCCCAAGTATGGCGGAAGCATCTAGAAACAATACAGGGGTCAGCTCTTCTGCCCCTGTAAGTAAGTGCCTTTGAGAGTTTTGTTAGTAAGCACTTTGTACGGCTTCTAGTGGGGATCGCCGCCGGAGGCGGAGCTCTAGCATTCCTTGTACCTTGGCTGCTTTACATTGCAGGCATAACCGGTGAGGCCGATACGAATCTTCGCCTTCACATCCTCTACGTTACCGGCGGTATTATTGCCGTTCTGGGGCTCGTGGAAACACACCATAAAAATACGACAGACAGGGCTAAAGCACTCAGCGAACAAGCCCGTCAGTTCAATGAAACCATCGCAAAAGAACGCGAAAAAATCGAGGCAGACAAAGCCAAAAACAAGCAGAACCATATACGACTGGTACATGCTGAGCGGCGCAGCCGGTACATCGCAGCAATCGAGCAGCTTTCCAACAGGGAAAACACCACAACCCGCCTCGGTGGTGTTTATGTGCTTATTGGCCTGATTGACGAGTGGCTCGCAGATGGCGCCCTTCTCACCGATAAGGAACGCCGCAAAGAAGGACAGGTTATTATTAACAGTCTTTGCGCCTATATCCGCTCCCCGTTTCCCCTTACAGAACGCGCCGAACAGCTAGACGGGGAATACACAAAAGACCTGCAGAACGACTTCCGTGGGGATACAGAAAAATTTGATGCAGACAAGCGAGCTTTTACCCGAGATAAAGCCGCATTAGAAGAAGAACGCCAGATACGCCAAAACATTATCAAAGAGATGCGCGAGCACCTACTCGATGCCGAAGAACCAGGCACCTGGTCAGCTTTTGATTACAACTTCTCAAACGCATATTTCTTCTACCCTGTAGATTTTAGTGACAGCCATTTTTGTGCTTCATTAGATTTCACTCAAGCGACATTCACGGAGAAAGCTGACTTCTTCATGGCGGCATTTGCTGCAGAGGCTGACTTCTCCAAGGCGGCTTTCATTCAGGATGCCGATTTCTACGGAGTAAAATTCACCGGGGACGATACCTTCTCCCGGGCAAATTTCACCGAAGGTACCGAATTCTTCAAGGCGACCTTCACCGGAGACGGAACCTTTTACAAAGCGAAATTCAATGGCCCCCTTCTCTTCTCCAGGGCTCTCTTTATGAGAAACGCGACCTTCTCCAAAGCAAAATTCGGTAAAGAAGCTAACTTCTTTATGACGGTCTTCACCAAGGAAGCAGACTTCTCCGGCTCAAAATTCAGCGGACACGCTAGTTTCTTCGAAGTAAAATTCTCCAGCAGCGCTAACTTTTTCAAAACAAAATTTGCCGAGAACACACGCTTCTCTGGGGCACAATTCAACGGACCCACTAATTTTTCTATAACCATTTTTCACAGTAAGCCAGAATTCGCAAATACCCCGAATAAAAACTATAAAGCGAAGTTCTCCCACAAGGCTGCCCCAGCGGACTATAGCTTTAAGACAGCGGCAAAAAGCCCCTCCAAAATTGAGACCAGGGAGCAGGAGCATAACGGCGTTAAGTTCATCATCCCTGAGGACGCAATGCTTTTTGATCCGGATAATCCTGTTGCGTGGGCAGAGCTATAATACCTAAATATTACTGCTTCTCGCCTTCGGCCTCATCGTGCGATACACATGTGCCCTCTCCTGTAAGACCTGATACTGCAGGATGTCGCTTTAAATACTCAATGGCAATCTCAGCATCTGTCTCACAAGCAGCATACTCAGGGTGAACTGCACTAAGACTACCATATATTTCTTCCTGAATATCCCAAGAGGGAAACTCACCTTTCTCCATGCGATAAATAATTGGAGACAGCAGCTTAGAAACATATTTATCATCTGAATACATATAGAAATTATATAAATACTCACCATTTGATCCACAAAACTGAATTTGTTCTGAACGGCTACTACTTGAATATCCTAAATACTTCCAACATCCACATCTTGATAATATATAATCTTTTTAGGATACCCTAAATCATTAACTATGATATATGTATCGTAAACTTCAAAATAACTAAATTCTTCCGATAGATAAGTGTAGACAATTGGACAAGTAATTATCATCAAAATGATTAGTGCAAATATATTCTGCCTACCACTCCCGTCGAATACCAACACAGCAGTTCCTATATTAATAGGAATTAAGAACAGTGATATAATAAGCCATAAGTATTTTGGAAACCAACGTGACCTATACCTTTGAGGAACATCTTCCTCCTCCACATAAGAACGCGCCACACCTGCCATTACTATCACCAAAAATATAATAGATATTATAATATATATTGTTACAGACATAAAAATCACCTCTTTCCAATTGTAACATATGACACATATTCCCGAGTATTTCTATAAATAAAATATTTACCTATTTCTATTACTTCTCCCTTGCAACATATCCACTAAACCATCAGAGACGGATCTCCTCAATTAACGTACCTTGGCTATTACACTTGGGGCTTGTGCGTTCGGAGCTAGGGTACAGGCGGGTGTTGGGCGAGCGCTAATACATGATTACGAATAGACAGATAGAGGTACCGGCACGGCGGGATGTCTAGTACCATCTGAGGTAACGCCGATCATACAACACCCCCTTGCACGCACCAAGAAAGAATCACCATGACCCGCTACTACACTTCCGTTATCGTGTTCATGTTCGCTCTGCCCATTGGCACTCTCCTGTTCGGTGGTTTTGGCTCCGGGCGGGGGTTTGCGGCAGGCGCGGCTGTTGCAACCATCTGCGCCATATTCACCTACATTTTCTGGCCCAAGCTGAAGGATAATTCCGCGCCGGGGCAGGATTCTTCGGGTACTTCACAGGACTCACCCAAATAATGCACCTTTAGCGTATCGCCCACCCTCTCGGGTTAGGTAATACGCCAAATGCTGCGTTATTCGCGGGGCTACAAAGATGGGAAGCAACTACTAGATGCTGAGTACGTATTACATAGGCTATGAAGGCATCAGGAAGAGTGCCCTCACCTGGCAGGGGCTACGCTGGGGGCTCGCGCAGGGATACATCAGCCACGCAGATATTCTGCGATACGCATCCGACCGGCTGAAGGAAGACTCTAGCGACCTGGAATACGAGCTCTACCAGTGCAAATCCGACCACACCTACCGGGTTGATGGGATTCTGGCCGAACTCGCGCAGCACGAAGACTCCCCTGAACTCACCGACCCTGACCCCGGAAGCACCGACCCCCGCCACGCGCTCTGGCTGTACCTGCTGCTCAAACATGTGTATGAGCACCGCAAGAACTTTGACGACCCGCTGGGCGAGGTAGAAATTCTTCACGCCGATTTTGGCTACCCTGAGGACGTGGCCCCATTCGTGCGATACATGCCCCCGACCGACTATGACCCTTCAACGTACACTCACCAAGAGAACATCGACAAACTCTATGCTCTGTGGGAAGCGTACTTGCGCGAGGCTAAAACCCGTTTTGAGGTGTAACAGCCAAAACTTGCCTGCCTATCTAGAAGAGTTTTTTGCATTCAGAAGTGATAAGCTCTTCTGAATGCAAAAAACTCTTCTGAATAGAAACGACGCTTCAGCAGGCAGCCCTAATACCGCTGCCTTTCTGGTGCCGCTGGCATACACTTAAAACTATGTACCGCATCATGACTGTCTGCACCGGAAATATTTGTCGCTCCCCCGTGGGCGAGTACCTGATTCGTGAGCACGCGCGCCAGGCGGGGCTTGAGGTTGAGGTCGCGTCCTCCGCCATCACGGACTACGAAATCGGCAACCCCATCGACACCCGCGCCGGGCGCATACTCACCGCGCGCGGCATCGACCCCAGCGGGCACCGCGCATCCAGATTCGTTGTCGAAGACTTCGACCGCTACGACCTGATTCTGGCAATGGACACCCCGCACTACCTGCACCTGAAGCAGCTTGCGCGCACCGAGGATGACAAAGCCAAAATCCGCATGATGCGCTCCTTCGACCCCGCGATGGCGGGCAAAAACCTGGACAAGCTGGGCATCTACGACCCCTGGTACGGGCAGATGCGCGACTTCGAGTACACGACCGAGCTTATCGACACCGCGGCGCGGGCGCTGATCGCGGGTCTTGCCGCCGAGGGCGACGCCGCGTGAGCGACCAGTTTCGGGGCCTCACGGATGATTTGCTACCCCGCATTATCAGCGGCCCGCGCCCGTACATTATTGCTGTGGACGGGCGCAGCGGTAGCGGTAAAACCACTCTCGCGCGGCGCCTTGCCGCCACCCTGCGGCAGCACCCGGTGCAGGGCGGGCCGCTGACGGTGCTGGAACTATCCCTTGAGAACATGTACCCCGGCTGGGACGGCCTAAAGACCGGTGTGGAACAGTGGGTGCGGCTCAGCGCCAGCCTGGCCAAGCACGCCCCCGGCAGCTACACCCCCTGGAATTGGGAGCAGAACCGCCCAGCCCCACCAGTCACTGTGCACCCGGATACCGCGCCGGTGATCGTGTGCGAAGGCGTGGGGGCGCTCTGCGGGGCGTTCAACTACGGCGTACTGGTGCAGGCCGATACCGGGGTGCGGTATGAGCGGGCGATGGCACGCGACGGGGAAACCTACCGACCCTACTGGAACATGTGGGCTGCGCAAGAAGAACAACTATTCGAGGATTACGGCTCGTACTACACCACCAGCCCCGGCTGGCCTGAGGGGCCCAACTGGGTGTACCGCACCGGGTAGCGAACCGGCTTAGGCTGGTCCCGTCCTCTAACCCCACCACACCGGAAGAGGTGCAGGTCACGCATCCACTGGCTTACGGTGCGTGAGTGACCGCCGCTAGACTGGATGAGTGCGTTTCTAGCCGGGTGCACCCGCCCGCCCCACAAAGCAGCAGGCAGGCCCCGGCGACGTTACGCATCCCCAAAATTTAGAAAGCATACAGTACACCAGTGTCTACGTCACAGACCAATACTCAGCACCCCAACCACGCGAAGCCCTCATTCGGGCTTTCCCCGGCAACTATTGTCACCCTGGCGGCGCTCACCGCCATCGCCCCGCTGGGCATCGACATGTATATCGCCTCGCTACCGACCATTGCCGAGGAGCTGCACACCACCGAGGCCGCCGCCTCCATGACCCTCAGCGCCTTCATGGTTGGTATGGCGCTCGGGCAGCTTATAATCGGCCCGCTCTCCGACAAAACCGGGCGCCGCACCCCGCTGCTGATCGGCTCAGCCGTGTGCTTCGCCGCCACGGCACTATGCGCCTTCTCCCCCACCATTGAGGTGTTCATCGCGGCACGTTTTCTGATGGGCTTCAGCGGCTCAGTCGGTGCGGTACTGGCCCGCTCCATCGTCGCCGACACCACGAAGGGGCTGGCCACCGCCAAGCTCATGGGCATCATGATGATGATTAACGGGTTCGCCCCCGTGCTGGCGCCGCTCTTCGGCGGGTGGGTGCTCTCATGGGGTACGTGGCGTTCAGTGTTTAACGTGCTGACTGTCATTACCGGTGCCCTCATGCTCGCCGTCATCTTTATTCTGCGGGAAACCCTGCCCGCCGAAAAACGCTACCAAGGCACCGCGCTGAGCGTGTACTCCGAGATTCCGAAGGTGTTCAGGATCCGCCGGTATATGGGGTTCTCACTGACCATGTGCTTCGCGTTCGGGGCGCTCTTCTCGTACATTTCGGGCTCAACCTTTGTGCTGCAGAAATCCTGGGGCTTGACGCTGGGCAGTACACTCTCGCGTTCGGAGTGAACTCCCTGGGCATTGTGGCCATGAGCTCGCTGGCGACCGCGCTGGTGGGGAAGGTCGCCCAACGCACCATCGTGAATGTTGGTGTGAGCGCTTTGCTGGTTGTTTCGGTGCTGCTCACCGGTTCGTTCCTCATCGGGATTTCGCTGTGGCCCACCCTGATTCTGCTGTTCTGCCTCACCTGCTCGGTGGGCCTGATCTTCGGTAACGCCTCGGCCCTGGCACTGAACGAGGCACGCCACATGGCGGGCAGCGCATCCGCCGTCATGGGCACTATTCAGGCGCTTCTGGGCGGGGTTGCAGCCCCTCTGGTGTCCCTCGGCGGTGAGGGCGCCTACCTGCCGATGGCGTTCTCAATTCTGGGGTTTGCGGTACTGACCAGGATCACACTCTTTTCAACCCCGCGCAAAGACTCCGACTACGCGGCAGACGGCGGCGCGGGCGGGCACTAGCCCTCTCCTTACATTGCACGTGTTAACACGCTGATGCGTGAGAAGCGGGTTTTGCCGAGAAGATGAGAAAATATCACCTTTTCGAGCGAAAATCCGCTTCTCCTCGTAATCACCCTAGCTGCTGGTATCCTGATAAATCCTAAGATTTTAAGGAGGCTGACCGTGAGCACTAACGAAAACCTCACAAGTGCAGAGATCATCAAACGGTTCAACCACTTCTACGACTGCTGGCTGGATTCGATCACCATAACCTATGCAAAGGGAACAGCTGTTCGTCTGCGATTCTGCGCGGTGGACCGGAACCATGTAGACGGCGGCTGGGAGAAGGCCGCTACCGACGACGTCTGGCGGTACGTCACCGTAACCCTGGAAGATATTTCGGACTACCGGGTGCAAGGCCCGTTCATCAGCATATGCAGCGGAGTTCATGTTCTCGAACGGGACGGCAAAATCGGGCTCGACATCGAGGGGGACAACGACAACCCCGAAACCTTCGAGGACATCGCCGAAGCAGACATATACTTTATCGCCGAAAACGCCACCTGGGAGCTGGGCCCGCTCGGCGTACACTGCTGTGAAGGCACGTGAGCCACTACACTGGAAACATGACTAGTTCCGTGATACTCCTAAATTCAGAGAACCCGCAAGGCGTTGCTGTAGACCCCGCCCAGCCGCTTATCGGCGTGGAAGACCAAGGATTTACCCGTGGTGACGGCGTTTTTGAGACCATGCTCGCCGTCAATCGGCGGGTGCGAAAACTTGATATGCACCTCACCCGACTCGAATCTTCGGCGCGTATGCTCGACCTGCCCGAACCTGACCTGCACCAGCTGCGGGATGCGCTGGCGGGCCTCCTCGACCAGGCCGTGCCCGGCGCCCACACGGAACTCGGCGAAGAGCATATCGTCAAAATCATTATCTCGCGCGGGCTGCCGCATGCCTCTGCGGGAATGCCCGCCGGGCCGTACACGCTGCTAATCGCGTCCCCGGTACCCGAAACTACCGTGAACCAGCGGCAGAACGGGGTGAAGGCCATGCTGCTGCCGCGCGGGCACGACCCCGCCGACAACACCGCATACCCGTGGCTGCTGGCGGGCGCGAAACCCTCTCATACGCGGTGAATATGGCGGTGCTGCGGTACGTTCACTCCCACGGCGCGGACGACGCGATTTTTATGACCGACAACCGCCGCATTCTGGAGGGGGCAACCTCATCGGTGCTCATGGCGCGCATTGAGCACGGGAAGAAAATGCTGTACACCCCCGAACCGAACCACGGGATACTGCCCGGCACCACACAGGGCGCTATTTTTGAGGCGGCGCGGCGCGACGGCTGGGAGCTGGGCTACGGCCCGCTGTACCCGCAGGACCTCTTTGAATCTGACGGGGTGTGGCTCTCATCCTCGGTGCGGCTGCTCGCACCCGTCACACGGCTTAACGGGACCGCCCTGGCGCACGATGCGCAGCTGACCCACCAGTTCTTGGAATACCTGGCACAGGGGTAAGCTGGCGCACCTGTCAGCAGAAGGCTAGGATCTCTAGGCAGAATAAGAGACCTAGCCTTCTGCGCGTGCTGTGGACTGGGCACAGCAGCGGGTACACACTACCTGCCGGCAAGGACGCGGCGGGCCCGGCCCGTCACGTATGCAGGCGCCGGGGGCCGTTTAGAAGTCCTCCCCAGATTCTTTTTTCTGCGACTCCACCAGCTCATCCTCAATGGCGCGGTTTTCCTCTTCTTCCTTATTTTTCACCTTGGGGGTGCGCTTAAAAAACCGGGCCGTATCCTGGCTGGCGGCCGCGTGCAGACGCGGAAAGAAAATATACGCCACCGCAAAAGCCGAAACAATCGCGCAACCCCCCGAGACGAGAATCCCAGCCCCCAGCAGCTCATACAGGTAGAAGAAAAACACGAGCAAACCGAAACGCACCAGGGTGTACTTGAAGAAGTTCATACCCACCAGTCTAGCCGCAGCATGGATGCGCCCCCAAGATTCCTGTGGCAGACTTAGAGCATGACACGAGCGATGATGATAATCGGCGCGTTCGCGCTGGTGATTGGGTTGAGCCTGTACACCCTGCTGGATGCCGCCCGCACACCGGCCGCCGATGCGCGCACCCTCCCCAAGTGGCTGTGGATTATTGTCATCATCTTCTTCCCCGTTGTGGGGCCGGTTTTCTGGCTGTTCTTCGGCAGGGCCCGCAGCGCAAAAAGTACAGCCGAGCAGCCACCCGCCGCGGATACGGGCCGGGGTTTGAAAGGCAGGCGGGGTACTGTGCCTCCCGCGCCGAAAGCCCCCGACGACGATGAAGAGTACCTGCGCTGGCTCAAAGCCAAAGCAGAACGGCAAAAACGGGACAGGCAGCGGCAAGAATCCCGCGACGACGCCACAGACGATACTGACGGCGAAAAATAGCCCCGGCCAGGCAGAAACCACCAGCCACTGGGCAGCACCCCCGGGTAGCCTCAAGCACTCCCCGCTGTGTGCGCTTGCCCTCGCTAACCAGGCGGGAAAGCGTATACATGCTGTGTGCGGCCCCCTGTCTTCACGTTCCCTGGGCTGGCTGCGCCAGCACACGTTCATGGCTGAACCGTTTGTGGCTGCGTGTTAGCTTTAGGCCGCTGCGGCGAGCACAGGCACAGGGACGCAGGCAGTTCTACGGGGCGGGTTTACAGCCCCGAATACGAGTGCAGACCCGAGAAGAAAATGTTCACCACCGTGAAATTAAAAATAATGCACAAATAGCCGATAATAGACAGCCACGCCGAACGCGGGCCAGCCCAGCCGCGGGTTGCACGCGCATGCAGATACGCCGCGTACACCACCCAGATCACGAAAGTCCACACCTCTTTAGTGTCCCAGCCCCAGTAGCGGCCCCACGCCTGGCTCGCCCAAATCGCGCCAGCGGCAAGCGTGAACGTCCACATCACAAACGCCAAAGCGTTCAGGCGGAACGCAAAATTCTCAAGAGCCTGGGCGCTCGGAACCAGGCGCATAAACGCCCACCCGCCCGATTTACCGTTCAGGATGCGCTGCTCGCGGCGGGTCTGCACCAGCTGCAGCACCGCCATCGCGAACGTAATCGTAAACACCCCGGAGGCAAGCACCGCAATCGACACGTGAATCACCAGCCAGTAGCTCTGCAACGCCGGTTTCAGGTGCCCCACGGGGGTGGCGAAACTAATAGTGGCGGCGCACATCATAATCAGCGCCAGCCCAGACACGAGCGTGCCCACGAACCGCAGGTCACGGAAAATCAGCGCCACCAGGTACACGGCCACCACCACCAGCGCGCCCGTGGTGCAGAACTCGTACATGTTCCCCCAGGGCACACGCTGCGCAGCCACGCCGCGCATAATAACCGCCGCCGCGTGCACCAGCGCCCCCATCAGCATAACGATCACGGCGATGCGCGCCGCCGGGCGGCTCTGGCCCGTGTACAGCATCGAAGAGTCCGCCACGTGGCCCTCAAGCGCGCGTGCCGCCGCGCCCCGGTACCCGGCGCCCCGCTCGCCCGTGCCGGTCTCAGCGCCGCCGGTGCGCTCAACACGGGTGGCTTTCGCGCTCATCTTAACCGACGACTTCGCGGCGGTTTTCCCGCCGGTTTTCTCCGCGCCCGCAACGGGGCTGGCCGCGCCCGCGGTAACAGGCTCAGCCGCCTGTTCCTCCTCTAACTCCGCCTCACGAGGCGCCGCGGCACCCTCTAGGCGGCGGGTTACCCGCGAATTCTTCACCACATCCCAGGTGAACGCCACGAACACCACGGTGTAAATCAGCGCGGCAATATACATGAATAGCTCACTGTAGCGCGCTAATGTCTCGTTCAGCATGGGTTACTTCCCCTCGGTTTTCTCAGTCGGTTCCTCGGATGAGGGCTCCTCAGCAAATTCCAGCCCCCACCGGGCGGCGAAAGCATCCGTAATACGCTCAGCCTCGGCGGCAAGACGCGGGTCCTCCCCGCGCGCAAGCAGACCGTACTCTACGGTAAGCACCCCCTCATTGGTGCTGGCACGCACCCACACGCGGCGGCGCGCCACAAACAGGGACACAATCAGCCCCACGAAAGCCACCACGAACGAGTACAGCACAATATTCTGCCCCGGGTCGTGGCGCACTTCCATCCCCACGTACCGCTTATACCCCATGAACTCAATGGTGCCGTTGCCTTCCGGGAGGGTGGCGGTGCGGTGCTGCGCATCCAGCACAATACCGTTCTGGTTCGCCATGCTGTTCAACGCGGTCAGCTTAGAGGTGTCCAGCACATACACGTTCTGCGGCTGGCCCGAGTTCAAACCCAAATCCCCCCGAATAGGACTGCAACACCAGCATAGGGTTCGCCGGGGCTGAATCCACCGAATGCGGGATGCCCGCCCCACGCTCATAGCTGCCGGTGGGCAGGAACATGCCCACAAACCCCAGCTGGGCCGGGCGGGCATCAGGCACCTTCAGCACCACCGACGAGGTGTACTTCCCGTCAGTTGGCAGGGCCACCACGGGGCCCTCATACGCCACTTTCCCCTCACCGTCAGTCACCTTCACAATGGGGGCGTACCCGTTGCCGGAGAGGAACACGCTGGTGCCGCCCACATCAACCGGCTCGTTCACTTTGAGGGTTTTCTGCTCGGGGCTGCTGCCGGGGTTCTGAACGGTCAGCTGGGCGTTATAGTCCAGATCCTGCCCGTAGGTGTGGCTGTCGCGCTGCCTGTCGTAGCGCACCTGAAAAGTTATTGAGCGTCACGGCGTACGGGCTCAGCCAGTCGGGGTTATAGTTCGTGCCTGGGGTGAACGAGTCGTAGCCGATCAGGGAGTTTCACGAACGTCTCCCCCTCCACCAGGATCTTCTGGCCCACGGTACCCAAAAAGCGAGCCGACCGCCACCCCAACCAGGATGCCGATCATCGCCACATGGAACAGGATGTTCCCCACCTCACGCAGGTAGCCGCGTTCGGCACCCACCGAGTACTGCCCGTCTCCTTCATCCCGGATCTGCACCCGGTAGCGGCGTTTACGAAGGATCGCGGCGGCGTCCTCTATCGCGGCCTGGGGGGTGAGCGCATCCGCGTCAATATCGATCGTGCGGTGCACGGGCATGCGGGAAAGGTTCTTGGGGGTGCGCGCAGGGCGGTTTACGCCAGTCTTTGGCATGTTTAATAGCGCGCGGGTGACGCACCCGATCAGGGAAATAAACAGCAGCAGGTAGATGGCCGAGAACCACCCGGAGGAGAAAACATCAAACAGCTGTATCTTATCGGCGAACTCGCCCCAGCCGGGGTGGGTTTTAATATAGTCCGTCACCTTCGCGGGGTCTTGAATGCGCTGCGGAAACATAGATCCGGGAACCGCCGCCACCGCCAGCAGCAGAAGCAGCAGCAAGGCGGTGTTCATTTTCGTCAGTTGCGTCCAGCCCCAGCGGAGCATCCCGGTGATTCCCAGCGCCGGGGCGTCAGTGTGTGTGCGTGCCATATGTACCCCGTCAGATTGGTAGTTCGTAAACCGGTAGCGCCGCCTGAACCCAGGCCATGAGGCGGTTCCAGGCGCCAGTCAAAATAAGGATGCCGATCAGGATGAGCATCGCCCCGCCCGCACGCTGAATCCCGCGTTTATGCGTGCTCGCCCACCCGGTGGTGTTCACCCCGCGCGCCGCGAAATAGGCGACCAGCAGGAACGGCACACCCAAACCCAGGCAGTAGGCGAAGGTGAGCACCACAGCCTTGAAGGTTGCGGCCCCGCCAGTGAACACGAGGGTTTGCACTGCGGCGAAGGTGGGTCCAATGCACGGCGCCCACCCCAGCCCGAAGGTGACTCCCAGCACCGGCGCACCCCACAGGCCCGTGCCGGTGCGGGTGTGGAACCGTTTATCGACCTGCAGGATGCTCAGCCGCCCCATGAACACAACACCCATGAGGATCACGAGTGCACCCAGCAGAATATTCACCCACGCCTGCCCTTTCAGCCAGGGGGCGGCACCCACCTGGGCCAGTAGCACCGATAGGGTGACGAAAACTGCGGAGAACCCGAGCACGAACAGGGCCACCCCGGCGAGCATCCGGCGGGTGTGACGGCGGGTCTGCTGTGCGTGAAGGCGCCCCTTACCGGGCTGCGAACCTGGGGTTTTCGGGTCGGTGGGGGCGTCCGCCACAGCCACCCCCGATGTTGCCTCGGGCGGGTTTTTGGTGTTTTCTGCGGCTTTTTGGGGTGCGGGATTATGGGCCGCCACCGTTTTCTTCCCCTGGAACAATGCGGCCGCGGAGCCCTTCGGGTGCCTGCGGCTGCGAGCCTGCAAGACCCGCCACATACCCCAGGTAGCCGGGCACCAGCGGCAGCACACACGGTGAAGCGAACGACACCAGCCCCGCCAGCGCCGCCAACGGGATGGAGAGCCACAGGGAACCATCCAGCACGGTTGAGCTGATACTCGCCAACGGCGCAGCGCCCGCCGTGGCAGCCGCAGCGGCGGGGGTGAGCATCATACCGGTTCCAGCAGGCACGCTAGGCACCCTTCACAGCGGTCTCAATCAGGGTTTTCAGCACCGACGGGTTCGCCTGACCCAGGATGCGTGCCGCCACCCTACCGTGCGAATCCAGGATCACGGTGGTCGGTACCGCCTGGGCGGGCACATACTTACTCAACGACAGCAAAACCTTACCCGAGGCGTCCTTAAACGAGGGGTAGGTGATCTCAAAGCTACGCTCAAACGCCTCGGCGGTGCTTTTCTCATCCCGCACGTTCACACCGTAGAACCCCAGCTTGTCCTTATAGTCGGTGTAGAGCTTCTGCAGGTCTTTGGCCTCGGCACGGCAGGGAGAGCACCCGGCGTACCAGAAGTTCAAGAGCGTAGGTTTGCCGCGCAACGACTCAGCGTTCACGCTGGTGCCGTCGAATAGTTCACCGGTGAACGCAACGGGCTCGCCGCGCTCAGCCTCCTGGTACTCGGTCACCGACCCGTCCCCGGCAATGTAGCCTTTATTATCACCCGAATTCGCCTGTTTTGACAGGGAGGTGTCTTCAGAGCACGCAGCGAGCAGGCCCGCCCCGGCCGCTGACGCGCACAGCGCAATACCCGCACGCAGGGCGGTGCGGCGGGTGTGGTTATGGGTGGGAGTCATGCGTTCCTTCCGGTGGTGTGTGCGAAGGGGGTGCTGAACGGCAGACACCTGCGTCTTAGCTGCCGGGCAGCTGAATCACTCCCGAATACAGGGGCGATGCGGGTTCCGTGTAGCCGCTCACCTGCGGCGGGTTCCCCGATAACAGGTTATCGAAAGTGAGCGAAGTAATCGACGCCAGGTTGCATTCGCGCGCACGCGGATCGTGCTGCAACAGCTTACCTTCAAGCGCCAGGCGAGTCACCCAGATGGGCAGCTGGTGCGAAACAATGATGGCCTCGGCCCCGTCCCCGCCCTGCTGGTACGCGGTGCGGGCGGCGTCCTTAATGGCCTGAGCCATGCGGCGCACCTGCACAATGTACGGCTCGCCCCAGGATGGGCGCAGCGGGTTGTACAGTTTCGTCCAGTGGCGCGGGTTGTTCAGAAGCTCCTGCCGGTTCACGTGCAGGCCCTCAAAATAGTTATCGGCCTCAACCACGCGCGCATCGGGGTGCGCTTGAAGCCCCAGAAGCTCAGTGATCGGCTCGGCCGATTCGCGGGTGCGGGTCAGCGGGGAGCATACCAGGTGCACAATGTTCGCGCCTTCACCCCGACGCCGGGCAAACTCCTGGGCGCTCATGCGCACCATCTGCTGCCCCTTCTCCGAAAGGTGGTAGTTGGGTAGCCGCCCGTAGACGATGCGGTCGGGGTTGTGCACCTCGCCGTGGCGCATCAGGTGAACCGTGACCTTAGCCGATGTAGTCATTCTCTCAGTCTCTCAAATTTTCTACGCTACCCCAAAACGAGGGGCGCCGCATATAGCCCCTAATTCGCCAGAAGCGGGGGGCGGCTGGCGCTAAGGCATGCGTGCGGCAATGAGCTTACGCATCCGTTTAGGGTTAATACGCCAAAAATCCTTCGGCTGCCCGTCAATGCGCAGCACCGGGATTTCGGTGGCGTGCCGCTGCAGCAGCTGCGGGTACAGCTCAATGTTCAGCTCGGTGTAGGGCACCCCAAATTCGGTGCATACTTGCGCCACCGTGTGCCGTGCAGCGTCGCACAGGTGGCAGCCGGGGCGGGTCAAAAGCTCAATAACGGGTGGTTCAGGTGTAGCTGGGGGCATGGCTCCCAGTCTACTAGCGTTCAACAGCCGCCGCTAATAGCCCACGTCAGTCCTCATTAACGCACAATGCCCCGCAACCCTTACCGGGCACGGGGCACAGAAGCTACTGTTTACTTCTTATTGCGGCGCTGGTGGCGAGTCTTACGAAGCAGTTTACGGTGCTTCTTCTTGGACATGCGCTTGCGGCGCTTCTTAATAACGGAACCCATAGGATTTCCTCACTTTGCTAGACCCGGCCGCACCCATTCGGTGCGGTAGCTACCCGGGGTGTTTATACCGGTATAAACGCTCTAAAAGGCATTTTAGGCACAGCAGTGCCCCAGCGTTTTGAGAACGCTACCTTCCTAGAGTACTAGGAAACACCGCATTGCACCATTCCGACGCACCCAAAGAAGAGGAGCCATCCCCCAAAGACCCCGCAGAGGCAGTAACACCCCCCTGCGCACACGCAAGAAGATTTTCCTGCACGCCCGCACCTCCCCCCAGAATATGCCGGTATGCCCGGGCATTAACGCGCTGCGCGGGCGCACCCAGTTTGAGGGTACGCCCGCGTGTTTGCGTTATTGCCTGCGCCAGCTACTGCTGGCTGTGCTGGCTCGCATCAGCAGGGTTAGCGGCATCTGAGGTGCCGCCTTCAAAGTTATCTGCCGCAGCCCCCTGCGGGGAGGCAGACACCTGCTGATTGTGATTCGCAGTGTTCTGCTGATGCGCCGAATCCTGCGGGTTATTCTGCTGCTGAAGAGCCTGCTCCTGCTCGCGCGAGCTCAACCCCAAATAGCGGGTCATGCGGCTAAGCCAGCCCCGCTTACGTTCAGCGCTGGCGTGCTCCTCAGGCGCACGCTCATCCGTGGACCGCTCATCCTTGACCACCATAGGGGTTCCGCTCGTATTCGCGGGAACGATACGAATCGGAGTGGTCGCCAGCACCTCAACCGGCGGCAGCGGCCGCTCCGCCAGAGCCTCCGGAGCGTGCTCAACACCAAGAGCATCAGCTGGTGTGCTGTTCACGGCGCCGTTCGGGGCCCCAGCATTACCGGTGTCGGCAGCAGCCGGAGCTGCGGGGCCAGGCTGGGGTTGAGGCTGCGGCTGCGGTTGCGGTTGTGACGATACCGCGCTCGGGTACTGCAGCCCAGTGGCTGGGCGGCTAAAGGGAGACGCCACAGCAGCACGCACCGGCGTGATGATCTGGCCGTGACGGCGGCCCACCCCTGAGGGCGAATGGGCACGAATCACCTTCACCCGCTCCTCAGCGGCGCGCGCCAAGTTTTCCTCAGCCACTCGGCGCTGCTCAGCATCCTTACGTTCCACAGGGTTTTCGGGAAGCTTGGGCTTCGGACCGGTACGCCCCTGAATAGGGATACCAGCCGAGGCAGGCCCGCTTACCCCAAACTGCCCGGTGTGAGGCCCACTATGGGTCTGCTGGGCGGGTGTGGAACCGGTGCGCGGGGCAGCACTATCCCAGTGATTCTGCGGGTTGTGCGCGTCCGGTGCGGTTTCCTGGCCCTGTGCCTCCTGCCCGGAGGCATGGTTCTGCACCTGCTGCGGCACATCCGGCTGAGCCTGCCCGTTACCGTTATCCGGTGCGGCGGGTATAGCCTGCGGATTCTCCAGCGACGAAATGGGGCGTGCCTGCTGCCCATCAAGCGACTGCACAGCTCCCAGCACCTCCTGCTGAGGCTGCTCCTGCGCTGTGCCCTGACCCGCTACAGGGTGCGGCCCGGTCTGCTCATTCGCAGCGGGCCCTTTGGGAATTAGCCGCGCCTGCGGAACCAGCGTGACCGTTCGGGTCTTCAGCAGGCGAGGATGCAGGCTGGGCACTACCCGAGGCAGACTTTTGCGGCTTCCCGTCAGGATTCCCGGCCTGAGCAGGCTGAGCGGACTGCGGCCCTTGGGCCTGACCGCCCTGCTGGGCGGAGCCCTGCGGTGAAGAGCTGCCCTGCGCAGTATTAGCCTGAGCGGCATCAGTTTGTGCAGCACCAGTCTTTTCGGCGCTGCCCTGATCATCGTGCGGGCCGGGGTTGTGCTTCACACCGTTCTGGGCGGCAGTATCCGCACGGTTGTTGCCCGCACCATTATCAGTTTTTGGTGCGGCACTATTGGGTCCCTGCGCGTCAGGTTCTGTCCGGCAGGCTTCTGGGGTGCAGCTTTAGCGTCCTGCTTATTCTGCACCGAATCTTTCTGCGCAGGCTCTTTCTGTTGTGCCGGGTTCTCCTGTGCTGAGGTTTCTTGCGCTGAAGTTCCCTGGGCCTGCTCGGCTGCCTTCTCGGCCTTCTGCTCGCCGCTCTTGGGGGAAGCAGCCTCCTTACCGGCGGAGCCGTTCACCCCTGAAGCATCCGGCTGCGGTGTTTTCTGCGCAGCACCAGGCTCTTTAGAGTTCTGCTGCGCAGCAGACGAACCGCCCGAATTGTCGGCTGCCTGCTGACCGTTCTGCCCGTCCTTACCCTTAGAAGGGACGGAACCGCCCTGCTTCTGAGCGTCCTGGGCCTTCTGCTGATCGTCCTGAGCACCCTGCTTGGGGGACTTCGCTTCGGCCTTCTGACCCCCAGCTGTCTGAGCATCAGGTTTCTGGGCATCGGGCTGAGCGGATTTTTGGGCCGCCGAAGCCTTTGCGTCCTTGGGCGCGTCACCATCCTTTAGCGGCGCGGAACCATCAGCCTGCTGCGCACCATCAGACTGGTTCCTCTGGCCCTGCGGCGAGGAATCGGCAGACTGTTTACCCTGCCCCTTCTGCTCACCCTGTGCAGGCTGCGACTGGCCAGCTTCAGTCGAGCTCTTCTGCTCGTCCTTAGCGGCACCGGCCTTCTGCCCGGGATCCGAAGGTGAGCCGCCCGGCTTGCCGCCAGCCTGCTTACCCTGGGGCTGCTTAGCCTGGTCTTGCTCCTGAGACTGTTGATCTTGGGCCTGCTGGTCCTTACCGCTCTGCCCCTCGGCGTGTTTGTCCTCACCGGGGGTAGGCTGAGCCGGAGCATCACCGGCTGCGGGCTGCGCCCCGCCCTTAGCCTTTTGAGCTTGAGCGTCTTCGGCGTCTTTCTTGCCCGCATCCTTCGTTGCAGACCCCTGCTTCTGGGAATCCTCAGATGCCTTATCGGCCTGTTCACCTTCAGCCTTTACGGGCGTCTCACCAGGCTTAGCGGAACCCGTCGAAGCGTCCTCACCCGACGCCGCGGGCTGGGGCTTCTTCTCGGGCAGACCCTGAGCAGGAATCACCCGCATATCCAGCGGAATAGCGGCCGTGGCCTGAATCAGCGGCTCATCATCGGTCAAACGCAGCGGCTGAGACGCATCAGGATCGACCGGCAACGGCTGAATCGGAAGCGGAAGCGCGGAGGTGGCCTGAATCAGCACCTCCTGGGCGGGTGTAGGCTGAGCTGCGCCCTGCTCCTCACCACCCGGCACAGGGCCGTGCTGCATTGACTGGTCAGACGCTGTGCAGAGGCAGCATTATCAACCTTATACGGTTGCCCAGATGCGTTCTCGGGGTGCTGCGAAGAAGCACCATTGTTACCGGCCTGAGCAGCGGGGGCACCCTCAGACGGGCGGGTAAACGCCGCCGCCGCACGACCGGAGGCCGTACCAAAGCTCAACGGCAGATTAGACTGCTGCTCTTGTTGCCCCTGCTGCCCGTCATAGTGCTGCTGAGACTGCTGCGAGGTATCACGGCGAGCCTGCTGAGAGCCGGACGAAGGCACCGGCGCGCCGCCGGGGGCGTTGCCGAACCGCTCCGCACCGAAGCCCCACCCGAAACTGGGGCCTTCCTCCGGGAACGGGCCGAAATCGTCCTCAATATCAACCGGCTCAAACATGCGCAGATCCGAGGTTCCGGGCATACCCGTAAGCGCCACAGCCGACTCGTCCAAATCCACCCCGGCCTCATCGAACAGGCCGCGCATCTGGTTCATCATCAGGTTGCGGGCGGTCGCGGAATCGGCGTCCTTCACGGCTTCAAGAACCGCACGGTTCTCAGCGTTCAGGCGCTCCATGGTGCTGCTCCACAGCGGCACACGCCCCGCCAGCGACAACAAAGCATCGAAGGTCGGCTGACGGATAGCGATCAGCAGCCCAGCAATCAGCTCGTTATTGGCAAGGCGGCTCAGCTCCAGGTGAAAGTCCAGGTACAGGTCAAGGAACTCCCGGATAGGGTGCCCACCCTCCTGCATCTCCTCCAGCAGCTCATCCACTTCACCGAAATCAGCGACGCCGGGGTCAATATTGGCAACACTCCAGCCTTCAAGAAGCATATGGGTCTGCACCAGGTCACGTTTCGGGTAGCGCGAAACAGCCATGTGCAGGCGCAGAGGCTCGGCTGCCGCCATCGCCGGCTCCTCATTCAGGTGAGCGATGATCTCTTTGCCCTTACCGGAGTATAGGCGCACCAGATCCATGTCTTCGAGGGTCTTCAAGCCCTCGCGGGTACGGCTTCTTCCCAAGCCAATCGCGCGGGCAATACGATGATCGTCGGGCAAGTCCTGGCCAAGCTGCAGGTTGCCCTCAGTGAGCTCGTTCTCGAGCCAGCGGAGGATTTTACGGTGAATAGCCAACGTAGATTCCGTCTTTCGGGAAATTAGGGTTTATCAGGGTAGGTGTATGAGTTGATGATCAAGCGAACACGGGCGCACGCCCCGCCCCACTCGCTATCTCTCCGCGCGCCGCCGATGCGGCACGCTATCGTCGGCGACCAAAGACACGTGCCAGAAGGCCACGAGGTTCCTCCTTAACGGTCACCTGCTCATACGGTGCAGGCTGAGGGATCGGCCGGAACACCGGCTCCTCAGTAGGTTCGGGAGCCTCCTTGGGCTCTACGGTCTGGGCCGTTTCGGGTTCAGCACCCGCATCGGCTGTATCGGTTACTGAGGCGCCGTCGGTGTCGGCTGCCTCGGTATCCTCAGACGCTTCGGGGTCGGCACCCTTCCCCCTCCGCGTAAGTCTTCTTGGGTTCAGCATCATCCGCGTGAGCTGCAACATCCTCATCAGCGTCCGGGCCGTCAGCGGGGTCAGCCATCAGGGTTGCTTCATCGCTCTTCACGGTCTTAGGCACAGCGGCGGCTTCCACAGATGCGGCATCCCGGCCTGCCTTCGCCGTTGATGCCTCGATACGCGGGCTATCGGCAGCATCCTGCCTGGTTTTTACCTCGGATAGTCCGGCGGTCTTCTGCTCACCCTGAGACTCGGTAGCGCTGGCAGCCGTGTCCTCACCCGCGTGGTGGTGCGTCTTCTTCGTGGGCGCTTCCTCGGTGGTGGAGGTCATGTCAGCTGCCGCCGATACGGCGTCCTGAGACTCAACGTTTACAGGCTCATTCTTGGCAGGCTGCTCATTGGCGGGGTTGGTGTCAATAGCTCATGCTTACCGCGGGCAGGCTCATTCGATACAGCAGGCTTGGCTGAGGCGTCACCTGCCGAACTCCAGGGGCTCACGCCAGCAGAGGACTCAGTTGCCTCATCGTCTTCACCCTGCCCCGCAGGAGCCACCGACTGGGTATCGTCCGTGGAGTCCTTCGCAGCAGTTTCAACGAGTGCTTTCTCCTCATCAGGTTGCGGCACCTCGTCAGAGGCAAAGGCGGAGGGGGTGAAGGGGCGCATCGGCACCACACCTTCGCTCACTTCACCGGTGCCAGCAAATGTGGCACTGGCGTTCTGTTCGCTCCCGGCCAACTCCTCATCCAGGCCCTCAGATTCTGCCGTTTCGGCAGGCTCTTCGGGGGCTTTCGCGCTGAGCACAACACCCACAGCCGGATCGGGGTGCGAGTCAGCACCTTCTTCCACAGCGGGCTCGTCCTCAGCCGGGATATTGGGGTTATTCGAGCTCAACGGCACAACGCGGCACTGAGGCTCTTCACTTCCACCAGCGGCGGTATCGTCGTTATCTTCCGCGCTGGGTTCCTCATCATTGTCTTCCTCAGCGTCGGATGGGATGTGCAGCTCGGCTGGAATGTCGAGTTTCTCACTGGATTCAACCACCTCATGCTGGTGCGCACCGGTAAATCCGCCCACCACCACGGAACTGCCCGGGAACGCGGGGGAAAAGCTCTCCCCACCGGGAAGCGCGACCGGGGCGTGAGCTGCCGCTGAGGCGCGGGCAGCCTCCAAAATCTCATCCACCCAGTCTGTAATCTCAGTGAAAACCTCGGGGTTCAGCGAATACAGTCGGCGCTGCCCCTCAACCACGGCCGACACCACACCGGCCTCACGCAGCACTTTCAGGTGCTTAGAAATAGTTGGCTGACTCATGCCCAGTTTCTCGACAACCGCACCAACAGTGTGGGTCTGTTCGGCGAGCAGCCGCACGATGCGGCGGCGGGTCGAATCCGCAATCACTGAAAAAACATCTGCATGCATATATCGATTATGTCATATATACGCTAGTTTGCCAGTTCCCAATAGCCGTCAAACCACACACTTAACTGGACATTATCAACCCCGGCCCATTAAATTCTTGAAACAGAATATGTGTTTTACTGCATGTTGAAGGTTGCGGGCGAAAAAACCGCCCCACCCCACCACCGAATACCACCATCGGGGATACACTAGAGGAGGCCGTACCACCACGTTCAGTGGTCTGCACCAACCACACAACCTACACGGCCCAAACCCCGCACCTAACACCGGCACCCACCCACACCATGAAGGGAGGAACCCATGGGACGCCTCGCCCGGCGCATCCGCGCACACTGGCGCAAACGCCACCGTAAACGCGAGGCCCTGCGCACCTCCCGTGAGTTCTTCAAACGCCAGCACACCCTACGCAGGTGGCGTCTGCCCAAGCAGAACAGCAGCGACATCACCCCGTTCACCGGCGCACCCAGTTCCCGTACCACCCCCGCGCCCCCAAAACACGGCCTGCTCGATAGTCTGCTGCCGAGCCGAAAAACCACAGATGCGCGCAGCACCCACACCGGCACCGCCCGGCGCGGGGCACTCACCGTTGAGGCGTCCGCACCGGGGGCAAGCACGCACCAGCCGCGACTGCTTGATGCCCGCACCTACGAGAACCTGCGCGATTTTATCGACGCGAAAGTGCTCTCCTCCCCCCGCACGAACCGCCATCAGCACTTTCCTGCTGGTTATCGTGTTCTTCACGCTCATGCTCTTACTGCCGATCGCCTCAAATGACGGGCAAATGGCGCCGCTGCATCACGCATTTTTCACCGCCACCAGCGCCGTGACCGTCACCGGCCTCACCACCGTCTCAACCGCCGAACAGTGGTCGATGTTTGGGCAGGTCATTATCCTGTGCGCCTGCCAGATCGGTGGCTTGGGAACCCTTACCCTCACCTCGCTGCTGGCCCTGGCAACCGGGCGGAAAATGGGGCTGCGGTCCAAGCTCATCGCCCAAGAAGAACTCAATATTGGGCGGCTAGTGAGGTCGGTAGCGTGGTACGCACCGTCGCCTACACCTCCGCCAGTATTGAGGCGTTCATAGCGTTACTGCTGACCCCGCGTTTTCTGATGCTGGGCGAAGACCCGCTCACCAGCCTGTGGCACGGTATTTTCTACGCGATCTCGGCGTTTAATAACGCCGGGTTCACGCCGCATTCCGACGGGATAGTGCCGTACGGCCACGACTTTTTTGTGGTCATCCCCGTGTGTATCGCCGTGTTTCTGGGGGCTATGGGGTTCCCGGTGCTCATGGCGTTACAGCAGCACCCGCTTAAACCCAGCCGGTGGACGCTCACCGCAAAGCTCACGCTCGTCACCACCAGCGTGCTTTTCGTACTGGGCGCCGCCGCCTGGGGTGCAGCCGAGTGGAACAACCCGAGCACTGTCGGCGGGAACAACCCGGGGGATAAATACTCAGCGCGCTCTTTGCCTCCGTCATGACCCGTTCAGGCGGTTTCAACCTGGTCGATATGAACGATATCCGCCCCGTGACCAGCCTCATTACCGACGTGCTCATGTTTATTGGCGGCGGCTCAGCCTCAACAGCTGGCGGCATTAAAGTCACCACCATTGCCGTGATTATGCTGGCGATTATGGCGGAGGCACGCGGCGACCAGTTTGTGGTGGCATTCAACCGCACTATCCCCGACACGGTGCTGCGCATCGCCATCTCAGTGACCATGATGAGCGCCGGTATCGTGATTGCCGGGTCCGGTGTTATTCTGATGCTCACCGACCAGCCCCTGAGCAGGGTGCTGTTTGAGGTGATCTCAGCCTACGCCACGTGCGGGCTCTCAAACGGCCTCTCTGCCGAGCTGTCACCCGCTGGTATTTACACGCTCAGCGCTCTCATGTTCATTGGGCGTATTGGCACCATCACCGCCGCCACCGCCTTGGCGTTGCGCTCCCGCCGCCGCCTTTACAAGTTCCCCGAAGAAAGGCCCATCATTGGCTAATACACACAATGCGCCCGTGCTCGTGATCGGTTTGGGCCGGTTTGGTGCCTCAACCGCCGCGCAGCTGCACGCCCAGAACCAGGAGGTGCTCGCCGTTGAAAAAGACCCTGAGCTGGTGCAGAAATGGTCGGGCCTGCTCACCCACGTGGTAGCCGCCGATGCCGCCGACATTGATACGCTCAGGCAGCTGGGTGCAAACGACTTCGGGTCTGCGGTTGTGGGCGTCGGCACCTCGATTGAGGCGTCTGTGCTTATCACCGCGAACCTCGTTGACCTGGGGGTTGAACGTATCTGGGCGAAAGCAATCACCCCGTCACACGGCAAAATCCTGGAGCGTATCGGCGCGCACCATGTGGTCTACCCGGAGGCGGATGCGGGCCGCCGCGCCGCGCACCTGGTGTCTGGGCGGCTATTGGACTACATTGAGTTCGACGATGATTTCGCTATCGCTAAGATGCGCCCGCCGAAGGAAACTCACGGGTTCACCCTAGCGGAGTCGGATATCCGCGCCAAATACGGGGTGTCTGTGGTGGGCATTAAATCCCCGGGAGGAATTCACCTACGCAGACCCCTCCACACGCATTCACTCTCGGGATATTCTCATCGTCTCGGGGCAAGTGGAGCTAATCGAGCGTTTTGCTGCCCGCCCGTAGGTTCTGCGGCTTCCCTCGTGCCTCTCGCTATCACCGTTAACCTTTGCCATTATCCTTGTCTGCTGCCCCAAGCCTATTCAGAAGAGTTTTTTGCATTCAGAAGAGCTTATCGCTTCTGAATGCAAAAAACTCTTCTGAATAGGATGAGACGGCTCTTCACATTGCGTCATATACGCCCCACAAATCCCCTAAAAATGAGACTGTTCCCCTGTGGATAGTGCAGAGGCGCAGGTAACCACCCAGGTTATCCACAGGATGGCCAGGACTGCCTCGAAAACGTCCTCAGATTCGTGTCCTCTATATGTCATGAGCAAAAGCAGTGTACGTTGTAAACAGTTAGAACGCATATACCCTCTGGTTAAGAACAGCTATCAAATATCAGAGGAAGGGATAGGGGCACGGAGGCTTCAGCAGCTCCTTCGTGAGGGGCATGCGCGCCGGTTAGCCCACAACCAGTACCTGAGCACCCTGCGGTGGCAGAAGATGACTCCGGAAGAGAAGCACCTGGCACGGGTCATAGCGTACGCCAAATCTTGCGAAAATCCCGTGTTTACGCATCTGAGTGCCGCCATACTGCACGGGATACCGGTTCTTAAGATCCCGCGCACAGTTCACGTGAGGTCAGTGGCGGGAAGCCCGCACTCAGGCATATCCAGCCACCAAGATCGGCACACGTTAGAGGCTCCCATCACCTACTTCTACGGAGGTGTGAAAGCTACCGATGTGCTCTCTACAGTTATTGGGTGCGCCCGAACTTTACCTCTAGAAGAAGCGCTGGTTGTTGCCGATGGGGCATTGAGCAGGCAACGAAAAAGCAGCCGAGTTACTCGTTCTGCCTTATATGAGGCTCTGACCCATTTGTCGCATAAAGGGTCGGCTAAAGCACGGAGGGTCGCACAGCTGATGAGCGATAAAGTCTGATTCACCGGGAGAGACCCTCACACGGTTAAGGTTGCATGAGTTTGGGCTGTACCCCCAGGAACAATACCGGGTGCGAACCGACGCGGGAGAGTATTTTGGCGATTTTGGGTTTGAACAGCAGAAGGTCATCCTCGAATTTGATGGGCGCGTGAAGCAAACAAACCAGGTGATGAATCCTGACGGCTGGGCAATTGACCGCGAGAAAGAGCGGGAGAACGCTCTTTTACGAAAAGGGTGGAGAATTCTGCGGGTGAACTGGCATCACGTAAGTTCTCGCAACCCGGTGGTACTTGAGCAAGCCCTACGAGATTTTGGGTTACTCCACTAGGTGCCCACCCTTTCATATAGAAGAGTTTTTTGCATTTAGAAGCGATAAGCTCTTCTGAATGCAAAAAACTCTTCTGAATAGAGGCAGGGATGGGCGCAGACAGGGTGACTAGTCAGCCGTGTACTGCTCGCTCAGCTCTGCGGAGCGGGCGGCGCAGGCGCGCATCGCATCCTCGGTGAGATCGAAAAGTCCCTTGTCAATAAACGTATTGATGGCGCGCTCAGTGGTTCCGTTCGGGCTGGTAACAGCTTTGCGCAGGGCGGCGGCATCCGGGTTACTATCCAGCAGGTACCCGGCGCCCGCAATCGTTGCGGATGCGAGCCTCTGCGCGGTCTCTTCATCCAGACCGAGCTTCGCACCGGCACTCGCCATAGTCTCCGCCAGCAGGAACCCGTAGGCGGGGCCGGACCCCGAAACAGCGGTGACCGCATCCATCTGGTCTTCTCGCACCTGCACTACTAGGCCTACGGTCTCTAGGATCTTCTCGGCGAGCGCAAGCTGCTTCTCAGTCACGGTCTCACTCACCGAGATCGCCAGCACGCCTTTGCCCACGCTTGAGGGCGTATTGGGCATGCAGCGGATCACCGGCTGACCCGCAGGAAGAGCCTTCTGCAGCGTATCGAGGGTGACTCCTGCCGCCACCGAAATAACGAGTGCATCCGGGGCGAGCGGGCGAAATTTCGCGCGCCAGCTCGACGATTCCATAGGGTTTAACCCCCAGAAGCACTACGGATGCGCCGCTGACCGCCTCACGGTTGGCTTCGGGCTTGAGCTCGCACCCGATCACGACGGCGTCTTGCCCGTTAGGCCCTAACTGATGGCGTAGGCGGTCTATGGAGTTTTTGCTGCGCACGGTGGCGCGGATGGCTTCTGCGGGGTACCCGCCCGCGATGAGTCCCGGCGGCGATGGAACCGTTCATGGAGCCGGTGCCGAGGAATGCTATATGTTCGGTCATCTTCGATCCTTACTGTCTGCTTCGTTCGTGTCGCGGGGCGCATGCCGCCCGCGCCACGGGGTTTGTTATCTAGCATACAAGCCCGGCTATTATGAGCCACCTGCGCCCTACTGGGGGAGGGGGTGGGGGCTTGCGCGAGAGTAAAATGGGGGTAGGGAGCCCGCGTGTACGTGGTTCTTGGGTTTACACCCCGAATCGACGCCGCGAGCATCCGAAGAAGCCTGTGCGCACGAGGTGCTGTGTGCCGGGCTGTGGGGGCGCGGGTTGCCCCAACCGGCGGGTTGTTGAGCGCTATGGTGCGCGGGGACCTGCGGGCGTTTGTGCACAACGTGGTTATGAGGCGCGGCGACAAGAGAATGATGAGAGCATTTCGGCGTTATACGGTTCTTCTGGCGTGGGTTGTGCTGGTTGGTGTGGCCACGGGGTGCGGGGCTATTGTGCTGCATTGGGTGCTGGGGGTTATTGAGGTTGTGGCGTTCGGCCACGATGAGACGCTGCACCCGATTATTACGTATTATTCTTCTACTCCTCGGCGCGTGGTGGCACTGGTTGTGGTGGGTTTTTGTGTTGCTCTTACCTGGTATGTGCTGCAGTCTCGGCGGTGGGGTGGCGGGCCGTTGGCTTCGGTGGAGTCTATGGTGCGGGCGCGGTCGTTGGCTGAGCGCCGCCCGGGGTTTGTGCGGCAGGGTGTTCATGCGCTGGTGCAGATTGTGGCGGTGGGTGCGGGCTCGCCGGTGGGTAAGGAGGTTGCCCCGCGTGAGCTGGGTGCGCTGTTTGCGGGGCGTATTGCGGATTGGGGGCACCTGCCGGAGGGGTACGCGGCGCACGCTGGTGGCTTCTGCGGCGGCGGCTGGTTTGGCGGCGGATTATCAGGTTCCGGTTGCGGGTGTGGTGTTTTTGTTTGAGGCGCTGGGGCTGGGCCTGTCGGTGAAGAACGTTCTGGTGGGTGCGTTCACTGTTGGGGTGGCTACTGCGACGGCGCATCTGACGATTTCTGATCAGGCTACGTACCCGGTGGTGCTGGTGCAAACATGCTGGGAGTCGCTTGCGTTGGCGGTGCTGCTGGGTGTGGTGTTGGCCCCTGGCGCCTTGTGGTTTCGGCGGCTTCTGGGGTGGGCGCAGCGGGGTAGGGTCACAGACCGGAGCGTGCTGTGGCGGGTTCCGCTGGTGTTTGCGTGCGGTGGGTGTGGTGTCAATGGTGCTGCCGGAGGTGATGGGTAATGGCCGGGCGCTGGTGCAGCAGACGTTTAACCGGGCTGAACTGGTGGGGTCGTTCACAGTGCCCGCCTTGTTGTACACGCTGGGGTTGTTTGTGGCTAAGGCGGTGCTGGTGGTGGCTGCTTTGCGGCATGGGTCGTATGGCGGCACGCTCACCCCGGGGGTGGCGTTGGGCGCCTCGGGCGGGTTTGTGGTGGCTGGGACGCTGGTGTGTGTTTGCCCGTGGGTTTCGGGGTTTCCGTTGGGGGTGACGGGGTTGTTGAGCGCGGCGGGGGTGCTGGGTGCCGCAGTGTTTTTGGCGTTGTCGATGGATGCTCCGTTGAGTTCTGTGGCGCTGGTGGTTGGTTTTACGGGGCAAAGCTGGGGTGCGTATGTGCCGCTCGCGGTAGCTGTTGGGGTGGCGTGGGGTGTGAAGAGGCTGTGGGAGGCGCACCGCGCCCGGGTGCTTGCGGGGGCGTAGCGTTCGGAAGTTGCGGGGCTGTTGGTGGCTGGCGGTTGGTTTCCGTTATGCTAGGCGGTGGTTTTGGGGTGCGTGGGCGGCGCACGATGTGATGGCGTCATAGCAGCTGGTGCGGGAGGCAAAGGGATGCGTATGGCTTTGGGCAGGGGCCGTGAAGCTCGGCGGGATGCAGCGTACGCGGCTCTGATGGGCGGTGATTTGGCGGTGCGTTTGGGTGCGGTGCATGCGCTGGTGGAGCTTGCGGATGAGTGGCTGGGTGAAGCGTCCCTGCCGGTGGGTGTGCGCCGCGGGCACGTTCAGGGGGTGATTGACCGGTTGTGCGCGTATCTTCGTTCCCCGCTCAGTACTGCAGCCGACAATGGGCCTGCTGGTGAGAGTGCCGGGGCGCAGGGGACGCATCCAGCAGGCTATTGTGGAGGAGATTCACCGCCGGGTGCAGCGCCCGGTAGCTTCCGCTGAGGGCGTTTCCCTGGCGGGCGCGTGGTCGGGTTTTGCGTTCAATTTTTCGGGCGCGGTTTTTGTGTGCACCGTGAATTTTACCGGTTCACGCTGGGAGCATGAGGTAGATTTCAGCGACTGTATTTTTATGCGTGACGCTCTTTTCTCGTGTTCCACCTTTGCGGGTACCGCCAACTTCGCCCATTCCACCTACCGCGCTCTGGCGGATTTCAGCGAGTCCCTCTACCAGGACGCGGCGTATTTTGGCGGCTGCACATGGGGCGGGGCCGTCAACTTCTCGGGATGTACTTTCCGTGCTGGCGCCTACTTCTTGGGGTGCCGCTACGGGGCGGATACCATCTTTACCGGCTGCTTCTTCGCCAAAGTACGGTGGTGATGATGTACAGCGCCTACCGCGGCGCGTTTACCGCCACCGGGTGCACATTTGCTGGGGATGCCGACCTGAGCTCTTCAGCATACTACGGTCCTGCTAGCCTGCGCGGGTGCGTGTTCCTCGCGGATGCGTGGCTTGGCGGCGGCTCGTGGGGTGGCCGCACCGTCTTTTCGGGGTCGGTCTTTGAGGGCGCGGCTGATTTTAGCGGCGCCGCGTACCTGGCGGACGTTATTTTCACCGACGCAGTTTTTGTGAACTGTGCCCCATCGCTGCACGGGTGCATTTTCTCGCCCCACAGCGTGCAGGAGTTCACCCGCACCCCCGAGCAGGGGCACCCCATTGTGTTAGAAGACGGCCTCCCGGTGGGGTCGCGTCTGCTCACCCCGGGCCAGCTGGCCCGGCTCGCTAAACTGCGGCAGAAGGTGACGCAACGGCGTGAACAGCTCGCGGATAAACCGGTCGGTTCGGCCGCGCACCGGCGGGCGGCGCGGCGGCTGGAGCAGGCGCATGAGGCATTCGCCAGGTGGGCGCACGGGCTCACAGCAGACTGATGCGGCACAGCAAACCGGGGTACACTAAAGCAATCAACCTACATAGATTTATCGATACCGTCTCAAGAACTGCACGAACCATCACAAGACACAGACCTTTCACCGGAAGAACACCCCATCATGCACCCTGTTACGCCTTCCCCGTCGAGCCCTCGCCCCGGAGCAACTGCGCACCTTTCTGTGAGCCACCAGCAGCGGCATGACCGGTACACGGCTGCCCTCGCTCTTTTGGGCAGCCCTGAGGCGATTATCCGGCTGGGTGGGGCGCTCGCCCTCGTGGAGCTGGCTGATGACTGGCTCACCGATGAGACCGACCCTCAGGAGCACGGGCGCCGCAAGGCGCAGACGATTATCACCACCCTGTGCGCCTATATTTGTTCCCCGTTCCAGCTCGCCCACGACTATGAGCGGCTTATGGGCGATCAGCCGCAGGGTTTGACCCCGCAGCAGGCGCGCCGGTTCCGAGCCGAGAAAACCGAGCTGGCGGCTGAGGCGCAGGTGCGTGGGCGCATCCTGACTGAGATTCACGACCGGGTGCGCTGGGAGCCGTCCGATGGCGGGCAGCCCGCCACGAACACGGCCCCGGACCCGGAGAAGGTTACCGCCGGGTTGTGGTCGCACCTGAGGTTTGATTTTTCGGGGGCTGTCTTTTTCTACCCCGTGGATTTCACCCAGTCGTATTGGGGTGCGGGCGCGAATTTTCGGGGGTGCACGTACCGCGACCAGGCGCGTTTTACCCGCTCCATTTATGGGGCCGATGCCCTGTTTGACCGTTCTGTGTACCACGGTGAGGCGTTTCTGAGCGATTCGGTGTACCGTGCGGGGGCTGGCTTTGAGCGAATGCGTCTGGGGTGCTGATGCGCGCCTGGTGGGGCTGCGTGTATGAGGGGAACGTTAATTTGAGCGCCTGCACGTGGGAGGGCGCCGCGTACCTGAGCGACTGCACCTATTACGGGTATACGTACCTGGCTGATTCCGTGTACCGTGGGGACGCCGATTTTTGGCAGAGTACTTTCTACGGCACCGCGAACCTGGAGCACTGCACCTATTCTCGGGGGGCGAGGTTTGAGGATTCTATCTACCACAGTGCCGCGTACCTGGGGGATTCGGTGTTCCGCCGCACCGCTAACCTGGCGTTCACCGTCTACTGGGGTGCGGCGCATTTTGGCGGGTGCGTATTTGCGGGGCAGGCGTGGCTGGATAACTGCGTATGGTTCGGTGGGGCCGACTTTTCGGGGGTGAAGTTTAAGAAGAAAACCGATTTTGAGGAGGCTCGCCTGCTGGGGACCGCCGATTTTTCGGGTGCATCTTTCGCACGGGTTCCGGCGTTCACTGACGGTGTTTTTAACGCTGCCGCAGAGAACCTGTTTGAGGTTTCGGCGAAGAGCAAGCAGCCGCTTCCTTTAGCGGGCGGGATTCCGCAGGGGGCGCGGGCCCTGACCGCCACCGAGCGGCAGGTGCTTGCTGAGCGGCTGCAGGCTGCCGGGGCGGGGCGTGAGACCAATGCGCGGGAGTTTGAGCAGCCCCGCTCTGAGCTGATCCGCTGGGTTCGCTATGAGGTCGCCGGCACCCCGGATGAGGCTGAGGCAGATTCTGCGGGTGTGTTCACTGAGGCGGCTTAGCTCCATTATGGTGTTGCCCGCTTCCGTGGAGGCTGACCGCCTCACTAGGTTCACGGTCGCCGCCGCTGCTTTACAGGATGCGCAGGTTGCGGCGCGGCGGGAGGCCGCAGAAGTACTCATTGGGGTGGCCGATGAGTGGCTGGCTGATGCTTCGGTGCCGAGAAAGCAGCGCCTCCGGCAGGCGCAGGCCGCCATTAATGCGCTCTGCATGTATATTCGTTCCCCGTTTCGGTTGGCTAAACGGTATCAGCGCCTCACGCACGGCACAGTGCGGCGTTCATGGTCCGCGCAGAAGAAGCGCCGTTTGCGGGCCTCTTTGGAGGCTTTCCAAGCCGAGGCGCACCTGCGGGGCGGTATTCTGAGGGCCATTGCTGCGCGCCTGCGCACCCCCGATACGGTGGCACCGGCCTCGGGTGGGAAAACACCGCAGCAGCACGGCGGTGTTCCGGGTTCGTGGTCGGCGCTCACCTATGATTTCAGCGGCGCAGTGTTCTTCTACCCGGTTGATTTTTCGGGGGCGTACTGGGGCCGGAGGGCGGTTTTTGAGGGGTGCGTGTTTTATGGTTCCGCCGATTTTTCGGGCGGGTTTTTCCACCGGAAGGCACGCTTTGCCGGGTGCGCCTGGCGGGGTGAGGTGAGTTTTGAGCGGTGCATGTTTAACCGTGTGGCGGACTTCTCCCAGGGGCACTATAAGGGGCCGGTTAACCGGCGTTTTTGCACCTATGCTGATGAGGCGTGGCTTCACGGCTCAACGCATAAGAATACGGTTGATTATAGTGGCAGCATCTACCGTGGGTGGGCCAGTTTGCCGATAACACGTACCGTGCTGATGCGGTGTTTAGCGACTGCCTCTACCGCCGGGATGCTATGTTTCAGGGGTCCCGGTACGGTGGCCGGGCGGCGCTGGATCACTGCACCTATGAGGGGGCGGCGTTCATGCGGGAGTGCGTGTATGAGCGGGACGCCGATATGAGCGGCTGCACCTACTACGGGCGGGCTGCGGCTACTGAGTGCCCGGGTGAGCAGGCGCGGTTCGATGCCAGCGTGTACTACGGGGACGTGAACTATGCGGGTTCGGTGTTCTGCTATCACCCGGATTTTACGTGCTCCGCCTATTATGGTGGCGCTGATTTTGGAGGCTGCGTGTACCGGCGCGGGCTGTTGGTGTCGGGGTCGGCGTTCCACGGCCCGGTTAATTTTGGCGGCTCGGAGTGCGGTAAAAAGTCGTACTGCACCAGCTCGGTGTTTACAGGGCCTGTGACGCTGACCGGGACGGTGTTTCGCAAGAAGGTCATATTTGAGGAGTCCGCGTTTTTAGCCTCAACGGATTTTAGTGCCGCCGATTTTAGCGGCAGGATTCCGGGGTTCACGGAGTGTATCTTTACCCCGGGTGAGCAGTATGCTTTCCCGCAGCCGGTGACCTCTCCCCCGGCGGGGTCGCGGCTGCTTGCCCCCTGGGAGGTTCGCAGGCTCGACTATTTCCGGCAGCAGGTTCAGGCGTTCACCCACCCGGCGGTTGATGACCCGGAGGTGCTTGAGGCTGCCCGCCAGCGAGTACGGGTTCTCAAGAAGCAGCTGCACGCCTGGGTTTCGCCATGCAAGACCCGCGCTACCAGCATCCCGGGTTTGAAAAGATCAGAGGAATATAGCTGTGCTCTCGACCGCCCGACCCAGGTTATCAATACGGTGACTTGGGAATATACCTGTGATATTGGGAAATATCCATTACATTATTGATACCGGGTATACAGTTATGCCTTTTGGGCGGTTAACTCTTTGATAGAGAATGATCCTCTAAAACCCCCAACCATTGATCCCATATTTCATATGCAGTACTTCACTAACGGCTTTTTACTGCACCCATGCTTGCCAGCTGCCGCTCCTACACGCGTAAACACCCGTAATACCAGTGTCCCATGCCACAATCTTTACATGAGTGTTACATTCACCCCGGCCGCCAGTGGCACATATCATAAAACATTATTTTAGTATTCTCACCACTGATAAAAAATACATTTTACCCCTCATATTTTTGAATATTTTCCCCATAACTTTTAATAAACGTATTCGGTGATGGCTCTGCCACCGCACCCGTCACCGGCCCGCGGCAGCTGTTCTGCCGCCGCCGCACCCCACGAGCACACCCGCCGTACCGTGATAATATCGGGGCAAAAAGCGCATAATATGCTCGCTGATAGGCCAATGGCACACCCGCACCAGTCACCGTGCAGACTACACCCGCCCATTTGAACAACCCTAAAAATACGGCATGTCAGCGGCCAGAAACCGCCCCCGTATTAAATAGTAAAAGCTTTGTTCTGGTCACCGTACCGGCCGTCTATTATTTGTTCTCTGCAGATATTCGCTGTGCATTATACTCATCTATTTTCGTTATTAGTGTGTGCGTTGCCCGGCACGCCTCGGGTATGCTGAAAGCCTACACCCAGCCACGCATCTTTTTACGCAGGAGTAAACCATGAATACACCCAGCTCGTCGCTTGGCGACTCTCGTCTTCTTGAGGATGCGCTGCGGCACGATAGGTACGCAGCGGCGGCAAGCCAGCTTGGGGATGTTCAGCCCATTACCCGTATGAGCGCCATACTGGCGCTTATTGAGCTGGCCGATGAGTGGCTGCAGGCGGTGCACCTGACGAAAACCCAGCGTCGCCGCAAAGCGCAGACCGTCATTGACATGCTGTGCTCCTATGTGCGTTCCCCGTTCCCCCTGGCGGCTGAGCAGAAACGCCTGCTGGGGGATGCCCCCGAAGACCTGGAGCAGATGCGTCGGTTCCGTGCGGAGCAGGCCGAACTTGAGGCCGAGATTCAGGTGCGTGAACGTATCCTCTCTGAGATTCATGACAGGGTGCGCTGGCAGCTGCGGGACGGTGCGGGCGGTTCCCATCGGGTTCCGGCTGAGGCCGATATGCTCACCGGCGCCTGGTCGCGTCTTTCCTACAATTTTTCGGGTGCCACGTTCTTCTACCCTGTGGATTTTAGCGAGTCGGCGTGGGGTGAGAAGGTGTCGTTCCGTGGGTGCACGTACCGTTTTGACGCAGATTTCGGGGCGTCCCTGTATGCCGCCGATGCAGTGTTTAGCGGCTCTAAGTACGGTGAGCAGGTGCGTTTTAGCGACTCCGTCTACCGCGGGTATGTGAGCTTCGCCGGTTCAACCTATGGGGGTGAGGCTCGGTTTGAGGATTCTCAGTACGATGGGGATGTCGATTTCTTCGGCTCAACCTACCGCGGCAGCGTCACGTTCGCCAATGCCTCCTATGAGAGGCGGGTGCGCCTGAGCGGCTCCACTTACGGCCTGCACGCCGATTTGAGCGGGTGCGTGTACCGTGACCAGGCGCTTCTGAGCGGGTGCGTGTATGCGGCGGATGTGAGCCTGCGCGAGTGCCAGTACCGGGGTAATATCGCGGATTTCAGCGGGTGCGTGTACCGTGAGAACGCCGATTTGGCGGGCTCTATCTATGAGGGTGCCACCGATTTTTCGCAGTCGGTGTGGCACGGTAAGGCCCGCCTGACGGGGTGCATGTATTTCAAGAACGTGAACTTTGCCAGCTCCACCTACCGTGAGCGCGCCGATTTTGGCGGTTCAACATTTAACCGGGACACCGATTTCAGCGGCTCCACCTACCACAAGGCGGTTGTGCTGGGTGATAGCGTATACGGCGGGCAGACAAACCTGAGCGGGTGCACCTACCTGATGGGCGCGTATCTTTCGGGGAATACCTACCGGGGTAATGTGAACCTGAGCCGCTGCTGCTACCGGGGCGACGCCGATTTTAGTGAGTCCACCTATGAGGGTTCGGCCGTGTTTGAGGCGTGCGACTACCAGGGGTACACCTACTTTAACGAGTGCCTGCACCGAGGGTTTGTTTCGTTCAGCGGCTCCACCTACGCGAATTACACGAATTTTTATGAGTCGATTTACTGCGGTAAGGCGAATTTGGGCGGGTGCGTGTACAAGAAGTACCCGGATTTTAGCAGCGCCGCATATTTTGGGGATGTGACGGTAGCGGGCGCACGGTTCTCGGAGCAGGCCCCCTTCGTTTGCCGGGTGCGTGTTTAACCCGGATCGGGCGAATGATTTTACGACCGCGGACGAGAGCGAGTACAGCATTAAACTGGTGGACGGCTACCCCGAGAATGCGCGGGTGCTGACTGTCTCTGAGCTGGAGCATCTAGCGAATGTGGGCCCGGAGGATAAAGGGTTCACGCGGTGGGTGCGCGGCCTTAACTCCCCGAAGGAGGAGGCGCAGCCGGTAGCGGTGTAGTCTCAGGTGCACCGCGTGTATGCGCCTGCATGTGAATATGTGGGTGTGTGTCTGTTGTGCCGGTGATGGGCGAGCGCCTGCTGTTTGTGCACGCATATGCTACATGTCTGTTGCCCCTTTGTGGGGGTTGCCCGACCTGTTGAGAGAGGCACCGTATGAGACCCGCAGCCCAGTACCCCGAATCAGCCCAGCCCTTGGGCGCGCAGGGTGTGGGGCGCGGGCAGAGGCGCGCCGCGGCGACCGGCCAGCTCAGTAGCGCTGATGCCGATACTCGGCTGGCTGGGGCGCTGGCTCTCATAGAGCTGGCTGATGAATGGCTCGCCAGACCAGCCGCAGCAGACAGCCTCGCCGCAGATCAACCTGCCCGTGAGGCGCAAGCAATTATTCATGAGCTCTGCGCCTATATCCGCTCCCCCTTTCCACTAGTGAGTGAGTACCGGCGGCTTGCTGGTTCTGCCCACACCGACCCACAAGCGCACCTAAAAATGCAGCAGATACGGGATGAGCTATCGCCTGAGGCTCGGGTTCGTGAACGTATTCTTGCTGAGGTGTCTGCCCGGGTATCTCGCCTGGGTGCCGTCGGAGATGGGCCTGCCTCCGGGCCGTGGTCCTGGCTAGTTTTTGATTTTTCGGGTGCCGTATTTTTCTACCCGGTTCGTTTGGCGGGGTGTTATTGGGCGCAACCGCTCAATTTTAGCGAATGCTCATTCTGTGAAGAGGTTGATGTTAGCGGCTCTGTTTTCGCCCAAGACGCAGATTTTAGCGCCTTCGAGTACCATTCCTCGGCCAATTTTAGGGATATTCGCTGCCGCGGTACGGCGGTTTTTAGCTACTGTGATTTCTATGGTCGCGCGGTTTTCACCGGTGCCAGGTATGATGCGCAGGCTGATTTTGACGGTATTACCTGCCATGCTGCTGCGGACTTTAGCCGGTGTCTTTACCGTGGTGCCGCGAATTTTCTCACCAGCACGTATGTGGGGCCGGTTGATTTTAGCGGCAGCACCTATCTGGCAGATGCGCACTTTGGGGATTCTGTGTACTACAACCGTGTGGATTTTAGCCGCTGCGTTTACCGAGGCCCGGTGATTTTCAGCCATAGCCTCTATGAGGGCCCTGTTCGGCGTGAGAGGTGTCTGTATGATCGGGACGCTGATTTTCAGGCGTGTGTTTATCGCTCTACGGTGGCGGCTTCGCATAGTACGTACGGCGGTTCTACCAATTTTTCGGGGTCTGTGTGGGCGGACAAGACCAGCTGAGGCGGGGCTACCGGGCAGATGACAGGAACTAAGGCTGTTATGGAGGAAATATTGTGAGGCAGCATCAGGAGCACATACCCGCTGAACGGCAGATCAGGTTTGCGCAGGCCGCATCCCAGCTATCTGATGCTGATGCCGATACTCGGCTGGCTGGGGCGCTGGCTCTCATAGAGCTGGCTGATGAATGGCTCGCCAGACCAGCCGCAGCAGACAGCCTCGCCGCAGATCAACCTGCCCGTGAGGCGCAAGCAATTATTCATGAGCTCTGCGCCTATATCCGCTCCCCTTTCCCGGCGGGTAGCACCTCTAGCCGCACAGAGTTGGCGCAGTACTATATGCGTCTGCTCGGTGACGTCCCCGGAGAGCCTGTCCCGCACGCAGCGTGAACAGTTTCAGGCGGAGAAATCCGCCCTGACGGTTGAGGCGCTGGTACGCGGGTGCATCCTGAGGCTATCCACGACCGCTTCGTGCAGGAGTCAGACTACGGCACTCCCCCGTGCACCGAGGGCCTTCCCGATCAGCAAGAGGCGGGAGGCAACCGGTGGTCGGGGCTGGATTATGATTTTTCGGGTGCCGTATTTTTCTACCCGGTGCTGTTGAAGGCGTCATATTGCATGGGAGAAATGGCTTTTAGGGACTGTATTTTCCTGGAAGAGGCCCTTTTTAGCCATGCGTATTTTGCTCAGTGCACCGATTTTTCTGGTGCAGCATATTATGGTGACGCTTCTTTTGGTTTTTCGTCGTTTAAGGGCGGGGCGCGGTTTGACCGGTGCACGTTCGGGGCGCTGGCTGAGTTTACAGACACCTACTACGGCGGCGATGCCTTGTTCAGGGAGTGCACCTATAAGGGGCTGGCCCTGTATGATGAGTCCACCTACTGCGGTACGGTGGCTGATTTCAGTAATAGTGTGTATTGTGCGGGTGCCGAGTTCGGCGGTGCCGGGTATGACTGCCCGGCCATATTCAGCGGGTCCGTTTTTGAGGGCGCCGCATATTTTAGGTTTGGCCGGTACGCTGATACGGTTCGTCACGATGGGTGCTCCTACGCGGCTGCAGCCGATTTCAGCTATTCTGTCTGCTGGGCTGATGCGGATTTTTCAGGCTCCGCTTTTGCTCAGGGAACCAGTTTTACCGGGTGTGAATATTATGGTGCCGCGCATTTTTCGGGCTGTTCTTTTACTGGCGGTACGGTCAATTATTCTGGCTCCATATATGCGGCGGAGGTGTCTTTTAGTAACTCAATGTATGGCGAGAGCACCGGTTCCGTTATGTTTTTGATGCTTCGGGTTTCTTCGATGGTGTGCTCTTCACCAGTGTTGGCTGGGGGAATGCTTCTGTCTCTTTTACGGGCTGCGTCTTTAACCCGTCGTCCCGGAATGTTTTTACTGACCGGGGTGCCGCCCAGTCTCCTGTCCGGTTCAGTGGGAAACTTCCGCTGGGTGCCCGCGCGCTGGCGTTTGATGAACTTGATGAGCTTCAGGAGCACCGGCAGGCGCTTCACCCCACGGCTTTTGTGGCCCCGGCCAGCCCCGGCCCGGCTGCGGAGTATGCGCACCTGCCGCACCAGGTCTCTGAGGAGGCGGTGGAAGAGTTCGCCCGCTGGGCGCGTGAGCTTATTGGTGAGGATTAGCTGTACTTGCGCATAAACCGGAGGTGCTCATGGCGGAGGGTCTCTAGCGGACAGAAAATATGGGCTTGTATTGCCTCGGTGAGGGCCTGCACGGCCTGCGGGGAGTCTGGGCCGTTGACGTGTATCTGCGGGTAGGCAACGTGAAGGCTTTCACGTATCTGTTGGTCTGCTAGCCGGTATTCACAAACATTTTGAAATAGAATAGGCAGTACAGGCCGGTCAAAGGCGGTTAGATGAAGCCACTCTAAACGCCCTTGATATCGTGGCGGCAGGGGCAGCCATCCGTTTGCCGTGTAAGTGAATCGCTCTTTGACTTGTAAAGAGAAAGAGTCAGAATCGTCCTCAGCGCAAGAATCCAATATATAGTCAATGAGGGCATCGGATGGGTCATCGGGAAGTATGCAGTAGCATACATCGTCGCTTAGGAGGGTTGCTTCCTGAACAAGTACGGCTGCGGGCACCGCATTGGCACCTTTCAAAGATAAGGATGCCTCTAATGCATTGAGTTTTTCTAACACCCTGTCCATGATCGGAACGTTACGGTGCGTCAGGTTTGTGCGTATTGTCTGTACCACCTTTTGCGCATACTCATACCAGCTGAAATATGTTTCTGCAGTCAGATGTTTTTCCATCTCCTCTATGTACTGTAGCGCTGGTTCTATAAGGCGCGCGGCGGCATCGGAGTACATATCAGCTTGAAGACAAAGGTGCCACAGCTGCTCCGTCTGGCCGGGTGCATCATTGCCGTATTTGTTTCATCCAGCCTTCTGTCTGCCCACTCGCTGAGGGTGAGGGCGCGGTGGGCGAGCTCTTGGGCTGCCGCAGCGTACGTAATGAATGTCGGCGGCACTGTAGCAGTCGGGGTGCCTGCGCGCCCGAGGGCAGCTGCGGTGGTTCTCGCCCCCGCCACTCGATGCTGAAGCGCCCGCGCGTCCTCTGTTAGCTGCTGCGCACGGTGTGTTTGTTTCTCGCATGCCCGCGCAATACTGTCCCGCTGGGATGACCCACCAAACGGAGGGACAGCGCGCATACCGTCTAAGACTGTCAGGGCGGACCCCAGGCAGTGGGCCACTTTCTCTCATGGCTTTTAGCAGGCTGGGAGGATCAGAGAAAACAGGACGGTCTACAAAAATGCGATAGTAGTCTATACATCCGCTGGCTACTACCCGTTTAATCCGTGTGTGCTCCATAACCTCGGGGAAAAAACTCTCAATAATGGCAGATTGCAGGGGTGATTCCGCCATATGCTGCAGCTGCAGCCGTGCGCGTGCAGCGGCAGTCAGTAGCCGTGAGCAGTCGTTTTCACTCGGGTACTCTACGTTCATGGCTTTCCCCTAATATGTGGAAGCGGATTCGGGTGTGTCCCAGGGTACCAGCCGTTCCTGGGTACGGTACCGGTTTGGCGGGCTGTCCTTAATAGGACGCATGGTTAGGTTTCTGCGCCTATTGAGCCGATCGTGCCCTGACGGTTGGGGCGGCCCTGATGGTACCACGGGGTGACGGTACAGCCATTTCTAATGCTCTGTGAGTATGTGTTATCGGATAAAAACAGTGACGAATGACCGGTTTTATTCTGCCCATCTCATAAATATTTGAAGCATAAAAATTCTATATATACCCATATTCACCCCTATAAAATAAAGTTTTATCTGCATATAAAATCTTTACTTCGGTTTTATGTGCGCTCGCATATTCCTTGGGATGCAGCATTGGGCAAGCTGCGGATAAACCTCAGCGTTCCTTCAGCTAGCGCTTTTCCCCCATTGGCAACGGTATACTTACTTATACCCGACAAGTAGAGAGGCCAGTTGCGATGGAGCCGCAAAATCCAAGCGAGAGCACACCGTCAACCCTGCCCGCACCCACTAATATGATTCCGATTGTGAGGGTGCCGGGCGTTCAAACGGCGGCGGAAAAAGCAGCAGCTAAAAAACGTAAAACCCAAAACCTGGTGAAATACCTGGCGGTGGGCAGAACTCTCTACACGGTTATTCCTTTGGCGCTTTTCTTTTTATTGGTTGAGCGCCGCGCTATCACTATTGACGCGTTCCCCGATCTGCTCTCCCCGGTGGGGCTTTTCCTTCTCCTGTATGTGCTGTTTGAGATACTGAGTGTGCTGTGGTTTAACAGCGGAAAAGCAGCCAGCGTTTATTGCCCTATTGGGCCGCTACCTGGCTGGCGTTGTGCTCTCTGTGGTGTTTATGAGCATTGTGCTCCAGTTCATGCCGTGGTCACAAAACCTGCGGGAAACCTTTGTGGGGTGGTGGACGATCACCGTGCCGTTTGCCGAGCTGATTACCAGCGGGTTCCTGTTCTATTTGACGTTTAAGAATTTTCCAAAGACAGCCGCAGCCCCGGAGCATACACAGTTCTGGCAGGACGAAGAGGAAGAGTAGAGGTCGTTCTGCGCCCATCGCAGGAGGCGGAGTTCTGCCAGGCAGCCAACCCACCCACAGGGTCTGCTGGTGCAGATTCCGCCTTCTTTGATGTAACGCACCCGTGAAGGGTTGGTTTGTAACATATCGTCATATAACCCAGCATATTGTTCACATATTGGACACCTCTTTCTGCCCTCTTGGAGGGCCTTCCCGTCAAAACACGTTCAAAGTTTTGAGGGTTAACCCCCAGTTTTTGGCGTCATTATTAGACAGTTGGGGCTTCTTGGCGCTTACCGGGTAGAAAAAGAAGGCCCATTTTTGGCTTGTCCCACACAGCAACCTATTCGCTTTTTCGTGTTGTTCCGCGTCATAGCAATATAAAGATTTGATAAATCATCCGAAAGTATGACAGTTTTCAAAAAACCTTAGAGTATGCTGGAAATTCGACTAACTGAGGAAGCACGCAATGAGCAATAGCGCAACACAGGTAAGAACAGCCCAGATCGGTGGTGGCCGTATCAGCGACGGCCCGGCGAACCTGCGAGCCTCGTTCAGCGCTTCCAAGGTTTCGGCGGGTCACCGTACCACCTCCCCCAAGATACTGTCAGTCCTGTACACGGCGCGCGTGATTGGGTTGGCATTACCGTACGTATTTACGTTTGCAGCGGTGCTGGGTGGAGACCTTTATTCGCAGTGGGCACACGTGATGTTCCACCCGATTGGGACAGTTCATGCTGGCGTATGCACTGGCGCATGTGACCGCCAATATTTGTTTCAACTTCCGCCGCGGCGGCGCCCTGGTTCGCACCGTAAATGGTGTGGGCGCGGTGCTGTGTGTGGCGGTCTCTCCCCTGTGGGTGAACTTGATAATGTCAGGGGCTAATTCACCGGATGCGTTGTGGGCGCTGATTGGTGTTCCCCTGGAATTCGCGGCGTGCATTGGATACTACGTGTACACCGCACGGAGGATTGGGTAGAGTCCTCCATAATCCCATAGAGAAAAGTTGAGCACCCGGTGTTTGTTGGTTCCGCCGGGTGCTCAACCACGTTTACGGGTACACGCCTAGTTTTCACATTCTGCGCCAAGAAATCCCTGGTATTGCTGATCGGCTGCGGTAGGGTGAAGGGGCACGCCCCCAACCACACCATGCAAGGAGCCACCCGCATGACCGCCAGCAACAAGAACACATTGAACACTTCACGGCAGGAGCGATTTCTAAAAGCCGTCGAGCTGCTTAGCTCTGCCCACTCATACACACGGCTGGGCGCGGTGCACGCCCTCGTGGGGCTGGCGGATGAATACCTTGCCAATGAATCCTTATCCGCAGAAGAAAAGCACACGGAGGGCCAGCGCATCGTTGATATTCTCTGCGCCTACATCCGCGCCCCTTTTGAGCTGGCATTTCGGTACGATGAGCTCTCGCAGAATAAGCCCAGCCCGCACGGTGTGTACAGGGACAACCACCAAGATTTCTATATGCACAAAGCGGAGCTTTCTGGCAGAAGCGAAAGGTTCGTCAGCAGGCTTTGCAGGAAATTCACCGCCGGTTGCGCCATTTTCCTCAGGGCGACAGAAGGAGTTATGTAGAAGGCTCGTGGTCTGGGTTTTGAGTACGATTTCTCGAATAGCGTTTTCTTCTACCCGGTTGATATGAAGGATTCCTGGTACCAGAATTCCGTTGATTTCAGCGGGTGCACGTACTATGCCAGCGCCGAGTTCAGCGGTTCTACTTATGAACGAAGCGCTTATTTTTGCGATTCCACGTACTACGATTGGGTTTTCTTCAACAACTCAACCTATTGTGGTGAAGCCCAGTGGAGCGGGTCTACGTACCATGATTCGGCGCGTTTCAACTGGTCTGTTTACTATGGTGAGGTTTCCTTCCACGATTCTGTTTACGGTGGATCGGTCTTCTTCGACCAGTCTCTCTACTACGATGAGGCTTTATTCTATAGCTCTACCTATCGGGGCGAGGCTGGGTTCGACGGTTCGCTGTACCGAGGCTCAGTTTTTGTGAGTGATTCTGTCTTTGAGGGCGCGGTTTCCCTGTACGGGTCTGTTTTCTGCGGTGCCCTGAATTTTGGTACCGACTTTTTCGGGAATCCGTTCCCTTCACGGTTTGTTCAGAACTCACCTTGTTTTGTTGCTGAGAAGAAGGATGCGCGGGCAACGTTATTTGGCTCGTCCAGCAATAATTTTGTGGTTGAGGATTGCGGTTACCCTGTATCCCTCGGCGCTAATGGCCTCCCTTTAGGATGCGGCTTTTTGTCTACAGAACAGGCAGACTATCTTGCGGCAAAGTTTCGGGAGGTGTACGAGGCACGAGCCTACCTTTGTGACTCGCAGGTGCCGCAGGAGCGGCAAGACCTTCGGGAGAAAATGGAGAGCCTAAGCCAAGATATACAAGCGTGGAGGAAAGAAGCTACTGCTCTGCCTGGCGGCAACTAGCAGATGACGCTTTCCCCTACATATACGGGGTATCTGCTGTAGGATGGGGAGGAAATAAACGCCGCTCCACTCACCCGTGAGGAACCGTTAAAAGCAATGCCGCATACACCCGAAAATGTAGAGAACAATTCAGAGGTATCTCACCAAACCACGTTTGAGAAGCATAAGGCAGAGCGTTGGGAACGGTATCTTCAAGCGGTAAAACAGCTTCGCGGCAAGGACGCCTCTGCGCGCGTGAGCGGCGTACACGCACTTGTTGTGCTTGTGGATGAGTGGCTTCACGAAGAAAACCTATCCGAAGACGAAAAAATTAAAGAGGGGCAGTTGATTATTAATAAGCTCTGCGCCTATATCTGCTCCCCCTTCGCCCTCGCCTCTGAGTATGATGAGCTGATTCAGGACAGCCCAGCAGCTGAAGGTCTCTACAAAAATAGAGAACAAGAGTTCTATATTCATAAGGCTGAACTTCAAGCAGAAGCAGACGTCCGCCTGAGCATTCTGAAAGAGATTCACGCCCGCCTACAAGGCCCAAACAAAAACACCCTGGGGGCGTGGTCAGATTTTGAATACGACTTCTCAGGAAGCATTTTCTTCTACCCAGTAGACCTCACACGCTCTTACTACACGAAACCCGTTCATTTCAGTGAATCCGTTTACCAGAGTTCGGCTAATTTCAGTGGATCCACCTACCGGGACTGGGTAGGTTTCAACGACTCTACCTACCGGGGCCGGGACTGATTTTAGCGGCTCCACCTACCAGGGCGGGGCCGATTTCCACGAGTCCATCTACCAGGCTGAGGTTGATCTCAGCAAGTCTGTTTATCAAGACTGGGTAGACTTTCACGAATCCACCTATTGGGGTGATGCCAACTTCAGCGAGTCTGCTTATCGAAGCTGGGCTGATTTCTACGATTCTACCTATCAGGATGAGGCTAGTTTTACCGGCTCCACTTACCAGGAGGGGGTTGATCTTAGCTGCTCCATCTATTGGGGTAGGGTCAACTTCCGCGGTTCCATCTACGAGGATGAGGCTGCTTTTAGCGGGTCTATCTTTCAGGACACAATCGATTTTGGTAAAGATACAGGCAGCGGCGGTTCTTCCCGTTTTACACGATGCGCCCCTGCGTTCTATGACGAGGCAAACCAGCAAAACACACTTTTTGGCGCACCCAATAATGACTTCTCCGCCGAAAACAGCGAGGGCTGCCCCGTTCTCCTTACCCCTGACGGCTTACCCCTTGACTGCCGCTTCCTATCAACCGCCCAGAAGGATTACCTGGGGAATACCCTCCACAGGCTAGAAGAAACGAATGATGAGTTCCTTGCCGCGAAGAATCATGAAGTGGAGAAAGAGCTCTCAGAAAAGCTGCGGTCTCTCACCCAAGAACTCCACGACTGGCGTGAAAAAGTTACCGCATTACCGCCCAACTCTCCGAATAATACAGGAACACCTCAGCAGGCCAAGTTGAAACGGGCTGAGGAGGAGGTTCCATGGTTCCCAGCAGGGGGAGAAGCATTTTCTCTGCTTGACGACTACCGAAAAAACATCAACGACCACGCCAAGATTTATGCAGTTATTAAAGATATTCTTGAAAGCCATGAACGCCAAATAAAAATTCTTGCAGAACAGACCCAGCAATGTCTTGAAAATGCTTTCAGAGAGCGTATGGCAGAGCGTCGAGGACGGTATGCCGCAGCGGTAGAACAGCTGGGCGGCGTGAGTGCCCCAGTCCGTATGGGTGGTGTATATACGCTCGTTAGTCTAGTAGATGAATGGCTTAGAGAAGAGAATATAGAATATAACGAACGAATCGCAGAAGGCCAGATTATTATTAATAACCTGTGCGCATATATCCGTTCCCCGTTTGCCTTTGCTTCCCACTATGATGAGCTAACTCAAGACAGCCCAACACCAGAAGGTGTTTACAAAAACAAATATCAAAAATTCTACATCGACAAGGCAGCGCTAGAATCTGAAGCAGATGTGCGCCTGAGCATTCTGAAAGAAATTCACCGCCGTTTGCAGGGACCAGACGAAAACACTCCAGGGGCGTGGTCTGATTTTGAATATGACTTCTCAGGAAGCATTTTCTTCTACCCCGTAGACCTCACAAACTCCTACTACACAAAACCCGTTAATTTCAGCGGCTCTACCTACCAGGATTGGGTTGACTTCAGTAATTCTATCTACCAAAGTCGGGCTGATTTTAACGATTCTACCTACCGGAACTGGGCTGACTTCCGCGGCTCAATCTATCAAGGTCGGGCTGATTTCAATAGCTCCACCTATCAAAATGTGGTTTACTTCAGTGACTCAACTTACAGGGGTGAGGTTTGTTTTAATAAATCCACTTACCAAGATTTTGTTTATTTTGACCGCTCCATCTACCAGAACTGGGCTGATTTCTACGATTCTACCTATCAGGATGAGGCTAGTTTTACCGACTCCACCTACCTGGATATGGTTAGCTTCTTCGACTCCACTTACCAGGAAGTGGTTAGTTTCAGTGATTCTGCCTATTGGAATGGGGGCGGGTTCAGCAACTCCATTTACCAGGGTGAGGTTGATTTCAGCAATTCCATTTACGTCGGCGGGATAGGGTTCAGCAACTCCGCTTACCGGGGTAAAGCTAATTTCAGTGGCTCCATCTACCAGGGTCAGGTTGGCCTCAGCAACTCCACCTATGAGGACGAAACTGCTTTTAGCGGGTCTATCTTTCGCGACGAAATTTATTGTGGCCAGAGCACAAACAGCGGCAGCTCTTCCCGTTTCACGCAATGCGCCCCTGAATTCTACGACGAAACAAACCAGCAAAACACGCTCTTTGGCTCGCACGACAATAATTTCACAGCCGAAAACGGCAGGGGCTTCCCCATTTACCGCAACCTTGAAGGCTTACCCCTCGGCTGCGCTTTCCTAACGCCCGCGCACAAGAAATATCTGGATAAAATGTTTCAAGCAATGGAAGAAATCAGCAATAAAATTCATACCCCGCACAACCCAGAAGAGACAAAAGAGCGCTTAGAAAAGCTGTGGTCTCTCACCCAAGAAATCCATGAATGGCGTGAAAAAGTCACCGCGATAGAGGAGATCCGATAAGCAATGCCAGAAAAACATAATGTAGAACGCCGAGAACGGTACACCAAAGCGGTGGAACAACTCGGAAGCAAAGAAGCCCCTGTCCGTATAGGTGGCGTATACACGCTTGTTGGGCTCGTGGATGAGTGGCTTCTAGACGAAAACCTGGACTACGCAGAAAAAGTTAGAGAAGGACAGGTTATTATTAATAACCTCTGCGCCTGCATCCGTTCCTCCTTCGCTCTCGCCTTCCACTACAATGAGCTAACTCAAGACAGCCCAATAGCCGAAGGTCTTTACAAAAATAGAGAACAAGAATTCTACACTGACAAAGCAGCGCTAGAATCTGAGGCAAACATTCGCCTGAGCATTCTGAAAGAAATTCACAACCGCCTACAGGGACCAGACAAAAACAGCCGGGAACATGGTCAGACTTTGAATACGACTTCTCGGGAAGCACCTTCTTCTACCCCATAGATCTGACAAATTCTTACTACGCAAAACCTGCCGCATTCGATAATGCCGTGTATAAAGACCGGGCTGATTTTAGCGGCTCCCACTATTGCGGTGACGCTGATTTCAGCTACTCAGACTACGGGGGTGATACTGATTTCAGCTATTCCACCTATCAGGGTGAAGCTGACTTCCGGGAGTCCGCCTACCAGGGTCGGGCTGACTTTAGCCGCTCCACCTACAAACAAAAAGCTGTTTTTAGCGATTTCATTTCTCCCTCCACATACAAAAGTGACGCTGATTTCAGCAATTCAGACTATGGGGATGATACCGATTTCAGCTATTCCACCTATCAGGGTAGGGCTGATTTCCGCGCCTCCACCTACGCCGGCGAGGCGTATCATCGTGGTTCCAGCTACACGGGTACAGTTGATTTCAGTGATTCCGTCTATAGGGGCTGGGCTATCTTCAGCCGTGCCGCCTACCAGGGTAAGGCTAATTTCAGCGGCTCCAGGTACCAGGATGAGGCTCACTTCTACTTCTCCACCTACCAAGAGGCTGATTTCAGTGGCTCCGCCTACCAAGCCCTCACTGACTTCAGCTACTCCACTTACCGGGGTGCAGCTGACTTCCGCAGATCAGCCTACCGGGCTGGGGCTGACTTCTGCGGCTCAGATTATCGGGAGTGGGTCACCTTCAGCGGATCCACCTACCAGAGGTGGGTTAACTTTGATAACTCCATCTATGGGAGCTGGGCTGATTTCAGTAAGTCCACCTACCGGAGAAATGCTGACTACAGCGAGTCCATCCACCAGGGCTGGGTTAATCTCAGCGGATCCACTTATGAGGGTGTAGCAGCCTTTAACGGGTCTATTTTTGACGACAAAATCTATTTTAGTGAAGACATAGACGGCAGCTTCTCCTCCCGTTTCACGCAGTGCGCCCCTACGTTCTACGACGAGACAAACCACCAAAATACTCTTTTTGGTTCGCATAACAATAATTTCACGGTCGAAAACGGTAGGGGCCACCCCATTTACCTTACGCCTGAGGGATTACCCCTCAACTGTGCTTTCCTGGCACCCGATCAGGGGGAATACCTGAAGAGTATTCTCCGCAGGTTGGAAGAAATCAGCGATGAAATCCTTGCCGTGAAAAATGATGAAGAGAAAAAAGGGCTCATAGAAAAGCGGCAACCTCTTGACAAAGAATTCAATGAATGGCGTGAAAAAGTCACCACAGCGCAGAGGACCCGATAAGCAATGCCAGAAAAACATAATACAGAACGCCGGGAACGGTATGCCGCAGCGGTAGAACAGCTTGGTAATGTGAGTGCTCCCGTCCGTTTGGGCGGCGTGTACACACTCGTTAGCCTAGTAGATGAATGGCTTAGAGAAGAGAACGTAGAATATAACGAACGAATCGCAGAAGGCCAGGTTATTATTAATATCCTGTGCGCATATATCCGCTCCCCGTTTACCCTTGCTGCCCACTATGATGAGCTGACTCAGGACAGCCCAACAGCTGAAGGTCTTTACAAGAATAGAGAACAAGAGTTCTATATAGATAAGCAGGTTTAGAGTCTGAAAAGAAAGTTCGCCTGAGCATTATTAAAGAAATTCGGCACCGTTTGCAGGGTTCTAAAGAAAACGCCCCGGGGGCGTGGTCAGACTTTGAATACGATTTCTCTGGAAGCATTTTCTTTTACCCCGTAGATTTCACACACTCTTACTACGCAAAGCCCGTTAATTTCAGTGGTTCCGCCTACTGGGGTGAGGCTGATTTTAGCTACTCCACCTACATGGATGAGGTTTACTTCAGTGAATCCAGCTACCAGGGCCGGGCTGGTTTCAATGGTTCCATCTACCAGGGTGAGGCTGATTTCCGTAGCTCCACGTACCGGGGTTCAGCTGGCTTCGCCAGATCCACCTACCGGGGAGGGGTGTACTTCAATGACTCCATCTACCTCAGTGAGGCCGTCTTCCGTGGCTCTGTTTACCGGTGCGCGGCTGCTTTTAACGATTCCGTCTACCACTATTGGGTTGATCTTCGTGGCTCCACGTATCAGGGCGCAGCTGATTTTGGTGGCTCCGCCTACCAGTATTGGGCTGATTTCCGTGGCTCCACGTACCGGCGGTGGGCTTACTTCAACGACTCTATATGCTGCGGTTGGGCTGGCCTCAGCCACTCCGTCTACGAGGGCGAGGCTGACTTTAGCGGGTCTGTTTTCTGTAGTGACATTTATTTTGGCGAAGACGGAGACAACAGTAGCTTTTCTCGCTTCACAGGCTGCGCCCCTCAGTTTTATGACGAGACAAACCATAAAAACACCCTTTTTGGCTCGCATAACAATGGTTTCACGGTCGAAAACGGCAGGGGTGACCCCATTTACTGCGGCATTGAAGACTTACCTCTTGGCTGCTGTTTCCTGGCGGAAGCACAAAAAGAATATCTCAGCGGTATCTTCAAAGAGATAGAAGAGACGAGGGAGAAACTTCTTACCACAGAACGCTTCCAAGAAAAGATAGGACTCCCAGGAAAGCTACGGGCTTTCAACACAGCACTCCATGAATGGCGTGAAAAAGTCACCACAGCGCAGAGGACCCGATAAGCAATGCCAGAAAAACATAATGTAGAACGCCGAGAACGGTACACCAAAGCGGTGGAACAACTCGGAAGCAAAGAAGCCCCTGTCCGTATAGGTGGCGTATACACGCTTGTTGGGCTCGTGGATGAGTGGCTACTAGACAAAAACCTGGATTATGCAGAAAAAGTCAGAGAAGGACAGGTTATTATCAATAGCCTCTGTGCCTATATCCGTTCCTCCTTCGCTCTCGCCTTTCACTACGATGAGCTAACTCAAGACAGCCCAACAGCCGAAGGTCTTTACAAAAATAGAGAACAAGATTTCTATATAGATAAAGCAGAGTTCAAATCTGAAGCCGACATTCGCCTGAGCATTATTAAAGAAATTCACCACCGCTTGCAGGGACCAGACGAAAATACCCCGGGGGCGTGGTCAGATTTTGAATACGATTTCTCGGGAAGTACTTTCTTCTACCCCGTTGACCTCACAAAATCCTATTACACAAAACCCGTTAATTTCAGTGGCTCCACCTACCAGGACGAGGTTCGCTTTGGCGGTTCCACTTACCAGGGCGGGGCAGATTTCAGCGGCTCTATCTACCGGCGTTGGGCTGATTTCCTCAGTTCTACATACCAGAGTCAGGCTGACTTCACCGGTTCCACGTACCAGGACAAGGCTGTCTTTAGCAGCTCCACCTACCAGGATGGGGCTAACTTCAGCGGATCCACTTATCAAGGTGAAGTTTTCTTCCGTGGCTCCGTCTACCGGGGCTGGGTTGTTTTCAATGGCTCCGCCTATCGGGAAAAGGCTGATTTCTGTGGCTCTACCTACCAGCGCGGGGCTGATTTCAGCAACTCTACCTACTGGGGCAAGATTGTTTTCGGCGGCTCCGTCTATCAAGGCTGGGCTGTCTTTCGCGATTCCGCTTACCGGGGCGAAGCTGCCTTTAATGACTCCGTCTACTGGGGTGGGGCCGATTTCAGCGGCTCTACCTACCGGGGCAGGACTGGCTTCGGTAACTCTATCTACCAGGAAGGGGCTAATTTAAGCCGATCCACCTACCGGGGCGAGGCTGACTTTAGCGGGTCTATTTTCTGTAGTGAAATATATTTTGGCTACAGCACACACAGCGACAGTTTTTCTCGCTTCACAGGCTGCACACCTCAGTTTTATGACGAGACAAACCATAAAAACACCCTCTTCGGCTCGCATAACAATGATTTCACAGTCGAAAACGGTAGGGGCTACCCCGTTTACCGTGGCTTTGAAGGCTTACCTCTTGGCTGTGCTTTTCTCACCGCAGAACAGAAAGAATACCTTGAAGATAAGTTCCAAGAAATAGGAAACACGAAGAATAAATTTCGTGAGGTAAAAGATACCGAGGGGAACGCCATACTTGTCAACACCCCGCTATCTCTTAACGGTGAGATCCGTGTTTGGCGTGAGAAAGTTACCACGGTAAAAGCGGAGGATAATACAGCGCCGGAAAAGGAGGATAACTAGCCGCCCGGCTAAGCTGAAGATACGGTAGGGTAAAAAGGAACACGCACCATCCACTTAAGGAGCAGAACGCCAATGCCAGAAGAACACAAAACTATAGAGGCTAGATTATCTGCTAGCCCAGAGGTATATCATATGGCGCGGTTTGAGAAGGCTTTTCCGTGGCTGCTGGCTGGTGGGGCGGCGCTTGTCCTACTTGAAACCTACCGCAAGAATGCTAATGACCGCGCTAAAGCGAATGCAGACATTAAGGCCGCCCTTAAAAACCAAGAGCACCAGGCGGAAGTTCTCAAAGAACGTAAAGCAGAACGCCGAGAACGGTACACCACGGCGGTAGAACAGCTTGGTAATGCGAGTGCCCCCGTTCGTATGGGTGGCGTGTACACGCTCATTGGCCTCGCGGATGAGTGGCTTCTAGACGAAAACCTGGATTACACAGAAAAAGTCAGAGAAGGACAGGTTATTGTCAATAATCTCTGCGCCTATATCCGCTCCCCATTTACTCTTGCTTCTTATCATGATGAATTATCTGAAGATAAACCTTCGTCTGAGGGGATTTATAAAGATAATCAGCAGAAATTCTATACAGATAAAGCAGCGTTAAAATCTGAAGCAGACATTCGCCTGAGCATTATTAAAGAAATTCACAGCCGCCTACAAAACCCTGACAAAAACACACCAGGGGCATGGTCAGACTTTGAATACGACTTCTCGGGAAGTACTTTCTTCTACCCCGTAGACCTCACAAACTCCTATTACACAAAACCCGTTAATTTCAGTGGCTCCACGTACCAGGGCAACGCCGACTTCGAGAGCTCCACGTACCAGAGCAGGGCCGATTTCAGCTACTCCATCTACCGGTGCTGGGCTGATTTCAACTACTCCACCTACCAGAGTGAGACTGACTTCAGCGGCTCCACGTACCAGGACGGAGCTACTTTCAACGGCTCTACCTACACAGGTTGGGCTAATTTCAATTGCTCCACCTACCGGGAGGGGGCTTACTTCAGTAGCTCCACCTACCAGAGTGAGGTTTACTTCAACAGCTCTATCTACCGGGAAGGGGCTGACTTCAGCTACTCTACCTACCAAGGCTGGGCTAACTTCAACTACTCCACCTACCAGAGTGAGGTTTATTTCAACGACTCTACCTACCAGGGCAAGGCTGACTTTAGCGACTCCACCTACCGGGAAGGGGCTTACTTCAGTAGCTCCACCTACCAAAATGAGGTTTACTTCAACGACTCCACCTACGGAGGTAAGGCTGAGTTCATTGGCTCCACCTACCAGGATGAGGTTCGCTTCAGCCACTCCACCTACCGGGGCAGGGCTGACTTCGGTAACTCTATCTACTTGGAAGAGGCTGATTTACGCCGATCCACCTACCAGGATGAGGCTAACTTTAGCGGGTCTGTTTTTTATCGTGAAATATATTTTGGCTACAGCACATACAGCCCCAGTTTTTCTCGCTTCACAGGTTGCGCCCCTCAGTTCTATGACGAGACAAACCGCAAAAACACGCTTTTTGGTTCACCCGATAATGACTTCACAGTCGAAAACGGCAGGGGATACCCCGTTTACCGCAACCTTGAAAGCTTACCTCTCGGCTGTGCTTTTCTCACCACAGAGCAAAAAGAATACCTCACAGATAAATTCCAAGAAATAGACGAAACAAAGAATAAACTTCTTGAGATAAAAGACCCTAAAGAAAAAGCAGAACTCTCGAAAAATCTGCAAGCTCTTGACGAAAAGCTCTATGAATGGCGGGAGGAAGCCACCACAGTAAAAGTGGAGGGCACAACATCCGGAGAGGAAGATAACTAGCCGCCTGGAGGATTCACGGCCTCCGCTTCCTGCCGTATAAGAGCACTAAGATTCTACGGTGCTGTTTGCCCTCTAGGGTTTGTTCGTGCTGGCATAGCAGGTTTGTTTCGACCACAGGATTTAACCCGCAACGACCTCTGAATATGCGCAGGACTGGGCCGTTACCTGCCTGCTCAGCAAAGATTTGCAGGTAAACCTTGAGCCAAAATTCAGGAAAATCTAAAAGGCGAGCTGAAGATGCGGTAGGGTAAAAAGGAACACACACCATCCACCTTGAGGAACAGACCGCCAATGCCAGAAGAACGCGAAGATATAGAGGCTACGCTACAACAGGACACAGCACCAGATACTTCACAGCAGAAGAGAAAATGGCGCTCTATTGACTGGATCGCTGGAGGCACTTTCATAGCGGAAGTACTGTGGGGTTCATGGTGGCTAGTCACGCAAGTTTTCCATTGGTGTAGCTGGAACCCACGCGTTAGTACTGAACATTTCGCACAGTTCTATTGTGGTGTGGGTCTTGGAATCCTATCGGTTGGGTACCTGACACTGATTTTGTGGCCTATCATCTTCAACATCTTCAACATCTTCAAGCAGGGTAAAGATTCCAAACAGGATAACGATCCTCGCTGGTTCCATGCACGCATTCTTTCGAGCGGTATAGTGGGTGGCTCATATGCGTTCCTGCTACCTGCTGTCATGAGCCTACCTGAAGGCGGCATTAATTCTGGTGGAGCAGCGGCGCTCCGGCAAGCAATCCTACTGGCAACAGGTGGGCTTATTGCTCTTATTGCGCTCGGTGAGACTCGCCGTAAGAATGATAACGATAAGCACAAGAATGACCAGGAAAAAGAGAAAAATGACAGAGATCACCTACGGCAAGTTAGGGCAGAACGCCGGGAAAGATACACCAAAGCGATAGAACAGCTAGGTAATGAGAAAGCATCTATTCGTACGGGCGGCGTGTATACGCTTACTAGGCTCGTGGATGATTGGCTTGAAGAAGAAAGTTTGCCTAAGGTTGAAAGACTCAAAGAAGGACAGGTTATTATCAATAACCTCTGCGCCTATATCCGATCTCCGTTTGCTCTTGCATCTTACTATGATGAACTATCAAAAGATGCTCCTAAAGCAAACGGTATATACAAAGATAGAAAACAAGATTTCTACACTGACAAGGCGATATTCGATTCTGAAGCAGATACTCGTTTAAGTATTATTAAAGAAATTCATGACCGTTTACAAATCTCAGAAGAAAATCCCTGGGACTCATGGTCAAATTTTGAATACGATTTTTCGGGAAGCACTTTTTTCTACTCGATAGACCTCACAAACTCTTACTACACAAAAATCTGTTAAGTTCGTCGGCTGCACTTACAAGGGCTGGGCTGACTTCAGCGGTTCCACTTACCAGAGTAAAGCTGCCTTCAACGACTCCACCTATGAGAAAGACGTTATTTTCAGTACCTCTAAATCCCCTTCCACCTACCAGGGTCCGGCCTACTTCGCCAGTTCCACCTACAAGGGTCCGGCCTACTTCGCCAGTTCCACTTACCAGAGTAAAGCTGCCTTCATCGACTCCACCTATGAGAAAGACGTTATTTTCAGTACCTCTAAATCCCCTTCCACCTACCAGGGTCCGGCCTACTTCGCCAGTTCCACCTACAAGGGCGAGGCTAACTTCAGCGGTTCCACTTACCAGAGTAAAGCTGGCTTCATCGACTCCACCTATGAGAAAGACGTTATTTTCAGTACCTCTAAATCCCCTTCCACCTACAAAGGTTTGGCTGCCTTCAACGACTCCACCTACAAGGGCGAAGCTAACTTCAGCGGTTCCACCTATGAGAAAGATGTTATTTTCGGTATTTCTGGTTCCCCTTCCACCTACAAAGGTTTGGCTGCCTTCAACGACTCCACCTACAAAGGTTTAGCTGTCTTCAGCGACTCCACCTACAAGGGCGAAGCTAACTTCAGCGGTTCCACCTATGAGAAAGATGTTATTTTCGGTATTTCTGGTTCCCCTTCCACCTACAAAGGTTTGGCTGCCTTCAACGACTCCACCTACAAAGGTTTAGCTGTCTTCAGCGACTCCACCTATCAAGATGAGACTGACTTTAGTGGGTCTATTTTTTATCGTGAAATTTATTTTGGCCAAGACGGAGACAACAGTAGCTTTTCTCGCTTCACAGACTGCACCCCTCAGTTCTATGACGAGACAAACCGCAAAAACACACTTTTTGGTTCACCTGACAATGATTTCACAGTTGAAAACGGTAGAGGCTACCCCATTTACCGCAACCATGAAGGCTTACCCCTTGGCTGTAAATTCCTTACTTCAGAGCAGAAAGAATACCTTGAAGGTAAACTCCAAGAAATAGACGAAACGAATAATAAACTTCTTGAGGCAAAAGATGACGAAGAGAAAGCTAGGCTTTCAGACATGCTGCGGCCTCTTTATAAAGAGCTCCGTAAATGGCGGGAGGAAGCTACCACAGTAAAAGTGGAGGGTACAGCGCTCGGAGAGGAAGATAACTAGCCGCCCGAGGGATTCACAACCTCCGCTTCCTGCTGTATGAGAGCACTAAGATTCTACGGCACTGTTTGCTCTCTAGGGGTTTGTTCCTACTGGCGTGGCTGGTCTGCTTCAACTACAGATTTCAATCCACAACACCCCTGAATATGCGCAAGACTGGGCCGTTACCCGCCTGTTCAACAAAGATTTGCAGGTAAACCTTGAGCCAAAATTCAGGAAAACCTGAAAGGTGAGCTGAAGATGCGGTAGGGTGAAAAAGGAACACACACCATCCACCTTGAGGAACAGATCGCCAATGCCAGAAGAACACGAAACTATAGAATCTAGATCGTCTGCTAGTCAGGAAGTATATCAGCAAACCAAGTTTATGGCGTGGTTTGAGAAGGCTTTTCCGTGGCTTCTGGTCGGTGGGGCGGCGCTAGGCCTAGTTCTCATGATTTGTCTACCGGTTATTTTTTTCCAGGAGAAAACGGCTGAACAGCTTCTTGCACAAAGCAACCTACGTTTAGCGCTCCTGTACACGACCGGCGGTGTGATAGCCGCACTCGGTCTACTTGAAACCTACCGCAAGAATACTAACGACCGCGCTAAAGCAAACGCAGACATTAAAGCCGCCCTTAAAAACCAAGACCATCAGACGAAAGTTCTCAAAGAACAAATCCGACAATTCGACGAAAATGCTTTCAAAGAACGTAAAGCAGAACGCCGAGAACGGTACACCAAAGCGGTGGAACAGCTGGGCGATGAGAAGGCCCTATCCGCATGGGCGGCGTATACACACTTGTTGGGCTCGTAGATGAGTGGCTTGAAGAAAAGAGCCTATCCGATGATGAAAGATTTAAAGAGGGGCAGGTTATTATTAATAACCTCTGCGCCTACATACGTTCCCCATTTACTCTTGCTTCTCATTATGATGAGTTATCTCAGGACAGCCCTACACCTGAAGGGATATATAAAGATAAAAAAGAAGAATTCTACATAGACAAAGCCATATTAGATTCCGAAGCAGACGTTCGCCTCAGTATTATTAATCAAATACATAAAAATATACAGTGGATCCCCAAAAACAGTACAGAGAAATTTTCTATTGATAATAAATTCAATGAAAATAAAATATACAAAGGCTCGTGGTCTATTTTTTTGAATATAATTTCTCGGGGAGTGTATTTTTTTACGATATAAACTTTAGTAAATCATATTGGGAAAATAAATTAGATGTATCAAATTCAAAATTCTTACTCAATCCAAAAGAAAAGGAAAACTCAAAAATATCATATTTTAGTGAATCCATATACAATCAAGCAGCATATTTTAGAAACTGCCTACACAAACGTGGCGTAGAGTTCAACAACTCAGTTTACAAAGGCGAAGTAGATTTCGGAGAATCTTCTTACGATGGATACGCAGCTTTCAATAATTCAACATACTATAAACCTGCTAATCTAGACTTCTCAGTTTACAATCATGGATTTTTAGCAAATCATTCAACATATCACAATAGTGTATATTTTCATGATTCAATATATAAAAATATAGCAGCTTTCAATAATTCAAAATATTATAAAGAGGCAAATTTTAGTAATTCTATATATCTCGAAACCTCTAGCTTTACTCATTCCACCTATGAAGCAAAATCTGAATTCCATGATTCTATATACTATGAACCGGTTACATTCGGCGAATATACTACATATAATGGTAAAGTTGACTTCAGCAATTCTATTTATCATAGTGAAGTTTTAATCGGGGCCTCACTCTACAAAGCACTAGCAGATTTTCGAAACTCTATGTATATAGATAAAGCTGATTTTAGTTATTCTGCATTCCATGGATCCCATTATTTTGATGGTTCCGTATTCTATAAATCTATAAACTTATACGGATCTGTGTCTAAAAAAGAAAACCCACAGTTCACCTATAACCACCCTACTTATACAGGCCTTCGAGCGGAATATGACAATACAAATCAACGCACCGTTTTACTCTCCCCTTATGGAAATAACTTTAATATTTTCATAAATACAGAACAAGCTACTCTAAATATATCAGATGTTTTATCAAATTGCGTGTATACAAATTCTCTAGAACCGGAACAAAAAGAAGAATATAGGGAAATAACTAGTAAAATATCTAATACTATGGAAAAAAATTCAAAAACAGCACAAAATGTTCAAGACAAAGATAAATATCTTAATTTTTTTAGAGAAGAAAATTATAAACTCAGTGAATGGAGAAATAAGGTAACTACCATAACTATTAAAGATGGTCTTGACACATCTAGTCACGAAAAGATCAAGGAAGATTAAGTGTATAGCTATAGAGTGTTGGGGACAGCTATTCTTTAATAGCTGTCCCCAACACTCCACGGCTCTCCCTAGTACACAAAAATACTGGCGGCTTATACAGCAACTCGCCCTTACTCCACCACCAAAGTTTTCGGGTTCAGCGGTGTACTAATACCCTCATCAGATGCTCCAACCGCATCAAAACCTGCCCCCTCACACAGGGCCCGGTAAACCCCTGCGGCATATGCTATTCGTCTTCTTCGTAAACATAATCCTTGAAATAGTCAGGGTCGCCGTCGCTGTCTAGCCAGAGCTCAAACCAGCCCAGGAAGTCCTGGCGCTCACAGCATGGGCTAACGCCAACATCCGAGAAGCTCCACACCTCACCGGCGCACGGCCCGGCGGTAATCAGCTCATAGGTCATGCCGCACCCTTCATCCATGAGCTCAACACCCTGGTTCCCCAGCTTACGTTCAAAGGACTCGTCGCTAAGCTGCTCTTCGTCCTCCTCATCCTCCCAAACCCAGCCGTCCGTGAGCGTCATGGGGAGGGAAAGGTCTTTGTGCTCAATCTCTGCGAGCCGGTGAATGGGGCTGGCGCTGATGCTCTCCGTCTCCGGGTCGTTCCAGCCGTCACCAACCTCCAGCAGAAACAGCCGGTACGCTTGCGGCAGGCGGGTGTTGCAGGCACTCTCAAAAGCAGCAATTTCCGTCTCCGAAATAGTAGGCCCCATGCTGATATTCTTCTGAGCGATTTTAGTCTTAATACGCTCGATCACGGCCGGGTATTCTTCAGGTGTATAGATAGGCACAGAAACTCCTCAATATAGATATAGTCCAGTTCACAAGTCAGCACAAAGCCTTTTTACATGCTACTGCACAGCCATAACTGTTTCTATCCCGGCGGTCATCGAGGTACGGGCAGATTATGCGCATTCAATTCCGGCTGAATTCATGCAATAATTAAATATAAATCCACTTTAACTACAATTAGTGTCACATGAACGAATTTAATAACTCCATTATTATCTACCAGCCAAATACTGACCAGCCCGCTATTGATGTCCGAATAGAAGGCGAAACAGTGTGGCTCAGTCAGCAACAGATGGCAGCGTTATTTGAGACATCTCGCACGAATATCGTTGAGCATCTGGGGCACATCTATGCTGAGGGTGAGCTGCTAAAAGAGGCAACCTGCCAGGATTTCCGACAGGTTCGCCAGGAAGGCAAAAGGCAGGTCAAGCGGCTGATCCCGCACTACAACCTTGATGCCATTATTTCCGTGGGATACCGGGTCAAATCAGCCACGGCCACACAGTTCCGTATCTGGGCCACCAAGCGCCTGCGCGAATACCTGGTGCAGGGGTACAGTATCAACCAGCAGCGCCTTGAGCAGCTCGGGCAGATCGTAGAAGTCATGGCGCGGGCAGATAACCACCTTGTGGCCGGTACTGGTGAAGTACTCGCAGCCTATCTACCAAGCCTGCAAAGCCCTGCGTGACTACGACGAAGGCACACTTTCTGCCAGCGAGTCCACCGGGAACGCGCCGGTGTGGCAGCTCACTCATGCCGAAGCGCAGGCGATTATTGCCCGCGCCCGCAGCGAATTTCCGCAAGATAGGCTTTTCGGGATCGAAAACGGGGATAAACTCAAGTCGGTTGTCGCCACCATCTACCAGAGCTTCGCAGGCGAAGACCTCTACCCAACCACCGAGCAGAAAGCAGCGAACTTACTGTACCTCATGGTCAAAGACCACCCGCTGGTTGATGGGAATAAACGCAGCGCCGCGGCCCTGTTCATTGAGTTTCTGGCCCAGAATAACCTGCTGTTTTCGGCAGATGGCACACCGCTCGTCTCAAACAACACCCTAGCGGCAATGACCCTAATGGTCGCCATGAGCAACCCGAAAGAAAAAGACCTTATGGTAGCCCTCGTGGAGCGGCTCATTAGCCCGGCCGCGCACTAACCTTCGCTTCGTGGCCCGTAGTGCGCCGCTACTCCCCCACCAGGGTCTTCGGGTCTAGGGGGGTACTGGTGCCCTCCGCCAGGTGCTCCAGGCGCCTCAAAATAAGGCCCTCACGCAGCGCCCAGGGGCAAACACGCATCGTTTCCACACCGAACATCTCCATCGCGGCCTCAGCCGCCATCGCGCCCGCAAGAACCTGGTCGGCGCGCATCCGGGAAACACCGGGCAAATCAGCGCGTTCGGCGGGAGCCATAGCCTCCATGCGGCGAGTCCACAGACGCAAATCCGTCACATGCATCTCACGCTTCACATGCGGCCCCGCAGAATACGGTGCCGCCCCGCAAATACGCGCCAACGACCGGAACGTCTTCGAGGTGCCCACCACCATGTTCGGCTCACCAAACGCCAGCAGCTGCTGCGCCACCGGCTCAATCTGCTCACGCACATACCCGCGCAGCCGCTTCGTCTGCTTCGGTGCGGGCGGCTGCTCCTCAAAAAAACTCGCGGGTCAGGCGGCCCAGCGCCCAACGGCACCGACATTGCCGCATCCGGTAAGGCATCCGTGCCCGTGGAAAACTCGAACGAGCCGCCCCCAATATCAAAATTCAGGATGCGCCCCGCACCCCACCCCTGCCAGCGGCGCACCGCGAAATAGGTGATAGCCGCCTCCTGGTCGCCTGAAATCCCGCTCAGGCTCACCCCGGTTTTTCCGCCGCACATGCTGCAGAACCTCGGCACCATTACCGGCCTCGCGAATAGCAGAGGTCGCAAAGGCGAGTAGGTCCTCGGCGTTGTTCTCAATGGCGAAATCGCGGGCAGACTTCACGAACTTGGTCAGCGCGGTGCGGCCCTCATCAGAAATATCACCCGACGGCGTCAAATACTGCACCAGCTGCAGCGGAATCTTATGCGAAGCGTACGGTTCAGGGCGGGCGCCCGGGTGCCCGTCAATAAGCAGCAGGTGAACGGTGTTCGACCCCACGTCAAGAACTCCAAGGCGCACGGCGCGCTCCCCTCCCCCGGCAGGTGCCGAGATAATATACAACTCCGTTAAGTCTGGCACAACCCGCCGCATGATGCGCGCAATCCACCGCCGGGTATGCACCAGTTCGCCCGCCGCGCGTGAATGCGCAGAACCGCGGGGTAAGCACAACAATACGGATACGTAGCCCACACTTTCGTGAGCAGCGCATCCGTATTGTTGGGAAGAAGAAAGAACTAGTCCTTCTTAGCCGCAGTCTTCTTTGCAGTAGTGGACTTTTTAGCGGTTGTTTTCTTCGCGGTGCTCTTCTTGGCGGTCGTCTTCTTCGCCGCAGTTTTACGCTTTGCAGGCCCCTTAGCGCGCTTTTCGGCGAGCAGTTCGACGGCGCGCTCATGGGTGAGCGATTCGATGGTTTCCGAACGCGGCACCGTAATGTTGGTAACGCCATCGGTAATGTACGGACCAAACCGCCCGTCTTTGACCACAATATTCTTTTCGCTGTTCGGGTCTACACCGAGTTCGGCGAGCGGAGGCTTAGCGGCGGCGCGTCCGCGCTGTTTAGGCTGCGCATAAATATCGAGCGCCTGTTCGAGGGTGATCGTGAAGATTTCTTCCTCAGACCCAATCGACCGCGAGTCAGTGCCCTTCTTCAGGTACGGGCCAAACCGCCCATTCTGCACGGTGATTTCGTTGCCTTCAGCATCGGTACCGAGCACGCGCGGCAGGCTCAAGAGCTTGAGCGCATCCTCTAGGGTTACGGTCGCCAAATCCATAGATTTGAAAAGCGATGCGGTGCGCGGCTTAGCGGGCTTGGGCTTCTTCTTCGGCTTGGGTTTGCCGTTCTTGTAGTATTCGGTGGGCTGCGCGTCCAGGTATGCCTGAATCTGCTCCTCCGTCATCTCTTCGATAACTTCGGTGACGTAGGGGCCGTAGCGCCCGTCGCGGGCGATAATCTGGTTCCCGGAGGCCGGATCGGTGCCGAGCACACGCCCATCGGATTTGCCCTGCTCAAGCAGCTCTTTCGCCTTCTCAGCGGTCAGCTCATCAGGCGCCAACTCGGTGGGAACATTGGCACGCACGGGGTCAGAGACCTCACCGGTTTCGGTATTGACGGTGCCTTCAGCCTCAAGGTAAGGGCCGAATTTACCCACGCGCAGCACAATGCCGTCAGCAATGCGGATCGAGTTAATATCGCGGGCATCAATATCGCCCAGGTTATCCACAATCGGCTTGAGCCCGCGCTTTTTCTGTGCCCCGCCACCGAAGTAGAAGGCACCCAGCCACTCCACACGCGACTCTTCGCCGCGGGCAATACGGTCAAGGTCTTCTTCCATCTGTGCGGTGAACTCGTAGTTCACGTAAGGGCCGAAACTGTTTTCAAGCAGCCGCACCACCGAGAACGCGGTCCACGAAGGCACAAGCGAACCGGAACGCACCTGCACGTAGCCGCGGTCCATAATCGTTGAAATCACGGCGGCGTAGGTGGAGGGGCGCCCAATACCCAGCTCGTCAAGAGTTTTCACGAGCGAAGCCTCAGTGTAGCGGGGCGGGGGCAGGGTCTCGTGCCCGGCGGCTTCAAGTTTCTCGGCGGTGAGCGGGTCGCCTTGGGCGAGCGCGGGCAGGCGTTTCTCGGCGTTCTTGGCGTCGCGTTCTGCCAGGCGGGTTGCGTCCACCCCTTCCTCATAGGCGGCGAGGAAGCCGCGGAAGGTGATGACGGTGCCGGATGCTGCGAACTCGGCGTCACGCCCGTTGGATGCGGTTGCCCCTAACCGCACGGATGCGGTCGAACCGGTGGCGTCTGCCATCTGCGAGGCGACGGTACGCTTCCAGATCAGCTCGTACAGTCGGTATTCGTCGTTGGAGAGCGCGCCGCGCACGGCGTCGGGGGTGCGGAAGGCGTCACCTGCGGGGCGGATTGCTTCGTGTGCTTCCTGCGCGTTTGCTCTTGGAGGCGTAGGTGCGCGGCGCGGAGGGCACGTATTCGGTGCCGTAGAGTTCGGATGCTTGGCGGCGTGCCGCCTTCACGGCCTGGTCTGAGAGTGCCACCGAGTCGGTACGCATATAGGTGATGTAGCCGCTCTCGTAGAGGCGCTGGGCAACCTGCATGGTCACGCGCGATGAGAAGCGCAGCTTGCGTGCCGCCTCCTGCTGCAGGGTTGAGGTGGTGAACGGCGCGGCGGGGCGGCGTTTGTAGGGTTTGGTTTCGACCGAGCGCACCGCGAAGGGGGCGGCGGTGAGGGCTTCGGCGAGGGTGCGTGCATCCGCCTCTGAGAGGTGGGTGACCTTAGTGGAGGTGAGGGTGCCGTCGTCGGCGAAGTCTTTGCCGGTAGCTACTCGGGTGCCATCAACCGCCACGAGTTTGGCGTCAAAACCTTCGCTGCTGGTGGTGATGAAATGCCCGGTCAGATCCCAGTAGTTGGCGGCGACGAAAGCCATGCGTTCGCGTTCACGCTCAACAACGAGGCGGGTTGCCACGGACTGCACACGGCCAGCGGATAGCCCGCGGCCGACCTTGCGCCACAGCACGGGTGAGATTTCGTAACCGTAGATACGGTCAAGAATACGGCGGGTTTCTTGAGCATCGACCAGGTGCAGGTCAATATCGCGCAGTTCCCCGAAGGCGCGTTCAATAGCTTCGCGGGTGATTTCGGGGAAGGTCATGCGGTAGACGGGAACCTTGGGTTTCAGAACCTCTTTGAGGTGCCAGGCGATCGCTTCACCTTCGCGGTCACCATCGGTTGCGAGGTAGAGGGCGTCAACGTCTTTGAGTTTGCGTTTGAGTTCGGCGACTTTTTTCTTCTTGTCGGGGTTGACCACATAGTAGGGGTCAAAATCGTCGTCGATATTGACCGCGAACTTGCCGACCGGGCCTTTTTTCAGGTTTTCGGGCAGTTCGGAAGGCTGCGGCAGGTCGCGGATGTGTCCCATGGACGAATCCACCAGAAATTCGCCGCCTAAGTAACCGCTGATGGTCTTCACCTTCGATGGGGACTCAACGATCAGTAGGGCTTTTCCGTTCTTTGCCTTGGTGGGCACGGCTCTCCTCGTGTGGGGTGGTTTTCAGTCTAGATGCGATTCAACAATAGCGCATAGTGCGCCCGAAACTCCCATTGGCGGCGCAACGCGCCGGGTGTTCCCTCTATGTAAAGCCATTAATGTGGCGGGCGCAAGTTAGGGTGCGGTGGGGCAACGCGCCGGGTTCGCCCTGCGGGCTGGTGCCCGTGGTGTGGGCTGTGTCTACTGCCCGCTGTCGGTTTCAACCAGCCGGTATTCGCGGCCGTATACTTTGCGCGGCTCAATGCGCACCCACTGCATCTTATTGCCGTCGCTAAAATGACGCAACCCTAGAGTGTGCACCACGTCCGGGGTCATTTCGTTGGGCAGCCAGTGCGCCACCCCTTGGACGATGACGGTGCGTATGCCTTCCGGCAGGGGCTCGTCTATTTCGAATGCTACGCGGCGGCTGACCACCACGGAGGAGAGTTTGTCGCCGCGGGTGGTGCGCAGGTAGATTTCGTCGCCGGTGACCCCGTAGAAGGCCGGTAGTACGTCTACGAACTGGCCGTCGGTGATAACGAGGCGCCCGAGCGTGTTTTCCCGTATTGTTTCCCAGCAGGATTCGGTGCTCATCATCTGGTTGTGCTCTTGTATGCTCATTCTTTTAGTGTAGGGGGTGCGCCGGGTTGGGCATAAAAAGGCTCTTTATTCCAATAAAGCGGTGTTTTTAACGCTTTATTGGAATAAAGAGCCTTTTTAGCATGGGGCGGGTGGGGTTAGCCGTTTTCGTCTGCGAAGTGCAGGAAGCTTTTTTCGATAAGTTCCCGGACAGCAACCAGCAGGGTGTCGCGCGGATGCTCGTTCTCGGTGCCGAAGGCGGCGCGCGCATCCGGTGTGTAGTCTTCCCAGCCCAGGAGCATGGCGAGCGCCCCCAGAATCTGCCCGATGCTCAGCTCACCGTCACATGCGGAGACGAATCCGGCGGTTTCGGTTGAGAGCAGGATTGTGCGGCACAGCCCGGATCCGGCACGCAGCAGGATCACGTTCGGATGCTCGGCGCCGGGGCGGCCGTGGCGTTCTTCGGTCACATCTTCGGCAACCACCAGGTGGGTTTCGGTGAGCACCTGATCGGTCAGGGCGGTGAGGCGGTCGAAGCGTGCCACGGCCTCGGTGATGCTTTGCGCGATAGGCTGGGCTATGGGGTAGGTGATGTCTTCGAACCGGTTCAGGGGTGCGGTTTCGGTGGTGTGCGCCAGGCGGCGGAGCCAGAGCATCCCGAACCCAATAGAATGAACGTTCCGGTTTTTAAAGTCGTCGAGATAGGCACGGTAGGTGTTCTCGTAGTGGTCGCGGTCGCGGTTTTCGCTCGCGTCTTTGAGCCAGGTTTCCGCATAGGATTCGGGGGTGAGCACTTCGCGCTGAATTACCCACGCCTCGCTCGGGGTGCCGGTGGCTGATTCGGCGAACCAGGTGCGCAGGCGAGCATCCCAGGGCTGCGCCTCGCCGGTGTTGTCGCGGTGAATTTCCCAGTTGCCGAGCATTTGGGCGCGCCCGCCGGGCACCAGCACCTCGGGGATGCGCCGAATGAGCGTGCTGACAATATCGTCGCCGGGCAGCCCGCCGTCACGGTACGTAAACTGGTCGTCGCTGCTTTCGTTTGCGCGGCGCGGGGTAATGACGAACGGCGGGTTTGAGACCACAAGGTCGAACTGCTCCCCCGCCACGGGCTCCAGCAAAGAGCCTTGTCGAAGGCTGACGCGGGCTTCAAGGTTCTGCGGGTCGAGTTTCAGGGCCGGAGCGTTCAGCAGCAGGTTAACCGGGCGAAGGCGAGGGCGCGCGGCGAAATATCGGTGGCCGTCACGTGGTCTGCGTGGGCGAGCAGGTGGAAGGTCTGAATACCGCAGCCGGCACCCACGTCAAGGGCACGTGCCACGGGGGTGCGCTCGGTAATCTGCGCCAGGGTCAGGGATGCCTGCCCAATACCCAGCACGTGGTCCTTGCGCAGCACCCCGGGTCGCTGATGCGCCCCCAAATCGGAGGCCACCCACAGCTCGGTGCCGTCATCAGCAGAATGCGGGCGCAGGTCAAACACGGCGCGGTACTGCGGCTCTTCGCAGGTATTCTCGGGGGTGCGGGCATTGTCTGACTCCGCCGGTTCCACGAGGTGTGCCGCGATAAGGTCGTTCAACGCGGGCTCGCCGCCGAGCGCATCGGCAAGTTCCGTGCGGGTTAGGGTGCGTGCGAACAAGAAAAATCCGATTATGCGCGCCAGGCGGCGGTCGGGGTCGGTAGTGTGCGCATCATCAAGGATGTTCTGTACCCGCCAGGTTCCGGGCACCACCTGGTCGCGTGCCATTGCCTCAAAGGCGCGCTCACCCAGCAGTTCACGCACCCCGTCGTAGCTGTAGTTAAGCTTCTCAAGGGCACCCCGGATGCGCTCAAGCCGGGCAGTATTGTCGCTTATGGGGGTATCGGGGATGCGGGAGTACAGTTCATCAGCCATGCTCCCCATTCTATAAAATGCTGCGGGCGCGGATGGGGCGCTCTTCTCTTAGGGTTCTAGTTGCTGCCCCCAGGGCTGGTGTGTGTCTGGGTCGGGTGTCTTGTGCGGGCGGATTATGTGACGCGCCGTGACGGGGTTTTTATGCTCAGCTTGTGGATATTTCCGTTTAAACCGCTATTATCCACAGGCTAGGGTACGCCGGGAAGCGAACCTTAGGCCATAATGCTTTTATAAACAGTATGGAAAAGCATGAAATACTATCTAATAAAATAAAAAATATAAAAACTGGTCTTAGTGAAGGGCCTGACCCCCAGTTTTCTCACGGTGGGCAGCGCGGCAGCGATACGGTTCGGCTCGCCCAGGGGCAGTACATGAGCGCCCCCGAGTGGGCTGAACTGAACCCTGCTGATAAGCATTTGGCGCGTATTATTGCGCACGCCCGCGTGCTGCGTGACCCCGTCTTTAGTCACCGCAGCGCAGCCATTATTCACGGTATTCAGACGCTGAGCGTCCCCGATAAACTCCAGGTGCTAGGAAGCGGCGGGGCAACCAATAGCGGCTTGCAGTACCGGCAGGATGAGCCCAGCCACCGCGCCATCATACTGACCGGACCCGGCGGTTTGCGGGTGGTTGACCCCGTGACCGCGACCATTGGGAGCGTGCGCGATACGGATTTTGCGGAGGCCATGGTGATTGCCGAAAGCGCCCTGCGTTCCTTCCCCGAGCTCACGCATACTGAGCTGCACGATAGCCTCATGGCGGTGCGCAGAAGCCGGGGGTCTAAGAATGCGCACCGTGTGGCGGCTGCTATGAGCCCCTTATCTGCTTCACCCGCCGAGACGCTGGCACGAGTGGCGCTTCTGAACCTCGGGTTGGAGCCGGTGCAGCAGTACCAGATTTCTACCCCGTTGCAGACGTTCCGGGTGGGTGCGGCACTCGTTGAGCACGGTGTGGTGGTTGAGGTTGTTGGCGCACCGGGGCACGCCCCGCCACAGGATGTTTCACCGCAAGATACCCCGGCCCAGAAAGCCCGCGAAGAGGCGATTCGTGGCGAAGGCTGGGATTTTGTGTATCTCACTTGGGCGGATGTGCGTTATCGCCCCGATGCGGTGGAGCGTAAGCTCCGCCGCAAAGGCGTTATCTAGCCATCCTTTACTATCCAGCGCACGCCCTGCCGGGGCAGGCCGGGGCTCACACAGGCAGGGCGTTCAACCATTCAGCCGCGTTACGCCTTCACCGCCAGCGCGGGTTTGATGTCCTTCACAATGGATTCGAGCATCCGCAGGTTGAAGTCCACGCCCAGCTGGTTCGGCACGGTCAGCAGCACGGTGTCTGCCGCCTGAACGGCCGCGTCACGTGCTAGTTCTTCGGCGATTAGGTTGGGGTCGCCAATGTAGCTGCGCCCAAACCGGGAGAAGGTGTTGTCGATAATACCGGTGTAATCCTGCGAATCTTCCTCCGCGCGGCGGCCAAAATAACGCGCCGACTCGGCATCAATAATGGGGATCACCGAACGCGAGACCGACACACGCGGCACGCGGGTATGCCCCGCTTTGACCCATGCCTCGCGGTAGAGGCGAATCTGTTCGGCCTGCTGCTGGTCGAAGGGCATGCCTTTATCTTCAAGCATCAGCGTTGAAGACATGAGGTTCAACCCCTGCTGCGCGGTCCATACGGCAGTGTTGTCAGTCCCCGCACCCCACCAGATGCGCTCGCTCAGGCCGGGCGACTGCGGCTGCACGGGGGCGTACTTGCCCTGTACTCGCGCAGAGGGTGCCATGCCTTCACCTTGAATTGCTTTCATGAAGAGGTCGAGGTGACGGCGTGCCATCGCGCTCTCATCTTCGCCCTCGGCGGGGTAATAGCCGAAGCTCTCGAAACCGCGGATAACGGATTCGGGCGAGCCGCGTGAGACACCCAGCTGCAGGCGCCCGGCGGAAATCAGGTCGGACATCGCGGCGAGTTCGGCCATATACAGCGGGTTTTCGTAGCGCATATCGATCACGCCGGTGCCAAGCTCAATGCGGCTGGTTTTAGTGGCGATCGCCGACAGAAGTGGGTACGGGGTGGCCTGCTGCTGGTCGAAATGGTGCACGCGGAAGAACGCGCCGTCCAGGCCGATTTCTTCGGCACCTACCGCCAAATCGATAGCCTGGTGCAGCGAGTCGGAGGCGCTGTTCACGCGCGAGCCGGGAATTTCGGCCCAGTGCCCAAAGGAGAGGAAGCCGAGCTTTTTGCTGGTGCCGGGCGCCGGCTGGAGGTGTTCGAGGGTGGGAGTTGTTTTGTGAGCGTTCATTGTTCGCTGCCTTCCGTGTGTTCCGTGTGCTGTTATCACAGGATCTCTAATTCTCGGTTATGCCCACCTACCCTAAACCCAATTACTTTACAAGTCAAGTATTTATGAAGGTTTGTGTCCACATTAAAAATATTCCGCGAAATATTCATCACACTACTTATTTTTATACAACTTTGCACGGTTGATTTTCAAGGGTTTGCGCATAAATATTGAAATAAAAATAAATGTCTAGTTGAATGTCACCAAATAGTAGTTCTGCACCTTCGTATGGCAGAATGACGGGTGAATACTCAGACGCCCGCCGAAGAGCACGCGCCTATTAACACTATCGACGTCGCGTATAGATATGCGCCAGCAATAATGTGTTGAGTTTTCACACCCTTCATATCACTCACGCTCATATTCAAGGACACATGCCATGACCCGGGGATTTTCTCGCAGAAATCTTGTTAAAGGGGCCGCTTGGGCTGCCCCCGCGGTGGTAGCTTCCACCGCGATCCCGGCGTACTCCGCCTCCATCATGGACCTCGCTCCCTGTCTGCATTTTGACCTCGAACCCGGTGAAGATTCCGCCTACGGTCTGCGCCAGTACATGCACGAAGTCGCCCCAGAACGCACCCCGCGCGAGCGCGCAGTTGAAGACATCACCATCCCCGACGGTGTCTCGTACATGCGGTTCTACATTGAAGGCGGACAAGGCGGCGGGGTTGATATGGACGACTATTCCGGCGGCTCAGGCGGCTACGGCGCGGAGGTAAGCGGAGTTATCGCAGTCACCCCCGGGCAGAAGTACCGTTTCTATTTGGCGGCTGGCGGTATCGGCCACTACTATGAGCCCGCCGACGGCGGTGACGGCTACACCCGCGGCGGCTCATCGGCGCTCATGCCGGAGTACGTGTACGAAGACTCCGATAAGGAGCGCATGACCAGCGCAGACTACAACCGCCTGATCATCTACTCGGGCTCGGGCGGCGGCTCATCGGCGCTGGTGCTGCTTGATGGTGATGCGGAAACCCTCATTGCCGTTGCCGGCGGAGGCGGCGGAGGCGGGGCACGCGGCATTATCGCCACTTCCCGCACGAACCTACCCGATGGGGCGAAAATGCCCACCTGGCGGCAGTTCGACCCCGATGTTCCCAAGTGGGCCCCGCGCTACAGCCCGCCCTACCTGGGTAACGGCGGCGACGGCGGTGAATCGAAGGCCAGCAAACCCAGCAAAAACGCTGAAGAGGTATACGCCCAGTACGGTGCCGGCCGAATTATTGCCCCTTCAGGAGCTACCGCAGGCAGGAACATCGGCCGAGGCGCACGTGGCGGCAACAACCCCACGTTCAGGAGTGCCCGCGGGCTCTCGTTCACAAGCACACCGCAGTCGCAGATCCGCTCACGTGGTGTCGCAGGGGCTGCTGGTGGCACTGGCGACTTCGGGCATGGCGGTGACGGTGTGGCCGCCTACGGGTATGTCACGAATATTGCCGCTACCCTGCCGGAAAACGCACAAACCTACGACTATAACGTGGCGGCGTACATTGTCTCTGGTGGCGGTGGCGGCGGCTATGGCGGCGGCGGTTCGGGTGCGGCCGTGGTGGTTGGTGCACAAACCACCGACCAGCTTGCGAATAACTCCAAACCGCAAACGTACGCGGTGAGCGCTGGCGCGGTTTCTGGTGCTGGCGGCGCGGGCGGCAACTATGTGAACAGCAATGTGCTTGACGCACATGTTGAGATGGTTGGGTACAGCCGAGGCAAGAACCGTGAAGAGTTCACGGACGGCACGGCACAGTACTCGTTCTGCCCGTCACGCAACAACCAGATCGACCATGACGGGAAAATGTATCCCTGGCCTTAACCAAGGTTTACGAGCGATCAGCACACAGACTTATCTGGGCCCCATACGCTAATTGTGGGTATAGCGTGTGTGGCCCAGATAATTTTTATCCCCAAATAGGTTTAGTGGCGGTTTTCTCCTTGGCATGAATGGGTTCAAGGGGCGGGTTCGAGCGTCGGCGAATAGGGGTATCTTTTACTATTCACTTGAGTTTTAGAAACTATTCAATACCGCTTCTGCTGTGGAATAATAAACTGGTCTCTTCAAGGCGTTTCTTACGTGACTGATTTATCATACGGGCACGAATATTTTTGCATTCCGCTGCGTGGCGGGCCTCATGACCTACTGCATATGCTGCGCACAGCGTGATGTGCGCCTTGGGCGGGACGCTCACTCACATTCACTCAAACACAAGGAAAATTTCATACGATGACCCAAGAGATTTCACGCCGAAAACTCGTGGCTGGTACCGCCTGGGCGGCACCTGCGGTGTTGGCCTCCGCGCTAGTACCCGCCTATGCGGCATCAGCTCCCTGCGCTGGCAAGATTACCTCCGCAGAAACGAACTACCACGAGCTTGTTGTACCCGATGGGGCAACCTACATGATATTCAATATTGCTGGAGGAGCAGGCGGGATGCTGGATCCAATACCCGCTCGACCGATTGCTCACGCAGGACATGGAGCACAGATTTCGGGGACTTTTAAGGTGACCCCCGGTCAGATCTTTAAGATTCACCTGGGTTCCGCTGGGCAAAGTTTCGGCACCCGACCGGCAGAAGGGGGTGCCGGATACGGTAAAGGCGGTTCTTCTAAGCTTTCTCCCGCATCAGTTATACCGGCCGAAGAGCAGAAGATCCTGTCAGATCTTAAAGCAGACAACATAGCGATATACGGCGGATCAGGAGGCGGGTCCTCAGCGATTGTGGCGGTTGATCCGGCTAACCCTGCACAAGAAACAGTCCTTGTAATTGCTGGTGGCGGCGGTGGCGCCGGTGTCCGCGGTACTGCCGACGATTCCAGAAATACATCTGATCATAAGAGGGATGCCTCTTGGGCCGGTTCCTACTTCGAGGGAGGTGGAGGAGATTCGTCCGAGTATAACCATGGAGAGGGTATGTACGCTGGGGAGGAATTCTACGGCTACCGTGATCGATACGGGTACTATTACGGAGAAAAAAAGTAGTCGTGAATGGAGGCAAAAGGCGGCTTCAACGGAGAAGGAGGCAAAGGCTCGGAACCCGCCGAAATCCCCACTATTGACCCGCTCGTTTTTCAAAACTGTCGATCAGACACCTGTCACCATCCGCACCATGAGCACCACCGGAGGCATTGAGGCGACGGTCTGCGTGCCCATGGCGCGGATGGTGTGGCAGCTATGGGTATGCCTACAGCACCCATAAGTTCTATGACGATGCTGACGCTTCAGAATATGTGCATGCCGTCTCTGGGTACGCGGTTTCACCCGGTGGTGGAGCGGGCTACGGGCGGTGGCAGCTCAGGTGGTGTTCTCGCACTTGGGATGCAAAAGGTTTGATGAATACAGCGGCGATGTGTATGCCATTGGTATGGGGGGTCACGATGGGTGGCGGCGGCAGCGGCGGATGTTATTTGTCCCCAGAACTAGCTTCATCCTATGTCAGGAGGACTGATATACCTGGACCAGGGGTATCTGGAGTATGATTTCTGTTTCGTTCCTGGGCCTGATGACGAAGCTGACGAAGTTATGGTGTAAAACCAGGTTATAGGCCTCTCTGCGCACCCCTAGCTGCGGCTTCCAGCCGCACACAGGTGAAGCTCTCAATCCTACCCGTATTTCATGCCCAGCCAATGGCATGAAATACGGGTATACACCAATGACGTGTTTTACGCCGTCAGTACCGGTGTTCAAGCTGCCGGTGGACGGTGTTGGCTAGTGTTTTTGCAGCTGATTGCATGATTAGAACAGCCTATATTTATGCATTTAGCGGTGGCGCGGTCAATAGTGGAGCGGTGCATATTCTCCACCCCACCCCACAGCAGGAGCATCACACCTAGCAACAGATGCACAGCAGCAATAATGCAGCTGCGTACCTGGGGTTCACCCGCCCCTTGATTCCCCTGAAATACAGCGGACTATAGAGCTTCTGGTAAAGCTTTATATAAACCTATAGTTGGAGCAACGGACTTTCTCGTTTGAATGTTTAACTTTCAAATGAGAGGGTTCGTTTTTTGTCTTTTCATGGCTCCCAAGACACTATTTTTAAGGTGTTTTCCATCACGAAAAACCTGTTTTTTATGCGATGCGCATCATAAAATAGCCACCTGTCACCGGTTTACTACACCGGTAAAACATTAAAACGTATCAAGGGGTGGAATAAGTACAACCAAAAAGTAGAGTATATGCAACCTGGATAGGTTGTTTATCATATTTTCAAGAAAAATCTACCCAATCGTCAATATTTACTTGAGTTTTATGAGTCCTGCGGGCACACTGAGGGGAGGTGCCTTCTCAGGTGCCGTAGTACTCGCTCAGCTTTCAACTGTCATCAGTAGGTATTGATTTCCCGCACGCAGTATTCACCCTCTTGTGGCTACCACGCGCCCAATACCCACGCAGTGACACGTTCACACTCGAACTACTACACTCAAGGACATGCAGACCATGACCAGGAATATTTCCCGCAGGTCGCTCGTGGCAGGCGCCGCTTGGGCCGCCCCCGCAGTGCTGACATCTACAGCTATACCCGCGTATGCATCTTCAGTTAACCCCTGCCAAAACCTCAATGACTTCGAAGCACGCCAGACAGTTGCCCCAGGTCGTGCAAATAATAAAAAGGGCTACGAAGAAATAACTGTCCCCGAAGGTGCCACCTACATGTGGTTTAAGATCCAGGGCGGCTACGGCGGCGGCGTCGACCATGCTAACCGCAACGTCGGTGATGGCGGCGCAGGCGCAGATATTGAGGGAACCATTAAGGTCACCCCCGGACAGACCGTGAAGTTCCATGTGGGCGCTGGCGGCCTTGGCCTCTACGACAAGCCTGCCGCAGGTGGTGAAGGCTACGGGAACGGCGGTAGCTCCAACACTCTTCTTGAAACCGGCGTAGAAGTATCTGACCTGGATGAAATGCAGAGCCCCACCTACAACCACATTGTGGTGTACTCGGGCTCAGGCGGTGGCGCAAGCGCCGTGCTTATTAGCGATAAGGGATCTTCGGAAGAAAAACTGCTCGCCGTTGCTGGTGGCGGTGGCGGCGGTGGCACCCGCGCCATGACCCAGGCAGCACGTGAGACTCTAAACGGCACCAAGCTGGCCGGGTGGAAGACTGACGGTGGTTTCCCGGTACTCAGTAATGGTGGCGATGCGAGCGACTTCCCGCAGGCTGGCAGTAACGGCACCGAGATGTACAGCGAATACCCCTCCGCAAAAGTAACTGTACGCGGCGGTAACCCCGGCAGCGGCGCAAACGGCGGCGCAGGCGGCAGCAAAGCCACCTACAGCACCGCTAAGGACCTTTCCTTCTCCAGCACCACCGAGTCAAATATCCGCACCAGCACCGTAGCAGGTGTTGCGGGCGGTTCAGGCGCGAAAGCTAATGGTGCCGACGGTGTGGTGGCATACTCCTACTCGATCAGCACCAAAGAAACCGACCAGCCCGACGGCGGAAGCCCTCTACAAGTTCAACGTGACCGCATACGCTGTTTCTGGCGGCGGCGGTGGCGGCTACGGCGGCGGCGGTTCAGGCGCAGCAGCAGCTATTGGCGCACAGACTATTAACGTGCTGGGAGATGGGAAGACCGTAAGCGATGCCTACTCAGTGAGTGCAGGTGTGGTCGCCGGTGGCGGTGGCGGTGGCGGCAGCTTTGTCGCGGCGGACGTCATCAACCCCACCTTCCAGCGCTCAAGCGGGCAGGGCACGGTTCGCGGCGAGTCCCGTGACGGTATTGGCCAGTACGCATTCTGCGTCTCCAAGTAGCGGCTGAGCTGGCCCCCATATCGGCCGGTTAGCCTAAAAATATATAAGCGTGTCGCACGGCGACGCGGACACCCGGGATTATTTTAGGGTTTATCTCTTGGGTGTTCGCGGTGCCGTGCGGCTTATTTATTGCTCCTTCCCACCACCTTGGGTGGATAAAAATGCATTCTAAGACCAGTGACTTAATTTTTTCTTAAACACCCCAAAAGGTCTTTATAAAGCTAGACTTTACAGTTTAGTAAGCCAACATCACACCGCACCATAAATGCATATATATTCTTAAATATCGGGCTTATGTGGCATACTTATGAAGGAGCGCCGGTCGCATTGCTGCGGCAGTACGGCAGACTCAAGTATTCACTCAGCTACAGTAGTCTAGCCCCATTGCGCCTCTCCCTCATTACGTGGGAGAGGCGCATAAGCGCCGGGTGCTCTCAGCTCAAACACAAGACCAACCCAAGGACTACATCACACATGACACGGGGTATCTCACGCAGAAAACTCGTCGCCGGTGCGGCGTGGGCGGCACCAGCCGTCCTCACCTCCACCGCCGTATCTGCCTCTGTCACGATAGCACTGCTGTCCATGACATCGCGTACGCATTGTGAAGCCTCATCAGCCCTAACCTGGCGGTGCAGCGCATTGTTCCTTGGGGATCATTGTGCACGGTAAACACTCACAACAATTTCAAACACAAGGATATTTTCTATGAGACGAGGCATTTCTCGCCGAGATCTGGTGACCGGAACCGCATGGGCTGCGCCGCTTGTGCTGAGCACCGCCGTTATTCCGGCGTATGCATCATCATCCGCCGACGACGGCCCCTGCCTAGACCCCGATAAAAGCTACGATATTTTTGCCAAGGACGTGCGCGTCGCGGCGGAAAATCGTGCAACCGGTGAAAAAGGCTACGAAGAAATTGTGGTTCCCGACTATGCCTCATATATGCGTTTCGATTTACGCGGCGGCGCGGGCGGTAACCTAGAGGCGCGGTACTCGAAGGCCACAGGGTACAACCGAACCGGCGGTACTGGAGGCGGCGGCGGCTACATTAAGGGAACCGTCAAGGTAACACCCGGGCAGCGCATCAAATTCTATGTTGGGGCTAGCGGCGTCGGATATTATGACCGCCCCGCCAAAGGCGGCGAAGGGTACGGTAACGGCGGTTCATCTGCGGCACTGCCCACCGAACTGGGGTCAGACGTACAGGGTAAACTGAACAGCCACAGCAACAAGGTTACGGTCTATTCGGGCTCCGGTGGCGGTTCTTCGGCAATCGTCATGGTCGATGCGAAAACTTCCCAAGAAACCGTACTCGCCGTTGCCGGAGGCGGTGGAGGCGCAGGGCGCACGCGGACTCACACACATCGTTACTTACGCGGGAACCTGGATAACAGACGACCCAGCTTCATATAGGGCCTCTAGTCTACATATTGGTCGGGGCGGTTCCGCAGGCGATGACTATGTGTCCGAAGGTTTTGGGGGCGCTCGGGAAAGGAACGTTACTACCGGCATTACTATGCCGAAGTTCTAATTCCCTCCGGGTCGAATGGCAGCAGCGCAGCTGGCGGTTCCGGCGGCGACCTCGCCACCGTCACGGGAGACGAAAAGCTGACCTTTTCCTCTACCTCACGAACAGAGATTTACACCGGAAATACCGCAGGCAAATCTGGTGGCTCTGGCCCCAACGGCAACGGGGCTGACGGCGTTGTCGCCTATGGGTACGCACTCAGTACCGTAGGCAACACGAGTGATGGCCGCAATGCTACCGGGTACATTGTTTCCGGCGGCGGTGGCGCGGGCTACGGTGGAGGAGGGTCCGGTTCGGCAGTGGCTGCCGCATCCGAAAATCCCGTGTATATGTATGATGAAGCCGCGTTTGTGGGTGTTGCCTCTGGTGGCGGCGGTGGCGGCGGAAACTTTGTATCTCCCGACGTAATCAATCCCTATATTACCGCTGAAGGCGGGTTAATCTTGCGGGGAGAAATCAGGGACGGCACAATTACGTATTCTTTCTGCCCTTCAGATCCGAATAAGCAGCCCGATCCGGAGCCTACCTCGCCCGAAGATCCAGACTGGATGGCACGGAACTCGTAGCATAGAGGGTACCTACACTAATGTGGGGCGCTCGCATCCTGTTCAGATGCGAGCGCCCCACAGGTGCATTCTGCCTCAATATTTTGGACGGGCCGTTAACCGTTGTTTTACCTAAGAGCGCAGGTCTGCGGCTGTATAGTGGGTGGATGCGTATTTGGTCTGCCCACCCGTCCCTTCTTGACCGTCGTGCCCTGATCGCGTGCTGGCGTGAGAGCTTGCTTGCGCAGAAAGTGCTGCGCGGGCTCACCCGAGGGTACACGAATCATCCTCAGCTCATTCGGTTTCGTGCGCATTCTCAGCCGGTGGAGGCAATTGGGGCTTATCTGCATGGGCTCGCCAATGAGGCGCATCTGCGCGGGTATTCCTTCAACCGTTCGCTAATCGCCGCTGAGCGGGGTAAGAACCTGAGCTCTATTCCCGTGACCGAGGGCCAGCTTGCCTACGAATTGAGCTTTCTGGCACACAAAGTTGCCGGGCGAGATGTCGATTGGGAGCCTATTCTTACCGAGCGTCTCGCGAAATTCACCCAGGCCGGTAAGCCCGCGGTGCACCCCGTGTTCGCGGTGATCCCCGGCGAAATAGAGGCTTGGGAGAAGACCAAGAAGTTCTAGTCGGAGCGCTTTATGCCGAGGCAGGAACCTCTAGCAGCGGAACCCACAGTTCCATCGTGTAGTCTGCCGCCTGCATATCGCCGCGACCGTACACCTCCAAGCCGCCTAACGGGCGGTACTGCGGATGCGACGGGAAGAACTCACGCTCAAAGCTCTCAAAACCCGCTGGAATAGACCGCGAAATCGGCCCGGTAACCTCAACCACCGCGTAGGTGCTCGCGGGAAGTTCCAGCAGACCCAGCCCAAGTTTATGCGCTGAGGCACGGTCATCAACCAAAATGCCGGCCGTGTAGCGCACGAATCCGTCAGTACTGGGTTGGGTGCACACGCCAATGTACTGGGTGACCGCCAGAATATCGAGCATCGCCGGGGATGCCTTCTGATTCAGCTCATCCCACAGCGGCGTGAAATCATCCCCCAGCTTATACACCTGGGAGACTCCCGCGACCAGCAAAGAGCCGTGTTTCTCAATGCGCGCGGGTGAAACCGTCACGGGCGCCTGTACGGAATCGCTCATGAGATACCAGCGTGGGTGCTCTGGCGGTCAGCCGCGCATTCGGGCACGCAGCGGCGTTTCGCATCGTCGGTGGCGCACTCGGGGCAGAGGAGCACAAGTTCGCGGCAGCTCTCATTCGAGCAGTTCTCGAACTTATTGGACGGTGCCGAGCAGCGCTCGCACTGGCCGATCGTGACGGTATCCGGGGTGAACTCCATGTGCATGCGCTTATCGAACACGTAGAGCGAGCCCTCCCACAGGGACTTATCGCCGTACTTTTCGCCGTAGCGCACAATACCGCCGTCAATCTGGTAGATCTCTTTGAATCCGCGGTTCTTCATGAGGGCGGAGAGGATTTCGCATCGAATGCCACCGGTGCAGTAGGTGACGACGGGTTTATCCTTCAGATCGTCATACTTACCGGACTCGATCTCACGAATAAAGTCGTGGGTGGTGCGAACATCGGGCACCACAGCGTTCTTGAACTTACCGATTTTAGCCTCGAATGCGTTGCGTCCGTCGAAGAAGACGACTTCATCGCCGCGTTCTTCTACAAGCTTGTTCACCTCTTCGGGTTTGAGGTGCACGCCGCCGCCGACCACGCCTTTTTCGTCTACTTTGAGCTCGTCGGGAGCGCCGAACGCCACGATTTCATCGCGCGCTTTGACCGACAGACGGGGGAAGTCTTCGGCACCGCCCTCAGACCATTTGAATTCCATGTTCTTGAAACCGGGGTACTGGCGGGTCTCTTTGGTGTACGCCTTAACCGCGCTGATTTCGCCGCCGAGCGTGCCGTTAATGCCGTGTTTGGAAATGAGGATGCGCCCGCGCAAACCGAGCTTCTCGCACAGGGCACGCTGCCAGAGCATGACCGCCACGGGGTCGGTTATGGGGGCAAACTGGTAATACAAGATAATTCGATTCTGAGCCACCCTCCTATTTTACGCTTTCTGGGTACATCGTGTGTGCCGTGGCGGCGGTGCTCGTCCCGTAACGTGACCGATAATCCCTGTTTTTCCGCAGGATACTCCCGCGATGATGGGTGCATGTGGTGTCTTCACCATGAGGTATGTCTCGTCGTTTTTCTGCCCCATCGCACCGGCTGGTTTCGCCATTTTCTGGTAGCGAATACCTTCCTGCTGAGGCGAGCGGAACATGCCGGGCGCCCCTACGATTGCCCACGCCGGTTTACCGTACCCGAGGTTTTACAATGGTGTGATGCGCCCCGAACCTTCCCCCGATTCCCCGGCTGATGAGCACCCCGGATTCTCCCCTGCCTCGCGCCCCGATGAGAACCTTCGCGAACAGCTGAGCAGGCTTATGCCCAAACTTCCCGGTGACGGTTCGCTGCCCCCGCAAATCACCCATGTGCACCGCATCCCCGCACGTGAAGGGCAGTATTCGCCGTGGCCGCACTGGCTGCACCCGCGCGTGATTGAGGCATTCGAGTCGCTGGGCGTGCACGAACCGTACACCCACCAGGTGCAGGCGGCACAGGCAGCGCATTGCGCCTTCGATGCTGCACTCGCCGAAGACGCGCACCGGCTCTCCTTCGGGCGAGCATCCGGGCAGGGGCACGATGAGTCGGACACAACGGCGCGGCATGTGATTGTGGCGACCGGGACCGCATCCGGAAAATCGCTGAGTTACCTCATGCCCGCTTTCGATGCCCTCTACCGCGGGGCGCGCCGTGAACCGCTCAGCACCACGGCAGCGGATACGAGTTCCACAGGATTCCATCAGAGAGCGAACGTTCTATATATTTCACCGGCGCGGGCACTCTCAGCTGACCAGCTCAACGCCATCACCGCCTATCATCTTCCCGGGCTCAACGCCGCCACCTATGACGGCGACACCCCGGCGCAGGAGCGGCGGTGGGTGCGCGAACACGCTAATTTTGTGCTCACCACCCCGGATATGCTCAACTACGGAATTCTGGGCAACCACCAGCAATGGGCGAACTTCCTGCGTGGGCTGCGCTATGTGGTGCTTGACGAAGTGCACAGCTACCGCGGCGTGTTCGGCGCGCATATCGCCAATCTGCTGCGCCGCCTGCGCCGAGTCTGCGCACTCTACCGCGTAAATCCGGTGTTTTACGGAGCATCTGCCACGAGCGCGAACCCTGCCGAGTCTTTCGCCAAGCTCATTGGAGTGCCCGAGGGGAACGTTGACGCGATTACCGCATCGACCGCACCCCGTGGAGAATCCACCGTCATCCTATGGGAACCGGAGTTCCTGCCCGATACGCAGGTGAGGGATAAACTCGCCGCCGGCGCGAGCGCCTTCGACACCCGTTCCGAGGCGGAAAAGCAGGCACCACAGCGCATCTCCGCTATCGAACAGGGCGCCCAAATGCTCACCGATCTGGTACTCTCGCGCACCCGCACGCTTGCCTTCACCCGGTCGCGGCGCGGTGCTGAGCTGATCTCTCAGCGAGCGCAGCGCTACCTTGATGAGACCGAGGCGGGGCTGGCGCATCGGGTGGCGGCGTACCGTTCGGGGTATATGCCCGAGGAACGCCGTGAGCTTGAGCATCGGCTGCGCACTGGCGAACTGCTCGGGCTGGCAAGTACCTCTGCGCTTGAGCTGGGTATCGATATTTCCGGGCTGGATGCGGTGCTCGTGGCGGGCTGGCCCGGAACCCGCGCATCCTTTATTCAGCGGATTGGGCGTGCCGGTCGCGGGGGTCAGGATGCGCTCGCCGTGCTTATCGCTGGGGACGATCCGTTGGATACGTATCTGGTGCATCATCCGCAGGCGATTTTCGGGCAGAGTGTGGAGGCTACCGTTTTCGACCCGACGAACCCGTACGTGCTTTCTCCGCATTTGTGCGCCGCCGCGGCGGAGTCGCCGCTGCGTGCCGAGGAGCTTTCGCTATTCGGCGAGCATACTGAGGCTCTGCTTAACCGGCTGGTGCAGCAGAATTATCTGCGCCGCAGGGCGGACGGCTGGTATTGGACGCACGCGGAGTCGGCGACGAATCTGGTGGATCTGCGTGCCACCGGCGGTGGTCCCTATCAGCTGATTGATGCCGAGGATGGTTCGCTGATTGGCACGATGGATTCGGCGCAGGCGATGACTCAGGGGCACCCTGGTGCTATCTATATTCACCAGAACGCCCAGTATTTGGTGGAGTCCTTGGATGAAGCGGCGCGCGTTATCCTGCTCTCGCGAGTGTACCCCGACTATTACACGCGGGCGATTGAGGCGACCGAAGTGAAGATTCTGCAGGAAAAGGCGGGTGTGCGGTACGGGCCCGACGGCGTTCAGCCCGATACTGCTGGTCTGACGATGCATCGCGGGCGGGTTCAGGTGACCGATCAGTTATGGGATTTCAACGGTTTTCGGTGTACGGCAGTGAGTACCTGGGTGATGAGCCGATGGAGATGCCGCCGAGCATCCTGATGACCGAGGCTATCTGGTTTACCTTTGAGCCAAGTTACCTGTTTGCCGCCGGTGTGGCTGAACCCGATGCGCCCGGCACCCTGCACGCCGCAGAACACGCCGCCATCGGCTTATTACCGCTGATTGCGACCTGCGACCGCTGGGATTTAGGCGGACTCTCCACTCTGTACCACGCCGATACGGAACGCCCCACCATCTTCGTATACGATGCAGCACCCGGCGGAGCAGGCTTTACCCAGCGCGGGTTTGAGGCGGTTCGCACCTGGCTGGGCGCAAC
>BNJT01000395.1_pt1 | contig 259783 bp, 322 predicted proteins | sample 8540491 | NCBI WGS metagenome assembly BNJT01 (sample SAMD00202455, study PRJDB9452) | human saliva metagenome | host: Homo sapiens | reverse complement strand
AACCAATCCCCAATCGCAGTCCTTATCTCAAATGACCAAGAAAAACATCAAGTCCATGTTTGTCGGCCAAGAATGGGCTAACCAGACCTTTGTAGATTTACTTGAAACCACCAAGATCAAGTTACAATTGATGAGGAAGGTTATGGACAATTCCCTGTCTCAGCTACTTCGGTAAGTGTCTGGGCTGCCAATAAAATCTAAAAAACTAAGCCAAGTCCACTAGGATTTGGTTTTTTAAAATATCTTGAATTATCAAATTAAGTACACATTTTCTTCATAGAAAACTTCATAAGGTGTTTTCCAGTTAAGATATTTTTCGTGACCTATTATTAAGTTTGTTCTCCCACAGCTAAATGGTTTGTTCATCAACCAATGTTATATCACTTCCTTTTGGAAAATATTCTCTTAGATGTCGCTTCCATTCCCGACTAATGCTGAAAGGGTGACGATGGAGCAGCTTAGCATTTAGGCCTTGTATATGGTAAATGAGGATACTTTCACGCTCATCTATGGTAAAATGATGGGAGCTCATAAGATTTCCTTTAGTAACTAGTTCGTTCAATTCTATTTTATTAGAAAATCTTATGAATTTTTATTGTGCACTGAATATTGTATATTCAAACTTTTAAATAACCCATGGAACTAGAAACACTTATCCTTGGTGGAATACTTACTAACATATGTATATGGTCTGGCATCAAGTGTCCTTCGATAATTTCAACACCTTTATAATTACACAAGCAATGAAATATTTCGCCTAAACTACTCCGATATTGATTATAGATGACTTTTCGTCTATGCTTAGGGGTGAACACAATGTGATACTTACAGTGCCACTTTGTGTGTGATAAACTATGAGACTTCTGTGCCATGGTTTTCTCCTTTCGCTTTACAATTGGCTTGAACACCTTTATTGTATGGCGTTTGGAGTTTTTTTGGTATAACCTTCGACGCGCGCCTACATAGCGGGTGGTTGATTTGTCTAACTTTTGGGGTACTGTTCACAAGACGGGGTTTTGTGTTATAATAGAGGCATGAAAACAAATGATATTGTCTATGGCGTCCATGCCGTTACTGAAGCCCTGCTTGCAAACACCGGAAACAAACTCTACCTCCAAGAAGATTTAAGGGGGAAGAATGTTGAGAAAGTCAAGGAACTGGCTGCTGAGAAAAAGGTGTCCATCTCTTGGACCTCAAAAAAATCCCTCTCTGAAATGACCGAAGGTGCCGTCCATCAAGGATTTGTCCTTAGAGTATCTGAATTTGCCTATAGCGAGCTCGATCAAATCCTTGCCAAAACGCGGCAAGAAGAAAATCCTTTGCTATTGATTCTGGATGGGTTAACTGATCCCCATAATCTGGGTTCTATCTTGAGAACTGCTGATGCGACCAATGTTTCAGGTGTCATCATTCCCAAGCACCGTGCTGTCGGAGTTACTCCTGTCGTTGCCAAAACGGCCACAGGTGCCATTGAGCACGTACCGATTGCCCGAGTAACCAATCTTAGTCAAACCTTAGATAAACTCAAGGATGAAGGTTTCTGGACCTTTGGAACGGATATGAACGGTACTCCTTGCCACAAATGGAATACAAAAGGGAAAATCGCCCTCATCATTGGAAATGAAGGAAAAGGCATCTCGAGCAACATCAAAAAGCAGGTTGATGAGATGATTACCATTCCCATGAATGGACATGTTCAAAGCCTTAATGCCAGTGTTGCTGCAGCCATTCTCATGTACGAAGTTTTCCGAAACCGGCTATAAAAAGTTTCCAATCAACCTGATTGGAAACTTTTTTATGATTAACTATGTTCGGTAATAAACTTGTAGGCTTCTTGCCCAGCGATAGCCCCATCACCAACTGCTGTTGTCACTTGGCGAAGGTCTTTCTGACGAACATCCCCAACCGCAAAGATACCATCAACTGTAGTCTTCATGTGATTATCTGTTACAATCCAGCCTGACTGATCTTGAATATTCAAATCCTTAACAAAATCACTAACAGGGTCTAGTCCAACATAGATAAAGACACCTCCAAAGGCTTGCTCTGTCACTTGACCAGTTTTCACATTTTCAAATACAACTGACTCTACTCGGTTTTCACCTTTAATTTCCTTGACTACAGAGTCCCAGATAAAGTTGACTTTCTCATTTGCAAAGGCACGGTCTTGCAAAACTTTTTGAGCACGAAGTTCATCTCGACGGTGAACAATAGTAACAGTCTTTGCAAAGCGAGTCAAGAAGAGAGCTTCTTCTACCGCAGAATCTCCTCCACCAACTACGAGCAAGTCTTGGTCACGGAAGAAAGCACCATCACATACGGCACAGTAAGAAACGCCTCGGCTATTTAGTTCTTCTTCTCCAGGAACACCCAAAGACGGTGTTTAGACCCAGTTGCCACGATGACAGTACGGGTTTCATAAACTTGGTCATCAGTGATGACCTTCTTATAGTCGGCATGATCTTCAATCTTTTCAACAAATCCATAAAGGTGTTCTACTCCAAGATTTTCAAGAGGTTCAAACATCTTCTCTGCCAATTCAGGTCCACTAATATTGGCATATCCAGGATAGTTTTCGATATCAGATGTGTTGTTCATTTGCCCACCTGGCAGACCACCTTCAATCAAAGCCACTTTCAGATTGCTTCGAGCGGCATATAAGGCAGCTGTCATACCCGCAGGTCCAGCACCGATAATAATCGTATCGTACATTTCGATTCCTTCTTTCTTGTTGTAACTATCTTTATTCTAACTGTTTGAAATTTATTTAGCAAGCATTATGCTCTGAAAACTAAAATGAGACTCATGACGGCAAAGGATAATACTGGAATCACCAAAACCCCAATCATGATCATATCATAGAGATGAGCTTGACGGGCCTTGGCTGTCTTGTCCACACCAGACATAGCTCGCAATCCAATCCAAATCCCTAAAAAAATCACGACGAGAATGGTCGTTAAGATCAAACTCTCGAAATATAAAGAAAATAGTTGCAGCAGCATGATCTCTCTCGTTTCTATCTTTTTTAAAGAGTAAACTCAGCTAGTCCAACTAACTGAGTTTTCCTTTTTCTATTATATCAAATATAAGTCCGTTTGTAACTAGCGAAGAATTCTTTTGTCCGTTCTTCTTTCGAATGATTGATGATTTCATCCGGTGTGCCTGACTCGATAATTTTCCCCTTATCTAGGAACAAAACCTTATCTGCCACTTGGGCTACAAAAGACATATCGTGACTAACCAAGATCATGGTCTGACCAGACTTGGCGGCGTCTGCAATAGACTTTTCCACTTCTCCGACCAATTCTGGATCGAGAGCTGATGTTGGTTCGTCCAAGAGCAAGACGTCTGGTTTCATAGCGAGGGCACGCGCTAGGGCAACCCGTTGCTTCTGCCCACCTGACAAATGGCGAGGGTAATGTTGCTCCCGGTCAGAAAGTCCAACCCTAGCCAACTCTTCCTTGGCGATTTGTTGCTTCCTCGTCTGATAGTTTCTTAACAACAACCAAACCTTCCTTAACATTGTCAAGGGCTGTTCGGCGTTCAAACAAATTAAACTGTTGGAAAACCATAGACAACTTGCGACGAAGGGTTAGGATCTCTTCTTGGCTAATCTGAGAAAAATCAACTTTGAAATTGTCAATCTGAATCGTTCCACTATCTGGTGTTTCAAGATAGTTGAGGCTACGCAAGAAAGTTGATTTTCCAGCTCCAGATGATCCAATCAAGGCCACTACTTCTCCCTTTGGATATCCAAGTCCAGATGATCCAAGACAGTCTGTCCTGAGAAGGATTTGCTTAAATTCGAAATCTTAATCATTAGCGAAGGTCTCCTTTCACATCTGTAGCTACTCTATCTGGCGCTGAAATAGCCATTTTTCTCTCAATGAAACGACCGAGGCTCTCGATTCCGATATTGACTACCCAGTAAACAAGGGCAACAGAGATGAAGCGCTCAAAGTAACGATAATCTGCTCCACCTAAAATCTGAGCTTGGGCAAAGACTTCCACAACACCCGCACTAAAGGCTAGTGAAGTTCCCTTGGTCAAACCGATAAGGGAGTTAATCAAGGTCGGTGTCGCTACCACCGCAGCATTGGGAATAATCACACGACGATAAACTTGCGCTCGTGTCATACCAAGACTGCGCGCCGCCTCAATCTCACCTGGATTGACAGAAAGGATAGCTGCACGAATGGTTTCACTGGCATAAGCCGCCTCATTAAAGGCAAAGGCCACAATCGCAAAAAGTGTCGCTGGAATCGCATTGATATTCAAACCAGTTCCCCATTGTTGGTTGATAGCTTTCAGTGCTAAAGGAATTCCATAGTAGGTCAACATGAGTTGAACTAGGATTGGGGTACCTTTTAAAAAGCTGACAAAAAAGGCCTGCAAGGGATACAATACCTTAACACGATTGATCTTAACAATGGCAAAAATCAAAGCCAGGACCAAACCAAAAATCGCACCTCCAAGAGTCAACATCAAGGTTGTAGGCAGTTGTTGGACAATCCTTGGTATCCCATCAAAAACCGAACGCAAACTAAAGAGCTTACCGTCTGGAATCAGCTGCATCAAACTTTGGTACCAATCTGACGCTAAAAATGTTGTAACAGTCATAAAAACATCCTCTCTTGATAATGATTCATTCTACCATACTTCTGCTCGCAAGCAAATTATTTGCTACGGGCTGATCAGACTTTGTCTATCTTCTAGTTTATCACACTTTAAAACAGGGATGCTATATATTTTACCTATCAAGGAGATAGATAAAAACTATCTCAAACCTAAGTCCTCATAGGGTTTTCTATAGCCAATTTGTTTAACAGCACCATTCTCCACCAAAATTGGACGTTTTAACAACATGCCATCACTAGCCAGAAGCTTAGCTGCTTCTTGGTTGGATAGGCTTCCTACCTTATCTTTCAGGCCCAGTTCACGGTATTTGATCCCGCTGGTATTGAAAAATTGTTTCACTTCAAAGCCAGAAGTTTCCAACCAGTTCAAAATCGCATCTTCACTTGGTGTTTCTTCTACGATGTGGACATCTTGGTATTCCAGTCCAAGTTGATCCAATTCATTTTTTGCTTTCTTACAAGTTGAACATTTTGGGTATTCGATAAATTCTAACATCTTCTTTTCTTTCTATTTTTTATTTTCTTGAAATGCTACACCTTCATGCTGCAAGAGCCAGGCTTTCTTTTCGACTCCAGATGCATAGCCTGTCAGACGATTTCCTGATCCTAACACACGATGACAGGGTACGAGGATGGACCAGGGATTACGCCCCACTGCTCCGCCAATCGCTTGGGCAGAAGCTACTTGCAGGTCCTGCGCTATTTGTCCGTAAGTCACTGTTTGACCATAAGGAATGGCCTGTAAGTATGCCCAGACTCTCTTTTCAAAATCTGTTCCAATAGGAGCCAAAGGTAAGTCAGATAGATCCTGAACACTGCCTTCGAAATAGGTATCTAAATAGGAAATAACTTGCTCTAATACAGGATGGCTAGCAACTTCTTCTATCGTTTCATCCCCTAATCCCCTCTCAAAATGAGTTTGGTTCTGCACCCAAATTCCATACAGATATTGCTCGTCTGCAACCAAGGACAAGGTTCCAATTGGCGACGAGTAGAGCATTTTTACGTACTTTTTTTGCTTCATTTTTTTAATTTCTGATAGGCCAAGCGTTCCCCATCAACTGGAACTTTTCCGACCTGACTAAATCCAAGTTTTTCAAAGATATGCTGCATGACCTTGTTTTCTGCATGCGTATCTGAACGAAAATCTAGGTAATCAAATCCTTCAATCAAGCCCTCTAGGAAAGTCTGAGCAACTCCCTTCCCTTGGACATCTGTTGCTACAGCGATACGGTGAAAGACCAGATATTCTGACTCTCTCCCTTGCCAATTCCCTTCATAAATGGCTTCATAGGCTTCCTCTGGGCTCTTGGTCACAGCAGCATAGGCTAGCAGTTCTCCCTCTTCCAAGGCCACATAGGCTTGACCAGAGATGATATCATCAATAATGATGTCGGCATTTGGATAGCCATTTTGCCACTGGTCACTACCAGACTTGGCTAAACACTTTTTGGCATCCTCCATCACCTGCATGATTGCATCTACTTCGTTTGGAAAAGCTAAGCGAATCTCCATCTTTTCCCCTCATTTCTAACTAGTTTCTCTCATCATAGCATAATTTAGGGCTTTCTACAAGCAGTTGGAACTTGACTTTTGTTTTTTATTATTTTATAATCTAGTTATAAAAACTAGATAAAGGAGTTGGAAATGAATTCTATCTTTTCCTACCCAAAATGGGAAGACATTCCAAACATTGACCTCTATCTGGATCAGGTTTTGCTTTATGTCAATCAAGTCTGCGCCCCCATTTCTCCAGATAAAGAAAAGGGCCTGACCGCATCCATGGTCAATAACTATGTCAAACATGGTTACTTGACAAAGCCTGACAAGAAGAAATACCAACGCAAACAGATTGCCCGTTTGATTGCTATCACTACTCTCAAATCTGTCTTTTCGATCCAAGAAATCGCTCAGACACTTAATACTCTACAAACTCAAGCGAGCTCAGATCAGCTCTACGATGCTTTTGTGGATTACATGAACCAAGGAATCGATCCAGAAAATCCAATTATCCAAACCAGCTGCCAAACGGTCAAACTCTATCATCAAACTCTAGACTTAATCCTTAGCAAAGAAGAGGAGGAAATCCAATGAATACCAGCTTAAAACTCAGTAAAAAACTCAGTTTTGGAGAAGAAATTGCCAATAGCGTAACCCATGCTGTGGGTGCCGTTATCATGCTCATCCTACTCCCCATTTCATCAACCTATAGTTACGAAGCACATGGGTTTTTATCATCTTTTGGTGTTTCTATCTTTGTTATCAGTCTATTTCTCATGTTTCTCTCGTCAACCATTTACCACTCCATGGCCTATGGTTCGACCCACAAATACGTCTTACGAATCATCGACCATTCTATGATTTATGTGGCTATCGCAGGCTCTTATACGCCAGTCGTATTGACTTTGATGAATAACTGGTTTGGCTATCTGATTATTGCCATTCAGTGGGGAACAACCATTTTCGGCATCCTCTATAAAATCTTTGCTAAAAAGGTCAATGAGAAATTCAGCCTTGCCCTTTACCTGATTATGGGCTGGTTGGTTCTGGCTATCATTCCTGCCATTATCAGTCAAACAACACCTATCTTTTGGAGTCTCATGGTAACTGGCGGACTCTGTTATACAGTTGGAGCTGGATTCTATGCCAAGAAAAAACCTTATTTCCACATGATTTGGCATCTCTTTATCCTAGCCGCATCTGCACTCCAATATATTGCTATTGTTTATTACATGTAAAAAAGTTGAGAAAAGATTCTCAACTTTTTTCTTTACACATATTGATAAAATACTGGTGCAAGCGAACATCATCTGTCAATTCTGGATGAAAAGAGGTCACCAACATATTTTTTTCTTGGGCTGCAACGATTTGGTCATCTACGGTTGCTAGTATTTCCGCATCTTCTCCAAGACTACTGATAATCGGTCCGCGAATAAAGATCATCGGAATCTTGCCAACTCCCTTACATTCGGCCTCAGTATAGAAACTTCCCAGTTGGCGGCCGTAGGCATTGCGCTCAACCACTATGTCCATAGTTCCTAGATGACTTTCTTCCTGAGAAGTGATTTCCCTGGCCAGCAAAATCAAGCCCGCACAAGTCCCAAAAACGGGAAGTCCAGATAAAATAGCTTCTCGGATGGGAATCAACATCTGCTGGTCACGCAAGAGTTTGCCCATGGTTGTAGATTCCCCACCAGGCATTATCAAACCAGACAAGTCACTCTGATGCTGTTGAAAATCATCTAAATTTCTGATTTCGACACTTGCGACACCTAGCTTTTCTAGCACTTTTTCATGCTCTTCAAAGGCACCTTGCAAGGCTAATATTCCGATTTTCATCTATTTTCCTCGCTCAGCCATGAGAATTTGGATTTCATTCTCATTGATACCAACCATGGCTTCCCCTAAGTCTTCAGAGATTTGAGCCAAAATTTGAGGATTTTGGTAGTTGGTTACGGCTTTGACAATGGCACTTGCCCGTTTAACAGGGTCGCCTGACTTGAAAATACCTGACCCAACAAAAACGCCTTCTGCCCCCAGTTGCATCATCAAGGCCGCATCTGCTGGTGTTGCAACGCCTCCAGCTGCAAAGTTTACAACCGGCAATTTTCCATGTTCATGGACGTACTGAACTAATTCAATAGGGACTTGCAAGTCCTTAGCAGCAACATAAAGTTCGTCCTCACGGAGATTTTGAATGCGGCGAATTTCCTGATTCATCATGCGCATATGACGAACGGCTTGGACAATATCTCCTGTCCCTGGTTCTCCTTTGGTACGAATCATAGAAGCACCTTCAGCGATACGACGCAAGGCTTCTCCCAAGTCCTTAGCCCCACATACAAAAGGTACTTGAAATTCTTTCTTGTCCACATGGAAACGGTCGTCAGCTGGAGAAAGCACTTCACTTTCATCGATATAGTCGATCTCAATGGCCTCTAAAATCTGAGCTTCTACAAAATGCCCGATTCTAACCTTGGCCATCACTGGAATGCTCACTGCTTCTTGGATCTCCTTAATCATCTTTGGATCACTCATGCGGGAAACTCCACCAGCTGCACGAATATCAGCCGGAATCCGCTCTAAGGCCATAACAGCAGCCGCGCCAGCAGCCTCTGCAATACGGGCCTGTTCAGGATTTTGTACATCCATGATAACACCGCCCTTGAGCATCTGCGCCAAGTTTTTATTTAGTTCATAACGATTTTCAGTCATTTCTTTTTCCTCTTTACTTGTATTGGTAGCTACCATTTCATTTTAAGCCAGAAAAGAATGAACCACAAGATAAAAAAATCATAATTGTATGGGTACAGATTAATTAAAAAACTATCCGACCTTCAATTAAGGCCAGATAGCTCATTTTTTTATTTTTCAGCTGTAAGTGCAGCCATTGTGATGTAGTTGTATGGTTTATTGAAGTGTGGCAAGAAGAATAGGTCTGTTAAGGCCAATTTATCAATTGTCACATGTTCTTGGATAGCAAGTGAGAACATGTGGATTCCCATACTGATAGCAGAATCACGTGATACCATTTGAGCACCAAGAATTTCACGGCTGTCTTTGTCAAAGACAATCTTGATAGCAACTTCGTGGTTGTCATGTTTGATAAATTCAGGTTTTTGAAGATCGTTAAAGCCAGTTTCAGTTGCGTTATAACCAGCAGCTTTTGCTTTCTCAAGAGTCAAACCAGTTGAAACCATGTGAAGACCATAGATAGAGATACCGTTTGATCCTTGTACACCGATTCCTTCCAATTCATGTCCACAAGCGTTGTAAGCACCAACGATACCAGTGCGTACAGCATTTGAAGCAAGCGCGATGTAGCTAGTGTCTTTACGAGCGTTGTCATAAACAGTTGCACAGTCACCAACAGCGTATACACCTGGAATAGATGTTTCTTGTTTCTTATCTACAAGAAAGGCACCGTTGCGGAAGAGTTCAATCTTACCATCAGCAAGGGCCGTGTTCGGACGGAAACCAACTGCAAGAACCACCATATCCACATCAAATGTTTCTTTGTCTGTTACCAGGCGTTCAACTTTGCCATCACCTTGGATAGCTTTTACTGTTTGACCAAGTGCCAAGCGGATGTTATGTTCTTCCAAATTCTTCGCCATCATTTGAGTGAAGTCTTTATCGTAGTAGCCGTTCAACACAGTGTCTACGATATCTACTAGAACCACTTCTTTTCCAAGACGCTCGAAGGCTTCAGCAAGTTCAACACCGATGTAACCACCACCGACAACGGCAATGCGCTCAAGGTGCTTGCTCTTGTCTTCAAGTTTCTCAATAACTTCTTCAGCGTTTTGGTACAACTTAACAAATTGAACATTTTCAAGTGTTGCTTTGAATTCGCGGTTACCCTTAACAATTTCAACACCTTCGATTGGAGGCAAGATTGGAGTTGAACCAGTCGCAAAGATTAATTTGTCGTAAGATTCTTTGTGTTCTTGACCTTCAACTTCTGCAGTCACAACTTTATTATCGTAGTCAATTGAAAGAACTGGTGAGTTCATGTAAACTTTAGCACCTTTTGCTTCCAATTTTTCTTTATCAGAGTAGAAGAGACCTTCTGGGCCATCAATTTGTTCCCCGATCCAAAGCGCCATTCCACAACCAAGGAATGAAATATTTGAGTTTTGGTCAAATACAACGATTTCATTTTCATGTCCGAAGTTGTCCAACATAGTATTGATACATGCTGTACCAGCGTGGTTAGCACCAACTACAACGATTTTACTCATAGAAAAATTCCTACCTTTAATTTATGATTTACCTTTCTAGTATAACATTTACTGTTAGCGTTTACAAGGAATTTGCTTAGATTTCTCTTTTTTTCAGTAAAAAGATCCTTATTATATTAATTGTTTTGAGTTCCTATCCCATATTTTATATTTTTTAAGCATATTTCTTGACTTTTTGTCAAAAATTATTTGTGAAAACGCTGACTTTATGTTATGCTAGAAACATGGAAAGAAAATGTAAGGGGTTAAATCATCATAGAATTTAACATAACTTAGAAGATTTCCTATGAAGTAGAAAGGAGTTGGTAGCTTGCCTCTTCGTTCACGTTCTGAACGGCTAATGGGAACAACTATCACCATTTCATTAGTAGATGAACAGGCCGATTGCCTGCTTCAAGGAGCCTTTGATTTGCTCAAAGAGCTCGAGTACCGCTTCAACGCCAATAGTCAAGAATCCGAACTGATGGAAATCAATCACCAGGCTGGAATTGCATCTGTAAAGGTTCATCCTGACCTATTTGAACTGATTGCTCTTGGACTAGAACACAGCCTAGCTCCATCTAGCCACCTCAATATCAGTATTGGCCCCTTGATTCAAACTTGGCGAATCGGCTTTTCAGATGCCCGACTCCCAGAGCTAAATGAAATCGAAGCTGTCTTGCCCCTAGTTGACCCGCATTTTATCAAGTTAGATCCCGCTAGCTCTACTATATTTTTAGAGAAAAAGGGAATGAAGCTTGATTTAGGTTGCTTAGCTAAAGGCTATAGTGCAGATAAGGTTGCTCAGTATTTAAAAGCACACGGAGTCACTTCTGCCTTGATCAATCTCGGAGGAAATATCCTCACCATCGGGAACAATCAAGCCAAAGAAGGGAAAGCCTGGCAAATCGGTATTCAAGATCCGCGAAATCCTCGTGGCAATCATCTCCTAACCATTCCTGCTTCTAACAAATCCGTCGTCACTTCAGGTATCTATGAACGCCACCTGACAATAGACGGAAAAGACTATCACCATATTTTCGATAGTGAGACAGGATTCCCTGTCGAAACAGAGCTCGCTAGCCTAACGATTATCTCAGATAAATCCGTCGATGGTGAGATTTGGACAACCCGCCTATTCGGAGAACGTAGCGCTTCTATTCTCTGGCAAGTCGAAAGTTTAGATGGTATCGAAGCCATCCTCATCGACAAAGAGGGACGCCCTGCTTGTTCTTCAGGCCTTCAAAATTGTATTATGTAAAAAGAGAAAGGAAATCTCATGCTAAAACTTATTGCCATTGTTGGAACGAACTCTAAACGTTCTACAAACCGCCAATTGCTCCAATACATGCAAAAACACTTTGCGGATAAAGCTGAAATTGAACTCGTTGAAATCAAGGACATTCCTGTTTTCAACAAACCAGCGGATAAACTTCTTCCTGCTGAAATTCTTGAAATTGCTGCTAAATCGAAGCATCTGATGGTGTCATTATCGGTACTCCTGAGTACGATCACTCTATCCCTGCAGTTTTGATGAGCGCTCTTGCTTGGCTATCTTATGGAATCTACCCACTTTTGAACAAACCAATCATGATCACTGGTGCTTCATATGGTACACTTGGTTCATCTCGTGCCCAATTGCAACTTCGTCAAATCTTGAACGCTCCTGAAATTAAGGCAAATGTTCTACCAGATGAATTCTTGCTTTCTCACTCTCTTCAAGCATTTAACCCAAGTGGTGACTTGGTTGACCTTGATGTTATCAAGAAATTGGATGCCATCTTTGATGACTTCCGTATCTTTGTGAAGATTACTGAGAAATTGCGTAATGCACAAGAATTGCTTCGTAAAGATGCTGAAGAATTCGACTGGGAAAATTTGTAAGATAGGAGACCGAAAGAATGAAATTTGTTGGACTTGTTGGATCAAACTACGATCAATCATATAACCGCAAACTCTTGGAATTTATCCGCCGCAACTTCAAATTCAAATTTGAATTAGAAGTTCTTGAAATCGACGAAGTTCCAATGTTTAACCAAGACGAAAAATGGGACGAAAGTTTCCAATTGCGCTTCTTGTATAACAAGATTACACGTGCTGATGGTGTCATTATCGCAACTCCTGAGCACAACCACACTATCTCAGCTTCACTCAAATCTGTACTTGAATGGCTTTCATACGAAGTTCATCCATTTGAAAACAAACCTGTTATGATTGTGGGAGCATCATACTACGACCAAGGAACTTCACGTGCCCAAGTTCACCTTCGTAAGATCCTTGACGCTCCAGGTGTCAATGCCTACACGCTTCCAGGTAACGAATTCCTTCTTGGTAAAGCCAAGGAAGCTTTGATAACAATGGAAACATCACCAACGAAGGAACTGTTAAATTCCTTGAAACTTGCTTAGATAACTTTGTTAAATACGTAGGAGTCGTTTCGAAATTGAAAAAACCAAAACCAATCGAACCAGAAGACTTGGATTGTGGAAAACCAATTGCTACAACCATTACAGAAGTTGACCCTGACGATCCAGAATGGGTAGAAAAAGTTGCAGCAATCACTGGCGCAGTTTCTGGTGATACTTATGTCAAACTCGACCATGGTATCTTAACTGTTAACCAGATTGATATGTTCTTGAAAGCTATGCCATTTGAATTGACATATGCTGATGACAACAACCAATTCCTCTACTACAACAACGCTCACCAAGATGCAGACACCATGTTTGCTAAACGTGTACCACCTCAATCAGGTAACCGTATGTCAACTGTGCATGGTTCTCTTCCACCAGCACGCATGAAGAATGTAGAGTGGGTTATCGGAACACTTCGCAACGGAAACCAAGAATACGTTCGTACTATCGTTCCAGGTTCTCCTGCAGGTGTTATCAACACTCATAACTACCAAGCTATGTACTATCCTGACGGATCATACGCTGGTATCAATGAAATCGTCTTTAACTTCCAACCATGGCTTGACTGGTACTTAAAAGAAACTGGTCAACGTTTAGTAGGTGGTAGCGGACCATTTGCTCCTGCTGCTGGAGGACATGGAGACGCTGATGCTACTTCTGGCGCCTCTGATTCAGCTGACGCTGGAGGCCACGGTGGTGGCGCAGACGCTACTTCTGGTGCAAGCAACTAAGAAATCAAAAAGGAGCCAAGTGGCTCCTTTTTAACTACAACAGAAAAGAGGCTTGTAAATCATCTACAAACCTCTTTCATTTTATGAGTTAGGATCATCAAGACTACGGCCGTGCAAACCTTTTTCACGTTGTACTTGGCGTAGTTTTTCTGGTGTGACATCGTTGCCTTCTTCGTCCACGATTTTGATTCCCTCAATGTGGTGACGAACAGAACGACGATAGCCTTCGATGTACTCCTCACGAAGTTTAGCTTGTTCCACTTTTTCAGCAGAGGTTAAACCTTCTGTTTTTTTCTTTTTGGCAAGCTCGTTGATACGAGCGATTTTTTTCGAATCCATTTCTTCTCCTTTGTGATAAGATACAGTCCGTTTGACTGAGTTTATTTAGTATTGATTTGGTTAAAACGAGCGAGCTTAGCTGCTTTCTTGGTTAGTTGTGACAAGATGGCCAAACGATTTTGACGGACAGCCTGATCTTCGGCCATTACCATGGTATTTTCAAAGAAAGCATCAATAACTGGACTAAGCGCAAAGAGTTGTTCTAATTGCTGGCTTGCAGTTCCTGATAAAACTAATGATTCTACTGTCTCCGCCAAAGCTTTTTCTTCCTCATTCTCAAAGAGGGCAGGATCAATCATGTCAGAACCTTCTGCCTTCTCAGCCAAGTTAAAGGCACGTGAGAGAGATTCAACTGACGATTTGAAATCTTCTTTCTTGCTTGCTTCTACGAGAGCACTTGCTGCTTCCAACATATCCGCCACGACAAAATTCGAACTTGCAAGGACTGCTTCCTTAATGTCTTTTGGAGTAGAACCCATCATCTTATCAACACGAGCCTTGATAAAGTCCATAACCTCTGCTTTATTTTCATAAGTCAAACTGTCAAATTTCAAAGCATAAAGGCTATCAATCAGCTCATCCATAGCAATATGCCAACCAAAGGCATCCAAGATACGAACCACACCTTGCGTCGCACGACGAAGGGCATAAGGGTCATTAGAACCTGAAGGAATCAAGCCTACTGAGAAGAAACTCAAAATCGTATCTAATTTGTCTGCAATGGCTAGAAGGGCCCCGACCTTGCTCTCTGGGAGTTCTCCTTCAGCTGATGTCGGCATGTAGTGTTCACGAATGGCTGCTGCAACTGCTGGAGTTTCCCCAGCAAGAAGGGCATATTTCTCACCCATAATCCCTTGAAGTTCATCAAACTCACCAACCATACCCGTCAACAAGTCAAACTTGTAAATGGCTGCTGCACGAGCAAGGTCAACTGTTTCATCCACTGACAAACCAGCTTTTTTTCTGCCAAGAGAATGGCAATCTGCCCCGTACGAATCATGTGTTCACGAAGGGAACCAATCTTTTCGTGGAAGGTCACATGGTTCAATTTTTTTCAACAAGGTCTGAGATAACCAATTTTTTTGGTCTTCACGCCAGAAGAATTCTCCGTCTTCCAAGCGGGCAACTAAGACTTTTTCGTTTCCCTTGATGACATTTTCCAAGTGCTCTGCGTTTCCGTTACGAACAGAAATAAAGTTTGGCAAGAGTTTTCCATCTTGATCACGGACAACAAAATAACGTTGGTGTTCCTTCATCGAAGTCACCAAAACTTCTTCTGGAACGTCAAGGTATTTGGCGTCAAAACTTCCCATGAAGGCAGTTGGGTATTCAACCAAGTTCAAGACTTCATTAAGCAAGTCCGCATCAATTTCGATACGTACACCATGTTTTGCCTCGATTGCTTTGATTTGGTCAACAATCATTTGCTCACGTTCACGTGGATCTGCGATTACAAACTGTGCACGAAGGTCTTCTTCGTAGCTCACTGCTGACTGAATCTTGGTTTCTTGTCCCAAGAAACGATGGCCACGACTGACACGCCCCCCCTTGATATCAAGGAAGTCCAAGTCAAACTCTTGCTCATCCAAGAGTACAGTCAAAGTGTGAACGGGGCGGATGTATTCAAAGCTGTTGTTTGCCCAGTGCATGCTGACAGGGAAAGTCAATGACTTCAAGACGTCTACTACACCTGGAACAATGTTCTCAACTGGTTGGCCCACTTCTTCCTTGGTAACATAGACATACTCTTCACCCTTGATTTCACGGAATTCAATATCTTCAACTGTCAAGCCCTTCCCACGGACAAATCCTTGAGCTGCTTTGGTGAAGTTTCCATCACTATCCAAGGCAATTTTCTTTGCTGGTCCCTTGAAATCTTCTGTCAAATCAGACTGTTTGTCTGCAAGACCAGTCACACGAACAGCCAAACGGCGTGGTGTTGAGAAAGTTTGAATGGCTTCAAAAGACAGGCGATTCTCTTTGAGGAAGGCTGCCATTTTTTCACCTAGTTGTTTTTCACTTGGAGTTACTACGTAGGCTGGTAACTCTTCAAGACCGAGTTCTACTAATAAGTTTTTTGTCATATTTTTTCTCCAAAAAGTATCTTTTTATTTTCCAGTTTGCCTTATGTGATTGGCACGCAAGCAACCAACTTCGTTGTTTCATTGCTAAAATTGGAGTCAACAGTCTCCAATTTTGCCTAGTATCCTTAGCTTCACTAAGGATACCTTCATCACTGTGGCAACTGGATCAGGGCTCACTCTGTTCGCTCATTTTCGTAATTTGTCACTCTCTTTATTCTGCGTCTTCTGCTAAGAGTTTAGTTCGTGTTGCTTCATCTAAAAGCGGGTAGCCTAGGCGTTTGCGTTCTGCGACAAAGGTTTTGGCTACGACACGGGCCAAGTTACGGATACGGGCGATATAGCCTGCGCGTTCGGTTACGGATACGGCACCACGCGCATCAAGCAGGTTAAAGGTGTGTGAACATTTGAGAACATAGTCATAAGCAGGGTGAACCAAGCCTTCTTTCAAGGCACGACCAGCTTCTTTTTCAAACTTATCAAAATTTTCAAGCAACATTTCTTGGTCCGAAATTTCAAATGAATATTTTGAATGCTCGTACTCAGGCTGGATGAAGATTTCTCCATATTTTACGCCATCAGCCCATTCGATATCATAGACAGAATCTACTTCCTGAATATAAGAAGCCAAGCGTTCCAAACCATAAGTAACTTCCACAGTCACAGGCCCAGTTGCCAATCCACCAACTTGTTGGAAATAAGTGAACTGAGTAATTTCCATCCCATCAAGCCAAACTTCCCATCCAAGGCCAGCTGAACCAGTTGATGGGTTTTCCCAGTTGTCCTCAACGAAACGAATATCATGTTCCAAAGGATTGATGCCCAATTTTTCCAAAGACTCAAGGTAAAGTTCTTGGATATTTGATGGAGAAGGCTTCATGACCACTTGGAATTGGTGGTGTTGGTACAGACGGTTAGGGTTTTCCCCGTAGCGACCGTCAGCAGGACGACGTGATGGCTCTACATAAGCTGCATTCCATGGCTCAGGTCCGATAGCACGAAGGAAAGTGTACGGACTCATTGTTCCCGCACCTTTTTCATTGTCATAAGCCTGCATGAGCATACAACCTTGGTCATTCCAAAATTGTTGCAAAGTCAAAATAATTTCTTGAAATGTTAATTTCTTAGACATTGAATACCCCTTAATAAAAAATGATTTCTTGCGACACGAGTCTGCCTCGTCGATTATACGAGGCAAGACGAGTTAGTACTGCCCTACGCCCAGCACCCTAGTGCTGAGCGTAGGGCAGTTCCGACTGTAAGGAGGTTTCTGCCACTGACGTAGTGGAAAGTCAATTTTTTAGACATTGTTTACTCCTTTAATTTATATTATCTTCTTAGGTTTATTTATCAAGCAACCAAGAAAAAGCTGGGTTCTGAAAAATATGACGTTTGGGAACAGTTTGTAAATTCTGATCGCATTCATCTATTGTTCCTAATTTCAAAGCGCAAACTTCTGGTATATTTTCTTGAGTAGTGAAAATTTGACTATGACAGTTCTGGCAATAATAACGTTGTTTCCCTGGAGATGAACTATAGGTAACCAAATTCTCTTTTCCATACAATGCCAGGTTTTTGCTGCTAACTTTGGCATTAACTGTGTAGGCCGACGCAGTTGTTTTCCGACAGAATGAGCAATGGCAAAAAACTATTTCCGATAATTCTTCATCTAGAGTGTAGGTGACTGCTTTACATAAACAAGATCCTTTAATCATTATGTTCCTTTCCTCTTGGGTATTTGACGAAACTCAAAAAAACCGAATTTCAACACCCAAGCCTTACGACTAGGGGCGTCAGAAACGCGGTTCCACCCTAATTTATTACTTCATTGTTTTTAAAAAATACGACAGAAAGCGCCAGTTTCTTACCTTGTCCTACTTGGCTCCCACTATCCCAAGCTCGCTTGAAGAACGCCATAAAACTTTCTTTCCTGTTGAATATTATATCAGAAAGGCAAGAAATTTACAATTCTTTTTCTTACTTTCTAAAAATCCATCTCATCCACACGTGGTGCACCAGAAGTCACCGAGATAGTCTTTAAGATTTCTCGCTCTTCTTTGCTGAGTTCAATCCCAAAACAGTCAAGATTGCTCTGGATACGAGAGGTAGTCACGGACTTAGGTAGAGGTAAGAATCCTTCTGCCAAACTCCAAGCCAAGGCGATTTGAGCCACTGATTTCCCATGCTTAGCAGCAATTTCTTGGACTTCTTTCTTGTCAAACAACTCTCCTTGTCCAAAAGGTCCCCAGGCCTCTAGGAGAATGCCTTTCTCTCTACAGTAGTCAACCACTTCCTCTTGATAAACTCCTGGTGCCAAGCGCACCTGATTGACCGCTGGAATGATTCTTGCTGTTTCTAGCAAAGCATCCAAATGCTTGGGAAGGAAATTACTAACTCCGATAGCATGGATTTTGCCTTCTTGGTAAAGGTCCTCCATCGCTCTCCAGACTTCAGCATTGCGAGTTTCCCATGCGTCATTTTCTCTTAGTGGTTTTGGATTTGGCCAATGGATAAGGTACAAATCTAGATAGTCCAAGTCTAGTTTTTCCATTGATTGCTCAAAAGCTTGGCGAGCTTCTTCATAGCTGTGATTGGTGTTCCAGAGTTTGGTTGTTACAAAGATTTCTTGGCGTGGAATACCGCTATCTCGAATAGCGCGACCAACACTCTCCTCATTTTTGTAGATAGCTGCAGTATCGATATGACGGTAACCAGCCTTCAAAGCTTCTAAAACAGCTTGGTAGGCCACTTCTCCATTTTCAGCTTTCCATGTTCCAAATCCTAAAACTGGGATTGAAACGCCATTATTAAGTGTGTAAGTTTTCATCGTTTTCCCTTTCTATGTGAAGAAAATCTAAAGAAACAATCCCTGATTACCAGAACACTTGCTCCTTTAGATTTTGATAGTTATTGATCACGGTCATAATACATTTCGTGAGCTTTCAATCGAGAATTCAGCAATTCCGGAACAGTCACAAATGTATAACCTTGCTCTTTTAGATATTCTATAATCTTTGGAAGAGCATTAACTGTAGCGCCATGAATATCATGCATAAGAACAATCGATCCATTACGAACTTGATGCTGAATCTCTGTTAAAATAGCTGTTTCATTCTTACTCTTCCAGTCCAAACTATCCACATTCCACATAATAAAGCTCAAGTCCAGACTGTTACGGATATCATCAGTAATGGCACCATAAGGCGGACGCATGAGTTTAGAACTCGATCCTAAAACCTTGGTCAAGGCATCTTCTGTATCCGTGATTTGCTTTTTAGCATCTTCAAGAGTCAATTTTGAAAGCACTGGATGATCCCAGCTATGGTTTCCCACAACATGTCCTTCTGATTTCATTCGTTTCAGAAGATCCTCATTTCCTGCGATGTTTTTGCCAAGTACAAAGAAGGTTGCCTTTACACCGTACTTAGCCAAGGTATCCAAAGCTTGTGTAGTTGTAGATGGATTTGGGCCATCATCAAAAGTCAAGGCTACAACTTTTTTATTTTTTTGTACAAAGTAAGCTTGGTAGAGCTCAGCATCCTTTTCTAATAGATAAGAAGACTCCAATACATCAAAGAAACTGGATATTGGTAGAGCAATTTCCTCCAGAGTCTCTCCTGGATTGGCAGGATAAAGGATGATTTGACTATCTTTATAATCAAAGCTCCATGATGCCAGATCTTGGTCTGTAAAGTTTTTTAGAACCTGATCAATTTTTGTCTGGTCAAGTTTCTTATCTTCTAGAGTTGATTTGATTTGACTCAGCAGGAGTTCCTTAGCTTTGCTAGCATCTTTGAAAAGTTGACTAAGAGTAAAAAGTTTACCATCTTCTGTCAAGTAAACTTTCCCCAAAGACGTCTTTTCTTTTTCTTCAACCTTTGTTGCAGACAAATCGTAGACTTGCTTAGTAATATTACGAGCAACAACTCCCTTTAAAACAGGATCTAATTGCTCGGTATAATAAAAGACCAAATCTTCTTTATCTTCCAGCTTTTCTTTAATATCCTGGTTGATTTTTTCTCTAACAGGCGCAATGACTTCCTCTCCTTGAAGAGGATAATAGGCAATTACCTCAGCTTGACCTTTTCGGAAATGGTCTTTCTGACTGCCTGCGTTGAATTGTTGGTCTTTTTCGTTTTTTAAGGCTTCAATTTTTTGTTCATAGGATTGTTTCTGTAGAATCTTGTGACCAATCACGCCACCCTAGGCGGATCATAACAAGACTTAAAAATACCTACTAAAAACAAGTAATACATTTCTCTTTTTATCGTGGGAAGCACGCTTCTCTCTATTTTTTCTCATATTCTTATCATATCAAATCCAGACCATAATTTCAATGATAAACAGGTATTCTACTCTTTAAAAAATGATAACAAAAAAGCCTAGACAATCTGTACTGACCCCAAAAAGTTAGACAATTAATTTATCCGAAGGATTTAGTTCTGTATTGCACAGGACTGAGTCCTTTTAGTTTTATCTTAATTCGTTTATTGTTGTAGTAATCAATGTAGTCCACAATAGCTTGTTCCAATTGGTTAAGCGACTGAAATGACTTCTCATAACCATAAAACATCTCCGATTTCAGAATGCCAAAGAAGGACTCCATCATGCGATTGTCTGGGCTGTTACCTTTACGGGACATAGATGCTTGAATTCCCTTACTCTCTAGGAACCGATGATAAGAATCGTGTTGGTATTGCCAGCCTTGGTCGCTGTGTAAAATGGTATTTTCATAGTGTTTCTCTGTAAATGCCTGTTCCAACATCATTTTTACTTGCTCTAAGTTGGGCGAAGTAGAAAGATGATAAGCAATAATTTCACTGTTAAAGCCGTCTAAAACAGGCGATAAATAGAGTTTCTGTGTGCTATTTGGAATGGCAAACTCTGTCACATCCGTATAGCACTTTTCCATTGGCCTTGATGCTTCAAACTGGCGTTGAATGAGATTCTCTGCTTTCTTGCCAATCTCTCCTTGGTATGAAGAATACTTTCGTTTCCGACGAATCCGAGCTGTTAGACCAAGGACTTTCATCAGACGTTGGACCTTCTTATGATTCACTACAAAACCACGATTTCTTAGTTCAAGAGTAACTCTCCGATAGCCATAATTTCCTTTATGCTCATTATAAATGTCTTGTATTTCCAATTTGATAGCTTGATCTTTATCTACTTGATTCAGCTGATTTAAGTGGTAATAATAGGTTGAACGAGCAAGCTTTATAATGTTTAGAAGGATATCTAAAAGGAAACTCTGTTACTAATCCTTGAACAATTTCTGTTTTTTTCTTCTAGCTCTTTTTCCTCCTTCAATCGGAGTTCCCTCAACTTTTTTAGAATAGCATTCTCCGCTCTCAGGTACTCATTTTCTGCTTGAAGACGTTCTAACTCTGTCATCTCTTCGGGTTTCTTCTTTGGTTTACGTCCCATTTTAGCTGGTCTCCCTCTTGTTTTCTCAACAATAGTATACCCGTTTTTTTCTTGTATTGCGCCAGCCAATTTGGAAGCATACCACGATTTGGGAGAGCATATTCGAGAGAAACTCTATCTTGAGACCAGTTTTCATGTAGGACTTTATCAATCATTTCTTGTTTTAGTTCTGGAGAATAGTAACGATTCTTGCCTTTTTTTGACGAACTCTATTCCGTAACGATCCATCAATTTAATCATGTACCTAAGATTAGAATTGTTTATCCCAAATTTATTTGAAAGTTGCTCTAAGCTATATCCTTGTTTTCTAAGTTCATAGATCTGAACTTTATCCTCATAACTCAATTTCATAATAAAACACCCCAAAAGTTAGATTTTTTCTGTCTAACTTTTGGGGTGCAGTTCAAATCTAAGCTTTTTGAATCTTAGAAGCGGATTGCTTCACGTGTTTTTTTCATAAGAAGCGACGAATCGATTTGTGACTCCTGGTTCTGCAACTTCCAAGGCTTGAGAAATTTTCTCAAATGAAGTTTGGTAGTCAAAGTCTCTTTCAAAAATTTCAAGCGCTTCGTTGAAAGCCTCTTGGATACGTTCATCAAATGAACGGTAACGGTTTGAGTATTGCAAAAGTTGTTCTGTCAAGGTTGCATATTGAACGATATTGTAGGTTTCTGTTTCCAAAGCCTCCATATCATTTGTAGCAATCTCAAGAATGCGATTGACTGATTCAATATTGACTCGGTTCTGTTCCAATTCAGCCATCAAATCTTCTATATTGTTACTTGTTGTAAAGAAGAGTTTCAAGAAACTTTGAGGAATACCTGGTAGGTTTCTCTTTTCCATATAGCGTTTAATAGTATGCAATCGATTTACATAGACATTAGCCTTTTGACGGGCATTCAAATCATCTTTTTCGATTTGCGCTAGATGCTCACTAACAGAGATTTGTTCATCTTCGATATCTTTTAGAGTGTTTTGAAGTTCTTGCAACTGCTCCTCTAAAATAGAATATGCTTGACTTGGCTCAGCTTGGTCTTCAATCACTTCCATGATTCGTACTTCAAGCTCTGATAATTCGGCATGAAGACGACGAACATGATTTCCATAACTCTCTGGAAGGAGATATGTTTTAGTTAGACGCTCAATATCCTGAGCAAGAACTTGATTATTCTCCTTCATATGGTTGAGATAAGTTGGTAAGGTTTCAAGTAAACCTTCCACTACCTTTTGAGATGCTACCTCACGTGAGAAGATAGCATAAAGCGCATTGATTTCTTCTTGGATTTGCGTATTTTCATACTCCGCATTATCCAACTCCAAGCGTTTAATATTTTCTTGATTTTTCTTCAAGGATTCATGCAAAATTTGGAAACGAGATTCGATGTCCGTCTCGATAAAATGATAATTAACTCCCAACAACTTACGGTAACCTTCTTCAAGATCTTCCAATTGCTCTGGAAGTTCCTTTGATAAGGTTGTTACAAGGCTTGGAACACGCTCAACCATATGTGTCAAAGCAAGAATATGATTTTCAGTATCATCTAAAATACCAGCAGCTTCAACTGGATCACCTGATGAGTTCAAGGTAACAAATTGAGAGAATTCTGATTGAATCATCTCCAATTGCTTCTCAATTTCAGGTAGCGCCTCACCATACTGTTCTGAATTTTCTGCTACCGTATGTTGTAGACTTTCAAATAAGTCCAAAGCGTGCAGAACACGTCCACTATTTTTTTAGATTCTTGTTTTTTTCAAGTTCTGAAAGAGCGTCGCGAATGGCAACAATGTCTTCTTCAATCAAGCCAATTTGGCTTTCAATTTGATCGATCTTATGTGCTGCTTTGAAAAATCGAAAAGAATTATTATACCCTTCTGCTTCGAACAAATTGTTTTCAATATCAGCAAAAGAATTGAGCGATAAATCAACCCATTTTTGGTTCCACTCACGGAAGGTTACTTGGCTTTGACCAATCAAATGCATGTTTTTAACCGCTTCAACCTCGTCATTTACTGGAAGGTTGTAGAGTTCTTCTTTTTTTTCTTCGAGGGCTGCTAATCTACCCTCATTTCGTTTTCGGAGAAAAACAGCTACTCCATATGCTAGAATCAAAATGACTGCAATCGCAACCATTAGATAAATTAGTTGTCCATTAGACATATCAAACTCCTTTTTATACTAGAAACAATCGTATTGATTATATCATATTTTTTATGTCATGGGAACTATTTCCCACATTTTTAGACGTCAAGCGTACTGTAAACAGCATTTTCTTCGATAAATTCACGGCGAGGTTCAACTCGATCACCCATTAACATATCAAAGATTTTATCGGCTTCTGCTGCATCATCTACTGAAACACGTGCCATCAAGCGATGTTCTGGATCCATAGTGGTTTCCCACAGTTGGTGGTCGTCCATTTCTCCCAGACCTTTATAACGTTGGATGGTTGGTTTTGAGCGCCCTTCACTATGACGTGCTAAGGCTTCTTGGAGTTTAATTTCTTGATCCGCACCTGGCTGGATGTATTCTTTAATCTCACTTCCAACTTTTACTCCGTAGATTGGCGGTTGGGCAATATAGACATATCCAGCTTCTAGAATTGGTTTCATGTAGCGGTAAATCAGGGTCAAAAGGAGGGTCCGAATGTGGGCTCCATCGACATCAGCATCGGTCATCAAAACAAGCTTTTGGTAACGAGCTTTAGTGACATCAAATTCTGCTCCAAAACCTGTTCCCATAGCTGTGAAAAGGCTTCGAATTTCTTCGTTAGCAAGAATTTTATCCATGCTAGCTTTTTCAACGTTCAAGATCTTACCACGAATTGGCAGGATAGCTTGGAATTCACGATTTCGACCAGATTTAGCTGATCCACCAGCTGAGTCTCCCTCAACGATGAAGAGTTCTGTTTCAGCAGGGTTGTTTGAAGAACAGTCTGCTAGTTTTCCTGGTAAATTGGAAATTTCCAAGCCAGATTTCTTGCGAGTGACTTCACGCGCACGCTTGGCAGCTACACGAGCCTTGGCAGCTAAAATCCCTTTTTCTACGATGCGCTTGGCAATCTGAGGATTCTCCATGAGGAAATCAGAGAAGGCATCGCTAAAGAGACGGTTGGTGATCTTAACTACTTCACTATTTCCCAATTTAGTCTTGGTTTGTCCTTCAAACTGCGGATTTGGATGCTTGACAGAGATAACAGCAGTCAAACCTTCACGAACATCTTCCCCTGTCAGGTTGTCTTCATTGTCTTTAGCAGTTTATTCTTACGGGCATAATCGTTGATAACACGCGTCAGTGCTGTACGGAAACCTTGCTCATGTGTTCCACCTTCATGGGTATGAATATTATTGGCGAAACTCATGACGTTTTCGTGGTAACCAGTTGTGTACTGCATGGCTACTTCAACTGTGATATCATCCATCTCACCGTCTGTGTAGATTGGCGTATCAAAGATAACATCCTTGTTCTCATTGATATATTCAACGTAGCTAGCAATCCCACCTTCATAGTGATAATGTTTGGTTTGTTCGAGACCTTCACGCTTATCTGTGATTGAAATTCGAAGTCCTCGGTTCAAAAAGGCTAATTCTTGAATACGTTTGTTTAATTTGTCAAAGTCAAAAGTCGTTGTTTCTGTAAAAATCTCTGGATCCGGCGTGAAGTGAACTGTTGTTCCAGTTTTATCCGTACCTCCAACGACCTCAAGATCAGCAACAACATGACCACGACGGTATTCTTGGTAATGAATCTTACCGTTTTTGTGAACATGAACGTCTAGTTGCGTTGAGAGGGCATTTACTACTGATGAACCCACACCGTGAAGACCACCTGATACCTTATATCCGCCACCGCCAAATTTTCCTCCAGCGTGAAGAACCGTAAAGACTGTCTCAACAGCAGGACGTCCCGTCTTTTCCTGAATGTCAACAGGAATTCCGCGACCGTCATCCACAACGGTAATAGAATCATCAGGTTCGATAAAGACTTGGATATGACTGGCAAATCCAGCCAAGGCTTCGTCAATAGAGTTATCAACAATTTCCCAGACTAGATGGTGAAGACCTTCTTTTGAAGTCGACCCAATATACATACCTGGGCGCATACGAACGGCTTCAAGCCCTTCTAAAACTTGAATTTGACTGGCATCATAATCCTGTGCCTGTTGGTTTTTGATTTCTTCTGTCATTTTTTTCCTTTTTCTTACATGTCTATTGCTCGTCTCAATGTTGCAACATTGTCAAAAAGATAGGCATCTAAGCCTGCAGCTTTACCTGCTTCTACATCAATGTTCCTATCTCCAATGGCCAAACCTGATGAGATATGATATTTATCACGTAAATAAATCATGGACTCAGGATCTGGTTTTCGTTTAAAACCGGAACTGGCAGTCACTACTTCTGTGAAGTAGTTGGCTATCCGGGTCTTAGAAAGAAGTTCCAGAACTTGGTCATTTCGATGAGAAACCAAGAAATGGCGACCACCCTTGTCAGAGATATCTTTGAGTAACTCTGGAATTCCCTCAAACAGAACTGGATGCTCTAGCTCACGTGCTTCATTTTCTTTGTAGTTCTCTAAAAAATCCTCGATATCTGGGGCAAACTTCTCAATGGCAAAAGCTGTCGAAACCTTCAAGGCTTCGTAAACACGGTCGTGTTCTTGCTCTATTCCGTATTGGGCCAAGGTTTCTACAAAGGCTGCTGTAGAAGTCTCGTAATTATCCAATAGGGTGCCACCTAAATCCCATATGTAGTCGTGATATTTCATACCCTTCATTATACCATTTTTTTATGAAAAAAGCGATGATTTCCTAGATTTTTCCAAGCAAAAACGAGAGCCGAACTCTCGTTTTACTGCTGATTTCCAAAGACATCTCGATAGAGCATGCCAACTCGTAAACTTTCTGCATCTCCTCCCAATTGCGCCACTAACTCATAGGCAAAGGCAAGGGCAGTTGACGGTCCTCGGCTGGTTGTTAGATTACCATCTACAACCACTGTTTGCTTTTGATAAATCCCGTCAGTAATTTGCTCTTGAACACCGTCATAACAGGTAAAGCGCTTGTCTTTTAAAACACCTGCTTGATGGAGGGCGATCGGGGCAGCGCAGATAGCCGAAATCTTCTTTCCTTCTTGGTTAAAGGCTTGGATCTCAGAAATGAGGGCTTGATTATCCCGTAGATTTGCTGATCCAGGCATACCACCTGGTAGGACTAGTAAGTCATAGTCGGATAAATCACCATCAAAAACACGATCGGCTTTTACCTGAATGTCATGTGAACCTGTTACTTGCTCCTCAAACCCTACCATATCACAGGAAATGTTTGCTCGACGCAAGACATCAACTACTGTCAAGGCTTCGATTTCTTCAAAACCCTGAGCTAAGACAACTGCTACTTTTGCCATAGTGGCCTCCTTATTTGATTTGTTTTAAGACGACTTTCTTTCGTTTGAATGGAACTTTTCCACTTTTCTCCTCTGCTAGATTGGTCTGGTAACTCATAGACAAGAGGAGACCGACTCCGATAAGGTTACTAATAATTGCGGAGCCCCCTTGAGAGATGAAGGGCAAGGGAATCCCTGTCAAAGGAAGTAGGCCTGTTACGGCACCGATATTTTCAAAGATATGGAAGAGCAACATCATGATAAATCCAGTCGAAATATAGGTGTAGAACTGGTTGTTTGACTTAAGTGTAATCTTCAACATCCGATAAATAAGAAGCAAGTACAGGGCAACCACAAAGACTGAACCAATGAATCCAAAATCTTCGGCAATCACCGTGAAAATCATATCACTCTCACGTACTGGGATGAGAAGATTAGACACATTGAAACCTTGTCCAAACAAGCCACCACTTCCAATAGCAATTTGCCCTTGAGCCTGTTGGTAAGTTGTTGTTTGTGCGAAGTCAAAGGGATTGAGCCAAGCCAAGATGCGGTTGATCTGGTAAGTTGGCATTCCAATCTGATGCAAGAAGGCACGTCCGTCCTTGCTTATAAAGATGGCCATGAAGCCTGCTACTGCAGTCACTCCTGTCGCAAAAACTGGAACGATAATCTTCCACGAAACACCTGAAAGGAGAACCATACCTGAAAAAATAGCTACAAAGACCAAGGCAGTCCCTAGGTCACTTTGCAAAGCCAAGAGGAGCAAGACTGGGATGGTAAAGGCAATCATCCAACCAATCAATAGGAAATCCAAGGGAATAGTCCGTTGCCATTCCTTGTGTTTTTGAGTGAATTGTACAATGACTCGAGCCAACATCAAGATATAGGAAATCTTCATGAACTCCGATGGCTGGAAAAGTGTCGTTCCACCGATTGATACCCAGTTCTTGGCACCTGTTGACGCTACAAGATTTGGGTTGTAGAAAACAAGAGGTAGGACCATCAAAGCTAGCCCTAGACCATAAAGATAGGGAGTCACCTTCCATAAAAACTCAGTATTGAAGAACATAACGACAAACCCAATGACAAGCCCCAAAGCAATCCAAGCGATTTGCTGACCTAGAATTGGAAGTACATTATTGGGATAGTCATGGCTAACTGCTATATAAATAGCTACTACTCCAATAACCAGTAGACAAAATACTGGCAGAAGGAGGCTATAGTCGACTCGAGAGTCGAAAGAACGTTTCATATTTTTTACCTTTTCTCTTTCTTGGATTTTTCTTTCATTTTATCGCGACGAGATTGGAGAAAATCTGCTACTGCAGATTCTAACTGACTTCTAGCAAGGACCCGAACCGTTCTTTCTTTTGACAAGGTTTGAGCGATTTGTTTGCCATAGCGCTTGCTGATGACACGACTGTCTAAGATTACAGCAACCGAACCTTGGTCAGATCGTCTAACAGTACGGCCTAGGGCTTGTTTTAGCCGAATGATCGCCATCGGCAACTGATAATCATAGAAAGGATTTTTCCCTTCTTGACGCAGTTCTTGGTTTAATTTTTTGGTTAACGGTTCTTGGGGATTTTGGAAAGGCAATCTCGGAATCACTTGAATCACGCAAGAATGGGTTGAAAAATCAACTCCTTCCCAGAAACTACCTGTTCCAAGCAAGATTTGGCGTTCACCTTTTTCAAAACGTTTTTTCAGTTGGCTTGGTTCCCCATTTTTTTATACTGAGCCAGATGAGGTTGGTCTAGTATGTCCGAAACTGCCAGTAACATCTCTTTTGAGGTAAACAAGACCAGTATAGGTTCTTGAAAGGCTTGCAACCTTCGGATAACGGAAGCCACTTCACTAGCATAGTCAGCAGGCGAAACTTCTGTCACAAGAGGAAAGTCATCGACTAGAAAGACTTCTTGTTGCTCCTGTTTTGCTACATCAAGCCTAACAAGTGGCGCATCTGGAAATCCCAGTAAATCTGCTAAGGAAACCCGATTGCTAATTTCAAGAGTGGCCGACACTCCTAGGAGCCTACAATCTTCTGGCAATAAGTCTGCTAGTATAAAGCGACCGTTTTTGCTTGAACAAATCAGGATATCCTTGCTCGATTTCTCTGCTGGAGCAAGCCAAAATTCACGGTCCGACGTAAAAAAGTTTGCAATCTCTCTATACTCTGGGAGACCTAACTCTGAAAAATGTTGGCGCAACTGTTCGAGAGAATCCAACCACTTTCCATTCTTAAGACCTGACTGATACTGCTCCATCAAGTAACGACATTCAAAACCAATACTCTCAAGCAAACGTTTCTGAATCAAATCTTCCTCTGTCTCCAAGGACTTTTCAATTTGAGTAGCAAGATCCTCAAGGCGATAAGCCTGCTGGGCTAGATTTTCAAGAGCTAACAGCATTTTTTGAGCTTCATCCAAGATCAGCAAACGGTTGTCGACAAACTCTGGATTGTCTTCCAAACGAGTGACCAGATAGGCATGATTAGTCAAGAGGACGCGACTAGTCTTGGTTTTTTCCTGCCCTCGTTTCCAAAAATCCTCTGTAGCAAATAGGCTTTTCTTTGAAAGCTTGCCATCGTGGACTAGTTCAGGAAGGAAGTGCTGATAGCGATAAAGTTGCCCGATTTCGTCCAAGTCACCTGTCTCTGTCTCTGTTAGCCAGATGAGCAGTTGCATTTTAAAGCGTGTGAAAAGGCGATTGGACTCCGGGCGATGGAGAACTCGGTGAAAGGCATCCAGTTTTAAATAATTTTGATGCCCCTTGAGACTATGAATTTCCAGATGGAAGACCTCTTTTAAGCGCTGACCTTCTTCTTGCATGATTTGATTTTGAAGAATTTTGGTCGGAACACTCACTAGAATCCCTGTTTGACTCTCCAAGTTCAAAGCTGGGAGGAGATAACCATAAGTCTTGCCCAGTCCCGTTTGAGCTTGGATAAAAGAAGTCTGGTGTTCTTCCAATAAGTGCTCAATCTTCTCCGCAAATTCCAACTGTTGCGGACGCTCCTCCAGCCCCAATAAGGAAATGTTTTTAGCAAAATCTTTGGATAACTTGCGTGGTGCTAAGGCTTTGCTTTCTTTTTTGAGGAAAAGCCCATGGAGTTCTATCAATTCTGGAGAAGCAAGGAGAGATTGCTGCTGGTAAACCTCCTCAACCACCAGATAACTTTCGTAGAGAAGGTTATCTGCAAGGTCTAACAAGCTTTCTAAGAGCCCTTTCGGTAGCTCGAAGAGTTTTTGACGCATGTAAAGCAAGAGTTCTGCTGTTGCCTGAGCATCTGACAAAGCCGTATGGGCCTGTTTCAGTTCAATTCCCAACTCTTGACAAAGGATGCCTAGATTGTACTTTTCAAACTGAGGATATAGAACTTGGGCAAGCTCAACTGTATCCACCCGCGGTGTGCGCAATTCATATCCTTCAAAAAAGAGAAATTCCGCAAGAAGGTTGGCATCAAATTGAACATTGTGCGCAACAAAAACACCGTCCTTAACCAATTCAAAAATTTTTCCAGCCACCTGAGAAAACTCTGGTGCCGCAGCCAAACGCTGATCGGTCAGACCTGTTAATTCTTTGATATGAGAATCCAAGGGTTCATGGGGATTGACATCAGTCGCATACTGATCGACAATCTCGCCATTCTCAATCACCACAATGCCTACTTGAATAATTTTTGCCTTGCTTCCGGTGCTGGTCGCCTCTAAATCAACGACCACATACCGATCATTTCTCGCATTCATCATTAAAAATTATATCAAAAAAAGCATGATTTGACACCCCTCAACTTTGATAACAATCTCGCTTCATTTGTGAGTTTGATTAAAAAAATCAAGACCTTGAAAGCGAGAATTTCTCGTAAGTTCAGCAGTTGATTGCTGGTTCTGAGATATTTGAAAAATCTTATCAATAAAAAAACAAAGCAACTGTAAAAAAACAAAAAAAGACAACTAAGATTTCAGTTGCCTCTTTGAGATATTGTTTTCATTGTTTTTCGGAAGAGCCTTGCTAATTTCTGTTGGCAAGACAAGATAGTGTTCTTGAGCAAGTTCTTGGGCAATGGCTGAGTGCAGATGAGTCGCTACTACTACGCGTTCATAGAGACTGACATGTGGAAACTGACCTGTAAAACCTGCAATCATCCCAGCCAAAGTATCTCCCATCCCACCAGTTGCTTGATAGGGGCCTCCAACCTGTAACTGATAATATTCAGACTGACCAGCTTGCCAGATACGAGTCGCTGGACCTTTCTCGACAAGAATCGTTCCTTGAGGAAAAGCAGAAAGAGCTCTAGCAGTCGCCTCTGTATTTTGATGGTCAAGAACTATACCAGACAGTCTTTCCCATTCCTTTTTGGTGGGGAGTTAGGATGATCTGACTGAAAGGGAATGGTAACTGGCCTTTTACTAAGATGCCCAAAGCACCGCCATCTGCAATCAAAATCTGGTCTCTTCCAAGCCTGTCAAAGACCCGTTTTACGAGTTCTTCTCCAAATGCATCCTCTCGCAAACCCGGACCTAACAAGACAACTTCTGCCTTTTCCAACTGTTCTTTTAACAATTGCTGGTCTTGAAGAGAAAAAGCCATGGCCTCAGGTAAATGGCTGTGCAGAGCCGGAATATTCTCCTTATCCGTGCCAACAGTCACCAACCCTGCCCCACTTTTGACAGCTGCAATAGCTGACATGATGATAGCTCCCCCATAAGGATAGGTCCCTCCTAGCAAGAGCAGACGACCGTAATCTCCCTTATGACTGTGACGAGACCGTTCTACAATGACTTTTTCTAATAAAGTTTGATTAATCACTTTCATCGTTTTTTCCTCAACTATCCTTTATCTGATTGTTTTAAAACAACTTGATAGACTTTCTTAGTCCACTCTTCTAAGTCTTCTCCAGCATAGTCAAGATAATGCACCCTATCTTGTATTTTAGTTGGAATAATATTTTCAAATTGGCACTTATTATGAGTTGGAATAATGCAAATATACAACTCACTAATAAATTAAGCATGTCCTTAATTTTTACAACATGGTAACCATCAAAAATATAACCAGGAACTTTAATCAAATCTGTATAGATAAAATGAAAACTTACTCCAGGAATAAACTTATCTTGTAATTCTTTCTCTGAAGGGAGCTCGACCTAATAAACGCTCCATCGCCAATCGATAACCAGAACTTGTATTTGACCACCCTAACATGACATAGTCAAAATAATCTTTCGGATCCGATGCAGCATTTCGACTATCCAAAACCAACTCCTCAGCATCTCGCCCAAAGGCTTTCACAGCAGATAAGAGCTGACCTGTTTTAAAGATAGAAATCGCTGCATCTATAGTCGTAGTATGACTACAGTAGTCTGAAGTCACTAGCCTCTTATGTAGATCATAAGTCGAAGCTACTCTTTTATCTGTAGGGGTAAATGGTGGAAGAAAGGGATGCTGACAGATGTAATCTAAAATCTCTTTTTTTAAACAAGAATCAGCACACTCGATACTTGTTTGACGTTTATGAAGTTTTTCGTAAGCTGTAAATTTAGCAATTTTTTCTAATTCCCACTCTTGAATATTTGGATAATCAATTAGTGCTAAGTGATATATTCCATCCCATTGCAAACTATATTCTCCATTATAAATTTTTAAAATCATCTAATCACCTCTCACCCCATTATACTACAAAAGGAGGTTCAGACCTCCTTCTATCTATTTTCCCTTAAATTCCACAAAAGTCTGTAAGATTTTAGCTGCTACTGCTGGAGAAGGTTCTCCTTTTAGCTCAACCGTTTCATCTGCATATGGACTAAGGCCAGCAAAATCGCCTATCTGGACAGAGTAGAGAGATGTTTTAAATAGTTCAATATCATTTTGGTCATTTCCAAAAGCAATAAAGTTCTCTCCACACAACTTTTCAACAGTTGTCGCCTTATGAGTATCCAAGGGATTAACATAAAGGCACTTTTCATGGGCATGATAGGACAGATGAGCCTGCCCTAGTCTTTCTAACTGACCAAGCAGGTCATCAATCAAATCCTCATGGTCTCCCATATAAACGACTACCTTAATCGGAGTCCCTAAGTCCTCGAGTTTCTGATAACGAGCCACCTTTAGGGGATCCACACTGGAAATAAATGGAATCTTCTCCACAATCTGACCACTATAGTCAAAGCAATCATCTACAAAGAAAGGGAGATTATAGGTCTGGCAATAATCCACTAGCGCCTGATAAACTCTAGCATCGAGATTCCTTTCGAAAACAGCCTTCCCTAGATGATAGGCTACGCCACCATTCAAACCTATCACCAAGCGCTGACTAAGTTCAGTACCTAATAAGCCCAAACAATCTCGATAAGAGCGAGCTGAGGCAAATACAACCTCATGCCCATAATCGCTAGCCTTTAAAAGAACCTGCTTAATCTCCTTATCTATAGTCATATAGTCAAAAGACAGCGTTCCATCTAGATCAAATACGAATTTCATCTTCCTAGTCCTTTGTTTAGTGTACGCAGGGCTGCCTGATAGGTTTGTTCCATGAGCATGGTAATGGTCATAGGACCAACTCCACCAGGTACTGACGTGATATGACTGGCAAGTGGTGCAACGGCATCATAATCAACATCTCCACAAAGCTTGCCATTTTCATCTCGATTCATTCCCACATCGATAACAACTGCACCTGGTTTGACAAAGTCAGCAGTCACAAACTTAGCACGACCGATTGCTACTACAAGAATATCAGCTTTAGCAGCTACCTTGGCAAGATGATGGGTGCGTGAGTGAGTCAAAGTCACAGTCGCATTCTTGGCTAAAAGAAGCTGAGCCATTGGTTTCCCAACGATATTTGAACGACCGATGACAACTGCATTTACCTTCTAGATCAATCCCATACTCATGAAACATCTCCATAATTCCAGCAGGAGTTGAAGGAATCATAACTGGATGCCCAGACCAGAGGCGACCCATGTTTAGGGGATGGAAACCATCCACGTCTTTTTCGGGGTCAATGGCTAATAAAACTGCCTCTTCGTCAATATGTTTAGGTAAAGGCAACTGGACCAAAATTCCATGCCAAACTGGATCTTGATTGTATTTGGTAATCAATTCTAACAATTCTGCTTGGGTAATAGTTTCAGGAACACGCACTACTTCACTACGGAAGCCAGCAGCAAGAGCTGACCGTTCTTTGTTACGAACGTAGACTTGGCTGGCTGGATTGTCCCCCACCAAAATCACCACCAATCCTGGAACTAGACCTGTTTCTTCTTTTAGTTTTGCAGTCTTTTCAGCCAACTGTCCTTGTAACTTAGCTGCTAGAGCCTTCCCATCAATAACCTGCGTCATATCTCTTCTCTCTTCTATCAAATATCCTCTATTATAACAAAAAACAACTTACCATTCTAACACTTCTTGACTAATGGACCTTATAGTCAAAAACTATAAGAAAAAGCTCTTAGCGAGCTTTTATGCCTAATTGTATTAGATTAATCTATCATGTTTTCTTTTTTACTTTTGGAGTCGGTAAGACTTCATACATATCCTTGATTAGTTTCGCTAGAAATGACTTATCTTCAAGGGCTTCTAGCAAAATCATCTCCTTGGCTCCTTCATAAGGACGTTCAAGCCTAGTCCGTCCCAGTTGATCCATGACTACCTTAACAGGCTTCAATAACAAACGATTATCATAGATTCCCCCAATAACCTTCCCACGATAATAAAGGATATACTCTCCCATCATAGGACGATAACTCATCTCCTCTAGCTCCGAAAACTGATCGAGAATAAAGGCTAAATATTCCTTACTGGATGCCATGATTTCTACTCCACTTCTTCTAAAAATGAGCTCTTACAAAACCTTACTCAAAAAATCCTTGGTCCGTTGTTCTTGGGTTTGGTCAAAAATTTCCTCTGGAGTTCCGTCTTCGACAACAACACCATCTGCCATGAAGATAACACGGTCTGCTACCTCGCGGGCAAAGCCCATTTCATGAGTCACAATCACCATGGTCATCCCTGACTTGGCAAGGTCTTGCATAACAGCTAGAACTTCTCCAACCATCTCAGGGTCCAAGGCTGAAGTCGGTTCATCAAAAAGTAAAACATCTGGTTCCATGGCCAAACCACGTGCAATGGCAATCCGTTGTTGCTGGCCACCTGACAAACTCTGCGGATAAGTCGTCGCCTTATCTGGCAAGCCAACTTTTTCTAATAGTTCCTGCGCTCTCTTCTCCGCAACTTCCTTGCTTTCACCTTTAGTTTTGATTGGGGACAAAGTTATATTTTCCATGACCGTCATATTAGGAAAGAGGTTGAATTGTTGGAAAACCATGCCCATCTTTTCACGCATAGCAAAAAGGTCATTCTTCTTATCTGTAATATCGACACCCTCAAAGATAACCCTGCCTTTACTTGCTTCTTCGAGCAGATTCATCGAACGAAGGAGGGTTGATTTCCCGCTCCCTGACGGACCGATAATGACCACAACTTCTCCTCGTTTAATCTCAAGGTTAATTCCTTTTAAAACTTCATTTTTCCCAAAAGACTTATGTAGTTCTTCAATTTTAATCAAGGTTTCTGTCATTATTTCTTGTCTCCTTGTCCAATGTAATTTTCAAATGCCTTCAAAGCCACTGTCAAACAGAGGTCATAATCAAGTAGTAAAAGGCTGCAAATAAAAGAGGAGTCAACGGTAAATAAGTTGTTGTTGCTACTGTCGTCGCACCATTCCACAACTCCATAACCCCAATCGCTGACAAGAGGGAACTATCCTTGATAATGGTGATAAATTCATTTCCCAATGCTGGCAGAATATTCTTAATTGCCTGTGGCAAAATAACATAACGCATTGCATTTTTGGGACGAATACCTAAGGAATAAGCTGCCTCTAACTGCCCTTTAGGAACCGCATTAATCCCCGCACGAACAGTTTCCGAAACATAAGCCCCACTATTCATAGAAATAATCAGAATACCAGGAATCAAACGAGAAAGATCAACTCCTAAAATTCCCACTTGGATAGTCGGAGCATTGATATGCATAAGAGCAAAGGCAATCATGATCTGAACCATCATTGGAGTACCACGGAAAATCCAAACATATACATTTGCAAACCAAACGAGTGGTTTGAAGCGTGACCGCTGAGTAAAGGCCAGCAACACACCTATAATGGTTCCTAAACAGACAACAAGGATGGAAATCAATACAGTAATCAGAGCACCATAGTTAAAATATGGTAAATACTTTGGTAAAAAAGAAAAATTCATATTCAATCAACTTTCTATGTATTAGATTGTATTATTATAACATAAATTGAATTAAAATTCAATTCTTTTTTTCTCTGATTTTAACAATTAACTTGATAGAATAGAGAAATAGAGAGAAATCACAGTTTTTTTCTAGTCAACTACCTCTTGTTTATGGTAAAATAGAAACGATAAGAAATGGAGGAGAATCATAATGGAATCACATTTGGTTAGAATCATCAACCGCCTAGAAGCAATGACAAAAGATGGCGGAAATCTAAAACGTAATTTTGAACGTGAGGGTGTTGTTGTTGCAGAAGTTGCCTACAGCCATGACGAAGAGAATGGATCACTCTTCACCCTTCGCGATGTTGAAGCACGTGAAACCTATACCTTTGATAGCATTGATTTGATTGCAATGGAGATCTACGAACTCCTTTACTAATATAAAAATAGCAGGGGGAACCCTTCCCTTATGAATGAGAATCCTTTTTGTCACTACAAATGGGATTTTTTCTTACCTTCAAAGTTGCTTAATTCTCCCTGAATCTCTCTTATAAAAACGACCACTTCCCAATCTTTTTACTTGCTTTACACCTTAATCATGCTATAATGAGAGTATAAAACTTTGACTATTTTTGACCTTTTTTCTTGGGCCAAGGATAAGAATGAAATGAGGTAGATGTATGCTCTGTCAAAACTGTAAAATTAACGACTCAACAATTCATCTGTATACCAATATTAATGGACAGCAAAAGCAAATTGATCTCTGTCAAAATTGCTATAAAATTATCAAAACGGACCCAAACAATGCCCTCTTTAAAGGAATGACTGACTTAAACAATCGCGACTTTGATCCTTTTGGAGACTTTTTCAATGATTTGAACAATTTCAGACCTTCTTCCAATAACGTTCCTCCAACTCAATCAGGTGGAGGATATGGAGGAAATGGGGGTTACGGACCTCAAAAACCGTGGCCCACTTCAAACACCTCCTAGCCAAGAAAGAGGCCTCCTAGAGGAATATGGTATCAACATAACCGAGATTGCCCGTCGAGGAGATATTGATCCTGTTATTGGTCGAGATGAGGAGATTATCCGCGTTATCGAAATCCTCAACCGTCGAACCAAGAACAATCCAGTCCTTATCGGTGAACCTGGTGTTGGTAAAACAGCCGTTGTTGAAGGTCTAGCCCAAAAAATCGTTGATGGTGATGTTCCCCATAAACTCCAAGGTAAGCAAGTCATCCGTTTGGATGTGGTCAGCTTAGTTCAAGGAACAGGTATTCGAGGCCAATTTGAAGAGCGTATGCAAAAGCTCATGGAAGAGATACGCAAACGTGAGGATATCATTCTCTTTATCGATGAAATCCATGAAATTGTCGGTGCAGGATCTGCTGGCGATGGTAATATGGATGCAGGAAATATCCTGAAACCAGCCCTTGCCCGTGGTGAATTGCAATTGGTCGGTGCTACTACTCTCAATGAATACCGCATCATTGAAAAAGATGCTGCTTTGGAGCGTCGTATGCAGCCTGTCAAGGTAGATGAACCAACTGTCGAAGAAACAATTATCATCCTCAAAGGAGTTCAAAAAAAATACGAAGACTACCATCACGTCAAGTATACTGATGCTGCTATCGAAGCTGCTGCGAATCTTTCCAATCGCTATATCCAAGACCGCTTCTTACCTGATAAGGCTATTGACCTGTTGGATGAGGCTGGTTCTAAGATGAATCTGACCCTGAACTTTGTGGATCCCAAAGTGATTGATCAGCGCTTGATTGAGGCTGAAAATCTTAAGGCTCAAGCTACACGAGAGGAAGACTTTGAAAAAGCTGCCTATTTCCGCGATCAGATTGCCAAGTACAAGGAAATGCAAAAAAACAAGGTGACCGATCAGGATACTCCTATCATCAGTGAGAAAACTATTGAACACATCATCGAGCAGAAAACCAATATCCCTGTTGGGGAGTTAAAAGAAAAAGAACAGTCTCAGCTTATCCATCTAGCAGACGACCTCAAGGCTCATGTTATCGGACAAGACGAGGCTGTCGATAAGATTGCCAAAGCCATCCGCCGTAATCGTGTTGGACTTGGTACTCCAAATCGTCCAATCGGTAGTTTCCTCTTTGTCGGACCAACTGGAGTCGGTAAGACAGAACTTTCCAAACAACTAGCCATTGAACTTTTTGGTTCTGCTGATAGCATGATTCGCTTTGATATGAGTGAATACATGGAAAAACACAGCGTGGCTAAATTGGTCGGAGCTCCTCCAGGTTATGTCGGCTATGATGAAGCTGGTCAGTTAACGGAAAAAGTTCGTCGCAATCCTTACTCACTTATCCTTCTCGATGAGGTCGAGAAAGCCCATCCAGATGTCATGCACATGTTCCTTCAAGTCTTGGACGATGGTCGTTTGACAGATGGGCAAGGACGAACAGTTAGCTTTAAGGATGCTATCATTATCATGACTTCAAATGCCGGTACGGGTAAGGCCGAAGCCAGTGTTGGTTTTGGAGCTGCTCGTGAAGGGCGAACCAACTCTGTCCTCGGTGAACTTGGCAATTTCTTTAGCCCAGAATTTATGAACCGTTTTGATGGCATCATCGAGTTCAAAGCTCTCAGCAAGGGCAACCTTCTCCAAATCGTCGAACTCATGCTAGCAGATGTCAACAAACGCCTTTCTAGCAACAACATCCACCTCGAAGTGACAGACAAAGTCAAAGAAAAGTTGGTTGACTTGGGATATGATCCAAAAATGGGAGCACGCCCACTCCGTCGTACCATTCAAGACCATATTGAGGATGCTATCACAGACTACTACCTTGAAAATCCAAGCGAAAAAGACCTCAAGGCAGTCATGACAAGCAATGGTAAGATTCAAATCAAATCTGCCAAAAAAACTGAAAAAACAGAAGAGGTTGCTTCTGAAAAAGAAGATTAAAACGATCTAACAGGTGCAGGAAGTCTATCATTTTCTGCACCTTTTTTACTAAAATAACTGTAAATTCTTGACAGCTTGCCCCTCGTCCATTATGATAATAATAAAGATACTAGAGAATGAGGAAAGTTCAATGGCAAACCCAACTTTTGGTGAAAGAAAAGAGAATGTGACCTACTATCCCCGCTATGGTGTGTACGCAGTTATTCCTGATGCAGAAAAAAAACAAATTGTCTTAGTTCAAGCTCCCAATGGTGCTTGGTTCTTGCCAGGTGGAGAGATTGAAGCGGGCGAAGACCATCAAGAAGCACTAAAGAGAGAACTAATCGAAGAACTAGGCTTTACAGCTGAAATCGGAAACTATTTCGGACAAGCTGATGAGTATTTTTACTCTCGCCACCGTGATACTTACTACTACAATCCAGCTTATCTCTACGAAGCGATTTCTTTCCAAGAAGTACAAAAACCTTTAGAAGACTTTAATCATATTGCTTGGTTTCCTATTGACGAGGCAATAGAAAAACTCAAACGCGGTAGCCACAAATGGGGGATTGAAGCTTGGAAAATCCAGCATGGAATTGACTAAAATACACGATTTTATTCAAAAAGTGCTATAATAGAGTTAGAAAATCGGAGGAACTGTTATGAAGCTTATCAACACGACTAATTCACACTCGCAACTTGTTAAAAGCCAATTAGAAAGTACTGACGCAACTCTTGTCGAGGTCTATTCGGCCGGAAATACAGATGTGGTTTTCACACAAGCTCCGCTTCACTATGAAATCCTCATTTCCAACAAACACCGCGCTATTCGTGAACCAGAAATCGAAACCATCCAAGATTTCTTCATGAAACGCAAAATCGATAAAGATACTATCGATGAAGCTAATATCAAGACGCTTTATTCAGATAAATTGATTGAAATTTCTATTCCTACAAAATAAAATCCAAAAACTCAAAAAAGCAACAGCTAAAAAAATTAGTTGTTGCTTTTTGCATGGAGCTTCACCTTGGTAAAATGTATTGTTCAATTCAGCCAAAAACCCTTTCATGGTTAATAATCTTAGAAAAAGGAGTGTATCCCCTAATAAGATGTTCTCCCTTTTTCAAAAGATCGGAAGCTTTGTCTTAGATTATTTAAATATTTATTTCCAGTTTAAAATCGCATTCAAACCATAGTGGTCGCTGACTTGTGGACTATTCTGCCCATCAAAAACCACATGCAAGCTTTCTACTTCTAACTCTTTGGTCGTAAAGATGTAGTCGATTCGTAGTGGCTCGGTATTGCCTTTCCAACCATCAATTTCTGGTGGAACGGTATAGCTGCCACTTCTTTCTTTCGCAACTTCAAATGCGTCTTGTAATCCCAATGGGCTAGCTAAGATTGCTTGATAACCTTCCTGACCAGCTGGGTTATTGAAATCACCAGCTAAAATCAAAGGTTTGTTCAAATCTTTCAGTACAGCCTCAAATCGTGCCCATTCTTCCTGAAAACCTTTATCCCACCAAGAGAGATGGACGCTTGCAAGAGCAAGCTCCTTTCCTTCAACCTCTGTCTCAGCCAAGGCAACACGGCGAGTATGGTAGTCTGTTGGATCATCTACATCCGAAACTAAAATCTCACGCGCTTGAATCGGTGTCTTAGATAAAATAGCAACCCCCTCATGGTAGCAATCATAACCAATATGATTATAGGCCCAAGTCCAGTAATAGTTTTTCCCTTTTTCAGCCAATTTTTCAACCAGAAGTCGGACATAGTGATCCTGATGAATGGGTTCTGCTGATGGTAAAGCTTGATAGAGGTCAGTAACATCTACCTCAGGAGAAGTAATTTCCTGATTGATTTCTTGGAAACAAATCAAATCATAGTCTTTATCAAGAATATCTTGGAGCAAGAGCTGGAATTTTTCTTCTGCTTCTTTCTCCATCCAACTGTGGGTATTGAGTGTTAAAAATTTCATGCTTTTCTCCTAAAACAAGAGGTTGGAAAACAGCTTCCAACCTCAAGTATATTACAATTCTACTTTAGCAACTGCTGTTTTCGCTGCAAGAGAACCAGTTTGTTCTAATTTAACAGATTTGATTGCTTCAGCATTTGTGAAGACAACCACTGTTGAAGTTTCGCGACCTGCTGCGCGGATAGCATCCAAGTCAGCTGTAACAAGAAGATCACCAGCAGCAACCTTTTGTCCTTCAGCTACGTGAACTGTGAATGGTTTTCCTTCAAGACTTACTGTATCTAAACCGATGTGAACAAGTACTTCAAGACCTGAGTCAGTGACAAGACCGAGAGCATGTTTTGTAGGGAAGATACTTGATACTGTACCAGTAACTGGAGATACAATGTTACCATTTGCTGGTTCTACCGCAAATCCATCACCCATCATTTTTTGAGCAAAAACAGGATCTTTCACTTGTTCCAAGGCAATGACTTGACCGTCAGCTACTGAGTAAACATCCTCAGTTACACCTTTGAAATGTACAGTGTTTTGTTGAGCTTCAGTCATTTGGCTTGGAAGAGTTTCAGGAATTACTTCACCTGAGTCAAGGATATCTTGAATATCAGATTTCAATACATCAGCTTTTGGTCCGTAGATAGCTTGGACACCTTGTCCTTTCATGACAAGACCCATAGCTCCTTCGGCTTTCCATTGTTCCTCAGTACCAACACGATCTGCATCTTTAACAGTTACACGAAGTCGAGTCATACATGCGTCTACATCTACGATATTTGCACGCCCACCAAGAAGGTTAATGATATTTACAGCTTGAGAAGCAGCTGCAACTTTTGTTTCACCTGGAGTTGCTTCTTCTGATGCTCCTTCAGCAGTTTCATAGTTTCCGTTACGTCCTGGAGTTGCGTAGTTGAATTTCTTAATCATGAAGTTCGCGATGAAGTACATGATCACAGCAAAGAGGACAGTTACCCAGATAAAGTTAATGACATCCATACCAAGACCAGCATTGATAGCTAGTGGAGTACGAGTTAAGAATTCGATTGAACCGAATGAGTGCACACGAAGGTGAACAATATCAGCCATAGCAAAGGCAGCACCTTGAACAACAGAATAAACAAGATAAAGAGGTGTTGCAACAAACATGAACATATATTCGATTGGCTCAGTAACCCCTGTCAAGAAAGTTGCAAGAGCTGTTGCAATCATCATTCCTTTGTATTGGTGTTTCTTGTCTGCTTCAACATTACGGTAAATAGCAGCAGCACACCCATCAAAATACCGAATGAACCGATCATTTGTCCAACTTTGAAACGAGCTGGAGTTACAGTTGTAAGTAAGTGTTGGTATTGGTTTGCATCAGTTCCTTTAAGGTTTACAAGGTCTGTTACCCATGCAAGCCAAAGTGGATCTTGACCAAATACTTGAGTGCCTTTTGCTGCACCAGTCAACACATCATAAGTACCACCAAGAGCTGTATAGTTCATTGGGATAGTCAACATATGGTGAAGACCAAATGGCAAGAGCAAACGTTCCAAAGTACCATACAAGAATGGTGCAAGAACAGGTGCTGTTTCTTGTGAATTCGCAATCCAGATACCAAAGTTGTTGATACCTGTTTGAACAACTGGCCAGAAAGCAGCAAGCACAATTGCTGCAATAGCTGAACGAAGGATGACAACGAATGGGACGAAACGTTTCCCATTAAAGAATGAAAGTGCGTCTGGAAGTTTACGGTAGTTGTAGTATTTGTTATAAGCAGTTGCCCCTACAAAACCTGAGATGATCCCTACGAATACCCCCATGTTGAGCGCTGGCGCCTCAAGAACGCTGATAAAGTAGTCAGCAACCTTGATTGAACCACCAAAGAAGGTAGTAACCATTGCTTCTGGGTTTTTCAACATATCACCCGTAACACCAAAGATAGTACCTGTGATACGGTTAATCAAGATAAAGGCAAGCCCGGCTGCAAATGCACCACCTGCACGTTCTTTTGCCCAGCTTCCCCCAATAGCAAGGGCAAACAAGATATGAAGGTTACCGATAACCCCCCAACCAATTTGCTCAAGGATTCCACCTGTAATCACTAGAGGAGCAAGGTTTGGGTCGATCATCACGATTGATTTCCCGATTGAGATCATCAATCCCGCCGCTGGCATAACGGCGATAACCACCATTAAAGCCTTACCGAATTTCTGCCAAAACTCGAAAGACAAGACATTTTTGAATGTAGCTTTCATCATTCAAATCTCCTTTATTTTATTTAGGCAAACGTTTTACGAAAACGTTTGCACTTATTTATACCTTAATTATACCACTTTAATTTTTTTTGTAAAGGCTTTTATAAAAAAATTTGACTATTTCTCTCAAATTTTTCAATTGCTCTGTTGTAAAATGAAGTGCAACACAAAAGACATGTTCATCTGATATACTAGAGTTGCAAAAAAACAGTATAAAGGAAGAGGAACATTTCCACAAACTATTCTACCACAATCAATCATACAAGCACTTATCTGAAGCTGAGCGAGGAGACATTGAAGCTTATTTAAGCGTAGGACTCAAACCTACTGAGATTGCTCGTAGACTGGGGAGAAATCGCTCTACCATTACTCGTGAAATGAATCGAGGTTCTATAACACAAGTGAAACAAGTAAAAGAAGGTTCTGTTTGGTCAATCCCAATTTTCCATGATGAATCCAGTAGTAGATAGTTGAAATTCCCACTGTAACGCCTTTAGTCTTGACCATCATTTCAGGAGACAATTTTTGGTTATGATAGTGGAGGTTTAGTTCCTTGGTCAAGGTTGATTTCTTCACAGAGAGCTTCTGATTGGTTTCATAAATCATTTGGGCATAGTCGGCAGAATGAATCTTTTTGAAGCGTCCTTTTTCTAGACATTGTAGGACTGTACCACGCTTGATTTCATTGTGAATGGTCTGAGAAGCTTTTCCAAGGAGAAAGACCATTTCTCTATTTGATTTCCCTTCTAATTTCCATCGTTCGATTAAGCGATGACTATGGATTGTCAAGTGTTTAGCTTTTGTAGTATAATTGATTTGCATCTCTGTACCTTTCTTGTCTTTGTGGTGAACAACATGTATAACACAGAGGTGCTTTCTTATACCTAAATGATCTTTCATTTGACAACATTTACTAGTTGAACCAGCACATTGTTAGGAAAGTTGGGTGACTAACTTCATTATAGAATTTTCATAATTTTTCAATTCCATTTCCCACTAAGAATGATCTCTATATAAATCTTCTGCTGATGCTACTTCCATCTTGGAATCAAGTGACTGCTTCTGTTAGATTGATCCTACCGCCCCCAAAAAATTAAACAGGAAAATCTAACTTTTGAGGGGCTGTAGCTGACTAGACAAATGATAGAAAAAAAACTTTCCAACCTCTGAAGGAAATATCCCTCCTCACCCAGATTTCACCTAAGATATAGGCTCAATTTTTTAGCTCTTATCTTCTTATTTCAGTTGACAGAAAGCCCTTCCTATTGTATAATGTAAGTGTCGAGTTGAGAGGGCTTTCCTCCAACTAAGAACAACATATTAATAAAAGGAGAACTTTTATGGAAAACTTTGCTATGATGGACAACCAATTTGTTGCCTTGACTGATGAAGAAATGATGATGATCGACGGTGGATGGTCATTCTACGGTGTCCCTGTTGATGTATTCACAGTTTCTTTGGCTATCTTGGGTGGATCACTACTTTCAGGTTTCTTTGTAGGACTTTTTTTAGCTAATTTAGTATCTTAAATAGAAAAGGTGAATTTCATGAACAAAGATTTTAAATCATTGGATCAAAAATTTATGCCACTTTCTGAAGCTGAATTGGTTGAAGTAGAAGGTGGTTGGGTCGGCGGTGACCTTGTTCGTGCCGTATTTGACATCGGTCGTGAAGTAGGTCGCGCTATTCGTGGCGTTGCTATCCGTGCATATGGTCGCATCAGAGGTAGAATTGGTTCAAGATCTGGTGGTTCTAGCAATGGTGGCGGCGCTAACAACGGTGGTGCTGCAAGCCCAGACGTTTTTAACTAATAGTTTGTCTTTCGACAGAGAGCCTCTTGTTCGTCTTGATTGGGACAAGAGGCTTTTTCATGTGAAAGCGAGCCCAAGTCTATCTCGGATCAATATCTTTAAAACGATTGATACCATTGGAAAAATAAGCCACATTAGTGTATGATAGAACTAGTTACTTTCGTCTTTTCTCCTCTTTCTGAGTTTGTTTTTCTGGAGAAAGCTAGTATAGAGGGAGTTTCCTAACTCCCCAAAACCTTTATGAAGACTTTCCCTTCATAAGGCATCCATACTTTTGTGAATAAAGGAGTTTGTATGAGATTTACAAAGCGTCATTATAGAGCTCAAGTTGACGCAAGAGATTGTGGTGTGGCAGCCCTTGCCATGATTTATGGTTACTATGGCTCCTACTACTCTTTGGCCAGCTTGCGTGAAATGGCCAAGACAACCTTACGAGGAACAACCGCTTTTGGACTGGTAAAGGTCTCTGAAGAATTAGGCTTTGAAACACGAGCCCTAAAAGCGGATATGTCTTTGTTTGATATGAAAGGGGTCATCTACCCCTTTATCGCTCATGTCATCAAGGATAAAAAGTTACTTCATTACTATGTCGTGACGGGACATGACAAACATTCTGTTCATATTGCCGACCCCGATCCGGCTGTTAAAATGACCAAACTTTCCAAGGAACAGTTTGCCCAAGAATGGACAGGGGTCTCTATTTTTCATTGCCCCTGCACCCGAATACAAGCCTCATAAGGAACAGAAAAAAATGGCCTCTGGTCTTTTGTGCCCATCTTGATGAGACAAAAAGGCTTGATTGCCAATATCGTTATCGCAACTCTATTGGTTACGATCATCAATATCGTGGGCTCTTACTATATGCAGGGGATTATTGATACCTATGTCCCCAATCAGATGCGCAATACCTTAGGGATTATTTCTTTAGGTTTGGTGGTCGTCTATATCTTGCAACAGATTCTATCTTATGCCCAGAATTATTTGCTTCTCATTTTGGGACAACGGCTTTCAATTGATGTGATTTTGTCTTATATCAAGCATGTCTTCCATTTACCCATGTCCTTTTTTGCGACCAGAAGAACAGGGGAGATTGTCTCACGCTTCAATGATGCCAACAGTATTATTGATGCCTTGGCCAGTACCATTCTTTCCATCTTCCTGGATGTTTCAATCGTGATTGTCATGGCCATTGTTTTGTTCTCACAAAACTTGAATCTCTTCTTTATCAGTCTTCTCTCACTACCGATTTATATCGTCGTAATTTTTGCCTTCATGAAACCATTTGAAAAAATGAACCGGGACACCATGGAATCCAATGCTATTCTTTCCTCTTCCATTATCGAAGACATCAATGGGATTGAAACAATCAAATCCTTGACCAGTGAAAATTATCGTTACCAAAAGATTGACAGAGAATTTGTGGACTATCTGAAAAAATCATTTGCCTATAGTCGGATGGAAAACATTCAAATCGGCTTGAAGAAAACAGCTCAACTCCTATTGAATATCGCTATTCTTTGGATGGGAGCCCTTTTGGTGATGGACAATAAAATGACCTTGGGGCAGCTGATTACTTATAACACCTTGCTGGTTTATTTCACAAATCCACTAGAAAACATCATCAATTTACAGACTAAGCTCCAAACAGCGCAAGTTGCCAATAACCGCTTGAACGAAGTCTATCTGGTAGATTCTGAGTTTGTGGATAAAAAAGCAATCCGTGATTTAAGCATGACCAAGGGTAACATTGAATTGAAACAGGTCAGCTATAAATATGGATATGGGCGAAATGTCCTCTCAGATATTAACTTGACCATTGAACGAGGCAGTAAGGTGGCCTTTGTGGGCATTTCTGGTTCTGGAAAGACGACCCTTGCCAAGATGATTGTGAATTTCTATGATCCGAATGAGGGAGAGATTCTGGTGAATCATATCAACCTCAATCAGATTGACAAGCATGTCTTGCGCCGTCATATCAACTACTTGCCGCAACAGCCCTATGTCTTTAATGGTACTATCTTAGAGAATGTTCTCCTAGGTGCTAAGCCTGGAACGACTCAGAAAGAAATCATTCGGGCGCTAGAAATTGCGGAGATTCGGGAAGACATTGAACGGATGCCTTTGAATTACCAAACAGAGTTGACATCAGACGGAACAGGGATTTCAGGTGGTCAACGTCAACGCTTGGCCTTAGCTCGGGCTCTTTTGACCGATGCTCCTGTTTTAATTCTCGACGAGGCAACCAGCAATCTGGATATCCTGACAGAAAAAAAGATTATCGACAATCTCTTGGAGTTGGACAAGACCATCATATTCATCGCCCATCGCTTGACCATTGCGGAGCGGTCTGAAAAAGTGGTCGTTCTGGACAAGGGGGAAATCGTCGAACAAGGAACACACGAAGAATTGCTTGCTCAGGATGGCTTCTATGCCCATCTGGTCAATAGTTAGAAGGGAGAAAGAAGATGGAAGAACATTACTTAGAGAGTGCTGAATTTTATAATCGTAGATATTCCAACTTTTCTGTACGCGTGATTTTACCGACTTTCTTCTTAGCGATTTTTATCGTCTTATTCTCTCTCTTTGCGAAAAAGGAAATCACGATTACCTCGGCTGCCTCTATCGAACCGAGTAAGATCCTGGCAACCATCCAGTCAACCAGTAATAATGCGATTGTCACTAATAATCTAGAGGAAAAATAAGGTGGTCAAAAAAAGGGGATCTTTTTGGTTCAGTATCATTCTGACAGTGAAAAACACTCAAAAAAAGACACCTTCTCCTCCCAAGTGGAAACCTTGAAAGAACAAAAAAACGACAGTTGGAATTATTGCAGGAAAGTTTGAAGACAGGAACTAGCCAGTTTGCTTCGGGGGAAGATCGCTTTTGGCTACGAACAGGTCTTTAATGACTATAAAAAAACCAAGCTGCCAGCATCCGTAGTAATACGGAACAACAGAATTCCAATATTGCCTCTCAAAATTCAGCTGCCAGCAGTTCCCAAGCTGAACTTGGAAATCTCATTGAGGAAACCAATGCCAAATTGTCGGACTATCAAACATTAAAAAATGCCATTCAAAATGGAACCAGTGTTCCTTCAAGCAACGCTGGCTATAGTATTTATCAATCCTATGCGGCGCAGGCTGCTTCTGATAGTCAAGGACAGCTCAAGAGTCAAGTCATTGCACAGATTGACAGCCAGATTGCCCAATTTGAATCCGCTCTGGCCAGTTATCGGGTTCAATATGCGGGCTCAGGTGCGCAACAGGCCTACTCTGGTAGTTTAGATAGTCAGCTTGAGTCCTTGAAAGCTCAACAGTTGGCAAAAGTCGGACAAGAGTTGACCGCCCTAAATCAAAAGCTTTTAGAGGTTGAAAATAATCTCAAAGTACAGGGAGGAATCACACAAAAAGGGGCCATTACAGCGATGGAAGACGGGGTTCTCCACCTGAATCCTGAAACTGCTGGGGCTAATTTGGTTCCCGAAGGCAAGGTCTTGGCCCAGTTATATCCTGTTTTGACGACAGAAAAGAAGGTAACCATCACAACTTATGTGACTTCAAAAGATGTCTCTAGCCTTAAACAGGGGGAGACCATCCGTTTCACTGCCTTGGATGAAAACAATAAGGAATTTGTTCTCACGTCTACCATTTCTAATATTGACAGCAATGCGACAAAGACCGAAAAAGGCAACTTCTTTAAAGTAGAGGCTGAAACGAGCTTAACGGATGAACAGGCTGAGAAATTGCGTTATGGTATTGAGGGGCGAGCGGTCGTGATTACAGGTCGCAAAACCTATTTCAATTACTATTTAGATCAATTCTTAAGAAGAGATTAGGTAAAATCATCTGCTTCACTAAGATATATAGAAAGGCTCCCTTAGCAACAAGGGGGCCTTTTGTGTGTCAGTACTGGGTTGAGGGCTACTAGTCTTTTCAGTCAATGTCAATCAAATACAAGATTAGTAACTTTGGAAGCTAAAAAAGAAGTTCCTAAAACTTCTCTTTTATAAAATATGGGCACTCCTATTTTCTTAAATCTTTAAGAATCGACGCATCGAAATTCCTGAACCGAGCGAACCGATGAAAATACCGATTACAAACAAGAGAAGGGTCATTAAAGGAATAAATACATCTGGAGCAATCATGGATAAATTTTGTCCTACCAATGATTTATTGACAGATTGGTAAACCATATTGTAGACAAAAAATACAAGGACTGAAGGAATAGCTGCACCAAATAAACCGATAAAGGCACCTTCAAGTAAGAATGGTCCTCTAATGTAGCCATTTTTAGCCCCTACTAGACGCATGATTTGAATTTCACGGCTACGCGAAATAATAGTGATACGGATGGTATTGGAAATGAGGAAGACTGCAATAAAAATCAAGAGTCCTGCAATAACCAATCCCCAAACACGGATAAAGGAAGCTAGTTCGAAAAGTCGTTGAGTGTTGGCTCCACCATCTTGAACCTCTGATACTCCCTCTATTTTCTTAGCTTCTTCAGCTACCGTTTTAACATCACTCGGAGAATTTGTATCAACGATATAGGCATCATAGAGAGGATTTGCGTCCCCTTCAAAGACCTTCCAGTCATCCCCCATCGTTTCAGTCAATTTTTGGTATTGCTCTTCTTTACTTGAGAAGGTAACACTTTTTACAGCAGGCATAGCTTTCAAAGCGTCATAGACCTTGTGGTAGTCATTATTGGTAACCGTCTGACCTTCTTTTTCAATCGTTTCACTGTTATCTGCCACATCCTTACGAATGTAAACCATGACACGAACATTGTTTTCAATATCGGTAGCCAGTTTAGCTGTATTAAAAATTACGGACGCAAAGAGGGCAACGAGCGTCAAGGTAATCATAACCGAACTCACTGCTGCTACTGTCATCCAGCCATTTCGCTTTTAAACTTTTTTTAGTGATTCAAATAAATGGCGAAAAAATCTACTAATCATCGTATCCATATTCTCCTTTTGCTTCGTCACGAACGACACGGCCATTTTCAATGGCAATGACACGGTGGCGCAAGGTATTTACAATCTGGCTATTATGGGTCGCCATCAATACTGTAGTACCTTGGAGATTGATGCGTTCCAACAGATTCATAATTTCCCAAGAATTATCTGGGTCCAAGTTTCCTGTCGGCTCATCAGCAATCAAGACTTTCGGATTGTTGACAATCGCACGAGCAATTGCAATCCGTTGCTGCTCTCCACCTGAAAGTTCATTAGGGAATGAACGAACCTTATGTTTCAAACCAACTAGGTCCAAAACTTCCATAACACGTTTTTTGATATTACGGCGGTTCTCACCGATTACTTCCATTGCATAGGCAATATTTTCATAAACAGTTTTCTTCGGTAAGAGTTTGTAATCCTGGAAAACAACTCCAACATTCCGACGTAAGAGAGGAATGTCTCTCTTTTTGATTTTAACTAGATTAAAACCTGCTACTGTTAAACTGCCTTTTTCAACTTTGACCTCGCGATACAAAGATCTAATAAAAGTAGATTTCCCTGCTCCAGAAGGTCCTACGATGTAGGCAAATTCTCCCGGCTCAATGGTGACAGTGACACCACGCAGAGCAGTAGTTCCGTTATCATACTTTTTGACAACATCTCGCATTTCAATGATTGACATGTGAGTTCCTTTCTATCTTAGCTGATTCTCCATTTGAGATAGGCATCGATGAAACCATCTAGATCTCCATCCATAACCTTATCTACTTGGGCAACTTCAAAGCTCGTACGGTGATCTTTGACCATAGTATAAGGTGTAAAGACATAAGAACGAATCTGACTTCCCCAAGTGATTTCTTTTTTCTCACCTTTGAGGGAATTGACTTCTGCTGCTTTCTTTTCTTGCTCCATTTGATAGAGCTTAGCTTGCAACATCTTCATAGCACGATCTCTATTTCCATACTGGGTACGATCGACTGTCGATTGAACGACTGTCCCCGTAGGAATGTGTGTCAAACGCACGCCAGTTGAAACTTTATTGACGTTCTGTCCACCAGCACCGCCTGAACGGAAGGTGTCCATTTTGATATCATCTTCACGAATCTCCACTTCAACGGTATCATCCAACTCAGGCATAACCTCTACGGATGTAAATGAAGTATGGCGACGTTTGGCTGAGTCAAATGGTGAAATACGGACCAAACGGTGAACACCCATTTCCGACTTGAGAAGGCCATATGCATTTGGACCTTCAAACGACAAGGTCACCGACTTGATACCCGCTTCATCACCTGCTTGATAATCCAATACTTCCACTTTAAAACCTTTGGCATTTCCATAACGAGTATACATACGGAGCAACATATCGCCCCAGTCCTGAGCCTCAGTCCCGCCTGAACCTGGATGGATTTCTAAGATTGCATTATTATGGTCATAAGGTTCTGACAAGAGAAGCGTCATTTCGTAACTAGTCATCATCTTATCCAGTTCTGTCAACTGTTCAACCAGTTCATCATGGACTGACTCGTCTTCTACTAAAAAGTCCAATAAAATTTCAACTTCATCCTGCAACTCTTCCATCTTACAGAAGGTGTTGTAGGTGTTTTTTAATTCATTTAATTCTTGCGACGTTTTTTTTGGGCCGCGATATTATCGTTCCAAAAAAATCAGGTTCTGTCATCTTGTTCTCCAAGACGGCAATCTCTTCCTCTAAGCCTTCGAGGTCAAAGAGACCCCCTGAAAGAAGCTAATTTTTCACGATTTGCGTCAATTTTTTGACGAATTTCTGAAATGTCCATAAATACTCCTTTATCATATCGTTTTATTATACCATAATCTCTCATTTCTTTCCATATTTTTGCTTTGTTTTCACGCTTTTGATTGCATACAAAAAAGAGGGCTCTAAAAGCCCTCCATGGTTTATAGGACTTTTAGCAGAGGTATCGAGCAATCTCCTCCACTTGAATTCCTTCTCTTTTCAAATTTCTCCTTTAAGGAAGTTAAATCAATCGTTTCCCATCAATTTGAACCTCAATCACGACCTTACCATCCTTACGAGGGATATTAACTGTATGTGAAATATTTAAATTTTCCTCAGCAATCAAGCTCACAATTTTTACCCAAAACTCCCGACTTCATTTTCCGTAATAAAACGAACACGAATCCCTTCTTCTCCATAACCAGCGATTTCCAAAAAGGCTTGGAAGACATCGCGGTCCGTAATGACTCCATAGACCTGCTGGTTATCAACAACTGGTAATATCCCAATTTTATTTTTCAGCATCAGGTAGGTCGCATCCTCTAGGCTTGCGTATCCAGAAACTGTCACAACATCCCGAATCATGACGTCTTTGACTTTGGTCTTATTGAGAAGATAATTCATCTCGTAGATAGAAAGACTGGTTGCTTTAGATGGACTTGCCTCTGCGATGGTTCCTTCTGTAACAAGACCAACCAATTGATCGTTTTCGATAACAGGTAAACGGTGCAAACCTTGCTCGCGCATCAAATCTGCTGCGTGTGCTACAGTCGTATCTGGACTGATATAAACTACCTTGCGGGTCATAAAATCTTTAACTGCCATGAGACTTCTCCTTCTATATTGCTACTATAATTATACACTTTCTTACAAAAACTATCAAACGCTTTCATTTCTTTTTCAAGATTTTGTAACATTCAATCAAAAAAAGAGAGAAACAGCCTTCTCTCTTAAACTTAAATCGTAACAGAATCTCGATCCTTAATCATATAGCGTTTTAAAGGAGTTAAGCTAGCTAGCCAATACAATAAACCACCAAAGATCGCAGTAAAGCCACTACCAGTTGTGAGCAAAAACATAGGACTCTGGATATGCTTTGTTATCGGGTTGTAAACAAATAGTACTGCAACTAACAAGGAAATGATTACACAAGATAATCCCACCAGGTTAAAGCCATTTGTAAACTCATAGGCGCCATGTCCTTCTAGGAAATAGGCTGAACGCAAATCAAGTTTTCGTTTTCTTAAGATAAAGTAGTCAACAACAATCATTCCGATAATGGGGCCTTGAATATAGGCAGCCAGCGAGATGAAAGAACCGAAGTATTCATCCACTCCTCCCCAGATGGTGAGTAGGCTCACATAAATCATGGCAATCCAAACCATTAGTTTATAGCTTACTTTTGGCATCCCGCTTTTTACAATCATACAGTTCACGTACGATCCTGTACCTTGGGTTCCAATATTAGCAAAAGCTACCAGTAGTAAACTTAAAAGCGCAAAGGCAGGAGTGCTCAACGTTGAAAGCATTGTCGTTGGATCACTTTCATAGACACCTGTTTTGACAAACATAGCCAAAGCCATCACCCCACCTGTCGCAGCAAAGAATGGCGCAACAACCCCATATGACAAGGCTGTAGCCCAATAGCCACTGCGTTCTGATTTTGCCAAACGTGGCAAGACAAAGGCTTGTGTAGACCAAGAAAAGGCTACGGCCACATTTCCTTCCCCTGACATCATAAAACGTTCAATCGGTGTCAAATTTTCTTGAATGGCAGGTTGGACATTCATAATATCCCTAATCGGAACCGCAACAAAACAAATCCCAACGATGATCAGCCCAACAAATAACAAGGCTACCACTAGAAAGCGATTGGTGCCTTTAATCACTTCTGGACCCCCAAGAGCAATCAGTGTTCCAAGGAGAACACAGAGAGTTCCTAGAATCGGTGCCCATACTCCCTTATCTAAACCCAGTCCAAAATTATTTCCCAAATGAATCATGGAGCTGGCAAAAAGATTGGCGGTAACAGCGTACCAACCAAAATTTGCCAGACTAATCACAGTTGATAGAACAGCCACTCCTTTTCTACCTAGAACAGCTCTCAACCAAATCCACAAATCAATTCCATATTTAACTGCAAACAGAATTGGGAGACATTCAATAAAGACCCAGATAATATTAAAACTAAAAATATTGATCAACATTTGATTAAAGGTCAAATATTGAGCTACATAAGCTCCTTGGGTATAACACCAAGTTGCGATGGCAAAACCACTTGTCGATAAGAAGAGATCCCAGAAAGAATACTGACGATCCTTGTTGGTCATGGGAACGATTCCCGTTATCGTCTCCTGTTGAATGAAGTCATTCATTTTGGACATTTTATTGAATACCTCCTGTCATGGCTAGGATAATCAGAATATGATTGACTAGAATCATGCCAATACTAATGTAAAATTAACTTTCAAAAAAGAGGAAGCGAATAGATATAGATTAAGGTTTTCATTTATCCTTAAATCGTAACAGAGTCCCGATCCTTGATCATATAGCGTTTTAAAGGAGTTAAGCTAGCTAGCCAGTATAATAGGCCACCGAATATCGCCGTAAAACCACTACCCGTTGTGATTAAAAAGATTGGGCTTTGAATCTGTGCTGTTACAGGGTTGTAAACAAATAGTACTGCTACCAATAAGGAGATAAATACACAAGACAAGCCAACCACGTTAAATCCCTTAGTAAACTCGTAGGCGTCATGACCTTCAAGGAAATAGGCTGAACGCAAGTCGAGTTTTCGTTTTCTTAAGATAAAGTAGTCAACAACGATCATTCCGATAATTGGTCCCTGAATATAGGCAGCTAGAGAGATGAAGGAACCGAAGTACTCTTCTACCCCTCCCCAGATGGTGAGTAGGCTCACATAAATCATGGCAATCCAAACCATTAGTTTATAGCTTACTTTTGGCATCCCGCTTTTTACAATCATACAGTTCACGTACGATCCTGTACCTTGGGTTCCAATATTGGCAAAGGCTACTAATAGCAGACTTAAGAGAGCAAAGGCTGGTGTGCTTAGAGTTGAAAGCATGGTTGTTGGATCACTTTCATAAACACCTGTTTTGACAAACATGGCTAGAGCCATAACTCCACCAGTGGCAACGAAGAATGGGGCCACAACTCCGTATGATAAGGCTGTAGCCCAGTAACCACTGCGTTCTGATTTTGCCAAACGTGGCAAGACCAATGCTTGTGTAGACCAAGAGAAGGCAAAGGCCACATTTCCTTCCCCAGAGAGCATAAAACGTTCTAATGGAGTTAAATCTCCTTGGGTAGCTGGTTGAATGTTCATAATGTCAGTGATAGGAACGGCTACAAAGCAAATTCCCACGATAATCAGACCAACAATCAACAGGGCGATGACCAAGAATCGATTGGTCCATTTGATTACTTCTGGACCCCCAAGGGCAATCAACGTTCCAAGAAGAACACAGAGAGTACCTAGAATCGGTGCCCATACTCCCTTGTCTAAACCAAGTCCAAAATTATTTCCCAAGTGGATCATAGAATTGGCAAAAAGATTAGCCGCAACGGCATACCAGCCAAAGTTAGCCAAGCTAATAATGGTTGATAGCAAGGCTACCCCTTTTTTTCCTAAGACAGCCCTCAACCAAATCCACAAATCAATTCCATACTTAACGGCAAACAAAATTGGGAGACATTCGATAAAAACCCAGATAATGTTGAAACTAAAAATATTAATCAACATTTGATTAAAGGTCAAATATTGAGCCACATAGGCTCCTTGGGTATAACACCAAGTTGCAATGGCAAAACCACTTGTCGACAGAAAGAGATCCCAGAAAGAATACTGACGATCCTTGTTGGTCATAGGAACAATTCCCGTTATGGTCTCCTGTTGAATAAAGTCATTCATCTTAGACATTTTATTGAATACCTCCTGTCATGGCTAGTATAATCAAAATGAGGTTGACTATGACTAGGGCGATGACTATAGTAAAGTCACTTTTTAAAAATGGCTGAGCAAACACATAGTTTGGTGATTCCATTTCTTCTAGCCTTCTTTTCGTTTCATGTGCTACTAATTCTTCAATTTCTGATGTCGGTTTCATCTCAATTCTCCTCTAAATACAAATCTAGTGCAATTTGCCCATACTGCTTGGTATAACGATACCAGATATAAAGAAATTCACCTACTGGTTTTCCAACGCTTTCTTGGAACAGGGCCCACAAAAACCAATAATATGAAGTCACTGATACATAGGCCAAGTAGTGGCGTTTGGTTATCTTGTCTGGAACTTCTTGTAAATAGATTTCAAGCACCTTTTCAGCTTCTTCTACTGTATAATTTGAACATCCAATAAAGGTTCCTAAATCTCCTGCTGGATCTCCCATACCAGAATATTCCCAATCAATCAAGCTCATTTCTCCAGCTTCATTCAACAAAAAATTCGGGCTATAAGAATCTCCATGGCAGAGAACCTTTTTCGCTTGATCTTCTTGTAGAAGCTTCTCGAGAACTGAGACATTCTTATCCAACTCTTCAAGCCCATCAAATTCAAAACGATTGCTGGCTTTTAATTTTTGTCTAAAATCATCAATTCCCTCAAATTGATCAAAGGAATGATCTGTTTTTTCTCCAGATTGGTGCAAGCGTCTCAAGAGCTCCATTGCTTTTGCCACATCATCCCAGTTATTATAATCTAGTTGCTTGGCATTGGGAATAAATTCTGAAATTTTCCAGCCTTCATCCTTGTTCATGGCAACAAAAGTACGGTCAATCTTCAATTTTGCAGCAATTTCCATGGAAGCCGCTTCACTAGCACGATCTATATAATTCTCCGTTCCTCTACCTGGATGACGGTAAACATATTTCTTTCCTAGGCAGTCAAATGAAAACGAAGTGTTGGTTAGACCATCTTTTAGAGGTTTGATATTGACAATATCTGAAGCTACACATCCTAATGTCTTACAAATATTATCAATGATTTCCGAATTCGTATTCACCAAATAGTGTTCATCAAACTGACGCAACTCATCTAGTGAATCAAACTCCTTAACAATATCTGCTGAATAATGCCGAGCTTCCAAAGGAAGCTCCTTGACGTGACGGCTATAGTAATCTTCCCAGAGCTGTTCGCGATATGGTTCGTGCTTAAATTCAGTTTCTAAAATGTCTACGAATTTTTCACTAAATGCACGATCAAAATAAACGTGCCCCACCATAGCCCAAGTATTCGTCCCACCGATTTGAATATCGATAATCGTGTGATTGGAGTCTTCCTTAGAGCAGTATTCGTCTGTGTCCCCTTCTGCAAATATTGTAGAATAATAACCCCTGTAAATGTATCGTTCAAACGGATTTTCTACAAAATAATTATCCGAAGAGCAAATATAAGTGTTAGAAAGCTGATCTCTGACTAGCATGAGAGAAGAACAGTTGTTGTACTTGTAGTAATCATTATTCACAACAATTTTAACGCCAAACTTTTCTGCCAGATAGAACATTTTTTCTTGCAGATAGCCTACAATAACTGTAATATCCTCTATCCCAGCTTCTTGCAACTGCTTGATTTCTCTCTCAATCAAACGCTCACCTTTGACTTGGAGCAATCCTTTTGGTAGCTCATAAGACAAAGGTGCAAAGCGGCTACTCATACCTGCTGCCATGATAATGGCATTCTTCACCTGATACGGAGTTAAAGCCTCCTCACCTAGGTCAGTTAAGTGATTTTCCTCACCAATCCACTTCTTTTCTTTACATTCCTTGAGAAGGTTATTCACCGCCCCCAAAGAGATGTCTAGCTGTTCAGCCAATTGTCTCTGCGTAAAGTTTTCATCTTTGTGAGTCAACAAAAAACGTAAAAGTTTAAATTGTTTTTCTGATAGCATATCTTCAGCCTCTTTTTGTTCAATATTTTTTTATTTATTTAATTATATTATGAACACATGCTTTTGTCAAGCCAGATTCTATATTAAGAAAACGGGTGCTCAAATCAAGTCCATCAAAATAGTGACCAAACGAAGAAAGAGCCCCAAATTGGAGCTCTTCAAATTCATCTACAAAACAATCCAATGGATTGGATGATTACTTACATAATCCTTATCTGACGACTAAAAAGGTCCCCCGGACGTTAGGGGAATTGCTTTTGCAATTCTCATCCGCCGACTAAAACAATCCACTGGATTGTTTTAGCCACCTAGATATGCTTTTCTGACTTCATCTGATGCCGCGAGTTCTTTTCCTGTTCCTGATAGGACAATCTTGCCTGTTTCAAGTACATAACCTCGGTCAGAGATAGCAAGGGCCTTGTTAGCGTTCTGCTCAATTAGGAGAACAGTTGTTCCTTGCTTCTGAATATCTTGAATGATATCAAAAATTTCTTGGATAAAGATCAGGAGCCAAGTCCCATTGACGGCTCATCTAGGAGAAGGAGCTTAGGTGTAGACATGAGAGCGCGTCCCATAGCCAGCATCTGCTGTTCACCACCTGAAAGAGTTGCCGCATCTTGGTTTTTACGCTCTTCAAGACGTGGGAAGCGTGAGAAAACTTTTTTCAAGTTAGCTTGATTTTCTTCACGATTTTTCTTTAAAAAGGCTCCCATTTCTAGATTTTCCATAACAGTCAAGCCTGGAAAAACATGGCGTCCCTCAGGAACTTGTGAAAGACCACCTGCTACGATTTTTTGCGCAGGCAACTTTTGAATTTCTTTTCCTAAAAACTGAATTTTACCAGCACTTGGACGAACCAAACCTGAAAGGGTACGAAGAATGGTTGTTTTACCAGCACCGTTGGCACCAATCAAGGAAACAACTTCACCTTCATTAACCTCAAAACTTACATCACGAACTGCTTGGATCATACCGTAATGCACAGAGAGGTTTTCAACTTTTAACATAGACATTAGGCTTCACCTCCTAGATAAGCTTCGATAACGCGTTTGTTGTTCTTGATCTCATCCGGAGTCCCATGAGCAATCAACCGACCATATTCAAGAACATAGATACGCTCAGTGACTTCCATAACCAAATTCATGTCATGTTCGATAAGCATGATGGTAATTTTAAATTCATCTTTGATACGACGGATCAATTCTGTCAATTCAGCTGTTTCTTGTGGATTCATACCAGCTGCAGGTTCATCCAAAAAGAGGATCTTAGGTTCAGTTGCCAGAGCACGAACAATTTCTAATCGACGTTGTTGACCATAGGCCAGATTCTTCGCAAGAGTATCTGCGTCGCCATCAAATCAAAAAAATCTTCAGTAAGTCCAAAGCTTTGCTTTTTAATTCTTCCTCGTTCTTATAAAAAGCTGGTAGGCGTAGAAAGCTCGCAAGGACATGTTGTTTATGATGATTGCTAAATGCAATCAAAACATTTTCCAAAACTGTCAAGTCCTTGAACAAACGAATATTTTGGAAAGTACGACTGAGTCCAAGTGAAGCAATCTTATAGGGAGTTTTCCCATTTAGGAGGTGACCATCTAGAGTCACAGTACCTTCACTTGGTTCATAAACACCAGTCAAGAGATTGAAAAGGGTTGTTTTACCAGCGCCGTTTGGTCCGATCAAACCAACCAATTCTCCCTCGTTCAATTCAAGAGTGACATCTCCAACAGCTGTTAGACCGCCAAAATGTTTGGTTAACTGTTTAACTTCAAGTAATGCCATTAGTTTTGTCCCTCCTTCTTCGATGTTTTAAAGAAACGTGATAGACTCAATTCCCATGTCCCAAGAAGTCCACCTGGTCTGAAAATCATCACCAATACAAGAGCCAAAGCGTAGATAATCATACGTACGCTTGCTACATCCTGAAGGAGCATATTTAAAATTCCTAAAACAATCGCTGAAACGATGGTACCAGTAATAGATCCAAGTCCACCAAATACAACGATAATCAACACGTTGATGGAATTAATAAAGGTGTAGTCTTTTGGTACAACAGATCCGATAAAACCAGCCTGAAGTGAACCAGCAATACTTGCTGTAATGGCTCCAAAGACAAAAGCGATAATCTTGATCTTTGTAGTGTTTACCCCAACGGACTCAGCAGCAATCTCATCCTCACGAACAGATAGAGTAGAGCGTCCAATTGGACTACGTAAGAAGTTGAGAGTTGCAATAGTTGTGATCACCACAAATAGATAAACCATTTGCCAGTTGGTAAAGTTTGGAATACCCAAGATACCAGCAGCACCGTTGGTCAAACTTCCACCATTAATGATAAAGATACGAATGATTTCTGAAACACCTAGTGTCGCAACAGCCAGGTAGTCACCCTTCAAACGGAGTGTTGGAATCCCAACGAGCAAAGCAACTGCACCAGAAATCAAGGCGCCCAAGAGCATTGCACCAAAGAAGGCTCCATAGTTGGTGATTTTGAGCCAACAATCGCTGCTGCATAAGCCCCAATTGCCATAAAACCTGCATGACCAAGTGAGAATTGTCCTGAAAAACCAACGATTAAGTTCAAACCTACTGCAAGGATGATATTAATCCCAATTTGTTCTAAAATTTGGACATGGAATAGATTGAGAACACCAGCAGAAACCAGTACGCTAATCAATCCATAACCCGCTAACAGAAGGAATAACCAGAGAATATTTACTTTAAGATTTGTCTTCATTGTTTACACCTTCTCTTTCACATTCTTACCAAGGATACCCGCAGGTCGAACAATCAGAATCAAAAGCAAAATTCCATATACGATAGCATCACGGAAATCAGACATACCGAAGGCAGTTGCAAAAGTTTCCAACAAGCCAATAACAAATCCCCCTAGAGCTGCACCAGGAATAATCCCGATACCACCAAGTACAGCTGCAACGAATGATTTTAGACCTGGAGTCACACCCATCAAAGGTTCAAGAGAGTTGTAGTAAAGGGCAATGAGGACACCTGCTGCACCAGCAAGAGCTGAACCCAAAGCAAAGGTAAAACTGATTGTACGATTTACATTAATTCCCATCAATTGAGCTGCATCACTATCAACTGATACAGCACGCATCGCTTTCCCCATTTTTGTTTTTTTGACGATCAATTGCAATAAAACCATTAACAATATAGAAACTGTTAAAATCATCAATTGAACATTTGTCAAGCTAATTGGCCCAAAATCAAAGCGAATTGTTTCAATCGCTTGAGGGAAAGCACGAGTATTGGCACCTACTAGATAAACCATCCCATATTCCAGTAGGAAGGACACTCCGATGGCAGTAATCAATACAGAAATACGTGTAGAGTTTCGCAGAGGACGGTAGGCAAGAAATTCGATCACAACACCAAGTAGTGCAGTTCCCGCCATTGAAATAATTAAAGCTAAAAAGAAATTCATTTGGAAAGAATTAATCAAAAAGTAACCAATAAAGGCACCCATCATATAAATATCACCGTGGGCGAAGTTAATGAGTTTGATAATTCCATAAACCATGGTATAACCTAGGGCCAAAAGTGCATAAACACTACCCAGAATTAGACCATTCACAAGTTGTTGGAGCATAGCATTCACTCTTTTCTATCCTTATTTTTTAGAAAATTTCATTATTTTCACAAGTTCATAAACACCGAAACAGGGAGTGAGTCAAAGGCTCATTCCCCATTTCAAGTACTATTCTAATGTTATGGTTTTACAACTTCTGCTTCTTCAACTTTACCATTGTTCATGGTCATCATGTAAGCAGTTTTCACTGTATTGTGGTCAGCATCGAAGCTTGTTTGACCAGTTACACCATCAAAATCTTTGGTTTTAGCAAGGTTGTCCTTGATTTCACCTGAGTTTTTAGCACCTTTTGCAGCATTCGCTACTAGGTAAACTGAGTCATAGGCTAAAGCTGAGAATGTTGAAGGCTCTTCGTTGTATTTAGCACGGTATGCTTCAAGGAAAGCTTTAGCTTTTGCAGAAACATCAACAGTAGTTGAGAATCCTGAGATGAAGTAAATGTTTGATGCTCTTTCAGCAGTTGCTTGTTGAACAAATTCTTCACCGTTAAATCCATCACCACCAATGATTGGTTTATCAATTCCCATTCCACGAGCTTGGTTTACAATTTTACCAGCTTCTGTGTAGTAACCTGGAACAACGATAGCGTCAAACTCTTTCCCTTTCATTTTAGTAAGGGCTGCTTGGAAGTCAGTATCACCTGCTACAAACGTTTCATCTGCTACAATCTCACCCTTATAGGATTCGCGGAATGATTTAGCAATACCTTTAGCATAGTCACTAGCATTATCAGTATAAAGAACAACCTTCTTAGCATTCAATTTGTTTGTTACATAGTTAGAAATAATCTTCCCTTGGAAGCTATCTTGGAATGTTCCAATAAATAAGTAATCTTGACCTTTAGTCAAACCGTCTTGAGTAGCACTTGGTGAAATCAATGGCACTCCAGCTTTAGTAGCGTTAGCTACAGCTGCAGCAGTTGCACCAGATGTCGCAGGTCCTACAATAGCTGCTACTTTTGATTGGGTAACAAGGTTTGTTGTAACAGAAGCTGCTTCAGCAGTTTCTGACTTGTTGTCTTTGTCTACAACTTCGATTTGTTTTCCATCAATTCCACCTGCAGCGTTGATTTCGTCTACAGCAAGTTGGGCACCTTTTTGTTCAGCTGTACCGTAAGCTGCCACAGCACCTGTCTCTTCAAAGTTAAAACCGATTTTAATTGTTTTTTCGTCTACTGGATTTCCAGTTGTGTTTGACGCTCCTGACTTGACCTCTCCACAGGCAGCAAGAAGAGCCACACTAGCAAGAGCCACAAAAGATAGGGCAAATTTTTTTCTTCATTTTTTTAATCTCCTTATAGTTGTTTCAAAAAAATTGTATGTTAAGAATATACCGAATTATCAGAAAATTGTCAATGTATTTGTTCAACTTTTTTTAAATGATAACGTTTTCTTCAGTCACGATAGAGATTCCCAACAAAAGGGAGTTTCTAGCTCTTGAATATGGCAACGTCTAATTTTCTTGATATATCTTTCCTTACCTAATCTCTCAACTAAGTCATCTAGCTCCTCAGTTGGAACATAGAGCTGCAAGTAACGATGTTTTTTTGGAATGGTAACAGATATCACCGTATTCCTGAAGTTTTTTTGCATCTCGATTATAGTAGAGATAGATGATTAATCCTGATCGATTTGTTTTTTTCAAACATGAGGAATCCTCTTTCTAAGAAATCTTCTCCTATTATATCAAAAAGCAAACTCCGTCGAGTTTGCTTTCTTGCTTATTAGTTCAAAGAATTGTTGGCCATGATTTCATCGATAAAGCCATATTCAAGTGTTTCTTGGGCACTCATCCAGTAATCACGTTCTGCATCTGCATGAATTTGCTCGACTGATTTACCAGAGTTATCTGCAAGGATTTTGCTCCAAAGTCTTACGAGTTTTGAGCAAGTGCTCTGCTGCGATTGCCATATCGGTTTGTTGGGTACCACCACCTGTACCACCCATTGGTTGGTGAATCATGTACTCTGCATTTGGAAGCATGAAACGTTTGCCTTTTGCGCCACTTGATGCAATGACAGTCCCCATGGATGCAGCCATCCCCATAACGATGGTTTGGACATCTGCCTTGATAAAGTTCATAGTATCAACGATTGCCAAACCAGCTGAAACAGATCCTCCAGGTGTGTTGACATAAAGGTAAATATCTTTTGTACTATCTTGGGCATCCAAGAAAAGCAATTGGGCAATAACAGAGTTGGCCATATTGTCTTCAACTGGACCTGTTAGCATGATGATGCGGTCTTTCAGAAGACGAGAGTAAATATCATAGGAACGTTCTCCACGGCTTGTTTGTTCAATAACTACAGGAATCATTCATTTCTCCTTTTTAATGTTGAATTTTTCTTAGTCTTACGACTCAATACAGAACTATTATATCTTTTTGGTCAAAAAAGGTCAAATTTTTGCTCTATTCTCTAAACAGAAACAAAAAAACTCAACCTCCTTTCAAGTTAAAAAAACGAACTTCTAGTTTCACTATTTACTTTGGGAATTTTTATTTAGTACCGAAACAAGCGGTCTCCAGCATCTCCAAGACCTGGGAACGATATAACCGTGTTCGTTCAAGCGTTCATCCAAGGCCGCAGTGAAAATTTCTACATCTGGGTGAGCTTCTTGAAGAGTTTTCACTCCTTCTGGAGCAGACACTAGACAGACAAACTTGATGTTTGATGCCCCACGTTTTTTAAGGGAGTCAACAGCCAAGATAGCTGAACCACCTGTTGCCAACATTGGGTCAACGACAAAGATTTGACGTTGGTCAATGTCCTCAGGCAATTTCACCAAGTATTCAACTGGTTGAAGGGTTTCTTCATCACGGTACATACCGATATGACCAACTTTGGCTGCTGGAACCAAGCTCAAGAGGCCATCTACCATCCCGATACCTGCACGCAAGATTGGGACAATCGCCAATTTTTTACCAGCCAATTGTTTTTGAACTGTTTTTGTGATTGGTGTTTCGATTTCCACGTCTTCAAGTGGAAGATCACGAAGTACTTCATATCCCATCAACATCGCAATCTCATCTACTAGCTCACGAAAAGCTTTTGTAGAAGTATCTGTACGTCGCAAGATTGACAATTTGTGTTGAATGAGTGGATGATTAATGACTTCAATTTTTCCCATTTTCTGAGTTCCTTCTTTCAATTTATTCTTCTTATTATATCAAAAAAACGGTTTAAAAAGCTTTCTAAACCATTCATTTTTTATTAATTTTCTAAATCAAATCTGCCTCTTGGAGAGCTGTCTGAACAGTCTCTAATGGTAAATGGGTTAACTCGGTGCCTTTTTCTTGATAAAGGTACTGGGCATAGTCATCCATTCGGTACTGGTTGATATAAACCACGCGCTTGCAACCAACTTGAAGCAGTTGTTTGGTGCAGTTCAGACAAGGGAAATGGGTCACATAGGCTGTAAATCCTCTGGGAACCCCTCGCTCAGCCCCTTGGAGAATAGCATTAACCTCGGCGTGAAGGGTTCGGACACAGTGACCTTCAATGACCAGACATTCGTGGTCAATACAGTGCTCCGTTCCTGATACGGAACCATTGTAGCCAGTTGAAATCACCTTATTGTCCTTGACGAGGACTGCTCCCACCTTGGCACGTTTGCAGGTCGAACGATTGGCAATCAGTAAAGCCTGGGCTGCAAAGTACTCATCCCAAGCCAGTCTTTTTTCTGTCATAAGTCTTCTCCTTATCCCCTATTTTTTGAAAAATGGCAAGCGTAAATCTGCAATCTTTTCAGCTGGAACCTTCATGCCATCCTTGATCCATTTGAGCAGAACCGATACGATGGCAGAACTCCAAAAGGAATGAAGGTAGCTACTAACGCCTTTTGACTTTCCGTGGTATTTTTCTAGAAATTCCTGCATGGCTTGGACAAAAATCTTTTCCAAATGGTAGTCCAGAGCAAGTTGGATAACCTTGGCTTCTTTCTTGGCTGCTCGAAAAAGGTGAACCCATACTAGATAAAGGTCGGTTTTAACATCATAGTGGCTCAACTGTTCCATAATGTTATGGACACTGCGTTTAAAAGACACTTTCCAAAATCTCTTCTTTAGAGTCATAGTTACGATAGAAGGCAGCACGAGAGACTCCCGCCCGTTTGACCAGCTCTGAAATACTGATCTTGGCCAAAGTCTTTTTTCTCTAGAAGTTGCAAAAGAGCCGTCTCGATTGCTTCTCTGGTTAAAAAATTGGATTCTTGATTTGATTTTCTGAGATTTTCAAGAGACTTTTTTTCAGATATTTTACGTTCAGACATAACAATTTCTTTCTACTTGTGACAACAGAGAGGTGGTACTTTTGTTTCAAGGGCTTTCATGATATAATTGTAAAAAAAGACAGAACCTTTGTCAATGTATAAGTGACAAAGATGGAGAATTTCTATGACTTGGAAGATTGTAGCTGACTCTGGTTGTGATTATCGTCAACTGGCAACTCCTGCTATTGATACGGAATTTGTTAGTGTTCCTTTAACCATTCAAGTAGCTGATCAGGTCTTTATCGATGATGCCAATCTTGACATTGACCACATGATGGAAACCATGTATGCGACTTCTGAGGCTTCAAAATCAGCTTGTCCTAGCCCTGATGATTACTTGCGAGCATTTGAAGGTGCTAAGCATATCTTTGTCGTTACTATCACTGGTACTCTTTCAGGTAGCCATAATAGTGCACAGCTCGCTAAGAATATCTACCTTGAAGAACACCCTGACACTCAGATTCATGTTATTGATAGTTTATCTGCAGGTGGGGAAGTTGACTTGATTGTCGAAAAAATCAATGAATTGATTGATCAAGGACTTTCTTATGAGGAGATTGTTGAAGCTATTACAGCCTACCAAGAAAAAACCAAGTTGCTCTTTGTCCTCGCTAAGGTCGATAACTTGGTAAAAAATGGTCGTTTGAGCAAACTTATCGGTACAGTTGTTGGTCTTCTCAACATCCGTATGGTCGGAGAGGCGAGTAATACTGGAACACTAGAACTGCTCCAAAAGGCTCGTGGACCAAAAAAATCGCTTCAAGCAGCCTATGAAGAACTCATCAAGGCTGGCTATGCTGGTGGCCGTATGGTCATGGCTCATCGCAGCAATGAAAAATTCTGTCAGCAATTGTCAGAACGCTTGCTGGAAAACTTCCCACAAGCGGATATCAAAATTATCCCAACGTCTGGTCTCTGCAGTTTTTATGCAGAAGATGGCGGTTTGTTGATGGGATATGAAATCAACTAAGATTATAAGCAACAAGAGATGCCAAGCATCTCTTGTTTTTTGTGGTACAATAGATCTATGAAACATTTTGATACTATTGTTATCGGTGGAGGACCTGCTGGTATGATGGCTACGATTTCTAGTAGCTTTTATGGTCAGAAAACTCTTCTCATCGAAAAAAATCGAAAACTTGGCAAAAAATTAGCTGGAACAGGCGGTGGTCGTTGTAATGTAACCAACAATGGAACTTTAGATGACCTAATGGCTGGCATCCCGGGAAATGGGCGTTTTCTTTACAGTGTCTTCTCCCAGTTTGATAACCATGATATCATCAACTTTTTTACGGAAAATGGTGTTAAACTCAAGGTCGAAGACCATGGACGCGTCTTTCCTGCTAGTGACAAGTCTCGGACTATTATCGAGGCGCTAGAAAAGAAAATCACTGAACTCGGTGGTCAAGTTGCTACTCAAACAGAAATTATTTCGGTTAAAAAGATAGACGACCAGTTTGTCCTTAAGTCCGCAGACCAAAGCTTCACTTGCGATAAACTCATTGTCACAACAGGTGGTAAATCCTATCCTTCCACTGGTTCGACTGGTTTCGGTCACGAGATTGCCCGCCATTTCAAACATACCATTACTGAGCTTGAAGCTGCTGAAAGCCCATTGTTGACAGATTTTTCGCACAAAGGCCTTGCAGGGGATTTCACTGGATGATGTGACCTTAAGCTATGGTAAGCATGTCATCACTCATGATCTGCTCTTTACCCACTTTGGTTTGTCAGGACCTGCTGCTCTACGCATGTCTAGTTTTGTCAAGGGTGGGGAAGTTCTCTCACTGGATGTTTTGCCTCAACTTTCTGAGAAAGACTTGGCTGCATTTCTAGAAGATAATCAGGGAAAAAAATCCTTGAAAAAAATGCTTTGAAAAACTTTGCTTCCAGAACGCTTGGCAGAATTTTTTTGTTCAAGAATATCCTGACAAAAGTTAAACAGCTAACTGAAAAAAAGAACGCGAACAACTTCTCCAGTCCATCAAAGCCCTCAAAATTCCTGTGACTGGCAAAATGTCTCTTGCCAAGTCATTTTGTCACCAAAAGGCGGTGTCAGTCTCAAAGAAATCAAATCCCAAAAACTCTGGAAAAGTAAGCTCGTTCCTGGGTCTCCACTTTGCTGGCGAAGTCACTAGATATCAATGCCCACACGGGTGGCTTTCAACATCACTTCTGCCCTCTGCACCGGCTGGGTGGCAGGATCAACAATCTATAAATGATTTAGTATCTAAGGATGTTAGATAAGAAAGGAGCTATTTTGGAACATATTATTTTACTAAGAGGTGTTACTCCTAATGGAAAAAAATGCTATCCCTAGAAATGTCTTACCTGGCAGATATCTTTGACAGAAGCTGGTTTTCAACAAGTTCGAACTTATATTCAAAGTGGAAATATCATTCTTGAAAGTGACTTAGACTCTAGAAGAAATACGAGAACAGGTCCATGCTCTAATAAAGGAAAAAAATTGGTGCTGACTTAAAAAAATGGTAATCAAGAATAAGAAAGTGATTTTTACAAAAGATTGTTCAAGAGAAACCCATTTAGAGAACATTATCTTTATGACCGTATACACATGATTCTTTATCAAGAATCTATTCAAAGTCTCCCTTTAGAAAAACTAAAAATTGATTACGGTGAAGAAGAAATTTGTATCGGTAACCATTGTCTTTACCTCTATCTCCCTAGAACTGCAAAACAAAAGAAACTTAATACCAACTATCTTGAAAAGCTTTTTAATGTAGATTTGACCATGCGAAAGTTAAACGTGGTAGAAAAATTACTAACAAAATAAGTGAAAGAAAATGAACAAAAGAGAATCAGTCGAATTTGTCAATATGTGTATGATTAAAAACGGGGATAAGGTCTTGGTCCAAGATCGAGTTAATCCTGACTGGCCTGGCATTACTTTTCCTGGTGGTCATGTTGAACGTGGCGAATCCTTTGTCGATGCTGTCATTCGTGAAGTGAAAGAAGAAACTGGTCTGACCATTTCCAAACCCCAACTCTGTGGTATCAAAAACTGGTACGATGACAAGGATTATCGTTATGTCGTCCTTTTTTACAAGACAGAACACTTTACTGGTGAACTCCAGTCTTCAGACGAAGGGAAGGTTTGGTGGGAGGATTTTGACAATCTGTCTCATCTAAAACTTGCTACTAATGATATGTCTGATATGCTTCATGTGTTTCTAGAAGAAGATCTCAGTGAATTCTTTTACTACAAAGACGGTGACAACTGGTTTTATGACTTGAAGTAAAAAAATAGGCTAGGAAATTCCTAGCCTATTTATTCTGCATTTGTCTGAACGTAAGTTGCAATGACATCTGATGTGTATTGAGCTGTTCCAGGTCCAAATTTGTCAATGTTTTCCTTAAACTCTGGGTTGTAGACGTAGCCTTTGCCGATATGACCGAATACCTCAATAGAGCAGTCAAATCCATAAGTACGAATAGCTTGCAAGAGTTTGGCTGCTTCTTCTTGGTTTTCGACCGCTGTTGCAGTTAGTCCATTTTGAAGGTTTTGTGCCAAGGCTTGAAAAACTTGGTTGAAGGCGGCTGTGGCCTCTTCTTCGCGACCTTTTTGGCGTTCGAGAGCTTGATCTATGACTTCTTGGCCATATTTTTCTACCGCTTCTTGGTGGTATTTTTGATTGTCTTGATAACTAAATCCAGTGAATTTTTCTTCAATAGTCATTTTTCTTTCTCCTTTTTGATCTTGAATGGTTTTTTGCAAGGTGGAAATCAAGGTATCCAGATGTTGCCTTTCTCGAGTCAAACACTCCAACTGCTTAGTCAAATGGGGCAACAAGTCTGTCCTTTCTTCCTTTAATAGCTCTGCTATTTTTTCTAAAGAAAAGCCTAGATATTTGTAGTATAGAATGACCTGAAGGCGTTCCAAATCCTCTTTGACTGTATGTTCGATAGCCGTTTTCTGACTTTAAAGGGGACCAGGAGTCCTATCTTATCGTAGTGGTGCAGGGTCTTGACAGAGACACCTGAAAGCTGCGCAGCTTCTTTTGATATGGTACATGATTTCCTCCTTACAAGCATAGTATAAACCCTCCCCCTAGGTCAGAGTCAAGTGTTTTTGCGAAAAATTTTTTTAACTTTTTGGGAAAGGTGTGAAAACTTGAAAATGGTTTTCTTGACAGACATTAGAAAACATGATAGGATAGTCAAGTCTATCAATCAAACAGAAGGCTCATAAAGAGCCATTGAGAGAGGGCTATTTGACAACTCAAGTAGCCTTTTCTTATTTTAAAAAAACAAGATTGGAGTTTCAACTATGTCAGAAAAATCACAATGGGGTTCGAAAACTTGGCTTTATCCTAGCATCTGCTGGTTCAGCCATCGGGCTTGGTGCCGTTTGGAAGTTTCCCTACATGACTGCTGCCAATGGTGGAGGAGGCTTTTTACTGGTCTTTCTCATTTCTACCATTTTAATCGGTTTCCCGCTCCTGCTTGCTGAGTTTGCCCTTGGCCGTAGTGCTGGTGTTTCTGCTATCAAAACCTTTGGAAAACTGGGCAAGAATAGCAAATACAATTTTATCGGTTGGATTGGTGCCTTTGCCCTCTTTATCCTTCTCTCCTTTTACAGTGTCATTGGAGGTTGGATTCTAGTCTATCTGGGTATTGAGTTTGGAAAATTGTTCCAACTTAGCGGAACGGGTGATTATGCTCAGTTATTTACTTCAATCATTTCAAATCCAGCCATTGCCCTAGGGGCTCAAGCTACCTTTATCTTGTTGAATATCTTTATTGTATCACGTGGGGTTCAAAAAGGGATTGAAAGAGCCTCAAAAGTCATGATGCCCCTGCTCTTTATCATCTTTGTCGTGATCATTGGGCGCTCGCTCAGCTTGCCAAATGCCATGGAAGGCGTTCTCTACTTCCTCAAACCAGACTTCTCTAAGCTGACAAGTGCAGGTCTCCTCTATGCTCTAGGACAATCTTTCTTTGCCCTCTCATTAGGGGTGACAGCCATGCTGACCTATGCTTCCTACTTGGACAAGAAAACCAATCTGGTCCAGTCAGGGATCTCCATCGTAGCCATGAATATCTCGGTATCCATCATGGCAGGTTTAGCCATTTTTCCTGCTATGTCAGCCTTCAACATCCAGTCTGAAGGGGGACCTAGCCTCCTCTTCATCGTTTTGCCACAGCTCTTTGACAAGATGCCCTTTGGAACCATTTTCTACATCCTTTTCCTCTTGCTCTTCCTCTTTGCGACGGTCACTTCTTCTGTCGTTATGCTGGAAATCAATGTGGGGAATATCACCAATCAGGACAACAGCAAGCGGGCTAAGTGGAGTACCATTTTAGGAATCTTGACCTTTGTCTTTGGAATTCCTTCAGCCCTATCTTACGGTGTTATGGCGGATGTTCACATTTTTGGAAAGACCTTTCTTTGATGCTATGGACTTCTTGGTTTCCAACCTCCTCATGCCATTTGGGGCTCTCTGTCTGTCTCTTTTTACAGGCTATATCTTTAAGAAAGGCCCTTGCCATGGAGGAACTGCATCTTGATGAAAGAGCATGGAAACAAGGACTTTTCCAAGTCTGGCTTTTCCTCCTTCGTTTCATCATTCCAATCATCATCATCGTGGTCTTTATCGCCCAATTTATGTAATCAAAAAGGACTTGAGTAGTCAACTCAGGCCCTTTCTTTTTTATGGATGGCTAACAATCAATTCCAAACCTTGCCCTTCTATCGTCCAAGCTTCAACATCACTTGGTAGGATAAAGTGGCTACCTTTTTGGATTGGATAGTTTTTCCCGTCAACTGTTAGCTGACCTTCCCCATCCAAGACACTCAACAAGCTGTAGTCAGCTGTCTTTTCAAAATCAACTTTTCCAGTGATTTCCCACTTGTAAACGGCGAAGAAGTCATTCGACACTAGGAGTGTTGAACGCAGGTCATCAGCCTTGATAGTCACTGGACGGCTATTTGCTGGTTCACCAATGTTCAAGACATCGATGGATTTTTCAAGGTGAAGTTCACGCAAGTTGCCATTGTCATCCTTGCGGTCAAAGTCATAAACACGGTAGGTGGTATCACTAGACTGCTGGGTTTCAAGGATTAAGATACCTGCCCCGATAGCGTGCATGGTACCGCTTGGTACATAGAAGAAATCTCCAGCCTTAACAGGGACTTTTGTTAATAGACCATCCCAGTCTTTAGCTTCGATTTGCTGACGGAGTTCTTCTTTTGACTTGGCATTGTGGCCATAGATAATCTCTGAACCTTCATCTGCTGCGATGATGTACCAGCATTCTGTTTTTCCAAGTTCGCCTTCATGCTCGAGTCCATAAGCATCGTCTGGATGAACTTGGACACTGAGCCAGTCATTGGCATCGAGGATTTTGGTCAACAGTGGAAATACTGGCTCTAGACGATTTCCAAACAACTCACGGTGTTCCGCATACAAAGTTGCTAGGTCTGTTCCCTGGTAGCGTCCATTGGCAACTTTAGAAACCCCGTTGGGGTGAGCTGAGATAGCCCAGTATTCTCCGATTTTTTCACTTGGAATGTCGTAACCAAACTCATCACGTAGCTTGGTACCACCCCAGATTTTTTCTTGCATAACTGATTGTAAAAATAATGGTTCTGACATCTCGATCTCCTGTCTGATTTTTCTCCCTTCATTATAGCAAAAAAAGCCAGGTCTAATTGAACTCTTTTTCCTATCTTATAAAGTAGGGAGAAGATTTTGTAAAAAAATAGTAACGAAATAATCTTTTACTTTATGGAGGAACCTCTAAAGCAGCACTCAGATAGCTCGCTGTCAACGGCTGTTTTCCTCAACTCTCATTAGACTTCCTTTACTTGAGAATCTATTTTTATGTACAAAAAGAGACTGAAACTAGTCTTTTTTTTAAATCAAAGCTGTGATAGCCGTTACTAGACCAAAAACGATACCCGGTGCATTAGCAGCCGCAAGGGGAATATCTCTTTCTTTCTTGAAAAGACCGTAGTAAACCCAGAGACTACAGTTGATGGCTGCGACCAAGGGTTGGATAAAGTTTCCTTTTTGACCAGCCAGGTTGTTCATAATTTGTGGGAAGTAAGACACGTACATCATAACAGACATGAAGGTCGCTACCCAACCCAAAATTTTCATTTGTTTTTCAGACATTTTCAAAACCTCTTTCATTTTTATGAATCATATTTTATAATCTTTTTTCAAAACAATCAAGACTTTGAAGCTTTTGTTATGAAGATGTAAACTATCACAATCTTGTGATAAGAAAAAGACCGGATTTCTCCGATCTTTCAATAGTTCCTATTCTCAGATTCTATTTTAAGAATGATTAAGGTTAACGTCAAATGACTACGCGTCCTATTTCATACGATAAAAGTCAATCACTAGGCCATCAGGGCCTTTAACTAGTAGCGATTCCGTTCCCCAATCAGTTCCAGCCGGACCGTTTAAAATCTCGACACCAATTTCTTTCAATCGTTGGAAGTTCTGATTTAGATCCTCAACCTCGATGTGAAGAATGATTCCTGATTGAAAATTTCCCAAAGGAATCAAATGATTTTGGGACAACATAAGACAATGACTGCCAATCGTAAACTGAGCAAAACTGTCATCAACATAATCGGACTTTTTATCCAAAATACGCTCCAAGTCAGCACAGACTTGGGGAACATCTGAAACGATAATATCTAATTGATTTAAATTCATTTACTATCCTCCACAAAAAGACCGGAGTGCTCCGATCTTTTTAAGTTCCACGAAGTAATTATTTGATTGCGCGTGATTGCAATCCTTCTTCTTCCAAGAAGAGGCGGAATGGTACAAGCTCTTCAGCTTCGTATTTTTCCTTGAAGGCTTTGATAGCTTCTTCTGAGTGTTGTTTTGGATCCAACTCAAGTACTTCTACTGGAAGTGGACGATGTGGAGTGATGTGAGCATCGATAACAACAGTTTTACCTTCTTTGTTCAATTTAACAGCTTCTGCAACAACTGCATCGATGTCTTCGATACGGTCAACTGTAAATCCTACAGCACCTTGCGCTTCAGCGATTTTCGCATAGTCAGCATTAGGGAAGTCACAACCAAACAAGTGTTTGTTTGTGTCTTCGTATTTGTCCTTGATGAAGGCATATTTACCATTTGAGAAGACAACGTTGATAACTGGAAGGTCGTATTGAACGTTTGTGATCACGTCTGGGTAGCACATGTTGAATGCACCGTCACCCATGATGTTCCATACTTGGCGATCTGGATTGTCTTTCTTAGCAGCGATACCACCAGGAAGGGCAATACCCATTGTCGCAAAGAGTGGAGATGTACGCCACATGTTCTTAGTGTCATGTGAAGGTGACGAGTTGATGTTTGAGTAGTGTCACCTACGTCGATTGAGTAGATAGCGTCTTGATCAGCATGTTTGTTGATTGCATTGTAAACTTGATACAATTGCAATTCACCCTCAGTTTTACCTTCGAGTTTGTTCATGTAATTACGCCAGTTTTGGTTGTTCTTCACGTTTGCACGCCACCATGGAGTTGACTCAACTGGGTTCACTTTGTCGAGGATAGCTTTAGCTGCTTGACCTGCATCACCAAGGATTGAAGCATCAAGGGCGTGGCGTTTACCAAGTTTGTAAGGGTCGATATCGACTTGGATGAATTTTTCAGTGTTCTTGAAGGCTTCGTAAACTTCAGCAAACGGGAAGTTTGAACCAAGGAAAAGAACTGTGTCTGCTTCGAAGACAACTTCGTTAGCTGGTTTCCAACCAACACGGTAAGCAGAACCTGTCAACCCTTCGTAGTTCCATTCGAAAGCTTCGAAGTTTTTACCAGTTGTGATGATTGGTGCTTTGATTTTACGTGACAATTCAGTAATCACTTCACCAGCTTTGACACCACCGTAACCAGCGTAGATAACTGGACGTTCAGCATTGTTCAAGATTTCAACAGCTTTGTTGATTTCAACTTCATTCAAGGCAGGAGCGATGAATGAACGCTCGTATGAACCTGAACCGTAGTATGAGTTTTCGTCGATTTCTTGGAAACCGAAGTTTACTGGGATTTCAACAACAGCTGGACCTTTTTTAGAAACTGCAGCACGGCAAGCTTCGTCAATTACTTTTGGCAATTGTTCAGCGTAAGCTACACGTTTGTTGTAGACAGCTACTCCGTGGTACATTGGGTTTTGGTTAAGCTCTTGGAAAGCATCCATGTTGAGTTCGTTAACTGGACGTGATCCAAGGATAGCAAGGAATGGAGTGTTGTCCATAGCTGCATCGTAAACACCGTTAATCAAGTGAGTCGCACCTGGACCACCTGAACCTACTGCAACCCCGATTGAGCCACCGAATTTAGCTTGCATAACCGCTGCAAGAGCACCTGTTTCTTCGTGGCGAACTTGCAAGAAACGGATATCTTTGTCTTCAGCCAAAGCGTCCATCAATGAGCTGAGTGTTCCTGATGGGATACCGTAGATAGTGTCTACGCCCCATGTTTTCAATACGTTGAGCATTGCTGCTGATGCAGTAATTTTCCCTTGAGTCATTATAACTCTCCTTCAAATATTTTTAAAATTTGATTCATCCGTTTTCATATACTAATTGGAAACGTTTCAGCAAATTTTTACTCTACTACTTTACCATAATTGTTTTTTGTCTCCTAAAGATGTGCTCAGAAGTTTTTATTCTCTATTACAGTACAGTTTGAAAACGTTTTTTAGAACTGTTTTATAATACTCAATGAAAATTAAAGAGCAAACTAGGAAATTAGCCGTAGGTTGCTCAAAGTACAGCTTTGAGGTTATAGATAAAGTTGACGTGGTTTGAAGAGATTTTCGAAGAGTATAAAAAGCAGGTAAGCCCGCTTTTAGTCTATCTTAGTAACGTTTAGCATGAGTGAACTGATCAAAACAGATACAGAGCTAAAGGCCATGGCTAGACCTGCCAATTCTGGGTTGAGAACCAGACCAACACCTGAAAAAACTCCTGCTGCAATCGGAATTCCAGCGACATTGTAGATAAAGGCCCAGAAAAGATTGAGCAGAATTCGATTAAAGGTTTTCTTACTCATGTCAAAGGCACGAACCACTCCTAGGAGGTTATTAGTTGTCAACACCAAATCTGCTGACTCGATGGCAATATCTGTTCCAGCTCCCATAGCAATCCCCCACATCTGCTACACTGAGGGCAGGAGCGTCATTGATACCATCACCAACAAAGGCTACTTTGCCAGCTTGTTGCAGTTTATGGATTTCATGGGCTTTTTCTTCTGGCAATACACCTGCAATGACCTCTTCAATGCCAATCTGATCTGCAATGGCACGCGCCACACCAGCATTATCCCCTGTCAGCATGACTGTTTTAAGACCTCGTTTTTTCAACTGACTGATGGCAAGTTTAGCATTTTCCTTAGGAATATCTTGTAGTGCAAGCAAGCCTTTGATTTCATTGTCAACAGCCAAGAACACAACTGTCTTAGCTTCTTTTTCCAGTTCTTCTAGTTTTTCCTGATAAGTGCTTGAAATGATCATCCCATCCAGCATTTTAGCATTTCCAAGCAAGACTTGTTTCCCAGCTATTTGCCCTGAAACACCTTTCCATGAAGGGCTTGGAAATTTTCCACAGTTTGAATCTCAAGTCCAGTTTCAGTCGCTCGCTTGACAATGGCCTCAGCCAGTGGGTGTTGGGAAACTTCTTCCAAGGAGGCTGCCAATCCAAGCACTTCTACTTCGTCGCCGATGATATCTGTTACCACAGGTTTCCCTTCCGTCAAAGTCCCTGTCTTATCAAAGACGAGAGTTTTGACTTTCTGGATTTCTTGTAAGACGGTTCCATTCTTGAGGAGAACGCCCATTTTGGCACTACGACCAGTCCCCACCATGAGGGCTGTTGGTGTTGCAAGTCCCAAAGCACAAGGGCAGGCGATAATCAACACTGCCACCCCATAAAGGAGAGAGGTCACAAAGCTAGCCTCAAGCAAGACAAACCAAAACCAAAAGGTCAGAATCGCTAAAATGACAACTGCTGGGACAAAAATCCCTGAAATCTTATCCGTCAAATCCTGAATTGGTGCTCGGCTGGTCTGGGCTTTCTTCACAAAGTCTACAATCTGCGCCAAGACCGTCTCTGAGCCAACTTTTTCTGCCCTAAAAACAAGCGTTCCACTGTTATTGATGGTGGAGCCAATGACAGTATCTCCAACGCTTTTATCCACCGGCAAACTCTCACCTGTCACCATGGATTCGTCAATACTGGACACACCTTCGACTACAACCCCATCAACCGCAATCTTTTCACCTGGCCTTACTCGAATCAGGTCACCTACATGAACTTGGTTCAAGGGGATTTGAACATAGCTATCATCACGCAAGACTTCTGCAGTTTTAGCCTGCAAGTCCAGTAATTTCTCCACAGCTTGGGAAGTATTTTTTCGCATTTTCTCCTCAAAAACCGCCCCCAAAAGAACAAAAAGAGGATAAATCCAGCACTTTCAAAGTAAACAGGGAGGCCAGCAAAGAGGGCAACCAAGCTATAGAGATAGGCCACTAGAGTTCCCAGAGCAACCAAGCTATCCATGTTGGCATTGTGCTTTTTAAAGCTGGCCCAAGCACTCTGGATATAAGGACCACCTGCTACTAGCATGATGGGTGTTGTGGCTAAAAAGGTGCCCCAACGCATGACTTGGTGACTAATTCCTCCTGTCGACATCCCAATCATGATAATCACAAGAGGTACAGTAAAGATACTAGTAATCCAAAAACGTTGCAAAAGTGGCAAAGATTTTCGAGTCTTCTCAACTACGGTATAACTTCCCTTTTGCATCTTCATACCACATGAGAATTCATGCTCCCCCAACTCTTGAGGTATAAAACGAATTGTCTTCTCTTCATCCACGCCGATTGGTTCCAAGATGTCTTCTTCTTCAAAAAGGATTTCCTTGTAACAGTTTGAAGGAGTTATACGATGAAAGGTAATTTCAGCGGGAATCCCTTTTTGAAGCTGAATATGGGCTGGATGGTAGCCTTTGTCTGCCGTGATACGGATTTTTTGAACACCATTTTCAAGACTTGCTTTTACGATTTCAGTCATATCATTCTCCTATTCTACAATCATCTTACCGTGCATCATATTCATGCCACAAGAGAAACCATACTCTCCAGCCTGTTCAGGTGTGATTTCCACTACATACTCTTCACCCATAGGCAAGTCCGCATGCACTCCAAAATCTGGAAAAACAATTTGATCCAGACAGGGTAACGGATCCTTACGATCAAAGATAATACGTGCTGGCACCGATTTCTTGAGAATAATCAACTCAGGCGTATAGCCCCCTTTGACTTCCACTCGAATCTCTTGGTAGCCCTTTTTTTGCTGGGCCTTTTGTCCAGATTTTTCAGGCTTTTTGAAAAACCAAAACAAGATAAACGCTATAAGGGCAATACAAATAATGGTTACAATACTATTTAACATGACGTCTCCTTTACATACAATTACATTTTACTTCAGCAACTGCCCTGGCTTTCTTTTCAGAAATCACAGCTTCCAAGTCAGCCAAGTCAGCCAAAGTGAAATCACATTCGACAATCAAATCAGCCAACAAGTTCTTAATCCTACGAGAACAAACCTTGTCCTTGATATCTTGGACAAGCAAATCCCGACTTTGGTCTAGATTAAAAAGCGCCGAATAGACAAAGGACTTGCCTTCTTTTTTCCTTGTCAGACACTCTTTCTCTACTAAGCGAGCCAAAAGAGTTTGAATGGTCGACTTGGACCAGTCGAACCGCTCCGCTAAAACCCTGATCAAATCGCTACTGGTCTGTTCCCCTTGCATCCAAATAATCTTCATGACCTGCCATTCTGCATCTGAAATCTGCATAATCACACCTCCTAAATCTACATTTGTCGATTACAGTTATTAGTATATTCCGAAAATCTACATTTGTCAACTATAATTTTTATTATTTTTTCGAAAAATAGAATTATAATCATGTAACGAGAGATTTTCAGTCAAATTTCACTATATAAACTATAAAAATATGCTATACTGTAGAAAAAAGAAAACAACCACTAGGGGTGCGTAAAGCTGAGATTAACGACTGTTAGATCCCTTTGACTCAATCTAGGTAATGCTAGCTGATGGAAGTGGAAATGATAATGAGGACTACTTGTCTTCTATTGCTTTCCTGAAACAGACTAGCTTGTTCTTAAGAATACAAACTTCAGTTGGTTGGGAGGTTTTAGATGACTTATTTACCCGTTGCTCTAACCATTGCAGGGACTGACCCTAGTGGCGGTGCTGGCATTATGGCTGACTTAAAGTCGTTCCAAGCGAGAGATGTCTATGGAATGGCCGTTGTGACCAGTCTTGTCGCTCAAAATACCAGAGGTGTTCAGCTAATCGAGCACGTTTCTCATCAAATGTTGAAAGCCCAATTGGAGAGCGTCTTTTCGGATATCAAGCCTCAGGCTGTAAAAACTGGGATGTTGGCAACTACTGAGATCATGGAGATCATCCAACCCTATCTTAAAAAGCTGGACTGTCCCTATGTGCTTGACCCTGTTATGGTCGCTACGAGTGGGGACACCCTGATTGATACCAGTGCGAGAAGCTTCCTAAAAACAAATCTGCTTCCCCTTGCAACTATTATCACGCCCAATCTTCCTGAGGCAGAAGAGATTGTTGGTTTTTCGATTCATGATCCAGAAGACATGCAGCGTGCTGGTCGCCTGATTATAAAAGAATTTGGTCCTCAGTCCGTTGTTATCAAAGGTGGCCATCTGGAAGGTGGTGCCAAGGATTTCCTCTTTACCAAGGAGGAGCAATTTGTCTGGGAAAGTCCAAGAATTCAAACTTGTCACACCCATGGTACTGGATGTACCTTTGCTGCTGTGATTACGGCTGAACTAGCCAAGGGCAGAAGTCTTTACCAGGCAGTTGATAAGGCCAAGGCCTTTATCACAAAAGCCATCCAAGACGCTCCTCAACTCGGACATGGTTCTGGCCCAGTCAATCATACAACTTTTAAAGATTAAGAAAAAAACTCTCTAGTTCCCGCAATAAGGAAATTAGAGAGTTTTTGATTAGGAAACAATGTCATCTAGCTTTGTTAAAGGCTTGTGTTTTTGCCTCAATATCTTCTGCCTGCATCACATCACGTACGACAGCTACTCCAGCTATACCCGTGCCGATAAGTTGGTCAATATTCTCTGACGTCAAGCCTCCGATAGCAACTACTGGAATGGCGACCGTTTGGCAAATTGTTTTCAAGGTTGAAATCAGGGTAATGGGTGCATTTTCTTTGGTCGTAGTCGGGAAAATGGCTCCTGTTCCCAAGTAATCCGCACCTGATGTTTCTGCTTCGAGAGCTCTTTTAACTGTTTTAGCAGTGACACCGAGGATTTTTTCAGGACCCAAGACTTTGCGGGCAACCGAAACTGGTAGTTCATCGTCGCCGATATGCAGACCTGCTGCATCGACTGCAAGACAAACATCCAACCGATCATCGATAATCAAGGGGACCTGATAGGCATCTGTTATTTCTTTGACTTGTTTTGCCAGTTGATAGTATTGATTGGTGGTGAGATTTTTTTCTCGTAGTTGGATAATAGTAACACCTGAACGACAGGCCGTCTCGACTTTTTCAAGAAAGTTTTCCAAGGAATCTTGGTAGCGATTGGTTACTAGATACAGTCTAAGTACTTCTCTATTCATAAAAATCTCCTTTGATGGCTTCTAGCCAGTTTTCATCTCTTTTTAGGAGAGAGAGTTGATTGAGAACTTGGTAACGAAAATCTTCTAATCCCATTCCTTGAACAACTATTCTCTCAGCAGCGATATTGAGATAAGAGACCGCTAGACAAGAAGCTTCAAAGGCAGTCATTCCTTGGCTAAGAAAAACGGCTGTCAAGGCTCCAACTAAGTCTCCTGTCCCTGTTATCCAGTCTAATTCTGCACAGCCATTTCCCAATACAGCAACTTGATTTTCTGAAACGATGAGGTCCTTGGGGCCAGTGACTAAGAATGACATACCAGAATAGGTCTGACACCAGTCTTTCAAGACTTGAAGCAAATCCTCCGTTTCTTGATCTTTAGCACTCGCATCAACTCCAACTCCATGGTGTTTTAAGCCAACAAGACTTCGGATTTCTGACATATTTCCTTTAAGGACCGTGGGCTTGTATTCTAAAAGATCTCTGACTAGATCCTTACGAATGAGGGAAGCCGCAACGCCAACTGCATCTACTACCATTGGGAGACAAGCTTGAGCTGCATAAGTAGCTGCCATGCGGATTGCTTTCTCTTTCTCAGCTGACAAATGCCCCAAATTGATGAAGAGAGCTTGGCTTTGTTTAGTAAAATCAAGAACCTCACGAGGGTCATCTGCCATGACTGGTTTGCATCCCAGAGCCAAAATGCCATTGGCCAGCATCTCACAGGAAATCTCATTGGTGATGCAGTGAATTAAGGAGCTAGAGCTCAGAGGGAAGGGATTTGTAAATTCCTGCATCAGTCTATCCTTTCACCAAAAAAATATCCTTGTACTTTTTTAAAGAATTCCTGCTTGATTAAAAATCGAAAGGCAAGAAAAGCTATGGCTGTACCGATCAAGGTCGCTCCGAAAAATCGCGGAGTATAGATAAACCAGCTGAGCTTGGCCGCAGATCCCGTAAAGAGAACCATGACAGGATAGGAAACAATGGAACCGATAATCCCTGTTCCCAAAATCTCTCCTAGGGCAGAATAGTGAAATTTTCGACCGTACTTATAAAAGAGACCTGCAAGGAGGGCTCCAAAAGTAGCTCCTGTGAGGGCCAAGGGCGGAATGCCTTGAGTAGACATACGGATAAAGGCTGTGACTGTAGCCATGACCAAGGCATAAACAGGCCCCATCAAGATTCCTGCAAGAATGTTGACTACACTGGACATTGGTGCCATTCCTTCAATTCGAAAGATGGGTGTAAGAACTACGTCAAGGGCAATCATCATGGATAAAATGGTTAATTTGTGAACTTGAAGTCGGTGGTTTCTCATTTTCTATTTCTTCTCTTTTCCTAAGGACTGCAAATCACTCGTCCATGTTTGGTGTTGGTAAGCCATCTCCCAAAACTTGGCTTCCATGTGAACACTGATGTGGAAGGCATCTAACATTTTTTGTTTGTCCATCTCATTGCTTTCTCGATAGAGTTGATTGACCAGCTCTCCCTCCTCTCTGATCTGCTGCTCTAACTCATCGGTGATATAGGTCTCAATCCACTGCTGATAAAGAGGATTCGGGGATGGTTTGCGATTAAGTGCCTTTCCCAAATCATGGTATAACCAAGGACATGGGAGCAAACTAGCAAAAGCAATGCCCAAGTTTGGCTCTGCAAATTGCCGATAAATGTGAGAAATGTAATGATAGCAGGTGGGAGCGATTGGATGTTGCTCCATTTCCTGATCGCTGATTTCCAATTCCTTGAAAAATTGTTGGCGGATAAACAACTCACCCTCCACTAGACTCTGAGCATTTTGTTTCAAGAGTCTTTTCATCTCTTGATTCGAAGTCTTATCAGCCAAGAGGTGATAGATTTCTGAGAAGGCCTTCAGATAGTAGGCATCTTGAATCAGGTAATAGCGGAAAATATCAGGTTCTAAATTTCCCTCTTGTAATTGTAAAATAAAGGGATGATGAAAAGAAGCCTGCCAAGCTTCCTTGGATAATTCCATCGCAATATCTGTAAATTCCATAATAACTCCTTTATAAAAATAGACTGGTTTGAAGCAATAAAAAGAAAAGCAGGTAGATTAATTTTGTTTTTTTAGGAATATAAAAAGTCCGATAGCTATTCTCCACCTGTGCATGTTCATCATATCCATGCGCCGACAGAGCTCTCAGATAAAGATGGCGCCACCTAAAGACTGTCATCAGAACCTTGCTGTAAATCAAGGGAGACCAAACATGCAGTTCTTGACCACGTAATAGGCAAGCTTCTTTGAGGGACTTGATTTCTTTCTGAATAAGGGGAAAGGCATTGAATACCACAATTAAGGCATAAGCCCAAGACCGTGATAACCCCTTTTGAGCTAAGTACAAAAGAAGCTCTTTTAGGGAAATAGAGGAAACAAAGACAAGACCAATACAAACGGTCACAAAGGCCCTCGTTCCAAGCATCACTGCCTGCGAAGCATCTCCGTGTAACTGAACTGCCCAGTAGTTGGCCAAAGATGGCAAAATGGCTAGTAGAATCATCCAAGCCAACATCTTAAATCGACGGTAATAGAGCATAAAGAGGATGCAAAATGCGACTACCGAAAGATTCAGAGCAATCGAAGGAATGAAAGATGTTTCCAAGGATAAAATCAGCAAGAAGAGACTGATAATCGGTGTCTGGGTTGCTACTTTGATCATACTATCTTACCTCCCCTTGAATATTGCTACTCTGAGATATGAGTGGTTTGGTAATTGTCACTTCTTTCACATGACTGAGACCCTGACTAGTCATCTCAATCCAATAATCAACCACAGAGATCAAGGGATCTAAACGATGGCTAATGATCAGAAAACTTCTTCCTTGATTTCTCTCCTCCACAATCCACTGACAAAAATAATGGCAAGCTCTATCATCCAAACCTGCAAAAGGTTCATCTAGCAAGATCACAGAGGCCTTACTAGTCAAGATGGTCAATAGCTGAAGAATCTTTTGCTGGCCACCACTTAATTGATAGGGACTCTTATCAAGCGCCTGCTCCAGATTAAAATATCGTAAAGCTTGGAAAATCCGCTGATTTCTTTCGGAGTCTGGACTATCTAATTGCAATTCCTCTCTCAGACTGACTCGGATAAATTGCTTCTCAGCTTCCTGAACAACACCCGTCAGATCACGATACAAACTCTTTTTCTTTCAGGACTGTCCCCTTCCAGATAATGCGCCCCTCATACTTTTGAAATTGAAGAATAGACCGAAAGAGGGTTGATTTCCCAACACCATTATCACCCAAAATACAGGAGATTCCTTGGTAGAATGTAAAATCCGCAATTGAAAAGAGGGGACGCTTATCCAGCTCACAAGTCGTTCTATCCATATGGAACAATTCCGGGCTAGAAGCAACTTCCTTTGAAGCAACCTGTGTCATCTCAGAGGTAGGGATTTGAAACACCTCCCTTAACTGGCCGTCTCTTAGCTCCACCATATGGTCGATATAGGCTTCATAGTCTGATAAATCATGGTCACACAGGATGACTGTCTTCCCATCAAGAGCCAACTCTTTTAGAATTTCCAATATCTCGATTCTGCTCTTGCGGTCAATAGAAGCAAAGGGTTCATCCAAGAGATAGACCCTAGGATTCATAGCAAAGAGAACAGCTAGCGCAGCCTTTTGCTTTTCCCCACCTGATAGGTGATGAATGGGACGGTGCAAGATTGGCTCGCAACGACATTGCCGAACCACCTCTGCTATTTTAGCATCAATCTCTTGAAGGGGATGGCCGATATTCTCCAGGGTAAAAATCAGCTCCTCAAACAAGTTCTCCATGGTAAATTGATGATTGGGATTTTGAAAGAGAATGCCAACCGTCTGGACACGTTCGATGATAGAAAGCTGACTGACCTCACTCCCATTTATCAGGACTTGACCGCTATAGGGAAGAGAACTGACTTGGGCAATCATTTGAAAGAGACTGGATTTTCCTGAACCACTGCTCCCAACTAACAAGGTGAAGGCTTCCGCATGAAAAGTAAAATCAAGAGGCTCAGAGAAGATTGGGGACTGAATCGCTCGTAGTTCCAGCCCCATCTATGCCTTGCCCCCAGCTGCAAACTGATGATAAAGTTTGACAATGGCACGAACCAAGATGGTACAGAAGAAAAAGACAGAAATAAAGCGCACCACAAGCAAGGAAAGGACAAAAGGAAGGGAGAAGGCGTAGTAACCTAACTTAATGTATTCATAGACAAAACTAACAAGCGTAATCCCAATACTATTAGCAGTTAGAGAGAGCCAACTTTCATAGCGATTCTTGGTTACGATAAAACCAAGTTCACTTCCCAAACCTTGAACCAAGCCAGACAAAAGGGCACCTAGACCGAATTGACTACCATAAAGGACTTCAGCAAGTGCAGCAAGCACTTCTCCAATCGTTGCGCTTCCCACTCTTGGAACAAAGATGGCAGCAATGGGCGCAGCCATACACCAGAGACCAAAGAGGATTTCATTGGCAAAGACCTGTAAACCAAGAGGGGCTAAAATCAGAGTGAGGATATCAAACAGATAGCCTGAACCCACAAAAACGCCACCAAAAAAGATAGACAAGAAAGCAAGCAAGATAACATCTTTTAACTGCCATTTTTTCAACATAAAAAAACTCCTTTTTTAAAGAAAAGTGGGGCATTCAAGGAGAGCTGCCAAAAGGCTTGCGGTCAAGCCTATCCTCTTTTGATAAACAAAAAAACTCCAATTACAATCAAGAATTAGAGTTTAGCTTACAAGATTAGACAGTTTCTTTCGACATACGAAAAAAACCTTTTCACATTTCCCTTCGCCAGTCTTAACTGTATCAGGTTCAATGGGTATCATCTCAGCCTAAAGCACCCCAAATGTCTTTATTATTTTATTACTGGACCAGTATAACAGAATTTGAAAGCCCTAGCAAGATATTTGACCGGAAAATATATTTATATAGTTTGTTTGTTCATTCTTTTAATTTGCATAAAAGTATTGAATCTGTCCTATAATTCATAACCGATATCAAAAAAGGCTAATTCTAAAGCAACTGCTTGATTCCAGCGTTGCTGAAGTTCTGTCAAATCTTCTCGATTTTTCCCGACACGATTGAGTTCGTCAACCAGAAATTGAACCCACTCTGTAAAGAAAGGACCTCTGTGGAGATTGACCCATTCTAAATGAATATAGGCTTCAGGTAGAGCCAAATCTTTAGAACCCCAGTCTAAATAGAGACCTTCTGCAATGACTAGCATGACCAAAAGATGGGCATAGTCTGATGAAGCCACAGCAGAATACATTAGCTCCTGAAACGCTTTTGTTACAGGGTGCAAGGTCACTTCTAGATAGTCACTCTCTGCTACCTTTAACTCTTTAAAAGCCTTTTGGAAATAACCATCTTCATCTGCTTCAAGAAAGCCTAGTTGCTTGGCAAAACGAAGTTTGGATTCAAGCTGGTCTGCGTGAGCTACACAGGCACCCAGCATGGATAAGAAAGCATCAAAGAAATGATAATCTTGAATCAGGTAGTCTTTTAAGACCTTATTCTCAATTGTCCCCGCAAAAAGTTCCTTGACAAAACGATGATTAATTGCAGCCTGCCAATCCTTCTGATTGCTTTTTAATAATTCTCCAACGGTCAAACCCGGCTGAAATGCATAGTCTTGTGTTTCCATATTTATTTTTCCTTTCTTTACTCCTTAGTAATCAATAAAATATCAAGAGATACCAAGCAAAATCGTAATTCTACTTGATACTTTTAAAGAACATCGAGGGCATTTGCAGAGCTACCTAAAAAAGCCTATCCTCTTTTGATAAACAAAAAAACTCCAATTACAAACGAGAATTAGAGTTTACCTTACAAGATTAGACAGTTCTTTTCGACATAGGAAAAAAACCTTTTCACATTTCCCTTCGCCAGTCTTAACTGTATCAGGTTCAATGGGTATCATCTCAGCCTAAAGCACCCCAAATGTTTTTATTATTTTATTACTGGACCAGTATAACAGAAATTGAAAGCCCTAGCAAGATATTTGACTGAAAAATATATTTATATAGTTTCTGATAACGATATAATCTTTCTATACACGAAGAAAAACCTCCACATCAGGTGGAGGCCGTCTTCATTATCAATACAATTTTAAGTCACGAGGGTCGACTGGGAAGGTTGGGTTGTATGGGTTGTGACGGAGTTTGAAGTGTTTGACATCCTCAATAGTCTGAGTTCCAGATAATTGCATGACTGTCTTCAATTCTGCATTCAAGTGCTCAAAGACTTGACGCACACCAACACTGCCTCCAAGAGCCAAACCATAGATCACAGGGCGACCAATAGCTACCAAGTCTGCTCCTGAAGCCAGGGCTTTAAAGACGTGTTGACCGCGACGAACACCAGAGTCAAAGACAATTGGTACACGTTTATCAACTGCTTCAGCCACTTCTTGAAGCGAGTCAAAGGATGCTGGTCCACCGTCGATTTGGCGGCCACCGTGGTTGGTTACCCAGATACCAGAAGCACCTGCGGCAAGAGAGCGTTCAACGTCCTCACGACACTGTGGCCCTTTCACATAGACAGGAAGACCTGAGTAAGCAGCGATAAATTCTACATCACGTGGAGACAAGCGTTGTTTAGCTGATTTGTAAACAAAGTCCATTGATTTACCAGCACCTTCTGGCAGGTATTCCTCAACAATTGGCATACCAACGGGGAAGACAAAACCATTGCGCTTGTCGACCTCACGATTGCCCCCTACAGTTGCATCTGCCGTCAAGACAATCGCTTTGTAGCCTTCAGCCTTCACACGGTCCATGATGTGGCGGTTGATCCCATCATCTTTACTAAAGTAAAATTGGAACCAGTGAGGTGTCCCTTGAAGAGCTTCCGTAATTTCTGGAAGGTCAACGGTAGAGTAGGAGCTGGTTGTATAGAGGGAACCAAACTCATGCACACCACGCGCAGTCGCCACTTCACCCTGTTCATTTGCCAATTTATGAGCCGCAACAGGCGCCATAATGATTGGTGAAGATAATTTTTCACCAGCAAATTCAATCTCTGTACTTGGATTTTCAACATCACAAAGCGTATGAGGAACGATGAGCTTGTGGTTAAAGGCGCGGATATTCTCCCGTAAAGTAAAAGTATCTTCCGCTCCACTGGCGATATAGCCAAATGCTGCTTTAGGGATAACTTGTTGCGCCATTGGCTCCAAATCATAGGTATTAATAAAATCTACAGGTCCTTCTGCATTGCTTGTTTTATATGACATAAAGTGTCCTCCTTATTAAGTAAGCGTTTACTTCTTCTTACATAAACTATCTTAACTCTTTTTCAGATTCCTTTCAAAAATTTTGTCTGGAAATTTCAAACTGATTGTCTGAATATATCCCCAAAAAGAGAGGGCTCTCATTCTATCATTATCCTATATTTTTCTTTACCCTTAGGAACCTTTGTTTTATTTCTTACATACAAAAAATCAGGTAATCCTAGTGACTACTTGATTTTCTATGTCTTAGGCATTTTGCCAATTTTCTTGGTCTTCTTTAAAGCGTTTTAAGAGATCTAATCTCTCTATCTTACTCAATATGGACTTAATGGGATAAGGTTTCATACACTCTAAGACTGCTTGATTGACATACTCTGCTTTCTTTTCGACGAGTTTCTCTGTGACAGTATAGCGTGTTTGTCGTTCTACTAAGGTCAGAATAGAAGGTTCTCCTACTGTCTTTCCCCCCAGAACAGAATCGATTTCCCAATCTCCAAAACGGGAGCGATTATTGATCTCTTCTGGCCTTTCTTCAATTGACTTTCCTAGATGTTTCTTGGTAGAGGGACGCTTGTTAAATTTCTTACGGATCCGCACTGCTCTTGGTAAATCAATAGCCTTAATCTCTAACAAACCTTGATGGATATAGTTATAGAGCGTCTTGGTTGAAGGAACAACTACATCTACATGTTGGAGTTTATAGATATGAACAAAGGTATCCACGCTATGCACCCTTGGTTTCTCTCTCATTGCTTCTGTAAATTTTGTCAGAAAGTCGTCCGATACACGATCCAGTTTCAGATAATAGCTGCCTTCTCTGGCCTGACGATAGCGGTTATGGGCAGCATCTGCATAATAGTGTTAATAATAGACCTTCTGTCTATTTACTTGTTTCACTTGTGTTATAGAACCTCGATTCATTTCACGAGTAATGGTAGAGCGATTTCTTCCCAGTCTACGAGCAATCTCAACAGGTTTGAGTCCTACGCTTAAATAAGCTTCAATTTCTCCTCGCTCAGCTTCAGATAAGTGCTTGTATGATTGATTTGTGGTAGAATAGTTTGTGGACATGTTTCTCTTCCTTTATACTGTTTTTCGCAACTCTAGTATATCAGATAGACATGTCTTTTGTGTTGCACTTCATTTTACAACAGAGCGAAAAAATTGCCCCCAAAAGGTCAAACTAAGAGGTTGACTTCTTGGGGACAGCTTATATTATTTTGAATTAAAGATACTTTACACTTGTTTTAAAAAGACGAGTTCTAAGTCACTGGATAAATCAGGTCGATAGTCAAAACCGGCGAAACTGAGCTTACGAGCTTGTTCGACTGTTTGAACTTGTCCTTCTATCAAGGCGGTCAAAAAGGCCCCACGCGCTTTCTTAGAAATGGTTGAGTGGATTTTCAACTGCCCAGCCTTGTCCTCCATAAATTTGAAGGTCACCATCTTTTCTCTGATTTCCTTAGAAAATACGGTTTCAAACTCTGATGACAAGAGAGAAAAAATGACTTCTTCACCCCTCAAAGCTTCATCGTAGGCTGATTTCCAATGAGTCTTTAGGGTTTTTCCAGCCACTTTTAACTTCATCAAGAAGTCCAAACGGTGAGGAGCCATGGGAGATAGGGCAGGAACTACGCCATAAAAAGCTGATGTAATTAAAACATGATTTTCAAGATAGGTTTGTTCAGCCTCGGTTAAACCATCTCGTTTGATGTGACGATACATAAGACCATCAAAAAGTTTCAAGGCTGGATAGTTCTTAGCTCTGTAATCTTTTAGAGCTTGAATATGAGCGTACTCTTCCTCTGCTTTCTCGGCGGATACTTTATAAAAGGTCTCTAATTCACTAGCTGAGTAGCGAGCTAGCTCCTCAAGGACTGCCTGACTTTCTTCCCTCAAGGGGAACGCTTGGATACAAGGATGGTCTGTGTTCATTTCTTTTGCTGTTGGGATTAAAATTTTCATATTGTTAGTGTAGCATATTTTTCAATCACGACCAAGAATTTCATCTGAAAAACCTCGGTTTATACCGAGGTTTCTTTATTTACTGCACTTTAAAGGTTTTGAGGTAATTATCTTTTCCAACTTGACCTTCGAAGGATTGGCCATTTTCAAGGTAAGGAAGGTCGTCTGATACTGAGGCCTTGACCCTGTAGATTTTGCCATCAACTTTAAAGAAGTAGACGGTGTCACCCTTGATGACAGCTGATTTAAGGTCTGAGACGATTCCCTTAATGTTTTCTACCGTTTCATTATCCAGCTCGAGGTCGTTTTTATTGGCATATTTACTGAGGAGTTCATCTACCGTAGCTGCTACGATGACGTTTGGTACTCTACTGCATCAACCAATGCATACTCCTTGACCAAGCCTGCATTGTCCTTCAAGCCCATGATGTAGAGTGGTTTGTCATTGAGATTAACAAGGATAGGGAAAGTAGCCTTGTAGGCCTTCTCCTGAACGGCTCCTTCAGCTGAAGCACGGGCAGATTCTTCGGTTGCAGATGCTAGATTGTACTTGGTGATTTCACCAGTGCGCATATTTTCAAGGATAAATCCTAGATTACTTTCGTCAGCATTTGCTGAAGTCACACCCGTGTAGAGATAAATGTCATTTCCGATAGAAAGATAGTTATATCCCTCTGTCGTTTGGGTAACATTTTTCTTGGAAATCAAGGCATTCCAGAAACCGTCTTTATACTTGCCGTTGTAGTTGATTTGTTCGATGGTTTCTTCTGCTGGATAAACACGATCCACCCATTCTGGCACTTCATCCAAGCTGTATTCCTTGGTTTCTCCATTAGTAGCGTCCAAGATAATAACAGATGAAGGGCGAGGTACTCCTAGACCAAACTGTTTTTGATAAACGGTTGCTACATAGAAAGGATTTCCTTCATCATCCACCTCAAAGGACGGGGTTTTAAAAATCTTGGTTGGGTACTTGATCCGAAGATGACGTTTGACATCACGGTTAAAATACTCGGAGTCCGAATACTTCATCGGTGTTTTTAAATCTACCAATTCCGCATTCCCTGTCACCATATCAACCTTGATATACTCGCCAATTCCCTTGGCTTGATTGTTGAACCATTTGATGGGATCGGCATACTCCAAGGGTGTAACTCGATAGGGTTTGCCATCAACCGTCAGCTGGGTATAGGTGTCTGCTGCTACGTACTGGGATACCTTATCTGTCAGAGAGCCCAGATAACGGTCACCAATTTTTTCTGCAGTGCTCCGATCCAAGATTGGAACCTTACTGGTATCACTCTTAGGAAAATTTTTAAAGTCTTTTTCTGTGATAGAAACTACATGAGCATAGTTTTTTGCTTGGAAAAAGCTTGATGTCACTAAGCTAACCAGACCAGCAAGGGCAAAGATAAGGCCTGCAGCCAGCAACAATCCTCTACTAAGTTTGGTAAAAAGGAATCCTTCTAGATTGAGATCTTTGGCAGCCTTGCCATGACGTACATGAACCGTTTTGATGATATTGGAATCCTTGCGGAAACTAAACAAAATCCCCGTCACCACCAGATGCCCACAGAGAAAGAAGATGAATTCCCAGCTAGTAAGATTGAAGGGAGGCAAAAAGATATACCAGGTCGTTGCGATAAAAACAAGTTCAAAGAGTATACGTTTCATTTGACTTCCTCCTAAATAATCCGTCCTTCCAAATGATCCAGTTCATGTTGGCAGATCTGAGCTGGAAAACCTGTCAGTGTAATAGTCTGTTCCTGCCACTTGCTATCGCGATAGGAAACCGTAATCGTTTCATAACGAGTCGTCGTTCTAACCCCAGTCAAAGACAAACAACCTTCCTCTGTCTCATAAGGTCCTTTATAGGAAAGGAGAATGGGGTTAAACATAACCATGGGAACTAGACCAAGATTAAAGATAATCACGCGCTTCTGCACCCCAATCATATTAGCCGCCAGACCGACACAGGTCTCGCGATTAGCCAGCAGGGTATCCTGCAAATCCTTAGCCAGATAAAGGTCTTCCTGACTTGCAGGTTTCGAGACCTGCGACAAGAATAAGACATCTCGGACAATTCTCTTTTCCATTCTCTTACGCTCCTTACAACTTTACTTTATTATAGCACAAAAGGGGGCAACTTCTAGTCCTTTCCCTCAAATGCAAAAAAAGCCATCCGAAGATGACTTTCTTTTTAAATCGCGTTCTTATCAAGACCAAGTTTACGTTGAACAAACTTGACGATTTCGACGATAAGTATCATTGAGAAGCTTCCAGCTAGAACAATAGCCCATTGTGATAAGTCTAGTTTGGTTACGTGGAAGATACCTTCAAGCGGTTCTACAACGATGGTTGCCATAAGAAGAATGAAGGATACCAAGATTGACCAGTTGAAGGTCTTAGACTTGAATGGTCCAACTGTCAAGATGGATTGGTAAACAGACTTAACATTGTAGGCATGGAAGAGCTGAATCAAACCGAGTGTTGCAAAGGCCATTGTAAGGGCATCTGCGTGAATAGCTTGGTTGTCTCCTACATGGACTGGATAGGCAAGAGCAAGGCCATAAACGGTCAAGACCAGTGCCCCTTGGAGTACACCTTGATAGATGATAGAACTCAAGACCCCACCTGAGAAGAAGCTTGACTTACGTCCACGTGGTTTGTGGGTCATAACACCTGGCTCAGCAGGTTCAACACCAAGAGCAATAGCTGGGAAGGTATCGGTTACCAAGTTGATCCACAAAAGATGAACTGGTTGCAAAACATCCCATCCAAAGAGGGTCGCTAAGAAGATGGTCAAAACTTCAGCTGTATTGGCAGAAAGAAGATATTGAATAGTCTTTTGAATGTTTGAGAAGACCTTACGTCCTTCTTCAACTGCGACGATAATAGTCGCAAAGTTATCATCCGCAAGAATCATGTCAGATGCACCCTTAGAAACCTCTGTACCAGTGATTCCCATACCGATACCAATATCGGCTGTTTTCAGAGCTGGTGCATCATTCACACCATCACCTGTCATGGCAACGACCTTACCTTGTTTTTGCCAAGCTTTCACGATACGAACCTTGTGCTCTGGAGATACACGCGCATAAACAGAGTATTGACCAACTACTTTTTCAAATTCTTCATCAGAAAGTTCGTTGAGCTCAGCACCAGTCAAAACATGGTCTTCCGAGTCATTTTCATCAATGATCCCCAAACGTTTGGCAATGGCTTCCGCTGTATCTTGGTGATCACCCGTGATCATGATTGGACGAATTCCCGCTTCCTTAGCGACACGAACTGCTTCAGCTGCTTCGGCACGCTCAGGGTCAATCATCCCAATCAATCCAGTAAAGATCAAGTTGTTTTCCAGTTCTTCAGAAGTCAAGTTTTCTGGAATGCTATCAATAATCTTATAAGCACCCGCAAGGACACGCAAGGCTTGGTGAGCCATTTCAGAGTTATTTGTGTGAATTAAGTCATTGACTTGATTATCAATCGGAGCGACATCGCCAGCTTTATCACGAGCAACACAACGTTTCAAGAGTTGATCTGGAGCCCCTTTGACTGCTACGAGGAATTTCCCATCTGGTAATGGGTGAACTGTTGACATGAGCTTACGATCTGAGTCAAACGGTAACTCAGCTACACGAGGATATTTCTCTAAAAATCCTTTAACATCATAGCCCTTATCCAAGGCATACTGGATGAAGGCTGTTTCCGTTGGATCCCCGATCAGGTTTCCTTCTGCATCAATCTTAGTATCATTAGCCAAAACAACAGAACGAAGAAGAGGCATTTCAAGACCTAGTTCAATGTCATCAGCAGAGTCATGTAAGACTGCATCATAGAAGACTTTTTCGACTGTCATCTTGTTCATGGTAAGCGTACCAGTCTTATCAGAAGCGATGATTTCAGTTGAACCAAGTGTTTCTACTGCTGGCAACTTACGAACGATAGAGTTTCGTTTTGCCAAAACTTGAGTACCAAGGGCAAGAACGATGGTCACGATAGCAGGAAGTCCTTCTGGGATGGCTGCAACAGCAAGCGCAACAGAGGTCATCAACTCACCAAGTGGATTTTTACCTTGAATGAAGACTCCGACTACAAAAGTAACAAGCGCAATGACCAAAATTGCATAGGTCAAGACCTTAGAAAGGTTGTTCAAGTTTTGTTTGAGTGGTGTATCCGTCTCATCCGCATCTTGGAGCATGCCAGCGATATGACCAACTTCCGTGTACATACCTGTATTGACAACAACACCAAGACCACGACCATAAGTCACATTTGAGTTTTGGAAGGCCATATTGACACGGTCACCAATACCGGCATCTGCAGAGAGCTCGACGGTCAAGTCTTTTTCGACTGGAACAGACTCACCTGTTAGGGCTGCTTCTTCGATTTTAAGAGAATTAGCTTCTAGCAAACGTAGGTCCGCTGGTACCACGTCACCTGCTTCAAGGGCAACGATATCTCCTGGTACCAATTCTTTGGAATCAATCTCAGCCATATGCCCATCACGAAGAACGCGCGCAGCTGGACTAGACATCGATTTGAGGGCTTCGATGGCTTCTTCTGCTTTTCCTTCTTGGTAAACACCAAAGGCTGCGTTGATGATAACAACGGCTAGAATAATGATGGCATCTGCAATATCTTCCCCACCAGAAGTTATGACAGACAAGATGGCTGCAGCAACCAAAATAATAATCATCAAATCCTTAAACTGTTCAATGAATTTAACCAAGAGAGATTTTTTCTCACCCTCTTCGAGTTCATTGCGCCCATATTCAGCTAGGCGTTTCTGCGCTTCGCTTGACGAAAGGCCTTGCTCAGTTGCTTCAACCGACTTCAAGACTTCTTCGGGACTTTGAGTATAAAACGCTTGGCGTTTTTGTTCTTTTGACATATGTCTCCTCCTTGACTTTGTGTGCAAAACAAGCTCTCTTTTGGTTTTATGACAAACAAAAAGAGACCTGTTAATCATAACAAGTCTCGCTGTTTAAGATAGCGCCGGAAAGAATACTTTGCAGTATAAAATTCGGAATGACGACACTATCACAGGTTTCTGCCAGCTACTCCCTTGAGTAGTACTATTATATCAAAATTTGAACAATTTTCAAGGGTTTAAATCCGATGAAACAAGACTAAATTTGAATTTTCCCATGAAAACCAGTATAATGAAAACAGAATCTCAGCACTAGAAAGGAAGTCCGATGAATCAATCCATATCAAATCTCAAGTTGGCGGAACGTGGTGCCATTATCAGCATTTCGACCTACCTCCTCTTGTCTGCAGCAAAATTGGCAACTGGTCACCTCCTGCATTCTTCCAGTTTGGTAGCGGATGGTTTCAACAACGTATCCGATATTATCGGAAATGTTGCTCTTCTGATCGGTATTCGTATGGCACGCCAGCCTGCAGACCGTGATCATCGTTTCGGTCACTGGAAGATTGAAGATTTGGCTAGTTTGATTACTTCCATCATCATGTTCTACGTTGGCTTTGATGTTCTTCGGGACACCATTCAAAAAATTCTCAGTCGGGAACAGACAGTTATCGACCCTCTGGGTGCAACTCTCGGAGTCGTCTCTGCGGCGGTCATGTTCGCCGTTTATCTCTATAATACCCGCCTCAGTAAAAAATCCAAGTCCAAGGCCCTCAAGGCTGCCGCCAAGGACAATCTTTCCGATGCTGTTACCTCACTTGGGACTTCCATTGCCATCCTAGCCAGCAGTTTCAATTATCCAATCGTGGATAAACTGGTCGCTATCATCATCACTTTCTTTATCTTAAAGACAGCCTATGATATCTTTATCGAGTCTTCCTTCAGTCTTTCAGATGGTTTTGATGACCGTCTGCTGGAGGACTACCAAAAGGCCATCATGGAGATTCCAAAGATTAGTAAGGTCAAGTCCCAAAGGGGGCGTACCTACGGTAGCAATATCTACCTTGATATCACGCTGGAGATGAATCCCGACCTATCAGTCTATGAAAGTCATGAGATCGCAGACCAGGTCGAATCCATGCTAGAAGAGCGTTTTGGAGTCTTTGATACCGATGTTCATATCGAGCCAGCTCCCATACCTGAGGACGAAATTTTGGACAATGTCTATAAAAAACTACTCATGCGCGAGCAATTGATTGACCAAGGAAATCAATTAGAAGAACTCCTTGCTGAGGACTTTCTCTATATCCGTCAAGATGGAGAGCAGATGGACAAGGGCGCTTATAAAGTTGCAAAAGAACTACCTACTACAATCAAGGACATTCAGATTACTTCCATTAGTCAAAAAACCAAACTCATTTGCTATGAGCTAGATGGCATCGTCCACACTAGTATATGGCGTCGCCATGAGACTTGGCAAAATATTTTCCACCAGGAAACTAAAAAAGAAGACAAACAATGACCCTATCCAGTGGATAGGGCCTTTTTTGATTGATTTTCTTTAAACTAAACGGGCTTATAGCTATTTGGAAGATCTGGTTTTCGAAGCTTGTTTTGTCTGTTTTCTTGCTTGACGATTTTGTTCGATACGCCATTCTCTTTCATAGTACTTCATGGTCTCGTATACCCTTTCAGGAAGACCTACATCTAGTAGAAAGATAGGGATGATCAAATCTGCTGACGGATGAAAAGGGAAACACATTTTCTTAAGTAGGGCTAGAGGTGATTGGGATTTCGCATTTTCCTTGTTTTTAAAATCAACTTCAATCCGGTAGGAATCCCTATACTTCCCTCGAATCCGAGAGAAGGAAAATTCCTCTACATCAGCCCAAGCGTAGAAATGACTGGGTTTCTTTGGATTCGGTTTGTAGTAAAACCCCTTAACTGTACATCTCAAATATTCCTTATCGGAACTTAACAGTCTGTATGTCTGATAAATGACTACTCCAGCGCAAAAAAGTACAAGCAGCATTAACAAAAGACTTATCGTATGAAGTCCCGTCCCCTTTTCCGAATACGAATGGAGATAATAGAGAGGTAATAAGAAGAAAAGCACCGAAGCTAGGCCAAACAAGGCATTCCAAATGATTTCTTGGGACTACGTTTAATGATTTTTTCTTCCATCATGCTAACTCACTTAGGTATTCATAGCGTTCGTATTTTTCAAGAAGTTCTTCGTTTTTCTCGTCTAGCTCTTTTTGGAGAGTAGCCAGTTTACCAAAATCGGAGCCATTTGCCTGCATCTCCTCTTCAATAGCAGCGATGCGATTTTCTAAGGCTTCAATATCGCCTTCAATGCTTGCCCACTCCTGCTTTTCTTGGTAGGTCATGCGTTTTTTGTCTTCACGGACCTTGACCACTTTCTCTTTTTCGACCTTTTGAACTTGACTTGCTGTTTCTGCTTCAAAAGCTTTTTCGTCAAGGTAATCAGTGTAATGGCCAAAGAAAGGACGAATCTTACCATCCCCAAAAGCGAGAATCTTAGTCGCTACCTTATCCAAGAAATAACGGTCGTGACTAACTGTCAAGACAGGACCTGAAAAGCCCTGCAAGAAATTTTCCAAGACTGTCAAGGTCGCAATATCCAAATCATTGGTCGGCTCGTCCAAGAGGAGAACATTTGGTTTCTCCAAGAGCAATTTGAGGAGATAAAGACGTTTTTTCTCGCCACCAGACAATTTCTCAATCAAGGTTCCATGCGTCGAACGTGGAAAGAGGAATTGCTCTAGCAACTCAGCGATGGAAGTTGTAGAACCACCGCTAGTCTTGACCTCTTCTGCTACTTCCTGCAGGTAATTGATGACCCGTTTGCTTTCATCTAAGCCTTCGATTTGTTGAGAGAAATAGGCGATACGAACGGTCTCCCCAATCACAACTTGCCCTGCTGTCGGCTCAAGACTTCCTGCGATGAGGTTAAGCAGGGTTGACTTTCCAACACCGTTGTCCCCAACGATACCGATACGGTCTTTGGCTTGCACCAAAAGGTTAAAATCTTTCAAAATAGGCTTGTTCTCATAGGCGAAGGAAACATCTTTAAACTCGATGACCTTCTTTCCAATTCGACTGGTCTCAAAGTTCATGGTTAAATCTGTTTCACTACTATTATCTGAAACTTCCTTTTTCAAGTCGTGGAAACGATTGATCCGAGCCTGTTGCTTGGTCGCACGCGCTTGCGGTTGTCTGCGCATCCAGGCCAGTTCTTGTTTGTAGAGTTGTTCTTTTTTATGAAGGAGAGCGGCATCGCGTTCATCCTGTTCGGCCTTGAGGCGGACATAGTCCTGGTAATTTCCCTGATACTCGGTCAAGCCTGCTCGGTCCAACTCGAAAATCCGCGTTGATAGTGCATCTAGGAAATAACGATCGTGGGTGATAAAGAGAACGGTCTTCTTGGAATTTCAAAAAAAGAGTCAGCCACTCAATGGTCGCAATGTCCAGGTGGTTGGTTGGCTCGTCCAGAAGCAAGAGGTCGTGGTTTCCTAGGAGAACTTGCGCCAACTGAACCCGTCTTCTTAGACCACCTGACAATTCACCAACTGGAGTCGACAAGTCCTGAATACCTAGCTTACTGAGGACCGTCTTGACCTGACTTTCGATTTCCCAGGCTTGGAGAGAATCCATCTCTGCCATGACCTGTTCCAAACGAGCCTGCTTGTCCTCACTGTAGTTGAGCATGATTAACTCATACTCACGAATCAACTGGATTTCCTTGAGGTCGCTGGATAGAACCGTATCCAAGACTGTCTTGCTATCATCAAAATCTGGATCCTGAGTCAAGTAGCCAATCTGGTAATCATTTTTAGCTGAAAAAGGACTGACATCCCCATCAAAGCCTGAAACACCTGATAAAACATCTAAAAGGGTGGTCTTACCCGTGCCATTGACACCAATGAGACCGATTCTATCCAAATCATGGATGATAAAGGAAATATCCTTAAAAACGGTCTTGTCACCGACGGATTTACTTAGTTTTTCAACGATAAAATCACTCATTTTTTCTCCCTCAGGTAAGTATGAATGGCATCACGGTCATTCTCCAAGTCACCATCGACAATGGCAAACTCAATCTCAGTTAAAATATCTCCCAAATCTGGACCTGGCTGGTAACCATATTCCTTGATTAAAATACCACCGTTAATCTGGATTTCTTTCTTGTCATGAATAGTCAAACTCTGGTAAGTTTCTGTGATAAGTTGGGGGTTGACCTCTTTTCCTTGGGCTTGACGAAGACGTTCAGCTTGTAAAAGGGAATCCAAGTCAAAGCGGTAACAATCACGCTTGCTCAATTCTCCCTTTTCACGCAAAGCCAAATAGTCAGCAAATCCTGTACTTGCTTTGTAAATTGGCGTGAGGTCTTCCAATGCTTCAAAAATGGTTGAGCATCCTCAATTTCCAGTACCCACAAGAGAGCCGCCCAGGCTTGTTCAGAAGACTCAAAGGTGAAATTCGCCTCTAAATCAAACAATTTTTGGAGCTTTTCTCGACTATCTGCCATATCAGGGAGGTAATCATAAGCTTGACTCTCAATCATGGAAAACAAGCCAACACGCCAAAAAGGTGCAAGCAAGAGTTTGTCAAATTCAACAAAGGTACGCTCCACAGAGATTTTCTCCAAGAGCGGAGTCAAGGATTTCATGGCTTCAAATGTTTCTCGCTCAAGTTCAAAACCAAGACTGGCCTGAAAACGAAAACCACGCATGATACGCAAAGCATCTTCATTGAAGCGCTCACTGGCTATACCGACAGCTCGCAAGACTTGATTTTCCAGATCTTTGAGACCATGGAACAAATCGATGATTTCGCCTGTCTCATCCAAAGCAAAGGCATTAACTGTGAAATCACGGCGCTTGAGGTCCTCTTCTAGCGAGCGCACAAAGGAAACTGCACTGGGTCTGCGATAGTCTACATAGACATCCTCTGTCCGAAAGGTGGTTACCTCATACTCCTCGTCACCATCTAAAACCAAGACAGTTCCGTGCTCGATTCCGATATCAGCTGTTCGCGGAAAAATCTGCTTGGTTTCCTCTGGATAGGATGAAGTCGCAATATCCACATCATGGATGGGACGATGGAGAATGGCATCTCTGACAGAGCCTCCAACAAAATAGGCTTCAAAACCTGCTTCTTTAATTTTTTCTAATACTGGTAAAGCCTTCTGAAATTCAGAAGGCATTTGTGTTAATCTCATAATAAGTGTTCTAATCCATAAACAAGCTCATGACGCTTGACAACTTCTTTGATTCCCAAATTGACCCCTGTCATGAAGGAGCTGCGATCATAGGAGTCATGACGGAGTGTCAATCCCTCTCCCTGATTGCCGAAGATGACTTCCTGATGGGCTACCAATCCTGGTAGACGGACTGAGTGGATTCGCATGCCATCAAAATTAGCACCACGTGCACCCGCAATCAATTCCTCCTCATCGGGCGCACCTTGCTGGATAGACTCCCGAACTTCAGCCATCAACTCAGCTGTTTTGATGGCTGTTCCACTCGGAGCATCTTTTTTCTTGTCATGATGGAGCTCGATAATCTCCACATTTGGGAAATATTTGGCAGCCTGGGACGCAAATTGCATAAGTAAGACAGCTCCCAAGGCAAAGTTAGGGGCAATCAAGCCACCCATATTTTGCTTACGGGAAAATTCTTTTAGTTCTGTAATTTCTTCACTAGTGAAACCGGTTGTTCCTACGACAGGAGCAAAGCCATTTTCAAGAGCAAAGCGTGTATTTTCGTAGGCAACAGCTGGTGTGGTGAAATCCACCCAGACATCCGCTTCAAACCCAACCAAGTCAACCTTATCATTGAAGACAGGAATTCCCTGCCACTCTGACTCAGACTCAAACGGATCCAAAACTGCGACCAAGTCCAAGTCTAGATCAGCCAAGACCATCTGACAAGCAGCCTGGCCCATCTTTCCCTTAAAACCGGCAATAATTACTCGAATACTCATCTCTACTCCTGTCTAAGATACAAAGTCTGCAAGAACACAAAGTGAAAATAGGAGTTCTGATCAAGGAGTGTCTACTCCTTGATCAGAACTATCTTTTTCACACAGTGTTCCAGGCGTGTTCAATTATCAAGATACAAAGGACGTTAGCTGCCCAGAGCATTCTAGACAACTGGCGTATAGCTCAAGGCAATACTGCCTTCTCCAAGGTGGGTCCCAATGACACTACCAAAGCTGACAATTGGAATCTCAGAATTCACACCACTCTCAATCAAGAGTTGGCGCAAATCTGCCGCCTTTTGAGGAGCATTCCCATGAATGACTGTAATACGGTAGTCCCCATCTTTTGTCAACTCTTTGATGATTTCCACCAAACGTTTGGTTGCTTTTTTCTCTGTACGAACTTTTTCGTAAACTTCAATCACACCTTGGTCATTGAAGTAAAGAATGGGCTTGATACTGAGAAGATTTCCTAGGATGGCAGCCCCATTTGATAGACGTCCTCCCTTAACCAAGTGATCAAGGTCATCTACTATGATAAAGGCTGAGTTATCAGCGATTTGGATAGCCAATTTCTCCTGAATCTGAGTAAAATCATCACCCTGTTCTGCCCATTCAAAGGCACTCTCTACCATAAATCCTAGAGGGGAGCTTGTGATATGGGTATCAGGAAAGGCAATGGTCAAACCTTCATACTCGTCTAACATATATTGGATATTCTGATAAAAACCTGAAATCCCTGACGAAAGAAAGAGTCCCAAGACATGGGTATAGCCCTCTTCTTTCAAGGAACTTAGAATCTCATCCAATTTAGCAATACTTGGTTGACTGGTCTTAGGCAATTCAGCAGACTGAGCCATTTTTTGATAAAATTCCTCAGCAGTCAGATTGACACCTTCGACATACTCTTCCCCATCAATATTGACAGGAATATCCAAGATAAATAGATTCTCTCTTTGCAGCGTCTTCTCCTCTAAATAGGCGGAAGAATCTGTAATGACAGCTAATTTCATGACTAAAACTCCAAATTGATCCCTGGAAGATCCAAGGCGATTTCTGTTACTTCATACGTCAAACGGTTGAGCATGTTCAAGCATGGACGTGCCAAGGTTTCAACTTCTTCTTGGTTAAATTCGCTTGGTTCGTTAACAATACGACCTTCCACATGGTTCACTTGGGAAATTGTTCCGCTGATGACAAATTTGTCAAAGACAATCATGAAACTCAAGATAACAACTAGCGAAGTTACTTGGTTTTCTTGGTCATGTTGGAGTAACTGAAAGTTCACGTCTACCTTGGTTTCAGGAGCTCCATTTTCATTTTCCCATTCAAAGTTACGAGCATCAAAGTGATACTGGCTAACAAATTCTTGTTCTCTTTTAAGATTCATTTTTCTCTCCCTTTGCTACAATTTACTATGCAATTGTACCACATTTTTATCATTTCATCTAGTTTTCTAGGCTTTAGTCAATTCCGATTTCATCTTTAACCACAGCAGCAATCGTATCTACATAGTAGTTGACTTCTTCTGTTGTTGGTGCTTCTGCCATGACACGCAAGAGGGGTTCTGTTCCACTTGGGCGGACAAGGATACGACCGTTGCCTGCCATCTCTTCTTCCATCTTTTCGATGATTGCTTTGATAGCTGGTACTTCCATGGCTTTTTCTTTCATGGCATTTTCCACTCGGATATTGACCAGTTTTTGTGGGTAAATCGTCACTTCTGATGCCAGTTGAGACAAACTCTTACCTGTTTCTTTCATGATTTTGGTCAATTGGACAGCTGATAATTGACCATCACCAGTTGTATTGTAATCCATCAAGATAACGTGACCAGACTGTTCACCACCTAGGTTGTAGCCTGATTTTCTCATTTCTTCGACAACATAGCGATCTCCAACTGCAGTGACTGCTTTGTTAATGCCAGCACTATCCAAAGCCTTATGGAAGCCAAGGTTAGACATAACCGTTGTCACAATGGTGTTTTGAGCCAACTGTCCTTTTTCAGAAAGATATTTCCCGATGATGTACATGATCTTATCACCATCAACGATGTCACTATTTTCATCAACAGCAATCAAGCGGTCACTGTCTCCGTCAAAGGCCAAACCAATAGCTGACTGGCTTTCTTTGACCACTTCTTGAAGAGCTTCTGGATGTGTAGAACCCACATTCAAGTTGATATTCAGACCATCTGGTGTCTCACCGATAACTGTTAACTGAGCACCTAAATCAGCAAAAATCTGACGAGCACTCGTAGCTGCTGCACCGTTGGCTGTATCCAAGGCCACTTTCATCCCTTCGAGAGGCGCTCCAGTTGAAACAAGGTAGCCTTCATACTTACGTAAGCCTTCTGGATAGTCCACTAAGGTTCCCAATCCTTCGGCACTTGGACGAGGAAGAGTGTCTTCGGCAGCGTCCAACAAGGCTTCGATTTCTGCTTCTTTTTCGTCATCAAGTTTGAAGCCATCCCCACCAAAGAACTTAATTCCATTATCAAGGGCTGGGTTGTGACTAGCGGAAATCATGACACCCGCACTAGCTCCCTCAGTTTTAACCAAATAAGCTACTGCTGGTGTTGCAAGGACACCGAGTTTGTAGACGTGAATTCCTACTGATAGAAGACCTGCCACCAAGGCAGATTCTAACATTTCTCCTGAGATACGTGTATCACGTCCTACAAAGACTTTAGGGGCTTCCGTTTCATGTTGGCTAAGAACATAACCACCAAAACGTCCCAATTTAAAGGCTAATTCTGGCGTCAGTTCTACGTTTGCTTCTCCACGGACTCCATCGGTTCCAAAATATTTACCCATTTTGTTAATCATCCTTTTCTACTTTTTTATTTATTCTTGTTTAGACGAGTCTGGTTTTGTTTCTGAACTCGTTGAAGACGAGCTGCTAGTCGAGGACCCTGTTGACGAGGTCATTGACGAAGAACTCGAGCTAGACGATACTGTTTTGGTTGTAATTTTCATTGTAGTGTCAAATGGCATAATGACGCTTGGTAGGACATTCCCATTTTTGTCAACTGCTTGTAGTGGAACAGAGGCCGAGTAGTTACCTGTTATCCGTTCACTCGTCGGCAAGATGGCAATAACTCGATCCACTCTAGAGAGAGTCTCCTCGTCACTAATAACCGTTACTTTTTCATCAGACACAGTGACTGTATCAATTTTGACTCGAGAATCAATCTGGCTAGGGTCAATCTCCGGCACAACAATTACATTATCACGTTTTGCTTTTTTACCAACCTTCACTGTTATTTTTTGCGGAGTTGCAACAGCCGTCAAACCACTCGGTAAATTTTCAATGGTTAGAGGAACTTCGATGGTTCCTACACTGACATTGGTTAAGTCAGCTTTGACCTTGAATTTCCGAGTGCTTTCCTGCATCTCACTCGCCAAAGCAACTCTGTTTGACCCAGTCAGAAAGACGGTCACTTCAGATGTAAAACCACTAATAAAGTACTGATCACTGTCATACTGAATATCGATTGGGACATTAAGAACCGTATTGGTATAGGTTTCTGTCCGCACTTGTCTGGCACTGTTGCTATTCTGGTAGTTTGTAGAAGTCGCGTAGATAAAGAGGATGCAGGCGAAAAAGAAGGAAGAAATGATATAAAGACTATTTTTTCTCATGTTTCAATCCTCCTAGCAGACGCTCTTTCAGACCTTGTTTTTCCTCTGATGTTGGAAGCAGGATTCTTCTCAATTCAGCTTCAAACTCTTCCAAGGTCAAATCATGCTTAAAGACTCCATTATAGGTGATTGAGATTCCGCCTGTTTCCTCTGAAACCACAAAGGTAAGAGCATCCGATACTTCTGACAAACCAATCGCCGCCCTATGACGTGTTCCAAACTCCTTGGAAATTCCTGTATTTTCAGTCAGGGGTAGGTAGGCTGAAGTTACGGCAATCCGGTCTTCTCTGACAATGACCGCACCATCGTGTAAGGGAGTATTAGGGATAAAGATATTAATCAATAACTCAGAGGAAATCTTAGCATCTAGAGGAATCCCAGTTGAGATATATTCCTGCAGGGTTCTTACTCGCTGAACAGCAACCAGAGCACCAATCTTACGCGGGCTCATGTACTCGACTGATTTGACAAAGGCACGAACCATTTGCTCTTCCGCACTAATAGGAGCATTGTAGAAGAAATCCGTAGCCCGACCCAATCGTTCCAAACCAGTCCGAATCTCTGGTGAAAAAATAACTACCGCTGCAATGACCCCGTAGGTGATGATCTGATTGATCAACCAGGAAATGGTCGTCAAACCAATCATATTGGACAGAATCTGACCTAAAATAAAGACCAAGACTCCCCGCACCAATATCATGATTTTGGTCCCTGCAATCGCTTTGGTAAAATGATATAAAATATAAGTCACAATGAGAATATCAATCAGATTGATGACTATCGTCCAAGGACTTGAAAACAAACTCGTCCAGTATTGTAAATTGGATAATTGTTGAAAATTCATCCCTGGCCTCCTCCCCGTCAAAACACTTTCTGTACCATTATACCATTTTTTGCCTATTTTTTCCCTATCCTACTTCATTTTAAATTAAGCAAAATTATGATAAAATAAACTGACTAGAAAAAACGAAGGAGAAATCATGTCTCAACTCTATGATATTACCATTGTAGGTGGCGGTCCTGTTGGGCTCTTTGCTGCCTTTTACGCCCACCTACGCCAAGCCAAAGTCAAAATCATTGACTCTCTTCCCCAGCTCGGTGGTCAACCAGCCATCCTCTATCCTGAGAAGCAAATCCTTGATGTGCCAGGTTTTCCAAACTTAACCGGAGAAGAGTTGACCAATCGCTTGATTGAACAGCTAAACGGCTTTGAAACACCTGTTCACCTCAACGAAACTGTTCTTGAAATAGTGAAACAAGATGAAGGTTTTACCATCACAACCAACAAGGGAAGCCACCTGACCAAAACAGTCATCATTGCCATGGGTGGTGGCGCCTTTAAACCGCGTCCGCTCGAACTAGATGGTGTCGAAAACTATGAAAATATCCACTACCACGTTGCCAATATCCAGCAATACGCTGGTAAGAAAGTGACCATCCTTGGTGGAGGGGACTCAGCAGTTGACTGGGCATTGGCTTTCGAAAAAATTGCCCCAACTACTCTCGTTCACCGTCGAGATAACTTCCGCGCCTTGGAACACAGTGTGCAAGCCCTGCAAGCATCATCTGTGACTATCAAGACACCATTCGTTCCTAGCCAACTCCTTGGAGATGGAAAAACACTCGACAAACTAGAAATCACAAAAGTCAAATCAGATGAAGCCGAAACGATTGAGGTAGACCACCTCTTTGTCAACTACGGCTTCAAGTCTTCTGTCGGAAATCTTAAAAACTGGGGTCTAGATCTCAACCGTCATAAGATTATCGTCAATAGCAAACAAGAATCTAGCCAAGCAGGTATCTATGCTATCGGAGACTGCTGCTACTACGAAGGAAAGATTGATTTGATTGCCACAGGACTTGGAGAAGCACCTACAGCTGTGAACAATGCCATCAACTACATTGACCCAGAACAAAAAGTACAACCCAAACACTCGACCAGTTTATAAGAAAAGAACCACGGATCAACTGATTCGTGGTTTTATAGTTCATCTGCAATCTTGTTTATTTTTCTCTGAGTCTGTGATTGACACCACTTTTGGTCAGGGGATTGCTGAGGCTATCTGCCAACTGCTGGATAGAGTAGTCTGGGTGCTGGATTCGCAACTGAGCCACCTCTTGCAAATCCACGGGTAAATTTTCCAAGCCCATTCGATCTTTGATTTTACTGATATTATTGATGGTTTTCATGCTGGCAGAAACTGTTCGAGCGATATTAGCTGTCTCGGCATTATTGGCTCGATTGAGATCGTTACGTGTTTCACGCAAAATCTTGACGCGCTCAAAATTATCACGCGCCTGCATGGCCCCAATCACAATCAAGAAATCCATGATGTCCTCTGCACGCTGGAGATAGGTAACTGCACCTTTCTTTCGCTCAATAACCTTGGCATCCAGTAAGAATTGCTGGAGGAGAGAGGCCAGTCCTTGGGCGTGGTCCAGATAAACAGAACTGATCTCCAGCTGGTATTTGCCAGACTCAGGATCACGGATACTTCCATTTGCCAGAAAGGCCCCACATAAATAAGCACGACCTGCTTCTTCATCTGCTAAAATATCAGGATCGATGCCCGTCTCCAAACCAAAGAAGGAATCCGCAAGCCGCAAATCAGCTAAAAGCTCCTGTACCCTCTCATCAGTGTAGACCGTATAGACACGATTCTTGCGAAGATTGCTTCTCTGATGGTGACGAATCTCTGACTTGATTTCATAAAAATGGAGAAAGGACTCATAAAGGTGCCGAGCTAACTTGGCATTTTCAGTCACAACAGACAGGGTCAAGCCCGAAGTTGAGAGACCAATACTACCTGACATCTTGATGATGGCTGATAATTCATGACGACTGAGATGGTGTTGACCAAGAATTTCTTCTTTTACTGCAACTGTAAAACTCATTTTCTCACCTGTATAATGCGCATCAATTCATCTACAATCAAATCGCCATCATGGAAGGCTCCTCCATTTTCCAAACGAAGGAAATTGGATGAAATCACACGAGGAACCTGCTTGCAAAGACCAGCAAAATCATGCTCTACCTGAACCAAATATTCATCGAAACGGTTGGTATCCATGTATTCTCTAGGAACCTTTTCGATATTAACCAAGACCGTATCAATAAAAGGCCGACCTAGATGTCGATGGAGGACTTCCACGTGGTCACTGTCTGAAAAGTGCTCTGTTTCCCCACGCTGGGTCATGATATTGCAGACATAGGCTATCTCTGCCTTAGTCTCCAAGAGAGCCTGCCCAATCTCCTCAATGACAATATTGGGCAAAATCGATGTAAAGAGGGAACCAGGCCCCAAGACGATCATGTCACTCTCGAGAATAGTATTGACTACTCGACGGCTGGCTTGGGGTGTTTCATCATCCAAGGTATTGGTCACATAGACATGGTCGATCATGCCTGGATGATCTGCAATGTGGCTCTCACCCGCCACCTCAGAACCGTCTTTAAAGACTGCATGTAGCGTCAAAGGGTGGTCACTTGATGGGTAAATCTTCCCTGTTGTATGGAAAAAGAGACTTAGTAGCTGCATGGCATTATAAGTGGACCCTTGCATTTCAGAAAGCCCTGCTATAATGATATTTCCCTAGAGGATGACCTGCAAAAGCACCAGCGTCTTCTGAGAAAGCGGTACTGAAAAAAACCTTCTCATAAAAATTGGGCATATCCGACATGGCCACCAAAACATTACGAAGATCTCCAGGCGGTGTCAGTTGTTGGATATTCTTTCTTAACTCACCAGAAGATCCACCATCATCGGCGACTGTTACGATGGCTGCAATCTCAACATCCTTTTTCTCGCAAAGCTTTTTCAAAAATGACGGGGATACCTGTTCCTCCACCAATCACCGTTATTTTAGGTTTTCTCATGAACGGTTTACCGTTTCCTTTCTTCGGTCTTTGTCACGATGGCTTTCATTGACAGGCCAGTTTTTAGCTAGGTCCTCAGCTATGCGTTTGGCAAAGGCAACACTACGGTGTTGTCCACCTGTACATCCCTACTGCAATGGTCAAAAACAGACTTGCCTTCTTTTCTTGTAACTTGGCAAAATGGGTTCAATCAAGGCGAGTAAGTGCTGATAGAAACTTTCAGACTCTTCATGATTTCATCACATAGTCATAAACTGCTTGATCCTCACCTGTCTGATTACGGAGTTCAGGGTAGGTAGTATGGGTTTGGTAAGAAACGGACATCAAAGACCAAGTCTGCATCGATAGGGAATACCATACTTGAATCCAAAAAGACATGACTTCGATACGGAAAGACTGGGCTTGTTCTTGGTCCGAAAAATTGCTCAGCAATGGTTTTACGAAGTTCACGCGGGGTAAGTTCTGTCGTATCCACCACATTTTGGCTCATGTTTTTCAAAGGTGCCAAAAGTTCACGCTCCAGCTTGATGCCGTCTAAAATTCCGACCATCCGCTGCTAGAGGGTGACTCCGTCTGGTTTCCTTGTAACGGGCCACCAATTCCTTATCTGTTGCGTCTAAAAAGAGGATTTTTGAAAGTCCAAATCATCTTGGTTTTTCCAATTCATCCAAAAACAGCCTGAATCTCTGAGAAAGAAGGAACGGCTCCGCATGTCCACCACCAGGGCTAACTTATGGTCATCATCCTTGGTCTCTACCAACTGCAAGAACTTTGGCAAGAGGGCTGGTGGCATATTGTCAATAGTGAAATATCCCAAATCCTCGAAGGACTGAATGGCTACCGTTTTTCCCTGCGCCACTCATCCCTGTCACAATCACCAGGTGAAGTTGTTTTTTTGTCATCTATCTCTCCTTATATCAAAAAAAGTTTGGCAGAGCCAAACTTCAACTAGCTTATCCAATCTCTGCGATCACTTCAATTTCGACTTTTACATCACGAGGAAGACGTGCAACCTCTACAGCTGAACGAGCTGGAAATTCCTCTTTAAAGGCAGTCTGGTAAACCTCATTAAAAGGAACAAAGTCGTTCATATCGCTCAAGAAGCACGTTGTTTTGACAACGTGATCAAAGTCTGTTCCTGCTTCAGCCAAAATAGCACCAATGTTTTTCAAGACTTGTTCTGTCTGTTCTTGGATCGTTTCTCCTACAATTTCCCCAGTTTCAGGAGATAGGGGAACTTGACCGCTAGCAAACAAAAGATTGCCAACGATTTTTCCCTTGAACATAAGGTCCGATTGCTTTTGGAGCTTTGTCTGTATGAATTGTTTTTGCCATTTCTTTCCCTCACAATTTTTCTAATATTGCATCCCAAGCCTGATCCATCCCTGCCTTGCTGACTGATGAAAAGAGGATGAAGTCGTCACTTGGGTCAAAGTTTAATTTCTTTTTGATTGCTGATTCATGCTTGTTCCACTTACCACGAGGAATCTTGTCCGCCTTGGTCGCAACGATAATAACCGGAATCTCATAATACTTGAGAAATTCGTACATCTGCACATCATCTGCTGACGGGTCGTGACGGAGATCCACCAAACTGACAACCGCACGGAGATTTTCCCGAGTCGTTAGGTACTCCTCAATCATGCGCCCCCACTTTTCACGCTCTTTTTTGGAAACGCGGGCATAGCCATAACCTGGTACATCCACAAAAGCGCATCTTGTCATCAATGTTAAAGAAGTTGAGCAGCTGGGTTTTACCAGGTTTCCCCGATGTACGAGCAAGATTTTTGCGGTTCAACATGGTGTTGATAAAGCTAGATTTGCCGACATTTGAACGCCCTGCAAGGGCAATCTCTGGCAGTTCATCCTGCGGATAGTGGGACTTGTTTGCCGCACTGAGCAAGATTTCAGCATTGTGTGTATTGATTTCCATAGTCACCTCTAGGCTGTTTCTAGGATGGGTTTTTCCGTTCCATCGACAGCTTCTTTTGTGATGCGGACCAATTTCACATTTTCCTGACTTGGCACTTCAAACATAACATCTAGCATGGTTTCTTCGATAATAGACCGAAGACCACGCGCCCCTGTCTTGCGTTCGATAGCCTTATTGGCGATTTCCTGAAGGGCTTCATCGTCAAATTCCAACTCAACATCATCATAAGAAAGCAAGGTTTGGTATTGTTTGACCAAGGCATTTCTTGGCTCCTTCAAGATGCGAACCAAGTCATCGACCGTCAATTGCTCAAGAGCAGCAAAGACAGGTAAGCGTCCAATCAACTCAGGGATAATACCGAATTTTTGAATGTCTTCTGCGATGATTTCTTGCATGTAGGAGCTGTTTTCGTCAATCGCCTTGTTATTTTGGCCAAAACCGATGACTTTTTCTCCCAGACGTTGTTTCACAATTTCTTCGATGCCATCAAAAGCACCACCCACGATGAAGAGGATATTCTTGGTATCCACCTGAATCATCTCTTGTTGTGGATGTTTGCGTCCACCTTGAGGCGGCACGCTAGCAACAGTTCCCTCGATAATCTTGAGAAGGGCTTGTTGCACTCCTTCACCCGAAACGTCACGTGTGATAGACACATTTTCGCTTTTCTTGGCAATCTTGTCAATTTCATCCACGTAAATAATCCCACGCTCTGCACGTTCGATGTTAAAGTCTGCAGCCTGCAAGAGTTTGAGGAGGATATTTTCCACGTCCTCACCCACATAACCAGCCTCAGTCAGAGCTGTCGCATCTGCAATAGCAAAAGGCACGTTCAAGCTCTTAGCCAAAGTCTGAGCCAAGAAAGTTTTCCCTGAACCAGTTGGACCAATCATCAGGATATTTGACTTCTGCAAATCCACATCTTCAGACTCTTCACGCGTATCGTGGAAATTAATGCGTTTGTAGTGATTGTATACAGCCACTGCCAAGGCACGTTTGGCACGATCTTGACCGATAACATAGTGGTTCAAGATATTGAGGAGTTCGATTGGTTTTGGTACTTCAGACAAGTCTGCCAAGACTTCCTCGGCCAACTCCTCCCGAATGATTTCCTGGGCCAACTCCACACATTCATTACAGATAAAGGCGTTATTCCCAGCGATTATTTTCTTTACTTCTTCTTGGCTTTTGCCACAAAATGAGCAATAAACTATCATATCATTTTTCCTATTTGTAGGCATGAGTTCCTTCCATTCTAATTTATCATTCTATCTAAAATAAGGTCATATAAAAAGCGTGGACACTGTTGACCAGATTGGTAAAAGCATTCAACCAGAGTAAGGCAGACAGTCCATAGCGCTTCTTACGAAAAGCCTGTGCTCCAGTCAAAATACAGATCACACACAAAAAAGCTGTAAAAAATCCAAATATACTGCGCTCCATTAGACTTCCTTTCTCTTTCGGTATTGGATGGTGAAATCATAGTTATTTTTCTCATCTCGCTCATAAGATTTGCTTGCGACTGTCTCAAAAAGAGACAAGTCAAAATCCTCAGGAAAATAGGTGTCTCCCTCGACCTGAGCATGAATCTGTGTCACGATGATTTCATCTAAATAGGACTCAAAAGCCTGAAAAATCTGTTTTCCACCAATGATATAGAGATTTTTGTCCTGACTCTGATACCAAGCTAAAACAGACTTCACATCTTGAAATACGAGCGCACCATCCACGACTTGGTCACTGTTTCGTGTCAAAATCAAGGTTTGGCGTTTGGGAAGCAGACGACGCCCCATTCCATCAAAAGTCACTCGTCCCATCAAGATGGCGTGGTTCAAAGTTGTTTCCTTAAAATGTTGTAATTCTGCTGGCAAATGCCAAGGAAGACGATCTTCTTTACCAATCACACCTTTTTCATCTTGGGCCCAAATGGCTACGATTTTCTTTGTCATACTTCCGTCCTTTTTATTGATACTACTATTTTATCAAAAAACTCCCAAAAAGACTGTTTTCAAATGCTCCCCAAAGAGATAAAAAAAGCAGGCTAGCCTGTACTGACCCCAAAAAGTTAGACAATTAATTTATCCGAAGGATTTAGTTCTGTATTGCACAGGACTGAGTCCTTTTAGTTTGACCTTAATTCGTTTGTTATTGTAGTAATCAATATAGTCTACAATAACTTGTTCCAATTGTTCAAGTGATTTAAACGACTTCTCATAACCATAAACATCTCAGACTTAAGAATACCAAAGAAGGACTCCATCATACCGTTGTCTAGGCTGTTGCCCTTGCGTGACATAGATGCTTGGATTCCCCTACTCTCTAGGAACCGATGATAAGAATCGTGTTGGTATTGCCAGCCCTGGTCGCTGTGTAAAATGGTATTTTCATAGTGTTTCTCTGTGAAGGCCTGTTCCAACATGACTTTCACTTGTTCTAAGTTGGGCGAAGTAGAAAGATGATAAGCAATAATTTCACTGTTAAATCCATCTAAAACAGGCGATAAATAGAGTTTCTGTGTGCTATTTGGAATGGCAAATTCTGTCACATCCGTATAGCACTTTTCCATTGGCCTTGATGCTTCAAACTGGCGTTGAATGAGATTCTCTGCTTTCTTGCCAATCTCTCCTTGGTATGAAGAATACTTGCGTTTCCGACGAATCCGAGCTGTTAGACCAAGGACTTTCATCAGACGTTGGACCTTCTTATGATTCACTGTAAATCCGCGATTTTTTAGTTCAAGAGTAACTCTACGAAAGCCGTAATTTCCTTTATGCTCATTATAAATGTCTTGTATTTCCAATTTGATAGCTTGATCTTTATCTACTTGATTCAGCTGATTTAAGTGGTAATAATAGGTTGAACGAGCAAGCTTCATAATGTTTAGAAGGATATCTAAAGGAAACTCTGTTACTAATCCTTGAACAATTTCTGTTTTTCTTCTAGCTCTTTTTCCTCCTTCAATCGGAGTTCCCTCAACTTTTTTAGAATAGCATTCTCCGCTCTCAGGTACTCATTTTCTGCTTGAAGACGTTCTAACTCTGTCATCTCTTCGGGTTTCTTCTTTGGTTTACGTCCCATTTTAGCTGGTCTCCCTCTTGTTTTCTCAACAATAGTATACCCGTTTTTCTTGTATTGCGCCAGCCAATTTGGAAGCATACCACGATTTGGGAGAGCATATTCGAGAGAAACTCTATCTTGAGACCAGTTTTCATGTAGGACTTTATCAATCATTTCTTGTTTTAGTTCTGGAGAATAGTAACGATTCTTGCCTTTTTTGACGAACTCTATTCCGTAACGATCCATCAATTTAATCATGTACCTAAGATTAGAATTGTTTATCCCAAATTTATTTGAAAGTTGCTCTAAGCTATATCCTTGTTTTCTAAGTTCATAGATCTGAACTTTATCCTCATAACTCAATTTCATAATAAAACACCCCAAAAGTTAGATTTTTTCTGTCTAACTTTTGGGGTGCAGTTCAGCCTTAGCCTGCTTCTCCTGTCACTAGGACATGCGTTTTTTTGCTTCTGATTCAATTTTTTCGACTACTTCTTGGATACTTAATCCAGTTGTGTCAAGGTAAACTGCATCCTCTGCTTGTTTGAGAGGCGAGGTTTCGCGATGACTATCCTTGTAGTCACGCGCCGCAATTTCCTCTTTTAGGGTCTCAAGGTCTGTTTCAATCCCTTTAGCAATATTTTCCTTGTGTCGACGTTCTGCTCTTTCTTCAACAGAGGCTACTAGGAAAATCTTGAGTTCAGCTTGTGGTAAATACAACTGTCCCAATATCACGTCCATCCATGACAATACCACCTTGCTGGGCAATCTCTTGTTGGAGAGAAACCAGTTTCTCACGTACTTCAGGAATGGCAGCGATGCTTGAAACCTGGTTGGTCACTTCATTTTCACGAATCGGATGGGTAATATCCACATCCCCTACAAAGACAAGTTGTTCACCTGTCTCTGAACGCCCAAAACTAATGGGGATGTTGGTCAAGAAGCTCAAGAAGTTGGTCTACATTTCCTGCGTCTAACTGGTGTTTGAGCGCTATATAAGTCGCAGCACGGTACATAGCACCCGTGTCGAGATAAGTATAGCCAAAATCCTTAGCGATAATCTTTGCGACCGTACTCTTACCACTCGAAGCTGGACCATCGATAGCAATTTGAATTGTCTTCATTTCCGACTCCTATCTTGTTTTAATCACATCACCTGGGTTAGCAAACCAAGAGCCAGATGACATATGAGAAGGATTCAAAGCTTCCAACTGGGCAATGGAAATCCCTGCACGTTGTGCAAGAGCTGCTTCTCCCTCTCCAGGCTGTACTGTAAGTGTTCCTTCACCCTCTGTAGTATGTTCTTCCGAACTGCTCTGTGAAGGTGTTGATTCAGAAGAAGCTGTTTCCTCTACCTTGCTGCTTGAAGATGAAGACTCTTCCACTTTTGAAGTGGAACTGCTAGCAGGTGCTGAAGGATCATAAAAATCCTTCAAGGCAGCCGTGCGGTTGCTTCCTCCAGTAGAAAGGTAAATCAATACGACAACCATTGCTACAACGATTACAAAGAAGAGGCTAGCTAGAACTGTCAAGACACGATTGGCAACAACGCCTTTTCCCTTTTGTTTACGGTGACGACGTTCCGATCTTGATTCTTCCTCATTATTTTCATAAATATCTTCTTGCCATGGTTCTTTTTCCATACCTTACTCCTTGTATTTTTTAAACTTTCTTATTACAATATAAATATGAAACTCACACTTATACCTGAACGATGCATCGCCTGTGGGCTTTGCCAAACCTATTCTGAACTCTTTGATTACCACGATAATGGAATCGTTCGATTTTACGATGATCCAGTTGAATTGCAAAGAGAAATCGCTGCGTCTAGCGATGTTCTAGAGGCCATCAAAAATTGTCCTACACGTGCACTTCTAAAAGATCGGTCATAGTTTAAAAGGGAGATTGATATTGTAGATTCTTTTTATCACTTTAATCCCTTCATCTATTAGTTTAGCATATTTCTAGGTAAAATTATAGTCTTTTTCGCTTATTTTTTCCTTCAAAATAGAAAATCACTTTTTTCTTTGATGAGATAGAGTGGTCTTTTTTTGGTCTCTAGATAGATCTTACTGATATACTTGCCTAGAATCCCAATTGTCAGGAGTTGAATCCCTCCAAGAAAGAGAATGACAGCCATCAGAGAGGTCCAGCCAGATGTCGGATTTCCCAAGATAAGGGTCCGAAACACCACAAAAACAGTCATCATAAAAGAAATAAAACAAGATAGGAGTCCCGCTACAAAGGCTATACTCAAGGGAAAATCTGAAAAGTTGAGAATCCCTTCAATCGAGTAGAAAAAGAGTTGCCTAAAACTCCAACTGGTCTTGCCAGCCTGTCTTTCAACATTTGGATAGTCAAGATAGTGCGTTCGAAAACCAACCCAGGCAAAGAGACCCTTAGAAAAACGATTGGATTCGGTCAAGGCTAAAATAGCATCCACCACAGACCTTCTCATCATCCGAAAATCACGGACACCCGAGGGCAAGGCTACTGGGCTAATTTTTTGCATGAGGCGGTAAAAGAGATCGGCACAGAAACTGCGAAAGAAGGGTTCTCCCTCCCGACTGGTTCTCCGTGTCCCAACACAGTCCAAGTCTGCATTCTGGTCTAGTAAGGCTTTCATCTCAAGCAACATACTAGGAGGATCCTGGAGGTCTGCATCCATCACGACCACTAGGTCTCCAGTTGCATGCTGCAAGCCTGCATACAGAGCTGCTTCTTTCCCAAAATTTCGCGAGAAAGAAATATAATGTACCGCAGGATTTTGCAGTCGATAGGCCTTTAAAAGCTCCAAGGTCCCATCACTTGAGCCATCATCTACAAAGACATACTCGATCTCTGCTTCCAATTCTGGAATTAGTGCTTCCACAGACTGATAAAAAAGAGGAAGTACTTCCTCTTCGTTTAAACAAGGGACAATGATTGAAATCATCATCTTAGTCTTCAAATCCATTTGGATGCTTGCTTTGCCAACGCCATGCGTCTTCACACATTTGGGTGATGCTGAGTTCTGCTTCCCATCCGAGTTCTGCTTTGGCTTTTGCTGGGTCTGAGTAGCAGGCAGCGATATCACCTGGGCGACGGTCTACGATGCGGTAAGGAATGGGACGTCCCACCGCTTTTTCCATATTTTGGATAATTTCAAGAACTGAATAGCCTTTACCTGTTCCAAGGTTGTAAATGTTAAGTCCTGAACCTTTTTGGATCTTTTGTAGAGCTGCAACGTGACCTTTGGCCAAATCGACAACGTGGATATAGTCACGAACACCAGTTCCATCTTCCGTATCGTAATCATCTCCAAACACTTGCACTTGCTCTAGTTTGCCCAACTGCTACTTGTGACACATAAGGCAAGAGATTGTTTGGAATACCGTTTGGATTTTCTCCCAAAGTCTCCACTTTCATGCGCTCCGATTGGGTTGAAGTAACGAAGCAAGACCACATTCCATTCTGAGTCTGCCTTGTAGATATCCGTCAAAATTTCCTCTAGCATGAGCTTAGTACGACCGTACGGGTTGGTCACTGAAAGTGGGAAATCTTCTAAGATTGGAACTGTATGAGGGATCTCCGTAAACTGTCGCCGAAGAACTGAAGATGATGTTCTTACAGTTGTTTTCTTCCATAGCTTTCAAAAGGCTGACAGTTCCTGCGATATTATTGTCATAATAGGCAAGAGGGATACGTGTTGATTCACCAACAGCCTTCAAACCAGCAAAGTGAATGACACCAGTCGGCTCTTCCTGCTTGAAAATATCTCTGAGGGTATCTGTGTCACGGATATCTGCCTCATAGAAAGGAATCTCAACTCCTGTAATTTTTTCAACAACTTCTAAACTCTTACGATTGCTGTTAACAAGATTATCCACCACAACGACTTGATGACCTGCTTGGATCAACTCAATAACAGTATGGGTTCCGATAAAACCGGCACCACCCGTTACCAAAATCTTTTCTTGCATCTTTTTTCCTCGATTCTTGGATTATTTTTTCTTATTTTACCATTTTTGATAGGGAATGTCATTCGCCATCCTAGAGGGTAGGCTAAAATTTCAGTAAAATTCTTATACTCTTCGAAAATCAAATTCAAGCCACGTTAGCTTCGCCTTGCCGTACTCCAGTACAGCCTTCGGCTAGCTTCCTAGCTTGCTCTTTGATTTTCATTGAGTATCATTCGCTTTTTACTCGTTTGACATAGTTTACAATTGGATAGTTTACTGGGTCCAAGGTCAACTCCTTGTCTTGGATCAGTTGAGCTAAGTGGTAACCAATGATAGGACCCAGTTGTGAGGCCTGATGAACCCTAGTCCACTAGCCGCATAGACACCTGCTAAACCTGGGACTTTGCCCAAAAAATGGGAGAAATCACTGGTATAGGCACGGACTCCTACTCGCTCACCTCTTATAGTAGCTTCAGCCAAGGCTGGGTAGTGAGGCAAGGCCGCATCCTCCATTTGTTGGAGCAAGGTTTCATCTACCGTCAAGTCAAATCCCATATCATTTTCATGGGTAGCGCCTAAGGACAATTTCCCACCTGCAAAAGGAATCAAATCCCACTCCCCTTCTGGCATGACAACAGGATGAGATTCCATGTCTTGGGTAAGTTGATAATCTCGGAGTTGCCCTTTTTGAGGACGAACATCCACTTCATATCCTAAAGGCTTCTAATATGTCCCCCAACCAAGCTCCCGTTGCCAAAATAACCTGGTCAAACACCTCTTCACCAATCTGGTAACCTGATGATACAGGTGTCAGACTCACTTTTTCTTTGACCAGCTTGACTTGACTGGCTTCTAGCAAACGAGTCACTAAGAGTTGGCCATCGACTCTCGCTCCACCAGAAGCATAGAGCAGGCGGTCAAATCCCTGCAAACCAGGGAATAATTCATTTGCAGACGCTTGGTCCAGAATAGCTAACTGGCCTATCAAGGGAGATTCTTCCCTACGCTGGAGAGCTAGTTGATAGAGTTCTTCCAACTTGGATTCATCCTTTTTCAAGAGAAAAACTCCCGAACGCTGGTAAAAGTCAATTTCTTGACCTGACTTTTCTAAATCAGCCAACAAATCCACATAAAAGTCAGCCCCCAAGCGCGCCATCTTGTACCAGGCTTTATTACGGCGTTTGGAAAACCAAGGACTGATAATTCCTGCTGCTGCCTTGGTTGCCTGACCCTGTCCATGGTCAAAAACGGTCACCTCTAAATCTGCTTCTTTGAAGAGGTAGTAGGCAGCAGTTGCCCCTACAATCCCTGCTCCAATAATGGCAACTTTTTTCATTGTTTTCACTTTCTAACTAGATATGGTGGAAAGGATTGGTCGATGCTTGACTAGGCAAGATATCAATAGTCCAGCCCTTTTCTGCCTTCCATTGAGTAAGAGATGCAGCAATTTTTTCCACAAAAAGAATTTCGATATAGTGGCCCTGGGTCCAGTGCCAGCAAGCCATCAGACAGCATATCCTGGGCAGTATGGTAGTAGATGTCACCAGTGATATAGACATCTGCTCCCCTTTAGCAAAGCATCAGGATAGAAAGACTGACCACTACCACCGCAAATGGCAACTCTTGAAATTTCCTTCTGCAAATCACTCTCTTGATAATGCACCATGCGAAGACTATCAAGACCAAAGACTTGCTTGACATGCTGAGCAAATGCTCCAAAAGTCTGTGGTTGAATGTCACCAATACGCCCAATCCCACGTTCTGGGCCTGTTTCCTGCAGATAAGTCGTCTCCTCGATACCTAGCATCTGGCAGAACCAGTCATTGAGGCCATTCTCAACGATGTCAATATTGGTGTGACTGACATAAACTGCGATGTCATGCTTAATCAAATCAATGTAAATCTGATTTTGTGGACGGCTAGCTACCAAAGTCCTTGATTGGACGGAAAATCGGCGCGTGCTTGACGATAATCAAATCTACACCCTTTTCAATGGCCTCTGCCACCGTCTCTTCACGAATATCGAGGGCAACCATGACCCTTTGGATATCCTTGTCCAAAGTACCGATTTGCAGGCCACGACTGTCTCCCTCCATGGAAAATTCCTGAGGGCAAAAAGGCTTCATACGCTTTAATCACTTCACTTGCTAGCATGGAGCACCTCCTTGATGGCTTGAATTTTATCTACAAGAACTTGACGTTCCTCAATATTTTTTTCTGGGATTTGATTAAGGGCAAACTCTAACTTAGCAGCTTCTTTTTGCCATTTTTGGACAAAGACTGGGCTGACTTCTTTGGACAAGAAGGGACCAAAGCGAACATCACTGGCTGATAGCTTCATTTGTCCAGCTTCCACCACCAAGATCTCATAAAACTTACCAGCTTCTTCTAGAATGCTTTCTGCTACGATCTGAAAATCGTGGTCTTGCAACCAGATACGCAAGTCGTCTTCACGATTATTAGGCTGTAGGATTAAACGTTCTACGTTAGCTAGCTTGTCCAAGCCTTCTTCCAAAATTCTAGCAATCAAACGGCCTCCCATACCAGCAATGGTGATAACCGATACTTGGTCTGCCTCTTCAAAAGCCGCTAAGCCATTGGCTAAACGGACTTGGATTTTCTCCTTTAGACCGTGAGCTTCAACATTTTTGACCGCAGACTGGTAGGGGCCTTCCACCACCTCACCTGCAATGGCACTTTTCGATTTGGCCTCTCTCGACCAACTCGATAGGCAGATAAGCATGGTCACTTCCCCACATCTAGTAAAATAGCTCCCCTGTGGCACAAAGGACGCCACCAATTCTAATCTCTTTGAAATCATCTTCTCTCACTTTCCAAAACTCTGTTACCTCTTATTATACCATATTTCAGCTAGCAATCTCGCACCTAAAAAGACCGCAATCCACAGATTGCAGCCTTTCTTTATTTTCTAGCTTGATAACGACTGGTTAAGATAAAAATCACGGTAAAGACCAGCATCATGACACCCATAAACAGGCAACGTTTGTCCAGTCAAGGTCGAAATTTCAAGCAGCTTTTTGGATCTTTGGGAAAAGAGCTGTGGCTAGGAAGCCTCCTACTGACCAAACAATCAAGAGGACACGCCAGAGGGTAAATGGCATGCAGGCTCTAAATACGGATAAGAAACCAATTGACCCAAGGAGATAATAGAGTAGGGTTGAGATTTCTAACTCAGACCAACCTTGGCTAGCCCCAAAGATTTTGACAAAAAGAACGCTGAACACGACCATGAGGGCACTTGGTAGGGCACGAAGCATGGATCTTCTGAGGAAATTTGGCTCAACAGGCTTAATATTTCGCTCAAAAGTCAGAACGAATGGCGGGAAACCTTCCACAAATTGGTCGATCATGGTAATCTGGATCGGAATGAAAGGGAAAATCAAAATCCACTCAGACCGTCCTAGAAAAGCACTGGCAATACAGATGACTGCAAGCAAGAAGGAATAAATGGTCTTAATCAAGAAAATCGGTGCGATATGGGCAATGTTATTAACCACGCGACGACCTTCAAATAGAATCTCAGGAACATCATTAAAGTCTGAGTTCAAGAGAACTAGATTGGCAATCTGACGAGTCGCCGGATCTCCTTCTGCCATTACAATCGAACAATCTGCTTCACGAAGGGCCAGAATATCATTGACACCGTCCCCTGTCATAGCCGTTGTATGACCCGCTTTTTTCAGGGTTTGGATGATGAGTTTCTTTTGATGAGGAGAAACACGTCCGAAAATAGCTGTCTCTTCAGCCATGGCAATCAATTCCTCATCCGTGATTTTTGAGCAATCTACATAGCTGTGATAGTCTGCAAAACCAGCCTTTCTGGGCAATGCTGGAAACCGTGACCGGATTGTCACCAGAGATAATTTTGAGGCCCACTTCCTGAGAACGGAGATAGTCTAGTGTCTCTGCTGCTCCTTCTCGAATCGGATCCAAGATTTCCAGCAAGGCCAGAGCCTGAATATCAGATGGTTTATGTGGTTTGTGATGATCTAGTTTTTCCTGACTGAGAGCCAAGACCAAGACACGAGAACCTCGTTCCAAGGCCTCTCTGGCTTCTGGTACTTCAGAGTCCAACAACATCTCAGGCGCCCCTAAGAAAACTGTCCCTAGCCCTTCCAACTCCATAGCTCCCCACTTGCGGTCGCTAGAGAAGGGAAGATTGGAAAGCATAGGGTAGGCAACCTGTCCTTGGAAACGCTGGCGAATGGCTTGAGCTGTTGGATTTTTATCCTCACTATGGGCCATATAGCTGGTCAGAATGCTGGCAATAGCCTCATCACCATAAGTCTTCCGTCAGAGGAAGAACAGCCTCCACCTGCATCTTTCCTTGGGTGATGGTGCCCGTCTTGTCCAGACAGAGCATATCCACGCGCGCCAAGGTCTCGACAGAGTACATCTCCTGCACCAAGACCTTTTTCAAGCCCAGCTTAATCACCGCAGTCAAGAGCGAAGTAATGGTCAAAAGGGCGATTCCCTTGGGCAACATACCCAAAAGGGCTGTCGACGAATTTACAACAGAAGACTTGAGAGGCAAGCCTTTTAAAATCAAGGCTTCTAGCAAGAGAGCCAGACCAAAGGGAATGATAATCTTCCCAGTAAAACCAGCTAGCTTGTCCAGCGATTTCATGATACGGGAGTTGATGGGTTTCACTGTCTTAGCTTCCAGCATGAGTTTGGCAGCATAGTTTTCTGCCCCGACATGGTGGACTTGAGCCAAAACTGCGCCACTGGCTAGGAAACTCCCTGATAAAAGCAAGGCATCCACTTCCTTTTGCACCAAATCACTCTCACCCGTCAACATGGCTTCATTGACTTCCGCAAAGCCTTCTAAAACCCGCGCATCACTAGGAATCTGCTCTCCAGCCGACAGACGAATCACATCTCCCAGCACCAATTCTTCTGGATTGATGGCAATTTCCTGACCCTCACGGATGGTTTTGACCTTTTCCTTGGTCATGAGATTGAGCTTGTCCACCATGTGCTTGGCACGTAGTTCGGTCACAATTCCAGAAAAAGCGTTAAAGCAGATAACAGCAAAGAAGACCAGATTGCTCCAAGCCTGCACAAAGGCAAGCGCTAGGGCAATAACAAAGTTTAATGCGTTAAAAAGTGTAAAAACATTTCGTTTGATGATTTGCCAAGTACTGGTACTGGCTGATGCGGTAAAGTCATTGACCAAACCTTGAGCCTGTCTTTCCTTGACTTCTCTTTGGGTTAATCCCATTATCTTATTTTTATCCATAAATTCTATCATATCATTTTTTTTAAAAGAATTCTAATCCAATCTAAAACTGTTGGCTGATAACTGAAAAAGTTTGCCAGCAGTCTTTTGATAAGGTATAATAATAAAAGCAATACAATCGAAGGAGATCTCATGTTTTATACTTATTTACGTGGACTAGTCATGCTAATTTTGTGGTCCATCAACGGCAATGCCCACTACCACAATACTGATAAAATCCCTAGTAAAGATGAAAACTATATCCTGGTCGCACCTCATCGTACCTGGTGGGATCCAGTTTACATGGCTTTTGCGACCAAACCAAAACAGTTCATCTTTATGGCTAAAAAAGAGCTTTTTAACAACCGCATCTTTGGCTGGTGGATTCGTATGTGTGGGGCCTTTCCTATCGACCGGGAAAATCCTAGCGCCTCTGCTATCAAATACCCTATCAATGTTCTCAAAAAAAGTGACCGTTCCCTTATCATGTTTCCTAGTGGTAGTCGCCACTCGACAGATGTCAAAGGCGGAGTTGCCTTGATTGCTAAAATGGCCAAGGTCCGTATCATGCCGGTTACCTACACCGGTCCCATGACCTTGAAGGGCTTGGTTAGCCGTGAACGTGTCGATATGAACTTTGGAAATCCAATCGATATCTCAGACATCAAGAAAATGAATGATGAAGGGATTGAAATGGTTGCAGACCGTATCCAAGCAGAATTCCAACGTTTGGACGAAGAAACCAAGCAATGGCACAATGATAAAAAACCAAATCCACTCTGGTGGTTTGTCCGTATCCCTGCCCTCTTCCTTGCTGTGATTGTTGGTATCCTAACGATTATCTTTACCTTCATCGCAAGCTTTATCTGGAATCCAGATAAGAAGAGAGAGTCTCTTGGTTAAAAAATACAATTATCCCTTGGCAAAAGCCAAGGGATAATTCTTTTATTCGATTTTCCATTTTTGGGCCAACCAGCTGGAAAAGGCTAGAAATCGCTCAGCCACTTGCTCATGATGCCCATAAGGATCAAAGACAAACTGACCAGTCGGATAGTGCTTCTGAAGGCTAGTATGGATCTGCTCAGCATAGACTGGTGCTTGAGCCAAGCGATTGGTATGATGGGCTCCTTCTGTTTGACCGTTCTGTAAATACAGCAAACAATCTAAATTTCTCACCTTTTCTTCCTTGCAGTAAGTCACAAAATCAGGATACCAAAAGGAACCGCAGATAGAGAAGATACAGGAGACCTTGTCAAAATGGAAAAGACTGTATACTGCTGTCAAACCACCTAGTGAGTAACCCCCATAGGCAAGGCGATTTTTGTCCAGGCGATAAAGCGACTGCAACTTGTCTAAAAGACCTCCAAATAAATGACTATGATAGGCATTTGCCTGACCGCCAAAATCTGGAGCTCCATCTCTCAGAGCAGGTGCCTTCCAGGGAGTGTAGTCATCTAGGCGATTTTTAGAGGTCAAGCCCACTAAAATCACAGATTCTGAAAGGGAAGATAGAAAATCCAAGTTTCCATCATTCAAGAGAATCGCTGGATAGATTTGATTGGGATCATAGGTTGAAGGAAGGCTGACCTTGACTTGGATCCCTTCCCAATCAAACTCATTATTTATTGATAAAGTCATTGATTTTCTCAAGGGAATCAATCACTGCTGGACCATAGTCCATCAACTCATCGTAAGAAATGGTCATGATTTTTTGATTCTTAATTGCAGGAACGTTTTCTAAAACTTCATTTGCCTTCATCAACTCTACTGCGTTGGCATCCAATTTTTTATTGCGGTCGCTGGTCACATAGATAATCAACTCAGGATCCATTGACACGAGATTTTCCAAGGTCAAGCCTGATGTTCCCGTTGCAACGTTGGTATAACCAAGTTGATTCAACAAGCTCTCTTGCAAAGCAGACTTGTAAGCACCAAAGGTTTCGTCATTATAAGCAACCATAATCAAAGCCTTTTTCTTTTCACCTTGGCTTGCTGGGTTTGCTTTCTTAACAGCATCAATTTTAGCTTGTAATTGGACTGCGTATTCATTAGCCTTGTCCTGAACATTGAAAATCATTCCAAGATTTTTGACATCTTCTACGATATTTCCCAAATCTTGCTGAATCGTTGAAAGAGAAGCTTTTTGCGTATAGACTGGGATTTTGTTTTCATTCCAAGTGCTAACTGTCCCCAAGGATTTTTCAGAAAACATCATGTTTCGACCCATCACAGCATCTGGCTCATAAGAAAGGACTGTCTCTTGTGAGACTGTTTTTTTATCCCCAATTTGAGGAATCGTCGCAATCGCATCCTTGTATTTGTCCGTCACAGCATTGTCAGGGTTGAGCATGCCAGCAATTTTATCCTTCAAGCCTAACTCCAATAAGATTTCAGTGGTTGAAAGATTGTTGGTGATAACTTTTTCAGGTGCCTTGTCAAAGACTTGTTCGACTTCATTCCCTTTAGCATCATAGGTCTTGACTGTTAGCGGATAAGTCGTCTCTGTGCTGGCCTTTTGACTTGTTTCTGTGCTAGATTGTGTGGTAGCTTTTTCTGTAGTAGTATTGCCACAAGCTGCCATCGTTAAGGTAGCTACTGTTACGAGTAAAATGCTTAGTGTTTTTTTCATCTTGTTTTCCTTTTCTTTCTTATAAATAGTGAATCATAGCTTGCTGATCCTCGGTCCAAGTAACCTGACTTTGAACTCCATATACAGTTTGCAATGACTCAGGGGTGATGGTCTCCTTTGGAGTCCCTTGGTAAAGGATTTCTCCCTCTTTCATCAGATAGAGATAATCCGAATAGCGACAAGCAAGTTGAATATCATGTAGGACAGCTAAAACATTGACCTTGAGATTCTTCACAATGGCCAACAAGTCTAGCTGATACTTGATATCCAGGTGATTGGTTGGTTCGTCCAGGAGCAAGAGAGTCGGTTCTTGCGCCAAGGCGCGGGCTAATAAGACTCGTTGTTTCTCCCCCCCTGACAGAGACGAATAGAGACGAGTTTTCTTCTCAAGCATATCCACCTTGACGAGAGCATCTTGAACGAGGGCATAATCCCTTTCCTTTTCCTTCTGTAAAAAAGAGAGGTGAGGCGTTCTTCCCAGCAAGACGATTTCCTCAACTGTACAATCAAACTGCAATTGATTAAACTGGGTGACAACTGCCATTTGCTTGGCTGTTTCTTTGAGTGACCAATGCTCCAGTGGCTTTCCATCTAGGCTTATCAAGCCTTTGTCCGCCTTTTCCTGACGATAGAGGAGTTTAAGCAGGCTGGTTTTTCCACTTCCATTTGGTCCTAGTATCGTGTGAAATTGATGCCCCTCAACCTTAAGAGAAACTCCTTTGAGGATTTTTTTCTCTCCTAGTCCAAAGTGGACATCCTGACAAATCAAGTCCATATCAGGCCCTCACCTCCCTTCGCCTACCTCCAACAATGTAGATAAAGAAGGGAGCACCTACTAAAGGCTGTGAAAATACCAATCGGCAGCTCAGCATTTGGAATGATGATACGAGAGAGTACATCTGCCCAGATGACAAAGAGGGCACCCAGCAAGGTTGCAACGGGAAAAAGCCTCTTGTAATTCGTTCCTACTAACCCTCGAGCTAAATGTGGAGTAATCAGACCGACAAATCCAATAATCCCACAAGTTGCCACTAAGACAGCTGTCAGCACAGCCACCACGGTCACGTAAAGATACCAATAGAAGCGTAAGGGAATTCCCAAAGTTAAAGCAGCCTCATCTCCCATCATCATCGCATTAAAAACACGATACTGAGTAGTGAAAAATAGAAAGGCCAATCCTACTACTATAGTTGGCAGGACTAAGTCAGACCAAGTAGTCCCTGCAAGCGAACCCATGGTCCAAAACTTAATGGTCATCACACTGTCCGCATTAGCGCCAACTGAGATAATAAAGTTGGAAAATGCCAGAAAGAGAGCATTGACCACCGTTCCTGATAAGATCAGACTAGAAGTCGTCATCCTGCCCTGCATAGAGGCAATGATAAGGACAGCGATTGTTGCCAAAATAGCTCCAAGGAAAGCTCCAAGGCTAATCACCAATTTTAAACCAAGAATGATGCTCAAAGTTGCCCCTAGAGTTGCACCCGCAGAAATTCCTAAGACATAAGGCTCAGCGATGGGGTTGTTCACTGTGGACTGCATCACACTACCACACATAGAAAGACCAGCCCCTACTATCAGACCTAACAATACTCGGGGGAATCTCATATTCCATACAATGGCAAGAGTAGACTTGGAAACCTCTCCTATCTCAAGAGGAAATCCCAATCTGCTCAAAATAATCCGATAGGTATCTCCTAGATCAATCGCAACAGATCCCATTGAAACTGCTAGAAAGAGAGAAATCCCTAAAATACCTAGCAAAATAACTAAAAGTAACACAAATTGCTGGTCTTGTCGGCTTCCAGAAAATTTGGAAAGCATGCAAACCTCCTTTGATAGAATCTTAAAAATTTAGAAAATTCTCATGAAAAGTATACCATATTTTCGACTATGTAACAAGCTGAGAAAAATAAATATAGTTGATTTTGCAGTGCTAGGAACCGTAACCAAAGATAATACTTGAGTATATCAAGGTACGGTGATAACATAAAAAACTCTCTGAAAATCAGAGAGCTGTCTGTTTATATAATCAGTGAGAATCTTTATATCACCAATTCTCCCACTGGGGTTCAATCTTGACATCGCCATAATTACTTGGCGAGTACTTGCTGTCATAAATCGAGCACCAATCTTTCAGGACTTTCTGGTTGACGATTTCGTCGAAGTAAGAATCCAAATCCTTAGCTGTAATACCGTACTGCTCTAAGTAGGATTTTACCTGATCTTCGTCTTCAATATAAGTTTCCGTATCTGATTTCTTTAAAACTATTCTCACAACTTTTTTTAAAGTACGGTCTTTATAAGTATATTTATTCCATATCCTAACTCTCGTGTTTGGCCCTACTTGTCTCTCGAATGAAATCGAGCTTAATTGAGATGTATACTCAAAATTAAACCCAATTTCTATCTCAGAATAATCTGACGGTGTTTTCTCTTTGTTGTATAATCCGAAAGGAGTATACGAAATATTGGGATCATCACTTGGCCAACCTGATCTGATTTTAAACCCATCTATATTTCTTAAAATATTATTTGAACGATAAGTCTTCTCTGTCTCCTGATAAATCTCATCAAAGATATTTTTAGGTTGATGGATAAAAAAGTAAAACAAGATGATACGATTATCACGAATAAGGCTACTAAACCAAGGATTTTCTTCATACTATCACCAATTCTCCCACTGGGTTTCAACCTTGACATCGCCATAGTTGCTTGGCGAGTACTTGCTGTCATAAATCGAACACCAATCTTTCAAGACTTTCTGATTGACGATTTCATCGTAGTAAGAATCTAAGTCCTTAGCTGTAATACCGTACTTCTCTAGGTAGGATTTCACTTGGGCCTCATCTTCAATATAAGTTTGCGTATCTGCTTTCTTTAAACCTATTTTTACAAATTTTTTTAAATTGCGTTCTTTATGAGAATATACAGTCCACATTTTTTTATATTCACGTTGGACTCTATACGTTTTTCAAATGAAATCAAGCTTAATTGAGCTTTGGATTTAAAATTAAAATCTATAGCAATTTTCTCATAGCTATCTGGTAAAGCATTTTCCTCATAGGCGACACTTGGATAAAATCTAGAATCATCACTATACTCTTGATATTTATGTGCTTCAACATCTTTCAACTTGTTAAAGACATTATTTCCTAGATAGGTCTTCTCCGTTTCTTGGTAGATTTCATCAAAAATGTTGTTAGGTTGTTTAGGAAAAAAGGAAAAACAAAATAATACAACTAGTAAGACTAAAGCTACTAAACCGAGGATTTTCTTCATGTTATCACCTTGTCACCAATTCTCCCACTGAGTTTCAATCTTGACATCGCCATAGTTGCTTGGTGAATACTTACTGTCATAAATGGTACACCAGTCCTTCAAAACTTTCTGATTGACGATTTCGTCGTAATAAGAATCCAAATCCTTGGCAGTGATACCGTACTGTTCTAGGTAGGATTTTACCTCTGATTGATCATCAATATATACTTTGGAATTATTTTTCTTTTTTTATTATAGTGGCTTCTTTACTCAAAAACACCTAATTTATAATTGTAGCTTCCCCATATTTTTACACTAACATTGGAAGATAGTCTTCTTTCAGAGTAAATGAACAAAACCTTCTGTGAGTTTTGAAAAATTAAAAACCAATTTCTATCTCAGAATAATCTGACGGTGTTTTTCTCTTTGTTGTATAATCCAAACGGAGTATACAAAAATATTGGGGTCATCACTTGGCCAATCGGGTCTGATTTTTAAACCCATCTATGTTTCTTAAAAATATTATTTGACCGATATGTTTTCTCCGTTTCTTGGTAGATTTCATCAAAAAAATGTTTTTTTAGGTTGTTTAGGAAAAAAGTAAAAACAAACTGATACAAGTAATACTACTATTGTTAAAAACACCTAGTATTTTTCTTCATAGATTTCCTCCTAATCCGCTACGGCTTCCAAGCGATTTAAAAAAACTTGAATACACCTGGATAGTTACTTTCAATATATGCTTTAATAGCATCTTCTCCTTTTTCCATAACCTCTAACGGAAGAATACTGGCATAGATAGTACTTCTGACTTGTTTCCAATCTTTATTTTTCAAAAATTCTCTTTCTCTCAGAGTCGAATCCTTTTGAAGGTCAGAGTAATAAGAAGTTATAGCTTGGTCATAGGATTGCCCCTTCTGCATGCGACCAATAAGATTGACCGAGTCTAGGTCTGCCTTGTAGTCATCTTCACCAATACTTGGTTTTTTTATCCGTAGCATTTTTAGTCGTGTCTCCTTCCCAGCCTGAAAGATCCTTGACACGCTCTCTACCGCCATAGAAATCGGATAATTGGAAACTGCTAGGATTCAGATGAGTAGCCATAGTGATGGACTGGTAAGTGAAATCTGGGGGCCTGTCACCAATTCTCCCACTGGGTTTCAACCTTAACATCACCATAATTGCTTGGCGAGTATTTACTGTCATAAATCGAGCACCAGTCCTTTTTAAAAACCTTTCTGATTGACGATTTCGTCGAAGTCTTTCTCTAATTCTTCTTTGGAAATATTATTTTTTCTTAAATATTCTCTTACTTTTTCTTCATCATCAATAAATTGACCTGGTTGCCTTGGCTCTTCAAAAATAGCAAGCTCCTTTTGAAGTACTTTCTTTTTTATGTTATAGTGCACCGAATACCATAGGGTAATATTCGAATCAGTCTTTCTTTCAAAAAGAATCAACACCCCCTTTATCCCTTCTCCAAAATTAAGGTTAATGGTTATGTCACTATATCCTTTGGGCAGAGTTGTCATAAATTTCCAAAACGGAGTATTAGGATATATTTGGGGTCATCACTTGGCCAACAGTCCATCAATTTCAAAGCCATCTATGTTTCTTAAAATATTATTTGACCGATAAGTCTTCTCCGTCTCCTGATAAATCTCATCAAAAATGTTTTTAGGTTGTTTGATAAAAAAGTAGAAACAGGATAATACAATTAGTAAGACTAAAGCCAATAAACTGAATATTTTCTTCATCATCATCCTCCTACTCCGCCACGGCTTCCAAGCGGTTTAAAAACTTGGATACACCTTGATAGTTACTTTCAATATATGCTTTAATAACATCTTCCCCTTTTTGCATAACTTCTAATGGAAGGATACTGGCATAGATAGTACTTCTGACTTGTTTCCAATCCTTATTTTTCAAGAATTCTCTTTCTCTCTGAGTGGGATCCTTTTGAAGGTCAGCATAGTAAGAAGATATAGCTTGGTCATAGGATTGCCCTTTTTGCATGCGGCCGATAAGGTTGACCGAGTCCAAATCTGCCTTGTAATCATCCTCGCCAATACTTGGTTTCTTATCCGTAGCATTTTTAGTCGTGTCTCCTTCCCAGCCTGAAAGGTCCTTGACACGCTCTCTACCGCCATAGACATCGGCTAACTGAACTTGATTAGGATTAAGATGAGTAGCCATAGTGATGGACTGGTGGGTAAAATCTGCATGACCCGCTCCATTGTTAGAATAGGCCTTTAGCTTGGTGTTCCAAAATTGGTCAAAGTTACCCTTATCACCATAAATCCCCTCATAAGTTCTTTTATACGAATCGTAAAAGTTTGTTCCATTTTTCTTATCTTCAGCTATAATATCAGAGGTATTAACATATTTCCCACCAGCCATCTCATGCTGCAGTCTAAGATTATAAATCAATTTTTTGGCATCTGTTTCATCTTTGATTCCAAGTTCTTTAAAAATTTCAAGAAGCGGCTTTTCTACTGTCCTTGATTTTCCTGTAATCGAACTGCCAACAGTCACATTATAAAAATAAGTTTTCAAATGACCCGCAGTTTCATTCCACTCAAACCCATCATAGTTGACCGCACCAACGACTCGCAAAAAGATATAGTCTCGAAACTCTTGGCTAGAGGTTGGGAATTTCTTATCTATCCCCTGCTTGATGGTCAAGAGCTGTTGGGCTGTCTCGGCATCAAAGCCGTATTCTGCCATCATGGTTTGGACAAAGGCTTTTTCCTGACGACTGAGTTGCATGTCCTTTGTATCAGCATAGGCAGTCAGGTAGTTGACCCAAGTCAGGTCAGATGGAATTTTAAAGACCCCTGTCTTTGCATCCCAGCTCGTTTCGATCTGGGCAAGTCCTCGACTCAACTGTATATCGATACTGTCTAGATCATCGAAAAGTCCTCCTGAGTAGCTATCATAGGCACGCAGGTCTTTCAAAATCGTTTCATAGATACGTTTATTAGCCTGGTGACCTCGTATGAGTTCCGTATTATTTCCCTTTTTTTCGCTATCTAGGCTCAAGGTGGAGAAGGATTGATTGACTTCATATAAATAGGCAATCATTTGCTCTTCCTGGCGGATCTTATCAAGCAGATCATCCTCCCGCCAACTCTTGGTGTCGACCATCGTTTGGTAGTCTTCTGGTAGTTTCTTGATAGCTTGAGAGAAGGTCTCAGCATAGAGTTGTCCCCCTTTGCTCAGGGGCAGCAAAACACTTGCAAAAAAACTTCTAGCCGAATCATAAGCATCGCCTTTTAAACTCTCCGTATCCTCTGAAAATTTTTGAATAGCTGATTGCAAATCCCGATAGGCCTCCATCTGTGATTGGCACATGGTCGCTACACTCGAACTTTGTAGTTGTGATTGTTCCAAGTACATATCAATGCCCATGTCGTTTCTCCTCCTCTCTTTCTAGTTCTTTGCGTCTTTCATAGTAGACCTCATCCAAGTCTCCCTCTAACCGGAACTTTTCTTTTTTCAAATCATCCATGTGGTAAGTAAGGTCCTCAAGGATTTGGTTTTTGAGTTGGTTTCTTTGCAGGAGCGTTTCTTCCAACTGTCCTGCATATCGGCTTTGATAGGCTGCCTCCCACAAATCACTTTGATAACGGTGACTAACTCTATCATACCCTTCAAAGATTTCTATCAGTTCTTTGGTGCGGTACTTCTCTTTTCCATTGTCTTCTAGCTGGTACAAAAGTTCTCGCTCTCTTTTCTTCAACTCATCCAACTTGCTCATGTATGACTCCTAAAACCATTTGCAGCAGCCTCATCTAGCGCCTCAAAATCACTCGCTACAGAGTGCAGTCGTTCTGAAGTTAGGGTTACAGCAGCCGAAATCTGACTAGCTAGATTTTGAGCCTTTGTCAGACATTGATGGGCCTTGTTATTTCCTTGAAGAGTCGTTAGATCATCTTGACTAGCCACAGCGATAGTTGTTAACGATTGACAAGCATTTTTCAGCTGACTCGCATACGTTTGAGCCAGATTTAGATCACTTTTTACTGTTGACATGACTTTTCTATCCTTTTTCTCAATCCCTAGTGTTAGGTTTACTTCATTTAGCTATATAGGCCTATTATACCATGTTTTGAATACAAGCCCTAATTTATACTATATTTTGATAATAAAATAATCTTATAGTGAAAAAGCTACCCATTTAGAGTAGCTTTATTATCAAGATCTGCTCAATTGAACACGGCCTAAGCACTTGGCAAAAAAGATTAAATCTCCTAGAAACTGAAGTTTCTTCGTCACTTTTCCTATTTTTGCTTTGTGCTTTTGACGGCCTTTGTATCTTGTTAATTGAACACGGCCTAAGCACTTGATAAAAACAAAAAAATCTCCCGAAAGGGAGATGATCTGATTTACTTACCTTACAGTGCTAGGAACCGTAACCAAAGATAATACTTGAGCATACCAAGGTAAGGTGACAACGTAAAAAGCCCTCTGAAAATCAGAGAGCTCCAGTCTTGCTGGATAAACCGTTTATAGACTAGGCGACGAGGCGAAGATTGTACTAATGGTACATCGAGCCGAAGCCAACGAAGTATAGAAACGTTTTAGACGCAAGATTAGCGACGAAGTCCTAGAGAGTTGATCAACTCACGGTAACGGTTAACGTCGTTTTTACGCAAGTATGCAAGCAAGTTACGACGGCGACCGATTTTCTTCATCAATCCACGGTAAGTAGCGTGGTCTTTTTTGTGTTGTTTGATGTGTTCGTTAAGGTGGTTGATTTCCCAAGTAAGGACAGCAACTTGAACCTCTACTGAACCTGTATCACCTTCGTGACGTGCATATTGTGCGATGATTTCATTTTTTTTCTCTTTTGAGATTGCCATGATGTTTCTCCTTTTTATTTGGCTTCATCCGAGTGACAGGTTGGCATGCCTGTAACCAAGAAGAAGTTATTTGTCTTTACGACAGTTCTTATTCTACCAAGAAGCAGAGACTTTGTCAACTGATTTACTGTTTAAAACCTTGAATTACTCTACTGATTTCAGGGCTTCTAGCATATCCACCTTTCTCAAGCGGTGGTTGACAAAGAGACCCAGTAAAGCTAAGATTACAGTCACTGCGACGATTGGAAGAGCATAGACTTCCCAGCTGACTCGTGGATAAAAAAGTATGGTGGCAGGTGAAATCATTTGAATCAAAAATTGATGTAAATAGTAGCCAGCTACCAAACCGAGAACAATCCCAACAAGGGACAGCACCATGGTCTCGCGGTAGATATAAAGGGTCACTTCTTTATTATGAAAACCGAGAACCTTGATAGTGGAAAGTTCACGGATACGTTCTGCCACATTGATATTGGTGAGATTGTAAAGAATGACAATAGCTAGCAAGACGGAAACAAGGACAAGGATTGCCATGGTTTTATTGAGTGAACTAGCCACAGATTCAAAGAGATGGATGGCAGTCGCATTTTGGACGACCCCTGAAACAGCAGCTTCTTCCATGAAGGTAGCAGCTTCTTGCTCCGTATTGGAAGGTGTTGGATCTTTTAATTTTACTAGGTAAGTATTCTCTTTCGGACTGATGCCGTAGACTTGTTCGTAAGTCGCTCGGTTGAGATAAACAAAGTGTCCAACATAGTTTTCAGAAATCGCCGCGACCTTGATTTCTTTCCCATCAAGCTCTAGCTTGTCTCCAACCCTAACACCTGCTAGTTGAGATAGTTTTTGACTCACGACAGCTCCATCAGTGATCTCCACCTCTTGCCCATTTTCCTGTAATGCGATAAAGGGCTTGAAGTCTTCTCTGCTTGTGACCATTATGGTGATAGTCTGAAGTCCTGCTTTTCCTTTGAAATCTTTTTCAATGGATTTAGAGTAAATCTTTTGGTAAGCATGGATAGGCTCAGCTTCCAAGGCACTTTCTAGATCTGCTTTTTCTTGCTCACTCGCACTGCTCTTTTCTGTCACAATCATCTGGTATTGCTGGATTTGTTCAAATTGACGCTCCACAACTCCTCCCACAGAAGACTGAATGCCAAGACCTGCAAATAGGAGAGCAACCGAACCTGCAACTCCAAAAATGGTCATCAACATTCGTTGCTTATAACGGAAAATATTTCGCGCCGTAACCTTATGAGTGAAGCTCAAACGACTCCAAATAAAGCTCAGGCGTTCCAGCAAAATCTTTGAGCCTTCAACGGGAGGTTTGGGAAGCAAAAGTTGGGCCGCTTCCTCGTGCAATTCTCTCCGCGCCACCAGATAAGCTGGTAAAACGCTGGATACCCAACTCAAGGCTAGGGCAAGGAGGCTATAAGACCAGTAAAAATACTCCTGACTTTACCAACGACCAGTCCAGCTGTTATAACATCCGAAATCACGCCTGCAAGGAGATAATGTCCAAGAAACGTTCCTATAAGGGTTCCTACAGTTCCTGCAAGAAAACCATAGAGAACAAACTTGGCAACAATATCTTGATTCCGGTAACCTAGAGCCTTGAAGATACCAGCATTGGTACGCTCTTCATCCACAAAGCGAGTCATAGTAGTAAAGGTCACCATTGCAGCAACCATATAAAGCACCACGGGGAAGATATTCCCGACAGAACGAATACTTGCTGAAGCGTTACTATACATGAGATAGCCTTGACCACCTGGCATGGTTTGGCGGTTGTAAACATGGTAAGCCGGCTCTGCCAGTTCATCAAGCTCTTTCTGACGTTGTTCAAGCTTCTCTTTTTCCTTAGTTAGATCACTCTCTGTCTGAGCCAGTTTTTCTTTTTTAGTCGCCAATTCTTCCTTAGCTTTTGTCAATTGCTCCTTGACTTGACTCTTTTGAGGCTCAGGCAAAGCGATCACTTGTTCTTCTTGAGTTTTCAAGCGACTTTCAGCCTGCTCTAACTGACTTTTGCCATTTTGAAGGTTCCTTTCAGCTGTTTGGAGCTGTTCTTTTCCACCTTCCAAGTTCTTTTGCCCATTTGCTTTGATGCTGGCCAATCGTTTTTGATCATTATCAGCCAGCAAGTCTTGCAAGTCTTCCTGATGTTGATCTCGTTTGCTCCTATAGTCTGATGAAAAAGCATCCAGATTTTTTAAATCATCATAGCGCACACGCGCAATGCTATAAACATCTGTATCAAACTGACTGGGTAAAATTACTCCATAGCCAGCCAGGCTTCCATTTCCACTACTAGCACTCCCTAAGTCTTTTTGAGAAAGCATCTCACCCGACTGAACAAATCCAGTAATGGTGAAAGTTTGGGATTTTATAACGGACTTCCCTTCTTCTTTCTTAGTAAAGGTAATGGTCTGCCCAATCTGATAGCGGTCTTTCCAGAAATCAGCTAAGGCAATTTCCCCATCAGTCTCTGGAAGTCGCCCTTCTGTAACTTGGAAGGTTGAAATGCCCTCTGGCTTGGAATAAAGTCGAACTGCCTCTTCACCTTTTTCAACTGTTAGGTCCTCCATATAGCCAAACTCGACACTTGCTCCTTGAAGGGTCTTTAGTTCCTCCTGATCTTCTTTGTCCAAGCCATAATCAGCTATCACTGCTAGATTCAAAGTATTGGCTTTACGGAGATAATCCTCAGCCGTGCGTTCCAAATTTGGGCTAGTCACTTTGAGTCCTACTAGGGCTAAAGAACCCAGCATCATCAAGGTCAGGATAGAAGCAAAGCGTCCCTTGGAAGCAATCACCGACTGGAGCAAGTCTTTTTCGGTATGTTTTTTTCATGCTAATACTCCAATGTATCAATATCCTGCGGATGCTCATTGATTGTTACGCTCTTAACCGTGGCATCACGCATGTGAATCACCCGATCGCGATAGGAGCTAGCGCGCTATTGTGGGTCACGATAATCACTGTTGCCCCCTTTTGACGAGACATGTCTTGGAGAATCTTCAAGACTTGCTTGCCCGTCTGGTAATCCAAGGCACCTGTCGGTTCATCGCAAAGGAGGATTTTAGGATTCTTGGCTACTGCGCGTGCGATGGAAACTCGTTGTTGCTCCCCTCCAGAAAGCTGGGCTGGAAAGTTATTGAGGCGATGATCTAGTCCCACATCTTTGAGCACCTCCTCTGGATCCAAGGCATCCGCTACAATTTCTGAGGCCAACTCCACGTTTTCCTTGGCTGTCAGATTGGAGACTAGATTGTAAAACTGAAAAACAAAGCCCACATCATCTCGACGATAGTTTGTTCGTTGGTGGGAATTGTAGTCAGCAATATTGGCATCATCAATCCAAATCTCTCCCTCATCATTGGTATCCATACCTCCTAGGAGATTGAGAACCGTTGACTTTCCAGCACCAGAAGCACCAAGGATAATAACCAGCTCCCCCTTTTCAATTTCAAAATTCACATCACGATTAGCCACAATCTCCGTGTCACCGACCTGATAGCGCTTGTAGCTGTGTTTCATTTCAATGTAAGCCATCGTCTTTCTCTCTTTCTTACAATTAAGTGATTCTTTACTATCATTATAACGCTTTTTCAACTAGTTGGAAACTAGAAGCAAAAACAAAAAAGCCTAGGAATCCTAAGCTTTCTATTTATAGATTATTTTTCCAAGGTAGTATTCAGAAACGACGTTTAATTTTTCGTCAAATTCGAATACCAATGGTGGGAAGTTAGGGATTTCCACGTCCATGATTTCGTCATCTGACAAGCGTTTGATGTGTTTTACAAGGGCACGGATTGAGTTACCGTGAGCTCCTACGAATACGTTTTTACCATCTTTAAGTGCTGGAGCGATTTTGTCTTCCCAGAATGGAAGGGCACGTTCCAAAGTCACTTTCAAGTTTTCAGCATCTGGGATAACTGAGTCGTCAAGTGAAGCGTAACGACGGTCAGTGTGAGCTGAGTGCTCATCATCACGATCCATAAATCAAATTTCATTTCAGATTCTAGATTAATTTACTGTCTAACCCCAGAAAGCATCTTCTACTGCTTGATCTGATGAAAAGAGCCAAACTTCCTTGATTTTTCCTTCTTCCATGCGGAAAAGATCAATACCGTTCATGTTGAGTTCCTCGCCGTCTGGGCGAGTTCCGACAAAGGTCACATTGGCTGCTACAAGGTCAATATTTTCAGACACCCAGTTAGTCAATACTTTGAAGGTACCGTTTGTTTTTTCTGAAAATTGAGCCAAGTGTGCTCCAAGTGCTTCTTTTCCAACAACTGTACCGGAATTACTATGCTGACCTGGCTGGTGCCAGATGATATCATCTGCCATAGTCTCAAAAACAGCTGGAAAATCACCTGTTATAAGACCATTGTTATATGCATTAAAAATTTCTAAATTTACTGACATGAGTTACTCCTCGTTTCTTTTATTTATGATATAATTTTATCACTTACTAAAAAAAAGACAAGTAGGCACTTTATTGTTATCTAGTATCAAATACGATACTATTATTGTCAAATAAGAGAATAATTTTAAAAAATTTGGAGGAATTATGGTAACCAAAGTCAGTGAATACGGAATTTGTCCTTTTGCCACGACACAGCGTGTACTAACAGGCAAATGGGCTCTAGTCATCATCTATCAACTCAGTACGGGAACTAAGCGTTTTAATGAACTACAACGGCTGATTCCTGGCATTACCCAAACCATTCTAACACGACACCTCAGACAGCTCGAAAAGGATAAAAATCGTGGAGCGTAAAGTCTATGCTGAAGTTCCCCCACGGGTCGAATACAGTCTAACTGAAATGGGTAGAAAATTTCAAGGTGTCCTAGATGCCATTGAAAGTTGGGGACTGGAGTATATCGAAATTCTAAACTAATTATCTCCTCGGTTCATCTCACCTTACAAAGTGAGACGAACCAAGAATCACTTCTCAAAAAAAGGCGGAATAAATCCCGCCTTTTATCTTTTATAATTATTTTCCAAGGTAGTATTCAGAAACTACGTTCAATTTTTCGTCAAATTCGAATACCAATGGTGGGAAGTTAGGGATTTCCACGTCCATGATTTCGTCATCTGACAATTGTTTGATGTGTTTTACAAGGGCACGGATTGAGTTACCGTGAGCTCCTACGAATACGTTTTTTTACCATCTTTAAGTGCTGGAGCGATTTTTGTCTTCCCAGAATGGAAGTGCACGTTCCAAAGTTACTTTCAAGTTTTCAGCATCTGGGATAACTGAGTCGTCAAGTGAAGCGTAACGACGGTCAGTGTGAGCTGAGTATTCGTCATCACGAGGCATTGCAGGAGGCAATACATCGTATGAACGACGCCAGATGTGAACTTGCTCATCACCAAATTGTTCAGCAGCTTCAGCCTTGTTTTTACCAGTCAAACCACCGTAGTGACGTTCGTTCAAGCGCCATGATTTTTCAACTGGAACCCACAATTGGTCAGCAGCTTCAAGAGCCAAATTTGTTGTTTTGATCGCACGTTTCAATACTGAAGTATAAGCTTGGTCAAATTCGATACCAGCTTCTTTGATCAATTTACCAGCGTCAATCGCTTGTTGTGTACCTTTTTCAGACAAATCAACATCAGCCCAACCAGTGAAAAGGTTAGCTTTGTTCCATTCAGACTCACCGTGGCGAGCAAAAACCAATTTTACCATTAGATGGATTCTCCTTTAATTTTTCGAGGTTGCCCTCGTTTATCTATTCTATTTTACACAATTTTTCACAAAAAAGCTAGTTAAAATCAACGAAAAAGAGAAGGGCTCTCTGACTCTTCCCCCTAAAATATCTCTTATCCTTCAATTTTGAACTGTTTCAAACTTGACAGGTACAAAGCTCCTCCGATGACAAGGACGATTCCACCAATCCATCCAAGCAAAGGAATCAAGCCAACTACAGATCCAACAATAAATAGAATGGATGGCGCTAATGAAATACGATTATCGTCCTTATAATAGACAAGCGAGAGGATTCCAAGAATAAGGGTTGCAATTTTCACTAAAGAAAACACAATGAAAATAACGCCTAATACAAATCCTACAACATCTTCATCTCGAGAAATAGTTATAAGAACAAGCATAAAAATAGGTGATAAAGCTAAAAAAGCTCCTGCAATAACACCAATAAAGCCATCTACTTGCGCTAGTGTTTTTGTCTTCATAAATATCTCCTTTTATGTTAATAAGGTATATTATACCATATTTTTTTTACCAAAAGTTTTTTTATTTTTTTAAAAAAATACAGGAGAACCTCCTGTATTTTTTTGGTAAATTATTTCGCTTCAAATCCTTCTGCTACTGCGTTCGCAAAGTTTTCTTCTAGGATGCTTGCACAGTGGTCACAGATAACTGCATGGTAGCTACGTTCTGCAGTAGTTGGATCAATACGACGGCAACGGTCACATACTTGGCCTGCTGCACGTTCAACTGTGAAAGCTACATCCTCAAAGCTAACTGCACTTTCTGGAGCTACACCTTCTGCGATAGTCAAATCTGACACGATCAATAGTTGAGCTACATTGCTGTTTACTGCTTCGAGTAGAGTTTTCACCACTTCATTTGGATAAACTGTCAAGTGTGCTTCAAGTGATTTACCGATTACTTTTGCATTACGAGCTTCTTCTAAGGCTTTTTGAGCTTGTCCACGGAAGTCCATGAAGGCAGCCCATGTATCCAAGATTTCTTCTTGGTTCGCAAAAGTTTCCGCTTCTGGTAATTCTGACAATTGAACGAAGTCTTCAGCTTCAAACTCAAGATATGACCAGATTTCTTCCGCTGTGTGAGGAAGGATTGGTGTCAAGAGTTTCGTGATTTTCACAAGGATGTCATAAAAAACAGTCTGCATTTGACGGCGTTCCAGTGATTTAGCTCCTTCGATGTAAACAACGTCTTTGGCAAAATCAAGGTAGAAGGCTGACAAGTCAACGTTGATAAAGTTCACCAAGGCCTTGTAGATTGTCAAGAATTCAAAGTCCGCATAAGCATCACGAATAGTCTTGACAAGTTGGTTAAAGCGGATAGTCATGTATTTATCAACTGAACGTAGTTCTTCATAAGCCACAGCATCCACAGCTGGGTTAAAGTCAGAAGTGTTGGCAATCAAGAAACGAAGGGTGTTACGAATCTTACGGTAAGTTTCAGAGACTTGGCTCAAGATATCCATAGAGATACGCACGTCGTTGCTTGAGTCTACACTTGTTACCCAGAGACGCAAGATTTCCGCACCAAACTGTTTTTCAACATCGCTTGGAGCAATGGTATTTCCAAGAGATTTAGACATCTTCTCACCCTTACCATCCAAAGCAAACCTTGTGACAAGATTTGTTTGTAAGGAGCCACGCCATGGTTGGCAACAGATGTGATAAGTGAAGAGTTGAACCAACCACGGTACTGGTCAGAACCTTCTAGGTAAAGATCTGCTGGGTATTTGAGTTCTGGACGGTTTACCACAACTCCATTCCATGAAGAACCTGAGTCAAACCAAACGTCCATAATGTCTGTTTCTTTCTTGAATTCGCCATTTGGTGAACCTGGATGGGTAAAACCTTCTGGCAAGAGGTCTTTGGCATCACGTTCCCACCAGATAATAGAGCCATGCTCTTCAAAGAGTTGAGCCACATGTTCGATGGTTTCAGCTGTCATAATTGGTGTTCCGTCTTCAGCGTAGAAGATAGGAAGAGGAACTCCCCAAGCACGTTGACGAGAGATAACCCAGTCACCACGGTCACGGATCATGTTGTAAAGACGCACTTTACCCCATTCTGAGTGAAATTTGACTTTTTCAATTTCATCCAAGATTTCTTGGCGGAATTTTGATACAGAGGCAAACCACTGCGGAACTGCACGCCAGATGATTGGTTTCTTGGTCCGCCAGTCAAATGGGTATGAGTGAGAAATTTCTTCTTGAGCAAGGAGAAGATTACCAAGTTTTTCGATAACGGTTGGTACAACCTTGTCGTAGAATTGACCTTCGAATTCAGCACCTGCATTTGCCATCATAATTCCGCGTTCATTAACCGTCACAGCAACTTCAAGACCGTTGGCAACACCGACATTGTAGTCGTCCTCACCGAAACCAGGCGCAGTATGGACAATACCAGTACCTGAGTCAGTCGTAACGTGGTCACCAAGGATTACCAACTCATCTACAGCTGTATCCCACGGGTGCTTTGTCACAATGTGGTTCAATTCTTGACCACGGTAAGTCGCCAAAACTTGAACATCAGCCCAGCCAAACTTTTCAGACAGGCTGTTCAACAATTCAGCAGCAACCACAAACTTACGTTCTTCGCCAGCTGGTTGTACCAATACATAATCAATATCTGCTCCAACTGTCAAACCACGAGAAGCAGTGATGGTGAATGGAGTTGTTGTCCAAACAACGATGTAGGTATCTGTATCTAGCAAACCTTTTCCGTCTTTGACGCGGTTAGCATAGTAAAGGGAAGTTGAAAGTAAGTCATGATATTCAATTTCCGCTTCTGCAAGGGCTGACTCAGATGACCATGACCAGTAAACTGGCTTGGCACCACGGTAGATATAGCCTTTCTTAGCCATTTCACCAAAGACACGGATTTGAGCCGCTTCATAGTCTGGAGTCAAGGTCACATAAGGATTTTCCCAGTCACCAGAAACACCTAAACGTTTAAAGTCTTCCCGTTGCTTATCTACTTGAGAAAGAGCATAGTCACGGCAAAGTTTCAAGTACTCAACCAAGTCCATTTCTTTGCGTTTGACACCTTGTTTCGCCAAAACTTGTTCGATTGGCAGACCATGTGTATCCCAACCTGGAATATAAGGCGCATAAAAACCTGACATAGACTTAGAACGAACAATAATATCTTTGGAAATCTTGTTCATGGCATGTCCAACATGGATATTTCCATTTGCATATGGAGGTCCATCATGCAAGGTGAAATGTGGTTTCCCTTGGTTCAATTCTTGACGACGTTGGTAAAGTTTTGCTTCGTCCCACTCTTTTTGCCATAGTGGCTCTTTAGTAGGAAGTCCAGCACGCATAGGAAAGTCTGTTTTTCCTAGATTGAGAGTTTCTTTAAGTTTCATTGTTACTCCTTCAATTTAAATTGACAAAATAAAAACCACGACTCGCTAAAAAGGACGAAAATCGTGGTACCACCTTTGTTCGAAAAAAGACCTAGTCTCTTTTCCTCTTTTCCCGTAACGTGGGAAACGTCAAATCTTACTTTCTTCAGATTTGATACAGAGAGAGGATAATCTAACCACTAGGGATTGCAGGACTCACACCATCTCCCGCTCGCTGAAAATATAGTTGGTTAGATCTTGTTCTCACATTTTAAACTTATAAAATCGAAATAGATTCTTTTTTTGATTTTTTTTCTTTAGAATTTGACTTGGCTTCAACAATTGCCTCTATAGAGTCTTCTATAGAAGATGTGCTAACATCCACATCTTCTTTTTGTTCTTCCTCTAATCCAGCTAATTCTTTACTGCTCGCTTCAATACGTGCCTGCAATTCCGCCATTTCCTCAGGAGAAAATTGACGTGTCACATCAATTGGGTCTTCTTCAGGTTGAGAAGGAAGCTTTTCGCCTAAAACTTCGCTCACAACTTCTTTGAAAGCTTCATCACTTGTTTGAAGGTAAGTTGCCGTAGGCTTCAAAATATCTTCCCAATCCGGTGATTCAACAATTGCCAACTGACTTTCAATTGTTGATTTGAGACGTTGATGGAAGACACGACTCTTGTTTTTCAATTCTTCTGTCTCTACAGCTACTTTTTTAGCATTATCTGCTGCTTGGCGTAAAATTTCATTAGCTCTATACTTAGCCTCATCTAAAAGACGCTCTGCATCTTGTTCAGCTTGTTTAATAATATTATTTGAACGTTCCTGAGCTGCCTGTTTTACCCTTTCAGCTGTATCTTGAGCAATCAAAACAGATTGACTCAAAGAATTTTTCATCTCATCAAAGTAAGATAAGCGTTCTTCTAAACTTTTAATCTGTCTTTCCTTATCATGATTACTACGAACTAACTCCTCATAATCACGTACAACAATATCAAGGAATTCATTAACTTCTTCTGGATCTAAACCTCTAAATTTTGTACCAAAGGTTTTATCTTTAATTTCTAACGATGTAATTGGCATACTTTTCCTCACTTACTTAATAAAAAATAGAATCATTCATTGCCTCTGGTTCTTGCTCTTGCTCTTGGTTGTTTGTTACTGTTCTCTTAGGAATATCATTCGTATAATAGGAAAGACGTTCTTCTAGTTTTTTGATATAGAGTTCAGTTTCATCCTTGTAGCGGATTAATTCTTCATAGTCAAAATAAATCTTGTCTAAAAATTCGTCCACTTCTTCCTTATTATAACCTCTGAATTTAATCGAGAAAGCTTTATCAATAATTTCTTGTGGTCTAATCGACATATTGTTCCTCACTTACTTAATAGTAACTGCACTGTTAATTTTATCTTATCTTTTTTTGTCTGGCCATTATTCTTGATAACTTTCAGACGACCAAACTTCCTCACACTAATCAAATCTCCCTCAGCTATTATATAATCAATTTTTTCAACAGGTTGATAATTTACCTGTACAGACTTTTTTTCTATAAGCTGACTAGCTTGCTTTCTAGATAATTTCAAAGCACTTGATAAGAGGGCATCCAGTCGAAAGCTTGAAATCAGAATCTCTTGTTCTTTATAATTGATTTCAGAATTTATTCTATCGAAGAGAGGACTCTCCTCCAGCGATACAGGAAGTCTGCCAATCTTTTTTATCCCATCCTGAAAAAGGGGAATAAAGTCACGATTGACAAAAATCTGTGCTCTATTTTCATCTACCAAGATATCACCAAAAAGTTTACGATCAATTCCCAGTCTATTGATAATTGTTCCCAAAATTTTTGCGTGAGACAACTGTTCAAACTTACTCGGATAAGAAATAGTCAATAAGGCTATCTCAAAATCTGCTATCTCAGGTTTAAAATAGTCTGGATACAAGAGGACACGAACATATTCTGTTTGGACAAATTGTCCACTACTCATACAATTTAAACTATATGTTCCAGTCAAAACATGAAGTATCCACTCCTGATGCGGATTAATAAAGGGAGTGAGAAAAGGAGCATAAGTATATTCCACTCTCTTGATCCACTCCAACCCCTTATCAATAAAGGGAATATCGTCCTGTGAAAAATGCTGATAAAAAACTCGGTCTTCTGTCATAGAAAAAATACTAACCGTGTTAGGATAGTTCCTATAAATTGAATCAGAACAAGAGCCGCCCATACAGTAAAATCAAGGCCACCAAATTGTAAATTTAATTTACGAAGTGGCTCAATAACTGGACGAACAAGGCTAATGATTAAACGACCTAGGGAACTATTGTAGGCATTGGGAAACCAAGAAAGTAAAGCAAAAGCTAGTAGAATGAAGGAATAGATATTCACAGCATTCTGGATTAAGCGGATTAAAAAAATCATTATCTTGCTCTATTTCGCTTGATATCAAAACCAAATTCAGCATTTTGAGAATCATCTGGTAATTTAATATCTTCGATATTTACGACGACATTGACAGGTGTCAACAAATACATCGTACTCGCAACCTTTTTCATATTACCCGCTAAAACGTGACGGGCACCATCAAGGTAGTCTAAGCAACGACGTGCTTGAACTTCTGTCATATATTGAAAATCAATCAAAATGCTTTCGTTTCCAGTCAATAAGTCTACAATGACTGTTGCATCCTCATACTTTCTAGGATAACGAACATCAATGATTACTTTTTCCATCTTTACGGTGATTTTTGCATGGCTAGTTCCTTTTGGCGTTCATGCAAGCGAGTGATATTGGCATCTTTTGATGTGCTTGCTTGGGGTTGTACTGGCAATTCCTTGGAAGTTGAAATTGGTGAAGCAACTACTTCCTCTTGTTGAGATTCATAGTAAGGTGTTGTTTCTTCTCCATCTTCTGTAAAATAATCTATAAATTTATCAAATTTATCTTTTAAAGACATGAGTCTCTCCTATTTAAAAAAAGCTGTACCAATTCGAACAAAAGTCGAGCCGAACTGAATCGCCTCTTCATAATCGCGACTCATTCCCATACTCAACTCTGTCATAGGCATGTTGGGGATTTGTTTTTCTCTAATTTCTGCTTGCAGTTCTTGCGTTTTTTTGAAAATCGTTCTCAATTCATCAGTATCTGCCTCGAAAGGAGCCATTGTCATTAGACCAACATATTCAATTTGATCTAACTGAGCTAAGTTAGCCAACTGCTCCAGCAAGGCTTCTTTGGAAAAGCCGTGTTTGGATTCCTCACCAGAAATATTGACCTGTAAGAAACACTTGATAACATGATCCGTTCTTTTTTGAATTTCCTGAGCAAGCTTTAGAGAATCTAGAGCATGGAAATAGTCAACAAAAGAGATGACATCCTTTACCTTACGTCTCTGGAGCGTTCCGATCAAATGCCAGGTAACAGGTCGATCTTTCAGAGCCTGATATTTTTTTCTAAAAAAATTTATCAACACGATTTTTCACCAATATGATGAACACCAAGCGGAAGCAATGCTTCCGCCGTTTCTACATCTACATATTTTGTTACAGCAATCACTGAAACTGAATCCAAATCACGATTTGCTTTTTGACTAGCCTCCGCAATCTGCTGAAAAATTAATTCCGTATTGTTTTTTTAAATTCATTTTTTTAACGATTTTTTTGAAAAAAATGGAGGTGTATCCAACTCATCTTCGTCTTGAGAAACAGGCGCTTCAAATCGCTCTACAGGAGATACAACTGAATCACTTTGACGAACAATCGATTCACGACGCAAGTCCCAATCACCAAAAGCAGAAGATTGACTTGTTTCAAAGCGTCGTTGGCTTTGCTTTGGTAATTCTGCTGTATCTTCTAGGTCAAAATGACGATCAAATGTGTGTGAATGCGGAGCTCTAGAAGCTTCTCTACGAGCTGCTTGCTTAACTGGAGAACCAACAACTTTTTCTACACGTTCTTGGCGAACACCTGTTGCTACAACAGTAACACGGATTTCATCTTTCATGTTTTCATCGATTGATGTTCCAAGCCAGATGTTCACTCCCTGACCAGCTGCTTGGTTGACGATTTCTGAAGCTTCTTCTGCTTCAATCAATGTCAAGTCAAGACCACCCGTAACGTTGACGATGACATCTTCAGCACCGTCAATGGTTGTTTCAAGAAGTGGTGAGTAAATCGCTTTACGAGCCGCCTCAACGACACGCTCTTCTCCACTTCCAATACCAATACCCATAAGGGCATTTCCTTTGTTTGCCATGACAGTTTTTACGTCGGCAAAGTCAAGGTTGATCAACCCCGGGTTAGTGATCAAGTCTGTAATTCCTTGAACACCTTGGCGAAGAACGTTATCTGCTTCACTAAGTGCTTCAAGAAGTGGTGTTTTCTTGTCAACAATCTCTAACAAGTTGTTGTTTGAGATAATCAATAGAGTATCAACATGCTCGCGAAGCTCGTTGATTCCTTCTACAGCATACTGACCACGTTTGCTTCCTTCAAATCCGAAAGGACGTGTCACAACACCGACTGTAAGGGCTCCAAGATCTTTTTGCAATGCGGGCAATAACTGGAGCAGCACCTGTTCCAGATCCTCCACCCATACCAGCAGTGATGAAGACCATGTCCGCACCGCTGATTGCTTCAGTCAGAGCTTCTTCGCTTTCTTCTGCAGCCTTACGTCCAACTTCTGGACGACCTCCAGCACCCAAACCACGAGTCAATTTTGGACCAAGTTGGATAACTGTTTCTGCTTTCGTACTGCTAAGGGCTTGTACATCCGTGTTAGCTGCGATGAATTCAACACCTGCAACACCTTCGTCGATCATACGGTTAATGGCGTTACCACCACCTCCACCGACACCAATTACTTTAATGACTGCACCTTGAGCAGCTGCTGTATCAAATGAAAATGTCATAATTTCTTTTCCTCTTTTATTCGTCAAACATGCTTCCGATTAAGCTACGGAAACGCTCTGTCAATTTCGGTTTATTTTGAGAATTAACTTGGAACTCATCTTTAGGAGTAGCTGTACTTTCCTGAGCATTTTCAGCTACTGTTGTAGTCGGTTGCGCAGGAGTGGGTTGTGAAATCGGAGCCACATTCTGAGTAGGCATTCCAAAACTAATTGGTTTTTGGCGAAGGAATTCATCTCCTTTAACTGCTTTTTGGGCAAGACGATTTACCTCTGTCAATTTACCTGCAAATTCAGACAAGCTAATCACATGTGCAAAAGCAGGATTACGAATACCAACTTGATTCGGCACATAGAGTTTCACTCGTACCCCAAATACTTCTTGGGCCAATTCAACAATACCTGGCAAGATGGCATTACCACCAATCAAACAATTCCACCAGGCAACTCCAACAGATGGCGTCTATCCAGTTCTTGTTTTATTTGATCGAAGATATGCTTAATGCGTGCTGAAATAATTTCTGCTAGGTAGCTTTCTGTCACCTCAACAGGATCGACTTCACCGATTACTTCAACTTGGAAAGTCTCATTCCCTGCCAATGGTACATAAGCTTCACCATAGTTTAATTTGAGGCTTTCCGCAATCCGTTGTGAAGTTTTTAAGACCTTAGAGATATCTTTTGTAACATAATCTCCGCCTTCCTGGTAGATATTCGTAAATTGTAATTCCTGATTGCGGATGGTTGCCACTGTAGTTTGCCCACCACCCATATCAATCACTGTCGCACCAAATTCACGTTCACCTTCATTGAGAACTGAGTTCACAATTGCTAGTGGAGAAATGATGACATTTTCTACCTGAACTCCTACACGTTCAACCGTTTTACGAAGGTTGTGAAGAATGGTGCGAGGCCCTGTGTATAACAAACCACGCATTTCCAAACGGACTCCCATCATTCCACGAGGATCACGAATACCTTGGAAACCATCTACGATAAACTCTTCTGGAATAAAAGTAATAACCTCACGATCAGGGGTCATGCTCTTAGTCAAAGCTGATTTGACAACATTCTCAACGTCTTGATCTGTGATTTCTTTTGTATCTGAAGTAACAGGAATCATTCCTTGTGTTGGTTCAACCTGCAAGAGGTTTGCTGGAAGCCCAACATTAACAGACTTAATAGAAATACCAGCTTTCTCTTCAGCTTGGGAAATTGCTGATTTAATTGCTGAAGCAGCAGCTTCAATATCAACAATAATTCCGTCTTTGACTCCTTTACTTTTGGCATTGCTAACACCAATTACATTTACTTCACCATCTCTAAGTTCAGCAACTAGTACTTTGATGGAGCTAGTTCCAATATCTAAACCTGTAAAAAAACCATCTCTAGTCATTACATCGCGTCCTCTCTGTCTTCCAAGTTTCTCACTTCTATTTTAATAACTATGTTTGGGCATAGCTATTCACAGAATATTATAACACAAAAAATCCAATCGTGCTTAGTTTTTCATAAATTTCCTCAAGGTTTTTTGTGAAAATCGTTTTTACTATTTTCCTAGAATTCACTTCTCGACCTTACTATTATCAAGAGAGTGATTCTCTGTAGTTGATTAAAAAAGAGAAGACCTTCTTAGGCTTTCTCTTGAATCATTTTTTCTGCTCTTTGTTGCAAAAAGACCTCTAGCACTTTGCAGTCAAGCTGATAGCTGCTACCAACACACTGGACACGATGATGTAATTCGCCAATAGTCCATGATTCCCCACTAACGGTGGTTTATTTAAAAATCCATAATCTCCACCTACAACCAAGTTGACAACACCTATCAAGGCATTTAGAGAAAATGTAATCACTGTCACATTTTTCAAGTTGAGCAGGGAAGCTTCATAATTCTTAAACAAGTATAGGAGCGCATTCCCCAAAAGTGCCACATGCCCGATGATAAAGGACAGGATGGTCACATGCGGAAACGGATAAGGGTCAAAGAGTGGGTATGCCAGAGCAGCGGTTGCTCCAAAAGTTCCTAGAAGGGCAAAGTATTGCTTGTACTTGGAAGTCCCTGGAATCAAGAGCATAACAAACATGGCGATACGGCAATGATAGAAGGGCAAACTTTCTGATAGGGGCATTTGATTGCCCCAATACCAGCTATACAGAACAATCAGTTGAAGTGACTGAAGGATCTGAATAAAGCGCTGGTAAGCCACCTTGTCGCGGTAACGATAAGAAATATAGAAAGTAAGAGCCAGTAAACTTAACAAACCAATATACCAGTGGAGTTCAAACTGGGGCGGTTCTGATATCTGTGTAGTAAATAATTGTTCCCACAAATTCATATTCTATTCCTCGTTCATCTAGCCAGAGTAGTAGAAAGCTCACTATTCTAGCTTTTAAATTTTTTTGAAAAAGCTTGATTCTATACTAAGTATAGAATACTTGCATCTTAAATTCGCAACCTATTATATCATTTGTGTCGCAGAAATGCACTTTACAGACACCCTTTTTTGATTTGCCAACTTCTCTAGCACAAACTAATCGACATATTGCTCTCTTTGTCCCTGATAAACCTGCCAAAGAATCTCCATCTGCTCCTTGGTGATGCGTTTTTTTCAGATAAGACTGGCAATTGGTCAATGGCAAAAAATTGAAGTTCAGAAATCTCTTGATTCTCTTGAAATTGTCCATCAAGAAGCTTACATTCAAAGACAAACTTTGCATATTGTTTGCTCTGTAGTTGGAAACGATTGGTATCAAAAACTGCAAGTAACCTTTCAGCTTTTGCTGTAAAACCGGTTTCTTCTTCAATTTCTTTAAGAATATTTTTCCGTTGGAGAATAGCCGACTTCACCAAAATCCACCTGGCAAGGCCCAACTATTCTCCCCTTTTCCTCTAACTAAACATACTTTTTCATCCTCAACAATCCAAGCACGGACGTCCATCAGAGGAGTTGCATAAGCGGACGTTGGTTTCAAGACTTCTGCCACTTCTTCTGCATCGAGGTCTGATACCTGATTCAACATTTCAGATAACAGGCTTCGTAAGTCTTCGTAACGCTCACAGTCGAATGGATCTTTTGTAAAGGTTAATCCAGTATCCGTAATGGCTAGCATTCTTTGAAGATACTTGGCAAAATCACTTGCATTCATTTTCTAAACTTTCTACCAACTTGGCTAGATTCATGGAGTTCGAGCCTTTGAGCAAAATTTGGTCATTGGCACCAAGGCTTTCATTGACCTGCTTGACTAGGTCTTTAAATTGATCCTCGTCAGCTGTTTTCTTAAAATAGAAAACGTGACCGATCGGGAACATTTGACTAGCCAATTGGGCCAATTCTGCAATATCTTCTCCATAGAAAATAACGGTATCCAGCACATCTGGCGATAGGCTTAAAATCATCTGGTTATGGAGTTGGACTGACTGGTCGCCGAGTTCCTTCATGTCTGCCAAGACAGCGATTTTCTTGCCCCCTTCATTAGCTGGAATGGCAGAGAATGTCTCCAAAATCAACTTCATAGCAGTTGGATTGGCATTGTATACGTCAGACAGAATATCTGCTCCATTGGCTGCCTTCTTCCACTCAGTACGATTGCGGGTCAATTCTAGGTTCTGAAAGGCCTGACGAATTTGCTCCTCTGACACTCCTTCTTGTAGAGCCACATAAGCAGCAATCATAGCATTGGTGGCATTGTACTTACCTGTCACTGGCAAATCGAGGGCTTGTTCCAAGAAATTGGCCTTAAAGGTCAGACTATTCTTGCGCTCAACCAAGTCTGTGATTTCCAGCTCTGCTCCTGGCCCAAAACGAACCACCTTTTTATCTGTAGGCAAGTAGTCCTCTACAATCGAGTCAGCTGGTGCCAAAAGCAAAGAACCTGGTGCCATACCATCTGCAATCTGCATTTTTCCTTTGGCAATCTCAGAACGGTCTTTGAAAAAGGCCAAATGAGCCTCTCCAACCAAGGTCACAATGGCTGTCTTAGGATGAGCCAATTCAGACAAGAGATGGATATCCCCCAAGTGATCCTGCCCCATTTCCAAGACCAATTTTTCAGTATCATCTGGCATATGAAGAACTGTGTAAGGAAGACCAATCTCGTTATTGTAATTGCCCTGAGTTTTGTAGGTCTTGTAGGTTGTTGATAATAAATGTGCCAACATATCCTTGGTCGTCGTTTTTCCATTTGAACCCGTTACGGCAAAGACATCAACTGCCGTTTTTTCAAGATAGTAGGCGGCTAGTTGTTGAAAGGCAATCAAAACGTCAGCTACTAGAATGTAGGGATGATTTGCAACCTCTTTCTCAGACAAGGTTACTGCTGCACCATTTTCAAAAGCTGTTTCGATAAAGTCATGACCATCGCGCGCACCTTTGAGTGGCACAAACAAATCACCTGTCCCAATCAAACGACTGTCAAACTCAGCTTTTTCTATCTGGGTGTCCTCAAAGATGCTGACATCATTTAGCCCCAACAGCTTGGGCAACTTCATGGATTGTTAATTTCATTTCTACTCCTTTAAAAAGGGTTGAAGTCCGAGAACTCGACTCACCTTGCAGTGATAGTTCCGGCTTCTACCCTCTCTTTCATTTTATAGCAAATGCGCTTCGCGCTTGTCAAAACTTTGCTTAGCAAGGTCAACCAAACGCTCGATTAGTTCTGGGTAGCTGATTCCCATATTGTCCCAAAGTAGTGGATACATAGACCACTGGGTAAAACCTGGCATGGTATTGAGCTCGTTTAGGAAAATTTCGCCCTTATCTGTATAGAAGAAATCACAACGAGACAGACCGAGGCCACCAATCGCACGGAAGGCAGTTTCTGCATTTTGACGCATGATAGCTACCACATCATCACTGATTTTAGCCGGGATATCCATGGTAATCTTGTTATCGATGTATTTGGCATCATAGTCATAAAAGGCAACATCCTTGACAACTTCTCCAGGCAACGTGCTTTTGACATCATAGTTACCTAAGAGACCAACCTCGATTTCACGAGCATTTACCCCTTGCTCTACCAAGACACGGCTGTCATATTGAAATGCAAGTTCTAGAGCTTGACGAAGTTCTTCTTGATTTTCAGACTTAGAAATACCGACGCTAGAACCCATGTTTGACGGCTTCGTGAAAACTGGATAAGTCAATTTTTCTTCAACTTCAGCGATTTTAGAAGCCACATCATCCCCTTCGACGATAGCCACATAAGGTACTTGGGCAATCCCTACAGATTCTAAAACACGCTTGGTCGTGATTTTATCCATGGCAAGGCTGGATGATAAGATATTACAGCCGACATAGGGCATTTTCAAAACTTCAAAAAATCCTTGAACAGAACCATCCTCTCCCATCGGACCGTGAAGAACTGGAAAGACCACTGCACCTTCTTCGTAGATGGCACTTGGCGCGATTTTCTTGTCCCAGTCAATGGTCGCATTGGTCATAAGACGATCCTCTTGACCTGGAGTCTGGCTAAATTCTTGAGTTTTGATAAAGTCACCTGACTGACTGATAAAGAAAGTCTTGACTGTGAAACGGTCGTAGTTGACCGCACGCATGACACTCTCAGCTGAAAGGACAGAGACTTCACGCTCTGCACTCCGTCCGCCGTACAAAAGAATAATCGTTTGTTTCATATTGCTTGTCCTAATTCTAATAGAATACTCGTTCTTTAGTATATCATATTTACGTCTTTTTTGAAACTTGTATCTAAAAAAGCCCTCATTTGAGAGCTGAAATTTTACCGATCCACCACTTGAGCTTCAAAGTGCGCTGGCTTGTCGTCTACATTAGTGATGGTTATTGTATAGGACTTGTTATTAGTTACATTAAAAACTTTTTCCCCCTGGTAACTGACAACAATTCCATCCTGGACTAAATGGATATCTTTTTGATTATTGGGTAACTCTTCATCAACATCTTCTGAATGATGGCTTCGAACAAGTTTTTGCCCTTCAACATCATAAAAAATATCGCCATGCATCTCAAACCAAACTTTTTTACCTGATAATTTAAGCTTATTAGTATCATTTTTTTTCAAGATTAATTCTGAGTAGTATTCTACATCATGTGTCCGAGGATTTACTGTAAAGTTAGCCGACTCTCCTGGTTGCAGAGTATACTTACCAAGATTTTGTGCCCATAGATAAAATAGAAAACTAGCTGCTAGGACTACAACAAGTACTAAACTACAACCTAAATTCCAATTCGATTTTTTCGTCATGCTCATTTGTAACTCTCCTTATAGTCGTTAATTCCGTCTTGAATCATCTTAGCATCTCCTGGATTATCTCCATAATTTCCATTGATAACATTGTTTATATATTTTATAGCATCTTTATCAGACAGCCCTTGAGCTGCTCCGGCTCCTATTTTCAAGTACTCATCACTAGATTCTAAATAACCTTTACCAACATAGCCAAAAAGATAATTTCCAAGGTAATCAGACTCCATTCCTTCTTCCCATTGTCGACCCCAAATTGAAAAAGGGTAATCTTCTCTATAAACTCGATTTTTTAGGTCTAGGGGTTTATTAGAATTAACTAAATCTATAAATGTTCCATTATCTCCAATCTTATTTCCTATAGCAATCGAACTATCAATTCTTCCATTATCACCAGGGCTTTTCCATATACTTCTACCTCTTTGAATTAATTCACCCTTTTTTACATCCTCTAAATTTTTAACATCTAATACATCGTTTCCCATATTTTGCGTTACTACTTTTATATTAATTTTTGATGTTAACGATTTGTAAAATTCTTTTTCTATATCATTCATCTTATCCTGGATTATTGGATCTTCTTTTCCCCAATCATCACCCATATTTTTTCTCTTCTTCCAATACTCCTCAAACGCTTCTCTATTATTATAAAACAGATAATCCTCATAAGCCTTAACGATTAGGTCTGCTTTTTCGGTCGAAATTTTATCACTCTTTTTAATTTTCTCAACCTTTTCCTGTAGTTTCTCTGGATTAGCTCTATTGGTAGCCTCCGATTTCAATTTTTCTGTTACAACTCGAGGAAATTGTATTTGAGGATGGTGATGTACATAAGATTCTAAAATTTGGAACTCCTTATCACTAAGTTCTTTTCCATTTTCCAACTTGTCTAAAATACTTTGATACTCTTTATGCAAGTCTTTGGGCAGTCGGTCTGTAACTTGATTGCTAAGTTCTAAGTTGTTGCCAATGCTTTACCTTACTTATCCACCACCTGAGCTTCAAATTTAGCCGGTTTATTGTCTACATTGGTGATGGTAATAGTGTAGGGTTTGTTATTCGTGACATCAAAAATTTTTTCTCCTTGATACTGAATAATTAAATTTGATTTTTCTATATAAATATCAGCTAAATCACTATTTTCTACATAAGATTCAGTCAATTCTCCCGACTCATCTCTGACCCATTTGAACACATTCTGCTTACTTAAATCATAATGCAACTCACTACCACTTACAGACCAATACTCTCTGCCATTTAACTCTAGTTTATTTTTATCAGTTTTCTTTAGAATTAACTCTGAATAATATTCCACATCCTGTATCCGAGGATTGACCGTTAGGATGATCGACTGTCCAGGTTGTAGGGTATATTTACCGTAGTTTAAAATTGCCTGAACGTACCAGACAACAAACAGACTATACAGAACGCCAATAATAATCCTTGAACGCCTACTTTTAAAACAGCGCAAAAGTAGGATTAAAGAAATGATAAATACTAATGAAGTGAACATGTTAGTTATTTCCTCCCTTATAAGCATCCGCGCCGTCTTGAATTGCAGCGGCATCACCAAAATTATCCCCATACTGACCTTGTAATAGACTCAGATCGTATTTTATATCTGCGCCTACTACAAAATATTTATCAAACTTCAAATAATCCGAGAATTGTTGTGCCTTTCCTGCACCATATTTTAAATAGTCATCGCTTGATTCTAGATATCCTTTTCCAACATAGCCAAAGAGGTAATTTCCCATGTAGTCTGATTTCATCCCTTCTTCCCATTGGCGACCCCAAACTGAAAATGGGTAATCATCTCGATAAACTCGGTTTTTAAGGTCAAGCGGCTGATTAGTATTGACTAAATCAATAAAGGTAGCATTATCCCCCAATTTTGTTCCAATTGGAGTAGAAAAATCTGTTACGCCATTGTCTCCTGGACTCTTCCAGAACTCTCTTCCTTTTTGGATTAATTCTGATCTCTTCTCATCTTCCATTTTTTTAACATCTAAAACATCATCCCCAAGTTGCTGGGCTATTTCTTTTACATTAATTCTAGAGTTTGATAAAGAATCATTGAATTCCTTTTCAATTTTTTCTTTCTTCTTAATCATATTTGGATCCTTACTCGTCCAATCATCATCCATCGCCTTTCGTTTCTTCCAATACTCATCAAAAAGCAGCTCTATTATTGTAAAAACAGATAATCTTCATAAGCTTTTGACAATTAGGTTTGCTTTTTTTCGGTCGAAGTTTTATCACTCTTTTTGATTTTCTCAACCTTTTCCTGTAGTTTCTCTAGATTAGCTCTGTTAGCTGCTTCTGTCGTCAGCTTGTTGGTGACAATTTCTGGTAACTGAACTTTTGGATAACGTCGAGCATAAGATTCTAGAGTTTCAAATTCCTTATCACTCAGCTCTTTGCCCTTTTCCAACTTGTCTAAAATACTTTGATACTCTTTATGCAAGTCTTTGGTTTTCTTAGAAGAATCATATTTTATGCTCTCAATCTTCTGCTCTTTCATCTTCTTGGCCCAGCTCATGTCTACACCGTTCGCATAGTAGTTACCATCGCTATCGACAATGACTTTACTTAGTTGCGTAGCTCCTTGAATCGCTAAGCCAAGGACTTCTAGGCTATCGCTGAAATACTGGGAAACCTGTGAGACAAAAAATTCTAGTTTTTCAATCTTGTCATCCAAATCTTGAATACCTGACTCGATTTGAGACTTGGTATTGTAGAGAATGGTCTTCTCAGAGAAGGCTTTCCCCAAATTGAGACTAAAGAGGTCCGTGATTTGATTTAGCCAGTTCTCCCTCACTTGAATCTGAGCTTCTACGATAGCTAACTGCTCTTCCCTCAATTTTTTCAGTTCCTTGAGCTGGTCCAGGTCCAAATCACCATATCCTGAGACCTGAGCATCTGCATTTTTGTAGGAGGTCAACTCTAGTTGGATATCGTCTATCGCTGCTTGTAACTTCTTGATGCTGGGGATGATAATCTCTGTAAAGAGACCTTTACCAGCCGTGTAGACTGCCCCTGTCAGCTCACCTGAATCTAAAGAGGAAATCAGGTGGTCACATACACTAGATAAGCGGTCTGTGATTTCGTTTGCGACTTGGAGGTTGTTGGTCATAGCCTGAATCAATTCTTGGGATTCTTGTGCGCTGTATTTTACTCCCATGGTAGCCGATTCTTTTCCACTATCAGTTCTTCTCTGACTTCATCGAAAGACCAACGAGCTTTCTTCGTTTGTTTTTCCAAGGCATCCAGTTCCTCCTCTACATAAGAGTTGACCTGTCGCTGAATGGTTCTATTATCACTTTCGATTTGCTCTATCTCTTGACGAGAACTGGGTGAGTGAGACAATAGAGTAGCCATACGATGGTTGATACTCTGGATTTCTGAGTGAAAGTGAGTTACCTGCTGTTCATATTGTCTTTTTAGAGTCTGAAGACTTTCTTCCTTATCGTCAATCTTGACAATCTCTCGCCAAAGTTTGTAGCGCTTTTCTTCGTTCTTATCTGCCATTTCTTAGTGACTCCATCTCTTAGCTTGCTCTATATCGCGTTTTTCAATCCTATGAGCAATTTCTGGAAACTTATTTGCTTGGGTCAAAACAGCCGAGCTGAAATCACTGACCGCCTGTAGCATTTGATTGCAGACCTGACGTCCAGCTTCCATCCCTGCAATTTCAGAAGTATATGAAAATTCTACTTGCTGATTTTGCTTGTCACTCGTATCATACCCAACCAATTCATTAATAGCTGCCTCTGCTGCTATCGTGCTAGATTTTATCTTTCCACCCATACCTCAAACTCCCCTTATTAATTATATATTGACCATATCATAACACAAAAATAGTACGATTTCAAAACAAATCCTAAGGAACTAATGCGCCTATCACCTTAGAATAAACTCTATCATTTGGTTAATGAGTTTGATAGAGACGGCACCAGTGATTTTGGAGGTCCGTTTTCTGATGCCTTATATTTTGTGTTTACTGGGAACGTTCTTATTAGCAAGGCTTGTTCACCTCTCGTGAGAAACAGAAAAAGACAAGCCCTAAGAAAAATTCCTAGGGCTTGTCTTATGTGTCAAAATGAGCTACGTTTTTACTGACTCCTACAACTCTGTCCGATTTTCAATGGCTCGTAAGAGTGTGACTTCGTCCGCATACTCGATATCTGCTCCCACGGCTAGACCTCGTGCTAGGCGAGTGACCTTGATGCCAGCTGGCTTGAGCAAACGAGAGAGATACATAGATGTCGCTTCTCCATCCGCTGTCGCATTGGTTGCTACGATCACCTCTGAAACCTCACTATCCATGAGACGGGTCATGAGACTCTTGAGGTTGATATCGTCTGGGCTGATGCCATTCATCGGAGAAATAAGGCCATGCAAGACATGATAGAGTCCGTGGTATTCTTGGATATTTTCCATAGCAGCCACATCGCGACTATCCTCTAGCACCAAGATGGTTGTCTGGTCTCGAGTCGGATCCGTACAGATAGAGCAAGGATCGTCATCAGTCAGGCGACCGCAGATGGAACAGTAGGTCAGCTCTCTCTTAGCAGAAAGGAGATTTTTAGCAAATTCATTGACATCGTCATCAGACATTCCAATAGTATAGAAGGCCAGACGGGTAGCCGTCTTAATCCCGATACCCGGTAACTTCGAATAACTGTCAATTAGCTTGGCAATAGGTGTTGGATAAAGCATATGTTCCTTTCTAATTCATTGGATGATGTTGGTTATAGAGGTTGATAATATCGCGCGCAATGGAAGGTCCGACACCATTTGTAAGGTTGGTGTTATGAGGAAAGACGACTGCGACCGCGATTTGAGGATTTTCGGTCGGTGCATAGGCGACTGCGTTGGTATTATTGGCTTTTTGACCGCCATTAACGTAACTTTCGGCAGTACCCGTTTTCCCGCTGATGGAAACGGCTGCGCCATTTGAGAAGGCACGACCGGTTGTCAGAGCGCTCGTTCCATGCGAAACTTGATAGAAACCTTGCTGCAAGATCGCCATATCTGCTTCTGATATATTAACCTTGTTCATTTCCTTGGCAGCTGTCTCCTGAACCAGACTTCCTAGTCCACCTTGATCATTGTTGCCATAAACCCCTTCAACGATGTGGGGAGCCAAGCGCACACCATTGTTTGCGATTGTTGCGACATACTGGGCTAACTGCATCGGTGTGTAGTTATCAAACTGACCAAAGGCATTATTTAGATAGTTGGCTAAATCAAACTCTTTTGGTACAAAACCTGTTGATTCATCTGGGAGGTCAATCCCTGTTGAAGCTCCTAGACCATATTCACCGAAGGTTGACCGCAATTTGCCCATTGCTGTCTCTAGTTGACCCGTCGCTACCATCATATTTGGTTTATAGGTTTGTCCCATGATTCCCAGTGCTGTTTGCACCATGTAGGTATTAGAGGAGTACTCTAGTGCTTCCACTGCTGTGATAGGAAAGGAGCCGTATGACAAGGTGTACCATGAATTGATAGGAGAGGAAGCTTGAAAGACAATAGGCTGGTCGAGCAAGGTTTGGTTGCCTGACAAGACCCCGTTTTCCCAGCCAGAACTAATAGTCGCCGCCTTAACAACAGAACCTGGCACAAAGACGTTGGTGACTGTTCCTAGAGAGTCTGAGCTCAGTTTACCTGATTCAACATCATGCTTGATACCTGACATGGCTAGAACTGCACCTGTTTTAGGATTAAGAGCGACAGCGTAGACTCCTTCAGAATATTTAGCGCCACCATTACTCAACTCGGAGTTAAAGTAGCTCTTAAGTAGGTCATCTACACCATTCTGGAAAGTTAGGTCAATCGTTAGTTTGATGTTGTTTCCTTTGCTTCCTTCTTCGACATTTTCCACACTTTCCATATTTCCGTGTTTGTCGAGATGAACTTCTTTGACAGAGCGTTTTCCTTGAAGGACATCTTCATATTGCTTTTCAAGATAAGAAGTTCCCACTCGGTCATTGAGAGAGTATCCTTTCTTGAGATAAGCGTCAACTTCCTCAGCTGGGAGACCTGACTTTTCACTGGATACGCTACCGACGATAGACGATAAAGAAGTGTCCAGTACTTTTCGGTCCCATGAGGTTGAAATGCTAATGCCCGGTAATTCCTTGGATGCAGAAGCCACAAGAGCAACTTGAGTATCATCCAAGGCATCTGTTGAAATGGTTCCAGTGGCGAAATTTCCAACTGCATTGAGCTGGCTAAACAGATAGATTTCCTTTTTCTGCTCATCCGTATAATTGAGTTGGCTCACGTCAATGCTTTCAACCGCATTATTGTAGAGAGTCGCTTCAGACAAGCGATTCCCATCTGAATCTAGGCGTTTGTCACTTGGAAGAGCCTCGACTGTTTTTTTGTAAATGTCCTGATCAGCCAAGTAATAGTCCGCAATCTGACGATCTGTGAGTTCAGGGGAGGTGACATTCACATACGTCAGTAGTTTTTTAGCCGTCTCCTTTAACTCAGCTGCCGTCATTTTATTGTTTCGCGTGAAAGAAACAACTTGCTTGACAGTATTTTCTACCAAGGGTTTCCCTGATGCATCATAGATCTGTCCACGAGCCGAACTGGTTGTTACCCTTGTCTGGCTGGCTGAAGCCAATTTTGTTTCATAAATCTTTATTGAGTACCTGCATATATAACAATCGACCAATAATGGCCATAAACAGCAGGATAACAATCGCAAATAGTAAATTAAGCCGAATCGGAATCGAATGGCTATTGAATTTTCTCATACAACTAAGACTCTTTTCTAGAAAAAATTCCGATTTTCACCCGTATTTATCCCTAAAATAACAGAGCAAATAGGTGAAGTTCAGTACTTTTCATTGTACCATATTTTACGAAGAAAGACTTGGAAAAGTCTAAGCAATTTTTGACTTTTAACTGAAAATGCCTTTTTATTTGGTTATCCTATTTTCTATGATATAATGATAGTAATAGTTAGGAAAGCGTCAACTTTTAAGACTTTGACTCATAAAAAGGAGCCTCATGAACAAGCCAGACATCGCAACTATAATTGATCTCCATTTTGAAGAATTAACCGAGCTTGAGCAAGAAATCGCTCGTTATTTCTTGCAGGTAGATACGATTGTGGATGATTTATCATCTCAACAGGTTACTCAAAAACTGCATGTTTCTCAAGCTGCCCTTACTCGTTTTGCAAAAAAATGTGGCTTTACTGGCTATCGAGAATTTGTTTTTCAATATCAACACCAAGCTAACAAACAGGACACTCATTCACACAAACACAGTCCTTTGACCAAACGTGTGCTTCGAAGCTACAGCAACCTACGAGAACAAACACAGGATTTGATTGATGAAGCGCAGCTTGAACGTGTAGCTCAGTTAATTGAAAATGCTGAACGGGTCTACTTTTTTGGAACAGGGAGTTCCGGTCTGATTGCCCGTGAGATGAAACTACGTTTTATGCGTCTAGGTGTGGTTTGTGAAGCTTTGACCGATCAGGATGGCTTTGCATGGACAACCAGTATCATGGATGAAAATTGTTTGGTGCTTGGTTTTTCCCTCTCAGGCACTACCCAATCCGTCCTAGATAGTTTGTTGGATGCCAAGGAAATGGGCGCCAAGACCATTCTCTTTACCAGCGCTCCAAACAAAAATAGTCAGGCTTATACCGAAACTGTTCTTGTTGCTAGTCACAGTCAATCATCTTACATCCAGCGTATTTCCGCTCAACTTCCTATGCTTTTCTTTATAGATTTGATTTATGCCTACTTTTTGGAAATCAATCGCGATAGCAAGGAAAAAATCTTTAACAGCTATTGGGAAAATAAAAAACTTAACGGCTATCGTAGACAAAAACGCGCTAGAAAATCCTAGTTTGGTCCAACCAAACTAGGATTGTTTAGTTTTGAAATGATAATAGGCTCATAGATGATCATTCCAATCTTTCTCTTTGTACCAATGCTTTTTTATCTATGTTTTTCAATTCTTCCATAAATTCTCCTTTCCGTTTTTGAATTTTTGACAACAAAAAAGGAAGTATCGGCTATTTGCTTTTACTCCCTCTCTATCTTTTTTTATTTGTTTTACTTCGACAAACTGGGATTTAAATTTTAAACCTTACAGAAAATCAAACGGGCTATACTCCTGAAGTATGTTCCATAACATTATAGTTTAATGCAGAGTGTAGCGATGTAGTCATTTCCATAACGTGATAATCGATGTCTTTTATCACATGATTCATAAAAATCTATCATAGCGAGACCATTCTTCAGTTGTCCTCTAATCTGAGTTTCTAAGGTATGGCTAAATTCATATCCATATTCTGGATTGATGCTTATCTTGCCTTCCTTTTCAAGCTCTTTTGAATTAAAAGGTAGTGAAAACTGTAACAGTAATTCCTCATCGGGTTTGTCCCATACAACGTCAGCATCATACATGTATATCCAAGGATTCATAAATCCAACCATTAAGAGTCCACCCTTTTTCAATACGCGAGCGGCCTCTTTATACATATTTTCTAAATCTTCTATATATACATTTGAAACTGGATTAAAAACAATATCAAACGTTTCATCTTCAAATGGGAAAGGTTTTATAAGATCGCCTTGAACGGTAGTGATTTTTAAACCTTCTCTTTTAGCAACCATCTCATCCCTTTGTAATTGTGACTCAGAAAAATCCATTATGGTTACATCATAACCTTTTGCAGCAAAAACTGGTCCCTGCTGTCCACCACCACATGCTAAACCTAATATCTTTTTTCCCTTGGTTTTTTCAAACCATTCTTCCGGGACTTTTTCCCCAACAGTTAACGCAACAGAAATTGGATGTTTTCTAACTTCTTCCAATTCTTCATGTGTTACTGGCTCAGTATAGTCGTTTTTTACATTATTCCATCTATCTTGATTACATTTTATATAATTGTTCATCTTACAATCTCCTCGTAATTTTATATGATTTCGATTTCAGGTGAATAGGTTCCCATTACATTTTTTTCACCTCTACAACTTCTAATTTGTCAATTTTTCGTCCATCTCATTATATCACTTTTTTTCCTTCTTGGATTAGCTTAGTATTTAGAAACAAAAGTAAAGTGCTTGTACCGTCTTCTAAGGCTATCTTAAAAGGTATCTCCTCTCATATATTTTTCGATGGTAGGAAATCTGCTCCTATCGTTCTTTTTTTGTAATTCTCTTTATCTTTCTCATACCAATGAAGCAAGGTCGCCTAATGGTCTTGATAGACCTTTTCGCTACTTTTCATATACTGGACAATTTTTCTATCATCAAAAAAAGAATTAAGCAAAACAGTTTTCACTCGAGTAGTGATTAAGTGTTCTGCTTAATTCTATAGTTCCAAACTAGGATTGTTTTGTCTTGAAATGATAATAGGCACCCAACATACCTGCTGTATTTTGGTGATGGGCAAATTCTAATCGTGTTTTTTCAGCTAGACTAGGTACAAGTACATTTTTCAGAGATGTACGGATCTTTGGTTTGAGGATAGCCTCTTGCCCCATGATACCACCACCTAGAATGACCACTTCTGGATTGGCAACGTAGCAAATATTTGCCAGACCTTTTCCTAGATAGTCTACCATTCGGTCAATACCAGCCATGCAGAGTTTATTGCCTTCTGTGGCTTCCTTAAAGATACGACGGCCATTCCACTGGTCAACTGGATCTCCATGTGCTGAAGCCACATACTCTATCAAGGCTGTCGTAGAAGCCAAATCTTGGAAAGCCCCATCCTGCATATGCATATAACCGACTTCACAGGCTGAATTGCTAAATCCATGGAAAACTTTCCCATCCATAATCAAGCAACCACCGATACCTGTTCCAATGGTCAAGCAAAGTGTCACACTCGCTCCCTTACCTGAACCAGATACTGCCTCAGCAAGACCTGCACAATTGACATCATTTTCAATTTCACAAGGAATATTAAAACTAGTCTCGATTTCCTTTTTGAACTGGGTTCCTGCGTAGTTAGGAATTTGAGGTCCAGCATAGAAGATTTCACCCTTGTCAGGATCCACCATTCCTGCAGAAGAAATGGCAACACCTGCTACTGGACCCTTTTCTAAATAACTAGCTACGATATCTTTTGTCTTTTGTAGAATGTGCGGACCACCTTTATGTGCCTCCGTTGGCATTTCATGCGATTCAACAAGTTGGCCTTCTTGGTCAATCAAACCATATTTGATGTTGGTTCCGCCAATATCAATTGCAACGTAGTGTGTCATAAATACCTCCTTATGGATTAGAGGAAGCGCTCCTTGGTTTCTCGAATCAATTGTGCTGCTGCTTCTACAACTGGGCGATCTTCTTCGGTTACTGGGGTCAATGGCGAACGAACTGAACCAATGTTCAAGCCTTCATTGATCTTCAAGACTTCTTTAATGACACCATACATATTTCCATGTGCAGCAGTCAATTTACCAATGATTGCATTGATAGCGTATTGCAATTCACGAGCTGTTTCCAAGTCTTTCTCAGCAATCAACTCATTGAGTTTCAAGAAGAGTTCTGGCATAGCACCATAAGTACCACCGATACCAGCTTTAGCACCCATGAGACGTCCACCAAGGAACTGTTCATCTGGACCGTTAAAGACGATGTGGTCTTCTCCACCAAGGCTAACAAAGGTTTGGATATCTTGAACTGGCATAGAAGAGTTCTTCACACCGATAACACGAGGATTTTTCAACATCTCAGTGTAAAGACTTGGAGTCAAAGCAACACCTGCTAATTGAGGAATGTTGTAGATCACATAGTCTGTGTTTGGCGCTGCAGCACTGATATCATTCCAGTATTTAGCAACTGAGTACTCAGGCAATCGGAAGTAGATTGGTGGGATTGTTGCAATAGCATCTACTCCCAAACTTTCCGCATGGCGAGCAAGTTCCATACTGTCTTTCGTATTGTTGCAAGCTACGTGAGCGATAATGGTCAATTTACCTTTAGCAACTGCCATGACTTCTTCCAAATCAACTTGCGGTCCTCTACACTTTGGTAGATACATTCACCAGAAGAACCATTGACATAGAGACCTTGAACTCCCTTATCAATGAAGTATTGAACCAAGGCACGCGTACGCTCTGGACTTACTTCCCCTTGATCACCATAACATGCGTAGAAGGCCGGAATGACACCTTCGTATTTTTTCAAATCTGACATAGATTTTCTCCTAAGATTTCTTTTTTCTGCTGAGAGCAGTTCTATTTTTTACAAGTTTAGTATACATCTTGTGAAAATCGCTTTCAATATCTTGTATACACTTAGATTTTAGTTTCTACTTGTATTTTAGAAACTGTAACGATTGAAAGTAGTTTCAGAAACAAGCCCTCCTACTGGTATTTGGCGAAGATTCTCTCCATCAAACCTGCTTGGAGAAAGACTAGCAAACCAAAACCAAAGAGGATAAAAGCTGATCCACCCAAAAGGAGAGTAAAGGCGGATAGATAAAGAACCATCACAATGAGAAAGAGAATGGCTAACATGAGGAAGAACCATGGAAAGTTAAAACTTACCAAGATAAGCCCTTTTTGCAGCACTTCTTTCCAAGACAGATCATAGCGCGCAGCGATGGGATAACTAGCCAGCATCACCAGAGTGAGGAAGACGAGAATCCCCAAACAAATAGCTTTCACAATCTGGAAAGGCAAAGCTGTCTGTCCCCAGAAGAGATAGAGGTCTAAAAGACTCAGCAAAACAATGCCCAACTCTAACAGACCCAACTGAAGCCCAAGTTTCAGATTTTGCTTGAAGGCCCTTATATAAGTTCTAAAGACTGGTACTCGCCTGCTTCTCTTAATCTCAAACATGGTTTGGTAGAGGCTGATTTTAGCCACTCCAATCGTCACGATGGGCAAACAAGAGACAACAAAAAGAAGATTGACTGTCACGATATCCAAGACCTTCTCACTGAAACGCATGAGAAAATTATCTGTATCAAATGCTGCCTTGATCAGGCTTACTCCTTTTTGTGCCATGTTTGCTCCTCCTGATTCTTTTAATCAATCAAAATTTTAAAAAGATATTTGCGAACCTTCTCTTCCATACCTGCATAGCCATTTGGCTGATGAGGTTCTCCTGGGAAGAAAATCGCAAAATTGTGATAACCCAACAAGAGTGGGTAGCGTTCATGACAATGGACAAAACCAATGTCACTCGCTTCATCGAATGCTACCGCCTCGTCTTTGATACGTGAACCGTAGCTCGAATATTCATGTCCTTCTACCAGCAAATGCAAATCTGCATAGTTCCTATGATGCTCAAATTGATCATTTTCAGCTTGATTGAGGACATTTTCCTGAACAACTAGAAAGACCTTGTCCCCGTCAATCTCATACTTACCGAGTTCCAAAGAATCCTTACGGTGCTGGTAGAGATAGTCGATAGCCTTATCTAAATTGGGATGAATCCCTTTGTAAAAGGTGATGTTTTTCAAATTGTCAAAAATCATACTGTTTCCTTCGTTTCTGATAGTTAACCAAAATCATAGATTAAGTTTATAAGTGTCTGACAAAATCTCTAGGGTAAGCAAATACCCAACATTTTGTAGACACTTATAACTCTGTATTCTCTTATACTCAATGAAAATGGAAGAACAGACTAGGAAGCTAACCGCAAGCAATACTTAAGTATGCAAGGTAACGCTGACCTTGTCTGAATTTGATTTCGAAGAGTATTATCCTTTAACAGCTCCCATAGTAATACCCTGAGTAAAGGATTTTTGGAAGACAAGGAAGACTGTTACGATTGGCACGGCTGCAAGAGCGGCACCTGCCATAATTAAACCATAGTTGGTTGCCATTTCGGCTTGCATGGTCGCAACCCCGAGTGAGATAGTCAAGTTCTGACGTGAAGTCAACATTACCAACTGCATGAAGTAGTCATTCCAAGTATTGATGAAGGTAAAGATCGCAAGAGCTGCAAATCCTGGCTTCACAATAGGGAAGGCTACGCTCCAGAAGGTACGAATCTCACCACAACCGTCGATTTTAGCTGATTCAAGCAATTCTGTTGGGATGTTTTCGCTGAATTGTTTCATGAGGAAGACCCCAAATGGCCATCCAATCAAAGGCAAGATAACCGCCCAAAGAGTATCGTGAATTCCCATGAAGTTGACGATACGTACCAATGGTACAAGGACAACCTGTTTTGGAAGAGCCATGGCAGCGATAAAGACTGCAAAGAGAATGCGCTGACCATAGAATCGTTTTTTAGCCAATACATATCCTGCTAGAGATGAGGTTGCACAAACTAGGAACATGGTTACTAGCGAGATAAATACAGAGTTCCACATCCACTGCATAGCAGGGTTTTGCACCATGAGTTGTTGGAAGTTTTCCATGGTTGGCATTTTAGGGAACCATTGTGGTGGAATCATAATGGTATCCGGTTGTGATTTGAAGGCCCCTGTCAAAATCCAGTAGAATGGAAAGATGAACAGCACGGTCAACAAGAGCAAGATAATCGTTGAAATAACAGTGAAAGCTGTTAAAGGCTTCTTTTGTGTAGGTTGCATAACTGTCTCCTTTCTTTAGTATTCTACGTCGTTTCCGAGGATCTTGAATTGAGCAAAGCTGACAATGGCAATCATCACTGCCAAGAAGACACCGATGGTATTTGCATAGCCGTACTCTGTTAATTGGAAGGCTTTTTCGTAAAGGTAGTACATCAAGGTACTTGTTGAGTAGTTTGGACCACCAGATGTCAAGAGCTGAATCAAGGCGAAACATTGGAATGAGTTGATGGTTGTAATGATTGCGATGTATAGAGTTGTTGGAAGGAGGCTAGGCCATTTGATCTTCCAGAACACTTGAAACTCAGTCGCACCGTCAACACGCGCTGCTTCAACAAGTGAATTGTCAATATTTCCCATGGCAGCGATATAAAGGATAATCGGTTGACCAACAGATGTTGTCAAAAGAATGATCATAATCGCTAGCAAAGCCCAGTTTTTATCACCCAAAGCCAAGAAATATTTTGGCTGATGATATGGCTTGACTTAAGGACAAAGTTTAGAATCCCTGATAGGGGGTCATAAATCCATTTCCATACAACCGTTACGGCCACACTACCTGTAACTACAGGAAGGAAGAAGACGAAACGATAGAAAGATCGAGCAATAGCATTTTGATGATAGGTTTGAGATGCTACAAAGAGTGAGAAGAGTACAACAATTGGTACTGACCCGATAACCAGGATAACGGTATTGATCAAAGACTTGGTAAAGACAGGATCTTTAAACATGCGAATGTAGTTGTCCAAGCCTACAAACTCAAATTTCGTCATGGAGTAGTTGAAGAAACTTGTAATGAATCCCATAATCATAGGAGCCAAGACAAAGATCACAAAGAAGAATAACACTGGTGCTAGGAAAGCGTAGGAAATCACTGTTTCCCGCATACGAATTTTATTGACTTTCACAGTCGGCACCTCTCTTTCAAATAGAATAGTTTTTTTGATTTTTCTTAAACTGTTTTTAAAACCAAAATGAAATTTTTTTTAAGATTCGCTTATGTAAGAACTTCATTTTAATTTCGTGACAGTTCCTACATTTCAAACAAAAGTCCCCCTTTTCTTACACCGTAGTGCACAGGGAAAAGGGGGAATCAATCTGACTTAGTGCTTATTGTTTTGTAGCTTTTTTGATTGTTTCGTTAGCTTTTTCAGTGAAGGCTTTCAAAGCATCCGCTGGTTTTTCGTCACCATTTGATACAGATTGCAACATTGGGAACCAAAGTGTTCTCATTTCTGCAAAATCCATCGATAGTGTTGTAGTATGGTGAGTAGTATTTAGTCCAAGCTACTGATTGTTTCCATACGTTTGTCTTCATAAAGTTTGCCAAATGAAGTACGAACTGGGAAGGCACCTGTACGAACTACGTCTTTTAGGACCCCATTCTTTGTCATCTGCGATGAATTGAACGAATTTCTTAGCAGCAGCGATTTTCTTATCGTCTTTGTTGTTGAATACTGCAAATCCGTTTACAAGGTATTCAAGAGCTGGTTTACCTGAATCCGATGGGAATGGTACTTCAACCACTTCAACCTTACTTGCTTCCAAGAGCTTCGCTTGGATACCGTTTTTGAGCTGGTGCCCAAAAGGATTGTGTATGATGTTTGACCGTTAGCAAAGTTTTTGGATGTCTGCTCCACCGTCAAATTGTGACCCATTGTTCAACAAACCGTCTTTGATCCAGCTAGCAGCTTTTTCAAGACCTTTGACGAATTTAGGATCGTCAGTTGTATATTTAGTTACTTTTTCATCTGTTACAGAACCGCCGTAAAGGTTTGCAATGAAGGCACGTGTTCCTTGGTCTCCCCCTTGACCAGAACTGAACAATGAACCTGGAGTGTAGCCTTTATCTTTAAGCGCTTTCAAAACTTTTTTTCAAAGTCATCAGTTGTCCAACCTTCTTTTTACAAGGTTTGCAACTCCAGCATCTTCCAACATTTTTCTTGTTCATAGCCATGTAGAATGGAGCTGAACTGATTGGATACATGTAAGCTTTGTCTCCAGCCTTTACTTGCTTTGTACAATGTTTTCGTTGTTGACGTCTTTTGACGAATTCGTCTGTGAAGAGGTCGTTCAACTCAGCCAATTTTACCATTTTTACCGTATTGGATGATACGTCCTGGTGCGTCAAAGAGTACGTCTGGCGCTGTTCCTGCTTCGATAGCTGTAGTGATCTTTTCTGGACCTGACTTAAAGTCGATGGTTTCCAATTTCACTTTTACATCTGGGATTTGCTTTTTCAAAAGCTTCGATGATTGATTTTTCATAAGTTCCAACACCGTCACCCGTTTTTTCTTGTGTGAAGACTGGGAATGCCCACCAAGTGATTTCTGTTTTTTTCCGCTATCGCTACCAGAATTTTGCAGCATCTTTACTTCCACCAGAGTTACCACAAGCCGCAAGGCCAAGAATCGCAGCACCCGCAAGTACTGTACAAGCTAGTTTTCTAAATTTCATTTGTATTCTCCTAATTGATAAGCGTATCCATATTGGATAATGAGTTCTTTATATTTGTATACGTTTTCATTTTATCCGACGCATCGACCACTCTCCTCTGTTTTTGAGATTGTGTTATTTAAGACCGGCAACAAAGCGTTCCGTAATCTCTTTTGGTCTAGTAATAGCTCCACCAACAACGATGCCTCGCACCCCATATTCAAGGATTTGCTTGGCTTGTTCGGGTGTATGAATTTTCCCTTCAGCGATGACATCCACTCCTGCTTCACAAAGTTTTTTGATTAGTTCAAAGTCTGGACCATCTACTTTTGGACTGTAAGAAGTGTAACCTGATAGGGTTGTTCCAACAAAATCAATTCCTGCTTCGACCGCTGCTATCCCTTCTTCAAAAGTGCTAGTATCAGCCATTAAGAGTTGATGTGGATACTTTTCTTTGACTTGTCGGATAAAGTCCTGAATTTTCAAACCGTCGTAACGTTCACGTTTGGTACAATCCAGAGCAATGACCTCAATGTCTAGTTCAGCTAATTCATCAACTTCTTTCATAGTAGCTGTAATGAAATGGCTCCTGTGGCGGATAGTCACGTTTGATAATCCCGATAATCGGGAGTTTTCGTAACCTCCTTGATCTCCCTGATATCACGAACACTATTTGCTCGGATACCGACTGCTCCACCTTGCTCAGCCGCTTTGACTAGCAAGGGGATAACCCCTCCCGCTTCTGTATAAAGCGGTTCGTGAGGAAGTGCCTGGCAAGAGACAATGATTCCATCTTTGATTTGTTCAATCAAGGCTTCTTTGCTGATTTGTGGCATCCTCTTTCCTCCCTTTCTTGTTCTTATGGGCATATTATATATCATTTGTTAAGCGCTTTCAATAGCTTGTGGTAGAATAGATTTCAGTTTCAAAACTATTTTATAGAACAGACTATCCTGAAAGTAGTTTCAGACTTCTTAGAATTTCTTATTAGTACACCTTGAGTCGAAAGAAAAAGATAGCAGGCTGAAAAACCTACTATCTCCTTCTATTTTTACAAAGCCAAATGACTAAAATTATTCTCTTATTCTTCTCTCTTTTTCCCCATTGCAAACAAGCCAAGGAAGAAAGCTGTGAATCCTAGTGTGGCAAGGAGTCCACTCTCCTTGTTACCCGTATCAGGAAGTGTCTGCTGAGCAAGAGGAGCTTTGTAAGTATAATCTTCTGTAGCAAGAGTCACAAGCGAATTAGCTCCCTTGTATTCTGCGAGTTCATGTACAGCTGCATTGGCTGCATTCACACCACCTTTGTACTCAGGGACTTCATGTACAGCTGCTTCGACAGCATTCACACCGCCTGCAAATTCTGGCTTCTCAACTGTTGGGGCTGCCTCTTCGCCCGCTGTACCTAGTGGGCCTGTGTACTCTGGTACTTCATGAACTGCTGCCTCAACGGCATTAACTCCGCCTGTAAATTCTGGCTTTTCAACTGTCGGAGCTGGCTCTTCGCCGGATGTCCCCAATGGGCCTGTATATTCTGGCACTTCATGAACAGCAGCTTCACTTCCATTCATTCCATTCGAAAGCTTAGTGCCCGTCACAGAGACTGGTAAATTATGCATACTTTCAATTGCACCTTCTGCCAGACCTGTAACTTTTTGCCCCATATCTTCTGAATCCACTGTAAATAGGAGGGTTTTCGTATCATACTGGGTCATGAAGCGTGCTGTTTTACCATTTGCCAATTGAAGGGTTGGAGCCTTGTTGACCAATACTTCCGAATCAAACTCCATCGCAAGAATACCCGGCCATTTTTCAATCGCGTATTTCACTTTTGCTTCTTTAGGAGAAATCCAATCCTTGGTCAAGAAATCCCAGTTGAATTTCTTGAAGGAAAGTGTATATGGAACACCTCCAGGCGCATGGTGCTCATATAAAAGTCCAAATTCATCTGGCCCAATTTGTTGAAGTGAGTTATACGCATACTCGCCTTCTTGAATCAAATGGTGGTGTAACCAAGTTAACTGGCCATCTTTTTCTACACGAGCCACTCGAATATAGCCATTTTTACGACCTGGACCATTCGCATTTGCCAAGAGAATATACTCTTTACCATTTGAACCGTATGAGTCGCAGCCATTTGAACATAAACATCTGGTACATCGTAGCGATCAACGTGATTATCCCAAGTTAGACCACCATCATGACTCGTTGCAACCTGTAGATCTCCTGTCAATCCACGCATAAAGAGTTTGAGATCCCCATTGTTTAACTGAACAACTGAAGCCTCGGTATTTTGAGCATAATAATTGTTCATGGTGCTTGAATCAACCACGGTACCATCATAAAGTTTACGATTATCATTGACACCACCACCCATATGCCATGTTTTACCATGATCGTCAGAGTAGATGATTCGAGATGATTGGGAACCATTAAGGTGGTTGGTACGGTTAGTCGTATAGACAGGAACGACAATCCGACCTTTATGTGGTCCAGTACGAAGGGTAATTCCCACTCCAGGACCTACACCCAAGAATTTCATCCAATCGGATTTGACCATCGGAGTAATATCTTGAGGCGCTGACCAAGTCTTCCCGTCGTCATCACTGTAGGACATCCATAGATAGCTATCCTTGGCAATCCTAAATGGAGAAGTTTTATTTGTTGTGAAATAGATATTGCCTAGTAGCTGGTCACCCTTGTATAGATCACCTTTGTCGCTGTAGGCTGGTTTAACAGGATCCACAACGACACGGTATTCCGTTGCCTTTCCATCTGGTGTATAAACCGTACCATTTTCTCGAATGGTATAAGCTCCCTTTTCTCCTTCACGGTAGAGGATTTGATAGGTTTTTCCGTCGATTTCTTTGTAGGCTTCTTCTTTTTGCGAAGACATTCCAAAGATTCCCTTCCCTTCTGGGAACATGTCATAAATGGCAAAGATGCGTTTGGTTTCAGGATCTTGAGTCAAGGTCATATCGATATTCACTGGTGAACCGATCGATGGGTCAGAAGCCTTTGGATTGTCACGTAAGTTGGTAATGGTTACTCGGTCTCCCCAAGTTTTACCATTGTCTTCACTACGTCTGATGACCATACCGATATCACCCCAGTCACTCGAATGGAGACGGCGTTCATCCGCACCTGCGATCAAAGTTCCTTTATCTGTCTTGAGCAGAGCTGGAATACGATAACTCTTGATTCCATCTTTATTTGGTTTGTTGTTCATTCCCCCTTCAAAGACGTCTTCTTTCTCTGAGATTTTCGCACCTTCTGGAAGTTTCTTCTCCAAATCACCTCTTTCAAATAGTTGACTTCTCGTCTGAACCTCTTCTGGGCTTAAGGCACGATTATAGACGGTTAGGTTTCGAACTTGTAGATTGCTTCCCCAAACTGTATTGCTGGCACGCTTGGTTGCTCCGATTTGAGCATGCGTTACATCTGGCATATCTTTGATGAAATGACCAGATTTCAGACTTGTTCGAGATAATACTCCGTTCACATAGAGACGCACTCGGCCTTTAGGTAGTTCTGCTGTCGGTTTTTCAACTGTGAAAGTCACTGAATTCCACTGACCAGGACGTACTTGTAAAGGGGCATCCGTATATTTATCATAGAACTGTTCCCCTTTGGCACCGCGCCCTTCAACCAAAGCTACTTGATTGTAGACTGCCATAGTGAAGTACTCATCTTTTTTGGTAGCACTCGACACAGAAAAGAGATTATAGAATGCTGGAGCTTTGGCATCGGGCTTAAACTCCATGTGAACAGTTGCGTTTTCAAGTTTCTTTAGTTTTTCTAATTCATTTGATAAATCAACTCTCTGACTATTTGACGCATTGGTTTCAACATCTTCTTTTTCTAGGACAGGATTGGCATTTTGCAAATCCCTTGAATAATAATCACGAGGAATAGCATTCGAATCTGTTGATTTTTCCTCTTCTTTTAACGTTGTTTCCGTTGCATTTTCTGTCTTTTCTTCTACCTGCTTCTTGAGCTTATCTTGATCAAGTTCAGTCCCAACTACATTCTTATCAGCATCAGATGCATTTGCTACTACAGCTTCTTTGGGCACCTCTTCTGATGATTGGTCTTTGACTTTTTCCACATTTTCAGTATTTGGCGCTACTACATTTTCCTGTTCTTGGGCTAAAACTGGCGAAACTCCAAATACAACTGTACCAATTAGTACAGAAGCTGTTCCAACTGCAAATTTTCTAATGCCATATCGTCGTTTTCGATCAAAATCCCTATACTTCATTTTCTAACCTTTCATATTATCTGTAAATAAAGCGCTTTCTTTTTTTCTTAAAATTTTTAGTTCCTCCAACTAAACAAGTAAAAAGAAAGTAACCGACTGAATGAGACCTCCCATTCTTCAAACGTCCACTGTTCTTATTCTCTGTTCAAACAGCGAAAAAGTTTTCCTCCTTTCGCATAATATCTTTTTCCTTTATTATACAATAAACTTTGAACTTTATAGCTAAATTGATATAGAATAGATTTTACTTTCAAGCAATATTTTTGATATTTTAATATTTTTAAAAAGTACTTTCAACGATTTCATATACAAAAAGAGAGCTAGTGGGCTCTCTCATTCATCATTTTTACATACTTAAAAAAAGAATCTCACTGCCACAGAGCCAGTTGTAGACTTGGTCATTGACAAAATACATTCATAGCTTCATGGGCATACTCCGGCATGATGCGATGGGACTTTATCGCAGGTCAGACGGTTGTATATCGCAAACTGGGTAATGGGATAGCAAACATCATCGTCCAAGCCCGTAATCATCTTGACCTCACCCTTTGATACGATGGGCAAGATTTTTCACATCGATATAGGCAAGGGTCGCCATGATTTCCTCCTCAGTTTCATGGAAGGGATCGTGAAACTTGAAATAACGGAACAGTTCGTCGTAAGCCTCGCTAGTATTACCAATCTCAAGCACTCGTCTGAAGTCTGACAAGAAGGGATAGATGGCAACAGTTTTCTCAATTCGAGGATTAAGCGCCGCCGCAACCAAGGCTAGAGCACCACCTTGAGAAGCACCATAGCTAGAAAGTCGCTTCTCATCAACCTGAGGCAGACTGGCAATAATTTCAACCAACTGGTAAATATCCAGATAGACATCCTTATAAAAGAGCTGGTCCCGACCTTCCACAGCACCACGGATAATATGCCCCTTAACTGTATTTCCTAGAGGAGAACGCATTCCGTCTTGCGAGTAGCCCGACTGGCCCCGCACATCCATGGAAACAACACCGTAACCAGCCACAGTATAGGCCAACATGTCGGTCCAATCCCAACCACGTCCCTTATAACCATGGAAATGGAAGATTATCGGAACCTTCTCCTCACACTTCGGAAGAACAACGCGTGCATAGACCTTGCCTTCATTGCTTCCTTCAAAGGTTAATTCATAGCACTTGACTTGAGGAATGCAGAAATCTCTTTCCTCCAACTGGTAGGCTGGAAGAGTTGAAACTTTTTTCACTTCCTCATCCCAGAAAGCATCAAAGTCTTCTGGAACCTCATCCCTTCCTAGATAGGTCTTAATTTCTTCTAATAAAGCCGGATTTTTCATAGCATGCTCCTTTTATTTTGTAATCGTTATCACAACTGTAGCATATCTGGGAAAGCAATGCAAGAAAGAAGGGTAATACTCTTCGAAAATCAAATTCAAAACCACGTCAACTTCGCCTTGCATTATATATGTTACTGACTTCGTCAGTCTTATCTACAACCTCAAAGCAGTGCTTTGAGCAACCTGCGGCTAGCTTCCTAGTTTGCTCTTTGATTTTCATTGAGTATAAATAGATAGAGATTTTAAATTCTCCTCCCTCAGACCTATCATCTGAAAGTAGTTTTAAAACAAAAAGAGCGTTTCCGCTCTTTGGTTATCAATAAGTGCTAGCTCCTTTCTCTAGTTTGACGGTTTGAAATTTCTTTTGGTAGGTCACTTTAATCGTCATATGAGAGTCCTCGTTTCTTTTTGATGACTCTAGTATAAGACCCAAACCTAAAAGCTAGCTTATAGATTTCTTAGAAAAGGCTTAATCTAGATGTTCTCTCTTTTCTAGATGAAGAGCAATCATCCGCCATTCTGGATCCTCTTTCCAATCTTTTATCGAACTAATGTAGCTGGCAACCTTCCTGGCTTCTTCTAAAATTGGAAAGTCTTCGATAATATCAGCCACTTGAAACTCTGGAAGTCCTGACTGTCTGGTTCCAAAAATCTCACCTGAACCACGCATTTTCAAATCTTCCTCCGCAAGGACAAATCCATTGGTGGTTTCTGTCATGATGCGCATGCGGTCTTTCCCAGAATCAGTCTTGGGATTGGCAACGAGAACAGCATAGGACTGCTTGTCCCCCGACCGACACGACCTCTGAGCTGGTGAAGTTGGCTGAGACCGAAGCGATCGGCATCCATGATAATCATGACGGTCGCATTGGGAACATTAACTCCAACCTCGATAACCGTTGTCGAAACCAGAATATCCGTTTTTTTCGTCTCTTTGAAACTCCTGCATAATCTGGTCTTTTTCGTCACTCTTCATCTTACCATGTAAAAGAGCCACTTCTGCCTTTCCTGCAAAATGAGCTGTCAGCTCCTCTGATAAGGCAATAGCATTTTTCAAATCCAGAGCTTCTGATTCTTCAATCAAGGGAGAGATGACATAGGCTTGAGAACCTTTTTGGATTTCCCCCTCTAACCAAGTCAAGACCTGAGGGAATTGCTCATGTTTGATCCAGCGTGTCACAATAGGCTTTCCGTCCTGCTGGCATCTGGTCGATAATGGAAACATCCATATCTCCAAAGGCTGTGATGGCCAGCGTCCGTGGAATGGGAGTCGCCGTCATCATGAGGACATCTGGATTGTCGCCTTTTTCTCCCGTCAGAAATCACGCCTTTGCTCCACACCAAAACGGTGCTGCTCATCGATGATAATCAAAGCCAAGACGAGCATAATCCACTCCATCCTGAATCAGAGCGTGGGTTCCGATAATCAAATCAGCCTCACCCTTGGCAATAGTCTCCAAGACTTCTCTCTTTTCTGCAGCTTTCAAGGAACCTGTCAAAAGAGCCAGTTTCAAGTCTGGAAAGAGGTTCTGTAAACTCTCAAAATGTTGCTCTGCAAGGATTTCTGTCGGTACCATGAGGGCTGCTTGGTAGCCAGCCGTCACTGCCGCAAACATGGCCAAGCCAGCGACTACCGTTTTTCCGCTCCCCACATCCCCTTGCAGGAGACGATTCATGTGGTGGTCCGACTTCATGTCGGTCAAAATTTCCTGCAAACTCTTTTCCTGAGCTGGGGTCAGGGCAAAAGGCAGATTTTCTTTAACTGCTGTCACTTTTTCCTGAGACCAGTCCAGGACCAGACCGCTTCCCTGAACTCTATTTTCAGACTTGAGCGTCTGCAATTGCATTTGGAAATAAAAGAGTTCCTCAAACTTGATACGGCGAAGGGCCTGCTTGTATTCTGCCAAATCCTTAGGGAAATGCATGGCACGGACTGCCTGACAACGGGACATGAGTTTGTATTTGTCCAGCAAAGACTGGGGAAGATTTTCCTCTATCAAGAGGTCCAGCCCCTGATCAAAGGCTGTCTTGATGACCTTGACCAGACTTGCCTGACTGATTCCCTGAGCCAAACGATAGACAGGTTGGAGGTCATCTTCCACCTGAGCCAGGACCTTCATCCCAGTCAGACTAGCCTTGGCGCGGTCCCATTTTCCAAAAACAGCAAGGGTTGCTCCCAACTCTATTTTATCAGCTAGATAGGGCTGGTTAAAGAAATTCACCGCAAAAACGACTTCTCCCTGCTTGAGGCTAAAACGCAGGCGATTGCGCTTGAAACCATAATACTGAACACTGGCAGGAGTCACGACCTGACCAGAAAGAACCGCCTTTTCACCGTCTTCTAGCTCCAGCACCTGCTTGGTCTTTGAAGTCTTCATAACGGAAAGGAAAGTAGAGCAAGAGGTCTTGCAAGTTTTCAATTCCTAGTTTGGCGTATTTTTCTGCTGACTTTGGTCCCACACCAGGTAAGACATGCAAGGGTTGATGTAGATTCATGCTCCACTCCTTTCTTTTCTAATAATATTCTCTCGGAATGCGGTCGCTGAGGAGACAAACCACCTCATAGTTAATAGTCCCACGGTAGGCAGCTACCTGAGTAGCTGTGATCTCCTTGCCCCCATTAGAACCAATTAAGGTTACCTTTGTTCCTAAGGGATAAAGCTTAGGCAGACGAATGGTGATTTGGTCCATAGAAACTCGTCCGACGATTGGGCAAGCTTGCCCATCTACCAAGACAGAAAAATTCTGCATGTCTCGTGTCCATCCATCCGCATAGCCAATTGGCACGGTCGCGATGACTTGCTCGCTATCTGCCTGATAGGTCGCTCCATAGCCCATGCAAGCTCCAGCTGGAACCTGTCTTGACATGAACCAGAGCAGACTCCAAGGTCAAGGCTGGAGTCAGGTCATAGGGCAAGTCCAAGACCTCTCCACTTGGATTGAGACCATACATAGCATCTCCCATACGAACCGCATTGAAAATAGTCTCTGCATGCCAAAGAGTCGTTGCCGAATTGCTGGCATGAACCAGCTCTGGAAGACCTCCTTCATACTTGCCAAAACTAGTCTTTAAACCGTTCTAACTGGGCATTAAAGTAGTCATCTGATTCCTCATCTGCAGTAGCAAAGTGGGTAAAAATCCCTTCAACACGAGCACCGTGTTGTTGGAGCAAGTCTTGAGCCTGCTCAGCCTCACTGAGCCTCTCTAAAACCAATCCGTCCCATTCCTGAATCAATCTTGAGGTGGACTGTCAATCCAGTTAGGTCAGCTTCCTTATCTAAGAGTGCTTGAATCCCACTCCAGTCCAGCCACAGTCAAGGTGATGTCGTATTCTTTAGCTAGAGCAACAGCTTCGATCTCAGAAACTCCTAAAATGAGGATTCGCTTGCTGAGTCCAGCTTGTCTGAGTTCAATAGCTTCATCAATATTGGAAACGCAAAAGCCATCAACATCATCTTGAATCGCCTTGGCAACAGCAACAGCCCCATGCCCATAGGCATTGGCCTTGACCACTGCCCACTTGAGCGTTCCTTCAGGGATATGAGCCCCCATTTGCTGAATATTTTGTCGAATAGCTCCCAGATGAATCAGAGCCTTGGTTGGTCTATGTGGACTAGCTTTCATGATTTTCCTCCAAAATGACACTGGCTGTCACAAACTGATCTGTATGGCTGATAGACAGCCAAATCTTTTCCTGAAAAATGGTGCCTGACTAAAAATAAGGCGCCCCTGCGTTCATTGTTCAAGACTTCCAAATCCTGAAAAACTCGAGCTTTCCAATACCAGTTCCCCATAGCCTTGAAAAAGGCCTCCTTTAGCCGACCAGCGACCAGCCAAATATTCGATTTGTCTGCGTCCCTTTGAGACTGTTAAACCGTTCCATTTCCTTTAGCGGTCAGCACGCGCTTAGCAAAAGTCTTCATGTCGTGTAACTGCGCTTTCTATCGAAGCCAATTCTTCGATGTCAATTCCGTGTCCAACTATCATTCTCATCAAAAGGAGTTGAGATTCCCCAACTCCATCCTTTTCACTTATTTTGTCAAGGTAGCATAGATTTCTTCTACCAAAGGCTACTGTATTTTTCCCAACCTAGACAAGGGATCGGTAATGGAGCAACCAAAGACCTCTGGTTGATTTTGACGACCATCTGCTAGGTAAGATTCAATCATAAAGCCTCGAACTATCTTTTTAATCTTCTCATTCCAATCACGATTTTGCAAGGTCTGGCGAACAATTCGAATCTGCTCCATATATTGCTTGCCTGAGTTATCATGGTTGGTATCAATGAGGATAAAGGGATTTTCAAGTCCCATGGTCTCATAGCGGTTCAATGGCATTTAGCAGAGTTTCATAGTAGAAAAGTTGGGCTCATTTTTCCCATATTCGTTAACTGGCACCACGAAGGATGACGTGGGCTAAAGGGATTTCCTGAAGTCTCAACTTCTTGACCATGGTAAAAGGAAAGGTTTGTTTGTTTTGAGCTGCATAGATGCCATTAAACATGACCCCAAGATTTCCCAGATGTTGGATTTTTTTCATCCCAACTGGTAGCATCAATCCCAGACGCCACAAAAGCGGTGCTCTTGGTCTTCCACTGAACGAGCTCCAACAGCATGATAGCTGACCAAATCATCTACCAAAGACGAGATTTGACGGATAAAGCATCTCATCTGCTGTCGTCAAAGCCCAGTCTCTGTAATCACGCGGTAGTGCAGCTGACGAACAGCCTGCAAACCATTGATCAGGCTTGGAGCCTTAGAAGTATCTGGTTGATGAACCAAACCCTTTATAGCCGTCTCCGTTGGTGCGAGGTTTGGCAGTATAAACACGCATGACCATGAAAAGATCTTTATCCGCCACTTCTTTTCTGCAAGGCAGCTAAACGACGAGCATATTCCAAAAACAGCCTCTTCATTGTCAGAAGAGCAAGGCCCCAATCACCAAAAAGGATTCGGTCATCTTCACCTGAGATAATGTCTGCCAACTCTCGATCGCGACGCTTCCTTATAGCGCAAGGCTTCCGGGTGACAACTGGGTTTGCTGCCTTGATTGCTTCAATATCGATTTCTTGACCTTTTTTTCGATAAATGCCATCTTATTCTCCTAGCGTTTGGTAGATTTCACTGAACAAGGGCTTCTGTATTTATCCCAGCCTAGACAAGGGTCTGTGATAGACTTGCCAAAATACTTCAGGTTCATTTTTGACGTCCATCTTCCAGATAAGACTCAATCATAAAAGCCACGAACGTATTGTTTTGATTTTTCTCATTCCAGTCACGGTTAATCAAGGTCTGGCGGACGATTCGAATCTGATCCATGTACTGCTTGCCCAGAATTGTCATGATTGGTATCGACGATGATAAAAGGATTTTCCAAGCCCATCTTTTCTCATACTGGGCAATGGTATCCATCAAATTATCATAGTAGTAGTTGGGAATATTTTTCCCGTATTCATTCAAGGCACCGCGAAGAATGGCATGAGACAATGGATTCCCAGTTGTTTCCACCTCTTTACCGAGAAAGAGGAAACTCTGCTTGTTTTGCGCCGCATAAATCCCATTAAACATAACATTGAGATTTCCAGATGTTGGATTTTTAAATCCTGTTGAAAAATCTGCTCCGCTCGCTACAAAACGGTGTTGCTGGTCCTCAACTGAACGAGCCCCAACAGCCATATAAGAAATCAAATCATCCACAAGCGGGAAGGTTTTTCTGGGATAGAGCATCTCATCAGCAGTTGTCATACCAGTCTCTGTAATCACACGATAGTGTAGATGACGAACAGCCTTTGATTCCGTTGATCAAGCTAGGTGCTTCTGTCGCATTTGGTTGGTGAATCAAAGCCTTTATAGCCATCTCCATTGGTACGAGGGTTTTGGCTGTATAGACACGCATGACCATAAAGATACGGTCTTTGACTTCTTCTTGCAAAGGCAGACAAAGCGCTTAGCATACTCGAGGACTGCTTCTTCATTATCAGATGAACATGGTCCAATCACCAAGAGAATACGCTGGTCATCTCCACGGATGATGGCTTCCAATTCCTGATCACGCTGGTATTTTTTTTCATAAGCCAAACCATCTAGTTTTGACAAGGCGCGAACTTCTTCAATGTTAATTTTAGGACTTTTAGCTGTAAATACCATGATTCATCTCCTTATAAAGCAAACGGACACCAAGTAAAAATGTATTTTCACCAGGTATCCGCCTGTTCTTATGTCTTATTAGTTTCGTCTTCCATGACAATTCTTAAATTTCTTACCTGAACCACATGGACAAAGTTCATTACGCCCAATTCGGCTCAAGTCCACATCTGCTGGAAGATTTGCACGCTGGGCTGCGATATTACGAGTAGCCGTTGTGCTAATATTAATCTCCGTCTGTGGTCTTTCTTGTTCATGGATTTGCGCTTTCATCATCAAACGAGTGACGTCAAATTCAATTGACCCAATCATGTCGTTAAACATGCGGAAACCTTCTGCCTGGTACTCAACAACTGGGTTGTTTTGCGCATAGCCACGAAGTCCAACAGCATTTCGCAACTGGTCAAGAGCATCAATATGGTCTGTCCACTTGTTATCCACAACACGCAGAATCAAGACCTTTTGGAATTCCTTGACTGCGTCCTCGTCTCGTAATTTTGAGATTTGACTATCGTAGACCTTTAAGGCACGTTGGAAGAGTTCATCTTTGATATCACGATCTGACAAACCAGCCAAATCTTCCTCAGAAATAGAACTCTCTGGTAGCAGATTGTATTTAGCAAAGTTCAAGATAGCTTTGATTTTTTCTTCTTCCTTAGAACGTGAATGAGCATCCACAACTCGTCCGATCGTACGTTTAATCATAGCGTGAATCTCAGGAGCCAAGTCACGGTCAGCAGTGATAACATCATAACGCTGCGCATAGATAATCTCACGTTGTTCGCGCATGACATCATCGTATTGAAGAACTTGTTTACGTGTATCGTAGTTATTCCCCTCAACGCGTTTTTGAGCTGCTTCAACCTGACGGGTCAACATACGGGACTCAATAGCTTCTTCTGACATATTGAGGCGTTCAAAGACACCTTTTAAGCGGTCTGAACCGAAGCGTTTCATCAAATCATCTTCAAGAGATAGGTAGAATTGAGACTCACCTGGATCTCCTTGTCTTCCTGAACGTCCACGAAGCTGGTTATCAATACGACGGCTCTCGTGGCGTTCTGTACCGATGACACAAAGTCCACCCAATTCACGAACACCTTCACCGAGCTTGATGTCAGTACCACGACCGGCCATGTTGGTTGCGATGGTAACCGCACCACGTTGACCAGCGTTCATAATGATTTGCGCTTCTTTGTAGTGGTTCTTCGCATTTAGAACTTCGTGGGGAATTCCTGCTGCAACCAATTTCTGAGAAATATAATCACTGGTTTCAACGGCAACAGTACCAACCAAGACAGGTTGTCCTTTTTGGTAACGAACCTTGACATCTTCAACAACAGCATTAAATTTTGCTTCAATACTTGCATAAAGAAGGTCAGAGTGGTCAATACGTTGAACAGGACGGTTAGTTGGGATTGGGATGACACGAATGTTATAGATTTCACGGAATTCTTCTTCCTCTGTCTTACCAGTACCCGTCATACCAGACAACTTCTTATACATACGGAAGAGATTTTGGTAGGTGATAGAAGCTGAAGTCTTGGTTTCGTCTTGAATCGGCACGCCTTCCTTGGCTTCGATGGCTTGGTGCAAGCCATCAGAATAACGACGACCTTCCATAGTACGACCTGTAAATTGATCGACAATCAAGATTTCCTGCTCTTCGCTGACCACATAGTCAATATCAAGAAGCATGATATAGTTAGCACGAAGGGCATTATCAATGAAGTGGGTCAAGGCCACGTTTTCAATATCGTAGAGATTTTCCAGTTTGAAGTAGTCTTCAGCCTTGTCAATCCCTGAATCAGATAAACCAATAGTCTTAGACTGAATGTCAATGATATAATCATCTTTGTCCAAAGATTTGACAAAGTGATCCGCCATATGATACAGCTGACTTGTTTCGACAGCATTGGCTCCTGAAACGATCAAAGGCGTACGCGCTTCGTCAATCAAAATCGAGTCTACCTCGTCAACTAAGGCATAGTTAAGCGGACGTTGTACCATATTTTCAGCTCGAACGACCATGTTATCACGAAGGTAGTCAAATCCAATCTCTGAGTTGGTTGAGTAGGTGATATCACATGCATAAGCTTCTCTTTTTTCCATCGGAGACTTAGCTGCTAAGTTAATCCCTACTGATAAACCAAGCCATGAATAGAGTTCACCCATTTCAGTCGCATCACGCTCAGACAGGTATTCATTGACCGTTACTACGTGAACTCCTTTTCCAGACAAGGCATTCAGATATACCGGCATAGTCGCTGTCAGGGTTTTTCCTTCCCCTGTACGCATCTCAGGTACATCTCCGTGGTGAAGAACGATCCCTCCCATGACCTGGACCTTATAAGGGAAGAGTCCAAGAACACGTTTAGCCCCTTCACGGACAACCGCAAATGCTTCATACAAGAGTTGATCTAGCGTTTCACCATTTGCATAGCGTTCCTTAAATTCAACCGTTTTTGCTTGCAGTTCTTCATCGGTCAAGGCTGCCATTTGTTCTTCATAGGACATGACCTTGTCTGCCATTTTTTCTAATTTTCTTATCTCACCTTTATCATTTTCGATGATTTTTTTTAAAATATTAGCCATTATTTTCCTTACTTTTAATTCTGAAGATTTTAGAATGTTCTTTTAATTGTAGCATATTTACTCTCATTTTTTTCAAGAAAGAATCCTTACTTTACAAAGGAAAAAGACATCTCTAAAATCCACTTTTTTTAATCTTCTGTCGGCATTTTTTTGTTTTTTGTTCGTGATGCATGCTTGATAATCCAGGCACAACTTGGACTTAGTTCCTCCCTCTTGCAAGTTTGAAGAATCCTTTCGAACTTATCGGGGTCTTCCTTGTATAAATCATTTAGATTATTGGCTACGCTTTTTTGAATGGACTTGTCTTTATCTTCCTTTAGATTGGTCAGAATAGTGGTGAAATCCTCAAGATAATCTAACACCACGGTTTGTCTCTTAGCCCAAGGCAGACGGATACGCATACACTCGCTGGCAAGTCTACGAACGCGCAAGTTTTCATCCTGACTCCATTCTATCAGCAAAGCCATTGTATCCTTAGGATAGCGAGCCAGTAAGGGCCTCATGGAAAATTCTCCCGTAAATCGCTTGGTGAGTTCCTTACTAAAGGCCGCGCTCAATTCAAATTCCTTGTCTCCATATAGCTCTATATATTTGCCAATTGGCCAAAGCCAGTAACCTTCTGAAAACATGCCTAAACCACCCTCTAACTCAGGGCCTAAAATTTTCTCAAAAACCTTGAGAGAGTCCTGATAAGATAGGGGGAGGCATTCTTTGATACTTTTAGCCAAGAGTTCTTGACGCTGGCTAAACTCCAAATTTTCCAGGTCTTTTTCTAGCAACAAGCTAAATTTTTGTCCATCAAAGGCGGGGGACGCTGCTTGCAACCGTCGACTCAAATCCTTAGCATAAGCCAGGTCATAATAGTCCTTTACTTTTTTCGCCATTTTTAAATCCCTTAATCTTCTGTTTACGGAACTTATTATATCATACAGATAGCTCGTCAACCAAATCATTTTCACTTCTCAAGCTATTTTGACAAGAAAATAAAAAGGGCTAGAAGCTAGTCTAGCCCATCAATTTTTAGTGTTTAATTTCCAAAAAATGCTGGTAATAAGCCAAAGTACAAAAAGAGATTGATCCAGAAGGCCATGCAAAATAGCACTCCAAAGATAAAGAGACTGATTTTTTTAATCAGTATGGAGTATAGGATGGATAAAACACCAAAGACCACGAAGAGTTTTTTCATAACGAAATAATAAATTGAAACTCCTCCTATTTGCCAATCCCAAGGAAGAAAGAACATGAGGAACCAGAGAAAGCAAATCGTAAGAATATAGATTTTGTAATAGCTATACATAAACTGCCTTACCTTTGACATCTTAAACCTCCTCTAAAAATTAGCTATTCTGTGATGAGCCTCTGTTATTGATCTGTCTCAGCTTGAACATTCTCTTCAGGCAGACATAGACTTTCCAGTCATTTACAAGAGACAAGAAGACTAAAAGAATCCATATCCCCCATCTTGTTAGATCCATGGGATTTTTCAAGATAAAATTGAAAATCAACAAAGAAAAAAATTGTAAAAAGCGATACTGAATAAAGCCCAAAAAGGGAGATAAATCCAATAAAAGTAATAGAAAAACACGAAATATTTACTATCTTTATCCGCCTTCTCAATCCAATGAAAAAAATAAAAGTATGGTGACAAGACCAAGAGTTGAAAAAGTCTTCCTAGCATAGCTTTCTCCAAGATTTCTTTTTATTTTATTATACCAAAAAAACCTGGAAAAGGCTTTCCAGGTTTGAGTTTAAAATCACTAGTCATACTAGAGAAATCCCTTTATTCATAGTCGATTCACTTTATTGACTTGATGAAGATGTTCCGAAATCGACCTTAGGAACTGTCTTGGCTTCTTCTGTTTCTTTGAAGGTTTCAGCTTCTTTAAAGTTCATCATATTCGCAAAGAGTACGGTTGGGAAACTTCTCAACTTTTGATTGTACTCGGCTGCGACCTTGTTATAATCCTTACGTGCTACAAAGATACGATTTTCACTTCCTGAAAGTTCCACCATCAGTTGCTCAACATTTTGATTGCTCTTGAGTTCAGGGTAGTTCTCCGTCAAGGAAATCAAACGGGAAAGAGCAGAGCTCAACTCTCCCTGAGCCTTTTGGTTTTCTTCCGATGTTACTGAGCTACTGCCGATTTTAGCTCTGGCATCAGCAATTTTAGTAAAGACTTCTGTTTCATGATTCATTTGTCCTTTAACGGACTCCACCAAATTACCAATCAAATCTGAACGACGTTGGAGGGCTGTAGAGACATCGGCCTGAGCCTGCTCCACTTTAGTCTGTTCACCAACCAAACCATTATAGGTCGTCACTGCGGAACAACTTGCCAGAACTAGTAGTCCAAAGAAAATCGCCACTATAGAGAGAATTACTTTATTTTGTTTCATATCAAAACCTTAACACTTTCTTTTTATCAACTTTTCTGAGGTAGGGACTCAGATTTTTAAATCAATTTCCCAATCTTTGTTTTTTTATTCTAAATTAAGGAGTGAACTTTTTGCAAAGGAGTTGCCTTACTGCTTTGAGGAATCGGTTTGAGATTTATATAGGATCACTCACCAGTCATCAGAAGAACCGCCACCATCAAAGCCACCGCCGTCCCAGCCTCCAGATGAGTCGGATCCTGAGTCTGACCAAGAGGATCCCGAATCTGATGAGTCACCGCCCCACCAGCCTCCGCCAGAATCATCTCCACGTGAACCACCACGACCTCCAAATATAAATCCAATAATCATGACGATGACGTAAATCAGAGCTCCAAATCCGATAACTCCGTCGCTCGAACTGCTTTTTCGATGCCGTTTCGAAGATTGGCTCTCACTGGTATACTTTTCAATTTCTCTTAGACGACTAGAATTAGTAGCATAGTCGTAACTACTTTTAGAACTTGAAGAAAGTGTGCTCGATCCACTATAGAACATGTAGTTGAGATTGTTTACTATAGAGAGAACTCCCTTGTTGTAGTCTCCCTTTTGAAAGTAAGGTCGTGCTGTTTTCAAAAATCTATTGGTCTGATAATCTGTGATCTTACTAGCCACATTATTGCTTGTTTCAATCCGTGATTTTCTATCCTGGACTGCAAGCACAATCAAGGCTCCGTTGTTGTCTCCCGAGTAGCCAATCTTCCAAGCTCTAGCGGTTTCATTAGCTACTGTTTCGATTGTTTCTCCATCTAGGCTTTTCACAACGTAAACGCCCACTTGGAATTTTTCTGCTTTTTGACTATTTACCTTATTCAAACCTCGAATCAGTCTAATTGTCTCATCAGTCAGATAGTGATTTGGATCATAAATTCCATACTCAGGTTTTTCAGGTGCTGTGAATGCTGATAAGAAGAGAAAGACCGTCAGCAATCCAAGTAAGCGAACCAACAAACTATTTTTTTAAATAATCTGCTTTTTTTCATAATAACCTCCTGATAAAGGAAAAATTGATTTAAGGAATTATAGCATTTTTGATTTTTTTACAAAGAAAGTGCATTTTCATTACAAATAGGTTACAAAAACTAGGAAAATGATTGAATTTTGATGACAGATTCTTTTCACCTATTTTATAGAAAAAAAGAAGACCTCCCAGTCTTCTTTTAAGTTATTTATATTGGAAAACAAGCACAATTTACTTGCGTTTTCTTGCGATTAAATTAATCGGGGTTCCTTCAAAGACGAAGGCCTTGCGGATTTGATTTTCCAAGAAACGCAGGTAAGAGAAGTGCATGAGTTCTTCTTCGTTGACAAAAGATAACAAAGGTTGGTGGTTTGGTTGCCACTTGGGTCGCGTAGAAGATTTTGAGGCGTTTTCCCTTTGTCTGTCGGTGTTGGGATTGATAGCAATGGCATCCATAATCACATCGTTCAAGACAGCTGATGGGATACGGGTGTTTTGACTTTCGCTGATTTGCTTGATCATCTCAGGCAATTTGTGAAGTCGTTGCTTGGTAAGAGCTGAAACAAAGACAATAGGAGCATAAGGCAGGTATTGGAACTGCTCACGGATATCTTCTTCCCAGTTCTTCATGGTATGGTTGTCTTTCTCAAGAGTATCCCACTTATTGACTACGATGATCATTCCTTTACCAGCTTCATGGGCGAAACCTGCGATACGCTTGTCGTACTCACGAATCCCTTCTTCGGCATTGAGGACCATCAAGACCACATCTGAACGGTCAATGGCACGCATGGCACGCATGACAGAGTATTTTTCAGTATTTTCGTAGACTTTACCAGACTTACGCATACCAGCTGTATCAATCATGGTAAACTCTTGACCATCAGCATCTGTAAAATGAGTATCAATGGCATCACGCGTTGTTCCAGCTACGGGACTGGCAATCACGCGGTCTTCACCCAAAATGGCGTTGATCAAACTTGATTTTCCAACGTTTGGACGGCCAATTAAGCTGAATTTAATGACATCTGGATTTTCTTCTTCGACTTCATGTGGCAGATTTTCCACGATGACATCCAATACATCACCCGTACCGATACCGTGGACAGACGAAATTGGCAGCGGTTCGCCCAAACCAAGAGCGTAGAAATCATAAATATCATTTCGCATCTCTGGATTGTCAACCTTGTTAACGGCAAGGATAACAGGCTTATGGGTTTTATAGAGTTTGCGAGCTACGTACTCGTCCGCATCTGTAATCCCTTCTTTCCCAGACACCACAAAGACGATGACATCTGCTTCTTCCATAGCAATTTCTGCTTGGTGTTTGATTTGCTCCATGAAAGGAGCATCGACGTCGTCAATCCCTCCAGTATCAATCATACTGAAAGAACGGTTGAGCCACTCCCCCGTTGCATAGATACGGTCACGTGTCACACCCTCGACATCTTCTACGATTGAGATTCGCTCGCCAGCGATTCGGTTAAATAGGGTTGATTTCCCAACATTGGGACGTCCTACAATGGCAACAGTTGGTAAGGCCATGTTTTCTCACTTTCTACAATAACTTTTTCTGTTCTAGATTCTTCCGAGTTGAACTAGGTTCGGATTGACCAAACTGCTCTGCCAAACGCTGACTCCAAGAGGTCGTCGCACGCGCACCAGCATAGTCTGCCTGTACTTGGTCATAGTCCAAAATCGCTTCAACTGACTGTTCTTGGTATTCTTCTTCAAAAACCACTTGGCTCAAAGGTAGTCTTGGTTTGACATCATGTTGTTGATTTGGCACGCCAAGGGCAATCCCAAAAACAGGATAGGTGTAGCCAGGCAGGTTAAAAAGCTCTGCCACTTCTTCTGACTTGTAACGGACCAAACCGATAATCACACCACCATATCCCAGACTCTCTGCCGCAAGCAAGGTGTTTTGACCAGCAAGCGCCGCGTCCACAGACGTGATGAGGAGACCTTCCACTCCTTGGGGTTGGAAAACATCCGTATGAAGACTTGCTCCCTTTTCAGCTCGGTTCAAGTCACCGACAAAAAGCAAGAAAGCAGCTGACTGGCGAATGGCTTCCTGAGGAACCAATTCATATAAGGCATCTTTCTTCTCTTGACTGCGCACAAGAATCACAGAGTAGGATTGGAAATTTTTCCAAGAAGATGCCATTTGCCCAGCAGTTAAAATCTCATCCAAGTCTGCCTGAGGAATCTCTTGCTCCTTAAAGCGACGAACTGAAGTATGAGCTTTCATTAGTTTAATGGTTTCTGTCATCGGCGGTTTTCTCCTTCTAGTCTTGTCTCCTCAGCCAAATAACGGATTCGTTCCATAACCCGTCTAGCTTCCCAGGTCTCATCATTTCCATTTTTTCCTTTGGCAAAATGTTTTTCCAAATCTTGGAAATTAAAGTTGGAAGTAAAGAAGGTCGGCAAATCTTCCTGCATGCGATACTGGAGAATAACTTGGAGAATCTCATCACGCACCCAAGGGGTCGACTGCTCTGCACCAATATCATCCAAGACCAAGACTTCTGCTAGCTTGATCTCATCCACCAAGGTCTTCACAGATCCTTCACCGATGGCATTTTTTTCACATCAATGACAAAAACTTGGATAGTGGAGAATGGTTGTTGAAGCACCTCGTTTTTTTCAGATAGGGTCATGGGCCAGAGCCGCCATCATGAAACTCTTACCGACACCAAAAATCACCATAAAGATAGAGACCTTTTCGGATACTAGGGTAAAGGTCAACAAAGGCATAGAGTCTCTCAAAAATAGGTAAACGTCCTAAGTCATCCAGGTCAATCTGAGCCAATTTCGCTTTCTTGAGACTTGCTGGTAGATTGATCAACTTGAGACGATTCTTGATTGCTGCCTCTTTTTCAGCCGCGATTAGTTCTGGTGTTTCTTCATAAGACACATCCGCGTAGCCGTGATTCATGACCAAGATAGGCTTGTAGCCACGCGCTATATAGTCTGCATCACCACGAAGAAACTTATCCCGTTCTGTAATATATTGGTTGAACTTGGAAATGCTACGATTTAACTCCTCTTGGCTGAGGGATTCTTTCTGGATAAAAGCCGCTACATCTGGGTCCTTCATGATCTGCTGGACTAGGTCCTGATACTGAAAACGACTTGTCTGACGTTTGATTACGTCACCAACACTTTCCATCTAGTCTCCTCCTTCTTCTAATCGGGCTAACATTTCTTGTTTTTTTACGTTCTAGTTCCAAACGAGTTTCCTCGCTGGTTTTGATTCTTGTATTCTGGATTGCTCCACTTGGGCACATTTGTCTTAGTCGAGCTTGTCTTTGATTTTTGGTCTTCCTGGCCTTTTTGCTGACGCTCTCGAATCCGAAGCACGGCTTCCTCTGCTGTCCGAATCTTGCGATAGGCATAGTCATTTGCGACCTTCATGGCGTATTTTTCATTGACATTGGCCGAATCAACCTTGTTAAAGGTTAAAAGTAAGACGATATTGATGACTTCGTCCAACAAGCCTAAAGACGCCATCTGGTGAAGGAGCTCTCGTTCACTCTGGGTGATGTTTCCCTTACGTGTTTGCTTGATTTCGGCTAAAAATTCCAGGGGAGTTTTATTCTTTGCTTCCCTGATAATGGTCATTTCTTTGGGGCTAAAGTCAGAAGACGCTGGTTTTTGTGCTATCTTTTCACGCATGCGTTTGACTGAAATAACCTGAGCCACTGTAGTCGCCTTGGCTAATTGATAGGTTTCAAACCAGGTCCATTTTTTCTCATCTGCGATGGCAAATAATTCCAAAACATCCGCCTGCTCGTCTTCAAAACGCAGACCATCTCGAGCCATCAGACGCTGAAAATGCTCCAAATCAAAATCGTTTTTCACCTTGATTTTAGACTCGGTTGGAGTCACTTCTTCGGTCAAGTTTGGAAAGACTTGGCTCAAAGAAACAGAGAGTGCTTCTCCCTCACTTGGAATCTGTTTCATAGTGGAAACAGCTGTATCACCAATCTTTTTTTCCAATAGTCTACTATAGACAGAATGACTTAGAAATTCCTGACTGGAGAGGGGAGAATGAAGCTGTAATTCATAGGTTTCCCCTTTCTGGTAAAGGGTCAACAAGTCTACAGCTGATAAGATTTTAAAGGACTGGAGGAGCGTATTCATCCCGAAGTTCAAATGATTAAGAATATTAGCAAAAAGGTGTTCCTTTTGCCCGCCATCCCAAAAGGTAATAGCGTATAGATAGAGGCTCAGCGCCTCCTGACCGATAATCGGGAGGTAGCACTGCACCAGAGATGAGGTATCTTGCGACACCCGATTATTCTTTAGAAAAGAAAAACGGTCATTTGGCTTCATTTACTTTTCCTTTTTCTTTTTAGAGGACTGGGTGATCTGCTGGAGCAGACTCTCCAACTCACTCACATCCTTAAAGCTGCGGTAAACACTGGCAAAACGAACATAGGTAATCTCATCAAGCTCCGCCAATTCCTCCATGACTAAAGCTCCAATATATTCACTTTGGATTTCATTCTCACTGCGACTACGGAGTTTTTGCTCGATGCGATTGACCACCATGTTGATTTCATCACTCGAAACAGGGCGTTTCTGGGCTGAGCGAATAATCCCATTAAAGATTTTATCTCTCGAAAACTGCTCTCGTGTACCGTCTTTCTTGACGACAACCAGCGTTCTTTCTTCTACTCGTTCATAGGTCGTAAAACGATGCTGACACTCATCGCACTCACGTCTTCGACGGATGGTATTTCCTTCTTCGGCTTGTCGACTATCCACAACACTAGACTTGCTAGCCCCACATTTTGGACAACGCATGCATTTTCCTCCTTGTCGTTTTCTTTTCATTATACCATTTTTTGAGCAATTCCCAAAACAATTCTTATTTTTACTTGACAAGTTTTTTGTTTTATTGTATTATTTTATTAGAACAATAAAGGTAAAGAAAGGAGACTATGATGTCCTGGATTTTTGATAATACAAAACCAATCTATTTGCAGATTATGGAAAAAATCAAACTAGATATTGTTTCCCATAAACTAGAACCCAGCCAACAGCTCCCAACCGTGAGAGAACTGGCAAGTGAGGCTGGGGTCAATCCCAATACTATCCAACGTGCCTTGTCTGATCTTGAACGTGAAGGCTTGGTCTACAGCAAGCGTACAACCGGACGCTTTGTGACAGAGGATCGGGACTTAATTGTCCAAACTCGCAAGCAACTATCTGAGGAGCAACTGAAAAACTTTGTAACTGGCATGCTTCAATTCGGTTACAATCGTGAAGACTTACCCTCTGTATTAAGCGGTTATATTAAAGGAGTTTAAAAGTATGACATTACTAGCATTTGAAAATGTATCCAAATCTTATGGTTCTACAGCAGCCCTCAACAATATTTCCCTTGAGATTCCCGCTGGGAAAATCGTAGGTCTCCTTGGACCAAACGGTTCTGGAAAAACAACCTTGATCAAACTAATCAATGGACTTCTCCAACCAGACCAAGGTCGTGTCCTCATTAACAGCATGGAGCCAAGTCCTGCTACCAAGGCGATTGTCTCTTATCTACCAGACACGACTTATCTGAATGAGCAAATGAAGGTAAAGGATGCTCTAACCTATTTTAAAACCTTCTATCAGGATTTCAATCTCGAAAAAGCCCAACACCTTTTAGCCGATCTCGGTATTGATGAAAACAGTCGCCTCAAGAAACTATCAAAAGGGAACAAGGAAAAGGTCCAACTCATTCTGGTTATGAGCCGTGAAGCCCGCCTCTACGTTCTTGACGAACCAATCGGAGGCGTGGATCCAGCTGCCCGTGATTATATCCTCAATACCATCATCAATAACTACTCACCAACTTCTACGGTACTGATTTCAACCCACTTGATTTCAGATATTGAGCCAATCTTGGATGAGATTATCTTCCTCAAAGACGGAAAAGTCGTCCGCCAAGGAAATGTTGATGATATTCGTTACGAGTCAGGCGAATCAATTGACCAGCTCTTCCGCCAGGAATTTAAAGCCTAAGCAAAGGAGATTATTATGTTTTGGAATCTAGTTCGTTATGAATTTAAAAATGTCAATAAATGGTATCTGGCACTCTACGGTGCTGTACTTGCAATTTCAGTTTTGATTGGAGCTTTTATTAGCAGTCTTAGCCAGAGTTACAATCCTAACAATGCTGCTTATTTCATCTTCTTTTTAGTACTAGTTTGGTGGGCTCAGCGTTACTCTTTTGATTGCGACGATCTTTTTAATCATCCGAAGATTCAAGGGTAGTGTTTATGACCGCCAAGGGTACTTGACCTTGACCTTGCCTGTCTCTGAGCACCAAATCATCACCGCAAAACTCTTCAGTGCCCTTGTCTGGTACATCTTAGGTTGTGTCGTCTTTATCTTGAGTATATTGATTATCTTCTTCTTAACACCAGTTAAAAAAGACTTCACTATCCTCTATGACTTCATTTCCAATTACATCAGCTACGGCTGGCTGTATGCCCTATCACTATTTGTCGGTTCAATCGCATGGATTTTATCCATTTACCTCTCCATCTCTATCGGACAACTCTTTAACGAGTATCGAACAGCAATGGGAATTTTAGCCTATATTGTCATTTCAATCGTTATTGGTTATGTTTCTCTCTTCTTAAGAGTTGACAATGACTTTAACGTGATGGCTGGTACAGAAATTCTTCGCGATCTCTTTTTATCAGCTATCTACTATCTTGGTACCTACTACATTTTGAAAAACAAGGTTAATTTGCAATAAAAAATTCCCAGCTAGAAATGGCCTGCACCCCAAAAGTTAGACAGAAAAAATTTAACTTTTGGGGTGTTTTATTATGAAATTGAGTTATGAAGATAAAGTTCAAATCTATGAACTAAGAAAGCAAGGACAAAGTTTCAAACAGCTTTCAAAAAGATTTCAAAAGATTTGGAGTGGATGCTTCTGGTCTAAAGTATATGGTGAAATTAATTGACCGTCATGGCATAGAAATCGTCAAAAAAGGGAAGAATCGTCACTATTCTCCTGATTTAAAACAAGAAATGGTTGAGAAAGTTCTTCTTGAAGATCGTTCGCAAAGAAGTGTCAGTCTTGATTATGCTCTCCCAAACCAAGGAATGCTTCCAAATTGACTGGCGCAATACAAGAAAAACGGGTATACTATTCTTGAGAAAACAAGAGGGAGACCAGCTAAAATGGGACGTAAACGGAAGAAAACTTGGGAAGAGATGACAGAACTGGAGCGACTTCAGGAGGAGAATGAACGCTTACGGACTGAGGTGGCCTACCTAAAAAAGTTAAAAGAATTAGAGGAAAGGGAGGAAGCCCTAGAGCGAGAAAGGCAGAGACAGTTAGAGAAATGGTTTCAGGAGGATTTCGACTAGATTTTCTTCTTGAAACAGCACGTTTAGCTCGTTCGACTTACTATTATCAGTTGAAGCAACTGGATGGGCTTGATAAAGATAAAGAGCTTAAAAACGAAATTCAGGCCATTTATAATGACCATAAAGGAAATTATGGCTATCGGAGAGTTAATCTTGAACTAAGAAATCGCGGTTTTGTAGTGAATCATAAGAAGGTCCAACGTCTGATGAAGATACTTGGTTTAAGTACCCGAATTCATCGGAAACGAAAGTATTCTTCCTACCAAGGAGAGATTGGCAAGAAAGCAGAGAATCTCATTCAACGCCAGTTTGAAGCATCAAGGCCAATGGAAAAGTGCTATACGGATGTGACAGAATTTGCCATTCCAAATAGCACACAGAAACTCTATTTATCGCCTGTTTTAGATGGATTTAACAGTGAAATTATTGCTTTTAATCTTTCTTGTTCTCCTAATTTAGAACAAGTAAAGTCATGTTGGAACAGGCCTTCACAGAGAAACATTATGAGAATACTATTTTACACAGCGACCAAGGCTGGCAATACCAACACGATTCTTATCATCGGTTCCTAGAGAGTAAGGGAATTCAAGCATCCATGTCACGCAAGGGCAACAGCCCAGACAATGGTATGATGGAGTCCTTCTTCGGTATTTTGAAATCCGAAATGTTTTATGGTTATGAGAAGTCGTTTCAGTCGCTTAAGCAATTGGAACAAGTTATTGTAGACTATATTGATTACTACAACAATAAACGAATTAAAGTCAAACTAAAAGGACTCAGTCCTGTGCAATACAGAACTAAATCCTTCGGATAAATTAACCGTCTAACTTTTTGGGGTCAGTACAAAAGCTGGGTTTTGATTTAACTCAATATCAAACTGGCTACAATAGGACTGACAAAGACATAGAGAATACCAGTGACACCGATAGCCAAACCGCCCATGGCTCCCGCGACAGAACCGTATCGAAAGGCTGTACCCGTTCCGACAGCATGCCCTGTCCCTCCAAGAGAAAGTCCAACAGCTACCGGATCATCTATCTTCAACCACTTCAAAAGTGTTGGTCCGATAACACTAGTCAAGATCCCAGTCGCCACTACGACGACCAAGGTTACTGTCGTCAAGCCTTGCAATTTTTCTGTGATTCCAACTGCCATGGCAGTTGTCACCGACTTGGGAAAGAGAGAAATGGCTAGGAAAAAGTCCATTCCAAATATTTTCGCCACTATGGCGGTGAAGCTAGTGTTGACAACTACTGCTAACAGACTACCAAAGAGAATACTCCGCGCATGGTGCTTCATCAGATGAAAACTCTTATAAAGCGGAATCCCTAGAGCTACGGTCGATGGAACGATCAAGTTGTTCAGATAAACCCCACCTTGATAGTAATCTTGATAAGAAATACCCGTTACCTTTAGAAAGATGATAATGAAAATAGCTGACAAAAGCAAAGGCGTCGTCAAAGGATGTGGAAAACGCCTGTAAATCAACATTCCCGCTAGATAAGCTAGGATAGACAGGGCAAGTCCAAATAGAGGATTGGATACAAATTCGCTCATTTGATCTCTCCTTTCTCATAATCTCCCTCAAACCGTCGCTTGATGAACTGAACCACTAGGGCTATGAGGATAATATTAATCACAGCTGCAAAAAGACAATCAAAACGATAGGTAAGAGATAGGGAGCAATGACATCAAACTTTTCCATGATTCCCACCGCTGGCGGCAAAAAGAGAATGGTCATATTGGCCAGCAAGAAATTCCCAACCATATTGACATGCCTGGTTCTTAGCCACTTGAATTGCAGGGCTAGAAAAAGAATAATCAAACCGATAATACTGCCTGGGATGGGCAGATGAAAGAAACTAGAGATTCCTTCACCGATTAGAGAAATCACAAAAAGAATCATTAATTGAACATATAATTTCATCCTAAACTCCTTGAAATAGAATTCTTGCATACCAGTTTACTCTTTTTTCAGAAAATTTCAAGGAAATATCGAAATTTTTCTTTCTTGCATGGATTAGATAAAAGTAGTATAATCATTGCATGCGCAATCATCTTGTGTTACAAAGATAGTCAGTAATGACTTTGTGATTTTTACTTTGAAAAGAAAGGAGAAAGCAATGACCTATTTGGAAAAGTGGTTTGACTACAACCGCCGTCAAAAGGAAATGGAAGCATTGTTGGAAGAAACTATTGCCCAGCAGAGTGAACAAAGGCTGAACTTGAAAGAGTTTTACCTGCTCTACTATCTGAATCTAGCACAAGAAAAATCTCTACGACAGATTGACCTGCCAGATAAACTCCACCTTAGTCCCAGCGCTGTCTCTCGAATGGTTGCTCGCTTGGAAGAGAAAAACTGCGGTTTGCTTAGTCGCCGATGTTGCGATCAAGATAGACGGGCTAGTTTTATCTGCCTGACTGACGAGGGACAAACAACCCTAGCTTACTTGCAAAAGGCCGTCGAAGAAAGATTGGAGACGAGTCTTGATTTCATTTCTTAATCATATTTTTTTAAAAAAAGTTGCGTGCGCAATCATTTTTCTTGACATTCCTCTTTTCAAGGAGTAAAATAAAATCAAGATCGAATAAAGGAGTTTTATATGATCGAAATTACCTATCTAGATGCCAGCAAGCAAGAGAGAACCATGACTTTCGAGTCTTATGAAGACTTTGAACGTTCTCAACAAGCCTGCCTCATCGGCGTCGCAGACTACTACACAGTCCAAAAATTAACCTACAATGGTCATGATTTGGACTACCATGGGACTTATGGAGATGTCTTCTTCTATCTCATGAAACAAGATTTAAGCCAATACAATTAAAAAGGAGAAATACAATGGCAAAAGCAATTACAGATGCAACATTTGAACAAGAAACAAAAGACGGTTTGGTCTTGGTAGACTTCTGGGCAACTTGGTGTGGTCCATGTCGTATGCAAGGTCCAATCTTGGACAAATTGTCTGAAGAACTTTCAGAAGATGTCTTGAAAATCGTTAAAATGGACGTTGATGAAAATCCAAATACAGCTCGTGCATTTGGTATCATGTCTATCCCAACCCTTCTCTTCAAAAAAGACGGCCAAGTGGTGAAACAAGTTGCTGGAGTACACACTGCAGAACAAATCAAGGCCATCGTTGCTGAATTAAGTTAATCACATTAGAGACCAAGTGCTTCATTTGGTCTCTTTTTTCTTGCCCTTTGCCATTTTTCAAAAAATATGCTAGACTGTAGGTAGAATATTACGATGTTTGGGACATGCCATCGCTAAAAAAAACCTCTACTTGGTATTTTTTAGCTCCCCTCAAGGGAGCTTTTTGCGTGCTCTGAACATGTCCCACTTTGGAAGGAGTACTATGAAACGTCAATCAGCCTTGGTCGTCTTTAGCGGCGGTCAAGATTCCACAACCTGCCTCTTTTGGGCTAAAAAACACTATGAAACAGTCGAAGCAGTCACCTTTGCCTACGGCCAACGCCATCATCTCGAAATTCAAGTTGCTAGAGAAATCGCTAAGGAACAAGGTATTCGTCATCACATCTTAGATATATCTCTACTGGGACAAATCACTGAAAATGCCCTGACCTCTGATATGGAAATCGAGCAAAAAGAGGGAGAGGTTCCCAATACCTTTGTTGACGGTCGCAACCACCTATTTCTATCCTTTGCGGCAGTTCTAGCCAAGCAACGTGGTATTAAAGATATCGTGACAGGTGTCTGCGAGACAGACTTCTCAGGCTACCCTGACTGTCGAGATGTCTTTGTCAAATCCCTTAATGTTACGCTCAACCTTGCCATGGATTACGACTTTGTTATCCAAACACCTCTCATGTGGCTAGATAAAGCTGAAACTTGGGAGTTAGCCGATCAACTCGGTGCCTTTGACTACGTTCGTGAAAAGACCTTGACCTGCTACAATGGGATTATCGGAAGTGGCTGCGGTGATTGTCCAGCCTGTCACTTACGTCAACATGGTTTAGATGTTTATCTCTCACAGAAAGGATAGGGCTAATGTTTTTTGCACCCAAAGAAATCAAACAGGAAACTGGGGAGTCCCTTGTCTACAATCCTCACAGAACCTTGGTATCAAAAGAATTTACCTTCGATGCTGCCCACCACCTCTTTCACTATGAAGGAAAATGCAAATCCTTGCATGGCCATACTTATCATTTGCAGATTGCTGTCAGTGGATTTTTAGATGAACGGGGTATGACTTATGATTTCGGAGATATCAAAGCCATCTACAAGATCTACTTAGAGCCCCACTTGGACCATCGCTATCTCAATGAAACCCTGCCTTATATGAACACGACTGCTGAAAATATGGTTTACTGGATTTTCCAAACCATGAGTCAAGAGTTACCAGATGATCGTGGTCTCCGTTTGGAATATGTTCGCCTCTATGAGACTCCGACTGCCTTTGCAGAGTTTAGACGGGAGTGGTTAGATGACTAGGGAACGTGTCCTCAAACTACCTGTTCTGGAAATTTTCGGTCCAACCTTTCAAGGCGAAGGTCGTGCTATTGGGCAGAAAACCATGTTTGTCCGCACTGCAGGTTGCGACTACCACTGCGACTGGTGCGACTCTGCCTTTACTTGGAATGGTTCTGAAAAACCAACTCTTATGACAGCTGACGAAGTCATTGCTGCCTTAGATAAACTAGGAAGCTACGACTATGTTACCCTATCTGGCGGAAATCCTGCTATCCTAGCAACCAACATGGCTCAACTCGTCACCAAGCTCAAGGAACGCGGGGTCACTCTGGCTGTTGAGACCCAAGGCTCCCGCTGGCAAAATTGGTTAAAAGACATTGACCAGGTCACTCTCAGCCCCAAACCTCCTTCCTCCAAGATGGAAGTCAACTTTGAGACCTTGGATTTCATCGTTTCCCAACTGGACCCAGACAAAGTCACCTTTAAAATCCCTGTCTTTGACGATGCCGATTTGGCCTTTGCCAAAGGCATTCAAGAGCGCTACCAACCCGATGTTCTCTTCTTATCATCAGGAAACCCTGAGCCCAAGGCTACGGGTAATATTGTCCAAGACCAACTGGACCGTCTCAAAGAACTTTGGGAACGCATCGCCGCTGATGATAGCTGGGGCAATGTCCGCGTCCTTCCTCAACTCCATACCCTCCTCTACGACAACCAACGTGGTGTTTAAGATTAGAAAGAAAAAATCATGTCACAACAAGAAGAAATGAAATCTAAGCCTACTGGGCAACAAAGAAACCAACTACATCTTTGACTATCAACCAGATGTCCTCGAATCTTTTGACAATCGTCATGTGGAAAATGACTATTTTATCAAATTCAACTGTCCTGAATTTACCTCGCTTTGTCCTATTACGGCTCAGCCAGATTTTGCGACGATTTATATTTCCTACATTCCTGACAAGCTCTGTGTCGAGTCAAAATCCCTCAAACTCTACCTCTTTAGCTATCGAAATCATGGGGATTTTCACGAAAACTGTATCAACACTATCGGGAAAGACTTGGTCAACTTGCTCGACCCTCGCTATTTAGAAGTCTGGGGAAAATTCACTCCACGCGGAGGCATTTCAATCGACCCCTACTACAACTACGGTAGACCTGGAACCAAGTATGAAGGCTTAGCAGAACAACGCCTCTTCCAACACGACCTTTACCCAGAGAAAATTGACAACCGCTAAACTCATACTCAATGAAAATCAAAGAGCAAACTAGGAAGCTAGCCGCAGGTTGCTCAAAGCACTGCTTTGAGGTTATAGATACGGCTGACGAAGTCAGCTCAAAACACTGTTTTGAGGTTGTGGATAGAACTGACGAAGCCAGTAACCATACCTACGGCAAGGCGAAGCTGACGTGGTTTGAAGAGATTTTCGAAGAGTATCATACAAAAAAGCCCTGTTCCTCAAGATGAGGAGCAAGGCTCTTTTTGTTTATTATTCTTCTGTGCCAAGGCAGTTTTTCGCAACAAGAGCTGCAAGAACGCCACCAACGATTGGAGCAAGGATGAAAATCCAAACTTGTTGGAGGGCTGCACCACCTACCAAGACAGCTGGGGCCAAGCTACGAGCTGGGTTTACTGAAAGTCCAGTGATGTTCAATCCAACAAGGATCATAGCTGTCAATGACAAACCGATCACCAAACCAGCGATAGCACCATTTCCTTTACTTGCTGAAGTTACAGTCATAATAACCAAAACAAACAAGAAAGTTGCAATTGTTTCAAACAAGAAACCACCAAATACAGTGACACCGTTTGCCAAGGCATTTTCACCAAGACTAGCAGTTGACATACCTGAGTTAGCCAAGAGGAAGAAGACCGCACCTGACGCAAGGAAAGCTCCAACCACTTGTCCAAGGATGTAGTTTACAAGCTCTGAAGATGACAAGCGTTTGTTTACAAACATAGCGATCGAAACAGCTGGGTTCAAGTGAGCACCTGAAACAGTTCCAATTGAGAAAGCTGCGACTACGATTGCCAAACCAAAGGCAAAAGCAATTCCAAGGTGTCCAAGACCCTCTGTACCATTTCCAAAAACAACGGCTCCTGTTCCGATGAACACAAGCATGAACGTACCGATTAATTCAGCGACAAATTTTTTCATGATAAGTCTCCTTTTTTTAAAAACTATGTATTAGTCTATCAAAAGAAGGAAAGAGTTTCAAGAAAAGTGACTTGGAAATTTTTGTTGAGGCTTCATTTGAAGCCTGTTATACAATAGAGGCATTTATTTGAAACATTTTTTCAAAGGTGTATACTATTAGTATAGCGTTGATGGGGGTTTCAAGAATCGTTATCAAGGCTCATTTATAAGCCTTTGCTGTCCTTTCATAGGACATTTGAACGGTATCGCTTATACCAAGGAGGAATCATATGTCTAAAGTTGCTATTGTCACAGGTGCAGGTCAAGGAATTGGTTTTGCAATTGCAAAACGTTTGGTTCAAGATGGCTTTAAAGTAGGAGTCTTAGACTACAATCCAGAAACGGCTGAAAAAGCTGTTGCCGAATTATCAGCTGAAAATGCTTTTGCTGTCGTAGCAGATGTCTCAAAACAAGCAGAAGTTGCCCAAGCATTTCAAAAGGTTGTTGACCATTTTGGTGACTTGATTGTTGTTGTAAATAACGCTGGTGTCGCCCCAACTACTCCTCTTGATACGATTACAGAAGAACAATTTACACGTACATTCGGTATTAACGTCGGTGGGGTGATTTGGGGTTCCCAAGCTGCTCAAGCTCAATTTAAAGCACTTGGTCACGGTGGTAAAATTATCAACGCAACCTCTCAAGCAGGTGTCGTCGGAAATCCTAACCTGACAGTTTATGGTGGTACAAAATTTGCTGTTCGTGGAATTACACAAACATTGACACGAGATTTGGCAGACTCAGGCATTACTGTCAATGCCTACGCACCAGGTATCGTAAAAACCCCAATGATGTACGATATTGCTCACCAAGTTGGAAAAAATGCTGGAAAAGATGACGAATGGGGAATGCAGACATTCGCAAAAGATATTACCTTGAAACGTCTATCTGAACCAGAAGATGTGGCTGCAGCTGTCAGCTTCCTTGCTGGACCAGATTTAAACTACATCACAGGTCAAACCATTATCGTTGATGGTGGTATGCAATTCCATTAAGATACATAAAAAGAGGTTGGGATAAATATCCAACCTCTTTTACTATCTGCACCATTTCGATTTCAACACTTTTTCAAAACGATTAGCTAAACTATTAGAAGAACTTCCCATACAGTAACCGTATAAAATTTAATAGTGAAAAGATTGAATGATTTTTTTCAAGTCATCTTGTAAAAGATTATGACAGTCTAGTTGAAGGTAAATTTCCAGCAAACAAGATCTGAAATTGGAAAATTTATGGAAATCGTTTGCTTCTTTCAGGGGAAATTCGACTGTTTGCAGCCAAGCAGTGAATAGAGACGGTTCGATTTTCCCTCGTAAGATTGGTTCATAAAACGCTCTGGCTAACCGCCAATCTTCATCATTTGTAAAACGAATCTCAACACGTTTAAAGATTTTCCCAATGATTTCAAATGCTTCGGCTATATCTGACTTTGGAAATCTAGGATGACATATAACTTCCGTCAAGAGATCACCACCATGCGCAAAAGCGTGAACCCAACCATACTGACTTGAAAAACCAGTTGTATCCTTTTCTTTTGAAAGATAGTGCAAGCCTTGATTTAGCATGGTAGCCCTGATAGGAGAAGACAACTGCTGGTAATAAAGCGACTCCTTAGTACCATCGCAGGACAGTAGATTGGCATAAATAAGTGCCCTAAAAGAACGTTTAAGAGCCGAAACTCCTCTACTATCAATCTCTTTGTATAGACCTTCATCAGAGGAGACCTCTTCTGAGATAAACTGAAACTGCTCAAGGGTAAACAACTCTTCTTGAATACCTCTAGCCAAACTCGTAAAAACAAATTCGTCTCTAATTTCTGGAGAGGGATCTCCTAAATGCTCAAGCAACCACTGGATTTCTTCTCGACTATAGCTTGGTTTTTCTTCTATCACTTTTCTTTGTAATTCTTGATACATCCCTAGTACCTCTGCATTTCTACTAGCTTATCAAAAAGTCATCCGAAGATGACTTTGAATAGGAATATTTGGAAAAATTGAAAAGGAACATGGCATGGTTAAAGCACTATTTTTTCTTTTTCGGAGTTAAATCTTCAAAAGATGTACTATTTTTACTAATAGTCTCGCTAATTGCTTTTTGTCCCAAACCATTAATTGAGCTATCCATTTGAGCTGTTAAAGTCGTTACAGCTGTCTTATTTGTCATAGCAAGAATCCCTATCTCCTCATCGTACTTATCTACAATATCTTTTCTACCTGATATTATCGGAGGAGCACAAAAGGCTTTGATAGCTGCTCTTTCCAATGTTTTTTTGATTTCTCGTCTGGCTGATTCTGACATAGGTCCAATCAAAGCATCTATGACTAAATCCACTAGCATTTTTTCTGCTCCCTTTCTAACTCATATAGATCTCTTCTACGACTATAACTCTCTTCTAACTCTTTTTCTAAGCGAGAGCGCTCTTTTCGGTACTGAGTCTGCAATTCTTCATCTTTTGCTTCTATTTTAGCATATTGACGAAGATACTCACTCCTTGTCTCAACTGCATAAGATTCTAAGAGTATCAGAAATTGGTGGCGCTCTCTCTCATCTCCAGAATTCTGTCTACGAAAATCATAAGCAATGTTTTCAAACTCCTCATATAATCTGGTCAACTGAGAACGATTATCATCCAAATTTTCATAAGATTCTTCTATTTTCTTCTTAGCAGTTCTATAGTCATCCTCCAAGGACAAAAGACCATCTTCTTGCTTTTTTATTTTCATTTGAATTTCTTCTAGTTTGTCCATTGATTAATATCCCTTGCCAAGCTTTCATCTCCTTCAACTGCTTGTTCAACACCCTTCTGAATATTCGTTTCCAAATCTGTAAAAGGATTTTTACAATCTCAGCTGATTTACTTACTTTTTTTATCAAAAATGTCTCTGAGTCTCACCCACAATACTATCATATGTTACCCCAGCTTCTGCATAGGCATCCTCTATCTCATCATAAGTTAACTCTGTTACAAACCAAGGAACTTCCTTACTTTTTATCGTAGAGTGTTTCAGCATCCGCAACTGCTTTTTTCGCTACTGCCTCAATCTCGCTGTGTCCGTTGCTGACACTCTCTGTCATTGCCGTCGCAACAGCTGTTGCTTGGACGCTGTCCAAGAAGAACATCTCATGGCTACTTATACTACCATCTGATAAAAATTGGGTACTCAACTGCTTTAGAAGTCCATTTTTGACACCTTGTAATTTCTTCAGGGTTTCATAGTTCTTCTTTTCAAGTCCAGTCATTTTCTCTGGACTCTGTTTTTCCAAAATATCCCTGATTTGGTTAATTTGATTTTTTTATCACCCGTAATATACGGATCGAGGCTGTGTCCACCAGAATTTTCAAGTAGATAATCTTCTCCCAAATATACACCCAAAAGAGGCATAGAGATATTGTTAAGAAAGTCATCTTGAGTACGGATTCGTACCACTTGACCTGTGAATGTTTTTTGTTTATTGATTATCTTCTCCCTTGCCGAATCCCAGGGAGTCAGATAATCTATAATTTTTTGGTCCCCCATAATAGTTGATTTTAGATATAGGGGAGCAGAATTGTAGACCACTGTTCGTGACACATTATACTCCAATGCTACACGCTGAGCAATATTTCCTCCCAATGAATGTCCCGTCAAAGTTATATTATTACCGTACTTTGATTGAATTCGTTCATAGAATTTAAATGCTTCATCATAATGATATCCTCTTGCAAACCCAATACTCGAGATATCCGTTTTAAAATCCGTAAAAAAGTCAACACTAGGATTCGTACCAGTGTATGCAATAATAATCTCTCCACTATTTTTTTATCTAAAAAAAGGCTGTCCCACTAGTTCCAGTTAGTGCATCTCTGAAATCATCTAGATATTCTAGATTATCAGGTATAGCCTTCCTTCTTTGCGCAGCTTTCACTCGCTCTTGTGCAGAAATATCCGGAAATGCAAGTTCTGGACGTTCAGCTCTTCCTTTTTCAAACTCATAGGTCAGATTAGAAGCATCTAAAGTTGGAATTCCACTATTCACATATTTTTTATCTACCATTTAATTTCCCTTAATTCGATACCGTTTCTATGAATGTATAAATACTATCGTAGTTGACAGTTACTGAATAATAGTAATAATCGTCGTTTCGGTATGAACTTCCAAAACCTAATGTTGCTTGTTCATTTTCATCTTTTTTAAAATACTGATTGATAGTTTGATTCCGAACTAAATAATCAATATCAAATGCCCCATTGTTACCATTATAACTTTTTGGATTTCATAGACATTGAAGATAAAAAAATGAATGATCGATCGTTAACTTTTGAAATAAAAAAATCCATCAAAAGGCCATATTTCTTTCGCCTTCTCCTCATCAGAAAAGGTAAATTTCCTATCAATATAATCTACTTTTATTGTTTCTTCTGGCTTTTCAGTAATATCATCAGAAGCACGTGTCTTAGTTAGTACTCCAGAAATTGTTTGGTTACTACTATCTCCTTGTAAAGTTATCTCGATAATATATGTTCCACGTTTTATATATACTTGATTTACCTTGAACCCTTCCGGAAATTGCTTAAACAAGTCAAAGAGATTCTCAGTTGGATAGACACGGCCGACCTCAGAAACTTTGTTCTCAATCCATTCTCGACTGTTCTTATTTTCTCCACATCCTACCAAACCCGTCATTATCAATCCTCCTAAAAGTAACATTGTGAGAAAAAGTGCGTTTTTTTCATGGACTTCTCCTTATTTATGATATTCATTAAAAACAGCTAACCATACTTCCCTTATAGTATACCATAAAAGTAGCTTTTTAAAAACTGAATTTATTAAACTAGGTATAATTTATTCCTTACTCCACACTGGTGTATAGTAAAAAATCAAATAAAAATTCTTTTCTACTTATCGTTCAAAAACATTAAAGTCTTTCAAATATTTCTCCAAAACTGCTTTGGACAAACTGAATTCTTCCATCATACCTTTTACTAGTCAATCGTACAAAAAAATGAAGAGAATGGTATAATAGAGAAACACAATATACGTTATTGTGAAAGGAGACTACAATGAGAAAAAAGTTTAGAGTTTATTTTTTAACTACTGCTACAATTTTAGCATTCGCCCTTATTGGCTGTTCATCAAATTCCTCAACTACGGCTACTAATCACTCTGAGGACTCACAAAGGACTGAATCCTCGACCTACCATAAGAAAGATGTAACTGGTCCTGCTGCTTCATTTGACTGGAATGTCAAAGTTGCACCTACCAACTATGAGAGAACCTTTGTTGAAACAAACAGTGGCAGTCAATTTAATAAAACTTTAGATCGCACTAAAAGAAGCAGCTGAAAAATCTCGAGAAAAAGAAAAAAAGAAATTTCTGATCCTAAGGTTCAAGCTGCTCTCAAGCTAGTGGACGCTGTCTTTGTCAACCAAGAAAACTTTGATCTAGTTGTGAAAGCAGCTGGCGCAAGTAATCAGGAAGAATTATTTGATAAAAATTTGGAATGAAGCCATAGTACCTGAACTTTCTAAACGCTATCCGAATTTTTTTCAAATGATACCGTCTTTGAATATAAAGGAGAAAAATATCCTCTCAAAATTTATGCACCTATGTTTTTCAAGGTCAACACCAATGCCTTAGGAAAAGCAGGTGCCTATACTCTTGAGGATTATAAGGTAGAGGACGACATGGTTTATTTGAAATTTATGTCCCCATCTGTAGATACCTACCAATACGAAGTCAAGGCTACTTATCATAATAACTTCCAAGACTTCTTTCAAGGTTTGGTGAAAGAGCAACAAAAGGTTGGTCAGACCGACTATGCTAAAAGCCCTAAATATTCGGTTCGTTTTTCAATTAGCTGCGCTTGATTTTAAAGCTGACAACTATGTAGACTTAGAGGGAATGGATTATTTTGATCGAAACCCTCATTACCTCGCCATAAAAGTGAATAATAACGGAGATGCTAGCCTTGATAATGAGAATCTCACCAATCTTTTACAGATTAGCATGAAAGCTTCAAACGAAGCCAATAAAGGAAAGTTTGAATAAGTCTTCAATGCAGAAAAAATCACCTCAAAAATGAACTGCACCCCAAAAGTTAGACAGAAAAAATCTAACTTTTGGGGTGTTTTATTATGAAATTGAGTTATGAGAATAAAGTTCAAATCTACGAACCAAGAAAACAAGGACAAAGCTTCAAACAGCTTTCAAAAAGATTTGGTGTGGATGCTTCTGGTCTAAAGTACATGATGAAATTAATTGACCGTTATGGAATAGATCTCGTTAAAAAGGGGAAGAATCGTCACTATTCCCCTGAATCAAAACAAGAAATCATTAATAAGGTTTTGATTGAAGACCGTTCGCAACTAAGCGTATCTCTTGATTATGCTCTTCCAAGTAACGGATTACTTCCTAACTGGCTGACACAATACAAGAAAAACGGGTATACTATTCTTGAGAAAACAAGAGGGAGACCTGCTAAAATGGGACGTAAACGGAAGAAAACTTGGGAAGAGATGACAGAACTGGAGCGACTTCAGGAGGAGAATGAACGCTTACGGACTGAGGTGGCCTACCTAAAAAAGTTAAAAGAGTTAGAGGAAAGGAACGAAGCCCTAGAGCGAGAAAGGCAGAGACAGTTAGAGAAAGGGTTGCAGGAGGATTTCGACTAGATTTTCTTCTTGAAACAGCACGTCTAGCTCGCTCGACTTACTATGATTCCTAGAGAGTAATGGAATTCAAGCATCCATGTCACGCAAGGGTAACAGCCCAGACAATGGTATGACAGAGTCCTTCTTCGGTATTTTGAAATCGGAAATGTTTTACGGTTATGAGAAGTCGTTTCAGTCGCTTAAGCAATTGGAACAAGCCATTGTAGACTATATTGATTACTACAACAATAAACGAATTAAAGTCAAACTAAAAGGACTTAGTCCTGTGCAATACAGAACTAAATCCTTTTCTTAAATTATTTATCTAGCTTTTGGGGTCAGTACAGCTACCTGACACTCTTCATTAATCCGACACAGCACCTGTTCCATCAAAGCTCCAAGTCTCTTTGACATAAGTTGTCAATTGAGCTATTGTTTTTTCATCGCAAACACACGAAATCATATACACCTTATCATCCTTTTTGAACGCCCAAAGAATAGTATAATTTCCTGATTTAAGACTCATATTTACTTGAATTGCATCGTTTCCTCCAACAGTAGCAGAAGATCTTGAAACCTTAACAACTTTATTTTTTCCTTTCATGGCACTTTCAAATCTTTGAGCCATCATCTCAGCACTAAATTCCTCTCCTTCAGCTACATTTGCTTTTTCTCTATTGGAGGCATTTAAAATAATAGCATTAGTACCACTCTGATCTATGTATTGGATGTTATCTCCACCTTCTTCATATTCATATTTTTTCCAGTCACTCGGGATGTTGACATATCCATAATCTGCTGAACCGATTCGTTTAGTTTCTTCAGGACTCTGATCACCATCTGATATTTTTTCCTTTATCTTACTACTCGATTCTGTAGTCTCTTTCACAACACTAGCGGAACTAGATTCCGAAGATGGTAAGTTACTGGACTCTTTCTTTGGACTGCTACAAGCAACAAGGCTAACTAAAGACAAAACTGCAACAGCCATTAGTAGGGACTTATTTTCCATGTTATCTCCTCATTTATAGATTTTTACTAAAAAGTCTAACTTATTCGCCAACGAATTCCTCACGGAATAAGTATCTACTCTCCCAACTCAGCACTATAGGCAATAATCTGATCGACTGTGTCAGACAAGAATTGGATGGTATCACGGAGTGGTTTATCTGTTGAAATATCCGCTCCAATAATCATGGCTGACTCAAGCGGTGTCTTGCTACCACCTGATTTGAGGAGATTGAGCCAGTCTTCAGCTCCATTCTCAGAGTTTTTCAGATGGAGATAACCTGCTGTTGAGATGACTAGTCCTGCAGAGTAAGTGTAACTATACAAGCCCATGTAGTAGTGAGCTTGGCGCATCCAGGTCAGAGCCGCATCATCATCAATCTCAATGGCATCTCCCCAGAAATCTATCAAGACTTCCTTCATAATGCTGTTGAGTTTGCTTGCTCCAAAGGTCTCACCCTCTTCAATCAGTGTATAAACCTTGCGTTGGAAGGCCGCTTCCAAGAGGTGGGTGATAAAGTTATGGAAATAGGTGTCTGTCAAGCGGTGGGCAAGAGCGAATCGTTTCTGACGAGGATCGTCAGATTGATTCTCTAAGTAATCACTGAGCAGTAACTCATTGAAAGTTGACGGTGCTTCAACATAGTAGGTCGACATGTGGGCGTTGAAATAGCTTTGGTAGTTGTCAGAAAAGATGAACTGACCAGAATGCCCGATTTCATGAATCAAGGTATAAACATCACTCAAACGGCCAGTCCAACTCATGAGAACGTATGGGTGCACACGATATGGGTCCGCCGCATAACCGCCAGAATCCTTGCCACTATTGGCAGCGAAGTCTACCCAGCGCTCTTCTTGATAGCGTGCAATTTCTTGAATGTATTCTTGACCCAATGGTGCGACTGATTTCATGACCAAATCGTAGGCATCATCAATGCTCACTTCAGGATTGAGGGCACTGTCCAAGTCTAGCTTCCAGTCTGCAAAAGTCATCTTTTCAAGACCATTGACCTTGGCAACATGCTTGAGGTATCTCTGAGCAACTGGCGCAAAGTCCTTCATAATCAGGTCAATCTGGCGGTCAAACATGGCACGGTCTACTTCCTGCTCAGCTAAAAGATAGTCGAATACTGAGTCGTAGCCCTTCATATCTGCCAAGAGTTTTTCAGACTTAATCTGAGCTAAATAGGCTGCCGCAGCCGTATTTTGATGCTTGCGAAGCCCTTCTGAGAAGGAACGGAAAGATTTTTCACGAACCTCAGCGTCCTCGTGGTTTTGGTAGAAATTCTCATAGGTCACAAAGCTGTTTTTGTAGGTCTTGCCATGAGATTCAAAGTCAGCCATTTCAAAGTCCCCAGCTCGCATCTTAGTATAGATATCCTGTGGACTGTAGAAAACTTCACCGAGATTGGTCAAGGCCTTCTCCACATCTGCCCCAAGATAGTGGGCTTTTTTGATTTTGGCCTGACGAATAGCTGCCGTCAAATGGGGCAGTTCTCCCAAACGGTCCAAGACTTCCTCGTCTGCTTCTACCAAGGCATCGTCAAAGAAGGTCAAGGCTACACTGGCATCTGTTTCAAATTCCATCCCAGCTTGGGCGATATTCGCAATTCTTCATTGCTATAGTCCGTCGTCTGAGGCATAAAGGCATAATTGCCGATATGGCTCATCTGGATATAGATTTGTTCCAATTCCGCAAAGGCCTTCTCAAAATCCTCAAAAGTGTGAAGATTGCCCTTGTAGTCACGGCTAAATTGGTTGATATCCTCTCGCGTTTTCTCGATGGCACGCAAGAAATCCTCTCGGTCTTGGTATAGGGCGGTTAAGTCCCAAAGTTCCTTCTCTGGAAATTCTGAACGGTGTTTTTTTGTTCCATATTTTTTTCCTCTTATTTCTCTAATTCTACTAAAACACTAAGGGCTGATAAAGCGTAAAGTGGTGCTGTTTCTGCTCGTAAAATGCGAGGACCAAGTCCTGCCAAGACGGCTCCTTTGGCTTGAAAACTTTCGATTTCTGCAGGTGATAGACCGCCTTCTGGACCAAAGATAAAGAGAACTTTACTTCCCTTTTCAAGACTACTTACAGCTTGTATAAGTGCAGCGGATTCTCCCTCTTTTGCTGACTCTTCATAGGCCACTACGATAGAGTCAAACTTCTCGAATTGGGCTAGAAAATCTGCTTTCTTCTCAAAAAGGGTAATACTTGGAACCAAATTCCGCTTGCTTTGTTCTGCTGCTCCAAGGGCGATTTTTTCTAGTTTTTCAACTTTTTTACCCAATTTCTTGCCGTCCCACTTGGCGACTGACCAGTCGGCAGGAAATGCCCAGATTTGGCTGGCACCGAGTTCCGTTACTTTTTGAGCGATGAACTCCAGCTTATCTCCTTTAGGAAAACCGGATGCGATGGTCACTTGGACGGGCAGTTCGACATTATCAGCTAATTCCTCGAGCAATTCAAACTGACGGGCTTCCACATCTAGCAAGCGCGCCAAACGCTTGATACCGTCATCAAAGACCAAGATCACCTGGTCATCTTCCTTCAAGCGCATAACCTGAAACATATGCTTGCTAGTTTCCTTGTCCTCGATAGTGACAGGTGAGATAGCACTTCCTTTGACAAAATACTGCTGCATGCTAGCCTCCAATCACACCTGAAATATCCTTGGTCTTCTTAAAGACACAGGCATTCCATTCCCCTTGCACCATGTGGGTTTCAAGGAAGAAACCTGCTGACTCAGCTGACTCACGCACCATGTCCCACTTGTCCTTGATAATGCCACTCATGATGAGGTAGCCTTCGTCCTTAACCAAACGATAGGCATCCTCTGTCAGATGAATTAATATATCAGCCAAGATATTAGCCACAATCACATCTGCCTCAATTTCAACACCCTTAAGCAAATCTCCAGCCGCTACATGAATATTTTCCATGCCAGGGTTGAGTTCAATATTTTCCTGAGCGACTCGAACTGCCACATCATCAAGATCATAGGCGAAAATTTCCTTGGCACCCAAAAGTGAACTAGCTATGGAAAGGACACCTGAGCCAGTTCCTACATCAATCACCGTTTCCCCACCGCGAAGGACCTGCTCCAAGGCAAAAAGACTCATCTTAGTTGTTGGATGCGTTCCAGTCCCAAAGGCCATGCCTGGATCTAGCTTGATAATCTTCTCTCCAGCAGTCGCCTCGTAATCCGTCCATGACGGCACGATGGTCAAGTCATGGGTAATCCGAGCCGGCTCAAAGTACTTCTTCCAGTTGTCCGCCCAGTCTTCCTCAGCCAAGGCAGTCGTCCCCATCTTGACCTCTCCCAAGTCCATAAAATCTGTCAAGTCTGCCAAGCGAGCCTGCAAGTCCTCCTCAACAACTGCTACATCAACCGTTTCAGGATAGTAGGCGGTCACCACGATTTCTTCCTCTTGATCCACCTCTGGGAAATCTCACCAAAACGGTCGACATTTCCCACATAGTCCATGCTGTCTTCGATTGCAACACCTTGGGCACCTAACTCAATCAAGAGATTGGAAACCAATTCCTCTCCCTCACGCTTAACTGCAACTTTTAACTCTTGCCATGTTTCCATTTTGAATCTTCCTTATTTTTCTTAAATTCTTCAATCACATCTGTATAGTGTTCTTTCATTGCGCTATGAATCTGCTGTTTAAAAATACCAAACGTAAGATAATAAACAAATAGAACAACTCCTGCAAGCAGTATCAATAATAAAAAATATACTGAAAATGAAAGTGGTTGAGTATTCTCACCTTGTAAAGACAGAACATACAGTAACCCCCAGATAACGGCCGTAGAAATTCCTGCTACTTTAATGCCACTTTCCCTTTGTTTTTTTAACTTTAGATATTCTATATAAATGAATCTAGCTTCTTCCCTAGAATATTGTCCAGTTTTTAGTTTGCGTTTAACTTCCTTATTTAACGTCGTTGTTGCAATTGCAAAAATCATTTTATTCCCTCCAAATATTCCCTCACTCTATCCTGCAACTGGGGTACAACCTTATCTGAGCCAAGAAATTCGTCAATATTCATCAATTTGTAGCCCTGTCCTTCATCGCCAAAGACGATACTATAAAACTGTTCCTGCCTTAACTTGCCAACTAGAAAGACCGATTCCTTCCCCTCAAAAAGCATACTTGGGTAAACCTTACTCCAAAGCAGACAATCTTCAGTCAGATGAATGCCTAGTTCTTCATAAACTTCACGCGCCGCGCACTCGAAAGGACTTTCGTCCCCTTCACGGCCACCACCTGGCAATTCCCAAGTATTAGGGTATGGAATGTTTGATTTGTCATCACGCAAGATGGTTAAAATCCTATCATCACAAAAGAGGGCAATTTTGCAACCTGTAAAATCAGTAATTTCGATTTCCATGTTAGACTCCTTCGACTAATGCCTTTTCCAGCTCTGCTAACCAGTTTTCATAGTAACATTGCTCATCCCGTAGCATCCGGCTGCTATTCATTTTCTGTCTAGCAATCTTCATAGCCTTGCGAGTTTGAGCTATATCTTTCTTTACCTTAAATTGATACCATGCTTGAATCATTTGCACATCTGCCATTTTTAGAGATAAAAAGGATTTAACGCTTCGAATACTTGCATATTCCTCTGCTTTCTCATTATTCCCTTCCAGCAAGGCGATTTGAAGAAGGTATAGCTGGCAAAAAGTTTCAGACAGCGAGTGTTCTGTTCTCTCTAGTAAAGATTGAAATAGCTTTTTCGCTGTCTCTAAATGACCATCCAATATGAAAACCACTCCCTTAAGAGTTTCAATACTTTCTGCAAAACTCCCTCTCGCATCCTCAGCAACAGGCATGATAAAGTCTTTCAAATCATATTCTTGAGGAGCTAGCAAGGTCTGGGCAGAATGCCTCAACACCAAGTAGGCGTATTGGGTATTTTCAGGGTGTTGTAGCAATTCCAAAATTTTTGCTCCATCGGTAATCCCAACTGGCTTAGCATTGATGAGAAGAAAAGATAGATTTAGACAAATCCAAGTAGCCGCAAAATACCAGTTTCTTGTCAAAAATCCATACAATATCGCCAATAAAATCAAACCAAGATGAACTACCAAGCCGCCTGCAAGCATCAGGATGATTCTTTGATCACTTTCATCTTCTTTCAATCCAATATACTGAGCACCAACATTTTTGAGAACAGCTGTTCGACTAAGAGAAAACTCACCTGACTTTTTGGTCAGAAGAAAATTCCCTAATCCAAAAGCCACCAGTCGATAGCCTGTCAGGTAACCGCAGACTGCATGCCCCAGCTCATGAAGGATAAATATCAGATAGATGCTGAAAAAAAGTAAATAGGTAGCCTGGAACAAAGACAAACGAAAAAAATCTAACTCTTTAAAAGGCAATTGTTCCAAAAAGCAAATCCTAGCATCAAAAAAACAAAGGACAGACCAGAAATAAGATACAAACCTATTTTTCTTCATATACTTCCTCACTAGTTTCCTAATATCTCGGATAAGGGATAAAAATTCTCCTTCTTCCAATCCAACTTTTCCCTTCTTCAAAGACTTCTTGGTTCCATTCCATGACGAATTCTTCTGCTTCTGGGTCTTCCAAAAAAGTCCATGAGGGCATCTAGTCCAACTTCTGCAGTATCTTTGAGAAATAGCGCAAAAATAAGCTAAAAAATTCACGAGAAAAAACCTTTTCTTCGGCAGGTAAGGGATGACTGCGAGATAGTCTTCTTCATTAACAGTTGACTTGGCAGGGTTGTAGAAAAAGTACCGCTTCTTCAAAAGAGGATATCATCTGACGAAACCTCTCCGTCTTCATCTAACATCTCCACCCCTGCAGCATTTTGTGCCTCTAATAGAAAAAACTCACTTCAACCGCATGATTGCGCTTGTCCCAACTAATCTCATAATCAAAAGGAAAGTTCTTGTCCAACTCTTCTTGTAAAAACATCTAAAAAAATCCATATGTTGCCATTTTGTCCTCTTTCTATACGACTCTTCAAATCGCCCCGAATACTCGGAAATATGCTAAAAATAGATACTACCATATTACCACATTCGTATCAGAAAAATCCATGTTAGAAAGGACTGCTATGCCAGACAATCTCGCGCTTCGTATGCGCCCCAAAAACCATCGACCAGGTCATCGGTCAGGAGCATCTGGTAGGACCAGGAAAAAAATCATCCGCCGCATGGTGAGGCTAACCGCTTGTCATCCATGATTCTTTACGGACCTCCAGGCATCGGAAAAAAACCAGTATCGCTTCAGCCATCGCTGGAACGACCAAGTATGCCTTTTCGGACCTTCAATGCCACAGTTGATAGTAAAAAAACGCCTCCAAGAAATCGCTGAGGAAGCTAAATTTCTCAGGTGGCCTTGTACTGCTACTAGACGAGATTCATCGTCTTGACAAGACTAAACAAGACTTCCTCCTTCCTCTCTTGGAAAGTGGTCTAGTCATCATGATCGGGGCGACAACTGAAAATCCTTTCTTTTCTGTCACTCCAGCCATCCGTAGCCGTGTTCAGATTTTTGAATTAGAACCCTTATCCAATCAAGATGTTAAAGAGGCCGTTCAAATCGCCCTGACTGACCCTGAAAGAGGTTTTGATTTCCCTGTTGAGTTAGATGATGATGCCCTTGATTTTATCGCAACATCTACCAATGGAGATCTCCGTTCTGCCTTCAATTCGCTTGATTTGGCAGTTCTCTCCACCCCAGAAAATGATGACGGTGTCCGCCACATCACGCTCGACATCATGGAAAATAGTCTTCAGAGAAGCTACATCACTATGGACAAGGATGGAGACGGTCACTATGATGTTCTATCTGCCCTGCAAAAATCCATCCGTGGATCCGATGTCGATGCTAGTCTCCACTATGCTGCTCGCTTGATAGAAGCCGGTGACCTTCCTAGCCTAGCTCGTCGTTTGACTGTGATTGCTTATGAAGATATTGGCTTAGCTAATCCAGAAGCGCAAATCCATACCGTAACTGCTTTGGATGCTGCGCAAAGAATCGGCTTCCCAGAGGCTCGTATCCTCATTGCCAATGTCGTCATTGATCTGGCACTTTCACCCTAAGTCTAACTCAGCCTACGTGGCTATGGATAAAGGCCTTGTCTGAACTTAAAACATCAGGGGCATCTGCCGATTCCACGTCACTTGCGAGATGGACATTATAGCGGCAGCAAGGGAATTAGGTAACGCCCAAAAATTATCTCTATCCACATAATTATCCTGGTCACTGGGTCAAAGCAAGAATACCTACCAGAAAAAATCCGTGACCATCACTACTTTTCTCCGGAAGATAGTGGAAAATACGAACGGGCCCTGGCTCAACGCAAGGAAACCATTGATAAATTACGAAACTCGTGAAATCCTTTTCAAAAAATTATAATTTTCCACTTGAATTTTTTAAAAAAAGTGGTATCATATAAATATAGAAACGCTGTGGTGTACGACTTCACATTTAAGTGTTGACCGACTATTTTTTGTATTATTAGGGAAACAAAAGTCTTCTAACAGCATGTAGGCCGTCTCACACGGAAACAGCTTCAGTTAGAGCGAGTTGCCCACCTGCTTAATTGCGCGGGTTCAATACAAACCGTGAAGTTTCGGCACCAATACAGCTTTTTATTTGCCTCCTTAGCTCAGTTGGTAGAGCAGTAGACTCTTAATCTATGGGTCGCAGGTTCGAGCCCTGCAGGGGGCATCTAAATCAACAGGAAAAAGCCTTGATTTACAAGGCTTTTTTGCTTGTCTGTAACTGATTTGCCCCATCATTTGCCCCACTTTTAAATCTATCTTTTCTTTTTGAATCAAATTACATCTTAACAAATAGTGTAAAGCCAGTTACTTTTGCTTTGATGCCATACAATATTTTCATGTAGAGAAGACAAATTTTATCTTCTCTTTTTATTTTCAAAATAATAAAAACTGATTTTCTTTTCATGAATCAGACTGAAACTTCCAAATTTTCCATTTAGTTTATTGATATTTCCTCTAAAAAGGTGTATAATATTTTTACTATCAAACTATACTATATAACAGGATGGTCTTGAAATGAAATTTTCTAATCGTTTATCGCTATTCCTTGCAGGAGTTATTTTTGTCCTTTTAGCACTCTTTCTATTTACAGACCCAGTAGCTAATCTTATTGCTTACAGCTGGTGGATTGCATTTGGTTTACTGGTTGCTTCCATAGCAGCTATTTTAGGCTATTTCTCTGTACCAAAAGAGCTTCGCTCACCAGCTCATCTTTTCCAAGGGATTGTTAATCTTCTCTTAGCTCTTTACCTCGTTGCCTATGGCTTTGTGACGCTGCCAGTTGTCATTCCAATTATTTTAGGGATTTGGTTAATTGTAGAAGCCATTATAGTTTTCTTTAAAGGCAATCGTCTGGGATTGATTTTCCCTATTATTGGCAACCATATCATGTGGATAGCGTTGCTTGCATTTTTACTAGGTCTAGTGATTTTGTTCAATCCAGTAGCTACAAGTGTCTTTGTCGTTTATGTCGTTGCCTTTGCATTTTTAATTGTTGGTTTCACCTATATCCTTGATGCCTTTCGTAAATAATCTAGCTGCCATTTTGGGCATATTAAAATAGCTGGGAAGTTACATTCTCAGCTTTTTCTGTTGCCTCTTTAGCTAAGTTGGTAGAGCAGTAGACTCTTAATCTATGGGGCGCAGGTTCGAGCCCTTGTAGGGGCATCTAAATCAACAGGAAAAAGCCTTGAAATCAAGGCTTTTTTACGTCCAATAGCTTTTTGTAGCAAAGTATTTAAAAATAAAAGAGAAGAGAATCTTTCACTCTCTTCTTAGTATATCTTATTAAATTCAGTCTTTCTCAATCTACCTGATTTTCCTTTGCAACGACAAATTCTTTAACCAATCGATAGATAACAGCAAATATGGGTGTAAAGAATATCATTCCAAGTAAGCCAAATAGATTTCCTCCAATACTAGCTGCTGCAAGTGTGAAGAGAGCTGGTAAGCCGATAGATTGACCCACAACTTTGGGATAGATAAGGTTTCCCTCAATCAGCTGTATAATTTGATAAAGAAGGATAGACAGTAAAGCTTGACTTGGACTGACTGTAAAGATAAAAATCGCTCCTAGCACACAAGCAATCATAGGACCAACATAAGGAATGAAAGACAGCACTCCTGCAAAGATACCTGTCATTACCCCATAGGGTAGTCCAAATAGGCTATAGCCAACCGCTACCATAACTCCTATGATGACTGCTTCAATTAGCTGACTCATCAAAAAACTGATCGTAAGTTTCTAGTCCTATTTGTCCGATGTAAGCCAACTTTGTCACTACCTTCTCTGAAAGTAAGACTTTTCAGAAGTCGGCTCGTCATCGCTGCCAAATGTTCCTTACTGGATAAAAAAATGAAAAAGGTGAAGACTATAATCAAAAAGGCATTCATCAAACTTGAAAAAAATATTGCCGATATTACTAGTCAGACCCGATAAGAAACCTATCAAAGGCTTGGCTAATAGAACTAGACTGTCCCTGTATGCCTGATACAATAGTTGACAACATGTCTTTGGTTACAAATTCCGAGCCGTCTAGCAATTTCCCAAGTTGAGTCAGGACTGTTGAAAGGACTGTTCCCAGCTGACTAATAGTCTGAGCTAGGGTTGGTAGCACCAAAACCAAAAGACCTATCACGATTAAGATAAGAGCTAGGAAAACAAGTACCATGGCAATCGGACGACGCAACTCTGCCTTTACCTTCATTTTGACTAGCAATTGTTCAATTTTTTTTCATGGGAACATTGAGCACAAAAGCAATAACAGCGCCATAAATCAAGGTTGAAGTCACGTCAAAGAAAGAGATTGCTCCTGATATAAAGCTCGACGCATTCAGAATCACAAGAGCAACCAGCCCTATAAAAAGGATTAACGGGGTGTATTTTCTAACTAACTTCATAAATTCTCCTTAATAAACATGTTTAGATACGACTATACTATTTGGTTTTTCAAACTCTCGGTCAAGGTAGGCTTGATAAGTTCCTGGTGCGATAAATCCTTTTGGTGAGAGGATATCTGTTCCAGCTTGACCGACTATGGTATCAGCCAAGAGCACACAGTTTGTGGACAAGACAAAGTAGGATTTAAACTTAGATTTGATAAATTTATAAAGTTCCCCATCCGTCTCATGTCTGATTTTATAAGCGTAGGTGTAGTCTTCCTTACCATCTTCCGTTTTAATTTTATCTGCGCTTGGCTCCCAAGGAATCGTTAGTTGTTTTAATTCAGCTAATTTTTCCTGAACCGCTTCTTCCATTTCCGGTGTCAAATCTATTCCGTAACCAAATAGCGTTTTTTGACTCTCCCGTTTACATAAGTCAATGTACTTATCACGGTCGCAAAAATATAAAACACCATCTCCAACCATACCAAATAAGGTCTCAGATGACGGATCATAGTTTCCATAAGAAATCACACGTCCTTGATAACAAAGGTCCACATGACCAATAGCTGAAAATAGAGAAGTCTCCGCTGTATGAACGAAAATTTCAAGATCTGCTGTCTTACCAAACTTCACCATTCCAAGATAGATTTCCTCTTCCTCATCAGCATTTTCCTGCATGAATTTATTGATTTTTGCTAAAGTACTTGCAGGGATGAGAGCGGCTAGGGCAATAGGTAAGCTCATTCTGACACGACGTTTGAGATGGTTTTTCCCAATTTCCTTTTCAAATAAGAAACCGTCACGGATATTGGACACACCATAAAGGCAAAAATAAGCCCCTAAAACAAAGAGTTGAAAGACAGAATTTCCCGTAGAGGACAAAAGACTAGTCCCACCAAGAAAAACTAGTACGAGACCATCTAGTAAGAAACGAAAACGAGGTCGAATTTTGTTTTTGCGGTAGAGAACATAGGTGACAAGGTTGATACTAGCATGAAAAATCTGACTAATTCCAATCACAAGAGCCAAAATATAAATTGGCACATCAGTAGCAAGATTCGAGCCTAGCAAATATCCCATCACTAACAATTTAACCAGTGCAACTCCCAAGGTGTCCGTTGACTGACTTTTTTTGAAAATACGTAATACTAAATCTAAGACCGTTGCTATCCAAGCTAAAAAAACAGAACCAGTCGAATAACCGTCACTGGCAACCAAGTTCCCCGTGACCATCAAGATAAGACCTAGCAGAACAAACAAGAAACCCCTGAACAAGTAATTTCTTACCTGTCAGACCTAAAGAAAGAATTTTTTCCATAAAAAGACCTTTCAAACAAATAATAATTAAAGCCCTTTGATCAAATTGACTGGTAAATAGCTGACAGCACAAACAGCCTGTGCCAGCAAGACATGGCGACTGACTGTAGCAATGTCACCATCTTGTCTTTTTGCACTTCTGAAAATTTGTTTTATTGAGTCGAAATCAGAGCTTTTAAAAAAACTAGCTAAACTTGAAAGCTAACCATAATTGCTAGATAAAAAAAGGTGCAACCAATCCTTCTTGTAAAGGTAGGAAAAGAATTATATCCATTCCATTAATTATTTATATATTACCTATTATGACACAATATTCCCTATAGTTCAACTTTTTTTACTTGTTTTTATATTACACGGACTAAAAAGTTTTCAACAGTTGATTGCATTTGTTTTAATAAGTTTTAACCTTTCTTGGTTAGATAAAAAAAGAACCATACAGTTTAGAATCTGTATGGTTTTTGCCCCACTTTTGTCCCATTTTTAAATCATGACATTGAAAATACCTAAAATCACTTATATTTCAATATTTTTAATTGCTCTCAATATGAAAGTCCTTTCCAAATCCCTGTAGGGGGCATCTAAATACAACAGGAAAAAGCCTTGATTTTGTACTGACCCCAAAAAGTTAGACAAATAATTATTGAAAGGATTTAGTTCTGTATTGCACAGGACTGAGTCCTTTTAGTTTGACCTTAATTCGTTTATTGTTGTAGTAATCAATATAGTCTACAATAACTTGTTCCAATTGTTCAAGTGATTTAAACGACTTCTCATAACCATAAAACATCTCAGACTTAAGAATACCGAAGAAGGACTCCATCATACCATTGTCTGGGCTGTTGCCCTTGCGTGACATGGATGCTTGAATTCCCTTACTCTCTAGGAACCGATGATAAGAATCGTGTTGGTATTGCCAGCCTTGGTCGCTGTGTAAAATAGTATTCTCATAGTGTTTCTCTGTGAAGGCCTGTTCCAACATGACTTTCACTTGTTCTAAGTTGGGCGAAGTAGAAAGATGATAAGCGATAATTTCACTGTTAAATCCATCTAAAACAGGCGATAAATAGAGTTTCTGTGTGCTATTTGGAATGGCAAATTCTGTCACATCCGTATAGCACTTTTCCATTGGCCTTGATGCTTCAAACTGGCGTTGAATGAGATTCTCTGCTTTCTTGCCAATCTCTCCTTGGTAGGAAGAATACTTTCGTTTCCGACGAATTCGGGCACTTAAACCAAGGACTTTCATCAGACGTTGGACCTTCTTATGATTCACTACAAAACCACGATTTCTTAATTCTAAATGGATTCGACGATAGCCATAATTTCCTTTATGCTCACTATAAATGGCCTGAATTTCGGTTTTAAGCTCTTTATCTTTATCAAGCCCATCCAGTTGCTTCAACTGATAATAGTAAGTCGAACGAGCTAGATGTGCTGTTTCAAGAAGTAAATCTAGTCGAAATCCTCCTGAAACCATTTCTCTAACTGTCTCTGCCTTTCTCGCTCTAGGACTTCGTCCCTTTCCTCTAACTCTTTTAACTTTTTTAGGTAGGCTACCTCAGTCCGTAAGCGTTCATTCTCTTCCTGAAGTCGTTCTAATTCTGTCATCTCTTCCCAAGTTTTCTTCCGTTTACGTCCCATTTTAGGTACTCTCCCTCTTGTTTTCTCAAGAATAGTATACCCGTTTTTCTTGTATTGCGCCAGCCAATTTGGAAGCATTCCTTGGTTTGGGAGAGCATAATCAAGACTGACACTTCTTTGCGAACGATCTTCAAGAAGAACTTTATCAATCATTTCTTGTTTTAAATCAGGAGAATAGTAACGATTCTTCCCCTTTTTAACGATTTCTATTCCATAACGGTCAATCAATCTCATCATGTATCTTAGGCCAGCAACCTCCACTCCAAATCTTTTTGAAAGCTGGTTGAAGCTATATCCTTGTTTTCTAAGTTCATAGATCTGAACTTTATCTTCATAACTCAATTTCATAATAAAATCCCCAAAAGTTAGATTTTTTCTGTCTAACTTTTGGGGTCAGTACATTATCAAGGTTTTTTAGGTTGAAGGCAAACACTTTGCCCAACTGGACGAGACCAATAGTGACAGCCGGCAAGTCGATACTACCTTCAAGGAATGGGTTGAGACGGTCCCTGATACTGAACTGCAGCTCTACTTCGACCTCTTTTTGGAGTCATTCTCGATGCAGGCATCTCTTCTATCAACGACCTTTCTTCCTTCAAGGTCATTGAACACATTCACCATCTCTTTATCCAAGCCCAATCCCTCACTCCCGAAGAAGGAGAGACCATAGGACGCTTAACCCAACTCTTGATTGATACCCGCTACCAAGCTTGGAAAAATTGTTAAGATAAGAAAGTCAATGAATCACCCGATTCCTTGGCTTTTTTAGAAAAAAGGTCAGAAAAGTTAGTTTAAAACACGAACCCTGTGAACTGCACCCCAAAAGTTAGACAGAAAAAATCTAACTTTTGGGGTGTTTTTATTATGAAATTGAGTTATGAGGATAAAGTTCAAATCTATGAACTAAGAAAACAAGGACAAAGCTTCAAGCAGCTTTCAAAAAGATTTGGAGTGGATGTTGCTGGCCTAAGATACATGATGAGATTGATTGACCGTTATGGAATGGAGTTCGTCAAAAAAGGGAAGAATCGTCACTATTCCCCTGAATTAAAACAAGAAATGGTTGAGAAAGTTCTTCTTGAAGGTCGTTCGCAAAGAAGTGTCAGTCTTGATTATGCTCTCCCAAACCAAGGAATGCTTCCAAATTGGCTGGCGCAATACAGGAAAAACGGGTATACTATTCTTGAGAAAACAAGAGGGAGACCAGCTAAAATGGGACGCAAACGGAAGAAAACTTGGGAAGAGATGACAGAACTGGAGCGACTTCAGGAGGAGAATGAACGCTTACGGACTGAGGTGGCCTACCTAAAAAAGTTAAAAGAATTAGAGGAAAGGGAGGAAGCCCTAGAGCGAGAAAGGCAGAGACAGTTAGAGAAATGGTTTCAGGAGGATTTCGACTAGATTTTCTTCTTGAAACAGCACGTTTAGCTCGCTCGACTTACTATTATCAGTTGAAGCAACTGGATGGGCTTGATAAAGATAAAGAGCTTAAAACCGAAATTCAGGCCATTTATAGTGAGCATAAAGGAAATTATGGCTATCGGAGAGTTACTCTTGAACTAAGAAATCGTGGTTTTGTAGTGAATCATAAGAAGGTCCAACGTCTGATGAAAGTCCTTGGTCTAACAGCTCGGATTCGTCGAAAACGAAAGTATTCTTCCTACCAAGGAGAGATTGGCAAGAAAGCAGAGAATCTCATTCAACGCCAGTTTGAAGCATCAAGGCCAATGGAAAAGTGCTATACGGATGTGACAGAATTTGCCATTCCAAATAGCACACAGAAACTCTATTTATCGCCTGTTTTAGATGGATTTAACAGTGAAATTATTGCTTATCATCTTTCTACTTCGCCCAACTTAGAACAAGTGAAAGTCATGTTGGAACAGGCCTTCACAGAGAAACACTATGAGAATACTATTTACACAGCGACCAGGGCTGGCAATACCAACACGATTCTTATCATCGGTTCCTAGAGAGTAAGGGAATTCAAGCATCCATGTCACGCAAGGGCAACAGCCCAGACAATGGTATGATGGAGTCCTTCTTCGGTATTCTTAAGTCTGAGATGTTTTATGGTTATGAGAAGTCGTTTAAATCACTTGAACAATTGGAACAAGCTATTGTAGACTATATTGATTACTACAACAATAAACGAATTAAAGTCAAACTAAAAGGACTCAGTCCTGTGCAATACAGAACTAAATCCTTTCAATAATTATTTGTCTAACTTTTTGGGGTCAGTACACTGACGAGAGATTCTTTTTTTGTTAAAATGTAACAAATCTTATTACATTTAACATAGGATAATCTATGAAAGGACTTCTACTATGAAATCATTAAAAGGTATTTTATTTATTGGACTTAGTATGCTCCTGACTATCCTAGCTTGGCTCAGTTCAGGCGCTAGTCAGTTTCTAATCCCTGGTTTAGCTCTTACTACCCTCTCACTTACTTTTATACTAGCTAGCCGTTTGCCCCTGCTTGAGACTTGGTTTAACGGACTTGAAAAGATGTATCTAGCTCATAAATTCACCGCTTTCCTATCTATTCTCCTACTAACCCTACACAACTTTAGCATGGGAGGTCTCTGGGGTTCGCATTTAGCTGCCCAGTTTGGAAATATCGCTATCTATATCTTTATCAGCATCGTTCTGGTTGCCTATCTGGGACAATACATCCAGTATGAGGCATGGAGATGGATTCATCGATTGGTTTATCTAGCCTATATCTTTGGCCTTTTTCATGTTTTGATGATCATGGGAAATCGTCTCCTCTCCTTTAGTTTCCTAGGTCTTATCTTTGGAATCTATGCTATTTTAGGCTTGCTTGCAGGTTTTTATATTATTTTCCTTTACCAAAAAGTCGGTTTCACCTATCTTGGAAAAATCGTAGGGATCAAACGCCTCAACCACGATACGGCTGAAATTGAAATAGAACTCAGTCATCCTTTCACCTACGAATATGGACAATTTGCCTTTCTAAAAATTTTCCAAAAAGGTTTTGAGACTGCTCCACATCCTTTCTCCATCTCTGGAGGACAAGGACGAACTCTTTATTTTACGATAAAAACTCTGGTGACCACACCAAGAATATCTATGACAATCTTCAAGTTGGTAGCAAAGTTGCAGTTGATCGCGCTTATGGACATATGACTATGGAACACGGTCCAAAGCAGCAAATCTGGATCGCTGGTGGAATTGGAATTACACCTTTCATCTCTTATATCCGTGAGCATCCTATCCTAGACAGGAACGTCCGCTTCTACTATAGTTTCCGTGGAGAGGAAAATGCTGTCTACCTAGATCTACTTCGTGACTACGCCCGTCAAAATGCTAACTTTGACCTGCAGCTGGTCGATAGCAATGAAAAAGGATACCTGACTTTGGATCAAGAAGAAATCCCTGACCAGACTACAGTCTATATGTGTGGACCTCTTCCTATGATGAAGGCCCTTGCCAAGCAAATCAAGAAAAAGAATCCCAAAGCAAAACTCATTTACGAAGGTTTCAAGTTTAAATAAGATCATTGTCCCTCTAACACAAAAGAGGGACTTTCTTTTCACTTTATTTCCCTCTTCTGTGCTATACTTAGTTTAGTACATTCTTTGAGATTGGAGCCAGTATGAAAATCCATAAAACCGTGAATCCCGTTGCCTATGAAAACACTTATTACCTGGAAGGAGATCAACACCTGATTGTGGTTGACCCAGGTAGCCATTGGGAAGCCATTCGCAAGACCATCGATAAAATCAACAAACCCGTCTGTGCGATTCTCCTGACCCACACCCACTACGACCATATTATGAGTCTTGACTTAGTCAGAGATACTTTTGAAAATCCCCCAGTTTATGTAGCAGAGAGTGAAGCTTCTTGGCTCTATACTCCCGTTGACAATCTCTCTGGCCTACCTAGACATGATGATATAGCTGATGTCATCTGCAAACCAGCTGAACACACCTATGTCTTTCATGAAGAATACCAGATCGAGGAATTCCGTTTTACTGCCCTACCAACTCCTGGTCACTCTATCGGTGGGGTTTCCCTAGTTTTCCCTGATGCCCATCTGGTCTTGACAGGAGATGCTCTATTCCGCGAAACCATCGGACGAACCGACCTTCCTACAGGTAGCATGGAACAACTCCTCCATAGTATCCAGACTCAACTCTTTACCCTTCCTAACTACGATGTCTATCCAGGGCATGGTCCAGCTACGACCATCGCTCACGAAAAGACCTTTAATCCTTTTTTCTAGCAAGCAAAAAACCAAGGATAAAATCCTTGGTTAATTTTTCTGTATCAAGACTCACTCTGCCAAATCGAAGATGGGCGAATAAGTGGATCCAAAACTAATTCACTATCTCAAAGGCTTTCCAATCAAATTTAGTCAGATCAACCTCTTCAGAAGAAACCTCTAAAACTTGAGCAACTTTTTCATTTTCACCAATTTTAAGAGTCATTTCTCTCACTATCTTTACGCCTTTGTTATTCAAAGAATAAAGAGTTAGGTCCATTTCTGGAGAAGTCGAATGCCAATTTGCATAGCTAACTTGACCATTTTCATAGAGACTTAAACTAGATCGAAAACCACCCGCAGATGCTGCATAACCTGTATGAAGCAATGTGGGTTTTTGATTTTCCAAATAATAGACTGCTGTAAGATTTTGGCCATTCCCAATTAGCAATTCATCCTGTCCATCTTTGTTCAAATCTGAAAAAACATATTCTGGAGCCACTGGTTTTTCATAGGTGCTTAATGTGAAAATATAGCCAAATTCCTCTGGGGAAACTTTATTCTCCTTCAGCTCTTTTTGCAACTCTTCTCTCTTACCTTGATTTAAAAGTGATACATAGCGCTTATATCGTTCGAGAACTTCTTTATATAGGTCCTGTCCCGTATCATTTTCCCTTTCAACCGTAGTTGATGGTGCCGTTTTGGAAGAGCTTATGCTAGCTTCGCTATCTGATTTTGTAGCTATATCCTTTTGAACTTCTTTAGCTGAAGTGGTTGCTGTAGTTGACGTCTCTACATTTTCCCTACTTTGATTCCCTCCACAAGATGCCAAAATTGGAAGGCAAAGAGCTACGATCATCATCATCCAATATTTCTTCATGTTTCCCTCATTATTTTCATTTTAAGTATTCTAAAATTAGCAATTTACTCAAAAAATCAGAAAGTACACTTTAGCATGTACTTTCTGAATCCTTGTTTAACGGAATCTCTTAATAGAACACTCTTACCAAATAATCACACGATCCTCTGGTGCACGCCACATGCCATCACCTTCTTTGACATCATAAGTTGTAAAGAAGTCATCGAAGTTTGGTACTTGGACATTGACCCGGAGTTTAGCAGGCGCGTGCACATCGACACTAGCCATGAGTTTCATCAACTCCGGACGGCCTTTCATACGCCAGATACGAGCAAAGTTGTGGAAGAATTCTTCAGCAGAGAAGTCCGGTTCTCTCTTGGCAGCTTCAAGCGCTGCAGCAATTCCTCCCAAGTCGGCAACGTTTTCTGATACAGTTAGTTTTCCGTTGATTCTTGCGCCGTAGGACTCCAGTCCATCAAACTGGTCGATAACTTTCTGTGTTTTTTCTTTGAAGGCAGCATAGTCACTTTCTGTCCACCAGTCTTTGAGGCTACCATTTTCATCAAAAGAAGCACCATTTGTATCAAAAGCGTGGGAAATTTCATGGGCAATAACTGCCCCAATACCACCGTAGTTTGCCGAAGACGACTGATGCAAGTCATAGAATGGAGCCTGCAAAATAGCCGCTGGAAAGACAATCAAGTTCTTCTGAGGATTGTAGTAGGCATTTACCATATGTGCTGGCATGCCCCACTCCTTGTAGTCAACAGGTTGGTTCCACTTGCTCCAGCTGTGTTTGATTTCCACACGCGCAAAGGCTAGGGCATTCTCAAAGAGGTTGGCTGTTTCATCCACTACCTTGTCCTTATAGCGGGCTGGCAACTCCTCCGGATAACCGATATAAGGCTTGATGACATTGAGTTTGACGATGGCCTTGTCACGCGTTTCAGGAGTGAGCCAGTCATTCTTAGCCAAACGTTCCTTATAAACGTCAATCATAGTCGCTACTTTTTTCTCTACGTCTGCTTTTGCTTCTGGGGAGAATTTTTCATGCGCATACCAGAGACCTAGGGCTTGCTTGAAAGGACCTTGGGCCAAGTGATAAGCCGCCTTGACCTTGTCCTGAGCTTCTGGAACACCTGAAAGAGCTCGCGCGTAGGCACCTGACAAAACACGAATCTCATCTGTCAAATAACTGGTTGAAAGATTGACCACAGCCAAAATCAAGGCTGCCTTGAGCAAAGGCCATGCTTCTTCACTATAGAATTGGTCTGCTGCTTGCCAGAAACGTTCTTCATCTACAATAACCTTGTCAGGAACTTGCCCAAGAATAGCTTGGAAGAAGTCATCTAGAGATAGGGCAGGGGCGAATTTCTTGAAGTCTTCATAAGCGTATGGATGGTACAGTTTGGCATATTCTGAGCTTTCTTCATTAGAAAGTACCACAGCTGCAACTCGACGGTCCAGCTCCAATCGTTTCTCTTGTAAATCTGAAATCTCATCCTCTGAAAAACCATAAACTCTGAGGAGGTTGCGATTTTTTTCTTTCCATAAAGTCAAGAGCTTTTCGCGTTGCGGATGTTCTTCCGCATAGTAAGTTGTATCTGGCAAAATCGTCCTTGGAGCACTGGCCCAAAGAACATTGGTTCTGGCATCCATAAAGTCTGGCGATACACCAAATGGGAGGAAGTTTGGTTTGCCAGCTAGTTCAAACTCGGCTAATTTGCTAGTGAAATCTGCAAAGCTCTCCAAATCTTGGTATTCCTTGAGCATAGGAAGGACAGGCTTGATCCCATCTGCTTCTCTCTTATCAAAATCGCGTACCATACGATGGTACTTAACAAAGTTTGCGAGGATAGCATCCTCTGGAACATCTTCTCCTTCCAGCCACTTGTCCGTAGTTGCCAGCATCAACTCTTCAATCTCTTCATCAAGGTCAATAAAACCACCTGTTCGAGATTTATCAGCTGGAATGACAGCTGTCTTTTCCCATTCGCCATTGATTGCATCATAAAAATCGTCTTGATAACGTGTCATCTTGTTCTCGCTTTCATATTTTCACTTATTCTTAGCTTAGCAAAAAAACACAGGAGAATGCAATTAAAAAAATGGTCTCTTTTTTTCTTCATTTTTTTCAGTTATTATTTTAAATTTTTCAAAAATTAACTTGACTTAATTTTTTTTAATGTATATTAAAAAGACAGGAGGAAAACAACTGTATGATACGTATCGAAAACCTCAGTGTCTCCTACAAAGAAACGTTGGCACTAAAGGATATTTCACTAGTGCTCCACGGACCAACTATTACCGGAATTATTGGTCCAAACGGTGCTGGAAAATCAACTTTATTAAAAAGTATGTTGGGAATTATCCCACATGAAGGTCAGGCCTTTCTCGATGACAAAGAAGTCAAGAAATCTTTACATCGAGTTGCCTATGTCGAGCAAAAAATCCATATTGACTACAATTTTCCTATCAAGGTCAAGGAATGTGTCTCACTGGGACTCTATCCATCTATACCGCTCTTTCACACTTTAAAGGCCAGCCACTGGAAAAAAGTGGCGGATGCACTTGAAATCGTTGGACTCTCAGACTATGCGGATCGCCAAATCAGTCAGCTCTCAGGAGGACAATTCCAACGTGTTTTGATTGCCCGCTGCTTAGTGCAGGAAGCTGACTACATCTTTTTAGATGAGCCTTTTGTCGGGATTGACTCGATCAGTGAAGAGATTATCATGAATACGCTGAGAGACCTTAAAAAAGCTGGTAAAACAGTTCTCATCGTCCATCATGACCTCAGTAAAGTTCCCCATTATTTCGACCAAGTTTTACTTCTCAATCGAGAATTGGTAGCTATTGGTCCAACTGAAGAAACCTTTACCGAAGCCAATCTTAAAAAAGCTTATGGTAGTAGGCTCTTCTTTAATGGAGGTGACCTATGATAGCAGAATTTATCGATGGATTGCAAAATTTCCATTTCCTACAAAACGCCTTGATAACAGCTATAGTCATCGGAGTCGTTGCTGGAGCCGTGGGATGTTTTATCATCCTACGCGGAATGTCTCTCATGGGGGATGCCATCTCTCACGCAGTTTTGCCCGGCGTAGCCCTTTCCTTTATCTTGGGAATTGATTTCTTTATTGGAGCAATCATCTTTGGCTTGATGGCTTCCATCATCATTACCTACATCAAGGGAAACTCTATCATCAAGAGTGACACAGCCATTGGTATTACCTTTTCATCTTTCTTAGCCTTAGGTGTCATCTTGATTAGTGTTGCCAAGAGTTCGACAGACCTCTTTCATATTCTTTTTGGGAATATCCTCGCTGTCCAAGATACGGACATGTGGATCACCATCGGTGTGGGCGCATTGATTCTCTTGATTATCGGGATTTTCTTTAAACAACTATTGATTACATCCTTTGACGAGCTTTTTAGCTAAAGCCATGGGAATGCCCGTCAATTTCTACCACTATCTGCTCATGGTGCTCTTGACCCTTGTGTCCGTTACCGCCATGCAAAGTGTTGGAACTATTCTTATCGTGGCCATGTTGATCACCCCAGCTGCGACGGCTTACCTTTATGCTAATAGCCTAAAGAGCATGATTTTTCTTTCATCAACCCTAGGGGCAACCGCTTCTGTCTTGGGACTCTTTATCGGCTATAGCTTCAATCTCGCAGCAGGATCCAGCATCGTGCTCACATCCGCCAGCTTCTTTTTAATCAGTTTCTTTATCTCTCCTAAGCAACGATACTTGAAACTAAAAAATAAAAAAATCAATAAATAAGGGGAAACCCTTCTGGAGGAATCTAATGAAAAAATTAGGTACATTGCTTGTTCTTTTTCTTTCCGTCATTGTACTTGTAGCATGTGCTAGCGGGAAAAAAGACACAGCATCTACAAACCAAAAACTAAAAGTTGTAGCCACTAACTCTATCATCGCTGATATTACTAAGAATATCGCTGGTGATAAGATTGATCTTCACAGTATCGTTCCTGTTGGTCAAGACCCACACGAGTACGAACCACTTCCTGAAGACGTAAAGAAAACTTCTCAAGCTGATCTGATTTTCTATAACGGAATCAATCTTGAAACTGGTGGCAATGCTTGGTTTACTAAATTGGTTGAAAATGCCAAGAAAACTGAGAACAAGGACTACTTTGCAGTCAGTGATGGCGTAGATATCATCTACCTTGAAGGTCAAAATGAGAAAGGCAAAGAAGACCCACACGCTTGGCTCAACCTTGAAAATGGGATGATTTATGCTAAAAACATCGCAAAACAATTAATCGCTAAAGATCCTAGCAACAAGGAATTTTACGAAAAAAATCTCAAAGAATACACAGACAAACTGGACAAACTGGACAAGGAAGCCAAAGAGAAATTTAACAATATCCCTGCTGAAAAGAAATTGATCGTAACCAGCGAAGGATGCTTCAAATACTTCTCTAAAGCTTACGGAGTTCCAAGTGCCTACATCTGGGAAATTAACACAGAAGAAGAAGGAACACCTGAACAAATCAAGACATTGGTTGAAAAGCTTCGCCAAACAAAAGTTCCATCACTCTTCGTTGAATCAAGTGTCGATGACCGTCCAATGAAGACTGTTTCACAAGACACAAATATTCCAATTTACGCACAAATCTTTACTGACTCAATCGCTGAAGAAGGTAAAGAAGGTGACAGCTACTACAACATGATGAAATACAACCTTGACAAGATTGCTGAAGGTTTGTCAAAATAATACATTAAAAACGTCGTTCTCACATGAACAGGCGTTTTTTTATCTTTTAATTTCCAGTCAAATCATTGGAAAAATCTGACAATTCTAGGTAAAATAAAAGAAAAAAGAATGGAGTAGTTTTATGACCACTTTTCTCGGAAATCCTGTAACCTTTACAGGTAAACAACTACAAGTCGGAGACAAGGCACTCGACTTTTTCTCTTATTACAACCGATCTCTCTAAAAAAAGTCTTGCCGACTTTGATGGAAAGAAAAAAGTTTTGAGCGTTGTCCCATCTATCGATACCGGTATCTGCTCAACGCAAACTCGTCGCTTCAACCAAGAACTTGCTAGCCTTGACAATACCGTCGTTATTACCGTTTCTATGGACCTACCATTTGCCCAAGGACGCTGGTGTGGGGCTGAAGGCCTTGACAATGCCATCATGCTTTCAGACTACTTTGACCATTCATTCGGGCGTGATTATGCCCTCTTGATCAACGAATGGCATCTCCTTGCGCGTGCCGTCTTTGTTCTCGATGCTGACAATGTCATCCGTTATGTAGAATACGTTGACAATATCAACACGGAGCCAAACTTTGAAGCTGCCATTGCCGCAGTTAAAGAACTAGACTAAATCACAAGCATTATGGCAGAAAGCTAGAGAAATCTAGCTTTTTTTGGTATACTAGATGGAGAGAATGAACAAGAGGAAACGAATGACTCCAAATAAAGAAGACTACCTAAAATGTATTTATGAAATCGGTACGGACATGCAAAAAATCACCAATAAAGAAATTGCTACCCGTATGCAGGTCTCTCCACCTGCCGTAACAGAGATGATCAAACGTATGAAAAGTGAAAATCTCATCCTCAAGGACAAGGAGAATGGCTATCTATTGACAGATATCGGCCTCAAACTGGTCTCAGAACTCTATCGCAAACACCGGTTGATTGAAGTCTTTCTAGTTCACCATCTAGACTATACCAGCGATCAAATCCACGAAGAAGCTGAGGTCCTAGAGCACACTGTCTCTGATCTATTTGTAAAGAGACTGGATAAACTGCTTGGCTTCCCTCAAACCTGTCCCCACGGTGGAACCATACCAGCTGAGGGAGAACTTTTGGTTGAAATCAATAATCTGCCACTAGCAGCCGTCCAGGAAGCTGGAACCTATCTTCTGACTCGGGTTCACGATAGCTTTGATCTGCTCAAATACTTAGAAAAGCATGAGATTCATATCGGTGACCAAGTCAAAGTCAAGCAGTTTGATAATTTTTCCAATACTTTTACACTGGTCAACAAAGGTGAAGACCTCCAAGTTAGCATCGATATCGCAAAACAACTCTATGTCGAAAAAATCAACTAACCCCTTATTCCTGAAAGAAGTTCCTTTCAGGGATTTTTTATTATTTTGCTTGTAAGTCCTATTCGTTTGGTGTAGAATGAAGCTAGATAAAAGAGGGAGGTCTTCCTATGAAAAAGCTCTTTAGAATCCATTTTGCAGCCATTGCAGTCAGTGATTTGTTGCTATTTACATTTTTTACCACTAGACCCGAGACATCTTGGGACTGGCTCCTACTCTCTGGTTTTATTTTCATCCTTGCTCAGGGATTACTGCTATTTCGCTTGGTCTTCCGACTCAAACATCATTTCCCTGAGATTTATCCTCAAATCAATAAAAAGATTCGCTTCTACTATTTAGGGGTTCTCTCCATTGATTTTCTATTATTTACCCTTTTAGCCTTCTCTAGTTTTCAGCGATTTTCCTCTCTTATGCCAATCGTCACTTCTTGCCATTCTACTTTTTATTATATGACGGCTAACTACCTAAGAGAAAAGTATCCAGACTTTTACGACAAACATATCTCTCTATGGGAGTGTCTATAAACAAAAAACCAAGCCAGCTGGGATTGGTTTTCTTATCTATTTTTAGTATCAAGGATAATGGTGACTGGTCCATCATTAACTAGCTCCACCTGCATATCCGCTCCAAAGATACCTGTCTGAACGGGCACTTCTTGAGCTAATTTTTGATTGAAAGCATCATAGAAGGCAGCTGCCATATCTGGCTTGGCTGCTCCTGTAAAAGCTGGACGATTCCCCTTCTTAGTATCTGCAAAGAGGGTAAACTGAGAAATAGAAAGAATTGCGCCCTCAATATCCTTAACAGACAGATTCATCTTGCCTTCTGCATCTGAAAAGATACGCATGTTGATCAGTTTTCTCACAGCATAATCCAAATCTTCCTCTTGGTCCTCTGGACCTACTCCAACTAATAACAGTAAACCTTGGTCTATCTGCCCCTGAACCTGACCTTCGATACTCACTTGGGCTTTCTTGACTCGTTGAATGATGATTTTCATAATATCCTTTCTAGTAACTGCTAGGAGAATTAGCCATTAGTCCGTTTGACTGAGTAAACCTCTGGCACACTCTTGATTTTGTCTACGACCGTTGTCAGCATAGAAAGGTTTGAAATTCCAAAAGACACATGGATATTGGCAAATTTCATATCCTTGGTTGGTTGGGCGTTAACGGTTGAGATATTCTTAGTTGTGTTGGAAAGAACTTGCAGAACATCATTTAAGAGACCTGTACGGTTGAGGCCGTAGATATCGATGTGGGCAGTGTATTCCTTGCTTGAGTATTGGTCTTCCCATTCCACATCAAGGAGACGTTGCTCATAGTTTTCTTGGGCGCGAAGGTTCATACAGTCCACGCGGTGAATGGCCACGCCTCGCCCCTTGGTGATGTAGCCAACAATATCGTCACCCGGTACTGGATTGCAACACTTGGCAATCCGAACGAGGAGACCTGAGGCACCTTCAATCACCACACCACCCTCATGCTTGACCTTGAGGGTTTCTTTGTTTTCAACCTTAACCTCGCCACCTTTGACAAGCTCTTCTGCTTCCGCCTTGGCCTTGGCACGTTCTTCCTCACGACGTTCCTTTTCAGTCAAACGGTTAAAGACAGTAATAGCGCCAATTTCTCCAAAACCAATGGCTGCAAAGAGAGATTCTTCTGTCTTGTAGCTGGTCTTTTGAAGGACTTGGTCCATGTGACGCTTGTCCATGAATTTATTGGCTACATAGCCATTTTCTTGGAACTGAGCTATCAGCATTTCACGGCCTTTGTTGACGGATAATTCCTTGTCTTGGTTTTTAAAGAACTGACGAATCTTATTGCGTGCCTTGCTAGTCTTAACCATGTTGAGCCAGTCACGACTCGGGCCAAACGAATTGGGGTTGGTGATAATTTCAACTTGATCCCCTGTCTTAAGCTTGGTTGTCAGTGGAACCATACGGCCATTGACCTTGGCACCAGTTGCTTTTTCACCGACTTTGGTATGGATCTCATAGGCAAAGTCAATCGGGCCTGAATCTTTTGGAAGGGAGCGAACCGCACCATCTGGGGTAAAGACGTAAATCTCCTCAGCCAGATAGTTTTCCTTGACAGTATCCACAAATTCCTTGGCATCATCAGCCTGGTCTTGCAACTCAATCATTTCCTTGATCCAGTTCATCCCGATAGCTGATTCTTTGCTGTTGACCTGACCCTTGATTCCTTTCTTATAAGCCCAGTGAGCCGCTACCCCGTACTCAGCCACCTCGTGCATTTCCTTGGTCCGAATCTGGAATTCAATCGGCCCTTTTGGTCCATAGACAGTCGTATGGATAGACTGGTAACCATTGGCCTTACGGTTGGCAATGTAGTCTTTAAAACGCCCTGGCATGGGTTTCCACAGCTCATGCACATAGCCCAGCATGGCATAGACATCACTATGAGTCTCTAAAATACAACGAATGGCAATCAGGTCATAGATTTCCTCAAAGCGTTTCTTCTTATCCTGCATCTTGCGATAGATAGAGTAGATATGCTTGGGACGGCCATAGATTTTCCCTTTTAGATTGCGTTCGGAAGTGTACTCCTCTAACTTTGTCACGACTTCATCGACCAAAGCCTCACGTTCTCTGCGTTTTTCCTTCATCATGTGAGTGATCTTGTAAAACTCAGTTGGATTGAGGTAACGGAAAGATAAATCTTCCAACTCCCACTTGACACTGGAAATCCCCAGACGATGAGCAAGCGGTGCATAGATTTCCATGGTTTCTCTGGAAATACGTTCCTGCTTGTCTTTCGTAGGTGGTTAAGCGTTCTCATGTTATGCAAACGGTCAGACAGTTTAACCAAGATAACGCGAATATCCTCTGACATGGCCATGAGCATCTTGCGGTGATTTTCCGCTAATTGCTCCTCGATTGATTTGTACTCGACCTTACCCAGCTTAGTCACCCCATCAACAATAATGCGAACATCATGACCAAACTCTTGCTCTAAATCATCCAAGGTCGCATCCGTATCCTCAACTACGTCATGCAAGAAACCACAGGCAACTGTCACGGCATCTAGCTTGAGCTTAGCTAAAATCCCTGCCACCTGAATGGGATGAATAATATAGGGCTCGCCAGATTTACGATATTGACCACTATGGCATTCAACTGCGTAAACCAAGGCTTTATGTACAAAAGCAACATCTTCTTTCGATAAATATTTTTGCGTTAAAGCGACAACCTCATCGCCCGTCAAATTCACTTCTTTCGGCATCTATTCTCTCCAATTCTTCCTACCATTTTATCACTTTTTTAAGAATATTAAAACTAGAAAAGCACTGCAATTCTAGAATTTGCTCCATCCCTTACGATGGCCTCAAGAAAAGCAATAAACTAAAAGCGATTTTATTATTTCTATAATTAATCAGTGAATTTTATAAACAAACCCTCTATTTCCTATCATTTTTTGTGAATTTTATAAAAACATTCGTAATTAACTTGATTGTTCTCCTTCTATCCTGTATAATAGAGTGAAACTATTTTTGAGGAGATTTTTATGTCATCATTTCGTAAACAAGCAGCCCTTTTAGGTCTGACTGCAGCTGTGTTTGCGGCTTCTACTGCACAAGCAGATGAAAAAGTTACAAATCCAGATGCTAGCACAACATCTACACCAGTAGCAAATCAATCAGAGAAATCCGTTGCACCTACTGGAAATGAAAAAGGAACCGCATCTGAAAAAACGGACGGTCCTGCTAAGCAAGATGAAAATGCTAAATCAGTAGCAAGCACTAATACAAAGCCTTCTACTGAAACAACCTCTTCTAAAGAGGGAAGCCTTGCGGACGACAAGGCCCTTCAACCAACAGAAGGACAGGAAGTCGATGTCCGCATCCTTGCAACAACTGACCTTCACACCAATCTAGTTAACTATGATTATTACCAAGATAAACCTGCTGAAAATGTTGGACTAGCAAAGACGGCTGTTCTCATCGAGGAAGCTAAAAAAGAAAATAGCAATACACTTCTCGTAGATAATGGAGATACAATCCAAGGAACGCCACTTGGAACTTACAAGGCCATCGTTAACCCTGTCAAAGAAGGGGAACAGCACCCTATGTATGCAGCACTTCAAAAGCTTGGTTTTGAAGCTGGAACACTTGGAAATCATGAATTTAACTACGGCTTAGACTATCTCAAACGTGTCATTGATACAGCTGGAATGCCGATTGTCAACGCTAATATTGTTGATCCTAAAACTGGTGCTTATGTCTATGACCCCTATAAAATCATCAGCAAAACCTTTGTTGATAAAAATGGTCGCAAAACGACCGTCAAAATTGGGGTGACTGGAATTGTTCCTCCTCAAATTCTCAGCTGGGATAAGGCCAACCTCGAAGGAAAGATTCAGGTCAACGATTCTGTAGAAGCTATCCAAAAGATTATCCCTGAAATGCGTAAAGCAGGTGCAGACATCACTCTCGTACTCTCTCACTCAGGTATCGGAGATGATAAGTACGAAAAAGGGGAAGAAAACGAAGGCTATCAAATCGCAAGTCTACCTGGTGTTGATGCAGTCGTAACAGGGCATTCGCACGCTGAATTTCCAAGTGGAAATGGTACAGGCTTTTATGAAAAATATGCTGGTGTTGATGGCGTAAATGGTAAAATCAACGGTACTCCTGTAACCATGGCTGGAAAATACGGTGATCACCTCGGCATTATCGATCTCAACCTTGTTTACAAAATGGAAAATGGACTGTTGTCAACAGCAAAGGCTCTATCCGCAAGATTCATACTAAGTCCAAAGACGCTGATGAACGAATCAAAGAAATTGCCAAAACAGCCCATGAAGGAACCATCCAGTACGTTCGCCAACAAGTCGGAACAACAACCGCACCAATCACGAGTTATTTTGCCCTTGTCAAGGATGATCCATCTGTCCAAATCGTCAATAACGCGCAAATCTGGTATGCTAAGAAAGAACTAGCAGGCACTCCTGAAGGAAATCTTCCTATTCTCTCGGCTGCTGCACCATTTAAGGCGGGAACTCGTGGAGATGCTACTGCCTATACGGATATTCCTGCTGGCCCAATCGCCATCAAAAACGTAGCGGATCTCTATCTCTATGACAATGTCACGGCCATTCTAAAAGTCACAGGAGCTCAACTCAAAGAATGGTTGGAAATGTCTGCTGGTCAGTTCAACACCATCGATCCAACTAAAAAAGAAGCGCAACAGCTAATCAATCCAAGCTACCGCACTTATAATTTTGATGTGATTGACGGTGTAACCTATGAGTACGATGTCACCCAACCAAATAAATACGACCGCGAAGGCAAGTTGATCCATCCAGATGCTAGTCGTGTCCGCAATCTTAAATACCAAGGAAAAGATGTAGCTCCTGATCAGGAATTCATCGTGGTAACCAACAACTATCGCGCAAATGGTAAATTCCCTGGTGTTCGTGATGCTAGCCTCAATCATCTACTCGGACTTGAAAATCGCCAGGTTATCATCAACTATATCCTCGACGTAAAAAATATCAACCCAAGTGCAGATAAAAACTGGCACTTCACAAATAGCATAAAAGGTCTGGACGTTCGTTTCTTGACGGCTGATAAGGCTAAAAACTTGGTCGGTACAGACGGTGATATTCAATATCTAGCAAGCTCCGACCAAGAAGGATTCGGCGAATACCGACTTCTCTATGTAGAGCCTAAGGTTGAACCTGCAGAAACAAATCACCACCAAGTCCAAGATACGCATAGACAAAATCAAGGCGATGCAATCACTCTTTCAAACGGTGGCCAAACTATTATTTTACCAAGCGTAAATAATCCAGCAGCTACTACCTTACCAAATACAGGTGAGAAAACGTCTATCCTAACCTTCCTAGGTATCATTCTAGCCGTGTTTGGGCTTTCTCTCAAGAAAAAGGAAGAATAACATCATTGAAGCAAGACGAAACTCGTCCTGCTTCTTTTTAACCACCAAAAACACTGCCAGATTTCTAGCAGTGTTTTGAGTTTTCATTTATCTTAGTAGACTGTTTTTTCAGTTTCTACATCAAAGAAGTGTGCTTTGTTCAAGTCAAATCCAAGTTCAACTGTTGCACCTGTTTGCAAGTAGTCACGAGCATCAACTTTGGCAACAAATTCATCTTTACCAACTTGGCAGTAAAGGTGAGATTCTGAACCAAGCAATTCTGATACAGAGATAGTCGCTTTTACAACTGATTCTGGGAATGTTTCAAGGAAAGCAGGTTCTGCATTCACATCTTCTGGACGAATACCGAAGATCAATTCTTTACCTTCATAGCCTTTTTCACGAAGTACTTTCAAAGCGCCTTCTGGAACTTTCAAACGGAAACCGTCTGAAATAATTTCGCTACCAACCAATTTCACATTGATGAAGTTCATTGCTGGACTTCCGATGAATCCTGCAACGAATTTGTTAACTGGGTTTTTGTAAACTTCTTGAGGAGAACCGATTTGTTCTACACGTCCGATAGTACCTGTACCAGCAGGGTTCTTAGTTGCTGACATGATAACGATACGGTCTGCAAGTGTCATCGCTTCTGTTTGGTCGTGAGTTACGTAGATAGTTGTAGCTCCGATACGACGGTGGATTTTAGCGATTTCAGCACGCATTGATACACGAAGTTTGGCATCCAAGTTTGACAAAGGTTCGTCCATCAAGAATACTTTTGCGTCACGGACGATCGCACGACCCATGGCAACACGTTGACGTTGACCACCTGAAAGGTCAGCTGGTTTACGTTCCAAAAATTCTTTCAATCCAAGGATTTCAGCTGCTTCTTGCACACGTTTGTCGATGTCTTCCTTGCTGTATTTACGCAATTTCAAACCGAAAGCCATGTTATCATAAACAGTCATGTGTGGGTAAAGAGCGTAGTTTTGGAATACCATGGCGATGTCACGGTCTTTTGGAGCTACGTCGTTGACAACCACGCCATCGATAGATGCAGTACCTTCTGTGATGTCTTCAAGACCAGCAATCATACGAAGAGTAGTTGATTTACCACATCCTGAAGGACCTACGAAAACGATAAATTCTTTGTCTTTGATGTCCAAGTTGAAGTCTTCAACTGAGTAGTGTTCGCTGTTTGGATATTTTTTGTAAATGTTTTTAAGATTCAATTCTACCATGAGGTGAACTCCTTTTGTCTTTTGATAGTTTTATTATAGATGAAAACGCTTTACATTTCTATGGCAAGGTGACCAAAAAAATAAAAAAGTTCTGTGCAACTTGCACAAAACTTTAGAGAATATCTGGTAAAATCAATTGATAACACAATGTCAGATCAGTCAACTCCTTCAACTGAAGCCCTGTCAATTCTTCCCACTTATCAATCTTGTATTGGAGAGAATTGCGGTGCAGATAGAGTTGCTGGGCTGTTTTAGTGAGAACAGCACTATTTTCCCAAAGAGAGAGAATGATTTCCTGAATCTGATCTTGATCCAAAATCATCTGGTGTAGACATTCCTTGATTGCCTTCAAGTCCACGAGTCTTTCTCCCATACTCCAAAGATAGAGCTGAGAAAAAGTATGAACACCTTGATGACCCTGACGCCACCAGGTCTTAAACAAATCGCGCTCCGCTTTGATTAAGTCTGATAGGGCTTGATGGCCTGTCTGAGACCAAACCTGACCCAACATGATAGAGAGACGAAGTCCAAAGTCATACTCAACCGCTTCAATCGTATCAGATAAGATTGAACGTACAGAGGTGTACTTATCTTGTTGAAGCACGAAAAACATAGTCCTGAGCTCCGACCTGTAGCACTGTCTGGCAGTTCGGAAAAAGAGTCCGCATCATATCCAGCCAAGAAACTAGATTTTCCTGCTGAAAATAGGAAAGATGACAATAAACCAACTGAATCTTTTTAAAAGGCTTTGCGGTGCCTGTCCCTTCCCCTCAATCAGATAGGAATACCAAGGATTGAGCGAACGAGCCTGCTCCTGCTGGGTCAAAAGGGCAACCAACTGCTTTTCACGCTCGCTGAGCCCAGCTTCCTCCAGCAAAAGTCCACTGCTGAGAAGCCAAAGGGAGCGTGAGATAGCCCTCTTTCTCTACTGGTTGGTCTGAAATCTGAGCCTCAGGAAACCAGTCTTGTAGTTCTTTTGCTATCATGTCCTAGCCCTCCACTTTTTGGATGCACCACGAAATCAAGCTCTCAAGACGTTCCAGATTTTCAGTCATATGGAGATAGCCCATCACGGCTTCAAAACCTGTGGACATACGGTAAGTCACCACATCAGCATTTTTGGCCTTGGTGTGGCTATTGGTATTGCGGCCACGTTTGTAGATTTCTTCTTCTTTTTCCGTTAGGACTTGCTCCTCCAACATAAAGGAAATCAGGCGAGCCTGAGCCTTGGCTGACACATACTTGGTCGCTTCTTGATGGAGTTTATTGGGCTTTGGTCATGCCTTTGAGGATGAGGTGACGGCGAATATACATAGAATACACCGCATCCCCTTCAAAAGCTAGCGCAATCCCGTTAATGAGATTGACATCAATCACGTGTCCACCTCACTCCATCTTTTGTATCCAATAGTTTAATGCCTTGAGCAGCCAGTTGGTCACGGATTTGGTCCGCTGTGGCAAAGTCACGATTAGCACGCGCTTCTTGGCGTTTTTGGATCAAGTCTTCAATCTCTGCATCCAAAACTTCCTCAACAAAGACAATTCCAAAGACTTCCAACATATCCGCAAGAGCTTGCTTGACAGCTACATCATAGTTTCCTGAGTTAATCCATTTGGCCATTTCAAAGACTACTGTGATACCATTAGCAGAGTTGAAATCCTCATCCATAGCGGCTACAAACTTATCTTTAAATGCTTGTAACTCTTGGGTAACCACATTTCCTGTAAATGGTTGCTCGTAAGTATTCTTCAGATACTTGAGATTAGTCTCTGCATCCCGCACTGCTTTTTCCGTAAAGTTGATAGGCTTGCGATAATGTTGAGTCGCAAAGAAAAAACGAAGCACTTGTCCATCAAGAGTTTTGAGAGCATCGTGCACTGTGATAAAGTTACCCAAGGACTTGGACATCTTGACATTGTCGATATTGACAAAGCCATTGTGCATCCAGTAGTTGGCAAAGGTCTTACCTGTTTTGGCTTCTGACTGGGCAATTTCATTGGTATGATGAGGAAACTCCAGATCGGCTCCACCACCGTGGATATCAATGGTATCACCTAAAATCTCTGTTGACATGACTGAACACTCGATGTGCCAGCCCGGACGACCAGGTCCCCAAGGACTATCCCAAGAAATCTCGCCTGGCTTGGCAGCTTTCCAGAGAGCAAAGTCTACAGGATTTTCCTTACGTGCCGTTTCTTCATCGGTACGACCTGAAGCACCCAGCTCCAAATCTTCCAAGGTTTTATTAGCCAACTTGGCATAGTTATGAGATTTTTCCACACGGAAATAGACATCTCCTTGACTCTCATAAGCATAGCCTTTTTCAATCAAATCTTCCACAAAGCGGATGATATCCACCATAAACTCCACCACACGCGGATGGCGAGTCGCAGGTTTGACACCCAAGGCCGTCACATCCTCACGAAAGGCAGCGATGTACTTGTCCGCAACCTCCTGAGGCGTGATGCCTTCTTCCTTGGCACGGTTGATAATCTTATCATCCACATCCGTAAAATTGGAAATATAGGCAACCTCGTACCCACGATACTCAAAATAGCGACGAATGGTATCAAAAGCCACCGTCGAACGGGCATTCCCCACGTGGATATAGTTATACACGGTTGGCCCACAAACATACATCTTGACTTTGCCGTCCTCAATCGGGACAAATTCTCGCAAATCACGAGACATGGTGTCGTAAATTTTAATCATGCGGTCCACTCCCTTCTCTATTTCTGACTTTTTCGGCTGAAAACCAGCTCTGCAAAAGGACCAAATTGTCTGAGGCTATCCAGTTGGTAAAAAGCGCTGCCCTTCCTCTTGGGTAAAGAGGGGAACCCCCTTTCCTAGGATAAGGGGCGCTATCTGAATAATGAGGTGGTCGAAAAGATCCGCATCCAAGAGCGGTCCTACTAAGGAATTACCACCAATCACAAAGACATTTTTGCCTTTGTCAATCTGGTGAACAAAGTCCACCACATCCCCAGCTACTGGCTGGTAATTGCTGACAGGCAGGTGCCTATCATGCGTAAAGACATAGTTTTCCGTAGCTTGATAAAAACGTTCTACATCTTGCAAATCTTGGATTTCCTCAAAGGTCCGCTTGCCCATGATGGTGATATCCATTTGCCTGTAAAAGTCATCATAGCCTGTATCCTCTACAGAACCAAGCTGATGCAGCCAGTCTATCCTGTGCTGGCTGTCTGCCAAGTAGCCATCCATGGTGATACAGCCGTAAAAATATACTGCCATTCTTGTAGTTTCCTTTCTAGTTCGGCTCAGTTCCTTTCTAGTTCCTTTGCTATTGTCAAAGCGATAGTGAAAAAAGTCATGGCATCAGCTGTCCGTTCTTCATGGCGGGCATCCCAGGTTCGGTTATGATAATCCACATAGTCAGCTGTGTAGAAGAATTGATAGACTTTACTCTTGCGAAATTGTGCCCAAGCCATAATTGCTGAGGCTTCCATATCCACCACTTTGGCTCCAGAAGCCAAGCGACGCTTGACCTTATCAGCTGTTTCCCGATAAAAGGCATCAGTCGTCCAAGACTTGGTGCGGATATGCTCGATATTGTGCTTATCAAAAAAATGGCTTCAAGCTTAATCAACAGGGATTCGTCATAGGCGACTTCATCACTCGGTGGAGCATAGTGATAGCTAGTTCCTTCATCTCGCAATGCAGCTGCAGGCAGAATAATCTTGTCAGCCTCAATTGAGCTGTCCAAAACGCCACAGGAACCTAAAATGATAAAATTTTTGAAGCCTCTGGCCGCTAACTCCTCCAGTTGGCCAACTATCATCGGAGCCCCAATCGGAGCCAACATAACTGCTAGCTTGCTAGATCCTTGGTCATAAATATACCATGGATGCTGGCCGTTGATACTTTTCAAATAGCCTCCTTGATAGACTTTTTCTGACTCAATCAAACGTTGCAGAATTTCTCCGTTAAAGGACAGGATGATAGTTTTACAAACCTCACCCTTGTCCATAATCTGCCTATCTGTTGGTTCAATAACCCCAGCCACATCTTCAAATTCTTCTAATAGCATAAGTTCTCTTTCTTTAAGGCTTCAGCAAATCCACCTTCATCTTTTCTATACGGCGCAGCTTGGTCTCATCTTTTTTTGCTTCACTGATATAGCGAGCCTATTGGGTTACAGTTTGCTAAAACACTCCTTGACAAGAGCTCCTAATATGTCTTGTTACTGTTCAAAACAAGTCTTTCTTAGAGCTCCGACGAATGGTGGCTGGCTTCGCGGGCATGCTCCAGCTTGTCCAGATAGTATTCCCGTTTCTCCTCTACCTCGTGAATGGTCGGCTCGTCTTTCTGACCATGGACACGCACAATCTTGGCCGGAATTCCAACTACTGTCACATCACTAGGTACATCCGCCACGACGACTGCCCCCGCTCCAACTTTGGCATTTTCGCCGATTTCCACCGGTCCAATAACTTGGGCATGGGCTGATATGAGTGCTCCCTTACGAACCGTCGGATGGCGTTTCCCTACATCCTTACCAGTCCCACCAAGAGTCACTCCATGATAGAGGAGAACTCCCGTCTCAACGATTGCCGTCTCCCCAATCACCAGACCAGAGCCATGGTCAATAAAGACACCTGACTCTATCTGAGCACCTGGATGAATCTCAATCTGCGTCCAAAAGCGCCAAAACTGACTGTGCATACGAGCCAGGAGTTTGAAGCCATGCTTCCAGAGAAAATGCGAGAGACGGTGGGCCGCCAAGGCCTTGACACCTGGATAGGTCAATAGAACCTCCAAAGTGGTACGGGCCGCTGGATCATTTTCTTTTACGATATCAATGGTTTCGCGCCACCATCCCATACATTTCTCCTTTCTTATTCTGAATCTTTTGGTTTATGTGTAAATTCTTTCTTCGGTTTGTGGTCTTTTTGATGACGTGGGCGGTGAGGGCGTTCAGCCTTTTCGCCTTTTTCATCGTGTTCTGGTTTTGGTGGACGAGGAAGAAGAGCCTTCATAGAAGCATCAACACGTCCTTTTTCGTCAATCTTGATAACTTTGACATCGACTTCGTCTCCAATAGCTACCAAGTCTTCGACATTATTAGTACGCGTCCAAGCCATTTCAGAGATATGGACAAGGGCATCCGTCTTATCAAAGAGGTTAACAAAGGCACCAAATTTCTCGATACGAACAACCTTGGCATGGTAGACTTCATCCACTTTGGCTTCACGAACCAAACCAGCGATGATTTCTTTGGTACGGTTAATGGCATCTTGGTCGCTAGAGTAGATGGACACATTACCTTCTTCGTCAATATCGATTTTAACGCCTGTTTCAGCGATAATCTTGTCGATGGTTTCTCCACCCTTACCGATGACAATCTTAATCTTGTCCACATCAATCTTGATGGTATCAATTTTCGGAGCAGTTGGAGCCAATTCTGGACGAACTTCTGGAATGGTTTCTTCGATTACATCAAGGATTTCAAAACGTGCTTTCTTGGCTTGGGCAAGGGCCTCTGTCAAAATTTCTGCAGTAATCCCTTGGATCTTGATATCCATTTGAAGGGCTGTAATCCCGTCACGAGTACCTGCAACCTTAAAGTCCATATCTCCAAAGTGGTCTTCCAAACCTTGGATATCTGTCAAGACTGTATAGTTGTTTCCATCTGAGATGAGACCCATGGCAATACCAGCTACTGGCGCCTTGATTGGTACACCACCAGCCATAAGGGCAAGAGTTCCCGCACAGATAGAAGCTTGAGATGAAGAACCGTTTGATTCCAGGACCTCTGCTACCAGACGGATAGCATATGGGAATTCTTCCAAACTTGGCAAGACTTGAGCAAGAGCACGCTCACCGAGAGCACCGTGACCAATCTCACGACGACCAGGCGCACCGTAACGCCCCGTTTCCCCTACAGAGTATTGAGGGAAGTTATAGTGGTGCATAAAGCGTTTCTTGTACTCTGGATCCAAACCATCGATGATTTGAGTTTCCCCCATCGGAGCCAAAGTCAAGACTGAAAGGGCTTGCGTTTGCCCACGTGTGAAGAGACCAGAACCATGTACACGAGGAAGATAGTCAACCTGCGCATCCAAAGGACGGATTTCATCGACCTTACGACCGTCAGGGCGAACCTTGTCTTCTGTGATCAAACGGCGCACTTCAGCGTGTTCCATTTGTTCCAAGATTTCAGCCACATCACGCATGATACGGTCAAATTCTTCGTGGTCCGCATATTTTTCTTCGTAAACGGCAGTCACTTGGTCTTTGACTGCTTGAGTTGCAGCTTCACGAGCCAATTTTTCTTCTACTTGGACCGCTTTTTGAAGATCGCTGTTGTAGGCTGCGATGATTTCATCCTGTAATTCAGCATCTACATGAAGCAATTCCACTTCTGCTTTTTCCTTACCGACAGCAGCAACGATTTCTTCTTGGAAGGCAATCAATTCTTTGACTGCTTCATGCCCTTTGAGGAGGGCTTCCAACATGATTTCTTCTGATAATTCTTTGGCACCAGACTCAACCATGTTGATAGCGTCCTTGGTACCAGCTACTGTCAATTCAAGAAGTGAGCGCTCTGCTTGTTCTTGACTAGGATTGATGATGATTTCACCATCGACATAGCCCACTTGTACCCCAGCGATTGGTCCGTCAAATGGAATATCTGAGATAGACAATGCCAAGGATGAACCAAACATAGCTGCCATTGGTGCAGAGGCATTTTCATCATAAGAAAGGACCGTATTAATCACTTGTACTTCATTACGGAAACCTTCCGCAAACATGGGACGGATTGGACGGTCAATCAAACGCGCTGTCAAGGTCGCATCCGTTGAAGGACGTCCTTCACGTTTCATGAAGCCACCAGGAAACTTCCCAGCTGCATACATTTTTTCTTCGTAGTTGACTTGGAGTGGGAAGAAATCCCCAGTTGCCATTTTCTTAGACATCACGGCTGCAGTCAAGACAGTTGACTCACCGTAACGCACGACAACAGAGCCATTTGCTTGCTTAGCAACCTGACCAGTCTCTACAATCAACTCACGACCCGCAAAAGTCGTTTGAAACACTTGTTTTGTCATTTTAATCCCCTTTGGATTGATAAAATTATACGTCTTGCCTACAAAAATCAGGATACTAAGCCGTTAAGCAACTCAAAGGAAAATAGAAAATCGAACAACGGAGCGACTGCTCCTATCTAGATTTATCTTTTTACACAGAGTTGTAGACGTGTTCAGTTACACAGGATACAAATCATTAAAAAGGATTGATGCTAAAGCATCTAAGTCTTTCACGCTAATCGTTATCATGCAATTAGCTAAATGCTTTACTAACTCTCTCGTCAAATAACATCGATTTGACTCGCTTGTGTCGCTCCAACCAAATTTGAAAAATTCTTTAAAACTTTAATACCCTCATCTTTGTATCAAGTACGTACAGAGTCTATTTTATCATATTTTTCTTAAAAAGTGCGGGCTTTTCATTAAAAAGGAACCATTCCCCTCACCTGAGAAGAATGGTTTGCTTTTTATTATCCTAAAGACTGATGATTAAACAAGGCATGGGTTGCTTGATGGATGTATTTGGCTGTTTCGGCATTGTTCATGGTGTAGAGATGCACACCTGCGACGTCCTGAGTGACCAAGTCCACGATTTGATCCACTGCGTAGGCAAGTCCTGCTGCTCTGAGCGAATCAGGGTCATGCTCATACTTGTCTAAAATGGCCTTAAATTTGCGTGGAAGATGGATATTCTCACACGTTTTCAAGAGACGAAGCGCTTGATTACGGTTAAGAATCGGCATGATACCCGCATGAATAGGAACATCAATCCCTGCCAAGGTACACTTGTCTTGGAAGTCATAGAAACGCTCATTGTCAAAGAAAAGTTGTGTTACGAGACTTGAACAGCCTGCGTCTACTTTCTTCTTGAGATTTTGGATATCCGAAATCTGGTTTGGCGAGTCAGGGTGTCCCTCTGGGTAGCAAGCTCCGACAATCTCAAAATGAGGAGCTTGTTCCTTGATGAACTCGATCAAGTCCGTTGCGTAGCGAAAATCCTTTTGTGGCTCCACATCAGGGATGATATCTCCACGCAAGGCTAAGATTTTCTGTACCCCAACCTTGTCCAAGTCCGCAATAGTTTCAGCAACCTTTTCCTTGTTCAGATAGATAGCGGGCAAGTGGGCAATGGTCGGAATCGCCAAGTCATTCTGGATAAAGTCAGCCAAACGAACCGTCGTTTCCTTGATATTAAATTTATTATTGCTGGCAGTTACACTGATAAAGTGCGGTGCTAGCTCCTGCATATCTTGAAGAGCAGAAATAATCTTATCATTTCCCACAGCTGGGTTTGGAGGGAACACTTCAAATGAGAGTGACGGTGTTTGGCGTGACATATGTAATAACCTTTTCTAGTTGATTTCTTTTTGAACAACCATTGTATAGAGAGAAATCGAATCTTACAATTTCTCACGTGCAGCTTTAGCAGCTTCTACAAGGCGGATCAAGCTTTCTTTTGTTTCTGGGAATACCACGTGTTTTCAAACCACAGTCAGGGTTGATCCAAACTTTCTTGCTTGGTACTTTAGCAAGGATAGCTTCGATTGTGTGGTCGATTTCGCCTTCATTTGGCACACGAGGTGAGTGGATATCGTAAACCCCAGGCCCCACTTCTGTTTGGAAGTTTTTCGCTTTGAGTTCGTCCAAGATTTCAAGGTTTGAACGACTTGCTTCAAAGGAAATAACGTCCGCATCCATATTGTCGATAGCTGGGATGATATCTGTAAATTCTGAGTAACACATGTGAGTGTGGATTTGTGTGTCTGGCGCTACTGTTGAGTGTACCAAGCGGAAGGCTGGAATAGCCCAGTCAAGGTAGTCTTCGTACCAGTCGCTACGACGGAGTGGCAATTTCTCACGAAGAGCAGCCTCGTCGATTTGGATGATTTTCACACCTGCAGCTTCAAGGTCAAGAACTTCATCCTTGATAGCAAGAGCGATTTGAAGAGTTGAGTCCTTGATAGAGATGTCTTCACGTGGGAATGACCAGTTAAGGATGGTCACAGGTCCAGTCAACATACCTTTAACAGGTTTGTCAGTACGGCTTTGTGCGTAGCTAGACCATTTCACAGTGATTGGGTTGAGACGAGTGACATCACCCCAGATGATTGGTGGTTTCACCCCACGCATACCGTAAGATTGTACCCAACCATTCTTAGAGAAGAGGTAACCTGACAAGTTTTGACCGAAGTACTCAACCATGTCGTTACGCTCGAACTCACCGTGTACCAGCACGTCAAATCCAACTTCTTCTTGCCATTTGATCCATTCATCGATAGTTTCAGCAAGAAAGGCATCGTATTCTTCTTGTGACAATTCACCCTTACGGTAAGCCAAACGTTTGGCACGGACTTCCTTAGTTTGAGGGAATGAACCGATAGTTGTTGTTGGAAGAGCTGGAAGTTTGAAAGCTTCTTCTTGGATGGCTTCACGTTCTGCAAAGGCTGGCAAACGAGTGTAGTCAGCGTCTGTCAAACCAGCGATACGCGCACGAAGTTCTGCATTTTCACCAACACGCTCAGTCGCAAAGAGTTCTTTGTTAGCTGCAAGAGCTTCTGCACCTTGACCATTGCGGATAGCATCCAAGTCACGAAGTTCTTCCAATTTTTCAACTGCAAAGGCAAAGTGGTTCAAGATTGCTGGTTCAAATTCTTCATTAGCAGTTGTAAATGGCACATGAAGAAGTGAGCATGAGCTTGTCAAGACGATGTTTTCAGCTGGGATTTGCTCAAGAACAGCCAAGCTCTTTTCGTAGTTGTTGCGCCAGATGTTTTTACCATTGACAATACCTGCATAAAGAGTCTTGTCAGCTGGGAAGCCACCTTTAACCAGTTCAAGAGTTTTCTTACCTTCAACAAAATCAAGACCGATGGCATCTACTGGCAATTTCACAAGGTCAGCGTAGACGTCACGAACGTCACCAAAGTAAGTTTGAAGCAATACTTCAAGACCTTTTTTGTCAGCCAAGAGTTTGTTGTAGAGGTTCAAGAAGAGAGCTTTTTCTTCGGCAGTCAAATCTTTTACAAGAGCAGCTTCGTCCAACTGGATGCGAGTCGCACCAAGTTCCACCAATTTAGCAAAAACTTCTTGGTAAGCAGCTACTAAGCTGTCTACGAAGTCTTCAGCTTTCACGCCTTCTTCAAAGTCTGACAATTGAAGGAAAGTGAATGGCCCCACAAGGACAGGACGAGTGTTCAATCCAAGTTCTTTTGCTTCTTGGAACTCATCAAAGATCTTATGACCTGCCAATTTTACTTGAGTGTCTTTTTCAAATTTAGGAACGATGTAGTGGTAGTTGGTGTTGAACCATTTCTTCATCGGAAGGGCACGAACATCCCCTTTTTCCCCTTGGTAACCACGTGCCAAAGCAAAGTAGCGCTCAAGCTCAGACAAGTCTAAGTTTTGGACAGAAGCAGGAACCACGTTGAAGAGGAAAGCAGCATCTAGGAAGTTGTCATAGTGAGAAAAGTCATTTGATGGAATTTCAGTAATGCCTTTTTCTTTGACAATGTTCCAGTGTTTTGCACGCAATTCTTTTGCTGCTGCTAAGAGTTCTTCTTCTGAGATTTCTTTTCTAAAGTATTTTTCAGTTGTAAATTTTAATTCGCGGAATTCGCCCAAACGAGGGAAACCGATGATCGTAGTTGACATGATGTGTCCTCCAAAATTTGTTGTTGAAACTATCTTAACAGAAAAGAAACTGTCTGTATAATTGTAAATAATTAGGCTTTGATATAGTTTGAAACTATATCACTTTTTCGAACAAAAGAAAAAGACTTGAGACCAACGTCTCAAATCCTTTGTATAGCGTGATTTATAGCTGTATTTTAGTTGGAATACTCAAACGAGCTATTGATGATTCTCATCAGTGACTATGGCTCGCTATTAGAAAAGACTATAGGGTGGTTTTTGTTTTTTAATTCTGATATTTCCCTGAAAAAATGCGGACGGGAGATAAAATTATCCAGTGGATGATTTTAGCCAACCAAGTAATTTCTTCTCTATCAACTTTTTTCCTGTTCAAGTGGGACGACTGCTAGTGTCTTTCCTAAACTAGCAAGAACTCTTAAGACCGTATCCAACTGAGGACTAGTCTTTCCTGTTTCCATCCTAGCTATGACAGGCTGGCTCACTCCACTGAGTTCCTCTAGCTTTTTCTGACTGATACCTTGCTCATGCCTAGCCTCAATCAGCTCGCTCATGATAGCTACTCGCATATCACTTTCAAGGATTTCCTCCTTGGTGAAGAGTTCTGTCCGAACATCCTTCCAATTGCTCCCAATAGCACTATTCTTCATCACTTAACCTTCTTTCTTTTATGTCCTTCAGTTCACGCTTGGCTTTTTCAATTTCTCTCCTAGGAGTTTTCTGAGTCTTTTTGACAAAATGATGTAAGAGAACAAAACTTCCATCAAGCCATGCTACAAATAAAATCCTATCCCTCAGAGGTCTTAGTTCCCAAATTTCATCTTCCAAATGTTTGATATAGGGTTCACCAGCTCTAGTCCCATGCTGACTAAGCAACTCGATATAGTCATTTAGTTTATTGAGTTTGATGCGACTGTCCTTACTCTTCTTTCTAGCCAATTCTCTCATATAATCTAAGACTGGCTCATTTCCATTTTTGTCCTTATAGAAGTAAATTGTATGCACCAAGCAACCTCTTTTCAATTTAATTATAACTTAAAAGTTATTAAAAGTAAATCCTAATACTCATAAAAAGAAGACCTTAGAATCATTCTAAAGGTCTCATCTTTATTATTCGAAAAAATTACGAGAAGAGTTATAATGTGGAGCCAATCCTGACTCTTACTCCAGCTCAATCCCTTTCTCTCGGAGATTTGCTAGGCACTCCTCATAGTATCCTGCGTCATGCTCACTATAGATAGGATTGCCTAGCTTCTCCTCTGCTAAGTCTTCATAAGGAGGACAGGTCTTGCCACGATAGTTCTTGTCCAGCCACTCTGGACTGACATTGTAGCCACGGTCAGCCATCTCCTCCATGATCAAGCAATGATAGGCATAGAGACGATAAGGTGAGTGGGTAAAGACATAGTTCACCGTCGCATGCTTTCTGCCCCAGCCATTGCCACGCAGGGCGCAACACTCTCGATGTTGCCCCAAGAGTTGAGGACGGGGAAGTTTTGAAATCAAAGCCTCATGCCAAAGTCTCATGGGAGTCTCCTTTCAGTAAAGTTGAATGTTGCAAGTAGCTATTTGGATAGAGTTCAAGCAAGTCTCGAGTTTTAGCGATCAAGTCTTCCTTGGGAGCCTGACCAAAGCGGTAGCGATCCAGCAAGAGCATATACTCCTTGCGCTCAGCATCTGTCGCTTTCTTTTTGAAATAGCCCCAAATATGCTGAAAGGCATTGCAAACCTGACCCCTATGCTCAGGGATTTGACAGGCACGGTCAATCATCTCTTGAACTTCACTCACCTCCACCTCTTCATTCTTGAGATACTGGCGAATCTCATTGTAAATATTGCTGGAATGACTCAAAACGAGGTATTTGTTCCTAGCCCAGAGTTGTTGGCAAAGGGAACGTTGGTTGTTATTATTTATAATTGACATTATACCATGTTTACTCTAAGAACCCCTCCATTTTTACATCGTAAGCGTTTTGAAGATTGAGCCAAGTTTTCATCGAAATATTGGTAAACTTCTCTAACTCCTGAGCGATCTCATTACTAATTGATTCCTCACCTTTCACTAATTTGCTAATCGTCTTTGGCGATACCCCCAAATTCTCCGCAAATTCTTTCTGGTTCATCTCATAGTCTTCAATTAGCTCTCCAAGATATTGACCCGGATGAAAAGCAATCAGGTCTTTGTATTCAACAATTTTATTAGTCATAGTGATTGCTGACCTCCTCTATTTTTAGGATTTCGATTTTTATAGCACTTGTGATGGTTTCTAAAATAACTCAAATGTAAAATTGAATTCAAAAAAAATTTAATCATTTATCTCAACTAAAAAGTAATTTAAACAAGCCTTGAGTAACTACAATTATTATAATTACAATACTTAGTAAAAAAACCCTACATTTATAAAAATTTGGAATACAATTAATACCTAAAGATAACTCCATCATATAAAAGCAAACTAACTACAAATGTATAGAAATATCGAACAATTATTTCTTCCCATTTTGATGAATAAACGTCTGATTTCTTATCATATAGAACAGATCGCACAGGAGAAGAATACAGTATAGCAATAGCAGAAAGTAAGAAACCCGTGATTACAGAAATAAAAGATACTGTGTCGCTATGATTTAATAACACATAATCTCTTAGGAAATATGATATAAATAAACTTATTACTAAAATACCACCAGAAATAATTCTATCTTTTCTTCGTAACTTTCTCATTTGCCAAACTCTCTATTTCTTTAAGCAAAATATCTTTTACCTCTGAACCTAAAAATTTCCCAGTTGCCTGTTGTTTCTCGACATTAATTGAAATCTTTTTGATAAACGTACCACGGTTAAACACATGTTCAAATCCAGCATCATCGTTTCCTCTAATTAAAATACCTGAAAGTTGATGATTCTCAGACTCTTTTACAATTTTTCTGAGAAATGCTTTGATATTATTTATTTTCATACTAGAGAGTTTTACGTTCAGAGTTATATCTTTTAAACCATCAGTTTCGAATAAATCATATAGAGCTTCGCGTTTTTTTGTGATAAAGTTGAAAAAAATATCATCTTTTGAAGTAAATTGAATTTCATCAACACTAGATAATATTTTTTTAAAAAAATTCCTCTTTATCTTCGTAAAAACCTTTTTATACTAAATTCAACCTCTGTCGTATCTTTTAAGAATTTTTTTCTAGCAGATTACGGTGTCTCACATCCGAAAAAAATACAATAAATTATTATCTAAATCGAATAAGACAAAGAATTGCTTCAAAAAAACTCCAACTCCGTTTCGGATTTAGGATTTTCGCGTTTTTGATTTGTATAATAGTCCGTTACAGTAGTATCTCTGGGTTCTAACTTTCCAGATTCTATAACTATAAAAACATAATGCGTATTTTTATCAACCTCTAGATGATATAACCCTTTTTCGTGTTTTAAATCACATGGGTTCAACTTATCAAAAGTATTTAAAATAGGCTGTAACCACCGCTCCCCTCTTTTTTCACTTTTAATAAATGGTTTCCATATAGAAAAAAAGTAAGCTCTGACATTTATTTGCCCTCAAATTCTTTCGACTTTATAATTCTAACTGCTATTCCCTCTACTCCACCTTCACCTGTCCATTCATCAGCATTGGCAAGAGCCAATCGCGAAGTTGGGTGAGTTCTTGGTTTTGTCCTTGTAAACATTTGATTTGTGCAAAATAAGGCTCTGTTATTTTGTGAAAATTATTTTTGATTTCATTTCTTGGTAGAATGATTCTAATTCCTGAAAAATCTTCTTTATTCATATTAGCAAAAGTATTTCCAGTCTTTGCACTCGCATTAGCATTTTCAAAATAATTTTTCAACGCAAAATAAAGATAATATCTATTCATTTCATCCTCAAAAACAATTGAATTTATTTGTTGATTTGTATGAGACCATTCAGTAGTAAATCCAATTTCACCCACTGTCGCAATACAAGAAACACATAAGCTACCCTCAGGTAAATACTTATTCTGTTGTACGCTTGCTCCTAAATCAGTCAATGTTTCTGAAGTGCTATAAATAAAAGTATTTCCTCGTATATCTCCAATTGTTATAAAAGGAATTTCACCTCCAAAATTATCACTATTTGCTCTAGAAGGTGTTTTTCCAGTAATAATTTTCGACTCAAAGTCTTTAAGAGTCTCCACTTCCCATCCCTCTGGGATTTCGCGTTTAAGTTCTGGGTTATAGATCATTTTTCCGCCTGATGATTTGTAGGGTTTACCATTCTGGTCTGGGAAATCAAACTGCACAAACCAGTAGTCATATAGGGTCTTAGCCATGTCTTCCAACTCTTGGTTGATTTGGTTGTTTAAAAGAATCTTTTTATCAATTGAAGATAGTAAATCAACTATCTTATCCTGATATTCTTTTTCAGGAACTTTGATTCTCATTTTTTTGATAAATAATCAATATTTATATTATCTTGGATACTTCCACTAGCAGATTTTTTTGAATTTCTTTCTTAATATATTCAAAGAAATAGTAAACAAATAATTCACTACTTTTTTCAGGATTTGCATTAAATCCCACAATACTATCAGGAAAACACATTGGATAAGATAAAATTGCTGTTTCAGCAATATTGGCCGCTATAGTGATACAGAGTGTACCCGCTGGCCATAACTTACTTTGTTTTAATCCAAAATCATTGTAATACGAATCATTTTTAGTTATATAGAGATTCGCAGCTTTAACATCACTTGTTTGTACCAAAGGATATTTGCCGCCTTCAAATAGTTTCGCATCATTCCTAGGCCTATGTTTCGATTTACCTCTACTAAATGCCCCAAGTTCAGATAAACTTGTTATTTCCCAACTAACTTCACTCATACTTCAACCCCTTTATTTGCTCTTCAATCTCCTGCTCCAATGCATGCGATTGCTGGAAAAGGTCTGAGAGTTTATCTTGAAAGGCAGTCATCTTGGCTTCAAACTCTTCTGCTGTGATATCCACATAGTCGATCTTGATGTCAAAGTATTGACCAGCGCTGAGAGAGTAATTTTTCTCCTTGATGTCCTCATAAGAGACAGTGACAGAAAAGTCCTCGATGGCTTCTTTCTTGATAAAGGTCTCGACGATCTTCTGCTCTTCCTCAGGAGATAGCACAGTCTTTTGATTCTTGCCTTCCTTGACCTTGGTTCCGAGGTTTGAGGCATCGATGAGGACGACATCGCCCTTGTTTTTCTTATCGATAAAGAGGATAGAGACGTTGGTACCTGTCGTCGCAAAGATATTAGACGGCATGGAAACGACACCCGCCAGCATTTGATTGTCCACCAAATGTTGACGGATGGCCTTATCAATCCCTGACTGGGCAGTGATAAATCCTGTCGGCAGGACAACAGCTGCTTGACCATCTGGCTTCAAGGAGTAGATGATATGCTGAACAAAGAGCTCGTAAATCGCCATCTTGTCCTTGGACTTGGCTGGAACCTTTGGCACTCCTGCAAAGAAACGCTCACTGGCTTCTGGCAAGGTCTCTACTTGGTCACGCCACTCTGAAAAGTCCAGCTTGAAAGGTGGGTTAGACACGATATAGTCCATTTTTTCAGGATGACGGTTGGCGATGATGGTATTTCCCTGTACGATATTATGGATGGAATGTTGCAGTCCATTCAAAATCAGGTTGAGACGGAGAAGATTAGACGATTTGCGAGATATCCTGACTATAGACAGTGGTCTTATCCACACCGATACGACTAGCCAAATTCATAAGCAAGGTTCCCGAACCAGCCGACGGGTCATAAATTCGCACGTTTGATGGTTGGTTATTTCCCACAAGGATATCAGCGATAATCTTAGCCACAGAGTGGGGCGTGTAGTACTCAGCATACTTGCCTCCACCGTCTTTGTTGTAGTCCTTGATCATGTATTCAAAGAGGGTAGAGAAAAAGTCGAAACCTTGTGAAAAGATGGTCTCATCAAACTTAACGCGCGCAAGGAGATTGATGATAGCTTTTGCCACCTCGTTGCGCTTACTGCCATCTGATATGTTATCGGTAATCAGACGCTCGTCAAAGAGACGAATGGCCGTATCTCCATCCGTATGAACAGAGAAAATATCATTATTGTCGATGGCGATTTGGTTGAGGGTATTTTCAAAAGTCTCGTAGAAAGTCGCTTCATTTTGCTGACGGTGGAGGGTTTCGATCAACTGGTCTGGCTTGAGCCAAGCTGTGCTGGTACCGATAAATTTTAGAAGCCAAGAATAATCTTCTTCACTCATATCAATTAGTTTTTCATAACTATTAGAAGCATCAATAGCTTTTGCCTGATATAAAAATTTGTCGTTTAAAAACTTATAGAGGAAAGATTGGGTAAGAAGTTTATATTCAGCTGCTTCTCCACCTAATCCAACATGCGTAAAAACAGCCTTCAAATCATCTACTAAGTCTTTAATTTGAGATTTAAATGTTTCACTCATAAAAGTTAATACTCCCGTTCATATTCTTCAAACAATGATTCAACCACACGATCAACATCTTGCATTGATAATCTTTTATCAGGTTGACTATCCAAGACTCCATGTGTGATTTCTTCTTCAATCAATCTTTTTAAATATCCTTCATTTTCTAATATTCCTTGGTTTTGACCTATTTTATGATCTAGTCTAACTTTAGAATCTTTGATGACATAGTAAATTGCAAGAAACTCACTGACCGTCGTTGAGTTGGTCACATGCTTGTAGGAACGAGCTGCCATTTCATCTCCGTTAAAGTTCATGGTCAAGCGTCTCATACGAGTATGATAGTTTTCCACGGACTTAAAGAGTTCCTCATAGTCTTTTTGGGTTTCTTTGATGTTCTCCATAGAATAGCCTTCTTGAGCATAAATTACGTGTTTTTGCATGATGCGCTGGAATTCTTCATAGAGAGAAACCCACTCAGGATCCTTTTCATCACGCTGTTTTTTAATCTTACCAGCTACCCGACGTCTCCAATCCTCCAGGTCATTAGCTGCTAGGCGAAGTTCTTCCTCTGCAATCTTGACAAAACTAAAACTGGTCTCAGACATCGCTAAATTTAAGAGCGTTTGACTAGAAAAAAAGTCAGCTGGTTTATCAATCAAGGACAGTGTCAGCATCCGTCTAGAGAGGATATTGAGCAAGATTGCGACCTGAGCAAATGTCAATCTGCTCGACCAATTGATGGTAACCAAGGAGACGAGCAATATTGTAATACTGCTTGATAGACTCCAAAGCTTTTCGTAGATCGATTAACTGCTTTCTATTCTTGATATCATTGATAGCTTGGGAAAAAGTATTCCAGATTATCTGTTGGATAGTCAAGCAAGATTTAGCTCAGTCTTGCTTAATTCATGAGAAATCTCGTCTGCAGGGACAAAGAGCGAGCCAAAAAAACATCCTCTCCATTTTCCCCTGTCAAGGCTGTATCATACTCTTGATTGAGTTCTTCCAGATAGGCACGATTGGTACTGTCAAACTCCTTAGAAATATCCGCGAAGTCGATGACATAGCCAAAGAGATAGTCCTTGTAAGGACGATTGACACGGGTTAGAGTCTGTAAAAGGTTATGAGCCTTGATTTTACGCCCTAGGTAGAGACGTTTGAGACGAGGGGCATCAAAACCTGTCAAGAGCATGGAGTAGACGATGATAAGGTCAATTTTGCCTTCTTTGTATGCATCTACCTTGTCTTTCTTCTCTTCCTTATCTCCCTCATCGTGGAGAATCAATGCAGACGTCAAGTTGATTGTTCCAGCTTTACGACGTTTTTCCAATTGCTTTTCAAGCTCACGCGCCTGCTTTGACGAGTCACAGACGATCATGCCACCAATCGTCTGGTCATCAAAAATTACATCACGTGCACGATTAAAGTCCTCGATGATAAAGTCTAACATAGGTTCTACATAACGAGGGTGAGCAAAGATATCCTCCTTGGACAAGCCTCCACGTTGGATCTCTTCATTGATGGATCTGAGATTGTCTTTATAAGAAGTCTCGATATCTTCTCGCATCAAACGTAGGGTAAAGCCATCATCGATAGACTGGTTGTAGTAGTATTTGTGGATATAGTCTCCAAAAATATCACGTGTGGTCGCATGATTTTCCTTGGTCTTGCCATCTTTCTTATAGGTGATCAATGGGGTCCCAGTCAAAGCAATCTTGATTGCATTGGTGTCTGCCTGATAGAGATTTGGTAGGTAGGAACCGCGTTCATTATAAGAGCGATGGGCTTCATCGATAAAATAGATATTTTGACGGTTGAGGTCATAACCAGAGCGGTCAGTCAAGTCTGAATTATCCTTGAACTTCTGGATATTGACCACAGCGACATCATAGCCATCTTGTTTTTGATTGAGCTCTTGAGGGCTGTTGATACGCTTAACCTTGAGCCCTCGTTTGGTAAATTCTTTAAAGGCTTGGTCTGCCAGATCCAAACGATCCACGACAAAGTAAAATTGAGGGACGATTCCCTGTTTTGAGAAATAATTGGTCAGATAGCGGATATTGAAGAAAGCCAAGGCTGTCTTCCCTGAACCTTGTGTATGCCAGATAACGCCCTTCTTAACACCTCTTGCAATTGTTTCTTCAATGGCACGTGTCGCAAAATACTGAGGGTAGCGCATGACGTGCTTCTGCAGTTGCATCTGACCATCCTTGCTCTCTTCCTCTACATAGACTAGTCCAAAACGAAGCATAAAGAGCAGGCGTTCTTTCTGATACAAGGAGGACAGAAAGGCATTACAAGGTGTGTCAGGGTTTAGGTTTGTTTTGAATTCTGGCTGGGACTTGAGGGCAAAGTGGTTCATGTCATCTAAAACGAAATCGATTTGGTCCTCTGTTAAGGTTGCTAAGGAATGAAGAAAATCTTCTTCTCTTTCTTCCTTGAAAGCATTAAACTTGGTTTTTGAATAGGCATTTGAACCGTAGTAAGAGCCCTGTTTCTGTTGACCTTGTCCACTGATATAGGGCAAGTTATCAGACAGAGCTATCAACTGGGTGATATTGTTAAAGCGGCGGAACTTGCGATTTTCAAAACGTTGTCTAGTTCTGTCTTGTTCCGACTGAATTCCTGTTTTCCCATCTCGAATCGCATTTGGCTGTTTCACTTCGATATAAGAAAGAGGCAGACCATTGATAAATACAACAATGTCAGGACGGAATTCATCCTGGCCATTTTTACAAGTGACTTCAAGGGCTAGATGAAAAGTATTGGCTTCAGAGTTTTCCCAGTCAATATAAACGGTATCTTCCTGACCTTGCAGGCGTCTAAAGAAGGAACGTCCCAAGTCATTTTGATCTAGTTCCAACTTGATATTGGCCAGTTCTCTCTCAAAGTCTTCCTCTGTCAGGTAGTTGTTAAATTTTAAAAATTGCTCCTTAAAAACAGATACGAGGATATTGGTATCTGGATCTCGTTCTGCAATCTCCTTCCCATTACGGGGAAGATAGGTATAGCCCAGTCTCATAAGGTGTAGAGCTGCTGGAATTTGTACCCTCGTTAATTCAGAAAAATCTTTTTTCTTTGCCATAAAAAAACCTTTCTTAAGCTTCAGTTAAGGTATTCATATTATGATATTCTCAAATTATATACTAGTCTTAGTATAACATATTTAAGGTCAAAAACCTATCACATATTCTCTAAGAAAAAAACACAGTCATTTTCCCCTTCTTTTG